>Ga0209777_10000003_pt1 | contig 540874 bp, 527 predicted proteins | sample FrelakmetHBP12HB_FD_187147 | JGI IMG/M metagenome (GOLD analysis project Ga0209777, IMG submission 187147) | Freshwater lake sediment microbial communities from the University of Notre Dame, USA, for methane emissions studies -HBP12 HB (SPAdes)... | ecosystem: Environmental > Aquatic >...
CGGTGCGTCGGTTTATGCCACTTTGAAATCAAACAAGGATGCTTTGGCGGTGGGTAATGCAAAAGGACAGTCAAGTTATTTCTGCTGGCAGTCAAGAACCGGAAACGTTACTACAATGATGACAAATAAAGGTTGCACTCCTTAATTAGGGAACAAAATTTCCCTGAGTTTTTGAAGATTCTGTTTTTGGCAGAAACTTTTTATAAAGAATAAATCCAATAGAAGATAGTTCACTAAGAATTATTAATACTAAAATGATGGAAAGAAATTTCTTCATCTAATCTAATTATAAGTCAAAGCATAGGTAATTGAAAATTTGGTCAATTAAAGTAAATTTTTATAAAATTTAATGATTGCTGATAAACCATCTCAGGATACTTCACTAGTTGAGCCCAATTGAAGGTTCGGAAATCATCCACTGCTCCCAGCTTTAATTTAGCTTTCAAAAACGTTGAATAACATCCATTAGAAGGTCTCTCTAATCTTTGTATTTTCCTCCGATTATCTCCACAATTAGTTTGTGATCAGAAATTATAAAAGGGTAAGACTTTTCTTGTTTTGTAGCTCATATTCTGGAGAAATAATTGCCTCATTTTTAAGGAAAAGGTATAGGAACAAAAAATTATTAAAGGTAGTTAAAAGTCTCTCGCTAATTTTAAATTTTAGTAACGAACAGTTGGAGAGTTTTATACTTCGACAATCAAGGCTAACATGTCCATATCAGAGAATTCCCTCTGATCTAAGAATATATTTGGAAATAGAAAGTGAGTTGGTAAAACTAATGGAAGAAAAGTTAGATGAGTATTCCACTGCTCAAAAAGATTATAAAAGAAAATTGTTATCTCCGGCTTTCGAAAGGGCTGCTGGCAACTTAATACAGAATTTGGAAGACGACCTGAAGTTTCAAGAAGCTTTAGACTTACGAATTCAAAAATATGCCCGCATTTATTATAAAGTTGCTTATAAATACAAATTGCCAACTATGAGAGTGGTACCCTTCATAATCAGAATTATTTAGTAAATATATCAAACTACATTACCAATAGAAGTTTTGAAATACTCCTTTTTTATAGTCTGCCCCATTAGCCTTGATATGAGACAATCGTTATAACGACGGAAGAGGTCCAGATTAACGTTCTCAGTTTTTTGTACTGTATGTTAGCTAGTATACTTGGTTGTGAGTACCAATGTCGTAAAGCCATAATTCATCATTCACAATTTTATAGACTATTCTTATATCTCCAGTAACTGAGAAAGCTCGATAACTACTACGTTTTCCTGTTAGTTTGTGAACTCTAAGTCCGGGATTATTTGGACTTTTAAGGAATTCTTTGAGCCTGATTTGAAATTGAGTAACTAATTTGGGATTTGAAGCTATTCTTTTCCTATAATTTTTGGAAAATTCTTTATGGTACTTTATTAGCATTCAATTGAGATACAAGTTCGTCTACATCTTTTGCAGGATGAATATTCTTACCTTGTTCAAAGTCTTGCGATTCTCTTAAATAGCGTTTTTCGGATTCTTCAGAAAGCATGATGGATTCCTGAATGGTGACGTCAACTTTATTTGCAGCAAACTTTGACAGGAAAACTCTAATTACTTCTTGTAAGGAAGAAAAACCCTGAGTATGAGCTGCTTGTTCCGCTTCGTTTTTAAGCTGTTGGTTTATTGGTATTTGTAATACGATTCTCTGCATATATTACAATTATAATGTTTTGATAATCATATCACAAGCACCAATTTATCTTCGGGCGATTTACTAAGCAAAATTTTTGATCTTTTCCAAACTAACTCTGGATATTTAAGCATTTGAATCCATTTTGCGGTTCAAAAGTCATCAACTAGTGCCCAGCTATATTGTTAAAAAATAGGTTCTAATGTTGTACAAGCTTCGTAGTACCCTTTTTGGCCTCTACTTTACTTTTTTCGGGTTGGCCATTTTATGATAGTATTAGTTTAATTTAAAAAAGCATGAAGCAAAAGAATATTATTAAAAGGAGAAGCTATGTCTAAATCCAAAATATTTTGGGTCGCAGGAATCGGTATTTTTGTTTTTATTGTGATATTTGGCTTCATTCTTCTGTCAAACGGTGCAAATAAGACTAAACCGAAAACTAACAGAGAACTTTTAATGAGCTGTACAAGTGACGCGGCAACCCAATACCATATCCACCCTCATTTACAAATCGTCATTAATGGTCAGGCGCACGAAGTTCCTGCAAACATTGGCATTGAGAATAATTGCCTACACCCAATTCATACTCATGACAATTCGGGAATAATTCATATTGAGTCGCCTGAAAAAAGAGATTTTACCTTAGGGGATTTTTTTACTGTTTGGGGCAAAACCTTTAATAAAGACCAGATTTTGGATTACAAACGAGAGGGCAATCATACGATTAAAGTTACCGTTGACGGGCAAGATAGTCAGGATTTTGAGAAGTTTATTCTTAAAGATAATCAGCAAATTGTCATCACTGCCAACTGAAATTGTTATTTTTGAAGAATATGAAGAAGATAGGATTTGTACTTATTTCTGTTATTATCGTATTTTTTTTGATAGTAGTTTTTTGGCAAAAAAATTCTGGTCTTCGGCAATCCCAGCTTCTTAATAATAAATCGGCAAGTTCAAATATTAAAACTTCAGTTGGGGGGACTCCCAATATCCCATTCAATCTTCCTTCAGGCTTCGTAGTTCATGTTTTTGCCAAAGGCTTAGGAACCCCTCGAGATCTTCAATTTAGTCCAGGAGAAACACTTTTAGTTTCTGATCCCGACGCAGGAATTGTTTATGCACTCCCCGATAAGAATGGAGATGGAGTGGCCGACAGCCCAAAAGTTGTCATTAGCGGGGAAAATCATCCCCATGGTTTGGCTTTTTATCAGGGCAAACTATATGTAGCCGATGTAAATCGGGTTGTCCGTTACAATTGGGACGAATCAAGTCTAACCGCCATAGAAGATAAAATCCTTTTTTCTTTGCCGGAAAATAGCGATCACAATAACAGGACGATTGTTTTTGATGAAGCGGGAAAAATGTACGTATCAGTAGGGTCAACCTGCAATGTATGTAACGAAGCTTCAAATCTATCCGCCACAGTATTAATCTCCGATGCTAATGGTAATAGTCCGACTGTTTTTGCTAAAGGTTTGCGCAACGCCCCATTTATTCAATTTAATCCAAAAACCGGCGAGCTGTGGGGTACAGAAATGGGAAGGGATTATTTAGGCGATAACCTTCCCCCGGATGAAATAAACATTATTAGGCAGGGCAAAGATTATGGCTGGCCGAATTGCTATGGAAATAAAGTACCAGACACAAGTTTCAACCCAAACGCTTCATGTCAAAATACAGAAGCTCCCATTTACGAAATTCCTGCCCACAGCGCGCCGCTTGGTTTGGTATTTATAAACTCGTCCCAGCTTCCTAGTGATTGGCAGGGAGATTTGCTGGTTGCCTATCACGGTTCTTGGAACAGGTCCGTGCCGATTGGTTATGAGGTCGTGCACCTAAAAGTCAATAATAATACCATTGTTGGTTCTGACGATTTCTTAACTGGATTTCTGCCAAATGGGGCATCTTCAGGGTCAGAGGTTTTGGGAAGGCCGGTTGATTTAACTTTTGATTCTTCAGGGGATCTCTACATTTCTGATGATAAGGCGGGCAATGTATATATCGTTCAAAAAAATAATTAAGCAAGGTTCCTCTAGCTCCATTATAATTTAGTGTTGAATTCATGGACCAAAATTTACCTCAAGTTTAAGACAAAAAGCTGATTTTTGATTGGTATCCCCCAAAAATAGTAAGATAGTCAAAGATGTTTCTACCCAAACTTTCCAGATTGGAAATTACAGCTTTGTTGGCAATCTTTTTACTCTATTTTATATTAAGATTGCCTAGTCTTACTCTCCAACCGGTTTTTATTGATGAGGCTATTTATATTCATTGGTCTCAGACTATTATTTCCCACCCTCAAAAGTTTTTACTTCCACTGGCTGACGGAAAGACGCCGTTATTTATGTGGATTACAATCCCCTTTCTTAAAATTTTTCCTAATCCTCTTTTTGCCGCAAGGCTACTGTCAGTTTTTTCTGGTTTTTTTACACTTTTAGGGGCATTAGTTTTAGGAAGGAAATTTTTTAACCGAAGAGTTGGCGTTATTGCAGCTTTTTTAGTTGCACTTGTCCCTTACACGGTCTTTTTTGATCGGATGGCGCTGGTTGATTCAATGTTAACTGCGTTTTTAATTTGGACCTTAATTATCGGTTTTTATCTTGTGAAAAAACCAAGATTTTGGACAGGTTTGATTTTAGGCGGTATTTTGGTCGGAGCAGTTTTAGTAAAAACTCCGGCAATACTTGTCTTTTTGACTTTACCGGTACTTCTTTTGACTTTAAATTTTTCCGATAAAAAAGAGAGGAGAAAAGCAATTATTTTAGCATTTATCTGGGTAGCTTTTTTATTTTGTGCGCTTGCTTTTTATTCAGTCGCCCACTTGAATAATAAAGCCGGTGCGATTTTGGTTAGAAATTCGGATTATTACTTCCCACTTTCAAGACTATATAAAATACCGTTTGATCCTTTTTTTATCCATTTAAAACAGTTTTTGAGCTGGCTGCCGTCAATGTTAACTTGGCCGGTGTTGGTAATTTTTGCCATAACTTTACTACTCATATTTGTTAAAAAGGAAAAGAATGCTTTGGTAATATTACTTTGGGCAGCAATACCAAACATTATTTTTATTTCACTTATCAAAAGTTTCACCTCAAGATACGTCCTTTTTACGATACCTCCGATTCTGGTTTTGACTGCTTGGGGGGTTGATATTCTTTCAAACCAAATTAAAGTTTTGAAAACATTAATTTTAGTCATTTTTTTATTGAGTATTACTTTTTTTGCTTTGTGCTTTGATTTTTATCTTTTGACTAACCCTGAAAAAGCATCATTACCTCGGGAATCGCGGCGGGGCTATTTTGAGGATTGGACAGCAGGATATGGAATTTGGGAAACGTCTAAATTAATAGAAAACCAGTCAAAAATGTCTAAAGTGACTGTCGCAACAAATGGAATTTTTGGTGTTTTCCCTGAAGGCTTTGAGATTTATCTTGAAAATAATCCTAATGTATCGTTTGTTACTAATTTCAAGGTCCCGTCTTTAGACTTACTCCAATATTCTAAGAGAAATAGGACTTATTTTGTTTCTAACCGCTGGAGTTTTGCAAATGGGTCGAATTTAAAGCTTGTTGGAGAATATCCTAAAGCTAAAGGGCCAGAGGTTGTTGACGATGCCCTGTTGGTTTTTGAAGTTAAAGAGGGAAACTGACTTCCTCCCAATCGTTTAAAATTGCTATTTTTCCCCTGAGTCAACTTTTAAAGATTTATAATATTTATGCTATACTTTTTTTAGTGTTAGGTTTAACTGATTTTTTAGAATCGCCAAAGGAGGTTTATTTTGAAAACCAGGAAACTGGAGAGAATATAATTTTACTTCTTCGGGCTCATTTGATCACCCTTTTACCAGCGGTAGTTTTTGTATTTATATTTGCACTTGCTCCATTAATTTTTGTAGAGGTTAATTTTATTTTAAAATTAGGTTTTTTGAATACTTTATCAAATTCTTTAGTGCTTATTCTTTTTTTTGTTTATTATCTATCAGTTGCCTTTTTTGCTTTTTTAAAGTTTTTACTTTGGTATTTCAATATTTATCTTTTAACAAATCAAAGAATAATCGACTTTGATTTTTATGGTTTTTTATATAAATCCATTTCTGAAACCCAACTTGAAAAGGTTCAGGACGTTACTTCAAAAATATCAGGGCCAAGCCAGACGTTTTTTAATTACGGCAACGTTTATATCCAGACAGCTTCTGAAAAACCAATGTTTGTTTTTGAGAACATTTCCAAACCAGATTTGGTTGAAAAACAAATTACTGATGAGTTGCGTTTAGGTAATCATCCAGCTTCACAAAATGGAGTTTAAAGGGAATTTTTATGCCTGTTGAAAAACTTAACACTTTTTTAAATTTCCAAATGAGTCCTTTATTTGTTGTAAAAGCCTTTCTTGGGCTGTACCTTTTTTTCTATTTTATTTTCTCAATTTTGTTAGCGAGACAGGTTAAAATAATGAATTTTTCCCTAAAAACAAAAATATCGAGAGTTTTGAGTTTAGTCTCCTTGTTGAATTTTGTCTTGGCGATATTTGCTTTTGTAATTACAATTATTGCAGCCTAAGTAAGAATTTTTTAAAGTATCGGCCAATTTTCTTCCTTGATAGGATAAATAAAAGCGTAATAATTAAAAGTGAAATAAAACTTATTATTGCTCCATAAAACAAAGAAGCTGGACGGTAAATGAAATCAACGGTATGTTTGCCGGCAGGAAGTAGAACCCCTCTAAAAGCATAGTTGGTTTGGTAAATTTTAGTGGGTTTTGAATCAATTGTGGCTTCCCAACCTGGATAAAAAGTGTCAAGGACGACTAAAAATGTCTCAGACTGGGTTTCTGTCTTGACTTCAATATGGTTATTTAAAAGACGTTTATAAGATGGTTCTGGAAATCGGGAGTTTGAGTTTGAGTCAAATTCAAAATCGGTTGTTAAGGCGATTTGGTTTATTTGGAAGTTTGGGTCTAAAAGGTCTTTAAGTATTTGAGTTTCGTCTTCTTTTATAACTTTTCCTACTAAATATGCGCGAGGAAGTGAATTTTCATTTTCTAAAATAACTACTGTTTTTTCATCCAAAACTTGGTGGTATTTTGGAATTAAAAACTGTTTGTCTATTTTCCCATCTGACCTTATGTCCTCAATTTTGCCTTTTTTAACTGCCAGAACAAATCTTGTTGCAGTTCTTTCGATTAACGAAGTAGTGAAAAGGCTTACCATTCCGTTTTTAGTTTGAGTTGCTGCTTTTGGGCTTCCACTATTTGCAACTGCGATTAATTTGGCGATGCTGGCAGGATAAGCGGCGTCATAGCCGGCTATTGATTCAAAGCCCAGCGGCATCCACATATTGGCAGGAAAAACATCTTTTTCAGATAAGAAACGTTCGTTGGGAAATTTTTCTAAAAATTGAGAAACCTCAGTTTTTGGATAAAGGAACGATTGAGGCGAAAAAGAATTAAATTTTAATCCAAATCTAAATAACTCTGCTGTTAAGAGAAAGATGAAGAAGACTTTAAGGTAACTAATTTTGAGTTTTATTTTTGAGGCTAGATAAAATGAAATACCAACCGCAATAACTAATGTTGCAGGTATTATTAAATTTTTAAAAGCGACAGTGAGGTTTGAAATAATTTCGTCTGATAAATAAATTTTGAAAGTATATTTTATAACTAGAATTGAAAGTAGTAAAAATAAAAGAGCTCGAAATAAATGGAATATGACGATATTCGCAAATTTATATTTTTTTTCATTCAAGCTTTCTAAACCAAAGGCGGAAAGTAAGGCTAGTGAGAAATTAATTAAAAAAGAGGCTCGGTTCATAGTCACGGATTGACCTCCCCACAATCCTAATTTATACAGGAACATTCCTAAAGGGTTGGGAAGCATTATTATTAAGGTAAAGGCAATTAAAAATAGGCAAAAGCGGACTTCTCTTTTACTTAAACTCAAAAGTGCGCCTAAAAGACTAAGAATAAAGGTAATAATGCCTGTATATATTGCGACATTTAAATAGTTTCCTTGTCCCCAAAAATTAGCTGTCGAGTGATTGCCGAAAAAGTCCGGTGCCAAAACACTTACAATATATTCAAATGGTAAAAAAACGTCCCTTTGGTTCTCAAAAGACCTTTGGGAAAGGTGTAATAATTCTATACTTGGAAGTAAAAATATTGAAGAAAGCCCTAGTCCAAGGATAAAAAAAGGCGCCAAACGAAGGCTGTTTTGAATAAATTTTCCTTTCAGTATTAGCCATAGAAGAATTGCTATTGAGGAAAAAATTATTATTAAAAAATATCCGGCAAAGATTTGAAAAGCAAACGATAGACTTAAAAGTATGCCCCAAGAGATTTTTTTATTTTCAAGATATTTATCAAGACATAAAATAAGTAGAGGCAGGAAAATTGCAGTTGTTGCTTGGCTGTTCCATTCAAGCCAAATCATTATAGAACCGGAAAAAGCGTAGGCAATACTTCCAAAAATACTCGATAATTTTGCAAGTTTTAAGTGTCTTAGTAATAAATACATAAATATCAATGCTAAAAATGGTTGAAACATTGTTTGAAGCGTCCAAGCTTGCGGAAATTTTAAAAAAAGATAAAAGATAGTTGTCGGGAAAAGAAGGATGGTAGAAGTGCTTGCAAAAAGCGGATATCCTCCAAAAATTTGCCAGTTCCAAAGTGGCAATTCACCATTTTTTATAAGTTGGATTGCAAGATTCCTTAGAGGGTACATGATAGATACAGCATCGGTGATTATTGGATTTTTAATTGGTACACCGGTTGGCAAGCCCCATTTATAATCGTGCCAAGGGTAATATCCTCCAACAACAATGTCTGCAGGAAGAGGAATTAGACCATGAAAAATTTTGTAAAAAAATAAAAGCGTTAAAAGGCAAAAAAAAGCCGCAACAAAGAGAAATTCTTTTTTACTCATAATGAGAATTTAAAAAAGACATCCTTCAATTTAATTTTTTTTACTAAATGTGATCTTGGGTGTCAGCAATTGCATCAGCTTTAGTTTTATGTACAACGCCGTCTTTGTGCTCTGCCGGGCTGTAAATTGTGTAGAGTTTCATCTTATTTTGAGTCGATGAATTTACGATATTGTGTTGGGTTCCCGCTGGAACGACAACTGCAGATCCCTCCTTTAATTGAAATTCTTGTCCGTTCAGAATAGCTTTGCCTTCGCCTGACTCGATTCGTAAAAATTGGTTGGCTGTGTCATGAACTTCAATACCTATATCTTCATTCGGCAAAAGACTCATAATAACTAATTGGCTGTGTGGGCTGGTAACAAGTACTTGGCGAAAGTTCTCATTAATCTGAGTTTTTTCTTCAATGTCTAATACAGTTCCTATCATTTTCCGTCACCTTCTTTTTGATAAATTATAATCTAAATATAATTAAAATATAATAAGTTTAATGTTATAATTCTTCTGTGACAAGGATAGAGAAATTTGGGTCAAGCTTAATTGATAAAGAAGCAATTATCCTCTCTTTCCTTTTTATAAGTTCAATTCTGATCCGTTTTTATAAAATTCCAAATTATCTTTTTTTTGGTTATGAACAAGGTAGAGATGCGCAAATAATCCAAAACATTTACAAACTTGGCCAATTTACATTAGTTGGCCCAAAAACTTCATTGGAAGGAACTTTTCATGGTCCTTGGTACTACTATTTAATGACTCTGCCATATTTTTTAGCAAGGGGTAATCCAATAATTGCATTATTCTTTTTAATTTTAGTTTGTTCTTTTACTTCTATTGTTATCTACTTTTTAATTAAAAATATATATAAGTCTAAGCCCTTAGCTTTCTTTGCTGGCGTTCTTTGTGCATTTAGTTTTGAATTAGTTGTCTACTCGAGATGGCTCTCAAATGTTACCTTAGCCGTACCTTTTATCGCTTTGGTTTTTTTTTGTATTTGGAAGTACAAGGTTTCCAAAAAAGGTATTTATTTTGTCCTTTCAGTTTTTTTTGCTTCATTTGCTTCCCAGTTTGAGATGATATTATTCTTCCAATTTGGCTTTGTTTACATCTTGCTGTTTTTACTGAAGATAATAAAGATCCCGAATTTTAAAAGTATTTTTTTTGGTTTTTTGTGTCTGATTTTTGTTCTTAGCCCACTTATTATTTTTGACTTTAGGCACCAACACATTAGTTTTAATGCAATAGTTTCTATGTTTAACGGAACTTCGCTTACTAGGTCTTATAATTTTAATTTGTTCAATTCTTTATATTTTTATCAATTAAAGATATTTGAGGTCATAAAGAGAACACTTTTTTTACCTGATCTTCTCATTTTACAAATAATTTTTCTGATAATTTTTATTTTTGGATTATATAGGTATTGGCGATTAAGATTTGATAGAACTGTTTTGGTCTTCTTTTTAGTTTGGTCTTTTATGTCTTTGCCAGTTATTTTTTTGGCTGCAAATCTCGACCAATCTTATGTTGGGACAGGGCTTGGCTTTATTGGCTTAATATGTCTTTCGTCTTTAGGTCTTTGGAAATCTCAGGGAATACGCTTTTTGTTTGTTATTTTATTTGTTTCAATTGTATTTTCTTGGAACCTTGGTCTATATTATCTTAATCATAACGAGAATATTTTTTTTGTTACAATCCAAAAAGACTTGAATTTAGGAGATCAAAGAAAAGTTTTGGAATTTATTCATCGAGATTCAGCCGGGCAACCATATAGGTTTGAGGCTTTCACAATCCCCTCGTTGCACCCTGAAGGCTGGCAGTATCTTTTACAATATTATTATTCAAAAGATATTGTAAATACTGAAGCCAAACAGGTTTATATTGTTATTGAAAAAGAAGTTTACCCTGTTTGGGAAAATAAGTGGATTTCAGACCTTGGCAATACAAGATTGGTCGATGAAAGAATTTTTGGGTTACTTCGTGTTCAAAAAAGATTAATTAATAGTATTTAAATTAATAATTTAAGGTAAATATATTTTGCGTAAGGTTACATTGCCGGCCAATAGGTTTTCAAAAGTTTTCGACCTTTTAGTTTTTAATAAAAGTGCTAATAAATCGGAAGTTAAGTTACTTCTACTTCCCCAAACAGCTAATTTCTGAAGTTTTTTACATCTTTTATATAATTCAGCATATTTTAAATTCCATTTTTTTCATAGCCTTTTAAAAAGGATAAATTATTTGTTTTAATACAATCTAAGATAAATTTTGAAGCTATTGAGCTTGAGTCAATAATAAACCTGTACCCTTCACCAAATAAAGGGTTTCCCTGAGAAACCGAATCCCCAATTCCTACTACGTTTTTGTTAACGAAATGAGTTTTTATTTCATTTATCGGGAAGGAGCCGCCGAAAATTTTTTCATTATCTTTTTCAATTAACTTTTTAATTAATGGTTCCTCAAGCATCTTATTAAAATGATTTGTTAAAGAAGTTTTTATTTTTTGGTCAAAACTTCCATAACCTACGATAGCTCTCCTTCCTTTTAAAGGAAAAATCCAGCCGTAACCTCCTTTAAAGCTTTTTCCATAAAAAAAATGAACTTCCTTTTTATTCTCCTTATATCGACAGTTGCATTCAATTCCTTGAGCAAGGTTAACTTTATGATTGAATAGCTTAAATTTTTTAGTTAAAACTCCATTTTTGCCCGAACAATCGACAAAAATCTTAGCTTTATATCGATTGCCTTTTTCGTCAATTATAGAATTTAGAAAACCGTGTGAATTTTTTTTGGTATTTAATATTGTAGTACCAAACTTTAGTTCAACATTATTTTTTTTGCATTTAAATAGCAATTGTCGATGAAGTTCTTTTTTGTCAAGAATATATGCATGACCTTTTCTTTTAATTGATAGCCTTTTTGAGTAGAAGGAAACTTTGGAAATTTTGGCAGCGATTATTTTTTTAGTAAAACCGTATTTTTTAATATCTAAAAAGCTTCCTAAGGTAAAAAAAGATAAGTTTAAGGGGTCAGCTTTGGTTTCCACTAAACATACTTTGGTTTTCTTTTCAGCTAAAGCTTGGGCTGTATAAAGGCCAGCAACACCAGCTCCTATTATTAAAACGTCATACTGTTTTTGCATAGGAAGTGTTTAAATTACTTACTGATTGTTTCTGCGAATATTTTAGCAGGAACATTTCCAATTTTTAATCTTCTTAATGAGTAAATTTCTGACTGGTTATTCCATGGTCCTAGAAGTGTGGAAACAGCTCCGATATATCCAGCTTTTTTAACTGTTGATACAACCGAATTGTTAAATGCGCCAAATGGATAACCAAACCAATTGACTGGTATTCCAAGGTGTTCTTCTAAAACTTTTTTGCTCCCTATAATTTGGTCATCAAGTTCCGACTGGCTAAGTCCCAAAAGCCAGGAGTGGTTTTTGGAATGAGAGGCAAAACTTATTAATCCTGAACCTTGCATTTCTTTTATTTGATCCCAATTTAAATAAGGTGATGTACCAACAAAGCTGGTTATTATTAGCATTGTGGCTTTAAAATTGTATTTTTTTAGGATTGGAAAAGCGTTAATGTAAGCATCCGCGTAGCCATCATCTAGAGTTATTATGATAGGTTTTGCCGGCAATTGTCCCCCTTTGTAAAATGCGGATTGTAGTTCATCTAAGGATATTGTTTGATAACCGTTTTGAGCCAGATATGCCATTTGATTGTCAAAGACCTCGGCCGGCACTGATAAATTTTGCCTTGCCTTATCTTTTGGGTCGGCAGTACTGATATAGTGGTAAGTTAAAATTGGAACTCTTAGATTTTTGCCTTGAGGTGTCTGATATTGATACTTGTTTATCTGAGGTGTAGAGCTAGGGGTGGCTGTTGGTGTTGCCTCTATTTTTAAGTTTTGGGCGGAAGTGGATCGAAGCGGTTTGTAGTTATTATTTTTTCCAACATTGAAATAGTTAATAAACGATAGTACGATTATGACGGCAATTCCACAAATAATAAAGCGCCGGAAAGGCGAATTATTTCTTTTTTTTAATCTTTTCTTTTTTGCCATAGGAATTCTAAATATGGATTTTATAGGATATTTTAAGTGAATGCAAATATAATTTTATTTATGTTGTGAAAGTCTGGTAAAATTTAAAAATGCAGTTTAGGAAATATTATTTTTTTATAATTTCAATTTTACTTTTTTCCCTTTTTATTTTTTTATCTTATATTGTTCATAAGGGTATATTTAACCAGTTTGATTTCGATACAACAGTTAAATTTCAAAATCATTTATCCCGAAGATTTGATATTCCATTTTCAATTTTCTCTCTAGCAGGATCAGTAGAAATAACTGGTACCTTATGGATCTTGTTTTTTATTTATTCTTTCATTAAAAAGTACTTCTGGCTATCTTTTAGTCTCCTTTTATTTTGGGTTGGGCTTACTATTGAATTGTTTGGGAAAAATTACCTTTATCACCCTTCTCCTCCATTTATTTTCTTTCGTGGAATTGGGTTTAATTTTCCGATAACTTATGTCTCAAGCTACGGGTCTTATCCTTCAGGGCACGTTTACCGGAGTGCCTTTTTGCTAATTTTAATAGTGATTTTTTTATATATTCGAAAGATTAGAAACGGTTTATTTTTTGGAACTTTGTGTTTGTTATGTTTATTTTTAATGATGGCTTCAAGAGTTTATTTGGGTGAGCATTGGACGACTGATGTGTTTGGAGGTATGCTTTTGGGTAGCTCAATTGCTTTGATTTGCGGCCTTTTTATTCCGTCAAAGGTGTAGAGGCTCTTTGACCATGTTTTCTCTCTCGGTTTTAATTTCTGATTTTACAATTTTGCCGTTTCCTCTTTGCAAATTTAACGGAAGTTCAACTGTGAAGACAGTTCCTTCATTAGGCTTTGATCTGACAGAAATTTTGCCTCCATGGGCCTCAACAAGTTGTTTGGTAATATACAGACCCATACCGAGGCTTTGATCTTGCTGGCTGTCGGTTGCTCGCTCGTATGGAGAAAAAATTGAAGCGAGAAATTTTTTTGGTATCCCAATCCCATGGTCTTTTACTATTAACTTCGCTTGAAAGTCGTCGCTTTCAACCTTCACCTCGATTGGCTTTCTTTGGCCGTACTTAATCGCGTTGGTCAGAAGATTGGTAAGAATTTGCTCAATCCGAAGTTTATCCCAATTGCCAATGACGGATTGTTTAGTTTTCAGTGTTAGAGTATAACCTGACATTTTTAGTTCTTTTTCTAAACGGTTGGTTATATCTTTAACCAGTTCTGAAAGATCTAAAATTTGATATACCAGCCCTAATTTTTCGGTTGAAACGCGAGAAAGGTCAAGAAGGTTATTAATAAGTTGGTTTAGTCTTTTAGACTGCCATTGAGCGTTTTCAATGGATCTGGCAAGTTGTGTAATAGAAAGAGATTTACCTGGACTTTCGATTATGCTTTTTAGAGCCAGTTCAAGCTCCAAAAGAAGTGAAGTGAGAGGGGTTTTGAGTTCATGAGAAGCAATTGAAAGGAATTCGTCGCGTGTTCTTAATGCCTCTTTGGCTTTTTGGTAAAGTTTTGCATTGTCGACTGCCAGAGCCGCGCGGTTTGCCAGTTCTTCGGCAATTATTAGGTCAGAATTTGAATATTTTCGACCGGGAGTTGTTAAAACAAAAGCGACGGCACCAATTGTTTGGCCTCTTGCAACCATGGGAACGGCCATATATGATTGCCAACCCATTTTCTTTCGTATTTCGAACATCTTCTCCTTGTATGAAATATTTTTTAGCCAAGTATCAGTAACTGTGTTGATTAATTGGGGTTGTCCTGTACGGATCGCAATTTGGATAGGGTGCAATTCCTTGAATTTGATAGGATTTCTTTGTTCCCTTAACATTGCAATGACTAATTTTTTATCGACACTCTCATCGTATGACAGAGTTACTCTGTCAAGACTTTTACCCTGATAGAGGTAAACAAGACATAGATCGGCTAAGTGAGGGACGATCATTTGAACAACACTTTCAAAAGTCTCTTCGTAATCCAGAGAAGCAGAAAACTCTATTCCTGAATCTGAAAGAAGTTTCAGCATTTCTTCGTTTTTCTTTAGATTAGTAATGTCTAAGTTAATACCGGCCCAACCAGTGATATTATCAAAATCGTCTTTTACTGGTATTCCTCTTGATAAAACCGCGTGTGGAGTATTGTTTACGTCCAGGATTTTAAAGTTATATTCCCAAAATCCTCCAATCTTTACACAATTGGTCCAATCTTTAAAAGTTCTTTTTTCAGAATCAGGGGTAAGTCTTTTTAACCAGCCAAAGTCTTTGTACTCTTCAAACGTTAGGCCAATTAATTTTAAGTAGGATTCGCTTATATGAGTCATATTGCCTTTGGAATCAGTCGCCCAAACACCGAAAGGTATTGATTCTCCTATCGCTTTGTAAAAAGCTTCGGACTTTGACAGGGCCTGATTTATCTTTTCAGTTCCCCTTCTCGCATTTTGGGCTTCTTGGTATAAAATTGCGTCATCGATTATTTCCGCGGCTTGCTTTGTGTATTTTTCAGCCAAGGCGATTTCTCTTTCATGAAAGTGGCGGGCTTTTTTGTAATATAAATTGATAGTTCCGATAATTTTCCCCGATCGGGTAATGAGCGGGGTGCAGCAAAAAGATCTGGCTTTAATCATAAGCAGCCCTTTATATAAGAAAAGATTTTTGTTTCTTTGAACATCTTCTATTGCGAAAGTTTTTCTTTGCAAAACTGCTTCGCCGCTTGCACTTTGATCCAAGGGAATTCTTTCGGCTTCTTTTAAGTACTCTTTTAGGATTCCATAGTTTGTGACATGGTAAAGATCTCTTTTCTCCTTGTCATAGAACCTAATCATTCCCATGTCGGCTTTTTGTAAATCAATAGCCTGTTTTAAAGTTTCATTTAAGACGTCTTCCAATCCAAGGTTTGTCGAAAGTTTCATAGCCAAATCATTGAGAAGAGTCATATCCTCAAGTTGGAGGGCTATGTTATTTCTTGCTTGGAAATACTTTTCTCTTGTCCATTTAAGGTAGGATATAATCCAACTTAAAGTTGAACCTTCAAAGAAAAAGAGTATTAAACGTAATAGTTGGCTTGAGTCGGCTATTGCAAAGGTATTATGTGGAGGAAAAAATAGGTAATCTATTATTAGGCATGAAAGGATTGTTGAAAATATTCCGGATCTTAGATTTCCGAACCAAGCAGAAGCTATTACTGCGGCGATAAAAAACAAAAAAGGGCTTTCTGAAAGGCCAATAATAGGCTCAAATGAAAGTTTAACGAGGATAAGTAAGGTAACAAAGAGTAAAGCAAGTGCGTATGCTTCTAAAAATTTAAGATGAAGATTAAAAAATTTTTGGAAGTTAATGAAAGTCTGTTTTAAAATATTTGCGGTAATTATTTTTATTTGAAGTCTTTTTCTTTTATTTAGTATTTTTTTGCTGTTTAAATTATTTTTTAATGTCTTGCTTCCCACACCCGTTAGAATCTTTTTATTAGGATTATTAATTTTTGATGAGGCACTGCTTTGTTTTTTTGTGTCCACGAGTCCCTCCTCAAAATTAGGACCGTAATTATACTTAATTTAGAATAAAAATTCCACCTCCTATCGAAGTTGTATTTTGATAGAATTATTCGGTATATTAAAAAAATATGAAAAGAATCTTGAAAATTTTAATTTTTCTAATTATTTTATTTATTATTTAGTTTTTAATACAGTTTGTAGTCGGTGGCAATGAGGACAATTGGATATGTGTTAATGGTAATTGGGTTCTTCATGGCCATCCTTCGGGTCAGATTCTAAATAGACCTTGTAGGTAGTATTTTCTTTTTTAAGGATTAGTTGGTTTCTGTGTCTGGGAAATTATTTCTGAGAATGGGTTAAGTTTGCCAAAAGTTGCGCTAGCGGTTGATTTTGGATTTGGTTGTTTAGAGCTTAAAGTTGTAATTATTGCTTCTTCATTATTTGTAAGTGTGGTAACGGCTTTATCAATAGTTGATTCTGGTTGAACTGAGACTTGAGGTAAGACAAAATTAAGGCTTAATGCAATTAATTTGCCTTCTTCATCTTGAGGATTTAAAACCGCTGATTTTATACCAATTGCTCTTTCCGAATTTTTCAAGCTTGAAAAAAAATTAAGAAGGTTTTCATAACTGCCCTCGAATGATCCTTGAATCTCGTAACTTTGAGATTTATTGTCAGTTTGGTTTGAGTTGGTTTTTAAAGATCCAATTTTTAGGTTATTATTCTTTGCTTCAAATTCAATATATGATAACATTTGTACCGCATCGTTTTCAGTTGGAAAATAGTTGTTAATCGCCGAAAGACGATTTTTTTCAGCTTGGTAATCCTTTGCTTTAAGGTTTAAGACAGTCCTTGTTATCGCTTCTTTTCTTTTTTCCAAATCAGAAGTCTTTGAATTTGATTCAAGCGTTGTTTGTAATGCGGGTTTGGCAAAAAACCAAAGAACGTATATTGAAACTAGTATAATAACTAGAATAAACAAGCCGTTTACATGTTTTTGTAAAAGAAACTGTTCTTTTTTAATCTCTTGAGCTTGCTGTTTCATTTGCTGTCTAAAGTAATGGAAAAAGTATAATTGTCCGCATTTTTGGTAATTCCCGCTATTTGGATATTTTCAAATGATTTTTTATTTTCCATTTCTTTAAGCCATAAGTTTATATCTTCTGGCTTTTCAGCCTTACAAGACGCAGAAATTTTACCCAAATTATCAATTGTAAGATCAAATAATTTTACCGTTTTAGGTATTGTTTCGTTAAAGTATATTATTTTTTGGTCTAAAGGTGGATATTCGACAGAAAATTTTTGCCAGGAAGCTATCTGTATTTTTGCTAAATTTAGAAGTTCAGCCGTCGGTTTTACTTTCTTCCACTCACCTGTTTCAAGTTGGCTAATTTGGCCCTGTAGTATTTGAATCTCACGACTTTTTAATTGTTTAAAAATAAAAGATCCTAAAGTTAAGGCACCTGTAATTGAAATTAAAAGTAATGCAAAAGATATGGTTTTACTGGTTAATTTTGTACCCTCATTATGAGGGATTAAATTTATATCCCTTTTATCTTGAGAAAACAAATTTCCAAATAACTTAGTAAGAAACATATCTTTTTAAACCTAATTTTAGCTTAGCAAATATTTCGTACTGAATACAACTATTATTTAATATTCAACAATTTTTGCTATAATTAACTTAATGCCCTTATCCCAAAAAAAACTAAATAAAGGTTATAGTTTAGTTGAAATCTTAGTTACCCTTGCATTCCTTGCAATTATTATAAGTATCCTGTTAACAGTTGGAAATATTTGGCGATCTATTAGAAATCTTCAGTGGCAAACGACTGCGTATGATATTTCCAAACGTGAAATGGAAAATTTGCGAAATACCCAATTTTCCAATTTACCCTCATCAGGAGCCTTTACTGATAACCAGCTTTCTCTTTTACCTTCAGGATCAGGACAGTTAATAGTTTCTGGTACTGACCCAAAAGATATAAAAGTTGTGGTTTACTGGAATCAAGAAGGATCTGTTAAAAATTTTACTTTAGAAACGCTTTTTACCGCAAAATGATAAAAAACAAAAAAGGTTTTGTTACTTTAATTGAATTACTTTTAAGTATCGTTTTGTTTTCAATAATATTTATTTTTTTGATTCAGATTTATTTGAGCCATTCAAGTCAAATTAATTTTCAAAAGTCCCAGATTAATGTTGATATAGCCTCAAGGTCTTTATTGGATGAGATAGGTTCAAAGTTAAGGGAGGGTAAATTAGTATTGCCGCAAACAATAATAGGAAGCCAAACATATATTACAAACTCCCAAACAGTTGTTGTCCAAGTTCCATCGGTTGATTCTTCTGGAGTTGCAATATCATCATCGTCTGATATTTTAGTCTTTACTAACCCTTCCGGGACTACTCAACTTAGAGAAATTATTTCCCCTGATAGTTCAAGCAGTAGAAAAGCTATAAACCATATTTTGTCAAATAATGTTTTAAGTCTGAATTTTGCCTATAATAATACTGATTTATCTCAAGTTACATCGATTGATATTGAGATGAATTCATTTGAAGTTGCAGCCGGGTCACAAAAGGTTTCAGACAACAAAACTTCTATAACTTTAAGGAATAAATGATCGAAAAATTAAAAAATTGCAAAAACGGCGGGCAAATTTCTGTTCTGGCTCTCTTGTTTTTGGCAGTTATCTTAATAACAACTTTGGTAATTTTAAGTTCCTTGACTTTTTTTCAATATAACAGCAGCAAAGCATTTTTTTCAGAGAAGGCATACTCAATTGCCGAGGCAGGGATCAATAAAGCAATTTATCAACTAAACCAAACAGCAGGTTCATATTATGGTGAAACAGACACTACTTTTGGAGAAGGAACTTTTACAGTTACAGTTATGGATTTGGGATCTAATAATAAACTTGTTACTTCAGTGGGTTACATTCCAAATAGGACAAACCCGAAGTCTACAAAGACTGTTAGTATCCAAACGAATCCTTCCAGTCAAAATGTTCAATTCCGATACGGTGTCCAAGTCGGTTATGGCGGACTGGTGATGACAGGAAGCTCAGGCATAATTGGGAATGTCTATTCAGATGGCTCGATTGATGGGACCGGCACGGTGAGTATTACTGGTGATGCTTGGGTTGCGGGCGGTACAGCTTTGACTGCTGACCAGCAAAACATAATTCAAACCCAAGATCAAATTGTTGGCCAGAATTCTGCCAATAGCGACGCGGCTCAAAGTTTTGTTCCTTCTCAAACAAACCTAATAAACAAGGTTTCTCTTTATATTAAAAAAACTGGAAATCCTTCGCCCCCAAGTATCAAAATTATGGCTGATAATGGCGGCTCTCCTAGTAAAACTGTACTTGCCCAACAAAACCTTGACACAACAAAAGTTACCGGAAGCTACGGGTGGGTAGATACTGCTTTTAGCACTCCTCCGCAAGTTATGTCTGGTCAAAAGTATTGGATTTTAATTGATGCTTCTGTAAGCTCCTCTAAATATTTTACTTTGGGAGTGTCTAATGACTCTTCTTACTTGTTAGGGACAGGAGAACTAAGTTCTAATTGGAATGCCAGTCCTCCTGTCTGGATAAGTTTAAACAAAGATTTTACTTTTAAGACTTTTTTGGGCGGTCAAACGACTCATATCGCTTGCCTAAGTTATCAATGTTTGACTGTTGGCGTTGATGCTCATGCTAACACCCTTACCTACATTAGCGTGGGTCGAGATGCTTATTATCAGACAAAAACCAATACCTCAGTAGGGAGAACATCTTATCCAGGTACTCCTGATCCTGGGGCTATTGAAATGCCTATTTCTGAATCGAATATTGCTGATTTTGAGAGTGAAGCCGAAGCGGGTGGTACTCAAGTGGGAGATTATTCATTGAGCGGGGTTCAAACAGCAAGTTTGGGACCGAAGAAGATTCAGGGCAATTTAACACTTGGCAATTCTGCCCATTTAACTTTAACTGGAGCGGTTTATGTAACAGGAGATGTAAATTTATCAGGAGCCGCAAAAGTGGATTTGGATTCTGGTTATGGGTCAAAGAGCGGTGTGCTTATTACAGACGGAAAAGTATCCATTGGAAATTCTGTAATAATGAGCGGCTCCGGTAATCCAGTAAGTTATTTACTTGTCCTTTCAACAAACCCTTCACAAGACCAGTCTTCCCCGGCTATAACAATCAGTGGAGCTGCCACAAATACGATTCTTTACGCTTCCCAAGGAATGCTTTATTTGCAAGGTTCGGCTAATTTACATGAGGCAGTTGCCCAGAAACTATATCTTGAAGGTGCTACTCAGGTTCATTACGATTCTGGACTTGCTAATGTAAATTTTTCCTCTGGACCCGGTGCCAGTTACGTAGTTATTCCTGGAACTTATAAAACTAATTAGATTTTTTTGGTATAAGAAAATCATCTAGCAGAATTTTGCCTTGATTGAATTCACTGACTTTTTGTTTAAATTCGTCTTCTGTTTGGTATTTTGATTTTGTATCCCAAATTATCGAAGAAGCGGCAACTTTGTAAGGGTAAAGTTCGGTTTCGTCTGATAGTCCGGCAAGAGCTAAAAGCTGGACTTTTGGGTTTTGCAAGAGTCGGTGAACGTTAATTTCGCCTTTGGTTATGTATGCCCGCCAAACATATTTGGCCCGGTCAAGTAGTCCTTCCTGTTGCGCCTCTGTGTAGGTATAAGCGTCTTTTTCACCAATTGACTGCAAGTAAGTCTTTAAAGCAACAGAAACATTTTGGGGGCCGGCATGGTATGCCCAAACTGCCAAGCCGATGTCAGAAAATAATTTCAGGTTTTCATTAAGGTACGAAATCCCGGCAGCAATGTTTTTTTGAGGGTCAAGTCTTTCATCGTTTTCGTCTGTTACCTCAAGTCCTAATTGTTTGGCAGTACCTTCGGTAATTTGGAAAATGCCGGCAGCACCTGCTGAAGAAACGGCGGATTCTGAACCGCCATTTTCTAACATCGCGATTCCAATTGCCACTTCCTTTGGGATTTGTTGTTTTTCAGCCTCTTGATTGATTGTCTGCTCGTTTTTTTTAACAACCTCAACAGATGGGAAAAATTGAGGCCTTGATAAAATTAATCGGACCTGTTCGCGGATTAAATCATCAGCTGACTGTTTTTCAGAATCTGAAAGGTTATCAAAAATCGCTTTAGCGGATTTTGTTTCAATAAGACTTACTTTTTTGTTTGATTTATTATTTGTAATTTTTTGGTTTTGAATGATTATTACTGAAATTAGGAAACCAACCAAGACAATTAAAAAGACTAAAGCTGCAGTTGTAAGGTACGGAAATCTTAACTTTGTCGTTTTTATTTCTTCTTCCATGGTTTCCAATTTTACCATAGGTATTTTATTATTTCTTTTGTTAAAATATTGTTTGTGCGCAAATTAATTGGTCTAGTATTTATCTTAATTGCTGTTTCGATAGCGTTTTTTTCCTATCTTACTTTTTGGTCAAAATCGAAAGCTGATTTATCTTCTCCTCTGCCGAAAGCAGCAGAATCGATCTTAGGTGAAAAATCAGACAGCTTTTTTTACAGTGAAAACTTATGGTTACCGCAAGATGTCGTAACTTTACCTGGTGTCAATTTGCCGCAGGTGACTGCCGAAGCTGTATATGTTATTGATATAACTGGTGATAAAGTTTTGTATGCCAAAAACGTTCATGAGCGTCGGCCTATTGCCTCGACGGTAAAAATTATGACAGCTGCTATTGCGCTTGAGCGTGCAAAGCCGATTGAAGTTTTTACCGTTTCTGAAAATGCTGCCAAAATCGGTGAGGATTTTATGGGCGCTACAGCCGGGGAAAGATATACATTGTCGGAACTTTTATATGGGCTTTTATTGCCATCAGGAAATGATGCGGCCGAAGTTTTGGCAGAGGGGGTTGGAGGGTCAAGAGCCAATTTTGTCAAATTGATGAACGAAAAAGCATCTTTGTTGGGTCTTCGGGATACAAAATTCGTTAACCCTTCGGGCCTTGATGGAGATGGCGAACATTATTCGTCTGCTTATGACTTGGCTGTCATCGCCCATTATGCATGGGTCAACTTTCCCCTTTTTAGGCAAGTTGTTGGAACTTATGACATTGTTCTTCCTTATTCTGACGATCATAAGTATTTATACTTGCAAAACCAGACTAATCTTTTGACATCATATCCTGGAGTTAAGGGTATAAAACCGGGTTACACACCTGACGCTGGCTTATGTTTAGTAACTTTAGCAGAACGTGACGAACATCAAGTTTTAGGCGTTATTTTGGGATCGACTGATCGGCGCGGTGATATGGAAATGCTTCTTGATTACTCTTTTGCAACCCTCGGTGTAAAATAATTTGAACTCAAAGCTTTTTTGGGATAAAATACTCGTACTTGCCGGGATGTTGGAATTGGTAGACAAGCGAGACTTAAAATCTTGTGTCCGTAAAATCGGGCGTGTGGGTTCGAGTCCCACTCCCGGCACAAACGGGGAGTAGCTCAGTTGGCTAGAGCGCGTGCTTTGGGAGCGCGAGGTCGGAGGTTCAAGTCCTCTCTCCCCGACACACATATGGAGAAAAATCTTCGAACATTTTGTTATTTTCTGAAAACCTTGTTTGTGCTATTCTTAAATTAATGAAGCGGTTAAGAATCTTAGAAATTATAGCCGCTGTTCCCGCCCTCTTATTCCTAGATCTTTTCGTGTTTAGAATCGCAGCGTCCATTGTCTTTACATTTGTTACTTCTTATTATGACCAATACTCACATAAATTTATTAACTCAGTCCCAGTTGAACTTACTTTTCCAGCTACCTTAGCGGTTCCAATTTTCATACTTATCTTAGTTATTTATGGGTTGGTGAAAAACAAAAGAGTAATTATAAACACTTTCTGGTTTTTTTCTTTGGTCACTGCATTAATAATTTTTGTCGGTAACTATTTTGATTTTCCTGTAGTAGCCTTGTGGTATAACATCGACGAACACTTTTTTTGGGATGCAATAGGTAAAGAAAATGATTTTTGGTGGCATCTTAACTCAAACTTCTGGTTCAGGCTTTTAGTTCATTTCGTTTTCTGGACTATTGTTGCGGGAATAATCTGGAAAGTAGTGCCTCGCTTTATCAAATGGATTAAAACAGGCAAAATTTAACTTCTGTTTTCCCAAACAAAAAATCCAAGGCTTTTACATTAAGGTCAACTTTAGTAATAATTGTTCGAAGATCGTATATTACTCTCGACTAATTCCTTTCAAGATCTACATGACGCGTTGGAGTGCGAAGATGCCTACAATATATATTATGACTACGAGTATTGAATCAAGGCCGAGCCTGATATAACGGTTTTTGAGTTTGACGAGAAAAGTTACTGCATAAACTGACATCATTGCGATACCTAAGGTGGTAAAAATAATTCCCTGGCTACCAGAACTGGAAAGAACTGGTCTTTCGGATATTAAATCAGCAAGAAAAAGTATAACCAGCATAAATGCGTTTCCTCCAAAAATATCACTTATTGCAAGCTGGTTATCCCCTATAAAAATTGATTCAAGGCCAGTACTGATTTCGGGAAGTGCGGTAACAAAGGCAAGAACTGTTGCGGCAAATATACCGCTTCCGATTCCAAACGTATCGGCAATTGAAGTTCCAGTTTCTTCCAATAAAAAGCCTGCAATTAATGTTGCTACTGACGAAAGAGTAAATATGAGAAGCACATGGATAGTCTTTTTCTTTGCGTAAAACGGATGGTTTTCAACTCTACGCCGCTCAGTATGTTTTCGGCCGGGAGAAGCATCAGAAGCGACTTTGTTAAAACGTGGAACTTCCCTGATTTTATTTAACAAAAACAATCCTATCACCCAAGCGATCACGATTGCGATCGTTAAGGGATTGAAATTAAAAATTGATTTATCTTGAGGTATAAAAGTTCCGATTAAGGCCAAAACTGCTATTAAAACTGCAAACATAGTTTCGAAAAATAGGGTTATTGAACCGGCTAGATATGATAATGGTCTTTTGCCTTTTGTTGTAAAGTCAAAGATAACTAAAAGCAAAGTTTGGATTGAAAGGCCTCCGATTAAGTTGCCGATTATTACCGGTATATGGCCGTGAATTGCAGCGCTTGAAACAACAGCAATTTCTGGAAGACTGCCGGTTATTCCCAGAAGTATCAAACCACCCAAAGCATCACCAATTTTAAAACGGGTATCGAGGGAATCTGTGGTTTTGGTAAGGCTTATTCCGGCAAACCAGGTAACTGCAGCTGAAACCAAAAATATTGGAAAAATAATTGTCAAGGGCATTTCTGTTTAATAATACTTTTTTACAATTTTAGATTAAAGTGTCAATTTTTTATAGTTCTAATTGGCAAGTTTTAGCTTTTTTAGTATAATTCTAATACTTGCGGGAGTAGTTCAGTTGGCTAGAACGTCTCCCTTCCAAGGAGAAGGTCGTGGGTTCGAATCCCATCTCCCGCTCAGGATTTTACTCTCAGGAGAAAATGGGCGTTTAGGGTGTTGTAATAATTCTTCTTATGTCCGAACGTCATCCACTAATCATTCCCAAATGCCTCGCCCAAAATGGCAACGTCGTCAAAAGATAACAACTCCAACTTTATAATTCGTTTATATTTGCCAGAATTATATTTTTACTCTATTATTTAATTAAAACAACTAATGTCCCCATGAGAAAATTAATTTATATTCCTAATATTCACCCTGAAGGTGAAGGGACTGCTGAACTTACCGATCGAATTTTCCTCAATGACAGCTTAGCTCAATCTCTTGTGAGCAAGCGCCAAATAGCATGGGGGGCAATTAAGAGAGGTGTAACTAACTTAACTATAGATTCCAAAAGAACTAAACTTTTTGCTGAAGGAATAACGGAAGATGAACTTAGACTTAATAACAAATCAGTAAGGCAAAAGGCAAAACAAGACTTGCGTCGGGAAGGACAAGAGTACCCTACTTTAGAACTTGCGATTTCCTTGATAGATAAGGGTGCGAAATTAGCAGAAACTGAAGGTGGCGAAAGCTATACGATGTCCGAATTTTTATCAAGGAATCTTTTTAAAATTTATAAAAGACTAAAAGAATCCGACTCCTCCAGTTTGAAGAATGAAACACCCCAAAACTTAGAAGCAACTATTCAAGATTTAGATAAATATGGCAAAATTAGAGAAAAAATAATTGCCAAAAATATAAATCAAAACCTAAAGGAGGGGGAAACTGGCATCTTAATAATCGGAATGGGCCATTATCATCTTTTAGATGAACTTGATCAGGACATCAAAATCACCTATGTGGATCCCGAATTGGAGGAATTAGATAGAGAATTGCGAGAGATTCTTCCGCAACTCGGCAGCTCTTACGAAACATTTCAACGAGTATTACAAGAAAAATCAATTCAAAGTGCGGAGAATAAAGGTTAAATTCCTAAATGTCTCAATTATAATAGCAATGTTGTAAAGATAATGTTGCTAATTCAATTATTTCGATTTCTGAAGATTTTTAGTCAAGGTAAGGACTGTAAGGCTCTGGAGTGGTATAAGCAAATAAACTTCTATAGAACTCTTTTTCTTTAGGTTCAAGTGTAGTAAAATAGGTTCGAACGTCGTTACATAAGGCGCTCAAAGCCTCAGTAGGATTTTCTTAACACATTGATTTATCCCTCTTTTTCCTGCTAAGCTAAAAGTGTGAGAAGAAAAGGATTTGCACTACCTTTAATTATCTTTTTTATTGTTGTATTAGTAATTTTGGGATTTGTTATAGTTAAGTCAAACATACTTTTTACATCTGAATACTCACCATTTTATTTGAATATTGAAACGGGAAACCTGCCCCAATCTTCTCTTCAAGATCAAAGCAAAACTGACGAAACCGCAAATTGGAAAACTTATAACGATTCTCATCTAAACTTCCAAGTTAAATATCCAAAAGATTGGTTTATTCAGCCTGCCCTCGACGAGAATTCAGTAACTATACTAACCAATTACGCCATGCCATTTACAGGAGGTGAATCTAATCCAGTTGCGGACAAAGGTAAATACAAGGTAGATTTTGCTGTTAGTACAAAAGACAAAAATACTTCATTAGAGTCATACGTCCAAGATCCAGCCAGGCTAACACCAGATGAGAAACTTAAGTCAAAAGCCTCTATATTTATCGACGGGCATAAAGCTTTTTACATAGAATCGGAAAACCAGAGTGGAGATGTTAACGCTTCTGTTTACGTGGAAAAGGAACCTGGTACAGTCTTTATCATCTCAGCTGGCCTTGATTATGTAGGATTCAAGCCAACTTTTGACCAAGTCCTTGAAACTTTTAAATTCCTCTAAAAACGCAGATCCTTGAAGATTAGTTAGGCAAAAGCCATTTTATAGAACTCTTTTTCTTTAGGCTCAATTGTAGTAAAATAGGTTCGAACGTCGTTACATAAGGCGCTCTGGTTCGGTAAAACTTAGCGTAAGCTAGCCGCTGTAGCTCAATGGATAGAGCAGTCGCGTTCTAAGCGATTGGTTGGGGGTTCGAATCCCCTGGGTCACCTAAATTATCGTTTAGCCTGAAGAAGGGACTAATTTGTGGGTTCGATCAGTCAAATTTACTTCCTTTGATGTTGTAATTATTCAACTACTATCGTCCCTTTGAGCCCTTTGGGGTCGAGCTTATCGTGGTAGGTAAAGGTTCCTGACTGGTCAAAAGTAAAACTGAAGGAATCATTTGTTGCTAAGGGATCACTTAAAAGACCGGGAACGGTGTCGTTTGAAGGATAGGGATCGGAGGCAACCTGATGGGGTGAAGTATCCTTGTTTGTCCAAACTACAATATCCCCCTTGGCAATCTTTAAGGTAGCCGGGGAAAAGCTTCCTTTGATGATTTCAACCTGGGCCTGGTTAACTTTGACAGCAACTTGCTCTTGTTTCTCAGGTTGTTTAACCTCTTCCTTCTGGTTTGAGATAAAGAAGAGAACAATAGCAGTGATAGCAGCTACTGAAGAAATAATGATTAGAAAAAAGATAATCTTTTTCATCTTTTGTTACCTTTTCCTTGTAAAGTTACATTTTTGGTTGTTGTGTTTCCTGAAGTTACCGTAACTGAAAGCGTTTGGCCTGTGTATCTTTTGGCTGAAACCATTAAAGAATAGGTTCCGGCCGGGAGGTTGACAAGGTTGTAGACTCCTGAGGAATTGGTGGTTGAAGTCTTTCTTGTTCCTGAGACGGTAGTATATACAGTTGCACCAACGATTGGACTGCCTGAGGAACTGGTAACTGTACCGGTTATTGAACCGTAAACAGGGAGAGCGCTGGTAGCTGCTGAAACAGTATTTGAGGCGAGAGAAAGGTTTCCAGCCGCATCCTTTGCCTTAACGTAGTATGAATAGCTGGTTGAGGGCAAAAGTCCGGTGTCACCAAAGCTAGTGGTAGTAACGGTCGCTGCCCTTGTATTTGCCCGGTAGACTTCGTAGCCTGTAACACTGATATTGTCGGTTGAAGCAGTCCATGCAAGGTTAATCTGGCTTGAAGAGACTGCTGAAGCTGTAAGGTTGGCAGGAGCTGTTGGTGCTTGAGTATCGGGAATATCAGGGGTTGTAACGGTTGCCGTATTGGAGGAGGCTGAATGGTTCTGTGCTGCATCATAGGCAATAACCTGGTAACTGTAAGGTGTTTTTGGAGAAACAATCGTGTCAGAGTAGCTGTTGGTGGAAGAAGAAGCAATGTTTACTCCCCCTCTTATTATCCAATACCCGGTCACTCCCACATTGTCAGTTGAAGCAGTCCAGTTGAGGTTAACCTTGTTGTAGGCAGCAGCAGTTGCTACCAGATTAGTTGGTGCAGATGGTGGTGTAATATCCCCGTTTTGGACTGTAACCGTAACTGAATCAGAAGCTGTATTTCCGGCCGCATTATAAGCTTTGGCTAAAATTGCGTGAGCGCCATTTGGAACAGAAACGGTATTAGTGTCCCAACCGAAACCATAAGGTGAAGTCGTATCAGCCACTTTCAAAACAGCATCAACATAAAATTCAACTTTGGTTACTCCCACATTATCAGAGGCATTTGCCGCCACATTTACACCTCCTGATACCGTGGAACCATCTGTTGGTGCAGTAATTGAAACCGTAGGTGCAATTGAATCAACAGGAATCGGAGTTGAAGTGGGTGTTGGAATTGGAGTCGGTGTTGGTTTTGGCGTGGGCGGGATAGGGCTTGGAGTCGGAGAAACATCAGGTGAAGGAATAGGAGTGGTGTTGAGAGAATCATACATTTGACCAAAAGTTTGTCCTTCGGGAGTAAGATTTCCGCTTGAATCAATAAGCTGGTAACCCCCTGAACCGGTTACAACATAATGTGTGGCTGCAAAGAAACCATCGTTTGCAAGTTCACTCAGCATAGCTTGTGTATACTGTTGTTCAAAGGAAGCAGTAACCCGTGAATCAGGATTTGGTGGCACAGGATCATAATTCCATTCTGTCAGCATAATAGGAGGAACAGGCTTACCAGTTTGTGCTATAGCTGTTTTTATTTCATTTAAGTGTGTCGCGTAAGTTGGTATTTTACTTAAACAGTCCGGAGCGGTACTACTGCTGGAACAGGTATATTGATGGTAACTGACATAATCAGGAGCTGGGTTGGCATTGTTAACAAAGTAAGCAATATAGGAAGTATTGGGGTAACCGTTAACAGGACCAACGAACTTACCATTTATAACAGTTGACTTTACCTGGGAAATTACCTGGTTCCAAGTATTAGTATAGGTAGTTTGATCGACACCATTAATGTCCCGTTCATTACCGAATTCATAGTAGACAACTGAATTGCCGTAGATATTATTCATTTGTTGTATTACGCATTTTGCAGCAGTGGTAGGATCTGTTTGGCTGAATTTTAAAATAACAATTGGTGACATACCTAGATCATGAATATATTGAGCGGCTTGCACTTCCCAAGTGCTGGGACAACCTACGGCGCGTATTGGCATACGTACCAATGAAATATGGATATTTTTCATTTGTTGTCGCGTAGCTGCAGAAGTCAGGAATTGGTCACTTGCATCATACAAGCCCAAATTTGTCCCAAATATTAAGGGGGATACCGTTGAAGCTGCGCTTGAAGGTTGTTCTTTCTCTTTCTTTTGAGCGATAAAGCCAAAACGTTCCAGACCTCCAAATGGAACAAGGTAAAGAATAATAAGGAAAATTAGGATTAATGCTAAACCAAAGGAGAGATATTTTCTTCGGCTTTTAAAAAAGCCCTTTAAAAACTTTTGCCTGCTTTGGGCAACATCATTTTCCATCATGAAAGGAAATACCTGAATTACCTTAATCGTATTCAATGCCGATCATGATGTCAATTAGAAAAATATCATTTTTGCTTGTCCGGCCTTACAGAATCGAATATAAGACACGTTTTCTAGTTAAGCAGTATGATTCCAGCTTTTTTTAAAAAGAATTAGTTTCATTTAGCCTTAGGTTAACTATGCAAAAGCTAATTTGTAAAACTCTTTTTCTTTAAGTTCAATTGTTGTAAAATAGGTTCGAACGTTGTTACATAAGGCGCTCTGGTTCGGTAAAACTTAGCGTAAGCTAGCCGCTGTAGCTCAATGGATAGAGCAGTCGCGTTCTAAGCGATTGGTTGGGGGTTCGAATCCCTCCAGCGGTACTGCCATTTTAGTCTATCCCAACAAGATAATATTATTTAACACTTCCTTACAATCAACCAGTGCCAGCTAAAGTTATTAACGAAAAGTCAAAGTAGAGACATGGAGATTTTATAATTGTTTATTTTTTCAATTAATAATATAATAATTAAGATTAAATAATTACTGTAAAAAAAGTGGTATATGGCGGTATTTGAAGTTGGAGAAAAACTACATATTATTGAAAGGCGAGATTTTGAAACTGATTTACGCCGCCATTTTATAGGAGAAATTATTAAATGTTCTGAGAATGTGATTAGAATTGTCGGTTATGTTTGGGTTTTTGATACAAGGCGTGGAGAATGGATGAAAAAACTCGATAAAAGAGAACGTATCCTTCGTATTTCAGGAGGCAATCGATTAACAATCAATGTTATTCCTAAAGAGGTTGATATAGAAAAAGTTACATATAAAACTATTCAGCTGGGAAAGGATTGGGAAAAGGGTTCATCGGCTGAAACTTTTCCACAAAAAGGACTTATTGTAACCGATGGAAAAGGATTCAACTTAGATATAAATGAGTTTTCGGTAACGAGATAGCAGATTCGAACTCTGTCAACGATTTACAGCCAACCGTTAAGTAAATTTGGTAGAAGATGCTTCAAATAGACTTTTGTAAAATTCTTTTTCTTTAGGCTCAAGTGTAGTAAAATAGGTTCGAGTATCGTACACTAGGGGGTACTGAATGGAGGTTGTAGCTCAATTGGCAGAGCGTCCGCTTGTGGAGCGGATGGTTGTGGGTTCAAGTCCCATCAGCCTCCCAGATATTTTTTTGAAGTCAAAAATCTGAGTTTGGATTCTTCAGACAACATTCTTTTTCGCTTGCTTTCCAAGCCTTTTCCTCAGCCTTAAGTTAGTTGAGTAGTAAATTGACACATTGACAAGAAAATTTGGAATATGTATATTCAAGCTGTGTTTTTACTACCATTTATAATCTGTGTATTCATAATTTTATTTTTCTTGAGTGTTAAAATCGTTCAGGAATATGACCGAGGAGTAATTTTCCGTCTTGGAAGATACGCGGGGGTCAGAGGCCCTGGGCTTATTATCTTAATTCCCATTATCGAAACAATGACAAAAGTCACACTCCGAACTATTACTATGGCAATTCCCTCTCAAAAAATAATTACAAAGGATAATGTCTCGATAGACATTGCCGCCGTTGCCTATTATCACATTGCTGATCCAAAAAAATCCGTAATTGCGGTTGAAAACGTTTACGAGGCGGTGAACCAAATAAGCCAAACAACGGTTCGAAACGTAATTGGACAATTCGTTTTGGACCAACTTTTGTCAAAAACAGCCGATATCAATACCAAAATAAAAAATGTTATAGATTCCCATACCGAACCTTGGGGCGCTCAGGTAACGGCAGTCGAGATAAAAGACATAACCCTTCCCGATAATATGCAAAGGGCTATGGCTAAGGAGGCAGAGGCGGAAAGAGAAAGAAGGGCAAAGATTGTTGCAGCCGAAGGAGAGTTCCAAGCGGCGCAAAAACTTGGCGCTGCTGCGGATTTAATTGCAAAACATCCCGTTGCACTTCAACTTAGAACCTTACAAACAATGGCGGAAATCGCAACCGAGAAAAATTCTACAATAATTTTCCCCGCGCAGTTTATGGCCACAGTTCAGGAAGCAATAAAAACAATAGGTAAAGATTTATTAAACAAATAAAACCTTCTTGTAAAAATCAATTTCTTTAGCTTCACAGGCTGTAAAATAGGTTTGAACGTCGTTCGTTAGTCGTCCCCAGATTATATCTGGAGTATCTAAATTGCCTGGTAAAGAAAAATTGTATAATAAATAAGTGGTTAAAGTTTTTTCTAAAATAAATCAAGAGGGTAATGCACCTGGAGTTTTACTAGGGATTGTAGTCCTAATTTTTTTTGTTGCTGCTATTTTGACTTTATTTTTAAGAGGCATTCCAACAATTCAGCTTTTATTCCAATCAATTATAACCAAAATCTCATCTATTTTTTATTAATATCCTAAAAAAATGAATACCAAAATCGCTGGCGATTTCCAGAACTTTAATTGGGCAGAAATGGTAGAATATCCTGAGTTATTTTGGAGCATTCCGAGGCTCTTTTAGTTGTTCTTTCAGAGTAGACTTTTCTTCCTCTAACTTTTTAACTTTTTCCTGAAGCTGACCTGTTGCTTTATATGATTTTTTAAGATCACTATTTTTCCCCATAATTGTCAATTTTGATTTAATTAAATTTACTATCGTGGTTACGCTTGCAAGAAGAGCACCAATAATGAGTGAGGTAAATACAACAAAGAATAGCGGTATTCCAGATAGTGTTGTCTCTCCAAAGCGTAAAGTCGCAGGGCTTGAATGCAATGTTAACAAGAAAGAAATTGCCAGCGATAGGATAATTGTAAGAATAATAGACAACATGATTTATTATATTAGTTTGTCCATTATACGTAATGGACATGCATCTTTACAACCAATTAATCCCTTTTGGTAGTTTTTCTCAGTGCTGAACTTAAACGTTGGTTAAGCATAGGCAAATTTGGTATTATTGCGGTCCCTAAGTTGTCAAATTTCGGATCGTTTTGACTCAATCAACTTCACCATATTTTCGAATTTCTTACTTTTTGAAGTGCAAAAGAATTGCCGGCAAGCATTAGGCCTATCTTTATGGATCGAACAACAACTGCCATCATAATATATACAACTTTCATCTTCCTTTTGGGCCAAAATATTTGCCCCGAAATTTCTCGCTTTGGGAAAATCTTTAAACATCCCAAATTTTGCGAACATAGTTTTATACTTACCCGACTGATATTCTTCTTTTGTCAGATTTATCAAAAATAACTTGCAACATAAACCGCAGCCGTGACACTTGTTCATAGTTCGTATATTTTACCAGACATTATTGGTTGCAATGCAGTAGTAATAAACTATTTATTAATATAATTTTAACTGCTTTCAGCTTAAGCTTTCTTCGTGGAGTATAAAAATCTTACTGATTCTGAAAAAATACCTGTTTTAGGGCTTGGAACTTGGGGAATGGGTGGCGGCAGTATGAGGCAGGATAAATCAAATGACAAGAAATACATTGAGGCCATAATATACGCGATCGAAAACGGGATAACTCACATCGACACAGCTGAAATTTACGCAAGAGGTCATAGTGAAGAAATTGTTGGCGAAGCGATAAAGCATTTTCGACGCAAGAATATTTTTATTACTTCAAAGCTTTTTCCCATCCATTTAACTTACAAAGGTATAATTACAGCTTGTAAAGGCAGTCTGAAGCGACTTAATACCGATTATCTAGATTTATATTTAGTCCACTGGCCCAATCCCCTAACCTCCTTAAAAACTACAATGGCTGCATTTGACAAATTAGTAGAAGAAAGCCTTGTCCGTTATATCGGTGTCTCTAATTTCTCAATTAAACAAACCCAAAATGCTCAAAGATATTCGGAAAATAAAATAGTTACAAATCAAGTACAATACAACTTCGTTCACCAGTCACCAAGAACGGAATTACTTCCCTATCTTCAAAAAGAAAAAATTATTTTGACTGCTTATAGTCCTCTAGGGCATGGGAACCTCGTCAAAAATAGCTATATAACATTAGAAGGCCTTGCAAAGAAATATAATAAAACAACTGTTCAGATTGCTCTACGTTGGCTAGTGGATCAAGATCAAGTTATCGCAATCCCGAAAGCAAGTTCAAAGGAACACATCGATGAAATCCTTGGTTCTTTGGGTTGGAAATTGACCAAAGAAGACCAGGAATTTCTATCGACACCCTAAAGAGCTTATTGATTCGGCGTTGGTGAGGTATTCGGTGAATTTGGCCGCATATTTTGCGGATTTAATTGGATACTTTGAGCCGTTACAGAGCCGTCAGAATTTCCTGTTCCGAAAATCGCTACCTCTTTCCCTGTTGCCAGATCGGATTTTGAAGCTGACGTTGATTGGGTTATATTGGCTGAAGCCGACAAAATGACAATGGTTGTAGAGCCGTCTTGGGCCTTGACTGTAATACTCTTGTCGTCAGCTGATATTATTTGACCCCTGACTGATTTAATGTTTGCCCCCTGGCCGTTTTGTCCTTGACCTTGTCCAAATCGCCCTTGAAACCCGTTTTGCCTTGTTGGGGTTTTGCCTTGTTGAAATTTCATCCCTCCGAAAAATCCTCCTACACCTGCGACAACTATTAAGATTGCAAGAACTGCAATTAGAATATTTTTCATCATTCACCTCCCTTCAGGTACTTGTTAAAAAAATCCAATGAGTTTTTCATTGCCAAGTCAAAATTAGGTGCTGAAATATTATGGTCTGCTCCTGGGTAGGTGTAAAACTCAACAGTTTTACCAGCGGCTTTGAGTCTATCAGTCAGCCCTTGGGAAAACTGCCAAGGAACTTCTTCGTCTGAAAGTCCGGCATCCAACTGTACGGGTGTCTGAATATACTGTAAGTTATAATTCGGGTCAACCGAATTCCAAAAATCCGGATTAGTCTGAGGTGTTCCGTGTTTCCCAAGCAAATTTTCCCTGTTTGTGTTTCGAAGCGTCAATTCTCTTTGTGATGGAACATATGGAACTTTTCTGGACCAATTGTTTAAAAGGTCGTTATAAGTTCCCACAACCCCGCCCCAAATAACAGCAGCTTTAATATCTTGCGAGACAACTAAACTTCTCAAGGTTACATTCCCGCCCATCGAGTGTCCCCACATCCCGATTTTATCCGGGTTAGCATTCGGGTATTTTTTAATTGAGGAGAGAGCATTTAGAGTATCGATTGTATAGCCAGGAGAATAATATGAACCTTCTGGCTGGCCTTCTGAATTCCCGTTACCTCTAAAATCAGGTTTGAAAACTACATACCCTGCCTGTGCAAAGCCGGCAACATAGGCAACATAACGTTCGGTTGTCTTGTACTGGTCCGGCGGAATATAACCATGATTGAAAATAATAGCTGGCCAGCCTCCAGCTGGCGGATTACCTTGGGGAACAGTCAAAAGACAGTAAATTTTAAGACCATCTGACTGATATGACGCAATATATTGGTTGTAATTTTCGCCGGATGTTAAAGTTTGCGTTATTGTGATGTTACTTCCCGGATAAGATCTTTTTCTCATTTCGGAAATTTGTAAAGGGTCAGTTTGCACAATGGCTTGACTTAAAGTGGCAGTTGATTGTTTTAAATTTTTACTTTTGTCAAAAGTTAATCCGTTTTTGGCAAGATAGGCACAAATTGACAAAAGCAGTAATGTAACCAACGAAAGTGGCAAAATGTATTTTTTAAGTTTATTCATACCTTAAGGCTTCGATTGGATTTAGTTGAGAGGCGCGGCGGGCAGGATACCAACCAAAAAGGATACCAATTATGCCGGATACTCCAATTGCCAATATTATTGAGATTGGTGACAAGACAAAAGGCAAATTGACAAAACGTGACATTATAAATGAGAGAATTATTCCTAGTCCCATTCCCAAAATTCCTCCTGTGAAGGTTAAGATAATCGATTCAGTTAAAAATTGAGCAATGATGGTTCTTTTTTTTGCACCCAATGCTTTTCGCAAACCAATTTCTCTAGTTCTCTCAGTTACAGTGACAAGCATTATGTTCATGACACCGATTCCGCCGACAAGAAGCGAAATTGCGGCAATTCCGGAAAGAAGAGCTGTAAAGGTTCCGGTAATTTGGTTTGCGGCACCTAAAATGTCTGCCTGGGACTGTATAGTGAAATCTGCTTGGGTAGGATTTGAAATTTTATGACGGGCAAGTAACAAGTAACCAACCTGATTTTCGGCAGTTGTCATTAGATCTGCTGATTTTGCCTGAATTGAAATAGTGGTAACGTAATCGATACCAAAAATAAGTTTTTGGGCCGAGGTTAAGGGAATAAAGATCATGTCGTCTTGGTTAAAGAAACCACTGCCGCCTTTTGAAGCAGTTATCCCGATAATTCTGAAAGCTTGTTTATTTATTCTTACATTTTGACCAACTGGATTTGCTCCATTGCCGAAAAGGTCAGTCACGACCTGCGGTCCTAAAACGGCAACTTTAGTGGCGCCTTCGACGTCTTGGTTTGTTATGAAACTACCTGATGATACATTGACGTTTCTTACCTGGAAATAAGTAGGTGTTACGCCTACTATTTGGGTATTTGTATTATTTCTACCGGCCGAAATTTGGGCTCTTCTTGAAACTTCAGGGGAAACATTTGAGACAGTAGTAATATTTGCCGATGACGAAATTGCGAGAGCGTCATCATAAGTTAATGTTGTAATACTGCCTTGAGCTCCTCTTACTCCTCCCGAACTTTGGGCGCCGGGGCTTACGGATAAAAGATTTGACCCTAACGATTCAATTTGAGATTCAACTGCTTTCTGACTTGCCTGTCCTATTGACACCAAACCGATTACTGCTCCGATTCCGATAACAATTCCCAGAGTTGCAAGACCAGTTCTTAATCGGTTAATTGTTAGAGCCAGTAAGCTTTCTGATAAAAGTTCACCAAAATCCATTTTTTTTAAACCTCAATCTTTTTTTGGTTATGATTTTTTGAGTCTTCAATAATCTTTCCGTCTTTGAGGGTAATAATTCTTCTTGCAAATTCGGCAATATCTTTCTCGTGGGTGATTATCACAATCGTATGACCTTTCTTATTTAGGTTTTGAAAAATTTTCATTATTTCTTCGCTTTGAGCGGTTGCTAGATTTCCTGTTGGCTCGTCGGCTAAAAGTATTGCCGGATCCATCGATAAACTTCGAGCGATGGCTACCCGTTGTTGCTGACCGCCTGAAAGCTGGCTTGGAGTACTATAAAGCCTATCGCTTAGACCGACCATTTCTAAAAGTTTCATGGCCGCTTCTATTCTTTTTTGTTTAGGAATGTTTGCGTAAATCATCGGTAGGGTTACATTTTGAAGTGATGAACGTCGAGCGAGAAGATTATAAGCTTGGAAGACAAAACCAATTTTTTTATTCCTGATTTCTGCAAGCTTATCGTCTGAAAGTTTCAAAACATCTTCTCCATCTAAATAATAGAAACCTGAAGTTGGAGAGTCCAATGCTCCCAAAATATGCATTAAAGTTGATTTGCCGGAGCCGGAATGACCCACTATTGCCACGAATTCACCAGCTTCAATTTCGAAGGAAACATCGTCTAGAGCAATAGTTTCGACTTGTTCAGAGTGATATATTTTGGAAACATGAGAAGCTTTAATAATACTCATGTTAGCTACCTCCCTCCAAATCCGCCTGCACCGCCGCCGATTCGAAGTTGCCCGGAGAATGGAGATTGAGTGGTACCGCTTCTCTGAGTAGAGCTTGAATTTAATGTACTGGTTATGACTTCATCGCCTTCTGAAAGACCTGAAGTTATTTCAGTTTGAGTATCTGATGAATTACCGGTTGTTACTGAAACTTGACTAACCTGCCCATTTTTCAAAACTCTAACGATTGTTTCGGTCCCTTGAGTTTGAACTGCTGAAGAAGGTGCTATAAGAACATTGTCTTTGACATCTATAATGATGTTTGAGGAAACTGCCATATTTGGATAAATGTTTTCGGAAGAGTTATCTAAAGAAATTGTTACCGGATAATTAGTAACCCCAGATGAAACTGTCCCAGTGGTATTTATAGTTGTGACTTTTCCGGTAAAGGTTTTGTCGGGAAAAGCGTCAAGAGTTAAAGTTACTTTTTGATCAGTTTTTACTTTTGTGATGTCAAGCTCTGAAAGGTTAACAGTCGCTTGGAGTGGTCCTTCGATCTGAACGGCGCCGAGATTTTGAGTCACTGAGCTTGATGTATTTGAACTGCTGTTTGTGCTATTTGTCTGGGACTGAATTAAATATCCTTTCGACAAAACAGAGTTAATAATTTTCCCTGTTGCGGGAGATGTTATGGTTGGAGAATATTGTTGGTAGGAAAGTTGAACACTTGAAAGATTGGCTTGGGCTTGTATAATTACATTTTGCTGGTTTTTATAATTCGCTTCTGCGGCTAGCCAAGTGGCATTTTCCTCGATATATGTTGGGTCATCAGTCGCCAAACCTCTTGCAACTGCATCATTTATAAATTTTTGGTTGGCGACAAATTCTTGGTTCTGAAGGTTATATAAGTTTGATTGGGCCGAAGCTAGTTGGTTTTTAGCAGAAAGTAACTGGGACCAGGCAGCAACTTGTTTTTGTTGGGAGTCCTGATCCAAAGTTAATTCTGCAATGGTCTGGCCGACTGAAAGTTGATCGCCGTTATTAACATAGGCTTCTTTAACAATTCCTGTAGCTTGGGAAGTAATCGGTATGCTATTTCCAGAAATTATTGAACCGGAAGCAGAAACAGACGAAATAAGAGTTCCCTTTTCAACTTTTGAGGTTTGATATTGAACCGTTTGGCCTCTTCCAGAGAAGAATTTCCAGCCCAAAAAAATCGCAAGCGCAACGATTATTAAAAAAATAGCAAGCTTTAGGCGGCTGCTTACTATTCCTTTTACTGCTTTTTTAAGAAGAGTAAATAAATTTTTCACTAAATTCATTTTTTAATCTTTTAATTTAATTTATAAAAAAAAGCTGAGAAAAAGCTTAGATTATTTTATTCAATCGCTTTTTAGGCAGCTGGACACTAAAAATTGAACCCTTACCGAGTACGCTTTGAACTTTAATTGAGCCATGATGGCTGTCAACTATTCGTTTTGCTATAGCCAATCCCAATCCATATCCTGAAGCTTTGGCTTTAGACCTTGACTTTTCTGCACGTTCAAACCTATCAAACAAATGGGGAAGGTCTTCTTTATCGATACCAACCCCCTGATCAGCAACTTTAATTTCAAAATGGCCGTCTGTTTTTTGGGAAGACAAAGTAACTTTCGTTTTAACCGAACTGTACTTTATGGCGTTGTCCAATAAAATTACAAACAATTCAACCAAAGACTGTTTGTTTCCAACAATATTATAATCTTTGACATTATTTATAATGACGATATTCTTGTTTTTGGCCAAATTGGAAACCTTTTTTATTGATTCATCAACAATAGCAGCTATAGATACTTGTTGAAATTGTATATTATTGGCGCCTTTTTGGTACTGGGTTAGTTTAATTAAACCGTCAGATAGTGTTTGAAGATTATTTACCTCTTCAAGGTTTGAAGATAAAAGTTTTTTGGCCTGATTTAAATTCAAATTTTTGTCGCGTAAATTTACCTCAATTTCAGATTTTAGTGAAGTTAACGGAGTTCGAAGCTCATGAGAGGCATCGGTTACAAAACGATTTTGTTCTTCGACCATTTCTTTTATAGGTTTTAAGTTTTTACCTGCCAAAAAATATCCAGCAACAGCAGAAAGGCCTAATATTGCAGAATTGATAATAACTAAAATAACAAACAGCCGATCTTTTGTTTCATTTATTAATTGCGGATCTAGTCTAAATTGACGGAGAGTTTCATTTCTTGTATCAGGTGGTAGGATTAGAGGTCTTTGTAAAGTTCCGTTTTCTAGTCTTAATCTTTGAATGCTTTCAACCCTGTTAAGTTCGGATGCTATAACTTTATAAATTGCCACTGAAAATGATAAGCTAATCAACATTATTATTAGTAAGTACCAAGCGGTTAAATTTATTCTCGCAGAGCGAAACATTTAATCTCCTTTACCAACCTTGTAACCGAATCCCCTCACTGTATGAATTAAGCTTGGGTTTTTTTTAAATGGTTTGTCAATTTTGTTTCTTAAATATCCTATGTAAACTTCAACAGTGTTGGGTAGAATGTCTGCGTCATAATCCCAAACGTGACTGATAATCTGGTTCTTGGTCAATGTTTGATTTGGATGGCGCAGTAGATATTCCAAAAGAGCAAATTCCTTATTTGAAAGCTGTATTTTTTGGCTAGACCTTTTTACTTCGAAATTAATTGTATCTAATGTCAGATTTTCAACCTTAAGGACAGTGCCCGTAGAATTTGTTGGACGTCTGGTTAGTGCTCGGACTCTTGCTAGAAGTTCTTCAAAAGCGAAAGGTTTTGTTAAATAATCATCAGCTCCCGCGTCCAAACCTTCAACTTTATCGACGATTTGACCTTTGGCGGTTAAAATTAAAATTGGTGTATGAATATTTTTTTCCCTAAGTTTTTTGCAAAATTTGATGCCGTCCATTCCAGGAAGTAAAAGATCAAGGATTATTAAGTCGTAATCTTCTGTTGAAGCCAAATCGTAGCCGTCAGTTCCAGTAAATGCAATATCGACAGCATAAGATTCCTGTTCAAGCCCTTTTTTGATGGAGTTTGCAATTTTATGTTCGTCCTCGACAACTAGTATTCTCACAAGATTTATAGTATATCATAAATCTGAAAAATAGCTGAGAAGAAATAAAAATAAAATTATAGTGAAATGATATCAGAATACTCAATTTTACCGTTTTCACCAATGTTATTTATATGGATTCTACCATTATTTGAATTATTAAACCTTTCATATATTAGTTGTCTTCGTCTTCCTTCAAATATGATTGTGGAAAAGTTCCTGTTCTTATTTATACAAATTCTTTCAAGGTCTTTAACTCGAAACTCGCTTTTTTTAGCCATTATTAAAGCACTTGCAGGTTCTTTAGTAAGTTGGATAAGACCCATATCTGTTCGGAATAACCAGCCACGTTCGTCTTTTTGAGGTATTTTCTTACTACCCGAAAAAAATTGGACAAATACCTTTTCTTCCCAAGTCCAATCCGGAAATACCGCTATAAGTTGTTTGGGATCAAAATCACAAATTTTAAAACTTAGATTTTCCTTTCCAGAAATTCTTGCTTCCTTTTCTGTCATGAGGGAAATTTACAGTTGTTTTCACAAAAAGTCAAGGAAAAATTTTTATAAAATCCTTTTAAATGGTAGCATTTCTTGTGGCTTGAATAGTAGCTATATTATGTTTGAATTTAAAGGGAATTTTAGGTACAATTGTCCAGTTGAGCGCCCTTAGTTCAATGGATAGAACGTGTGGCTTCGGACCACAAGGTTGGGGGTTCGAGTCCCTCAGGGCGCGCCGTTTCAATTTAGCTTATCCCAACAAGATAATCTCGGTGTAATAATTTAGACTTTTTAGTGGAAGTTAATCCCTCTCGAAATTTACGAACTTAGAAGTCTGTCAAGGGATACTTACGTAAATAAATAAAAAATTATTATCTCTAAAGATTAGCAGCAATTTGCTTTTCGGTAATCTGTTTTGCTGCAATAAAGCGATTCACTACCTTATATTGAGAAAGTGAAATAAAAATAATATATGCAAATAGGATTTGATTTGTAATTGTTCCAATTGCAAGAATCAATAGACGCATGTCTCTTTTAAAGGATAAGTCTCGCGTTATCAATTTTTCCCCAGTTAACACAATAAACTTACTGGACATATAATCCTGAAGGACGTCAGTAAGAATTACAAACATTGCTATCAAAAAGATGAAACTATTGCCTGTCATATTCCAATACCCATATGCCATACCAGCGATTAGTATCGTATCGACATACCTATCCAAAATCGGATCTATCCACTTACCCCATTCAGAACCCATAAATTTAATCCTAGCCATTTCTCCATCAACTCCATCAACTATTGATAAAAATTGGATCATCAAACCACCAACCAAAAGCCATGGATAGGCTCCCGTTGCTAAAATGAAAAATGTAAAAATTGCCAAAACCGGAATGGTAAATGATATTATATTTGGAGTAATAGAAGTATGTACGAGAAACTTTGTTATAAAAGTAGAAATCTTTCTGTTAAATAATTTAGAAATAACTCCATCACTAGGCTTAGTCAAACTTGTCAGAAGTTTCTTTTCAGCAAACTTAATATCTGCATAAGTATCACAATCTGACCAAACCTTCCCCTTAATATCGAATGCTCTTAATTTCCCTTCTTTTACCAGGATTCTCATCCCATCGCTTAATGAATTTTTTTTCATCTTTGTAGTTTTGTTTAATACTTCAAAAATATAAGGAGAGCAAACAAACATTCCGGTATCAAAAGCATTATAATTTTCGAGTTGTTTATTAATCGCTTGTACTCTGCCATTTTTAACTACAACTTTTGTTGTATCATCAATGTCTAATACAGATTTTAAATTTCGATCTATAGCAAGTGCGCACTCATTCTTCTTTAACTTTAATCTTTGGATATTCTCGAGCGTTGAATAATCGAAAACATGATCACTCATTAAAAGTACAAATTGCTCTTCTTTTTTAAAATAATCCTTAGCAACTTGAACTGATATTCCGTTTGCTTTATGCCAATTTTTATTTTCAACATATTTAACTAAAATGCCAAGTTTTTCTCCGTTTCCTATGAATCTTTTTATATCTTGTCCTCTGTACCCAATTACAATTACAAATTCATATATGCCAGCTTTTTTAGCACTAAGAATAACCCTCTCGATAATTTTTAGTCCCAATAAATTCATAAGCGACTTATGTCGCCCTCGAGTTACTGGTTGCATTCGTGTACCATCGCCTCCAGCGATAATTAATGCTTTCATTTAATATCCTTTCTTTGGATTAAAATCTAAATACTACGTACCTTAAATAAAGGAGTTTGCTTTTAATGTGGGAAATTATATTTTTACCTTGACTTATTGGAGATAACTAGAATACTTAAGGAAGTAATCTCATTAGACAATTTAAATTTATTTCCAATGGTATTAAGTTAATATATTATATCAAGTTTATTCCAAACAAACAAAAGTTATTATAAAAACCTAAAATCAGAGAAAACGCAGACCAGGAATGGCTTAGTAAGTTGGAACTTGAAGGTTAGTTAAATCTAGCCAATCGGTGTTTGTATTCCAAACTTCTCAAATGTATAATTAATCCTTAGCAAATAGGCATAAAAGGTGTTCTAGTCTGGAAGCGTTAGGCGCGCTTCTTCGGCAAAGCCGGATCAGCGTAAACACATTCGTGATGCTCAGCGTAAACGCAAATGGGATGGACGATATATATACTTAAATGTGCGGATAATAGTTATTACACGGGAATAACAACGAATATTGCACGAAGAATTAAAGAACATAATAATAAAAAAGGAGCGAAATCATTATTTGGTAAGTTACCAGCGATTCTAGTTTATAAAGAAAAAGCAACAAATCAAGTTGAAGCAGCGAAAAGAGAAAGAGAAATAAAGGGTTGGAAACACTCAAAAAAAGAAGCGTTAGTTAATAAATAGGATTCATCCTGAAGAATGAAGGATTTACCCTAAGTAACAAAAAGGCTTTAGACTGAGGAGTAACACTACGAAGGCCCAGTAGCTCAGTGGTAGAGCAGGTGCCTCTTAAGCACTTGGTCGGGGGTTCGAATCCCTCCTGGGTCACAATCTGTATTTGAGGTTAGTTTGGCCAAAAGTTACCAGTGGCCTGCATTATTTTTTGAACTTCGCCTTTGGAGTTTTTCTTGACAATATATAAACTTTCTGGGTTGTAAAGAAAAATTGCCGGAGTTTCATCGGCAAGCGCCTTTTGCAAATCTTGGTAAATTGTCTTTCTTTTTTCAAGGTCGATAGTTTTTCTGCCGTCTTCCAAAAGTTTGTCAATTTTTGGACTTTTGATTCGGCTTATATTAGTTTTGTCCTGAGTTGAGTGCCAAAGTGTGTATTGGTCAGGGTCAGTTGAGACTTTTTGGCCTGCCAAAAGAGCTTGATAATCAGTCTTTGTAGGATCAAAGTTCTCGACTTTTTGTATTTTGACCTGAAAATCTATCTTTCTCCAGTCCGAAGCAATTCTTTCTGCAAGAGGCTGAAAGTTTACCATAGTGGTCAAAGTTATTTTTCTCTTCTCTTTTGGAATATCTTTTAAAAGATCCTGAGCTTTTTGAATATCCTGGTTATAATTTTTAGTGGCTGGATTATAAAATATAGTTTTAGAACTGATAGGTCCCAAAGCAGGCTGGCCTGAGAAACCATTTTTTTCAATTGCCCAGTCAAGCGCTTGTCTAACTTCCTTAGTTGACAAAAGACTGTTTTGAGTATTTAGGAAAACCGCTACAAATTTCTCGCTATCAATAGTTTTTTTAATATAAAGGTTCGGCCAGCTATCAAGATTATCCCCGTTTGGCGGGCAATCGCTTATTGCTTCAACTTCACCAAGTTTTAATGCTAAAACCGCGTCATTGCGGGTCGGATAAAAATTAAAATTAATTTTCGGCAAACTGGATTTTATCGGCCAAAGACTAACTTTGGAAATATAACCTAAGTTATCTTTTTGAACCTTTTCCAATTTATATAATCCCATTCCAATTTGAGTTCCCTTTTTAAAAACAGGTTTAGAAAGAACTGCTGGAAATGGCGAAAAAGCATCTTCAAGTTCAAATTTTAAGTAATCTGGTTGATAGACTGTTTTAACTTTATCAAAATATATATTTAAATTTTGGCCGTTTAATGGCGTCCCATCATTCCAATTTAAGCCTTTTTTAATATAAAATGTGAATATCTTGCCGTTTTCTTGGGTATCCCAAGAAGTAGCCAAGTCGGGAGAGACCGTACCATCGTTTTCAATTTTAGTTAAACCGTGACTTAAAAGCTTTAATACCCTATCAGGTATTTTATCTTCTTTATATTGACCTATTATTGCTTCGGTATAAGTCGGTCTAAAAAGGTCAAGTTTAGGTAGGATAAATTTTATTGTAAGAAAGGTAAAAACTATCAAACAGGCAGCGGCAGCAAATCTTAGAGAATGACGGACGAAAAAACCTTTAAGAAGCCAAAAAAAGAACCTCGTTTTTCTCGTCAGAATTTTAAGCGTCATTTACTTTAGCGGCTGACTAATACTCCGACTATGGAAATAGCAAAAAAAAGAAAAGCAAAAGTTACAGTCAGATATACTAAAAGTTTTTCAACCCCTCTTTTTGAACGGTAAAAAGAGCCTTCACCGCCAAACGTTGCGCCTAAACCGACCCCTTTTGCTTGAATTAGAATTGAGATAACAAGAAGGACAGCAATTACAATTTGAGAGGCAGTTATTATATTTGAAACCATTACAGTCAAAGATTATAGCATTCCCAAAAGAGACCTGGCAAGTTTTTGAGGATCATGATGAAGCACATTTTTTTGGTCAACCAAATCTGCTTCAATCATCTTTATATCTTTAAATTTTTGATGCAATGAAATACGATCAATTTCAACATATTTATATTTAAGTTTTTTTGGAATTTTGTATCTAAAGTTATTATTGATTAAAGCGTGAGTAAATAAAGATTTGCCTTTACAGTGGGTTTTAACGGCTTCAAGGTATTGAGAGACTTTGTAATTTGGTGTTTCAAATGGTTTATTGGCAATATTGACAATCAAGACTTTTTTTGCTTTAGATTTACATATTGTTTCTGTAATTTCGGATACTAAAAGATTGGGCATAATACTAGTATAAAGGTCCCCAGGACCGGCGGTAATAAGATTTGCCTGGTTAATTTCCCTTACAGATTGAGGTAAAGCTTTAGCATTGGGGGGTAAAAGGTGAAGTTTTTTTATTTCTCTTTTCCCATCATATAAACCAAGGTCAATCTTTTGCTCTCCATAAACTTTTTTGCCGTCAGTGGTTTCGGCCCAAATTCTCGGGTTTGAAACCGTTGAAGGAAGCACTTTGCCTGAAATTTTAAGTATCTTTGAAGCAGACGCAAGACCTTTGTTAAAATCTCCGCAAATATCTGAAAGGGCAACTAAAATCAAGTTCCCTAAATTGTGCCCACCAAGTTCGTGGTCTTTCTCATAGCGGTTACCTGAAAAACGATAACTTAAAAGCTCTTTCATTATTGGTTCAGCAGATGAAAGAGCAGATAGGGAGTTTCTTAAATCGCCAACTGCCGGAACCCCAAAAACTCGTCTCAATCGGCCTGTAGATCCGCCTTCATCTGCCATAGTAACAATTGCCGTTAAATCCAAATCATAATCTTTTAAACCGGAAAGTAAGGTTGAGAGACCAGTTCCCCCGCCTAAACAAGTTATCTTTTTATTTTTTTGAGGTATTTCAAAATAGTTGCTAAAAAACTTTTTTAGAATTGTTTTCATTTCAATTGAGAAACCAACGTAATAAAGTCGAAACTAAAGTTATTAAAATACTCGCAATCAATAAAACATAGAGTTGATTAATTTGAGCTTGAGGTATTACAAAACCTTGATAAGAAAATCCAGAAAAATAAAATTCTGAAATAGTAAATTGTGGCAAAATTTTTGTTAAAGCGAATAATAAAACAGTATTTAAGACTAGGCTAAAAAAGTTTAAGGTTATGTAGTTTATTGGAAGAAAAATAATTTTGGCAATGGGTTTGACCAAAAAAAATAAAAAATATAAGCCAAAAGCAACAATCAAAAAAGTTGACCAGTTACCGGTTATTTTTACACCCTTGATTATATATAAAACTACTAATAATGCTACTGTAGTTGCAAGAAAGTCCTTGAAAATTTTTTTCATTCTTTGTTAAAAAACAATTTAGCCCTTAGTTTCTTATGATATTTTATTGCAAAACGATGGGCTTCATCTCTTAAATATTGTAACAACTTAAGAGTGCTATCGTCTCTTCCAAATCTTAAAGGTGCCTTTGAGTTCTTGATGTAAACTTCTTCAAACCGTTTTGCCAAGGAAACAACCGCAACATTGATTTTAGCACCCTTTATAACTTCAATAGCAGCATTAAGCTGTGCCCTGCCTCCATCTATAACAATTAAATCAGGTTTATCCCACAGGTTTCTAAGCCTTCTTGTTAAGGTTTCTTTGATCATCGCAACATCATTAGGTTTATTTTTAAATATTATCCGAAATCTCCGATACTGGCTTTTATCTGGAATAGCGTTTGTAAAAACAACCATTGAGCCAGTAGCTAATTTGCCCCCAGTATTTGAAATATCGTAGCATTCGATTCTTTTTGGAATAACTGTTAAATTAAGATCTTTTTTTACAAATTCCAAAGTTTGCATTTGAATGTCTTCCAAAAGATCTGGTTTTTCTAAATAAAACTCAGGTTTTGTTACAGATTGTGTTATGTAGTTTAGACCTTCGATTTGCTTTTTTACTTTATTTGCCTCTTCATACTTCTCAAGCTTTGAAAGGTTTTCCATTTCCCGTATTAGATCGCGTATTAAACCTTTTTTTCTCCCGGATAAAAATTTAATAATTTTCTTTATATTTTTTTTATAAACTTCTTTTGATTCCTGGGATTTATATGGGTCAGGGCAAAGACTTAAATGGACATAGAGACAAGACTTGGGTCTCTTTTTATGGGTACAATAAGGGAAAATGCGTCTAAGCGTAACTAAAACACTCCTGACTGTGCGTGACGATGGAAATGGTCCAAAGAGTCGAACTCCTTTTGTTGGTTTTTCACGCCTTGCAGTTGTAACCTGAGGTATCTCGTCGTTAGTAATTTTTATATATAGATGGCTTTTGTCGTCCTTTAGAATAGAATTGTATTTGGGTTTTAGATCGTGAATTAGTTTAGCTTCTAAAAGCAGAGCTTCAATTTCTGAAGCAACAATAATCCATTTCAAATCGCGGGATTTTTCAATCATTTGAATTGTTTTCGGCCCCAAGTTTTTCTGGCGGAAGTATGATGAAACACGAATTTTAAGATTATTTGCCTTGCCGACGTAAATTACGTTATCGGATTCGTCTAAAAATTGGTAAATTCCCGGCTTTTTGGGAAGAGTTTTAATTTTATCTGAGAGTTTAACCATTTTTTTTAGGCCAACGAATTTTTCTTGTTATTAAAAATAATTGATAAATCCCAAAAGTAAAAGCGCAGGTAAGGAATAATATTCCTACAAGAAGTACCCAAGCTGATTTAGTTTTAAATTCCGCCGATAGGAGTTTATCGTTTACTTTTGCTTCAATATTTATATTTTGACCGATAAAAAAGTTATTTGGCTTTATAATAATTGGTATTTCTTTTTTTGAAAATGGAGGGATTATATCTATAGACATTTGACTGTTAGATATTAACTTTGCTCCCTTTATATTTAAACTAATTTGTCTATCGTAAACCGCTAAATTTGAATTGTTTTCTAAAACAAGGCTTACGTTTGATTCAAACATTGAAATCGGATACTTGGGAAAATTAAAACTAATTTGAATCCCACCTTCATTTGCCGGTAGATTATTAACAAATTCAACTTTAACGTCATCTGCAATTTTCGGAAGTTCAGATGAAATTCCATGAGTAACTAGAGAGAAATGATTGAAATCAAGTTTTGAAAAATAATCAACATCACCGGAATTTTCAGCTAATCCTGGATCAACTTGAACCCAGCCTAATTTATCATCCCATATTTGCGCCCAAGAATGAATAAAATTTCCTTTTGGAGAAATGATAACTCCAACTTCTTCTCTAGCAGATATATTTGCAGCCCGGCAAAGTGTTATAAAAAGATCTGAAAATTCTTGTAAACTGCTATCTTTAGGGTTAACAAAAGCTTCTTTACCACCTTTCCTTTCATTATTTGAGGAATTATCACTAAGCTCTAAATATTTGGTAACAAAATCATAAATTTGTCTTGATGAACCTAATTGTTTAGCTTTTTCAACCATTTGAGAATCTTCAGATTCCCAGTATTTTTGCGGTTCTAAATAAATAGGTTGAGGTTTTGAGAGTTTTTTTGACCCAAAAATTAAAGGTAGGGGAAAAATTTGGGCAAACCCTTTGACTAAAACCTGTAAATTTTGACGACCCGATAGTTTAAAAGTGGCTACCCAATTACCGTCTGGATCGATTTCAATCCTTTGAGGTTTTGGGTCGATATTTGAAATGTAAACCTTTTGGTAAGCGGTATCTTGGGGAATCGTAATCGGTAATTCAGATGGCTCAAAGCTTTCATTTACTAGATTATATTTAAGGTCAAATTTTAATGACTGACTGTCGCCAAATGCGGCAGAAATTCCATTTTGGGAAATGCTTTCTTTACTAAAATTATAAATATTTTCTGGAGTCCATGAATTTTCGAAGCTGTTTTTTTTAATGCTTTCGGGTTGCGGAGAGATATAAGCCATCTCTCCGAAAGTAACCGGTATTGCCAATCTTACTTTGTAATCTTTAATATCTGTGATTGAACCAACTTTTGGAATGTTAACTTCCCATATTTTGCCTGACTTTTGACTAAGATCTTTTGTTTTGTATGAAAGGGTAAAGAGGCGGCTTTTGTCTTTTCCAACTATTTTGTCTTTAAATTTTACAGAAATCGATGTGTTTTTATTTTCATAGCTTTGATTTGCGTTAAGTAATCCCAAATCACTAAAGGCAGTAAAATCAGAAATTTTAATGTCACCCAAATCTAAGTTATATTCTGAAGAATAATATTGCGATGTTAAATTTATTAACTGAACTTTATTTGTTACAGTTGTAACTCCATCATCGCCAACTGAATAATCTACTTCAAAAGAAGTTGAAAATTCTCCTCCTGCCTTTGATTCAAACTTTGGAAATAAAAAAAATATGATTAAAAAAAACGTAAAAAATGTAAGTAATTTTTTAAGAATCATTCTTCCAGCGCTTTTTTAAGAAATTGACCAGTGTAAGATTTTTTATCATAAGCTACTTCTTGTGGAGTACCTTGAGCGATAATTTGACCACCTAAATCTCCACCTTCCGGGCCAAGATCAATTATCCAGTCGGCGTTTTTTACAACGTCCATGTTATGTTCTATGACTATTACAGTATTACCATAACTTACTAATTTGCACAAAATTCCTAAGAGTCTTTCGATATCGGCAAAATGAAGTCCGGTTGTCGGTTCATCGAGGATATATAAAGTTTTGCCAGTCGCACGCCTTGAAAGTTCTGAAGAAAGTTTAATTCTTTGAGCTTCTCCGCCTGAAAGAGTTGGGGCTGGCTGTCCAAGTTTTATATAACCAAGGCCGACATCATAAAGCGTTTGAAGTTTATTTGTTATTTGAGGAATACTCTCAAAAAACTTTAAGGATTCTTCAACGGTCATATTTAAAACCTCAGAAATATTTTTGTCCTTGAAATGGATTTCTAAAGCTTCGGCATTGTATCTTGTGCCATGACAGACTTCACAATCAATATAAACATCAGGCAAAAATTGCATTTCTATTTTGATTTGACCATCTCCTTGGCAAGCTTCACATCGGCCACCTGAGACATTAAACGAAAATCTTCCAGGCCTAAAACCTCTAATTCTAGCTTCGGTTGTTCTGGCAAAAATCTCCCGGATAAAAGTAAATGCGCCGGTATAGGTTGCAGGATTTGATCTTGGCGTTCTACCAATTGGCGACTGGTCAATTAAAACTACCTTATCTATATACTCTTTACCTAAAATATCTTTATGCCTTCCAGGTTTTTCCTTGATTGAGTAAAAATTTGAAGCAAGAGATCTGTAAAGAATGTCATCAACTAAAGTTGATTTACCTGAACCTGAAACTCCAGTTATACAGATTAATTTTCCTAAAGGTAGGGATACGTCAATATTTTTTAAATTATGTTCTTGTGCACCAATTATTTTTAGCTGACTATTATTTGTTTTGAGATTTGAAGATAATGGAAAAAAGTCATCTTTAGCATTCGGTCTTTTAATATTTATAATTTCAACGCTTTTTTTACCTGAAAGATATTTTCCAGTTTGAGACTTTGGATTCATTTTAATTTCTTCAGGCGTACCGTATGCTACAATTTCTCCGCCTTCATCACCCGCTTTTGGCCCAAAATCAAAAATAAAATCGGCAGCATTCATCATGTACTTATCGTGTTCAACTACGATAACACTGTTTCCCAAATCTCTAAGTCTTTTTAAAGTCTCAATTAATTTTTGGTTATCACGTTCATGAAGGCCAATCGTCGGTTCATCTAAAACATAAAGGACACCCGACAGACCTGAACCAATTTGTGATGCAAGTCGTATCCGTTGAGCTTCTCCCCCAGCTAAAGTAGAAGCTTTTCGGTCAACCGTCAAGTATGTAAGTCCAACGTCTATTAAGAACTGTAGCCGGGCTTTAAGTTCTTTAAAAATAGGTTTGGCTATTATTCTTTCCCTTTCGGATAAAAGATTTGATATTCTTTCAAGCTTACCAATCCACTCCTGGACATTTGTAATTGAAAACTGTGAAACTTTATAAATTGATTCGTTATCGATAGTAACTGACAACGCTTCAGGTTTTAATCTTGCCCCGAGACATGTTGGACAAAGATCGATCCTCATAAATTTTTCAATTTCATGTCTAATATAGTCAGAATCAGTTTCTTTGTATTTTCTTTCTAAATTAGGGATTAAACCCTCAAAAACTGTTTGCCAAGATACACGCCTTCCAAAACGGTTTTCGCCGGAAACGTCATAAACTTCGCCGCCCGTTCCCATTAAAATTATTTGTTTGACGTTATCTGATAATTTACCAATATCTTCAGAAAGTGAAAACTTGTTTCTTTTTGAAACTTCTTCCAAAAGTCGGGAAAACCAAGTTTCGTGAGTTGCAAGCCGAGACCAGGGTAAAATACCACCTTCGTCAATTGAAAGGTTAGGGTTAAAAACTAGATTCGGATCAATTTCCAATTTTGTACCTAGACCTGCACAGTCTGGACAAGCACCATGGGGAGAATTAAATGAAAAACTTCTCGGTTCAAGTTCAGGAAGAGAAATGTTGTCGATGGGACAAGCAAATTTTTCAGAATATAAATGGTCTTTCATTTCTTTTGGCGATTCGGGAATATTAAAAGAAGAATCTAATATTTCGGCAGCAATTAAGTTACCATCAGCCATTTTTAAGCCCTGTTCAACTGATTCTGTAAGCCTTGTTTGTTGAGCTGGAAGCGATAATCGATCGATTACAGCCTCAATCGAATGGCGGTTGGTTTTAATTAAAACAAAATCCTCATCCAACAAACGTACTTGACCATCTACTCTCACTCGTAAAATACCTCTCTTACGAAGGTCATCAAAGAGTTGAGAGAATTCGCCCTTTCGATCCCTAATAAGTGGCGCTAATAACAGTATTCTTGTTACTTTTTTCTTGTTACTTGTTACCAGTTTCTGGATTTCCTCAACAATCTGCTCCTTTGACTGGTGAGAAATTTCTCGTCCGCAAATTGGACAATGCGGATGGCCTATCCTGGCAAATAAAAGCCTTAAGAAATCGTAAATTTCAGTCACTGTCCCGACAGTTGAGCGAGGGTTATGGGAAGCTCCTTTCTGATCAATTGAGATTGCCGGAGACAAGCCTTCGATTGAATCAACGTCAGGTTTATCCATTACCCCCAAAAACTGCCGTGCATAAGCAGCCAATGACTCAACATAACGCCTTTGACCTTCAGCGTAAATAGTATCAAAAGCCAAAGAAGATTTACCTGAACCTGAAATACCAGTAAAAACAACTAACTGATTTTTTGGGATTTCAACAGTAATGTTTTTTAAATTATGAACACGCGCGCCCTTAACAATTATCTTGTCTGTCATATGATGTCCTTAAGATTTTGTAGAGTCACATTTTGTCCGCAAAACTGTTTATTTTACCATGATTTGCAACTATCATTCAAATAAACAACCGAGGGTTGATAACCGTCGTTTTTCTCCGAAAAGTTTGTTCACTGCTTTGCTTCATCCGTCAAGTCAGACTCGACGGTTTTTGCAAAGTTTGAATAAAATATAACTTGTAAAAAAACTAATTGACAAAGGATTTTTAAAAGATTTATTATACTAACTAATGAGTTGCGAGGTAGACTCTTTTTTTAATGGTAATTTGGTAAGATTTAAGGAAGGAATTCCCGAAGTTGAAAAAGCCCGCCTGAATCGGGAAAGGATTGCCCGCGACCGCGAAATTGAACTTAGAGACGCTTCGCCCGACCAAAGATATCCCCGAAACTATACTCAAGAATCATCTTGTTTTGGTGATCCACGCGAACTTATTGCAGTAAATGAAGACTCAAGCGACGATTGTAGTTTTTCTGAAGATTCCCGCCCATAAACACCTTGTCACCCAAGGATTGACCTAATTGACAAGATTTTCACTTCAAAATGAATCACTTTTGTTTGAGTTCCAAAATTTGATCCCTTAAAATTGCCGCCTTTTCAAAATCCAAAACTTTTGCGGATTCGCGCATTTCGCGGGTCAAAATTTTAATCAGTTTTTGCTTATCATCCGGTAAAAGTGTCCCTTTTTGGGCTCTTTGCAGCGCCTGGCCGATAACAGCGTCTTTGAGAAGGATATTTTTGTAGTCTTCTTTCTTTTCCCTTTCGACCAATTTTTGTCGTATTGGTTTAGTAATCCCCTTTGGTGTTATATGATGTTTCTTATTGTATTCAATCTGGACATTACGCCTGCGGTCAACCTCTGCAATTGCCCGCTTCATCGAACCTGTAATATCGTCGGCATACATTATTACCGTCCCCTCTTCGTGCCTGGCTGCCCGTCCCATTGTCTGTATTAATGATGTTTCCGACCGTAAAAATCCTTCCTTGTCAGCGTCTAATATCACAACTAAAGAAACTTCGGGTAAATCGAGTCCCTCGCGCAAAAGATTAATCCCGACTATAACATCAAAAACCCCGAACCTTAAATCATCTAAAATATCCTGGCGGTCCAAAGTCAGGATTTCTGAATGAAGATAATGGACTTTAATCTGTCTTTCTTCTAAATATCTGGATAATTCTTCGGCCATTCTTTTGGTTAAAGTGGTGACTAAAACTCTCTGTTTCTTTTTTACTCTTTTATTAATTTCTGATATTAGGTTGTCAATTTGACCTTCGGTTTTTCTGATTTCGATTTTTGGGTCCAAAAGACCGGTGGGTCTAACTAACTGTTCTACGATTTGATTTGAGAGCGAAAGCTCATATTTGTCTGGAGTTGCTGAGGTATAAATAACCTGATTTTCCTTTCTCATAAATTCTTCGTACTTTAAAGGACGATTGTCTAAAGCTGAAGGCAATCTAAAACCAAATTCAATCAAAGTTTCTTTCCTCGAGCGGTCGCCGTGGTACATTCCTCGAATTTGTGGAATAGTCATATGCGACTCATCAATAACCATTAAAAAATCCTTTGGAAAATAATCAATAAGTGCGAAAGGTGGCTCTCCCGGCTTTCGGCCGTCAAAATACCTCGAATAATTTTCAATTCCGGTGCAGTAATCGAATTCTCTCATCTGCTCTATGTCGTAAAAAGTTCTTTGATGAAGCCGATGAACAAAAAGTTCTTTGCCAAAATCTTTTAGCTTTTTCTCCTGAATTTTTAAATCTTCTTTTATCTTAACAATTGCGTTTTCGAGGTTTTCTGGGGCGGTTACGTAATGCTTGGCCGGATAAAGCACAAAACTGGCAAGATTTTTAATTTTATTGGCTGAAACAGGATCAATTTTGTAAATATCCGATATTTTTTCGCCGTCAAAAAGAATCCTTAGACCCTCACTTTCATAAGAAGGATAAATTTCAACCGATTCGCCCCGAACCCTGAAGCTTCCCCGCCGAAATTCCACTTCGTTACGTTCATATTGAAGGAAGGTAAATTTTCTCAAAAGATCAAGCCGGTCCCATTTTTGGCCAACTTTCAAATCAATAGTAAATCTGGCATATTCTTCAGGTGAACCAAGATTGTAAATACAGGAAACCGAAGCGACAATTAAAACGTCCTCTCGGGTTTTGAGAGCTGTTGTCGCCGCCAGGCGTAATTTGTCGATCTCATCGTTGATTTCGGTTTCTTTTTCAATGTAAGTGTCAGTTTGAGGTATGTATGCTTCCGGCTGGTAGTAATCGTAGTATGAAACAAAATAATTGACCGAATTTTCGGGAAAAAACTCTTTAAATTCCTGATAAAGTTGGCCGGCCAAAGTTTTATTGTGTGAAATAACTAAAGTCGGTTTTTGGACTTTGGCCACAACTGTAGCCATATTAAATGTTTTACCCGAACCAGTGACACCTAATAGTGTTTGGTGTTTTAGACCGCGATTTAACCCATCAACAAGTTTTGCGATTGCTTGAGGTTGATCTCCAGTTGGTTTAAAAGGTGTAACAAGTTTAAATTTCATAAATAATTCGAACTTAAATTATACCTCAAAACATATTAAATTTTAAGCGTATTGGTGGTTAATTCTTAAAGAGGTCTATTTCAAAATTCTGACCGCGGCAGAACTGACTTTTCTGTCAATCAATTTAGCCCTTGACATTCGGGTTTTCTTCGTATATAGTTATGTTAACTTTGATTTTTGAATTTTAATTTAACAATCATGCCACCGATCCTTTATAAAAAACAAAGACAAATTTTAGATTATTTAAGAGGTTATACCCTCCAACATGGTCATTCACCTACGCTGGCTGAAATTGCAAAAGCTATTGGAGTCAGATCGCTTGCAACAGTTCATGAACATCTCCAAACTTTAGTTCGAAAAGGCGTAATCCGCCGATATGAAGGCGTTGTCCGTGGAATTGAGGTTTTAGATAATAAAATTAGCCGCGTTTTGGAAGGGATAGAATTGCCAATTCTGGGCTTTATCGCTGCCGGTGAACCGATTGAAACCTATACTGATCCTAATGCGACTTTGCAGGTAGCTCCATTTTTACTTTCAGGCACCAAAAAATCATTCGTTTTGCAAGTTAAAGGTTCGTCTATGATCGAAGACGGAATTTTCGACGGCGATTATGTCGTTGTAGAAGAGCAGGAAATGGCAAATAATGGTGATATTGTTGTGGCTTTACTTGAAGGTGGATTGGCCACAATGAAACGGTTTTACAAAGAGAGAGACTATGTCCGTCTTGAACCAGCAAATTCGTCAATGAAGCCAATTATCGCTAAAAATGTTACTATCCAAGGCAAAGTGGTCGGAGTTATTAGAAAATATTAACGGAACATAAAGAAGAACATTAAAAAAACGGCGGAGGCGACGAAAGCGGTAGTTATCCAGCCAAGCCAGTTAGAAAGCTTTTTATTAATATATCGCTCTCCCATCACTTTCGGATTATTGCAAACAAACATAATAATCACTAGAAGCGGTACAGACACAACGCCATTGATTACAGCGGCATAAACTAAAGCTTTAATTGGATTAAAGCCCATGAAATTAATCAGAAGTCCAATTAAAGTTGCGAGGATAATTACTCCGTAAAATCCGTGTGCCTGCTTAAACTTACGGTATAATCCTTCCTTCCAACCAAACCCTTCAGAAAGAGCATAAGCTGCCGATCCTGAAAGAACCGGGATCGCCAAGAGTCCAGTGCCGATTATACCAATAGCGAAAAGGAGTTTTGCAATGTATCCTGCATGGGGGAAAGTTTTAACCAGAGGTTCTAAAGCCGCCGCTGCCTGTTGGGCGCTTCCGATATCGGTAATGCCGTTTTTGAATAAAGTTGAAGCAGTAGTAATTATAATAAACCATGCTACAATTTCCGAAAGGAACATCCCGGAAATAACATCAACTCTCATTGATTTTATTTCATCTTTGCGAATAAGCGGAGTCTTAATCCCCGGCGAAGTAATTTTCTTCTCTGCAATTTCTTCCTCAACCTCTTCGGAAGCTTGCCAAAAGAAAAGATAAGGTGAAATCGTAGTTCCTAAAACCCCAACTGCAACCAAAAAGAAAATTTTATCAAATTTTATATGAGGCAAAAATGACGAAACAGCAATCTTTAGCCAATCGGCACCGACTACCAAAGCTGTCAAGACATAAGCTAAAAGCGAAAGAGTCAGCCATTTTAAAAATTTTGAATAGGACCTGTATGGCATAATAATTTCTAGTATTAAAATTAGGGCAGTAAATGAGATTGGGATAAAAAGTTTTGAAAAAACGGTTACAACTAATACCTTGGGTAACAGAAGTTCCAAAGCAGCTGATAAAGCACCAATATCAGCTCCGATATTTATGATATTTGCAATTAAAAGTAAAGAAGCTGCAATATAGAGAACAGCTCTGGGGTAGTTTTTCCGGATAACTCCAGCTAATCCATGACCGGTAACCATTCCAATACGTGCGCACATTTCCTGAACAGCTGCCATCATCGGAAACATCGCAAAAGCCATCCAAAGCTGGCCAAAACCAAATTGAGCCCCAGTTTGAGAATAAGTAGCTATACCGGAGGGATCATCATCCGAAGCGCCTGTAATGAGGCCTGGACCAAGGTTTTTAATGTAATTCTTAATTTTGCGGAACACTTCTTTTTGGTCTTAATTTATGATACAAATAAAACCCGACTAAGAAAAGTCCTAAGACAACAATCAGAAAATCAAATTTGTGAAAATAGGGGCCTAAAGTTTGCCAATTTTCACCAAGGACAAAACCGATATAAGCCAAGATATAAGACCAAATTAAGGCTCCAAAAAAAGTAAAGGCACAGAATTTTACAATCGGATAGCGGGCGATGCCGGCAGGAAGAGAAATATATGTCCTGACGCCTGGCAAGACTCTTGATAAAAACACAATAAATGAGCCGTATTTATTGAAGAAACTTGTTGCTGTATCCAAATCATGTTCGGTAAGAAGAATAAATTTCCCCCAGTTTTTGACTAGTTTTCTGACAACTCGTTCGTGACCCCAATAACCCAAAGCATAAGCCAAAACCGAACCGAATAAATTACCAAAAGCGCCGACAATCGCGACCCAGATCAGTACAAATCTCCCCTGGGAAGCTAAAAACCCCGAAAACGGCATAATAATTTCTGAAGGCAAAGGAATAAGTGCAGATTCGATGGCCATAGTCAAAAATATTCCACTGTAAGATAGGGTTGAGATTACCAAAATCACAAAGGCGGCAAGAGCTTCCAAAATTGCGGATATCATTTAAGTCAATTCTTTAAAAAATTTATCCAATTTTATCCCTGAAATATTTTTTTCAACTAAAGTTTGCGATTTTAATTGGGGCAACTGGTCAGTATACGATTCCCTTTCTTCTTCGTAAAATACTCCAATAGGTATTTTTTCTTCCCATTCAAAGGTTTTCTGAATCGCTTTTACTTTATCGAGTTTATCATATCTTATTTTTGAGAGGTCGTAAATTTTTTGCTTTAAATATTCAAAATTATGGATTTTTTCAAAAGTAAGGCAGGGTTGAAGAACATCAACCAAAGAAAAGCCATTGTGTTTAATAGCTTCAATAATTAAATCGGCTAAACTATCCATTTTTCCAGCAAAACCTCGGGAAACAAATGTTGCACCGGAAGTTATTGCCAAAGCCAAAGGGTTTAAGGGAACTTCAATTGATCCCAGTGGCGTCGACTTGGTTTTTGTGCCTTTTTCGGAAGTCGGTGACGTCTGGCCGGTTGTTAAACCATAAATTTCATTATTGTGGACGATAACTGTTATATCGTGATTTCCTCTGGCTGCAGAAATTAAGTGGTTAACTCCCTCGCCATATGAGTCGCCGTCACCGGCAATAACTATCACTTTTAAGTTGTGATTTGCTATTTTTGCTCCGATTGCTGCGGGGATTGGCCGGCCGTGAAGTCCTTCAAATCCATAAACGTTTAAAAAATTTGACATGTTACCGTGACAACCGATCCCATAAAAAACGACGATTTCTTCTTGTGGAACCCTAATTTTTTCAAAAGCAGATTTTAGACTCGAAAAAATTCCATAGTTTCCGCAACCTGGACACCAACTCGGCTTAGTTTGTGTATCAAAATCCATTTATATTACCTTTCGAACGGCTTCGACAATTTCCTCGGGATATATTGGTCGTCCGTCAAATTTTAAAAATTTATTGGGAATTTCAATTCCGGTCTTATCACGGATCAAATTTGCCATTTGACCTGAATAATTGCCTTCACAAATCAAAGTATTTTTGGCTTTACTTAAAACCTCCTCAACTTTTTCTTTCGGGAATGGGTTTATATAAACGATATGTAATAAGTTAGCTTTAACACCTTCCGCTTTTAAAATCTCCAAAGCTGATAAACAAGCCAGTTTAGTTGATCCCCAGGAAACTAAAGTTACCTGAGCTTCATCTTCGCCATATAAAACCGGATGTGGTAAATTTTCAGCCAAAGTTTCAAGTTTGACCATTCTTTTCTTCATCATCTTTTGACGGGTATCGGAGCTTTCGGTCGTAAAACCAAATTCGTCATGTTCATAGCTGTTGGCAACAAATTTGCCGCCTTTTTGTCCAGGTAAAGATCGAGCGGACACTCCTGATTCAGCAAACTCGTAACGTTTAAAATCGGACTCGCCATCAAACAAATTACCTTTATCGATTTTGACATCGTCATCAAAAAACTCCTCTGACCAAACGCTTTCGCCTAAATATTTGTCGGATAAAACCATAACTGTTGTCTGGTATTTTTGAGCCAAGTTATGAGCATTTATAATTTCCTCAAAAGCTTCTCTAACGTCTCCGGGGGCAATCACGATCCGGGGGAACTCATCTTGGCCAGCGGATAAAACAAAATCCAAATCCCCTTGTCCTGTCCAAGTCGGAAGTCCCGTTGCCGGACCGGGTCTTTGAACGTCAATTACAACAAGAGGGGTTTCTGTCATCCCGGCGAGTCCATAAGCCTCTGCCATTAATGCAAAGCCGCCGCCTGAAGTTCCAATTTGAGCGCGAACACCTGCAAAGGAAGCCCCAATTGCCATATTTGCTGCCTCAATTTCATCGGCTGCGTGTTTGACTATCATGTCTGCATCAACCTGTTTTACTGCCAAGAAATGCAAAATTGACGAACTGGGAGTCATAGGGTATGAGGCATAGAATTTACACCCGGCAGCAATTGTTCCTAAGGCCATTGCTTCATTCCCCGATAGTAACATTTTTTGCGAGGATTCAATTTTTTCTAGTTTAAAGTGGAAGCTGTCAGTATATTTTTTGGCAAAATCAAAACCCGCTTTTGCAGCTTCGATATTTGAATTAACAATTTCCTTGCTTTTTCCAAAAAAAGCATCAATTAAAACTGTCTTAAAAATTTCAAAATCAAGCCCCAAGACAGAAACCACCGCTCCAATTGCAACTGTATTAATCATTAATTTACCGCTACCTTTTTCGAGCGCGAACCTTTCAAGTGGAACGGGGATAAGTAAAACTTTCTTTTTAAAATCATCCTCCGTGAGTTTAAAATCATAAGGATCAAAAATTATTGCTGAGTAATCCGAAAGATTTTCCATTTCAAGCTCGACCGATTCTTTATTTAAGGCAACAAGAAGGTCAATTGTTTTTTCCAAAGGCGGATTGAGACATTTTGAAACTCTTATCTGGTAAGTATTGTGCCCTCCACGCACTAAAGAGGGATATTCAACGTACCCGTGGATAAAAAGGCCTGACCTTGTGGCTATTTTAGCAAAAGCAATTCCGGCGGCCATAATTCCAAAACCGGCTTCGCCGCCGATTTTAAAATTAAGGTTGTTTACCACGAGTCTTTGCTTCTTTTCAAAATACTTTTGGGGAAGATCCATAAATGGTACAATTCTCAGTATAAAATGGTAAAGCTCACTTTTGCAAGAAAAAATGGGTAAGTTAACATTAATTTCAACGCCTATCGGAAATTTGGACGATATTTCAAAGCGAGCAATTACTGCACTTTCTGAAGTTAATCTGATCGCTTGTGAGGATACTCGCAGGACAGGTCAGCTGCTGGCGCATTTTGATATCAAAAAACCGTTAATTTCTTATTACGAAGAAAATGAGCAAAGACAAATTTCCCAATTAATTGCTGAAATCAAAAAGGGCAAAACTGTCGGACTAGTTACTGATTCGGGAACACCTTCGATCTCAGATCCTGGATTCAGGTTAGTAAGGGAATGCATCGCTCAAAATATTGAAATTGATGCCATTCCGGGGCCGTCAGCTGCAATTATGGCTTTATCCATTTCCGGCCTTCCTACAAATAGATTCCTTTTTGAAGGATTTTTGCCTCCTAAGCAGGGAAAAAGAATAACGGCGCTCAAAAGCCTAAAAAATATGAGAGAAATTAAAAGATTTACAATTATTTCATACGAATCGCCGTATAGACTAGTAAAAACTTTAGCTGATTTGAAAGAAGTTTTCGGCGACATTGATGTTGTAGTTTGCCGAGAACTGACAAAGGTTTACCAAGAAATAAGTCGAGAAAAAGTATCTGAAAGCATTAAACACTTTACCAATACAACGCCAAAAGGAGAATTTACTTTAGTTTTTTAATTTGCTATATTACTAAATATGCTTGAATCCGATCATTTTGTCTTAGAAAAAGAAACTATTAAAGATTTAATGGAATTAAAAACTCAAGTTTTAGAAAAGGTAAAAACCGCAGGAAGCCCTGTTAGTTTTAAAGATCTGCATGAAATTAATCCGAAAAAAAGAAATTTTATCAATTCTGCTATCTTTATTCTTATGGATGAGGGAAGATTAAGATGGCCCAACCGAAAAGAATTGGATAATCTAAGATCTGAAGATAAAACTACAATGGCTGTTGTTTTTAGTCAAGACGAACTTCAACCGGTTCCGGAAGATCCTCGAGAACAAAGGATTTATGGAGAATTGTCTGTATTTGCTTAATACTCTTCTAAAGTCGAAGTGTCACCAAGCGGCTGGCCTAACTCTTTAGCCTTAAGAAGTCGGCGCATGATCTTTCCTGATCGGGTTTTGGGCAGTTTGTCTATAAATTCAATTTCCCGAGGATAAGCGTGGCCTGCAAGGTGTTTTTTGACAAATTGAGCAAGTTCTTCTTTAAGGGCATCGTCACCAACTTTCCCGTCTTTAAGCTTAATAAAAGCTTTAATTATTTCGCCACGGACTGAATCAGGTTTACCAATAACGCCCGCCTCTGCAACTGCTGGGTGCTCAATTAATGCCGACTCAACCTCAAATGGACCGACTCTTTCGCCTGAAGTTTTAATAACGTCATCTGCCCGGCCTATAAACCAAAAATAGCCATCCTCATCTTTAAAGGCATGGTCGCCCGAATAATACCAAGGAGCAGTTTTAGGATCATAAAGTAAACTTTCATCCTCCGTTTCTTTCCATTTTTCTTCAATTTCAGGAGGGGTAAAATAACTTTTATATTTAGGCTCATTTTTCCAAATAGCTTTCATCATTGACGGCCAGCCAGGTTTTAAAACTAAATTCCCCTCCTGTTTGACGGCAACCGGATTCCCAGCATCGTCAACAATGTCAGCGACAATTCCCGGTATTGGTTTTCCCATTGACCCGGGTTTTATAGGCATTACAGGATAATTGGCTATTAAAATTCCGCCGCCTTCGGTTTGCCACCAGTTATCATGAAATGGATGACCAAAAACCTTATTACTCCAAAGAACCGCTTCAGGATTTAAAGGCTCTCCGACACTTGCTAAATAGCGCAGAGACGAAAGGTCATGTTTTGTAACTAATTCATCTCCTGATGCCATCAGCATCCTAATTGCGGTCGGTGCGGTATACCAAACCGTGACTTTGTGTTTAGCAATAAATTCGTACCATTTTTCAGCTTCAAACCTACCTTCAAGAATTACTTCTGTTGCTGCGTTTGACCACGATCCCAGAATTTCGTAAGCGATACCAGTTACCCAACCCGGGTCAGCAGTACACCAATAAATATCTTCATCGTGTAAATCAAGAGCCCATTTGGCAGTCAAATGCTGATAAAGTATTACTCCATGACAGTGCATTACTCCCTTTGGTTTGCCGGTTGTACCAGAAGTGTAAAGCATAAAAGCGTAATCGTCTTTGGAAGTTTTTTCGATTTCAAAAACATCAGATGAATTTTCCATTTCCTTTTGAAAATCAACCTCAAATGGCTGGCTTGGCTGTCTATCAACAATTATCACTTTTTCTAAAACAGGTAAATCATTTTTCACTTCATATACCCTCAAAGCAAGTTCTGAATTGGTAACCAAAAATCTGGCTTCGGAATCTTTCAGACGATCATCAATTGCTTGAGGGCCAAAGGCGGAAAACATCGTCCCGGCAACCGCCCCGGTTTTTAAAATCCCCAAAAAAGTAATGTAAAGCTGGGGGATTCTGGGTAAAAATATAAAAACCCGATCACCTTTTTTTACTCCTTGAGCTCTTAAAACGTTTGCAAATTTATTCGACAACTTCGAAATTTGTTCGAAAGTATAAGTTTCAGATTTTCCTTTGTCATCCTCCCAAATTAAAGCGGTTTTACTCCCTTTTCCAGACTGAACATGGCGGTCACAGGCATTGTATGCAGCGTTTATAGATACTCCTTCTTCAAACCAGGAAACTTCACTAAAATAGTTTGACAAATCAAAATTTCGAAAGGTATCTTCGTAATTTGCAAGGTTTGAAGGGAGCCTTAATTTTTGAGGATTCTTTTGAATTAGCTTTTCATCCATAAATTTATAATACTGATTTATAATAACAAATTTCTGCCAGTCATTTCAGAAGGTTTTTGGACTCCCATCATATAAAGAATCGTTGGCGTAACATCAGCGAGGATTCCCCTTCTCAATACTTGTTCAGAACTTTCATTAGGTGAAGTAATAATGAAAGGAACAGGGTTTAAAGTATGTTCCGTATGTGGATCCTTTGAACCGGGAGATACTAATTCTTCAATATTTCCATGATCGGCAGTTACAATACAGGCGCCACCTAACCTGTGGACAAAATCAACAACTTTTCCTAGATAAAGGTCTACTGCTTCAACTGCTTTGATTCCTGCCGTAAGTATTCCAGTATGGCCAACCATATCGGCATTAGGAAAATTTACAACAGCAAAATCATAGATTCCAATTGCCAAACGGGTTAAAAGTATTTCAGTAACTTTAACTCCACTCATCTCCGGCTGTAAATCATAAGTTGCAATCCTTGGGGATGGAACAAGCAATCTGTCCTCGCCGGGAAATGGATTTTCCCTCCGGCCATTGAAGAAATAAGTTACATGGGCATATTTTTCCGTTTCTGAAATGTGAAACTGGTGTAAACCTTGTTCGGAAAGAACCCTGGCTAAAGGTAATGGAATATCAAAGAGTGGAAAAGCGATAGCAGAAACTAAAAAATCTGATTGGTATTCAGTCATCGTAACAAAGAAAAGGTTTTTTAAAAAAGTCTTGCGATCAAAAGTAGGGACTTCAACTTTTTTTTGTTTCTCAAGCATAGGATATATTTCTCTATGATGGGGATCAGTTTCACTTCTTGTAACTAAAACCGATTTAAAATTAGTAAGCGTAAAAGCTTGAGTCAATTGTCTCGCCCTATCAGGTCTGAAATTAAAAAAGATTACGGCATCATTATCAGAAACTTTTCCTTTTGGTACACCGTTTTTATCACAAATCACCGACGGTATAATAAACTCGTCGGTTCTCCCTTGGCTATATGATTTTTCTATAACTTCTGTCACTGATTCCGCTTTTACACCTTGTGAATCAACAATCGCCTCATAAGCTTTTTGGATCCTGTCCCAACGATTATCCCTATCCATTGCATAATATCGGCCTGAAACTGTCGCAATTTCACCAACCCCAATGTTAACAATCTCTCTCTCAAGCTGGGGTATTTCTTTTGAAGCAGCATAAGGACTGGTGTCCCGACCGTCGGTAAAAACATGAATCTTTACTTGGTCTAGTGAAAAACCTTGTTGTTTACAAAACCATAAAAGCGCATAAAGATGATCCTCATGGCTATGTACCCCGCCTGAAGAAACTAAACCCATTAAATGAAGAGTCGACTTACTATTTTTAACATGGTCGCAGGCACGCAGGAAAGCAGCATTTTGTAAAAAAGATCCATCGGCAATCGCCATGTTTATCCTTGGTAAATCTTGATAAACAATTTTTCCAGCGCCCAAATTAAGATGACCAACTTCACTATTGCCTTCAACCCCTTTGGGTAATCCGACAGCTCCGCCTGAAGCTTCTAATTGTCCATGAGGATATAAGGCTTCCAATTTATCCATATTTGGTGTTCTTGCAAGACTAATAGCATTGCCTTGACCGGGAGGAGCTATACCCCAACCATCCAAGATTATTAAAACAACTGGCTTGGGAATTGGATTCTGTTTCACAATTGTTAGTTATGGATAAGTGAATTGTAAATTTCCAAAAGCCGATTGTACTTTACAACTCTTTCACCTCTAGCTGGTGCACCAAATTTGGCATAATCGGCTCCAACCGCTACGGCAAAATCGGCAATGAAGTCATCTGTAGTTTCACCTGACCGATGAGACATAATAATCTTCCACTTTGCTTCCGCTGCAGTCTTTATTACTTCTAAAGTTTCAGTTATAGTTCCAATCTGGTTTGGTTTAGTTAAGATAGCATTCGCCGCCTTTGTTTGAATTGCTTTTTCAAGTCTTTTTTTGTTTGTAACAGTAAGATCATCACTAATAATCATAAGCTGATTTCCTAAATTTTTTGTAAGTTCGGCCCAACCTTGCCACTCTTCCTCCGCCAAAGGATCCTCAAGTAAAAGTAAAAGGTATCGAGATGTTAAATCTTTATAAAACTCAATTAATTCAAAAGCAGTCATCGGATTTGATCTATCTTTAATAATGTACTGTTTTTCATTGTTCATAAAGTGTCCTGCTGCAACATCTATTCCTAAAAAAACGTCCTTTCCAAGAGTATAAGGTGTTTGGGAAATAGCTTCGGTTATTATTTCCAGGGCATCTGCGTTAGTATATAAATTTGGAGCATATCCACCTTCATCTCCAACGCTATGAATCGCATTCTTATAATCTAAAACTTTTTTTAATGAATAATAAACTTCCGCTCCAATCTGTAAACCTAACGGGTAAGGTTTAACCTGAGACGGTGTTATTAAAAATTCCTGGAATTCTAAATTTCCGCCTCCATGTTTCCCCCCGTTCATAATGTTAAAAAGAGGAGTAGGGATCTTGTAAGACTTATCTTTTTTTTTAATTATTGCTTCCGCAATATAACGATAGACTGACAATTGTAAACTTGCAGCTTGAGCTTTGGCACAAGCAATTGAAACCGATAGAATTGCATTTGCTCCTAAATTTTGTTTATTTTCGGTTCCATCAAGACTAATTAAAGTTTTATCTAATCTTTCCTGATCGGAAGCATCGATACCAATTATTTTAGGCCCAATTATTCCTACCACATTATTAACAGCTTTTAAGACACCTAAACCTGAGAATCGAAGACTGTCACCATCTCTAAGTTCGTGTGCCTCAAATGAACCGACTGAAGCACCAGAAGGGACCGAAGCAACTCCAAAATGGTCATCCTCTAAAACTACCTTTGTTTCAATTGTCGGACGGCCGCGAGAGTCAAGGATTTCCCTTGACATTACTTTCTTAATTTTTGCCATTTTGAACTAGATCTCTTTCAATAGTGTAAGCCAAATTTCTAATCGAATCAATTGAATCAGGATCAGTTGAAATACTAGTAATTCCAAGTTCAATTAGCTTTCTGGTTAAATCTGGATAAAAAGCTGGTGCTTGGCCACAAATCGAAGTGGTGACACCATATTTATGAGCGGTTTTAATAACCTCTTCCATTAACTTAATAACCGCTTCGTCAGTTTCATTATAGGAGCCTGCCAAGTCCTGGTTATCACGGTCAACTCCTAAAGTAAGCATAGTTAAATCATTTGAGCCGATTGACAAGCCATCTATTCCAACTTTAATAAACTTATCAAGAAGAATTACATTTGAAGGAATTTCAACCATCATAAAAATTTTAAACGAGGGTGAGCGCGTTAATCCCTTTTTAACAATCATTTTTTTAACCTCAAAAAGTTCATCAGGCGTTCTCACGAAAGGAATCATTATATTTAAATTTTTAAGGCCATTTTTTTCCCTTATCTCATTTATAACCTCAAGCTCCAAATTAAAAACGTCGGGGTTGTGGACATAACGCAAGGCTCCTCTAAAACCAAGCATTGGGTTTTCTTCAACCGGCTCAAATTTTTCTCCGCCTTTCAAATTTCGATATTCATTCGTTTTAAAATCGGTAGTTCTGTAAATAACTGGCCTTGGATAGAAAGCTCTGCAAATTTTACCAAGACCCAAAGCTAAATTATCAATAAATATTTTTTCTTTCCCTTCAGCAATTAGCTTTTTTGGATGAATTCCTAAATTTGCAATCATAAATTCTGCCCTCAGAAGCCCAACACCATCAATATTTCTAGCAGCTAATTCCTCGGCGCGATCTGGATCCCCAAGGTTGACATAAATTTTAGTAGCAGTTTTAACTTCTTTTTCAAGTTTTACTTGGCTACTAAATGGAATTACCTTTGAGATAGCTTTTACTGAACCTAAATATACGCAGCCTTTTGCGCCATCGACAGTAATAATAATTCCAGTCTTTATTGTTTTAGTTGCATTTCCAGTTCCAACAACAGCTGGAATCCCAAGTTCTCTAGAAACAATTGCCGCATGGGAAGTCCTACCACCAGAATCAGTTACAACCGCACAAGCTTTTTTCATAGCGGGAACGTAATCTGGTTTTGTCATTGGGGCTATTAAAATATCTCCTTTTTGAACTTTTGATATTTCTTTGGCAGAAAAAATTACTTTTGCAGGACCGGAAACTATACCTGGGGAAGCCGGTGAACCAGACACTAGCAGTTTCATATCCTTACCGATTTTAAATTTAACTTCCTCTTTCTTATTCTCTTGAAGAGTGGTAATAGGCCTTGTTTGAACGATATAAACTTTTTTACCTTCAATCGCCCACTCAATATCCTGAGGAAAATAATAATGTTCCTCCAATTTTTTCCCAATTCTTGCAATTTCTAAAATCTTTTCATCAGAAATTTTCTGTCTTTTTGACCACTCTTTCGAAACGGAAATCAATTTGTTGTCGTTTCCAACTTTGACAAGTTGCTTTGTCTGGCCGACAATTATTTTATCAAGGATAGTTAAATCACCTTTATCTAAAACATAATGATCCGGAGTCAATGCTCCTGAAACAATCATCTCACCAAGTCCATATATTGCTTCAATAACAATCCTTCGCTTATTTGAAGTAACAGGATCGACTGTAAACATAATTCCAGATTCATCAGACTGAACCATTTTTTGGACAGGTACTGCCAATCCCGCTGAAAGGTGATCAAATTTCTTTTCAACACGGTAAAAAATTGCACGAGCCTCAAATAGTGATGCCCAGGTCTTACGGACGGATAACACAACTTCTCTCTCACCAGAAACATTCAAAAAAGTCCTCTGGGCACCAGCAAAAGAAGCAGTCGGAAGATCTTCAGCAGTTGCAGAAGAACGAACTGCAACAAACAGTTTCTTCCTGCCTGCCAAGTCTTGATAAGCTTTTACAATCTCATCTTCAATATCCTTAGGAATTGGAGACCTTAATATCTCATCCTGAATTTGTTTAGCTTTCTGAGAAAGTTGGTTACTGTCAGAAACGTCAAGACCGGAAAGTTGAGACTCGATTTTTGATGTAAGTTTATTTTCCTTTAAAAAATGGAAGTATCCTTTTGCAGTTACTATAAAACCTTCAGGAACCGAAATTTTCGCCTGAACCATCTCACCTAAGTTCGCACCCTTTCCACCGACTAAAGGGATATCTTCTTTGGAAACCTCGGAAAAATCAACAACGTATTTTTTCATGGGCAGTTCAAGCTTATTTCTAGTTTATCGTGTTTTGTTTTAGGCAGTCAATTGGTAAGTTGCCCAAAAAAGAGGTTGTTTTAAACTATCAAGTTTTCCAATTTTGAGCCTTAACTCTGCCTCAGAAAGCAATTCATAAATCCTTTTAAGTTTTTTAAAGTCAAATTTTTGGGACAGAAAATAATATTTATTAACTAACCAATCAGCTTGATTTTCGGTCTTAAAAAAGGCTTTTGAATTTTTCAATTTTGAAACAATTAAAAATCGAATATGTCTTATTAAAAAATAAAAAATCGCTGGTTCATCAACGTTTTCCTCATATGTTTCAAAAAGTAAATTTAAGGCATTCTTTTTATTTTGTGGAATAAGAGAATCAAGATATTTAAACAAGATCTTTTTAGGTTTAAAATTTAAAACTGTAACATTTCTTCCAAATCGCAAATTTTTTGGTAAATCACCCGACTCCCATAAAACTAATTCAATTTTATCCGAAAGATCATCAAAAATTTTAATTGTAATTTTATCTTGTTTAAAAAAATCTTCAATAATTAGGAGTTTTTTATCCGAAAATAAAGTTAGACTTGATAGTTCTTGAGTTAAAACTTCAATATCTAAATCTTTTGCTGAAAGTATTAATTTTTCAGAAGCCTGAGAATTTTTTTTTATTTCGGAAAGTTTTTCCCGACTAGCAATAGAATCTTGGCCGCAAAGAATTGTGATCATTAAAAAATTGTTTTTATAAAAAAATTTAAAAAATTAACTAACAAGAAGAACTTTATCTCCCTTTTCAACCGGCTGTTCAACTTTCAGGCCAAATTCGTCCCCTGTTTTAGCTTTTTCAATTTGCTGATGTTCGATTTGCATTGATTCAACCGATTGTTCAAAATCGCCATCTTTAGCTTGTATTTTAATCTTGTCGCCAACCACAATACCACCTTTTTCAAGTTTTATTACTGCCACTCCAATATGATCAAAATAATGAGTAACAACTCCTAAAGGTTTATCCGCCATTTTAACCTCACCCCCTTTTTAATAATTTAATGCTTCAGAATGTTTCTTATCTAATAAGTGAACTATTTTGTCTACTAATTTTACCGGATCTTTATCATAAATAATATCCCCAGAACCTTTATCAGCGATATCAACAATTCTTTTTATTTCATCAGCCATTCCAGCAGTCTCTAAGAGTACCCCAATTGGTTTTTCCTCTTCAAATGCGTTGGTAAATTCGTTTAAAGTGCCTATTCTTCCACCAATAATTATAACTGCTTCCGATGAACGAACCATTAATAAATTACGTCCGGAATAACCGAAACCTGTATAAACAATCAAGTCCATGTCATCAATTGGAAGTCGGTATTTTTTAACGTGTTCTCTCTTGGAAATCCCTGGAGAAAAACCAATACTCACTCCATCTTCATTATGGGCTCCTATTGCCGCATAATGGGGAATTCCAGTTGTCGCTCCGGTTAATAAAACACAGTTTCTTTGGGCGATCCGTTCACCAATCTCCCTTGCTTTTTTAATAGTCGAGGGAGTCAAACTATCTCCAGCTGCAGCGCCAGAAACACAAATTTTGTACTTCATCTTAATTTATTCTACAATTAAATAAAATCAGCTTTCAAGAGAGATTCGACAATATGAAAGAACGAAATTTAGTTGTTTCACTGATATTTTTTACTTTAGCTGTTATCTTTTTTTATTTTTTATCAAACACAATCGTAATAACTCGCCCTTTTAGGCTTTTAATTTACTTTCCTTTATATTTGGGCTTTTCTAACTTTTTTTATTTCCAAGAGAAAAAAACAGGCAAAAAAACGCCAAATAAAAAGAGGTTTACTAATTCATTCTACTTTGCAGCACTTTTCTCTGTAATCGCTTTCTTCTTTTAGAACGGCAATTCACCTGCTCCTTCTGCGATATTTAAAAGTTTCATGGCTTGTTTTTTGGCAGGGCAAAAATCAATATAATCACACCATCCACAGAGTTTTGTAGGACGCGGCTCAAAATCTTTTTCCCTTTCGATAGCTTGAACAACTGAAATAATACGTTTTAATGCCGCTTTTTCTTTTTGTTTTGTCGGGTCAAAACTACGAAATTTGCCGGTTCTTAAATAAAAATAACTAGCACGAGATACTGGAAGTTGGTATTTATTTTTGGCAATCAAAACATAAGTCATAACCTGAAATTCATCATTTTCACCTTTACCAGTTTTGTAATCAATAATATGCAAACCTTTTTCAATTTTATCAATCCTGTCAATTTTACCTTGTAAGTTGTATTTTTCGTTGATTTTTACTTTAATAAGCTCTTCTCGGGATTGGGGATCGGGAACGTAAAAAATATTTTCTGGATCGGTTTGGAATTTATAAAAATTCAAAAGCATTTTTAGGGCATCTTGGTACCAAATCCTTTCTTCCATTTTATTTTTGAATCCCTTTTCTTCACCTCTTGGAGGCTTCCAAACTTCCTCAAGCAGCTTTTTTAAAGTATCAATATCCCTTTTTTCTTTTGAAACGGTGAAAAAATTATTTAAGACAATATGAACAAAATTTCCAACTTCAAGCTCCGGACGCGGTTTTTTTAATTGTTTCTTAACCTCCCACTTGGAAGTATAAGGATCCAAATATTCAAACCAATATTGCTTGGGACAATGAAGAAATATACTTAATTTATAATGAGAAATATCCATTTTGCTAAAAAGGGGAAACTCTTTGGAATTTTAAAGACTCAATGATTGTTTTACCAGCTTCATAAAGTTCTTGGGAACTGGCAACAAGGTAAACATTTATTTTGGGGATATCTGAAATTTGGGACGATAGTACAAGCTTCTCGTCGCTAAAAACATACTCTTTCGTTTCAATTTTCTTTCCATTCACTTCAATCGTTCCAGTTGTAGTGGTTTTAATCTTTGCAGATTCTGTTGCGGTTGGAGCATATTTTTTATCAATTCCAACCCAAAACTTTAATTGGGCACTTTCAGTCGATAATTTTGGCCCATCTGTTTCTTTAACTAAAACCCATTTAGGCGGATAATCAAAAAGGAAATTGTTTTTTTCATCGGCATATGAAAGCAGAATTTGAGGTTTTGGGGTTGGAGTCGGGGTTGGGATAATTTTGGCCTTCATTTGACAATTGAACAAATCTTCCTCAAGTTTTCCTTTATCGGAAAGACTTTGTGAAAATCCAAGGTAAAAACCTGCTATACCAAAACCAATTATGAATAGAACACCTACCAAAAAATAAGAAAAATAAGTTAAAATTTTTCCAAATTTTAAAGATTTTTTATCAAACTTTGGATAACTTTGAACTAATTGATTTTGAACCGGAGAATATTGTCCTTCTTGGATATTATTTTCCATTAAACTTAAATCATTTTAACATTAAATTCTAGTGTTTTTCCGTTGGGTATATCAACAATAACTCGCTCACCTCTTTTAAGTTTTTCAGCTAAAATTAACTTGGCAATTTGGGCTTCAAGAGTGTCTTGAATAACCCTACGTAAAGGTCTTGCTCCGTAAACAGGGTCATAACCCAAATTTGCGACAAAGGCTAAAGCTTTGGGCGAAATTTCAAAACTAATATCCTTAACTTGCAATCTATTTTCAAGTTCTCCAAGCTCAATTTTAGCCACTTCAATTAATTCTTGAGTAGTTAAAGGTTTAAAAACAATTATTTCATCAAAACGGTTCAAAAACTCAGGAGTAAATATTCTTTCTTTTTGTAAAAACTCCAAAAGTTCAGTTTTCAATTTTCCAAGCGCAACATTTTTCTTAACACTCTCCCTTATTAACTCGGATCCTGCGTTTGATGTGGCAATAATAATTGTTTCAGAAAAATTTATGATAGCTGCTTGAGCATCAACTAACCGGCCATCATCAAAAACCTGCAAAAATAAATTTAAAACATCGCGGTGAGCTTTTTCCAATTCATCGAGGAGAATCAAAGAATATGGTTTTGATTTGACCGCCTCAGTTAATTGTCCGCTTTGAGACCCATATTGAGACCCAATTAACAAATCAGAACTATTGCTTTGAGAAAATTCGCTCATATCAAGCCGAATCATTGAATTTTCAGAACCAAAATAAGCTGCTGCAATTGTTTTTGCCGTTTGTGTTTTACCAACACCTGTAGGTCCTAAAAACAAAAATGATCCAATCGGCCTTTCCTTTTTCCGAACCATTACTCTTGCCCGTCTTAATGCATCAGAAACTGCTTTTATTGCTTCATCTTGACCAATCACACTTTTATGGAGCAATTCTTCAAGACCCAAAAGGGTTTTTCCTTCCTGATTTTTCGCTTTACCAACAGGCACTCCAGTTTTACAAGTAATTAACTTTTCAATTTCCTCTTTTTCTAAAACTTTCTTGCCTTCGTTTACCACATCTGCAGAAGATTCCTCCAAAAGATCAATTGCTTTTCCTGGCAAAACCTTCCCTTGAATATAAAGGTTTGAAAGTTCGACCGCCGAAATAATTGCTTTATAAGTTATTGAGATAGGAAATCTTTCTTCAAGTTGCAAAGAAACCTTCTCCAAAGCTCTAATTGTTTCGTCTTTTGAAAGTTCTAAAATATCCATTTTCTCAAAAAATTCTAAAAACGAAGATCTCGGTTCGATATATCTTCGGAAATTAACTGGTGTTGTCGAAGCGATAACGTGAACGTGTGACGATGATAACGTATCAACCATAAGTCCTGTGAGATCGATTGGCCTGTCAGCAATTAGTGCTCCTGCTAAATTCTGAATTTCGTCTAGATATAAAATTACATTTCCAGCAGTTTGAACTTCAACTAAAATTTTTTTTAGTCTTTCTTCAATTTCTCCCCTGTTTTGGGTTCCAGCAATTAAGGCTCCTACATCAAGATAAAGAACCCTAAAATACCTCAAATTTGGCAATGTTGCGCCTTGAGAAGATTTCCTTGCAAAACCATAAACAATAGAAGACTTTCCTACTCCAGCAGGACCGACTAAAATTACATTTGACCTTTCTGATTTTGATAAAATTTTTTCCATTTGGGAAATTTCTTTTTCCCTTCCAACCACGAAAGGATTAATTTGTTTTTTGCTTAACGCTTGGGTGATATCACTCCCAAATTTCTCGGTTGTCAATGTATAGCCTGAGGACCATTCCTCGCTGATTCCAGCACCAACAAATAGATTTTCAATGAAACTTTTCTTTTCTAAAAAAGCTGCCTTATACCAAAAAATTATATTCTGTAAATCACTTAATCTGATCTCAGCGTCAAAAATAGCTTTTTGTAGATTTTGGTCAATTTCAAAGGCAGCATAAAGGAGATTTGAATCAGAAACATAATTACTACCTTCATTTTTGGCATTCACAAATGCAAATGAAAGTAATTGCTCCAAATCGTAAAAAGAATCTTCTTTTACATTTTTCAAAATTTGCTCAAGATTTAAGCCTGCTTTTTCAAAAACAAATTTTCCAAGTATTTTTGAAGATATTTTCCTTAAAAAGGAAAAAGAAGAAACTTTATCATTATCCAAAAGAGAAGAATTTATCAATTCCAAAGCTGAAAAAGTAAAACAGTCTGAAAAATTATTTTGGACAGTTAAAACTTTAAAATATGGTTTTTTTAATGACAGATTAAAAAGATAAATTTCGAAAATCAAATATAACCATGCTAAAACGAAAAAAGGATTTAGAATTTTTACTGAAAATAAGTTATTAATATTAAAAAATCGGCTAATAAATATAAAAAGAAAAACTAAAGATAAAAATATCAAACTAACCCTTAAAAAGATAAAAGGAGGCGAAATAACCAATCTTCTAAACTTAATATAAGGTAAAAGTTTTGTCTCTCTAAAATTCAGAAAAATTTTTGATTCCATTTTAGAATGAAAATATAAATATCGGCGTAAAAAGCCAGGCAGCTATTAATCCTAAGCTTAAAAACAAAATTAAAATGACAAAACCTATATTTAAAACTATCGTAAAAGACTTTATAAAAAAACCTATTCCCCGTGCGATCCCAATATATCCTTTTCGTCTCTCATTTTTCCAAGGTTGAAACAAAGTACGTATGTTAATTTCAAGTGAAAAAAAATGACAAAGTACGATAATTGCAATTTTGGCAAAATTAAATATTAAAAGAGGAACTGAGATTAAAAACCAATAAATAAAATCAATTAAAATTAGGGCAGGCATCCTTACTTAAAGTTTACATTCAAGATTGACTCTTGGCAATCCTCAGCGTCTTCGGTGCACTCGAGCGGGGTTCAAAAGGGATAGGTTTCGGGCTCTATATATTCAAAGGCAATTGTTGAAATGCACCACGGAAAAATCTGGGTTGAAAGTAAATTAGTTGAAGGCAATAAATTCAGTTTTATCCTACCGATGGCAAGTAAAATTTTCAAAAAATATATTAAATAAGGACTTGAAAAAAATAAGAATTACAACTACGCTTAAAATACAAAAGTAAACTATAATATGCAGTTGTTAATTTTGTTTACATCAGCTTTTTCTGCTTTTATTATTTTTTCTCTTGGTATCTTTGTCACCTCAAGAAACCCAAATGGTCGAATAAACCAATTTTTCGGTGTTTTTGCTTTTGCGCTTTGTTTTTGGATAATATGCTTAATTTTAGCCTCCTCTTCACCAACGGCCGTAGATTTCTTAAAGTGGAATCGACTCTCTGCTTTTTGGGGAATAATTATGGGTCCAGCCTACCTTTTTTTTATTCTGGTTTTTACAAACAACAAAATTGTCTATAACTTTTTTACCTACTTTACGATAATATTTATTTCTTTTTTGTTATTTGCTTGGGATTCTTTCTTCGACATTCCCAATTTAAAAAGTATAGTTTTAACTGCAGATGAAGGTTGGGTTTCCTCAATAACCTTAGCCAGCATGTTAGCGACTCTTTGGGTTATCTTACTTATTGGTTTTGGGGCATTTTTAGCTTGGAGGTTTTATAAAAAAAATAAAGATAAAAAAATAAAAAGTCAAGCCAAAATGGTTTTGGTGGCAATTATAATTCCACTAACTTTTGGATTTTCCAACAAGGTTATTGCTCCTTTTTTCCCAACAATTAGGCCGGTAACCACTCTTTTGTTCAACCTAAGTTCTCTCTTAGTAGTTATACCATTTGCTGTTTCAACTCTTATGTATAAGCTTTTCACTTTTACTCCAACAGTTGCTGCTGAAACAATAATCAAAACTATGAATGAAGCATTAATACTCATTAACCTTAAAAATAAAATAGAATTTGTAAACCAATCATCTTTAAATCTTTTAGGATATGAACGTGAAGAGCTAGTTGACGAAACTGCAGAAAAATTATTCTATAAAAAATCAGAATGGAATGAATTTCATAACAAATTTTACCAATATGTAAAAACAGGGAAACAAATTAAAAATCACGAAATGACTCTCGCAACAAAAGATCGTAAGCCTGTAGCGGTTAATTTTTCTTTTACTCCATATAACGGCGACAAAAATGAGTTAGTTGGAATTGTAGGAATAGCTACCGATATAAGAGAGTCAAAAAGTTTTTTGACAAACATTAAAGCAGAAAAAAATAAACTTTCAATAGTTTTAAACTCAGTCGTTGATGGTGTCCTTGCCCTAGATTTTAAAAATAAAGTAATTATGACAAATCCAGCTGCCCAGTCGATGCTTGGACTTGGTGATAAGGAAATTTTAGGCAAAAATATTGATAAAATTTTTTCTGTCTCTGAAAAAGATATTAAAATTCCAACTAAAGATCTTCTACCAACAAAATTACCAAATAAAGACTCTATAATCATTGAAAAGAATGGCGTTAAATTAACTTCCGTTTCAGGAAAAAACTTTTCTGCTAACATAACAAGTTCTGCAATTAAGGAAGGGCGTGAAGTAGGCTTAAGAGCAATTATTACGATAAGCGATGTTTCAAAAGAAAGGGAACTTGAAGAAATGAAAATTGACTTCGTTTCAATGGCCGCCCATGAACTTAGAACACCTCTAACAACTACCAGAGGTTACCTTTCTTTTCTACAAGATGAGGTTGGAGAAAAACTATCAGAGGAACAAAAATCCTACCTCGATAAAGCTTTTATCGCCTCCACTCAACTTGCTTCACTGGTTGACAACCTTTTGGCCGTCTCAAGAATCGAACAAGGAGCAGTTAAGCTGCAAGTTGCACCCTGCGACTGGATAAAAACGGTTAAAGAATGTGTTGCTAACTTCCAACCAATAGCCAAGGAAAAAAATATTAAACTTGCTGCTAATTTGCCACTAAAACTTTCCAACGTTTTTGTCGATAAATTTCGTATTACTGAAGTTATCTCAAATTTAATAGCCAATGCTTTAGCCTACACTAAACCAAACGGCAAAGTCTTAGTCGAAGTTGAAGAAAAAAACGACCAAGTAATTACCCATATAAAAGACACTGGTTTAGGGATACCACAGGAAGCTCTTCCTAAACTCTTCACCAAGTTCTTTCGTGTTACAGGGATACTAGAACAAGGCTCAAAAGGAACTGGTTTGGGTCTTTATATCTCAAAGGCAATTGTTGAAATGCACCACGGAAAAATCTGGGTTGAGAGTACTATTGGCGAAGGAAGTACATTCTCTTTCTCACTGCCTTCTTTAAAAGAAAAATCAAAGATCTCAAAAAAAGAAAAGGTACTTAAAAAATTTGTTGGAAGTCTTCAACAATCAACAGAAAAGCCATTAAATTTAGGTACAGATTAATAAAACATTTACCTTACCTTAAAAAAAATATTAAAATAAAATTAGGATGTTTTTTATAAAATGAATTTATTTGATTTTACTTTAAACCCTTATGCTCTACTCTCACTATTAGGTCTTGCAACAAATGTTATTGTAGTTTATCTCATTGCAACTTCAGGTTACCAATTATTAACAAATCGAATCTACATTATAGAACAAATCGCAATGATCCTTTGGTCAGGTTCGGAAACTTTAGTAAGACTAAGCGCTAACCCTCAAGCGGCTAACTTTTGGTACCTTATAGGAGCCCCCGGCTGGCTACTAATGTCTCCTCTGTTTTTAAGTTTTGTTATTGCTTATGTAGGCAAAGAAAAATTTTTATCAAGCATCAATAACATGATACTTCTATTTTCCCCCGGTTTTTTATTACTTTTTTTTGCCTGGAGAACTAATCTTTTAGTCAATCCTGATCCATTAATGGCTAAATATACTTATTGGGGCTGGGATATATTTAAGCTTCCCTTATTTGGCATCTTCATGATATGGTTAGATACTTTATACATAATTTCTCTCGTTCTTCTAATCAAATTTAGATCTAAAATTGAGGATCCAATTAAACTCAAGCAAACTACACTAATAATCCTTGGTATCCTGTCTCCAGTTATTATTGGCTCATTCACAAATGGATTTTTACCTGTTTTAAAATTTGAAATAATACCCTTAGCCGTTCCATTAACCACGATTATGAGTGCTACAATCTCTTATGCAATTTTAAGATATAAACTCTTTGTTATAAACCCAGCGATGGTTGTTGCAAATATTGTAGAGACAATGAACGAAATTTTAATCGTCTTCAATCCCGATCACTATATTGAATTTGTAAATAATGCAGTTGAACGAGTTTTAGGTTTCAAAAAACAGGAAATAACTGGCAAGCACTTAAGAAAACTTGTTGGCGTTGATTGGCACGATTTTGAAAAAAAAGTTTTGGAACCAATGGATAGAGGAGAGGAAGTCACAGAAGTCGAAGTTAATCTTGAAACTACCAGCAAACAAAAAATACCAGTCAACTTTTCCTGTTCTCTTTTTAAAGACGAGAAAGGTGAAGTTTTTGCTGAAGTTGGCGTGGCAACAGACATTAGGAAAACACGCAGATTGGTTATTGATACAATTGCTGAACGAAACAAGTTAACAATGGTAATGCAATCAATCGTCGATGGAGTATTTGCCCTGGATTCATCCGGAAGAGTCATTCTGGTCAATCCAGCGGTTTTAACTATGCTGGGGCTAGATAGAAAGGATCTTTTAGGAAAGAAATTGGATAATTGCCTTACAATGTCCGACAATGAACAAAAGCTGACATCGAAAGATCTCCTCCCTCACAAAAAACTCATTAAAGATACTATTATCTTTCAAAAAAATGAACTTAGAGTAACTACGCCCTTAAATAAACAGCTTTTTGTAAATTTAACAAGCTCTGGCATAAAAGAAGGGCGTGAAGTCGGCTTAGGAGCAATTATCACTATGAATGACGTTTCAAAAGAAAGGGAACTTGAAGAAATGAAAATTGACTTCGTTTCAATGGCCGCCCATGAACTTAGAACACCGATTACTAGCGCCAGAGGTTACCTTTCTCTAATTCAAGAAGATGGTTTAGATAAATTATCCCCTGAACAAAGATCTTACATCGATAAGGCTTTCATTTCTTCAACCCAACTTGCTTCGCTGGTTGATAACCTTTTGGCCGTCTCAAGGATTGAAAGAGGTGCTGTAAACCTACAAATCATACCTTGTCATTGGTCAAAAACAGTTAGAAGTTGCATAAATAATTTTTTACCTCTTGCCCGAGAAAAGAAAATTAAATTGTCAGTAAAGATCCCTGAAAAACTTCCACAAGTTTTAGTTGATGAGTTTAGAATCAACGAAGTTCTTTCAAACCTTTTGGCGAATGCTTTGGCTTACACTAAAGCAGGCGGCAGTGTTAATGTAGAAATAGAAACCAATAATAAGGAAATTATCACCCATGTCTCTGATACAGGTATAGGAATCCCAGCAGAAGCCCTTCCTAAACTTTTTACCAAGTTCTTCCGAGTTTCAGGGGCACTCGAACAAGGCTCAAAAGGAACAGGTTTGGGTCTTTATATCTCAAAGGCAATTGTTGAAATGCACCACGGAAAAATCTGGGTTGAGAGTAAACTTGGAGAAGGCAGCACTTTTTCTTTCAGTATCCCCACAGTTCAAAATAGTCAAAAAAAATTAATAAAAAACCTCCCTATTAAAAAACAGGTGTAAAATAATCTGAGGTAATTGAAGAAAGAAGAAAAATCTAATTTGGAGTTTACTCAAAAAAATTTAGTCTGATTTTTCCTCTTCTTCTTCTTTTTTTTCTTCTTCTTGAGTTTTGTCTTCGTCGCTCACTTTACAACTCACCTCCTTTTTGTCACTTATCATTTTATAGTAGAAATAGTTTATCCTATCTGTCAAGAACTTTGGACAAAAACTTATTTCGCAATCATAATAACTGTTCGCTTCGTTCGAGGACCATCAAATTCACAAAACAATAAACTTTGCCAAATACCCAGAACTGGACCATTTTCAATAATAGGAATCGTTACGCCTTGACCGAAAAATGAAGCGGCCAAATGGGCCTGGGTATTATTATCAATTTTATCGTGTTTATAATCACCAGAAAACATTGTTTTAACCTGAAGTATAATGTCATCTTTTAAACCAGATTCGTTCTCATTTAAAATAACAGCAGCAGTTGCGTGAGGAGTAAAAACCAAACAAATACCTTCATTAATTTTTGACTTTGAAACAAAATCTTCAAGTTGAGAAGTTAATTCGACGATTTCAAACTTTTGGCGGGTTGAGAATTCAATTGTCTTCATACTGCCTATAAAGTCAATCCCTTTAAAAATTCAAGCCAAATTTTTGGCACTAACTTTGAATACCCTCCAGCACATAAAATTGCAATTCCGGCTTTTGTAAAAGGTTTTAACTTCCTGCCTATCTTACCATAAGTTGCTATTTCTAATTGGAATGAAGCCAAAGGATCATCTTTGAAAGTATCTGCGCCAAAAACAACCACTAAAAGATCACCTTTAAATTCTTCAATTTTGGGTAAAGCAATTTTATTAAGAACGTCAAGATATTCAGTCTCACCAGTACCTGGGGGTAAAGGAATATTTAGATTACAATACTTGTCCCTTTCCCTCGCCAATTTGATTGGAAAAACCGGTTCCAGGATAAAAAAACGTTGGGTCCTGATGGATTGAAAGGGTAAAAACCGTTGGATCCTGCCAAAAAATCTCCTGTGTTCCATTGCCGGCATGGACATCAAGATCCAAAATAAAGGCTTTTTTAATCTTTTTTTCTCTTTGGAGTTTTTTAATGGCAATTGCATGATCGCAAAAGATACAAAATCCTGATGAATCCGAAATACCAGCATGATGAAGCCCACCTAAAGTATTAAAAGCAATTTCACCACTTAATGCCAAGTCACACGCTAAAATTGTTCCGCCGACATACCAAAAGACGGCTTCTAAATTTTTAGGTGTGACTGGTGTGTCAGGTGAAAGAAAACCTAAATTTTCGGCTAATTTTTTCACTTTTTGAATATAATTTTTATTATGAACAAGCATAATATCTCTATCTTTTGCCCTTTTTGGTTCCAATATTCCATACTTTAAACCCGACTTTTTTAAAATTTTTAAAAATTCTCTTGATCTTTCCGGCCACCATGGATGGTCAGGGCCAAAACCATAATTAAGGTACTTAGACGAGTAAATTATTTTCATAAAAAAATTTTAACTCAAAATAATTTAAATTGGAAATAAACTAATCTTTACTTTCGGGTTTTCTTCGGTTAAAATAAGTTAGATGATTCAAAAAGTTAGTGTTCCAGCATCCGTTACTATGGTTTTTGACCACAAGGAAAGAAAAGTTTTTCCAAGATCTCTCCTTTGGGAAGGAAAAGCTTACCAAATAAAAAAGGTCGGGCTTCACTACTTCTTTCGGCAGGGCCAAACTTTATATCATGTTTTCTCAGTTGAAACCTCAACTCTCTCTTTTAGGTTGGTTCTAAATTGCGATAACCTTTTTTGGACAATCGAGGAGATTTCCGATGGCGAAGCAAACTAATTTACCGTTCAATCCAAAAGAGCCAACAATAATTCACTTGGACTTAAATTCTTGTTTTGCCAGAATTGAGCAGCAAGCTAATCCAAAGCTGAGGAACAAGCCAATAGCTGTCGCCGCTTTTGATTCCCCGTCAGGCTGCATAATCGCCCCGTCGGTAGAAGCCAAGAAATTAGGAGTAAAGGTTGGGATGAGAGTCTGGGAAGGTAAAATGATCTTCCCTAATTTAATAGTTTTAACTCCGGACGCTCCCAAATACAGAAACGTCCACTTGGCTTTAAGAAAAATCCTCTCAGAGTATTCCGACAAGCTAACTCCGGCATCAATTGATGAATTCATCCTTGATCTTGAAGGCTGCCCAGCTCAAGAAATGGGAATTGTAAATATCGCCAAAGAAATAAAAGAAAAGATCAAAGAGGAAATTGGTGATTATTTAACTGTTTCAGTGGGAATTGCCCCCAACAGATTCTTGGCAAAAACAGCCGCTGGGCTCCATAAACCGGACGGCCTTGACCAAATAGATAAAACAACCTTTTGGGAAATTTACAAAAATTTAAAGCTAACCGATCTTTGTGGAATCAAGGCTAGAAATGCTATTCGTCTTGCCAATTTCGGAATTTTCACTGTCTGTGACTTCTACGAATCCCCTATTGCTAAACTTAAAGCTGCCTTTCATTCAATTTGCGGTTACTGGTGGTATTTACGGCTTCATGGCTGGGAAACTGATGATGTCGAATATGGACGCAAGAGTTTTGGAAATTCTGTCGCCCTTGGGGAAATTCTGACTGACCCAGCCGAGCTTTCACCAATTTTACACAAATTAACCCAAAAAACCGGAACCAGAATGAGAAAAGCCGGATTTTGGGCTCGCGGAATACATCTTTCGCTTGTCTTTCGCGATTGGGACTGGTGGCATCATGGAGTAACTTTACCTCAACCGATTCTCGATTCAAGGGATATATACAAAGTAGCCTTTAAAATCCTCCTTTCCTGCCCCAAAAGAAAACCAGTTAAGATCCTAGCTGAATCCGTCTTTAACCTTAGTAAGACAAGAAATACTCAATTAGACTTTTTTGAAGAAATTCAAAAGAGAGAGGCTCTGGTTTCGGCAATTGACAAAATTACTGATCAGTTTGGAAATTTCGTCATTATTCCGGCCAAAATGCTAGGTATAGGCAATGTCGTTTTAGATAGAATTGCCTTCGGCGGAATTTTGGAATTGGAGGAAAATGTTGTTTGGTAAAATGGAAAATGACCATTTTTCAAAAGGATATCTCCACTTCCTAAAATAAGCGAGGAACAATCGGGCTCTTCTTAACAAAAATGATTTAAAATCAAACAAAAATAAAATCGCAAAAACTCCCACAAAAAAGAAGAAATAAAAAAGCAAAAAAGCAAACTTTAAATTAGGGAAAGGCAAAAAAGGCAAAATCAGCAAAAAAAAGCCAAAGGTATAAAAAAGACAATCAAATGACAATAATTTTGTCCGAGCAGGAAAATTCGGCGCGACAAGCGCCTCAAATTGATCTTGCACCCTAAATGCTCCCCTTTAAAAACACCCAAAACTTTCAAACATTTGAAAGTTTTTTGAATTATCCCAAAAAAAGTAGTGGAATCCCAGAAGAAAAAAACCCGAAAATTGATCAGCGGTATTTTATTAAATTATGCTGGTCTGAACCTCTTCTGTTGTTATATTTCGTACGGCGCATCTATAGATTATAGTCCAGTTAAAACAAACTTAATTTTCTAACATATCTACAATTAAGCCCCCCCACGTAAAGTTTTTAGCACCTGAGCCCTCGCCAGTAAATGGATCATACTGTTCCCTAAAACCAGATTTCTCTAATAATCTAATAGAACAATCAAAAAGATATTTAGCTTCTTTCTGAAACCCATAATTTTTTAATCCTTTAAAAACTATCCAGTTCAATGACATCCAAATTGGACCACGCCAGAACCCTTTTGGATCAAAAGCCGGCTCAGACTTTGAAGTGGTTGGAAGGATAAACGGTAAATAAAATTCATTTGGATTTAAGAAATAGTTTTTAATTAAACTCTTCGCTTCCGAATCAGTTGCAACTTTAGCAAATAAAGGGGAAAAAATTGCCCAAGTTTTAACTTTAATCTTTTTATAATCCTCTCCATATGTCGACCAAAAAATTCCGTCTTCAAGCATTAAATTTCTCATCGCTCCCTTTATAAGCGATGCCTGATGATGATAATATTCACTTTCTTCATCAAAATTTAATTTATCGGCTATAGATGACAAGATCTTTAAATTTTCAACTAAAATGGAGTTGAATGGTACGTCTTTGGCCCAAAAAAAGTTTTTCATACAAAAAGGTGCATCAAAATTACAACTTTTATGATTTTTATTAATTAATTCAATTCTCTTTTTATAATTTTCTTCAAGTGTTTGTTTGGACGGTAGATTTAAAGGAAGATCAAAGCGAGGAGAGTTATCTTCTCCAGATTCATCTGGATTGATAATGCCGGCTAGGTGATGTCCTCTCGGATCCCTCTCTTTTAAGAGGTAATCATAAAAACGTTTTATATGACAATATATGTTAGATAAAAACTCTAAGTCTTGATCTTTTTGATAAATCTGCCAAGCTGCATACGCGAGCAATGGTGGTTGAGTAATTGATGAACTATCTTCTTTCCCCCAATCAATCTTAGGAAAATTCGTTTTTTCAGGTTCTTGCCAATAATTCATATGAGGTATCATTCCATTGGAAAATTGTTTAGCTACAAGAGATAATAATTCTTTTTTAGCATCCTCGGTATTGTAATGGGTGAGAATGATAGCATGAAAGCAAGAATCCCAAAGCCATTGATAAGGATAGGAGTCGGGTGAAGGAAGAGTGTATTGATACTTACCCTTATGTCTCCTATTGAAAAGCATTAGTTCATAAACTTTTGTTCTAAGATCTTGCATTATAATGTAATTTAACTTAAGTAATTCTACATTAACATATCGACATAAATAAATAACCCCTCTGCTATAGTAGCTCAATGAATTTAAAAGTGGAAATTTTTGTCATACTATTCCAATTAATTTGGGCCATAATTTCTGTTTCACCTTTCCTAACTCGAGAAAAGGAAAATCAATTCAAAATTATATAAAATTGTATAAAAATATTCTAGGAAAAAATTAAATGAGCAGGTGATTATTTATTAGTTTGACTACTTCATCAACTATACATTTATTCCAGTTATTAACTTTATCACTCCCAAGATATCGCTATTTTTTATTTTTTTAAATTCAAAGGCATTTCGTGACACTCCAAGTGCTTCAAGTTGACTTTGTATGTTTGAAATGTAATCTGGCACTTCTAAGAAAAGACTTCCTTCTGTAATACAGGTTAATTTCAAAGGTCTTCTTTTGAACTCATATAGACCTGCTAGTTGAGCAGCGATAAGTGAGGCCGATCGTTTAAAAAGTTCTTTTGCAACTTGTGACTCAGCTTCAGTTCCTTTTTGCGCTAACAGTGATAGTTCTTCACTTAATTTAAGAGGTGGTGTCGCCAAGTGTAATAATGGAATAAGCACATTGTAATGTTTAAACAGATCACCAGCTGCAATTTCTTTGAGATATAACTGCTCACCAGCATTTTTAGATTCCAAATCAACCACTTTTCCTGTTGAAGTTTGGGTAAACCCAGTAAAGTCAGAAGCCTGAAGATTAACGACAGTGTTATTATCTGTAAATATTGCAGCGTTATATCCCGTTCCAGCAATAGCCGCTATAAGATTTTCTCTATCAGTATCTTTTTTTAACTCAGAGATAATAAGGCATACTGAGTCGTTTGCGACTGTTGTTACAATATCTCTATTAATTGTTTCTTTTAAGTAATCCTTAATGGTTTTCCCAACTTGTTCTTGTTGTAAACCCCGAAATGCGTGCCCTTTGGCATATCCTTGATTCATAATGCCATCAAGCTCTCCCACTTCTCCAATAAAAGGAATAAGGTTGTAGGCAAAATTGATCCCTAACGCAGCCGTTTGCGGATCAAGATTTGCTTTAATGAATGCTAAAAACTCATCTTTAGTATCAAACCTAGGCAGAGGGGTGAATGTTTTTTGCTTCGAAATTGCAAATTTCTTATCCTTGTCGAGTTTTACAACTGCCACAACACCATCCGTTCCACCAATAACGAATACTTGAAATACTTGATTTGGTTGAACCAATGGAAATTCTGGAAGTATATTTTTCATAAATGGGATGCTCGTAGTTTTCCCCTGTGAGGCAAGTGATAACTCGCAAGCAAAATTCTGACTTATTGATAAATAGTCTGGTACTTCAATTAACGTAGCTCTCACCCCTTTCTTAAACTCTACCATACATTACTAAGAATTTGAGAGGTAAATGCTAAACGTACTGTTTTATAAATACCCCGAAGAACTTTTGGGCCAAATTTCTTAAGCCTTTTTGACAAAATAGTTAAGAGAAGTCGAGACAATCGTTAAAAGAACCGCCGCCAAAATTGCGGTCGGCCAGAAACTGGCAATAGTAAAACCGTGGACAATATATGCAACTAGTTCTAAAAGCAAGGCGTTTATAATAAAAATAAATAAACCGAAAGTCAAAATACTTATTGGTAAACTAAGAAGAACTAGAATCGGCTTCAAAAATGTATTTACAATTGCCAAAATTAAGGTTCCGACTACTAAAGACGACAAGTCCTTAATATCAAAACCACTTACAATTTGAGAGACCACCCAAAGAGCAAGTGCGTTAATAATTAAATTCCCAATCATTTTCCCCATCTTATTTATTACCTGTTATATATCACTAATTGGTAAATACCTGTGTAAACATTTTACCATAAACTCCGCCATCAACTACACCTACTCCCAATTTATGGTATTGAGTATCTAAAATATTTTCTCGATGGCCTTGTGAATTCATTAAACCCTGATGGGCAATTTGAACATCTGGAGCATAAGCCAAATTTTCTCCAGCCACTAAAAAGAAAACTCCAACAGCTGTTAACCTATCACCAACATCTTTTCCTTCCGGCGAATAATGGGAAAAATATCCCCTCAAAAACATATCCTGGCTGTGCGAACGAGCAACTTCTCTCAAAGTAGGATCAAACTCTAAAGAAGAAATGCCACGTTTTACCCGCTCCTCATTAACTAAAGTTAACATTACCGCTTCAGAATCGGAATCAATCGAAGTTTGTTTTTGGGTGAAGTTTAGATTTACCGATTCATGGCTTCCGGATTTAACAGTCAAAAAAGTTAAGCTTTCTTGAGCAGCTTCGCCAAAAACTTTGTTGATTGGACTCTCAAAACTTGTCAATTTTGAGACAATAGGCTTTCCAATTTGTGAATTTAAAATAGGCTGTTTAAAACCAATTGAAAGCGGGAGTGAAACAATGATCAAAAGCGAAAATGCAATAATTGCCAAACCGTTGGCGAGAGCGGGTAATGGTGAAAGAATTTTATTAAATTTTGACCTTAAAACTGATAACGAAACTAATTTGACAGCTTGTCTGGCTAGAAAGTAATAAATCGTCTCTATAAAAACCCAGACTATAAAAAATCCAATTACTACCGAGAATGCTTTTGGAACTGAAAAGTACTTAATCAAAAAAGTCGCCGGGAAAAAATAAAGGTTTAAAGCTCCGAAAAGTGCAAGTAAAAAACCCAAAAGTTCAATTGTAAGTAAAATAAAACCGCGGCCAAAACTTACTAAAACTGTAACTATTAAGAAAAAAATGATTATCAGATCTACAAAATTTCCACCAAAACCCATACTTATATTTTAATCGAAAAAGTTATTTTTATGAAATTCTATTTCTTCTCCAATTGTAGTCTCCGGCCCGTGGCCGGGATAAACTTTAGTATCTTTTGGAAGTTTAAACAGTGTTTTAAGGCTTTTGGTCATTTCATCTTCTTTTGAAAACGGCAAATCTGTTCTGCCTATTGAGTGGTAAAAAAGTGTGTCTCCTGAAAAAAGAATCTTCTCCCTTAAACAGGATAGACAAATTCCTCCTGGTGAGTGGCCAGGAGTATGAATAACTTCGAAAACTAAATCTCCTAATTTTATTTTCTCACCAACCTCAAGAGTTTTGTCCACCTTTCCGGGTAAAATTTTCCAGTTATATTTCTTCTCATATCCAGACCAGTTGAATCCAAAAGAAGGTATATCATCCTTGTGGATTAAAATCTTTGCGCCCGTCATATCGGCAAGGATTGCATTATGTGAAATATGGTCAGGATGCCCATGAGTATCTATGATATAAACCAAATCAGCTTTTTCTTTTCCTAAATCGTCAATTATTTCATCAACTGCGCCACCTGGATCCAAAACCATTGCCTTTTTTGATTCTTCATCAATAACAAGATAGGGGTGAACCCTAATAGGGCCTGCTGTATAAGTTTTTATAATCACAAACTAATTATATCGCAAAATATGTTAAAATCTTTAAAATATGTCTAAAACCAAAGGTATTATTACCGCCTTTGTAATCATTATTTTGTCAATTCTGGCAATTCTAGTCTTTACTTTAAAAAGTCCACCAAAGGAGGAAAAAGTAATGTCAGCAAACGAACAAAATGCTGCGACTTCACAAGCTTCGCCTTCTGCTCAAACGAAGAAAAAATATGATAAGGTTCCGCCAGTTTTGTCTGAAGCTGAACTAACAGGCAAAACCGCAACAATAACGACCCAAAAAGGACAAATTAAAATAGAGCTTTTTGGAAAAGATGCACCCAAAGCTGTCAGCAACTTTATTTTTCTTGCCAGAGACGGATTTTATAATGGGTTAACTTTCCACCGACGAGAGGAAGGATTTGTGATCCAGGGAGGGGATCCTGAAGGTAATGGTAAGGGTGGTCCAGGTTACCAATTTGAAGACGAACCAGTGACAAAAAATTACGATCGGGGAATCGTGGCAATGGCAAATTCCGGAAAAGATACAAACGGAAGTCAGTTTTTTATTATGCTTGCCGACAATAACGATTTACCAAAAGACTATACAATTTTTGGAAAAGTGACAGAAGGCATGGATGTGGTCGATAAAATTCAAATCGGCGATGTAATGCAAAAAGTCGAGATAAACTAAAAACTTTTAATATATTTTTAAATGGCTGTCTTTTTTACTTTAATGACTTTTATTTCGACTCTTTGCGGTGGATTGATTGGGCTTCGTTACCGTGACCAAATGCATTTGATCCTGGGTTTCACTGCTGGCGTTTTACTAGCCGTTGTCTCATTCGACATTTTGCCCGAAGGGATAAATTTAATTGGAAAACTTAACTTAAATCCCCAAATGTTTGTCATTCCACTTGTTGCCGGTTTTTTATTTTTTCACATTCTTGAAAAAACACTCCTCATCCATCATGTCCAAGAAGAAGAATATGGCCCACATACTCATCCAACAATCGGAAAAATTTCAGCAATCGCTCTATCAGGTCACTCTTTTTTAGACGGTTTAGGAATTGGTTTTGCTTTCCAAGTTTCACCAGTTGTTGGGATCTTCGTTGCCCTGGCAGTTATTTCGCACGACTTTTCAGACGGTCTAAATACAGTATCTTTAGCTTTAATCCACAGAAATCCTGACAAAACTGCTATAAAATTCCTTTTTTTGGATGCAATTGCGCCGGTTTTAGGAGTACTATCAACTCGTTTTTTCACCCTTCCTGAAAGTTTATTACTTATATACCTTGGCTTCTTTGCCGGTTTTATTCTTTATATCGGAGCCTCTGATATTCTGCCCCAAGCTCACAGTAAACATTCATCAATGGGAACAATCTTTATGACTATTCTTGGAGTTTTCCTTATTTTTGTAGTGACTAGAGTGGTCTAAATTTGAATTCTAGAAAAAAGATAACTTCCTATCGCCATCAAAACCACAACTATCGACCCTAAAACCAATAAGTCGACATTAATTCCAAAATGTGAAATACCTATTAAACTGCCTCGCAACCCGTCAACCCCAAAAGAAAGGGGGTCAATAGTGGCCAAAACATTGAGAAGAGACGGTAACCCTGTAAGTGGAAAAAGGGCGCCGGAAAGGAAAAAAAGCGGCATAACTAAAAAGTTCATAATCAACTGAAACCCCTGCATATCTTCTAAAATTGAAGCAATTGCAGTCCCCAAAGCGGTAAATAAAATTGCAATCAAAAACATAAAAACAAAAGCCAAAGGTAGATGATATGGATTTACATGCCTAAAACCTGCAAGGTATGAAATTACTAAAACAACAGTCCCTTGAAATGTCGCAACTGTTGCCCCGCCTAATGTTCTGCCTATCATAATTTCAAGGCGGGAAATCGGTGCCACCAGCATCTCCTTTAAAAATCCGAATTGCTTATCCCAAATAACTTCAATACCGGAAAATAAGGCGGTAAAAATGATACTCATTCCGATTATTCCCGGAACCAAAAACTGCAGATAATTTCCTGCCCCTGCCCGTTGGAAAACAGGACCGAGCCCAAAACCTAAGGCAAACAAAAACAATAACGGCTGGCCTAAAGAGCCTACGATTCTGGCTTTAGACCTAAAATATCTTTTGAGCTGCCGAAGCCATAGAATATAAATTACTAGAAACATATTAATGTCTCCATCTTCTTGCCCCTCTCATCATCTGTGCCCCCGAGACCTCTTCTTCACGAATCTCATGACCAGTCAGGTTTAGGAAAGCATCCTCCAACGAAGCCGTTTTGGTTTGGGCAATTAACTCTTTTGGAGATCCTTGAGCAATTATTTTTCCGTGATCGATAATGGCAATCCTTTGAGCAATTCTTTGGGCTTCATCCATATAATGGGTAGTAAAAAACACCGTAATCTCTTCTTCTTTATTCAGTTTTTTAATATAAGTCCAAATATGATTCCTCGTTTGAGGATCAAGACCTAAAGTCGGCTCATCTAAAAAGAAAACCTTAGGATGATGGAGAAGTCCCCGGGCAATCTCCAACCTCCTTTTCATTCCTCCCGAAAAAGTTTTAACTATGCTATTTCTCCTATCCCAAAGTTCAACAAACTTCAATAGCTCTTCAGTGCGTTCTTTTCGTAATTTTGGCGGGACTTTATACAAAACTCCGTGAAGTTCAATGTTTTCAATGCAAGTCAACTCTTCATCCAAAGAAGGATCTTGAAAGACAATGCCAAAAGAACGACGGGTAGCGTCTTTGTGTTTGATTGGATCATTGCCGTCAATCTTAATTTCTCCGAATGTTGGGGTAAGAAGAGTTGTCAGCATCTTTATGGTAGTTGATTTACCAGCACCATTTGGCCCCAAAAAAGCGAAGATTTCACCCCTTTTTACATCAAAAGAAATATCGTCAACCGCCCAAAAATCTCCAAATTTTTTCCCAAGGCTTTTTACTTGAATTGTAATGTTTATTGATTGTTTATTGTCATTCATAATGAAATGTGACCCGTAAGGGAGTCGAACCCCTAACCAATCGCTTAAAAGGCGACTGCTCTACCATTGAGCTAACGGGCCATTTTTAGCCTTTCAGCAAACTGACTACAGCTCACAGCAAAAAATAACTGACCAGGCAATAGGTCAATCTAAAAAATTATACACTATAGTTGAAGCTAAGTTCAAGTTAAGATATAATTGTTTAGAAATTGGCTCCATCGTCTAGAGGACCAGGACAGCAGGCTTTCAATCTGCTAACAGGGGTTCGAATCCCCTTGGAGCCACTACCTCAATTTATCCTACTCCAATAAGATATTCTTATCACATTGATTAATTTACCTTTTCTCTGCTAAGCTGAAATTGTGAGTAAGAATGGATTTATAAAAATTTTACTAGTTTTAATAATCGGTATTATTCTTCTTGGAGTTATTTATTATTGGTTCATGCCAGAAGGAAATGAAGATTTTAAAAATAGCTTAAAAGGAGAAATTGTGTTTGTTCATAGAGATAACGACGTTTTGAATGTTTATAAAATTTCTGCTAATGGGAGCAATAAAAAATTGATTTATCAAAACGAAGACCTTTCCAATTCAAACTGCCTTTTTCCTACATGGTCTAATGATGGATTAAATATTTATTTTACTGCAATGAGAAGTGCCGAGTGGAAGAGATTCTCGATCGATACAGATGGTAAAAATGTTGCAATTATAAATAACGATCCAGGGAGATTAACTAGTCGCTACTCAAATAGTGATGACATATATGTCGAAAATGGAAACCTATATTACAAAGACGTGAATGGTATAGAAAAAAAATTATATTCCTTTATGTTTTATAACACCGACTTTAATCCAGGAGCTTCAGAAGCTTCATGGAGTCCCGACAAAAAATATATTATTTTCCAGTCATGCAGATTTCTCAAAGGGTGTAGTATTATCATAGTAAATAAAGAAGGGACAACAACAGCAGAAATTACTAAAGGAGAAGCTCCTGACTGGAAATTCTAATAAATAAAACATCTCCGAACTTATCCACTTTAAAGCTTAAGTTTGATTAATTAAAAACATGTAATTGGGTTTGTATTTCAAACAACTCAAAAATATGACTAGTCTTCAACAAATATTAATATAGGGAGTTTCATTCTGGAAGTGTTGAACCGACTTTTATTTTTTGAGTACTTTTGAGGAACTGTTTTTTTCTCTCTTTCGCTTTAAAAGGTCCGATTTCTCTTTTCTAGCAGCGCTTATTTCATCAACCGCCTTTTGACACTCCGGGTCTGGGCAAACCATGTCAGTATAAGTCACTAAAGTTAAACCCACATATTCTTTGTAGGTTCTTGCAACAATTCTTTTCTTTCCGCATTTAATACAAACATTTTGGGCCTTTGTCTGCATAATTTCCTTTCTGAAATTAATTTACAAATTTACCAACGTTTGGATCTTTGGAAGTCGCCTCTTTGGCCACCGCTTTGTGGTCTTGCTTCTTGAGGCTTTGCTTCATTGACAACAATTGCTCTTCCTTCAACAGAAGTACCGTTTAAAGTTTTAATTGCGTTTTGGGCTTCTTCTTCAGTCGCCATTTCAACAAAACCAAAACCTTTACTCCGTCCAGAAAATCGGTCAGTAATTACGTTTGCTGATTCGACTTTTCCAGCTTTTGAAAACAATTCTTCAAGCTGCTGGCTTGTTGTTGTAAAAGGAAGACTACCAATAAATAGTCTTTTTGCCATTTTTTTCTATCCCCTCCTTCCTTAAAAAAGTTGACAGCAAAAAAACAAAAAATGAAACATGCTTAAAGTGGGTCGTTTCGAAGAGTTGCAAGATGTCGATCTTTGGACTAATCTAACACAAACCAAACTTAAGCAGACCTAATGTTTTTCAATCTGCCATTCGATAATAAGTATACCACGCTAGCAGTAAATAAGCAAACCTCTATAGGTTTCAATAAAATGAATTGTCCAATTATCACTTTTTTGCTAAACTGATTTTGATGACAGCAAAGCAAGCATTTGCCAAAAAATTGACTGACGTTTTCTTAACTGTAACCGGAAAAGTTGTCAAAATACTGACCGACGATACCGAAGGCGACCCTCATCAGCGGTTAATTGTCCAAATCAAAAACGGACAAACGATTCTTGTCTGTCACAATTTAGAACGCGCCTACCGGATTCCAGTTTGCGAGGGTGACAAAATTGAGGTTCACGGAGCATACGTCTGGAACAAGCACGGAGGACTAATACATAATACCCATCATGATGACCGAAAAATCCACGAAGACGGCTGGATCAATCTAGTCGACAAGAAAACTCCCAATTTATCTAACGGACACCTTTTGTAATTTCAACTTTCAGATGATCTTCCAAATCTTTGGCAATAATCTCAATCTCCCATACCTTAAATAAAAATTACGGTTCAAAATCGAAAAGCCTGCTTCTCTAAATATTTACAGGCAAAATTTTCCCGCTTTCTGCCAAAATCAACGTTTTGCATCCAAAACCCATTGTAAATTAAAAGATTTGCGGTGCAAAGGACAAAAACCGTATTTAGCGATTGCCTCTTGATGAGCCCTTGTCCCGTAACCTTTATGTCTACCAAAACCATATTGAGGATATTTAAAATGGAGTTTTTTCATTAACTCGTCCCGGTAAACTTTGGCAATAATTGATGCAGCAGAAATTGAAGCACAAATTTTGTCACCATTTTTGATTGGCTTTTGGACTTTCTTATTAAGATGTTTAATATAAAAAGCGTCAATTAAAGTGTATTGGGGCTTAATTTTTAAACTCTTTATTGCCAAACGGAAAGCTTTTTGGGTAGCTTCTCCAATTCCTTTTTTATTGATAACAGAAAGATTTACTTGAGAGATGGAATAAGCCAAAGATTGTTCTTTAATTATTTTAGCTAATTTCTTTCGTCGATTTGGCTTTAGAAGTTTTGAATCTGCAAGACCTTCAGGAATCTGAAAATTGCGAGGTAAAATAACCGCCCCGACAACTACTGGTCCGGCCCATGACCCCCGGCCAACTTCATCTAACCCCGCAATAAATTCAATATCTTTTCCCCAAAGGAAGTTTTCAAACTCAAGAGTTGGAGTTTCCTTAACTTGCAAACTTACCTTGTGCACGCTTCCCGAAGAATTCCCTAACATAATACAATTTTGCCCTTCTTACCTTACCCTGTTTTTTAACGTCTACTTCTAAAATCCATGGTGAAGTAAAAGGAAAAATGCGTTCAACTGCAACCTGACCGGTTGCGATCTTCCGAACCGTAAACATTTTATTTTCTCCCCTGCCAGAGATTGCAATAACTAACCCCTCGAAATTTTGGACCCGTTCTTTTCCATTTTCAATAATTTTCTGAACAACAACCACCTTGTCACCGATTTTAAAATCAAATCTTGTACCTTTTGAACTATTCATGACTGCCTATATTACCATAACAAAAGATAAATTCACAAATCCACTTTGCATCCAAGTTCTTCAAGCGATGAAATGAGACTACCTGTTGGATCAACTTTAAAAGGCACAGGAATTTTCCTTTCCTCGTCGTTTTGAATTAAAACTAAAAAACTTCGGCTTTCACCAGGATAAGTTTTTAAACAATTGTATATTTCCGTCAAAAGTTCACGGCTAACTGCCTTTGGTAAGTGAATCAACACTTCTTTGGAACCTCCAACAACCTCTTCTGATTCAAAATCCAGAATGTCATCAGCAATAATACAAAGAGTTTCATCCCTTAAATTTGTTCTACCTTTGAAAATAAGAACTTTATCCGTCGCTAATTTTTCCTCAATCTGAACAAAAACTCTGGGAAAGACAACAATTTCTATCGGACCGGTTTCGTCTTCTAATTTGACAAACGCCATATGATCCCCGCGGGTTTTGGTGAATGTGTGTCTGATTGCGGTTACTATCCCACCAATTATTACAGACTTGTCATTCAACGGTTCTTCTTTAAGGGCAGATATTTTATGGGACACTTTATTTGCAAGTTGAGGTAAAATACTAGTTAAAGGATTTTCGGTTAGGTAAAATCCTAAAAGCTCTCTTTCCCAAAGTAAAAGCTCGTTTTTAGGGGCTTCCTGGAAAGTTTCAATTCTACCCTCAATTTTTTTACCCTTCTTCTCTTCAAAACCTTCAAAAAGGCCAGCTTGACCTTCAGCAACTCTTCTTGAAAGACTTTGTCCTTCTTTTTTAATCTCATCCAACGCTTTAAGCATTGAATTGCGGTTCCCAAACCTATCCATCGCCCCAGCTTTGATTAAACTTTCTAAAGTTTTTCGATTAACAACCCTGAGGCTAACCCTTAAACAAAAATCGGAAAGGGAAGTAAAATCACCTTTTTCCTCCCGAGCTTTAACAATCTCTGAAATCGCGGCAACACCGACATTTTTAATTGCCGACAAACCAAATCTAATACCTTCTTTGCCGGCCGAATCCTTTTCAATCGTAAAACCAGTTTTTGAACTATTAACATCTGGAGGTAAAACCGAAATTTTGAGGTTTTTGCACTCGGTAACTGCCTGAGTAACCTTTTCAGTATCATCAGCTTCGGCAGTCATAACGGCAGTCATAAACTCAACTGGAAAGTTTGATTTAAGATAAGCCGTTTGGTAAGCAACAACCGCATAAGAAGCTGCATGGGCTTTATTGAAGCCATAACCCTTAAATGGATCAAAAAGTTTCCAAAGTTTTTCTGCCTTAGTCCGCGACAAACTACCAAATTTTTGACAGCCTTCAATAAATTTTGTTTCCTGTTTTGCCATTTCCGAAGGGATTTTTTTACCGATCGCCTTACGGAAAGCATCGACTGTCTCCCAATTATACCCAGCAAGGGTTATTGCTATTTCTAATACATCATCTTGATAGGTTATAACACCAAAACTGTTTTTTAGAATCGACTCAAGTCGTGGATCTAAATATTCAACCTTCTTCTTACCGTGTTTTCGAGCAATATATTCAGGGATCGACTCCATCGGACCAGGACGAAAAAGGGCAATCATTGCCATAATGTCATAAATTGTCGTCGGCTTTAATTCCTTCAAATATCTAGTCATCCCAGTGCCACCAAGTTGAAAAAGACCCATTGTTTGCCCTTTTGCAATCATCTCAAACGCTTTTTTATCATTCCAGGGAATTTCTTCCAAGGTAATATCAACATTTTTACTTTCGTGAATTATGGCAACGGCATTTTGCAAAATAGAAAGATTCCGAATGCCTAAAAAATCAAACTTTGGTAGACCAACATCTTCAATGGCATGCATTTCATATTGAGTAATCACTTTATCACCCGAAGTTTCTCTCTGAAGCGGAGTATAAAAAGTTAAGGGTTTCGGAGAGATTACCACCCCTGCAGCATGAACCGAAGCGTGCCTAGCGTTTCCTTCAATCTTTTGAGCCAAGTCCAAAAGCTCTTTAACTTCGCCGTCAGTCCGATACATTGCATTAAGCTCTGGTGTAACCCTTTTTGCCTCTTCAATAGTCATAGGAAAACCTTGGGAGCCAAAAGGAATCAACTTGGCAATTCTATCAGCTTTAGAATAAGGCCAACCTAAAGCTCGAGCGACATCCCGAACTGCAGCCCGGGCCATCATTGTCCCAAAAGTAGTAATTTGGGCAACTTTGTCAAAACCATAACGAGTCTTAACATACTCAATCACCTCATCACGGCGGTTATCCGCAAAATCGATATCCAAATCTGGTAAAGAAGGCCGATAAGGATTTAAAAACCTTTCGAATGGAAGGTTAAAAATTAAAGGGTCGACTGTTGTAATACCCAACGCATAGGAAACTAAACTTCCTGCAGCAGAACCTCGAGTAGTATAAATAATTTTCTGACTCCTTGCCCAATTAACATAATCTGCAACAACCAAAAAATAAGTTGCATAACTTTTTTTTATAATAACCGAAAGTTCATACTCAATCCTTTTTTTAATTTCTTCAGTAACTTTCGAAGCTCTCTCTTCTATCCCCTCAAAAGTTTTTTTAGTAAGATAACTTGATGGTGTCTCATTTTTGGGAACTTTAAAGCTTGGAAAATCAACAATTTCAAGAGGAATCTCCAGCTTACACTTTTTTGCAATTTCTACAGTATTTTTCAAAGCCTGGGGAAATTCTTTAAAAAGCTGCTTCATTTCCTCTTGAGTCTTAAAATCGAAAGTTGGCGAATCAATCATCCTCATCCGATTTTCTTCAGATATTGTTTTGCCTGTCTGAATACAACTCAAAACATCTTGCGCTGGGGCATCATTTTTTTCCAAATAATGAACATCATTCGTTGCAACTTGAGGAATTCCTGTGGCTTTGGAAAGTTTTACTACTCCATCTAATATTTTTTTTTCATTTTCGGAAAGATTTTTTAAACGATTGTAGGTTGTACCTTCTGGGGTATGGGCTGATAAAAATTTATCATAATCATGTTTCTGAATTTCCAAATAATACGACCCTTTTCCAAAAATTTTCTGATACTCTAAAGCTGTCTTTTTGGCTTTCTGAAAATTACCAGAAACAAGATACTGGGCAATTTCACCAGATTGACAACCAGAAAGAGCAATTAATCCGCCTGAATATTTCTTGAGATTTTCCCTGTCAACTCTTGGCCGATAATAAAATCCCTCCAAATTAGCAACGGTTACCAGCTTCATTAAGTTATAGTACCCTTCAAGATTTGAAGCTAAAAGAATTAAGTGAAAACTTTGGGGATTTTTTTCCTTAAAAGATTCAACTGTATACATCTCACAACCCACAATTGGATTAATTTTTGCATCCTGACATTTTTTATAAAAAGGGATTGCTCCATACATAGCCCCGTGATCAGTTAAAGCAACTGCCTCCATTCCCAGTTTTTTCGCGCGGTCGACCAAAGAATTTATTTTTGGCAACCCATCTAAAAGTGAATATTCTGTATGGACGTGTAGATGGATAAATTTTGACATAATCTGAAAAAATAATCTATCTTTTGAAACTTTTCTTAAACTCTTTCTTTTAAAAGTCGCTCAACAAGCTTTGGGTCAGCTCCGCCTGAAGTTTTTTTCATTACCTGCCCCAATAAAAAATTCATTATTTGTGTCTTTCCAGATTTTAGCTCTTTGACAACTTCTTTATTCTTTGCAATCACCTCGTCAACAACGTCTTGTAAATCTTTTTCACTTACAACTTTCGATAACTTATTAATAATTGACTGAGGTCGCTCCCCAGTCTGGAAAATTTGCCAGAATACATCTTTGGCTCGAACTTGAGTTATTTTCCCCTCATCTAAAAGATAAAGAATTTCAACTAAATATGCAGGGGTTATTGAAATTTCATCTAAACTTTTTTCCGTTTGTTTTAACCTTCGTAAAAGCTCACCTATAACCCAATTTGCAACAATCTTTGCCTGGTTAATCGTTGGCTTTTTTGAATAAACCAAAAGAGCTTCCTCATACCAACTTGAAAGCTGGGAAGTTGAAGTTAAAAGTTCGGCATCATAATTTGAAAGACCATAATTTTTTATAAACCGCTCTTTTTTAAGGTCGGGCAATTCTCCAATTCCTCTTTTTAATTTTTGGAAAAAAGTCTCCTCAAAATAAAAAGGTAAAAGATCCGGTTCAGGAAAATATCGATAGTCATGAGCAAACTCTTTCGTTCTTTGGGGATAGGTTTTATTTTCTACTTCATTCCAACCTCTTGTTTCCTGAATGACCTTACCTCCTTTTTTTATAAGTTCAACCTGGCGGGTAAACTCATAATTAATTGCCCGCTCCACTGACCTAAAAGAATTTAAATTTTTGACCTCGACTTTTGTCCCAAACTTTTTACCACCCAATTTTCTTACAGAAATATTTGCCTCTACTCTCATACTTCCTTTTTCCATATCAGCTTCAGAAACACCAGTGTATCTGACAATTTGTTGTACTTTCTGAGCAAAGTCATTTGCTTCTCTTGAAGTTGTGATATCAGGTTCAGAAACAATTTCAACTAAAGGCATTCCTGACCTGTTAAAATCAATTAAAGTTGCACCTTTTAAATGTATTAATTTACCAGTATCTTCCTCTAAATGAACACGGGTAATCCCAATTTTTAGGCCGCCAACTTTGGCAAAACCATCTTTAGAAAAAGGAAACTCGTATTGGGAAATTTGGAAACCTTTAGGCAGGTCAGGATAAAAATAATTTTTTCGGTCAAATTTTGACGAGGCTTGAGGTTTACAATTAAATGCCATTCCCAAAAGAATTGCCTTTTTTACAGCTTCCCGATTTGCAACAGGCATTGCACCAGGCAATCCTAAACAAACAGGACAAACATGAGAGTTTGGCGGCTCGTTCCAAATTTCTGATGAGCATGAACAAAACATTTTTGATAAAGTCGCAAGTTCTACATGGAACTCTATTCCAACAGTTAATTCAAAATCTTTCAATTTCATTTTAAAAAATCGGTATTTTTATCAAATTAACTAAAGTATTGTTAATTTGGCCAAAAAATGGCTCCACTAAAACTTCCGGAAACAGAAAAAACCAGATTAAAATACAAACAAAAAAAATTAATAAATATGACCTTTTAAAACCTCCGTCATCTAAAGCAAGTAAATCGTAAACACAAACTAAAAAAACCATTAATAAACTTATCAAAAACCCCAAAAAAGCAACCGAACCCGGCAGTGGTAAATTATTGAAACCTAAACCTCCGCTTTTACCCAAAACTATATCACTATAAGGATCTTCATTTAGAAATACACGGCTTTGAACAATACTCTGCAAAGGTTCATAAACAAAATACCTAAGACATTGGGCAATAAAAAAAATTATTATAAAAGAAATAAAAATTTCAACTAAAATTCTTTTCATTTTTAAACCCTTGGTAAAATTTTATGCCAGCTTGTTGCTCGTTGATAGGCGCTTGCAACTTCCAATATTTTTTTTTCTTTAAAGTGATTACCCATAATTTGGAAACCAACCGGCAAATCGTCAGCAAAACCGCATGGTACAGAAATTGACGGAATACCAGACAAGTTTGCGGTAACAGTAAAAATATCTGATAAATACATCTTTAATGGATCATCAACCTTTTCACCGAATTTCCACGGTAGTGTCGGAGAAGTGGGAGCAACTAAAACATCTACTATCTCAAATACACTTTTAAAATCCTTCCTTATCATTTCCCGAACTTTATTAGCCCGATTGTAATATTGATCATAATAACCGGAAGAAAGAGCGTAAGTTCCCATCATGATTCTTCTTTTAACCTCATCACCAAATTTTTCCCTTTTTTCACCAAATCTTATTCCATCATAGCGGGCTAGATTCGCACTAATCTCTGAAGGAACAATAATATAGTAAACGGCCAAACCATATTCAGTATGAGGCAAGCTTACTTCAACTGTTTTGGCTCCCAAATCTTCTAATTTTGAAATTGCATTTTTAGTCAACTCTAAAACTTTTCTATCGATCCCCTTGGAAAAAAATTCTTTAGGGATACCAACTTTTAACCCCTTAATCTCTTCTCCTAAAGACTTCCCATAATTTGGTATTGGCATATCTGGACAAGTGGCATCCTTGAGATCCTCTCCCGCCATCACTTCCAAAACACTCGCTAAATCTTCAACCGTCCTAGCTATTGGTCCTGGGCAGTCAGTTGATGAAGCCATAGCAATAACACCATACCTTGAAACCCGACCGTAAGTCGGTTTTAAACCGACTACGTTACAAAAAGCCGCTGGAACCCTAATTGAACCTCCGGTATCGGTCCCGGTTGCAAAAGCCGCCATTTGGGCAGCCACTGCCGCTGCTGATCCGGATGAAGAACCACCGGGAACCCTCCTAAGATCATAAGGATTCTTTGTCGGACCGTAAGCGGAATTTTCGCCTGATGATCCGTGTGCAAATTCGTCATGATTAGCTTTCCCCAAAATTATCGCCCCCGCTTCTTTTAATTTTGCAATACAAGTAGCGTCATAAGGTGGAATGTAATTTTCAAGGATTTTTGAAGCGGCAGTTGTCCGAATTCCGCAAGTTGAAAACATATCCTTTACTGCCATTGGCACTCCGGCAAGCGGTGGTAAAAGTTGGTTGTTGGAAATCAACCGGTCAATCCTTCTGGCTGCTTCTTTGGCTTGGTCTTCACAAACTGTTATATAAGAATTTATCTTTTTGTCAATTTTCTCTATCCTCTCCAGATACCATTGGGTAACCTCCAAAGCACTGAAGATTTTCCGTCTTAATCCATCTTGGATACCTTTAATTGACAAATCTTCAAGTTTCATCAAAAATCGCCTTTACTTTAAAGAAATCATTTTCTTTTTGTGATGCATTTTTCAAAACCTCTTCCTGGCTCAAAGACGGAGAAGATATATCCTCTCGGGTAACGTTTTCTAAATTTTGTTTCTCTCTCTTTGAAGCAATTTCCCCAACCGGAGCCAACTGAATTTTCCCAACAAAATCCACAATTTCTGAAAGTTGTTTTTGGAATTTTTCAATATCGGCTTCTGTAAGACCTAAATTAGCAAGAGTGGCTATGTGAACAACATCTTGACGGGAAAGCGTTAATTTTATGTTCATTCCATAGACCTTAAAATTTTAATTCTTTGTTCAATAGGAGGATGAGTATCGAAAAGTCCGGCCAAAAACCCGCTAAATTCTTTTGAACCCAGAGGATTTGAAATATAAAGGTGAGCTGTCGCCCCAGAAGCATTCTTTACCGGTTTTTTATAGGCAGAAATCTTTTCCAAAGCTGTCGCCAGTCCTTCAGGATTCCTTGTCAAAACGACTGCCGAAGAATCGGCCAATAGTTCTCTTTTTCTCGAAATAGCCAACTTAATTAATTGAGCTGCAATTGGTGAAAGAATTGCAGCAACTACAGCAAAAATTAAAACAAAAGGGTTCCCTCCCCGCTCTTCCCTATCATTCCCTCCAAACCAAAGCATCCTAGTAAAAATATATGAGAGCCAAGCGATAACACCAACTAAAACTACAACAACAGTCATAAGTCTCATATCATAATTCTTAACATGAGAAAGCTCATGAGCCAAAACCCCTTCAAGCTCAAGTCTGTCAACCTTTTCTAAAAGCCCGCTCGTTACTGCGACTGCTGAATGGTTAGGATCCCTTCCGGTCGCAAACGCGTTAGGAGCCGGATCATCAATTATATAAACTTTCGGCATGGGTAAACCTGCAGCAATCGTCAAATTTTCAATCGCGTTATAAAGCTCTGGTACGTCCTTTTTCCCAATTGGTTTTGCGCCGGAAAGTGCAATCACCAGCTTATCTGAATAATAGAAAGAGCCAACATTTGCCAGAATTGAAAAGCCAAAAACTGCCGAGAGAAGCGCAATCGCCGAATCAGTCCTAAAACCCAAAGCAACCGTAAAAATATAAGCAATAACCATCACGAAAAGCGTGAAAAAAAACATCAACAAATATGTTTTTCTTTTATTTGAAGCAATTTCTGAATAAGCGGTTGCCATAGGCAAAATGATAACATTTTTAGCCTCACCTATCAAGGAGTATCAAACTTTGGTAGAAACCTTGATTTATGATATCATTTCAATTAACGATGACCGAAAAAATAATCTTGGAAGTTAAAGTTCCCCGATCAGGTGAAGAGACGCCAGAAGCAGCCCAACAGCTTTTTGCAAATCTCGCCCACACCCTACCACAGTCAAATATCTTTAAGATTGGCGCCAGAAAAAAAAGTTTCTCATTAGAAATTGCTGGTTTTGACCAATCAATTCATTTCTACATCGCAACACCCGAGGACCAAAAGGGTTTTTTGGAAAGTTTAATTTTAGCTCAATACCCTCTTGCTTTAATTGTCCCAATTAAAGAGTTTATTCCCCAATGGGCGCAGGACAACGCTTTCTGTGGTGGACAAATAGTAATGGGTGGTTGGCAATACCTGCCAATCCGAACTTATAAGGACTTTGCCGATGTTGATCCTCTCTCTTCAGTCTTGGCAGTTTTGTCAAAACTCGCCCCAGACGAAAAACTTCTTATCCAACTCGTTGTTACTGGTGCACCAGGGGGTTGGAGTACAAAAGGAAGAACTGCAATTTTGGCTGAAAATTTCTCTTATGACAAAAGTCTTGTTGAGTCTAAACTTTCCCTCCCTTACCTCCATACGGACCTTAGGATTTTGGCGGCTACTCCAGATGAACTGCGGTCGAAAGCAATTCTAAAAACATTATCCGGCGCTTTCGGCGGTTTTGCATCCGGAGGAGGAAATTATTTAAAACTTAAAAATGTCATGTCCTGGCAAAGAAAAAAGTTTTTAAAGTCAATAATCTTACGTCAGCCAGGCTTTTCACCAAAAGGACAAGTTTTAAACGTTGCAGAACTGGCTACTCTTTGGCACCTACCATCACAAAAACTTGCTGTCCCAAATATCAATTGGGGCAGGACAATACCTTCTGAACCCCCTGACACCCTTCCGTCTGCCAACGGACCGGATAAGGGGATTACCAATTTCTTCGCCAAAACCGAATTTAAAAACGCAATGGTTAATTTTGGAATTAAAAAAGCAGACCGCCGAAAACATGTTTACGTAGTAGGAAAAACCGGCACCGGAAAATCTACCTTAATTGCCAATATGTCAATTGACGATATGAGGAAAGGTGAGGGATTTGCAGTTGTAGACCCACATGGCGACCTTTGCGAAATAATTTTAAATTATGTTCCCTCATTCCGCATTAATGACATTGTCTACCTTGACCCTTCAGATATCCAGCACCCTTTTGCTCTAAACCCTTTGGAAATCCGACAAGAAGGGCAAAAAGAACTGGTCGCTTCAGGGATCGTTTCTGTTTTTCATAAACTTTACGGTACTTCCTGGGGTCCAAGACTTGAGTATATCCTAAGAAACTGTATCTTAACTCTTTTAGAATTTGAAAACGCCACTTTCTTGGAAGTACCAAAACTTTTGGGAGACAGTGAATACCGGCATCGGATGATCGAGAAAATTTCCGATCCGGTTCTAAAAGCTTTTTGGTTTAATGAATTTGAAAAAATGCCTCCAAATCTCCGCTCTGAGGCAATTTCCCCCATTTTGAATAAAATCGGCCAATTTTTGTCATCAAAAATGATCCGCAATATAATCGGCCAACCGAAGTCGTCAATTGATCTTCGAAAAATCATGGATGAAGGGAAAATTTTACTCGTTAATCTTTCCCAGGGAAAAATCGGCGAGGATTCGTCAGCCCTTCTTGGCGCAATGATTATTACCCAAATTCAACTTGCCGCAATGTCACGGATTTATATTGCAGAAGAAGAAAGAAAAGATTTCTACCTTTATGTTGACGAATTCCAAAATTTTGCTACCACTTCTTTTATAAAGATTTTGTCGGAGGCGAGAAAATACAGGCTTTGCTTACTTGTCGCCAATCAATATTTGGCTCAAGTTGATCCTGATATTCTGTCAGCAATTTTAGGCAACGTCGGCACAATTGTTTCCTTCGCAGTCGGAGCTGCCGATGCAGGGGTAATGTCCAAAGAATTCGGCCAGGTTTATACCGAAGCAGATTTAACAGGACTTTCTAACTTCCAGCTTATTACAAGAATGACAATCGACAGCATAAACTCAAGGCCATTTTTTGCCTACTCACTTCCTCTTCCTGCTTCTGTAACCCAAAGCAGAGAAAAAGTCTTGAGGGTTTCCCAAGAAAGATACACCCAAAGCCCCCTTTAAAAATAAAAATCCAATAGCAAACAATGCAACCTCGGGTGGAGACCCAAAACAGGCAGAGTTAGAACTCCCAGCCTTAACTATAAAACTTATAGAGTTAAAAACCTTCAAGTTTGCCTTAGCGTGATAACACGAAAAACATTTAAAAATCTCTTAAAGAAACTAAGGGGGAAAAAGGAGTACAATTTAATTATTCTTCACAAATGATTAAGAAAACAAAAAATCTTGTTTCCTCTTTCCTGACTAACAAAAAAGTTCCCGGTTTTCAAAATCTGGCCAAAAAAACATTACGGTTTAAACCTTACCGGGGATCAAGCCAAAAAAAAAGGAGCAAATCTGGTAAATTTATTTGATTACTTTTAACTAAAAAGAAGGATGATTAAAAAACAACAGTTGATATTTCCATATTTAACTGACAAAGAAATCTCCGATTTCCAAGCCTTATGTAAAAAAGTCTATGGTTTAGATCTAACCTGGGGACAAGCCGAGGACCAAGCAACAAGGTTTGCAAAACTTATGGAGTTGCTTATTGAAAACCAGCATCTACTAAAAAATTAATAGACCGATGATAATTCTTTGATATGAAAACAGAAACCCGGATGGTCTCGGTTATTAAATATTCTTTAGGTGGCCTTCCGTTGGGATTGCCGGACTGGCCGGGTTTGAAAGATGTTTGATTATGCTTTGGCATTTCCCTGATATTTCCCTGTTAGATGATATTTTAATTGATAAAAATATTTATATGCAAATGGTTTTCTTAATCCCAAACTCGAAAGTAGTTTTTCGACTACCTATCTAAAAATTAGCTTCATTTTGGGGACTTCCCTTAAAATAGCCCAATTGATACCAGTAATTTAGATATTTAAAAGTCAATTTCAAAAGATGTGGTAAAATTTTCACAATGAACGAGCAGTTTACAACTAAAAACTTGGAAAGTTTAACTGAAAATCAGCAAAGGCTTGTTAATGGAATATTCGAAATTCAGGGAATAATTTTTGGAAATTTTAAGTTGCATTCGGGAAAAGATTCTCCTTATTATTGCGACGTAAAATATCTTATCGAGTTTCCGGAATTTAAAAAGTTAGCTGTTCAAGAATATTACCAATTACTTTCTCCCTTAAGATTCGAATTTGACCTTATAGCTCCCATTCCCGACGGAGCAACATCAATTTCTTCTTCAATTGCAGACAGTTTGGACGTCGGGTCAATTGTCCCAAGACTCCGGAGTAAATCATACGGCTTAAAGTCGCCAATAATTGGTTTACCAGAAGCGTATCGGAACAAAAATATCGCACTAATTGATGATGTAATCACTGAAGGAGATTCGGCAATTGAGATAATAGAATTTTTTACCTCAAATAACCTAACTGTAAATAATCTTGCCATTTTGGTCGATCGACAAGAAGGTGGAATAAAAAAAATTGAAAAAAAAACCGAAGTAAAAGTTCACTCTGTATTTACGATTAGCCAACTGATCGATTATGGCTATCGCACAGAAAAACTAAGCGAAGAAAATTACAGAAGATTTAAAAACTATCTTACAAGCCAAAAAACTATTTAGCTTTTTCTTCGTCGTCGAAACTTACTTTAACTGCCTCCCTTTCCTTCTCTTCCGCTTCAAAGAACTCTTCCGGGCCAAAATTGAAAATTCTAGCAAAGACGACGTTTGGAAAAACCTGAATCTTAGTGTTGTAATCCATAACGGTAGAGTTATAAAACTGCCTAGAAGCAGCAACTTTGGTTTCGGTGTCAGAAAGTTCATCCTGCAATTGTTTGAAATTCTCACTCGCCCGAAGTTGGGGATAGTTTTCAGCAACGGCAAAAAGGGATTTTAAAGCACCTGAAAGCATATTTTCCGCCTTAGCAGTATCTTTTGCCCCAGAAGCACCTAAAAGAGCAGACCGAGCTTTGGTCACATCTTCAAAAACCGTTTTTTCGTGCTTAGCATACCCTTTTACAATTTCAACCAAGTTAGGAATTAAATCTGCCCGCCTTTTAAGTTGAACGTCAATCTGAGACCAAGCCTCTTTGATTCTTACCCTTGCAGTAATCAAAGAGTTATAAAGAGACCATACAAAAAGAACTATTAACCCGACGGCAACAATTATTGCAATAGTTAACCAATTCAAGACTCTCACCTCCTTTTAATCTTGTCGTTCTATTTTACTCTAAAGAATTTCTTGAATTCAACCCAAGGAAGAGTATTTATGATGTCTTTACTTTCCGCCCAACCGCGTCTTGCAACCGAAACCCCATATTTCATATTATCCATTTGTTCAACGGCGTGGGAATCTGTATTGATAATCATTTTCACGCCATTTTTCACGGCTTCTCTTACCATTGTATCGAAAAGATCCAAGCGTTGAGGCCAGGCATTTATTTCAAAAATTTTCCCAGATTTTTTACATTCGTCGAAAATTTTATCCCAATCCAATTCGTATCCCTCACGCTCATTTAATAATCTTCCTGTAGGGTGAGAAATTATATTTACGTATGGATTTTTTAATGCCGAAAGTATTCTTTCAGTTGCTTTTTCTTTTGTCTGACTAAGACTAGAGTGTATTCCTGCAATCACAAAATCAAGATCTTTCAAAATATCATCAGGCAGCGAAAGAGAGCTATAAGTCAAAATATCAACTTCAAAACCATTGAGTATATTAATTACTCTTGAGGTTTTAAGTTGTTCAATTTCCTTTGTTTGCCTCTTCACAATAGCCTTGACTTCTGATACTGTGTGAGTTCCAAGAGCTGGAGTATGATTCGAAAAGCCGATATATTCATAGCTCAAGCTTTTGGCTTTCTTGATAATTTCGGAAAAACTGCTCCTTCCCAAATCATGAGAAGTCTTTACATCAAAAGAGGAATGTAAATGCAAGTCGCCGCGAATATCTTCAACAGATACCAATCGTGGTAAATTATGATTCTGTGCTCTCTCAATCTCTCCACTGTCTTCCCTAATTTCCGGCGGGATCCAATCCATCCCAAGTTTTTTATAAAATTCTTCTTCAGTTGGGAAATAATTAATCTTCTTGCCAATTTTTATTCCATACTCTGACAGCGACCAGCCTTTTTTTAAGGCTAATTCCCGCAAGTGAATATTATGGTCTTTAGAACCGGTGAAATGCTGTAAAAGCGCGCCGTAGGATTTTGGTTCAACAGTTTTTAAATCGACTTGGATATCATTTTCCAAAAGTACCGACGCTGATTTTTCTCCCTTATCAATAATTTTCCTCGCCTTTGGATAGTTTATAAAATGAGAAATAACACTTTTCGGACTTTGAGTTGCAACGGCAATATCAATGTCGCCGATTGTTGAAACCATTCGCCTTAAACTGCCTAAAGTGTCGACTCTTTCAACGCTCTTATCCTTTTTCATCCAATCCAAGATTTTCTGGGCAATCTCATAAGCCTGGGCCAGAAGCATCCTTCCTGTCCTTCGCTGAACCTGAGCAATGGCTTCCAAAATTTCCATTTCTGATTTTTCGCCAAACCCTTCTAATCCTTTTATTTGCCCTGTCTCCGCAACCTTCCTAAGATCATCGAGGTTCTCAACTTTGAGCTGTGAGGCTATCTTATAAGCTGTCTTAGGCCCAATATTTGGGATTCCGTTTATTTCAAACATCCCTTTCGGTAATCCGTCTATTACTTTTTTAAAATGTTTAACCTTTCCGGTTTTGAATAACTCATCTAAATACTTTTCAAAACTGGAACCGATTCCAGGAAGAGTTCCAAGTTTTTTCTCTTCCCATAATTCTTTGACGTCGCTTGGGGATTGTTCAATTGCGTCCGCAGCTTTATTGTAGGCTACAACCTTAAAAAATGGCTCTCCGCGAACCTCATAAGCGGCGGCTACATTCCTAAAAATCTTTACAACTTCTTTATTGGTCATACACCCAAATTATATACCCGATATTCAATTTCACAAGGTTGACGACCTCCTTCCTTTCTGATACACTTTCTTCACAATATTTGGGCTCGTAGTGTAGCTGGTTTAACACACCTCCCTGTCACGGAGGAGATCGCCGGTTCGAATCCGGTCGAGCCCGCCCAAGACTTTGCGGAACTGCCCTCCTTCAAAGTGAATCACAAAAAGAAAGGAGGTGTAATAGTGGCAAAAGCTAACATTCAAAAAAGAGTCTCAAAGTATATTCAAGGAAAGAGTTGGCAAGAAAACTTCACAGGGATAATCCTCTCGGCAGTAATAATAGTTGTTATTGGTCTTCTTCTTTACAATTACTTTGGTCGTCCGCAAAATAATCAAAACAGTGCAGTAAATACCGAGACGAAAATAGAAAATAACCAACAAGGCGCTGGTTTCGGATCAGTAACTTTGCCAGCAACTTATAAAGTTACTGCTGGCGATTCACTTGTTAAAGTAGCTGAAAAATATTACAAAAATTCAGATTATTGGCCAGGTTTGGCTAAAGTTAATAAACTTGATAATCCAAGCAATATCGAACCGGGAACAGAAATAAACGTACCAAAGGTTGAGGAAGTATCAAATATAACAGTTTCGGATCTTGCGCCAAAAGATCAAGGAGCAATAACCGGCAATAGTTACGTAGTCCACTACGGGGACACTTTGTCTTCAATTTCTCAAAGAGCCTATGGAGACTGGAGTCAGTGGCAAAAAATTGATCAGGCAAACCGAATAGGAAGACTACCAAACGGAAATCCCTTAATTCATTCGGGCAACGTATTGGTTATACCCCGTTAAATTTTAAAAAAGCTGGAAAAAAGAAAGTAAAACACTTAAAATAAGTGGGAATTTATAGTGCGGTGGTAGTTCAGTGGTAGAATGTCTCCTTCCCAAGGAGAAGGTCGTCGGTTCGAATCCGATCCACCGCTCATTAATTTAAAACAATCACGAAAAGATTAAGAGCTGAAGCAAGGGTCACCCAAAGAATGTAAGGAATCAAAATTAGGCCGGCGGGTTTTGAGACACCGTAAAAATAAATAATCGTCAAAAGAATCGCAAGCCAAAGAACAACTATCTCGATAAAACCACCTAATGGATTCTTGAGGCCAAAGAAAATCACCGACCAAAAAATGTTAAGACCAAGTTGAACAGTAAAAATAATAAGGGCAGTTTGAACTTCTTTCTGGGAAATTCCTTTCTCATACACTAAATATGCTGCAATTCCCATTAACGCATATAAAGTTAACCAAACAGGGGCAAATAGCCAATTTGGAGGCGTAAAAAAGGGTTTATTTAAAGTTTGATACCAAGAAGAAATTGCCGTAGTTGTAAAAACTGAACCGATAATTCCTGCAACTTCACAAATAATTATTGAAATCACTAGTCTTAATATCACAATTTAATTGTAATCATTTGAAAAACACTAATCAAATTTTGATAAAAGGAATTCTTAGAGCTATAATATCTTTACTCTCGCCGCCTTAGCTCAGTGGTAGAGCAGCACTTTCGTAAAGTGAAGGTCCTCGGTTCAAATCCGAGAGGCGGCTCAGAAAAAAATGGCAATAAAATCAATAAAATACGGTCGGCGAACTAGCAAGGTACTTGCACAACAGGAAAGAGAAGTCTATAAACGACTTCTAATTGTGCTCTCGATAGTTGTTCTTGTAATATTTATAATCTTTTTTTGGGGATTCCAAATCTTAGTAAAATTTGCAGATTTCTTGACTTTCGTTCAGGGATCAAATCAAACATCTTCCACCCAGAGCACAATTCCTCCAGCTCCTCCAGATTTAGATTCATTGCCTCCTGCTACAAATAGCGCTCAAATAAAAATTACAGGTACAGCAGAGAGTGGATCAGATTTAGAAATTTTCTTAAACAATACGTCTAAAGAAAGACTACTTGTGGGAGCTGATGGAAAATTTAAAGTCGAGAATTTTAACCTTCAAGAAGGGAAAAATGATATTCAAGCATTCGTCACTAATAAGGCAGGTGTTAAAAGTCAACCTTCTGAAACAATTGAAATAATTTTCGATAAAACTAAACCAAGTTTAGAAATTTCCAAACCGAATGACGGAGACACAATTACTGGAGACAGCAATCGAATTGAAATTGAAGGACAAACTGATCCTAACAATACAGTAACCGTTAATGGATATTGGGCAATAGTTGATCAGGAGGGAAAATTCACCTATAACTACTCTCTGTCTGATGGACAAAATACGCTAACAATTGAGGTTTCGGACATTGCAGGGAACAAAAATGTAGCTACAAGAAAAGTTTTTTATTCTCACTAAACCCCAAAGTACTTACAAGACCAACCAAAATCCAAAACTGACAAGCTAAATCATTTTTAAAGTATGGTACATCAACCAAACCATGAATTTGAATATAAACCAATGCACCCAATAACCCAAATGGCAAGGCAAAAGAATTAAAAAATTCTTTCTCGTCCGAAATTTTTGCTCCATTTTTTCCAAAAAAGTTAAAAATTGACTTGAAGCAAATATAATAAACAACTAAAAAAATAATAACCCCAAAAAATCCAAGTTCCGAATATATCGTCAGCCAAAAATTGTGAGGATACTGGAGGGGTTCTGTATATTGAGGTAAAATATAATTTTCAGAATAGAGATTTTTAAACCCGTTTAAACCGGCTCCAAAAAGCGGGTGGTCAAAAATTAATTTTGATGTCCCTTCCCAAAGGTAAAAACGAATTTGAAGCGTATCTGACCCCTTATAAACAGCATTTTCAACAGGAGGAGTTAAATCAAATTTGAATAGTAAAATATAAAAGCAAAAAACAATAATAATAGGTATAAAAGCAAAAAACAAAGTTAAGGTTAAAAGAGCTTTTTTTGATGTTAAAAATTTCCTAAAAAGGAAAATTAAAAAATATAAAACTAAGACTGAAAGCAAACTAATATATGTACCGCGGGATTTTGTTAAAAGGATAGCAACTAAAGAAATAATAATGGCAAAACTTGAATAAAAATGGAAAAAATCTTTTTTAAATTGAAGCAAAAATGGGAAAATAAGAACAAAAATTGGACCAATCAAAAGACCAACAGCGTTGGCTGAATTAAAAAATGAGGTCGCTCTGCCAAGTTCTAACTCCTCTGGAGCAAAAGCAAGATATCCGGTTGTTATTTGGATAACTGACACAAATGAAACAATAATTGAACAAGCTAAAATGGCATACATTAAAAATTTGGCACCTTCTCTTTTTATAAACCAAATAGTTAAATAAAAGACTAAAAAGGGTTCCCAAAAGTAGGCTCTTAAAATTCCCAACCCACCTTTAATATCCAAGCTAAATAACAATTCAACTAAAGAAACAATAAAAAGCAAAAGAATTAAAAAATTAAATTGATTTTTAAAATCTGACAAATTAAAATCTTTTTTAAAAAATCTTTCGACAAGCCAGATAAAAGTAGTAAATATAATTAGTATTTCAAGAAAAGTTGTTGGAATTGTTGCTCCGCGAATAATATATAAAGGCAGAAAAGAAATAGTAGTAAAAAATAAAATTTTTGAAATTTTCATTAAGCAACCCAAATTCCAGTCAAAAACAAAGTTAGAAAAAGTCCTTGAAATAAAACAAAATTTAAAAACAAAAATTTTTCAAAAAGCCGATTTTGACAAAGAGATGGAAAGGTGAAAAAAAGAGGAAAAGCCAAAAGAAAAAACCTTGGAAAGCTTGTTAAAACCCCGGTTGACAGAGCTAAAAGGAGTAAAAGGAAACAATAAAAAATGTAAGTACTCCTTAGTTTCCCAAGTGAATAGATTAGGATTGCAATAAAAAATATTACTGAAAACAATTCCAAAGTTTGCTGAGCAAAAAAACGTGTACCAATCTGGTTAAGCGAGAACACACTAAAATATTTTTCAAAAAAAACTTTAGGAGAAAAAGTGATAAATTCTCTTTGCCAGTTTGACTGAGAGGTTATAAAAAATAAAGCACTACCAGTTTTTAACTTAAGAAAAGTCATATATATCAAAAGTCCTAAGGAAGAGATAAAAAGATAAATCATTTCATAACCTATTCTTTTAATTTTAAAACCCCTCTGTTTAAGATATTCATAAACCAATGCAATAAATAGTAAAATTCCAAAAGGTTTAGTTGCAGCTGCCAATGAAGCTAAAATTGAAGACAAAATCCATTTTCCTTTTCTCGAAAAATAAAAAGAGGAAAGGGACAGAAAAATAAAAAGTGCTTCTGAGTAGGCAGCCACAAGAAAAAAAGCGGTTGGAAACATCAAAAAAAAGAGCATACTCTTTTGAACTTCTTTTTTATTAAAATCAATCTCACCTAATTTTTTGAAAAATACGAGGCCAAAAAAGGTAAAAAAAGATGAAATAAAAAGTGCCGCCAAATTAAAGTTATTCAAAAAAATAGGACCAAAAGTTTTAATTAAAAGAGGATAAAGTGGGAAAAAAGCATATTGCTCCAAAGCTTGATATCCGTTTTTTGCTATCCCAATATAATGTCCACCATCCCAATATGAAAGCGCTCCAAGAAAACTAATTCTTTGCGTGGTTAAAAAACCACCTAAAAGATATAAAGAGAAGAAAGAAAACAATAAAAGAGAAAACCTCCATGCAACAAAAATCCCAAAAATATCCTTTAGGTCAAGTATTATTTTCTTCATCTTTTGATTCCAAAAATGCTAATCCTGCCAAAAACCATAACCAAATCATATTTAAGGGGAAAAGTAAAGAATTGACAAACTGAGAATGAATAATAATTGATGTAAAAGAGACAAAGGCTGCAAAAGCAAGGAATTGTTTTCTTAAAAGGAAACTTTTATACAAAATCACTGCTAAAATAATAATAAATACAACAGATCCCAAAATCCCAGAAGTGGCTAGAATAGTTAAAAAACTTGAATCTGATCCTGCTCCTGAATGTTCATCTCCTGTCTGTGGGTAATTAAAAAAGCCATAATCGGACTGAGCAAACCGAAAATTATTAAAACCAACTCCCAAAAAAGGATGATCTTCTGCTATCTTTAGAGCATTTTGCCATGACTCAATCCTTGCCTGTGCTGTAACATCAACTGTAAAACCTCCAATAACCCTATCTCTTGCTTTAGGAACAAAAATTATAAAAATAAGCATGACTACCAAAAGCGACAAAAATATTTTTTTGGACTTTAGAATTCCTATTAATAAAAGCGCTACCGCCAACATAAGATAAGTGCTTCTTGAAAAAGTTAAAAAAATGGAAGTCAAAAGTATTAAAACTGCAAACCAGTTACCAATATTATTACTTTTCTTAAATATTATTTTGGAAAGAAGAAGAATAAAAGTAAGTGTTAAAAATCCTCCAACAAAATTAGGATCTAAAAAGGTTGATACCAACCTTCGAACATGAGGATCCCAACCATAAACATTCAAAAAACGTAAATCTGGTACAAAAATAATTTGCAAAATTCCTAAAAAAGCAATTACCAAGCTTGCTGAGATAAGAATATTAACCCAAAACGTGGCTTCTCTTTTGACAAAAATGTTGTAAACAACTAAGTAAATTAGAGAATAAATTATAAACCGGAATAGAAACATACTACCGACTAAAACTTCTCTGAGAGGATAAAACTTTAAGGAATTAACTAAAGAAACCAAGGCAATTAAATAAAAAATAAAAATATAAATAAACCCAGGAGGTAAAAATATTTTCTTTTTCTTGTTCATTACAACAAACAACCAAACCAAAAAGCTTAAAATTACCAAAAAATCAATTAAATTAAACGCTAAACCAACTTCCCCAATTGAAACTCTGGCTAATTCACCTAAAATTAAAGAAAAAATAATTAAAAAAAGTAAAACTTTTAGGAGCCTCATTTAATTGATTTTATAACATTAAAAGTTTCATTGGCAGTTTTTTCCCACGAAAATAATTTTGATCTTTCCCTACCTTTTAAAATCAATTCTTGATATTTGAAATCTTTATTAAAATAATAGCTAAAAACTTTTCCCATTTGTTTTTCAAGCTCTCTCTGGTTTCTAGGGTCAAAATATAATGAGGCATTTCCTCCAATTTCTTTCAATGAATCAATATTGGAACAAACCACAGGGCAACCTGAATAAAAAGCTTCAACTACCGGTAATCCGAAACCTTCATAAACTGAAGGCAACACCAAAAATACCGCATTCTTATATAACCCGAATTTTTCGCTTTCTGATACATAACCTTCAAAGATTACCTTTCCCTTAAGATTTAAAAAATCAACTGTCTCAAAAATCTCTTGATATTTCCATCCTTTGTTTCCACAGATAACTAACTTTATGCTTTTCCCCTCAAAACTTTTTATTAGATTAGAATAAGCTTTTAGCAAAAAGACCAGATTTTTTCTTGGTTGGATTGTTCCAATAAAAAGGCAAAAATGAGTATCTTTAAGCATTTTTGGTAAAGTTATTTCTCCGCTATAAGGCTCAATCCCATGATAAACTACAGATATTTTTCGAGGGGAAATTTTAAACAGTTTGACTAAGTCGTACTTTGTAGAATTTGATGGAACTATTATATGTTTGGAACGTATAAGGGCAATTTTTAAAAAAAACTTTGTCATGATAACTAACTTGAATGGATACTCTTTAGGAAAAAGGCAAACAGAAAGATCATGAACAACTAAGATGCTATTTACAAAAGGGAAAGACGGTATTAAATAACTGTGAGTCGATAAATAATAATCCACTCTCTTTGAAAAAAGAATAGAAAAATAAGTTTTTAAGTGCCATAAGATTTTGGGCTCTTGAGGACCAAATTCTACTAGTTCCATGCCTTCCATTCCCCTAAAATTTTCGACTAAGTTCTTAACATAAAGTCCAATTCCGGCAGGTTTGCCGTACATTGGCCGGCTGTCAATTCCTATTTTCATAAACTAATTTTGCTCCTTAGTTTTAAATATTTTAAAAATTATCAAATTAAAAAACAAAAGGAAAGAAACAGCTTCTGTGACAACTGTCGCAAAAGAAGAACCATAAAAATCAAACTTTGGTATAAGTACAAAATTTAGAACTATATTTAATAAAACTCCAAAAAGAGAAAGCGAAATAACCTCTTTCAAATACTTATCGGTGGCGAAAAGTAAATGAGCAGTAGGAACTTGAATAAATGAAAAGATTGCCGTAAATGCCAATATTTTTAAGGCTAAGATCGAAGGATTGTAGGTTTCACTATATAGAATTGAAATTAAAAACGGTGCAAAAAGAAATAGAATCGTTGTTACTACCAAAGAAACAGCCAGAAGTCCCAAAACTGCTTGAAAGTAAAGTGATTTCAGTTTGCTTATTGATTGATCGTGAAGCCTTGCCATGGAAGGGAAAATAGCTGTTGAGACCACGACAGGAATAAAGTTTATTCCGTCCAAAAACTTAAATGCAGCCCCATAATATCCAGTCGATTGTTCCCCTTTCAAAAAGGTCAAAATCACCGCATCAATCCTTAAATAAATCAATCCCAAAACTGCCAATACTCCATACGGCAAGGATCCCAAAACAGCTTTCCTCCAAAATCCAAAATCAAAAGAGAGTCTTGGAATAATCTTTATTTTAAAAATAATTACCAAACCAGCCACTAAATAAGTTATATGCCCCAAAACTAAAGCTAAAACAGCACCTAAAGTTGATATTCTCAAAACTGCAATTAAAAATACTCCAAGTACCGCAATAGAAAAATTAAAAATAATTGAAGCCAAAGCAGACAATCGCATCTTTTCCAAAGAAACAAAAATTGAATCAAAAGTTAGCGCTGTACCATTAAAAACAATCGAAAACAACCCCAAAACTGCCAATTTGGACCTTAAAGGATCCTTATCAAATAAAAACAAAATTATTGAAACCAAGACTACTACCACAAAATTTAAAATAAACCTAAGAGGTAAAACATTTGAAAGATATTTTGCAACACTATCTTTATCTTTAGCTAAATCCCGAACAATGAAACGATTAAATCCAAGATCAGCAAGCGATGAAACCAAAGTGAAAGCCGTTAATACATATACATATAAGCCAAAATTAGAAACCCCCAAAGTTCGAGCCAGAAAGATAGTGTAAAAGAAAGCAATTACTTTGACCCCTACCTGACCTAAAAAAAGCCAACTTATATTTTTGATGATGAGGTTACTTATAGAAAACACGTTTTGAGTTTAACAAATTATACCTCGAGGGGCAATTTTTGGTAATATTGATATATGCCTATTGGGACCATCGCAAACTCTCTGACGATAATAATCGGAAGTAGCTTAGGGATAATATTCCACAGGGAATTTCCTCAAAAAATTAAAGCAATAATTTTCGAAGGAATTGGATTATTAATCATCGTAATTGGAATTCAAATGGCACTTAAAGTAGAAGACCTGCTTGTATTTATTTTTAGCATATTAATTGGAGGAATAATCGGAGAGGCGATTGATTTGGAAAAACATTTTGAAGATTTTGGAAATTTTCTAAAATCTAAGATTGGGTCGGAAAATAAAAGGTTCACCCATGGATTTCTGACATCGTCACTGCTTTTTTGCGTCGGTTCAATGGCAATTGTTGGCTCTTTAAATGATGGACTGCGGCAAGATCACTCTCTTCTTTTTACAAAATCAATTCTTGACGGATTCACTTCACTTGCATTGGCTTCAACTTATGGAATCGGAGTCTTATTTTCTTTCATCCCTATCCTTCTCTATCAGGGAGGAATCACTATTCTTTCGGTTCAACTTCAAGGATTACTATCCAATTTACTCGTTGCTCAATTAACTGCAGTAGGCGGAGTCTTGATTTTGGGATTAGGAATTAACCTTTTAGAAATTAAAAAAATAAAAATTACAAATCTTTTACCTTCTTTAATCGTTGTGATTGTTTTATCTTTGATCTTTAAATAAAGTGCACGCATCTGGATTTGAACCAGAGACCTCCTCGATGTGAACGAGGCGCTCTACCACTGAGCTACGCGTGCATAAATATAACCTAATTGGTTTTTAAATCAAATTTAATACTTCCCTACTTATAATCTCTTTAAGGGAATTATAACAAATAACACTTGCCATCCAAATGGTATTAGCCGTAAAATATAAATTGTGGCTTTTTTCAAAAAATTTTTAAGTTTCTTTACTGATATCGCTGAAACGATTGTAATTGCAATCGCGGTATTTCTTTTGGTTTGGATATTTCTTGTTCAAGCTTTTCGAGTACAAGGAAACTCGATGTTCCCAAACTTCCAGGATGGAGAAATGATTCTAACTAATAAAATTTCCTATCGTTTCTCACCTCCAAAAAGAGGAGACGTCATTATCTTTCAGTCCCCAATTGAACAAAAAGATTTAATAAAAAGGATTATCGGTCTTCCAGGAGAAACTATTTCAATAGAAAACGGCAAAGTTGAAATTAACAATAATCCCTTGGAAGAAAAATACCTTACAATTCAGACACCGCCAGGGAATTTCTTAACCGAAGGGCAAAAATATACAATTCCAAATGACAACTATATTGTTCTTGGAGACAACAGAATAAACAGCCTTGACTCAAAAGAATGGGGACCACTGGAGAGGAAAAAAATAATTGGCAAAGCTTGGTTTGTATATTGGCCTCCAGGAAAAATTTCTCTCGTTCCCTCAGTTAATTACTGAAACCGCTTTGTAAATCTTCTCGAGCACCTCACCGGTTTTGGAGGTATTACCAGAAAGTATAACTGTAAGCCTTGCTTGAACTCTGGATTGACTAATCTTAACTTGAGGTTTTACTTCCCATTTTGAAAATTTCTCGGTCAAATTCTTTTCCATTTCCTCAAGATCATCACTAATTATATGCGCTTTGGTCATTCTTTTACTAAGATCCTCGTTTTGAATTTTTGATCTAAATTTTCTCGCTAAATCTTCCGCGCCTCTAACAGAAAGATTCTTTTGCAAAATTATCTTGTATGCATCAACAATCAATGTAGGGTCCTCTAGAGACGCCAAAGCTCTCGCATGACCTTCAGTCGTTGCTCCTGATACTAAAGCGTCCTTTAAGGCATCTGGCAAGCCTAATAAACGCATTGTATTTGAGATATATGATGGGCTTTTACTGACTCTTTGAGCTACTTCTTGAGTAGAAAGACCAAACTCTTCTAAAAGTCTTTGATAAGCAAGTGCCCGTTCTAAAGGATTTAAATCAATTCTTTGGACATTTTCAACAATTGCCATCTCGAGCATTCCCTGAGGAGTTGTTTCTTTAATAAGAACCGGAACTTTAGAAAGCCCTGCAATTTTAGAAGCACGCCATCGCCTTTCACCAGCAATTATCTGATAGCCAGCCGGTGTTTTAGCAACCACTAATGGTTCCAAAATTCCATGTTCCCTAATCGAGTCAACTAACTCAACTAAAGATTCAGGAACTATTAACCCTCTAGGTTGTAATGGGTTTGGCTGAAGAAGCTCAATATCAATTTCAAATATCCTATCGTCTACAGTCATTTAAATTATTTAGGCTGAATAATATTAATAATCTTTTTGCTACTTTTTAGAGTAAAAGAAACTAATCCTTCTTTCAAAGCAAAAATTGTATGGTCTTTCCCTAAAGATACTCCTTCCCCTGGATAAAATTTTGTTCCCCGCTGCCTCAAGATAATATTTCCGGGAAAAGCTTTTTGACCACCAAAAATCTTCATTCCTAATCGTTTACCTGAAGAATCTCTGTTGGCTTGTGCTGTACCACCTGATTTTTTATGCGCCATTCATTTTCCTTTTCATGCAGTAAAACAAATTTTTCACGAGATGTCAACTATAACTTCACAAGCTATATTGAATTTGGAGTAATTATTTCTTCAACTTGAAATTGAGTTTGACTTTGACGATGTCCCACCCGTCTGTGGTATCGGGATTTTGCTTTATATTTTTCAATATAAATTTTCTTACCTCTTTGATCTTTCCCAATTCTTAACTTTACCGAGGCTCCCTCAACCTTAGGTTGCCCAATCAAAACTTTATTTTCCGTTACTAATAATAAAACATCATTAACATTAAAAAGGCTGTTCTCTTCCTGGGCTAAACAATCAGTAGTCAAAAACTGGCCTTTTTTAATCTTGTATTGCTTACCTTTAATCTGGATAACTGCGTAGTTTACTTTTTCCATAAGTTGTAATTTTAATAGAACAAGGACTTCAAGTCAACGTTTTTGGTGAAAATCTTATGACTGAAACCACAAGCCCAAGAGAAAAGAAAGTCGAAATTAGCGAACTGCCGCCCTCAGAAATAAACGGAAGCGTAATTCCCACAACTGGAATTAAGCCTAAATTCATCGCTACATTAATAACTGTCTGAAACAAAATTAGAGTTACGACACCAATTATTATCAAAGACCCTTCAAGATCAGTCGTTTTCTGGGCAGCCCTCAAACACCGATAAATCAAAAATATTGAGATTGAAAGTAGTATTCCTACCCCTAAAAAACCCAGTTCTTCAGCAAATGTCGCAAAAACAAAATCAGTAGTTTGAGCGGGCAGAAACTTCAGATGGGATTGAGTACCGTGACCAAAACCCTTGCCTAAAAGGTTCCCTGAACCAATAGCAATAGTAGCTTGAGCGATATTATAACCGGTTCCTAAAGGATCTCCAGAAGGGTTTAAAAATGTTAAAAATCTTTCCTTTTGGTATTGGACCATATGGAACCAAACAAAAGGAGTAGCGAAAAAACCCGCAAAAATGGTTAAAGCAAGATAAATAAAATTAGAACTAGAAGCAATAACCATACCTAGCCAGATAGCTAAAAAAACAATTGCATTGCCTAAATCCGGTTGCTTAAAAATTAAAACCGCAAAAAAAATGGAAACCAACAAACTTAAAAAAAAGCCTGAAAGTCTATTAACACCTTTTTTGCTTAATACCGTTGCGAGAATAATAATCAAAAACGGTTTAATTAATTCTGAAGGCTGAAATCTAAAAAATCCCAAGTCAAACCATCTAGCTGCACCTCTAACTTCCAACCCAATAAGAAATAAAGACAAAAGTAATATAATTGAAATTAATAAAAGGTAAAAAGTAAAATTTGACAAGACACGGTAATCAAAATTCCCAACCAAAATAAAAATTAAAACACCTATCACAGCAAAGATCAACTGTTCCAAAGCCAAAGAAGGATTAACTGAAAAGATTATTAATATCCCCAAAGAAGTTAAAGCAATCGCGCTTAAGGTAATTGCCAAGCTTGATCCTGTGAGAAATCCTTTGAACATCCTAATTCTTTTTTATCTTCAATGATTCTGACTTTATAATACTTGAAGCTAAAGTCTCTTTTTTTATTACTTTTTCAAACTTTTTTGGCCATGAAGGTGAAAAGACTGTAATCTTATCGTTTAAAGCAAGTTTTTCATTTTTTCTAAGTTCTTGAACCTGTCGAACCAAATCCCTAGCTTGGCCTTCTTCTATAAGATTTTCATTTAAATTAATGTCTAAAGTTACCTTAATTGCTGGGGTAACTTTAGAAAAAATAACTTTCTTAATATTAACTTCATCGCCAATCAGTTTACTAATTTCGTCTGGCAATTTCTCTAGACCTTCATAAGTCAAAAGTCGAAGGGGTTGACGCACTTTAAGTTGTTTCGCTTTTCTTTGAGCATGAGCTTCCTCAACAATCTCTTGAGCAATCTCCATCTGTTGCTCAAGTTTTGGATTATATAATGTCTCCCGAAATTCAGGCCAATTTGTTAAGTGAACTGATTCCTCACCCGTCAAATTTATATAAATTTCTTCGGAAATAAAAGGCGTCATCGGAGCCAATAATTTAGAAAAAGTAACTAAAACTTGCCATAAAGTCTGATAGGCATCATCTTTATCTTTTCCATCTTCAACCGTCGGCCCAACTCTATCTCGAATCCTTCTCACATACCAATTTGAAAGATCAAAAATAAAAATTTCTGCATAGCCAATAGCATCGGCAGCATCAAATTTTCGGTTTGATAACCCATCTAAAGCATTAGTTATATTTTTAATATTCCCATTAAGTCTGGAAAGTATCCATCTATCAAGAACATTTTCTGGAGTGAATTTATTTTTTTCAGGTTTCCACTCGTCAATCAATGCGTAATTTGTAAAAAATACATAAACATTCCAAAGTCTAAGCAAAAACAAGCGACGAATTTCGTCAGCGACATGATAGCCAAAATTAACATTGTGCTCGGGCTTACTTCTGAGGTAAAGCCAACGCATTACATCAACGCCTATTTGGTCAGCAGCTTCATTAAATTCAATGGAATTTCCTTTTGACTTGTGCATTTCTTCACCTTTCTCGTCTCTAACCTGACCGTAACCCAAAAGATTTCTAAAAGGAACAGTTTTTTCAAGAGCTGTAGACATTGCGATTAAAGAATAAAACCAATTTTTAAATTGTCCTGGGAAGGATTCTGTAATGAAATCAACAGGAAACCACTCTTTCCAATAATTCTTATCCTCGAAATAATTTAAAGTTGAAAAAGGAACAATACCGGCATCAAGCCAAGGACTACCAACATCGGTAATTCTAGAAATTTTTTCACTGCATTTTTCACATTTAATTTTCACTTGATCAACCCAAGGCCGATGGGGAGAATTACCCTCAAATTTTTCCCATCCCTCACACGCTTTTTCCTCCAACTCCTCTTTTGAACCAATGACACAAAAAGCGCCACATTTTTTGCATTCCCAAATCGGCAGAGCCAATCCCCAATAACGTTTCTTGGAAATTAACCAATCGTGCATATTATCAAGCCAATCAAGCTCCCGATCATATCCCCATTTTGGTATCCAATTAACATCCTTAATAACTCTTTTCATCATCTGACGGTATGTTTCCCCAGTTTCCAAATCGCTCTTGTCCATTGAGATGTACCATTCTTCAACTACTCTCCAAACAAGTTCTGTTTTACAACGCCAACAAACAGGGTAACGGTGAATATAATTTTCCACTGCTTGAAAAAATTTTCCTTTTTCATGTCTTTCCAAGTAATCGAGAATTACCTCAGGATGCTTTTTAGCATTCTTCCCAGAAAATTCACCTAAACCATCAATATAGAAAGCTCCCTCGTCTATAAGTTCAATCGTTGGAATATTTTGTTCCTTGCCAAGTTTATAATCCTCCTCTCCAGCTCCAGGGGCGATATGAACCAAACCAGTTCCCTCTTCAGCATTTACAAGTTCATCTGAAGGAACGATTTTGTGAAAATTATCTCTTTCCCTTTCCTTCTTCACCCGATCCAAATTATCAAATGGACCTTCATACTGCCAACCAATCATTTCTCGACCATAAAGATGGACTACTTTCGATTTTAAAATCCTTCCTGACAGATCGGCGCTTTGGAGAATACATTTTAACCTTTGCCAACAATCTTTTGCTAACCAAACCAAATCTCCGTTAACCTCTAAACCTTGGTATTCCAAATCCGGGTTCACTGCAATTGCAGAATTACCAGGGAGTGTCCATGGTGTTGTAGTCCAAACAAGTAAAAATTCATTTTTTTTGCCAATTAACGGATACTTCACATAAATTGCTTTATGGGTAATCTCTTGATATTCTTCAGTTAAAATTTCATGTTGAGAAATTGCTGTTCCACATCTTGGACACCATGGGACAGTATCTTTCCCTTTATATAACCAACCTTTATTATTTATTAGTTTAAGATATTGCCATATTGAGTAATTATTTTGATCAGAACTAGTATGGTAGGAATTGTCCCAATCCATAAAATAACCAAGTCGCAAACTTTGTTGAGTTTGGATTTTAGAGTATTTTTTTACTCTTTCCTTACAGAGGTTAACGAATTTTGCAATCGATTCAAAAACATTCCCCTTAACTAAATTTTCAATATCTTTTTTGGTTTTAACCCCTATATCTTTTTCAACCTCTACTTCAACCCAAAGCCCTTGTTCATCAAAACCATTTTGAAACCTCTGTTTGTACCCTCGCATGTTATAGAACCTTTGCCAAAGATCTTTTAGAGTCCTGCCCCACGCATGGTGAACTCCCATTGGATTATTTGCAGTAATTGGACCATCTAAAAATCGAAATTTTTGAGCATTATCTATATTTTTTTTGAGATAACACTCTAAAATCTTTTTTTTATCCCACTCCTTTAATATTTTCCTCTCAAGTTCTGGGAAATTTACTTTTTGATCAACTTTTGAAAATCTCATATATATTGATATTGATATTTTAACCTGTTGATCAATGGAGATTCAATGGAGTCAACCTGAAACCTTTTTCGCCATCTTTATAAATTCATAAAATAATGGATGAGGATTAAGTGGCCGTGATTTAAACTCAGGGTGGAATTGAACACCGACAAAAAATGGGTGGTTTCTCAACTCGATAATTTCGACTAATTTGTTATCAGGAGAAGTCCCTGCAATTACAAGCCCATTCTTTTTTAAAGTTTCTCTGTAAGTATTATTAAATTCATACCTATGGCGATGCCTTTCAGAAACCTCTCTTTTTCTATAAATTTTTGAACTTTTCGATTCTGGATTTAAAACGCAAGGGTAAGCACCCAACCTCATTGAGCCACCAAAAATTCTTTCAGCTAAATTTTCAATTTGCGATTCCATAATGTTTATAACAGGACAAGGACCCCCAGGATCTATCTCTAATGTATTTGCTCCTTTTAATTTACAAACATTTCTGGCAAACTCAACCGTTGCTAGTTGCATACCAAAACAGAGGCCAAGAAAAGGTATTTTATTAGTCCTTGCAAACTTAATCGAATCTATAATACCCTCTACTCCTCTTGCTCCAAAACCACCCGGAACAACAATGCCAGAAAATCTCTTGAGGATTTTTGTTCCTTTTTCTTGTATCTCTTCACTGTCGACCCAAACTATCTTAGGTTTCACATTTTGTGCCCAACAACTATGTTTTGTTGCTTCAATAACAGAAACATAAGAATCTTCAAGTGAAAAATCACCTGTAGTAAAATACTTCCCAACAACTCCAATTTCCAAGACTGGAGCTTCTGATTTAATCCCCTCAACTAACCTAGACCAATCTTTCAAATCTTTCAAACTCTCTTTCATTTTTAATTTTTTCAAAATTTTACTTCCTAACTTTTGACTCTCTAATATTAGGGGAACTTCATAAATAGAATTAACGTCATGATTAGTCATAATATCTTCACTATTCATATTACAAAACAATGCTAGTTTTTCACGACGTTTGCTATCAATCGGACACTCCGAACGACCGATTAAAAAATCGGGTTGGATTCCGACCGAATTCAGTTGACGGACAGATTGTTGAACTGGTTTTGACTTCATCTCGCCTAAACTTTTTGGTGTCGGCAAATAACCAACATGGATATGAATTACGTCTTCAGGATACCTAAATTTTAAAATTCTAGCTGCCTCTAAAAACAAAATGTTTTGATATTCACCAACCGTTCCGCCAATCTCAACAATTGCTAAATCAGCATTCATTTTTAAAGCTGCTACTTTAATCCTTCTTATAATTTCTTCAGGAATATGCGGTACTACTTCTACACATTTCCCCTCATATTCCAGATTCCTCTCTTTCTCAATAACTTTTTGGAATACTTGACCCATGGTGGTAATATTCGCCCCAGAGAGGTTTACATCCAAAAAGCGCTCGTAATGACCCAAATCTTGGTCAGTTTCTGCACCATCATCTGTTACAAAAACCTCACCATGTTCAGTAGGGTTCATCGTTCCAGCATCAACATTAATATATGGGTCACACTTAAAAGGGGAAACTATAAGTCCTTTAGACTTTAAAATTAGTGATATTGAAGCGGTGGTTATTCCTTTACCAACTCCTGACAATACTCCACCAGAAACAAAAATAAATTTCAATTTTTTTGCCACTAAACTTTAAATATAAAACTCTGTTTATTTTAAAGGATTTTTAAAAAAGTCTCAAGACTGACCGGGTGGGCGACGAAGAAAAGTTGGAGTTTCGTAAATACTATCCTGATCGTCAATTATTGGTTCCTCAAAAGCTTCCTCCTTATCCTCCTCAAGCGGGGAAGAAAAATCTTGAACTGGTGGATGGGAAACCATTTCCCTCATCTTCTGTCTTGATTCATCAAAACCTGCAGCAATAACGGAAATTTTTATCATATCAACCATACTTTCATCAATAGTTGCCCCAAAAATTATATTAGCATCAGTATCTGCTGCTTCAGTTACAATCCGCGCAGCTTCATCAACTTCTGCCATAGTCATATCGGAACCGCCAGTTATATTAAAAAGTATACCTTTTGCGCCATCAATTGACACTTCCAGAAGAGCCGAAGCAATAGCTGATCTTGCAGCAACTGCTGCCCTATTTTCACCACTTCCAGTTCCAATACCCATCAAAGCAGATCCTGCATTAGACATAATTGTTTTAACATCGGCAAAATCTACATTAATAAGACCAGGAACAACAATCAAATCAGAAATTCCTTGCACTCCTTGACCTAAAACTGAATCGGCAACTTTAAAAGCCTCCAAAAGCGACATCTTTTGATCCACAACTTCAATTAACCTTTGATTTGGAATAACGATTAGGGTATCAACCTTATCTTTAAGATTTGCAATTCCTTCTTCTGCGATCAACATCCTCCTAGTACCTTCAAAAGCGAAAGGTTTTGTTACAACAGAAACTGTCAAAATACCAAGTTTTTTGGCAACATCAGCTATTATCGGACCAGCACCTGTTCCCGTTCCACCACCAGCACCATATGTAAGAAATGCCATATCAGCATCTGTTAATAATTCTTTAATTCTTTCAGATGATTCTTCAGCGGAAGCTTGACCAAGCTCTGGATTGGCTCCCGCTCCAAGACCCTTAGTTAATTTCTCACCAATTTGTAATTTTAATGGGGCAAGACAAGTCATTAAAGCCTGAGCGTCAGTGTTTATCCCAACGAAATCTACACCTTGAATTTGTTGAAGAGAGATCATTGAATTGAGAGCGTTACACCCAGAACCACCAATGCCAACAACTTTAATCTTGGCAAATTTGGTAACCTCTGGTTTGATGAATGACATATGAATTTAATAATTTAGCAGGCAGAATTGCTTATGGAGTTTATCAAAAAAAAAATTTTAATGCAAGAGGAAACCTTAAGGCAAAAGCGATCTGAACCACTCTAAACCTTTTGAAACTAATCCTTTTACCTCAACCCGCCCAACTAATGGAAGTCTCGATTCACCTTCATACTCCTCTTGAGCCGCATAAAGGGCTAAACCTAAACTTGTTGCATATGGCGGAGTGGAAACTTCATCGACAAGACCTGTCGCTCCAGTCGGAAATCCAATTCTAACGGGCATTGCTAATTCTCTTTTTGCCAATTCTACTATTCCTTGAGTTTGCGCCCCGCCTCCTGTTAATACAATTCCGGCGGGAGTCATACCCCCAAAACCAGATTTTTGAATTTCAATTTTAATAATATTTAATATTTCAATTAATCTTGGCCTGATTATTCCCTCAACAAGGGTTTTTCTTGATACAGATTTTATTTCCTCTTCTACACCCAATGATTTTAAATCAAGAAGATCCTCTTCTTTTTTCTTTTTCTCAGAATTATCTTCTTCATTTTCCTTTGGCTCTACAGCCAATTTTGGAGGTTTCGAGAGAAAGAGTTTAATTTTTTCAGCCGTTTCAAGACTTACCCTAAGACCAATCGCCAAATCATTAGTTATATTCTTGGCACCAACAGGTAAAACAGCAGAATGTGAGAGAGCTCCCTCAACAAAAATACAAATACTTGTTGAGCCACCTCCAAAATCAACTAATACTACCCCTAATTCTCTTTCAGTTTCAGAAAGCACAGCTTGAGCTGAAGCAAGACCGGAAAAAACAAGGCCAGAGACATCAACTCCTACCTCTTGAACACATTTCGCTAAATTCCTCATTGCTGTCGCTGCTCCAGTTACAATATGAGTCTCGACTTCAAGTCTTACACCAGTCATCCCTACGGGATCTTTTATACCAGGTTGAGCATCTACTATAAAATATCGAGGCAAGACGTGGATTATTTCCCTTGATGAAGGTAAAGAAATTGCTCTTGCCGCTTCAGTTACTCTTCTTACATCCTCTGGATTAATCTCCGCCTGTGGTTGAGAGACAGCAACAACCCCCTTGGAATTTTGACATTCAACATGAGTTCCTCCAACCGATACAACCGCAGTACCGATGGAGTATCCAGCCATCCGTTCTGCTGATTCCAAGCTTTCTGTTATTGCAGAAACTGTTTCTTCTATATCAACCACTTGACTCTTTCGCAAACCCCTGGATGTAATGGAAGATACCCCAATCACGCTTACCTGGCCTTCAGGAGAAACGCTGGCTATGACTGTGCAAATTTTAGTGGAGCCAATATCTACTCCTACGACTATTTTTTCTTTAGCCATCAAAAATTATTTTATTAAAACCGGTTTATCATATCTTAAATCAACCAGTTTCAAATTTTCGCCTTCTATTTTAGCTTGAGTTAATATTAATTGTAAAGAGGACACCTGCCAAGATAGATCCTTATCAGAAGAGAATTCAATTTGAGGACCTTCTTTTAAATATACATAAATATTTGACGGATTTATAATCTCTGCCTCCGAAACTTCAAAACTTTCATCTTTAAGTTTTGAAAGCAAATTTATCGCAAAATCTATCCCAACTATTTTCTCACCAATTTCAGGTTCTTTAGACAAACTGACTCTCAAAATCGGTAATCCTCCTGTTTTTTCGGCGATCTTAAAAATTTTACCCTGATTATCTACGATGAAAAAATTTTGAGAAAATTGGGATGAAGATGTAGAAAGTTTTTCTAAAAAAAATTCTGCCGATTGGCTTGATGTTAAATCAAAATCAAAAATCTTCGTCTGCGCTCCATCTTTTGCAATTCTTAACAATAAAACTGGCTTCCTTTCTGCAACTTTAATCATTAATACGTCAGGCCATTTTTTAGTCATAACAACTTTTTCAAGACAAACAAATTTGTCAAGCAAAACTTCAACATTCTTTTTGGAATCAAAAAAAAACAGACTTTTTCCTTGTACCTGAAGCGGCTCTAAAATTTCTTTTTCTGAAACACAGCCAAAATTATTATCAATTTCAATCTCAGTTTTATGAATAAAAAACAAATCGGTACGGAAAATCAAAATCAAACTGATAACTGTTAAAAAAATAATAGTAAAAATACCTAAATTCCTAATTCGAACGATTTTATGCTTGTTTTTCGAAGGGATAATAAATTTAAGGTTCTTTTTATAGAATATCTTATTTCTTTTTTTTGCCATATACTAAACCTCATATTTTTTTGAAATTGAAAAAATTTCTTGGGCTAATTTTTGCGCTCCATTCCTTGGGAAAAATATTTTAGCGTTCACGGCATCATTTTTATACTTTTCTAAATTATCAAACATAAGTTCAATCTTCCCTGCTAACATTTTGGGGGACAACAAATTTTGAGGTAAAATTTCTGCTGTTTTCAAATCAAAAAGTATTTTGGCATTGTTTGTTTGCTCATCATTTTGCGACCATGGAATTGGAATAAAAATTGCTATTTTCCCCAAAGTGCCAACTTCCCAAATAATATTTGCACCGGATCGCCCAATAATAAGATCCGCATTTCTTAAAACACTTCCAATTTCATCCAAGTAGAGATATTTAACAATCCAAATACGAGCAGCAAGGTTATCAGGCAATTGACTAACCAATTGCTTAAACATTTCAAAATCTTTGTAAACCTCCGAATCGCCAGTTTGGATAAGCAAACGATACCTTCTAAGTAACCACTCTAAAGTATTGGCGACAGTCTCATTAATGATATGTGATCCTTGATTTCCGCCCGTAATATAAATCAGAGGAATTTTTGATTCTTCTAAAAAAGCTTTTAACTTTTTATTCCGAATTTTATAATAAAAAATTTCATCACGAATTGGGTTTCCAACTAAAATTGTCTTTGAATTTGGCAATATTTTCTGAGATCCTTGATAAGAAAGTGCAATTTTTTTGGCAAAAAAAGCAACTATTTTACTTGCTAGTCCCATTCCCTTTGTCTGTTCATGAGTAATAATTGGAATTCTAAGAATCCAACCAGCAATAACAGGTGGGACTGCAACATAACTACCAAAAGAGCAAATCAAATCAGGTCTAATTTTTAAAAGCAGGAAAAACGATTGCAAAAATCCAATCGGTACTCTGAAAAGACTAGGAATTGTATGGATCGTAAACTTTCGCTGTAACCTACCAGTAATTATCGGATAAAATGGTATTCCTAAAGAAGGAATAATTTTAGACTCCCAAGATACACTTTTGTCGCCCTCTATTGAGTGTAAGTGGCCAAAGAAAAAAATCTTTACTTCATTTTCTTCTTTTTTTAGAGCCTCAATTGTAGCAATGGCTGGTGTTAAATGGCCACCGCAAATAACTATCTTCATATAAAAATTTTAAATGAATTCAGCCCCAATTGCTAGTTTTCAAACTAGCACAGTCTAACTTAAACAATTATAATGTAGTAAAAAACTGCTGCCCATGTTTAAAAAAATTTTTTCTCTCCATCTAAAATTTCCGCTTTTTTTATTTTTTAATACTATTTTTTCAGTAATAGCAATATTATATGAAATTCAATACTTTTGGGGTGGAAATTTACCTCAAGATTATAAAAGTTGGGATCTTATTTTAATCATAGGTTCCACTATCCTTCTAATCTCAATATTTGTTGGTTGGTTTTTTTCGATCCTAACCACTTCAATTCTATACAAAATCACTACTTCAACAAAAAAAATGCTTTCAAACCAATTTAATTTTGAAATTAAAAATCGTCCAAGGGATGAAATCGGTGAAGTAATCGAAAATTTTGAAAAACTGAGATATTGGATTGCTAACCAAGCAGAAGTTTGGGAAGAAGAAAAAAACAAAGCTGAAGCTATCCTTCTAAATATTGGTGATGGCGTTATGGCGGTAGATTTAAAAAGTAATGTTTTTCTTTTTAATAAAATGGCAGAAAATATTACTGGTTTGGTAAAAAACGAAATCCTCGGTCAGAATTTTCAAAACTTTATTAAATTTTTTAACCATCAAACTGGAGAAGAAGTAACAAATTTTATAAATCAATCATTAATCTCAGGCCAAACAAGCCCAAAAGGGCAAACTGACATGTTTTCAACAAAAAGGTCGAAAATTCCTGTATCCGTTGTTGCAACACCAATTAAAGGTCAAAAGGATTTAATTTTGGGATCAATAATTGTCTTTAGGGATATAACTAGCGAGGTAGAGCTTGAACGGATGAGAACTGACCTAATTTCAATTGCTTCCCATCAACTTAGAACACCACTTTCGGAGGTTAAAGGTCTTATTGATCTCTTACTTGAAGGTGTTGGAGGACCACTAAACAAAAAACAGTTAGAATTTTTAAAAGACTCAAGTAAAGCAAACCAAAGGATGATTGATCTTGTAAATGACCTTTTAAACGTTACTAGATTAGAGCAGGGACGATTGAAATTTAGTATTCAAACTGTTGATATTTCAAAGCTAACAAATGAAGTATTCGTTGCTTTCCAAAAAATAGCCCAAGAAAAAAATCAAAAACTTACTATTTCCCTACCAAACGAGCCTTCCTTAGCTTCTTGTGATCAAGACAAAACTAAAGAAGTAATTAATAATCTCGTTTCGAACGCGTTGAAATACACACCCAAAGGCGGTACAATAAATTTGTGGGTTCAAAGTAACGAAGAGGGTTTATGGGTTGCTGTTAAGGATAATGGCGTTGGGATACCTAAAGGAAAACAGCCTTTCCTTTTCCAGAAATTCTCAAGAATTCCAAATCCTCTTTCTGAAGAATCACAAGGAACAGGGTTGGGACTTTATGCTGCTAAACAATTAATTGAACAACAGAATGGCAAAATTTGGTTTGAATCACAAGAAGGAAAGGGTTCCACTTTTGCATTTGTTATACCAAAAGCAAAGATTTTATAAATGAAAGAAAAAATCTTAGTCGTCGATGATGAAGAATTAATTAGAAAAATCTATTTAGAAAGACTTAACTTTGAAGGATTTCAAGTTCAAACAGCCAATGATGGGGTAGAAGCTTTAGAAAAAATAAAAACTTTCATGCCTGATTTAATCCTTTTAGATGTCCTAATGCCAAGAAAAGACGGTTACGCTACCTTAGAAGAAATTAAAAAAGATCCCCAACTAAAAGACATTTCTGTAATTATTCTTACAAACGCCGGGCGAGAAGACGATATAAAAAAGGGCATTTTTTTAGGGGCAAATGATTATTTAGTAAAAACAAATTACTCCCCCAATGAAATAGTTGGTAAAATTACCGCACTGTTAAAAGGGGCGAAATCAAAAACTTATCAGCTTTTAATTAAAGAGGGATTTAAAGATGCCCAAAAATTCATACAAGATTTTCCCTTTGTAAATAATTTCAAATGTTCAAAATGCGGCGAACCCTTAACTTTAGAATTAAAATTAAATACTCAAGACCGTTCAAACCAAAAGTTTTTTGCAGAATTTGTTTGCGAGAAATGCCTCACAAGTCAACAAGCTACAACTACTCAAACCCAAAGCTAAACAACTAATTAGTTTTTTTCTCCAATACTGCCTGTCTGGAAATATTGAGAAGCACTCCTATACCAAAAAAAGAACTAATCAAAGCAGATCCACCATAAGATATAAAAGGCAGAGGAACCCCAGTTAATGGTAGGATAGAAACCATAGATCCTAAATTAAAAAAAGCCTGAAGAATAATCCAAGAGGTAATTCCTGAAGCCAATAAAAAACCAAATTTATCCGGTGCGTTTTTTGCAATCTTAAAGCCTCGCCAAACTAAAAAAATAAAAATTGATATCAAAACTAACCCTCCCAAAAAACCAAGCTCTTCACCTATTATGGCAAAAATTGAATCAGTAGCAACTTCCGGAAGAAACTCATATTTTTGTCGCGATTGACCGAGTCCCAAACCAAAAAGCCCACCGGATCCTAGAGCTATAAGAACCTGATTAATATGGTAAGAGATTCCTAATGTGTCAGCCGTTGGATTTAAAAATGTCTTGAGACGATCGAAACGATAGGATGAAGTTAGAATTATTCCCAAAAGCCCAATTAAAAAAAATGGGGCTCCTAGAAAAAAGTACCAAACCGGTACTCCAGCTAAAAATAAGATCGTCAAGGCACTTAGAACAACTATCCCTGCAGTACCTAAATCTGGCTCAAGAAGTAAAAGAATTAATATAAAAAAAGTCAGACCCAAGAAAATCAAAAATTTCCTCCTGTCTACACCCTTTTCAACTTTAGCAAATAAAGACGATAAATAAATAATAAAAGTAATCTTTAAAAATTCTGCAGGTTGTAGCACAAAAAGACCAAAATCAACTCTTCTTTTGGCACCCAACACAGAGCCACCAAAACCAGGTAAAAAAACTAGGATTAAAAGAACTACTACTAAAAGCAAAGCAAAAATAGAAATTTTTTTATAATGATGGTAATTGAAAAAAGTAGCAAACAAAAGGCTTACTAAAGCTGCTGTGAACCAAATTAGCTGGTTTTTAACGTAATAAAATTTGTCACCAAAATCTGAAACTGCTATTACGGAAGATGCATCAAAAATCATCACCAGCCCGAAAATAGTAAGGCCAAGGACGGTAAAAAGCAGGTAAAAATCAGGCTTTGCTAGCTGAAATTTTAGTCTTGCCAAATTTATCCTTTTAACTATAATTTTTCAACAATTTTTTTAAATTGTTCACCTCTGTCAAATTCGTGTTTAAACATACCAAAAGAGGCACAACCAGGAGAAAGTAAAATAACATCGCCCTTATTTGCAAACTTAAAAGCTGTATTAACAGCCTTATTCAAACTTGAAAATTCCCCTAAAACAAGATCCTTTTCCAAAAGTCTAGAAATTTTATCCGTTGCTGAGCCGACAAGTAAAACAACTTTTTTTACTTTTTTATTAATAGCTTTGGCCATTTGAGAAAAATCTAGATTCTTATCAGCTCCCCCCACAACTAAAATTATTGGATTTGAAAAAGAGGAAATCGCTGCAATTGTTGCATCAGGATCAGTAGCTGTTGTGTCATTAACAAATTCTATTCCAGAAACGACTCTGACTAATTCAAGACGATCATTAACTTTAAAAGTTTTTAGAGCTTCAGCAATTATACTATTTTTTACACCAAGTAATTTTACTGTCTCTGTCGCACAAGCGATATTCTCCAAATTATGGTATCCAATTAAAGTAGATGACTCCAAAATATTTTTGGGTATTTTTTTTGTAGAGAAAAATTTTACCTTACTTTCTGCTCCTCTTGTAATCTTAGCTTGCAATTTATTTATTACTAAAAAATCAGAAGGCTTTTGAAATTTAAAGATATTTTTCTTAGCTTCAATATATTCATCAAAATTTTTATAACGGTCAAGATGATCCTGATAAATATTGGTTAAAACTGCAATATGTGGACTTATATAACTTTCACCTAAACCCTCAAGCTGCCAGGATGATAACTCTAAAACAATCCAGGTATTTCTTTCAATCTTTTGCAATAAATCCAACATAGAAATCCTAAGATTCCCCGCAACTTCAACATTCACTCCAGCTTTTCTTAGAATTTCCCCAATCAAAAGTGTCGTAGTTGTTTTTCCTTTAGTTCCGGTTACTCCGATAATATTTTTTGAGGGAGAAAGAGTAAAAAAAAGTGAAGACTCCATTTTAATTGGAACACCCGCTTTTCGAGCAGCTGATAAAAATTTTGATTCTTGGGGTACCCCTGGGTTTCTAATTATTAAATCTGTTTCCAAAAAATCTGGAAGCTTGTGCTCACCTAAAACGAGTTTTGGATAACCTACTAATTTCTTTATTGAAGGATTAAGATCTTCTTTAGTCTTTAAGTCTGTAATTGTGACTAAAGCACCAATTTTAGTGAAAAAATTTGCCACCCCCAAACCTCCACCATGAAGACCAAGCCCCATAACTAAAATTCTTTTTTTTTGAAAATCCTTAAAATTCATAAAACAAATGTCTACCTAGGAAGTGCGAGTAAAAGACCAATAATTGCCGCTAAGACTCCAGCTAGCCAAAATCTCATCACGATTTTTGGCTCTTCCCAACCTTTATTTTGAAAATAAAGATGTAATGGGGCAACCTCAAATAGTTTTTTCTTCCTAAATTTTTTTGACAAAAGCTGTAAAAGTGATGAGGCAGCCTCAATTACAAAAATTGATCCAATTATAGTCAAACCTAAAGTCTTTCCAAGAAGTAATCCAATCAATGCTAAAGTTGCACCAAAGGACATTGTGCCAACATCTCCAAGCCATACTCTAGCCGGATATATATTAAAATACAAAAACCCAAGCATTGCACCAATCCAAAGTCCAATAAAAACTGAGAGAGGGATATCTAAAAATTGTTGGGCAATTGGAAGAAAAGCAAAAAAACAAATTAGTAAAAGACCTGACGCTAAACCATCCAATCCATCAGTAATATTGACAGCATTTGCAAATGCAACAATCACAAAAGCAGCAAAGGGAATAAATAATATTCCAACATCAAAAACATCCAAAAATCGAATATTAATTATATGTATATTTAGACCCCATGGGAAATATAAAAAAGAAGCGATAAGACCGGCCAAAACCCATTGAATCAAAAATTTATACCTAAATCTTAGACCCCAAAAGTCACGTTTTGCTAACTTAAAAGTTTTTCTTAAATCATCATATAAACCTAATACCCCAAAGGTCAAAAATGTAAAAAACAGGATAAAAACTTCTTTCTCAAGCGGGTAAACAGACGATATTTTAGTTCCGGAAAATAAGTGAAATGATAAAAGTATGAATGAAAGTATCGAAACCACAAAAATCACCAAAAAACCTCCCCCAACAGGGGTTCCAGCTTTCCAAGAATGGAGCCGGTCAAAAATAGGGGTTTTTACCTCAAAAATATCTTTAGTAATCTGCTTTTGCCTTTGAAAATTAATTTTGTAAAGAAAATTAATAAATGGAACCAAAAGCAGACTGATAGTTAAAAAAGAAACAATTAAAACCGATAAAAGTAATTGCATTAAAAATAATTATCGCACTAATTACCAAACCGAAACAAGCTTATAACTTAATCTTTTCAATAACTTTTTCCAAATTCATCGCTCTTGACCCTTTTACTAAAATTACATCGCCTTTTTTAACTTCCAAATTAAGTTTATTAATTAAAGTTTCTTTACTCTTAAACCACCTCGCTTTTTTCCCTAAAACTTTCTTTGCAACCTCAACAGTAGCCTTTGAATTTTCACCTAGAGAAAAAAGTAAATCCACATTATTTTTTACTACTTCCTCTCCAAGTTCTTGATGAGCTCTTTTCGAAAAGGTTCCAAGTTCAAGCATATCTCCCAAAACTGCTATTTTTCTTTTTCCAACCGAAAGTTCATTTAAAGTCTCAAGGGCAGTTTTTGCTGCCAATGGACTAGAATTATAACAATCATCCAAAATAATTAAATTTCTACCCATCCTCCTAATTAACATCCTCGACTTTTGAATTTGGAACCTAGAAAGTGCCTGACAAATCTCTTCCATTTCTAAACCGCAAATTAAGCCAACTGAAGCGGCAGCCAGAGCAGATATCGCATTCTGCCTTCCAACTAAATCCCACGAAACTTTACGAGTTTTCCCCTTTTTGGAAATTGAAAATTGTGAGCCAGAAAAATCCTGTTTAAAATTTTCAAGCCAAAGGTCGCAAACTTTTGAATTGGAACCAAATCTAAAAATTTTTGCGCAAGTTTCTTTGGCTAAACTCCGTACGTTTAGATCATCCCAATTTAATACTGCCCAACCATTTTCAGGTAAGACCTTCACCATTTTACTTTTCTCAGTCAACACCCCATCTATATCTTTAAAAAATTCCGTATGAGCCCAAGAAATTTGTGTAACTACGCCTATTCTTGGTTTAACTTGAGATAAGTAAAAATCCATCTCTCCAGGATATTCAACGCCCATTTCAAGTACTACTTTTTGAGTTTTAGATCTCACACTAAGAAGGGTTTCTGGGATATTAAATATGGGATCAAAATTTTCAATAGTCTTCAGAACGTTAAATTTTGTCCCCAAGACTTGGAAAATTGCCTCTTTGGCTGTTGTTTTACCAACTGACCCCGTTATGGCAATAACTTCAACTTTAGAGAATCGTTTTATCCAAAATCTTGCCAGTTGTGCCCGCAATAAGTGAAAAGGTTTCTTCCAGGGAGAGATCGATCTTAAAACTTCCCAATTTTTGACCATCAGTTTACTTTTTTAATACTTGCACCCAAAGCAGATAGTCGTTTTTCAATATTTTCATATCCACGCTCCACCAGTTCAATCTTATCAATTTCACTTTTTCCATCAGCTACAAGTGCTGCAATAACCAAAGCCATACCAGCTCTTAAGTCAGGAGTGTCAAGAATTTGGCCCCTTAATTTAGTCGGACCGTAAACAAGAACTCTATGGGGGTCGGCAATCGTAACTTGAGCTCCCATTGATATTAATTTATCAACAAAAAACATCCTTGATTCATACATCCAATCATGAAGAAGCGTAACTCCTTCCGCTTGTGTCGCCAAAACAATCATGCAACTCATAAGATCAGTTGGAAAAGCCGGCCAAACACCTGTTGTAATTTTTGATACTGCTTTAAGCCTTGAAGGGTAAATTAAGAGCGAATTATTTCGAGATTCAATCTTCAGTCCAAACTTAGATAAAAAACAAATAATAGGATTTAAATCGTCCTTTTGGGCTTCTAATATTTCAATTTCACCACCTGTTACCGCAGCTGCAATTGCAAAAGTGCCAACTTCAATGTTATCTGGGGGAATTACGTGAGTTACCCCTTTTAATTTTTTGCTTCCTTCAATTGTTAATAAATTCGAACGAACCCCTAAAACTTTTGCTCCCATCTTCACAAGCATTTCACAAAGGTCTGCAACATGAGGTTCGCAAGCGGCATTTTTAATCACTGTTTTTCCAGGAAAATTTGCTGCCAAAAGCAAAACATTTTCAGTTGCCGTAACAGAAGCTTCTTCCAAATATACTTCTACTTCCTTAACTTTTAAATTTTTCCTGCCGGTATAAATCGGCCAATCATTATCATCAAAAGAGAAACCAAAGTTTGAAAAAGCTCTCATGTGAGTCTGGATACTTCTTCTGCCAATCACATCACCCCCAGGATGACTAAAAGAAACCTTTCCGAATCTAGCCAAAAGAGGTCCACAAAGCAAAACAGAAGCTCTAAGTTGATTTACTAAATTCGAGTTAATAATAGATGATTTAATATTTCTAGATGAAATTTTTAAAGTCGAAGTACCTAAACCATCAATTTTAACCCCTAAACTTTTCATTATTTCAGCAAGTACAAAAACATCTGAAATTTGAGGAACATTTTTTAAAACACATACATCATCTGTCAAGATTGCCGCAGCGAGACAAGGTAGAACAGCATTTTTATTTCCAGCGACTTTTATTTTCCCCGAAAGATGTTTTCCCCCTTTTATTACAAATTTTGCCATTGTCAAAAATCCCCTATTAAAAATATTTCTTCTTTTAATTCAAGATTAAATTTTTCTTTAACTTCTCGTTTAGCCAAAGCTATTAATTTTAACACATCCGAAGCCTTGGCTTCACCTAAATTTAAAAAATAATTTCCATGTACCTTGGATATTTCCACATCACCTATTCTGTAGCCACAAAGACCTATCTTATCAATTAAATAACCCGCTGAAGTGGTTTCATTAGGCGTCGAAAGCATTTTAGCGTCTGCTTTTGAAATGTTCCTAAAAACACACCCAGATGAAAAATTCCCAAGTGGCTGAGTTTTATTTCTAAAATCAATACTTTCTTGAGCTTTTCTCCATAAGTCGTCTTTATTTCCTTGCTTCAAAACAAAAACCGCTTCGATCACAATATCACCAGTTTCTTGGATAATACTATGATCATAAGCAAATCTGAAGTATTTTTGTCCAGTTTTTACTACCTCACCATTTTTGTTAAAAAGAATTGCTTTATGAAGACAATTCCCAACAAATTCATTGTTTTGAGGTCTAAAATGTGCATTGATCTTCAATGCTCCGCCAATAGTTCCAGGAATAGAAACCAGGAACTCTAAACCTTCTAGCCCCTGTTCAATTGTGTATCGTGCAAGCCTTGAAATTGATGTCCCTGAGGAAGTTTGAACAAACACCCTATCTACTTTTGTCTTTTTCTCATTTATCTTCCCCAAAAAACCAACTAATTTTATTTCCTCTACTTTATTGTGTATTACAAGACCTCGAAAACCTTTATCTGAGAAAAGAACATTTGCTCCTGCACCAATTACACAAAACTGAACATTATTTTTCTTACAAAAAGTTAAAGATTCAATAAATTCCTCTGTCGTTGTCGGCTCAAAAAAAAGGTCTACGGGTCCACCTATTTTAAAATAAGTGTGCTTACTCATTGGTTCTCCAAGTTTAACCCTTAAGTGTCCGAATTTCTCAGCAAATTTTTGATACTTACGATTCATTATTTTATGACTTTTTTAAAAAATCCATATGCTTGATAAATTTTTCCAGCCCCCATAAAAACTATAATTTGACAATCTGATAAATTTTTACTTACAAAATTAACAGCTTCTTTCAAACTTCCAATATAAATACCTTTAGATCCTATTTGTACAACTAAGTCCTGAGAAGAAACCACCCTAGTATTTTTTTCCCTAGCAGGAAAAATATCAACTACGATTACTTTTTCAACATATTCACGAAATACTAAAGCAAAATCCTTTAAAAACTTTTTAGTCCTTGAAAAAGTATGAGGCTCGAAAATAACCCAGATTTTTTTATCTGGAAACAAGCATTTTAAAGCGGATAGTGATGCTCTAACTTCGGTTGGGTGATGAGCAAAATCATCAAAAATCTTTACCCCTCCGATTTGGCCTTTAAATTCAAGTCTTCTCGAAATCCCTTTAAAATTAAAAATCGATTTTTTAATTATTTTGTCCTTTATTCCTAAACTTTTACCAACCGCTGCTACAAGATTTGCATTTAAAGAATTATGGTCACCTAAAATTTTTGTTTTCAGTCCAAAAACACTTTTATAGTTATAAATCTTTAAACTTTTATCAATTTTTTTAAGATTTCTACCAAAGAGGTTTAAGTTATTACTTTTACCAAAAAAAAGATTCTTTGGTTTTTTCATTTGTAAAACAAATTTCTGAAATGAGTTATTAAGATCCGACATATTTTTAAAATAGTCTGGATGATCTAATTCTATATTGGTTATAACTAACATATTTGGTGAATAATTTAAAAAATTATCATTATATTCATCTGCCTCACAGACAAAATATTTACTTTCCCCATTTCTAAAATTTGACTTCCAGGATATATCTAATGCTCCAACTTCTACTGTTGGATCTAAACCCGCGTCCTCCAGTAGATGGCCCATCATTGCAGCTACAGTCGATTTTCCATGGGTTCCAGCAACACTGATCACAAACTTTCCTCGTTGTAAAAACTTACTCATAAATTCTTGCCAAGTTAGAATTGGAATTCTTTTCTCTCTTGCGGCAACTAACTCTAAATTCTGAGGATCGAATTTTAGTATTGCAGGTGAAATTGCAAGAACATCTACATTCTCTAAATGAGATCGTGAATGCAAGTAAAAAATTGGGATTTTGGGAAATTTTTTAAGAAGATTTCCTAAATACTCGCTTTCGTGACTCATATCACAACCTGTAACTTCAAAGCCATAACTTGCGGCAATGCCACACGCAGCTGAAGTCCCACTTCCACCGACACCAACAAAATGCACCTTCTTTTTTTTATACTTTAGCATCTAAAAATTTTTTAGTTTTTTGTCTCTCGACTCCTTTTCTCATTAACTGATCAGCATATTTCAATTCTTTAAAGGAATTCACAGAAGCCCATTCGCTCTCATTAACTAGTTTAAAAGTTCCCACATGCTCATCTTGGAAAAGTGCAATCTCCGCCATATCAGTTAAATAATATTCACCCACTTTTAATTGATTAACTTTTGAGATATTTTTGATAAACCAATTTTTTTCAAATAAATAACAACCGTCATTAACCTCATGAATCTTTTTTTCCTCATCATTTGCATTTTTTTCTTCAACAATTTTTAAAAGTCTACCTCCTTTTAAACGTACTATTCTACCTAATCCAAATGGATTTTTTTTCAAAAGAGTCACAAACGTTAAAACGTTCTTTTCCTTTTTATGTTTTAAAATAACAGCTTTGAGTGTACTCAAACTATAAAACGCTGAATCATCACCATTTAATACCAAAAAGTTTTTAATTTGGGGTTTAAGAATCGGTATAGCGCACTTTGTTGCGTCCGCGGTTCCTAAAGCTTTATCTTGAAATACATATTCATAGCCTGATCCCAAAGCCTTCTTTACTACATCTGCTTTGTGACCAACGATAATAATTATTTGAGTTGGTTCTAACTTTTTTATTGTTTTTAGTGGGTAGCTGATTATTGGATTTCCTGCAATCTTAAATAAAACTTTCGGTTTAGTGGAAGGACGTCCATTATTAAAACGTTTCCCTTCACCTGCTGCCAAAACTACTACTGCGAGATCATTCATATTTAATTTTATTTAAGGCCTCTCTAACCTCATTTTGATCACTCCATGGTCTCTCAATTTTACCGAAACACATTGATTTCTCATGGCCTTTCCCAAAAATTCCCACTACATCACCTTTTCTAGCAAGTTTTAACACTGCAAACTCAATTGCGTCCTTCCTATCAGGAACGATAAAATAATCCTTACCCTCCAAAGCAGTTTCTTTTTGGAAACCCTTAACAATTTGTTTTGTGATTTCGTCAACGTTTTCCCTCCTAGGATCCTCTGCGGTAATAACAGACAAATCGGCAAGTTTAGCAGCTAATTGACCCATTTGTGGCCTTTTTTGAAAGTCTCTTTCTCCCGCCGCACCAAAAACAGCAATTACCTTTCCTTTTGCCATTTTCCGAAGAGTTGATAGCGCTTCTGCTAAAGCATTAGGTGTATGAGCAAAATCAACTACAACCTGAAAACCTTGACCCTCGTCTATTATCTCCATTCGCCCTTGTAAACTGCCAAAACTGGCGAGTGAGTTAAGAATAACTTCCTTTTTAATTCCCAAAACCGAAGTTACAGCCGTAGCAGCTAATGCATTATATAAATTGTATTGACCTGGAATCCTAAGCTTTATTTGAAAGTTTTGGATACTATAATCAGCAGAATTTTTAATTCCGTAAGTAACTATTCTTCCTCTAGCAGTCTTTACGATTTTATCATAACTTGGATCATCAACATTTACTACACTAATTTTAACTTTCTTAAACAATTTTAATTTCGACCTAATATAATTTTCAAAAGTTTTGTGGTAATCAAGATGTTCATGAGAAATATTAGTTAAAACTCCAACTAAAAAATTGCAACCAAATATTCGATTTTGGTCAAGACCGTGCGAAGTAACCTCCAAAACCGCATATTCCATCCCAAAATCAACCATTTTCTTAAGGATTTTTTGAACTCGCCATGGATCCGGAGTTGTTACATGAAACCCAGTATCTACTTTTTGATCACCAATCTGTGCCTCAATTGAGGCAACATATCCAACTTTCTTGCCACTTTTTTCCAAAATATAACTAATCATATGAACTGTAGTTGTTTTACCGTCAGTTCCTGTTACTCCGATAACCTTTAATTTCCTAGCAGGATATCTAAAATAAATAAGAGCAATTATCGCTCTTAACAAATGATAATAATTTTTAAAATTTCGAAGCATTTTATATGTAATTTTACCTGAGCTTGAGGTTTAAAATCAAATTTTAGTAAACCTATAGTGAACATCAGCTAGGAGAAATTCCCCAATAGTTATAAAGTCTTTGGGCAATTGAAAAGAAAGTCGGTGCTGCGGTTTCAGAACCAAATTGAGAAGTTTTTGGTTCATCAATTCTCACCAGCATCACAAATTTTGGGTCTTCAACCGGGCCAAACCCTTCAAAGGAAGCTAAAGTTTTTTGAGGGTCATAATGCCCTGCAACTGGAATTTGTGCCGTCCCTGTTTTGCCCGCGAATGTATACCCTTTGGGTTTAAAAGCTTTTGCTTCCCCATTGTCAACGGCATTTACCATCATTTGGGTCATAATTGTAGCAGTTTTTTTTGAAATAACATCGCTTTTCTCCACTTGTGGCGTCGTATAAATTTCTTTCCCATCTTTAGCACGAATTTTTTGAACAAGAAATGGTTTCATTAGATTTCCTCCGTTGGCTATTACTGACACTGCTCTTGTTAATTGGATCGGCGTAACCGCAACGCCCTGGCCAAAAGATGCAGTCGCTAAATCAATTGGCTTCCAATCGGAAAACTTTCTCAAATCTGGGGAAGTTTCTCCTTGGAGATCGATATTTGTTACTTCCCCAATTCCAAACTTTTTAAGATATTTGTAAAAATTGTCTTTTCCAAGCCTTTCAGATACAAAAACCATTCCTATATTATCAGAGTGTTGAATAATATCTGAGGGTTTCGAATCTGGGTAATATTTATCATTCCAAGTCCTTATAGTAAAACCCCCAATTTCTCTTGGACCTGTACATTTATCACATATTGTATCGGGATCTAAAACTCCTTCATTTAAGGCTGCTGACATAACAATTACTTTAAAAGTTGACCCCGGCTCATAGGTATCAGAAATAACTGGATCTTTAAAAGTTGACTGATCAAATTTTTGCCAATTAGCTGGATCATAAGACGGCAAGGCCCCAGATGCAATTACTGCTCCGGTTTTAGGATCCATAACAATAGCAAGACCACCTTTGGCCTGATATTTCTCTACTGCTTTTTTAAGTTCTTCTTCGACTATAAGCTGTACACTTCTATCAATTGTTAAAGTAATCGAGTATCCATCCTCAGGATTAACTGGCAAATAACTGCTAGTCAAAATTGGACGACCATTTGGATCACTTTCTTGTTCTAAAAATCCTGGCTTTCCTTCAAGCTGCCGATTATAAAAACCTTCAATGCCTAAATATCCTTTATCTCTACCTGCATCATCAGAACCAACAAAACCTAAAAGTTGTGCCGACATTGATCCTTCAGGGTAAAATCTCATTTGATCCTGTTGAAAATCTAAACCTGAAATATTAAGCTCATCGATTTTTCCTTTCTCTTCCCTAGTAACCTTTTTGGCCAACATCACCCAAAAAACGTCTTTTTCTGAAAGTAAACTTACAAGATCTGTTTCAAATTTTTCAAGATCAGCCTTTTTTTTATCAATTTTTGCAATATCACCTTCATCTTCCTGTGTTTTATCTCCTTCATCTTTAAAAAGAATCTTGGCTAACTTTTTTGCTATATCTTTCGGGTCTTCCTTTAATTCTTTTGGCTTAGCATAAAGAAGATAAGCTTCTTGATTAGTAACAATTGGAAAACCATCTGAAGTCAAGATTTCACCCCTTTGTGCCGGTATTTCAAATCTTCTTAAATACTGGCTTTGGGCTTTTAATGACAATTGTGAAGCCGAAATAATTTGCCAGTAGAAAAGGCGAACCGAAATTAGAATTCCAAAAATTATAAAAAAAGAAAAGAGAATTTTTTGACGTAGCATCTTTCTTATTATCCCAAAAGAAGATGAAAAAAGTAAATTTATTTCTTAAAAGCCAAAGGAGATTTATCTTTCAGATAGACAAAATTATTAGTTCTCTCAAGACCCATAACTAAAGCTTTTTGAGCGATTGATTTCAAAGAGGAATTTTGGGCAATTTCCATCTTTAAAGAGAAATTCTCCTCTTCAAGATTTTTAGCTTTTTGGTCGATTTCCCAAACTCGTTGGCCTTTAGTTGAAAGATAATTTGAAAGTGCCAATTGAGATCCCACTAAGACAACCAAAAGAAGGATTAAAGCTACAATTAATTTTTTTCCATTTACGGCAAATCTTTTTTTTACCTTAACCGTTTGTTTGTATGTTTTTTGTGTATAGTTATTAATAACCATTTAAACCTCTACTCTTTCAGCAACCCGTAATTTTGCACTTCTTGATCTTGGATTTTTTATTACTTCCTCATAACTCGCCATAATCGGTTTTATATTGACAATTGATATATTTTTTTGACCCTTCAAAAAAACTTTAACAATACTGTCTTCAAGTGAATGAAAAGATATTACCGCCAATCTACCTTTCGGTTTTAAAATTTTAACCGCTTGAGGCAGAGCCTCTCTTAAATTATCAAGCTCGGAATTCACTGTAATCCTTAAGGCTTGAAAAACCCTTGTTGCTGGATGAGTTTTACTTCTTCTTCCTACAGCTCTTTCGACGATATTAGCCAACTCCTTTCCTGACATTATTGGGCCTGCGAGACGGGCGCGAACAATATAGTTAGTAATGCGCCTACTAAACTTTTCTTGACCAAACTCTTTAAAAATCCCATAGAGTCTCCTTTCGTCAAAATTGTTAATAATATCTTGAGCTATTATCCCTAAATCTGGATCCATCCTCATGTCCAACGTTTCGCTTTTGAATCCAAAACCCCTTTTTACACTTTCAAGTTGTCCCAACGAAACTCCCAAATCAAAAATCACCCCTGCAACTTTTCCAAAACCGTTTCTTTTTACAATCTCCAAAAGGTTTGTAAAATTACCTTTAACACCTAAAAAATCTTTTCGTTTGCCTATCCTTAACTCTGCAACTTTTAAAGCTTCAGGATCAACATCAATACCTAATACTTTTCCGCCTTTTTTTAAAATTTCGAGTGTATGTCCCCCATCTCCTAAAGTGCAATCGATATATTTCTCGCCAGGTTTGACCCTAAGATAATCTATGGTTTCTTTTAAAAGTACGCTTTTATGAAAATCCCTCACTTTACTGTTTTTGTGTCTCTTCTTTCCTTATTTCTTCTAAAAGTTCCGGATCCGCTTCTTCCACTTCTTCGGCTACTTCCTTCAGTTTTTTCTTCATTAGTCTGCCGTTGAGTTTTAACATTTTAACCCCCAATTTCTTTTAATTTTTCTGCTACAGCAGAGCTTTCATTTGCTATCTTTTTTGAATGTATAATCCAATCCCTCGCACTCCAAACTTCAACCCAATTCAAAAGACCTACAAACACAACTTCTTTTTCAATTCGTGCAAATTTCTTTAAATGGCTAGGCAAAACAAATCTCCCTTGCCAATCTAATTCGATTTCCACCGCGCCACCTATTAAAAACCTTAATGTATTCCTAACTGCTCCTGTTGTAAAAGGGCCAACTACAGCACCTGAAATCAATTTTTGCCAAGATTTTGGTTCTAAAAGCAGCAGTGAGTTCTCAAAACCCTGACTGATTATCAACCGGTCGCCTAAATCTTTCCGAAATTTTACAGGTACCGCAATTCGGTTTTTTGAAGCAACTTTTTGATTATATTGTCCAAGAAGCATCCCTGAAGCCACCCAGTGGAAGTGGATATTTCACCACTTTTCACCACTTTTCACCACCTATACTCATTTTGAGGGAAAAATATACACTTGTCAAGGAGTGAAAATGGTAACAATTAGACTAATTAGAAAATTTATCTTGCAAGAACTAGTTTATCTCTAGCTTGAGGAACAGGCATTGGATATTCGCCAGAAAAACAACCATGGCAGAAAATTTCAAGACTCTTACCTATCGCTTTAGCAGTTCCAGTAAGGCTAAGATAGCCTAAACTATCTAAACTATCAACCCCTATCGATTTTCGAATTTCTTCAACATTGCCATTCTTTTGAAATGCAATCAACTCTTCAGGAGTTGCTGTATCTATACCTAAAAAACAAGGCGAAATAATAGGAGGTGACGAAATTCTACCATGAACTTCCTTTGCCCCAGCTTCCTTTAACATTCTAACTACTTTAGGTGTCGTAGTGCCCCTAACAATTGAATCGTCGACAACTACAACCCTTTTACCATCAATTAAAGATCTAATTGTAGTTAATTTTAAATAAACACCAAGGTCTCTAATCCTTTGATCCGGTTCAATAAATGTTCTTCCAATATACCTATTTTTTTCAAGAACAGGTAATAACTCTATCCCAGACCTTTTACTATAACCAATGGCAGCCCATTGACCGGAATCAGGAACTGCAACTACTAAATCCGCTTCAACTGGATGTTCGTCCGCTAATATTTTCCCCATTTCCAACCTTGCTTCAGCTACATATTTTCCTTCCAAAATACTTGCCGGCCGGGCATAATAGATAAACTCAAAAATGCAAAGTGCTTGTTTGTCTCTTTCAAGAAAATCTCTATCTATACCATTTCTATCAATTGAAATTATCTCGCCAGGCTCAATTTCTCTGACAAAATTTGCTCCAATAGTATCCAAGGCCGGGCTTTCAGAGGCTAAAACAAACCCGTCTCCATTATAGGTACCAAAACACAAAGGACGAATTCCAAACGGATCCCGAACACCAATCAATTTGTCTCTAGTTAAAAAAATTAAAGAGTAAGCACCAACAAGCTGACTGGTAGCATTTTTAATTTTTTCTTCCCAATTTTTCCCTTCAGATTCAGCTACCAATCTCAAAACATCAGCGCTATCAGAACTGGTATTTAAAGGATGAGATATTTTTTCTCTCACCGAGGAAGAATTTATTATATTCCCATTATGGCAGATAGCAATTTCTCCTAATTCACAATCAGTAAGAAATGGTTGGGAATTTTCAATGTTATTTGACCCAGTATTACTGTAGCGAGTATGCCCTACCGCAAAAGATCCTGATAGTGACTCTATGGTTTCTTCTTTAAAAACTTGACTTACCAAACCTAGGTTACGAAATATCCGTAAACCTTCTTGGGCTGAAGAAGCAATTCCGGCACTCTCCTGACCACGATGCTGTAGAGCATAAAGAGCATAAAAAACTGAACGAGCCACATCCTCGTCTGGGTGGAAAATCCCAACAATTCCGCATTTATCACGGTGCTTACCTTCCTCTTTTTCTAAAGAAAAATTATCAGAATTATAAACCCGCTCTTGAGAAACCATATTTAATTTTTAAAAGTCAGTTTAAGAAAGCTTTTTTAAAAAATAATCAACGAGGTCAGGAATCTTAATCCTTTCTTGTCTTGTGCTATCCCTGTCTCTTACTGTTACGCTTTTATTAGCCAAAGAATCAAAATCAACTGTTACACACCATGGAGTACCAATTTCATCTTGAGCATAATATCTTTTCCCAATATTACCCCTGTCATCCCAAGTAGTAGGAACTTTCTTCTTCAAAATTTCGTATATCGATTGAGCTAACTTCACAAGTTTCGGTTTATTAGAAAGAAGAGGAAAAACAGCAACTTTAAATGGTGCAACCTTAGAATCTAATTTTAAAATTACTCGGCTGTTATCTTCACAGTAAGAATCTATTAAAAGTGCAAGCGTCACTCTTCCAACGCCGCAAGATGGTTCAATCACAAACGGGACAATTTTCTTTTTAGTCTCCTCGTCAAAATAAGAAAGATCCTTTCCACTTGCTTTTGAATGGGAACGAAGATCAAAATCAGTACGATTGGCAATACCCTCAAGCTCGCCCCAACCCATAAACGGCCAGTTGTATTCAATATCAAAAGACTCCTGAGCATAGTGAGCTCGTTCATCACTGGCATGCTCCCGAAAGCGCAGATTTTTTTTCTTGATGCCAAGACTTAAATACCAATCTATTCTCTCTTTTTTCCAATACTCAAAATCTTGACCGGCTTTCTCAGGATAAGTGAAATACTCCAGTTCCATCATTTCAAATTCTCTAACCCTAAATAGGAAGTTCCCAATAGTTATTTCATTACGGAAACCCTTTCCAATCTGAGCAATGCCAAATGGCAACTTAACCCGCATAGAATCAACAACATTTGCAAAATTGACAAAAATTCCCTGAGCGGTTTCAGGCCGGAGATAAGTTTCAGAAAATTTATCTTCGACAGGCCCAATATAAGTCTTAAACATGAGATTAAACATCTTTGGTTTGGTCCAGTTATTTTTTCCACAAGAAATACAACCTCTTGTTTTAGGCAATAGATCTTGGCGAAAACGAGAATGACAATTCTTACATTCGACCAAGGGATCGGTAAAACTCTCAACATGTCCAGATGTTTCCCAAACTTTTTGGTTCATCAAAATTGAGGAATCCAAACCAACTATATTATCCCGATCGTAAACCATACTTTTCCACCACAAGTCTTTTATATTTCTTGCCAATTCAACACCAAATGGTCCAAGATCATAAATTCCACCTATGCCACCATAGATTTCCGATCCCGGAAAAATAAACCCACGTCTTTTACAAAGGGAAACTATTTTATCCATTAAATCCATAATTTAAAGCGCTTATTTTTCAACAACAATATAAGTGGTTAAAAGATTTACTTTAACGACTGCCTTTTGATCCTTAATCTCAGTGGAATATTCAATCCACTTTTTATCGTCTTTTTCCCAACCCCAAATAGCAAGATTATCTTTAGGAGAACCTTTAAGCAAATTTATCGTCAAAGTGGCATCTTTGGATAACTTAAAGTCTGAGGAGAAAAAACCAAGAGGGCCGGCAACAATCTTTTCTTTAACCGAAACGGGTAAACCCCCAGTAGGATGGCTGATAAAAAAAAGCTCAGGAGCAGGTAAAGAATCCTTGCTAATTTCCAAAGTTGCATCCTTTTGTGTCAACATTCCACCTGTTGTAGCTATCTTTTGTAAATGGAAATCAAAATCCATTGGGTAGTTATCGTTTGCTGAATTGAGATTTGCCTTAAACTTACCGTATTCCACCCCTTTATCGTACCTGCAAGTCTTAGTTGAACATGTTCCAAAAAGGTGTTCTTTTTCATAATACTCGCTTCCTTTATCTATTTTGCCAATAATTCCCTGCTCTATATTATCCTCAGTGGTATAAGTTATTTCGTAATCCAAACTTTCATTTTTATCCATCCTTCTTAAAAATAAAGTAAAAGCATTTCCGTCCTTTCTTGGAATTAAAGTAATGTAAGGTATTTCTTTTCCTTTTGCCGATAAATGAGTAAATACCCCGATAAATAGGGAAATCAAAGAAAGTAAAACAACAATTGGAGCAACTAATAATAAAATCTTTTTCTTACTCATTTTTACTACTGCTTCTGAACCAAACTAATAAAATTGCGACTTGGTGAGTGCTTTTCAGCAATTTCCTCAAACAGCTTTGTCGCTATTAATTCTAACCTATCCAAACTTTCCTTATCAATATCAAAAAAAATGATTTTTCCAAAATCATTGCCGATCAGCTTTGCTGCAATTTTTGCCTCTTTTTTAGAAGTAAGAAGTATCTCTGAGAAAAAACCTAACAAGTTAAAAACTTTTAGTTGAAAAGAAAGTAACAATAGTCTTTGTTTAAAATTATTATCTTCAACTGATAGATTTTCCAAAAAACTTCTTAAACAACTGAAAAGAAGATTATTCTCAACTTGTTCTGCACTTAAAAGATCAATAATTTCACAACCCAAATAAGCAAAACTAATTTTACCCAAGTTTTTTTTAAGGGGCAAAAAAGAATTTTTTGCCTGGGCTTCAAGAACTAAATCCAAATTTTTTCCTCTTGCAATAAGTAAATCGCAATAATTTAAAAGGTCAAGATTTCCTCCCTTTCTAGATTTTAATCTTCTTGCCCCTTTTACAATAACTGAGATTTTCCCTTTTTTTTGAGAAAAAATTGTTAAAATTTTGTCAGACTCGGAAAAATTTTTTCTCTTGAGGATAATAGCCTCTGTCCTATAAGTTGGCATTAAACTTTCAATTCCAGCTTTTTGTCGGCTTGGAGTAAAAATTCCTCTTTATTTTTATCATTTATACTAATTTTATATTTAAAGCCATATATCCCAGGCTGTTTTTGGACCAAGAGATTATAATCACCTTGTTTGTATTTAAAAGGGAGCTTATACTCAAATTGGAGGGTAGAAGTCCCCTCTGGACGAACTGTATGAAAAGCTTCAAAAACAGTCTTTCCTAAATCTTGAGAGGTCAACACCTGATTCTGCGATCCTTTTGAAGAAATAAGTTCTGAACCTTTCGGAACAAATATTCTAACCCAATCTCTAAAACCAGGATTTCTCGCTGAATATTTTCCCTCATTCTTATACTTTATAGTAACTGTTTTAGTTGTCGTGCCATCCTTATCAATTTTAATCTGCTGATCAACTTCCTCAGTTACAAAAAGACCAGCTTTCCCTCCTGCAAAATTTGAGTCATTAATATGCAAATAGTCACCATCAAAATTAACAATTCTCCCTGCCCAACCCAAATCCTCAAAAACTTTCTGATGCTTTTCATCTTTGAAATATAAAAGTACATGCTTTTCATCAAGAGAACTTACCATTGTTTCAAAAAGCGGAATAAATTGAGAGCTTGGAGCCCTCAAGACATGAAAAAAGATTGAATCCATGAGATCTCCTAAAACTGACTTTCTCCCTGTACTCCCAGCAAAAACAACTTCTGAGTACCCTTCAAGCGCGTCAACAACATTATCTTTATCAAAAGGTTTTTCATAACCATCAACTTTAATCGGGCCGAGAGCCGCCAAAAGGTCACGAACTAAATATGTATCGACAGCAATAATTCCGTCATAACTTTGTCTACCGGAAATTGTATAGAATCTTGTAAATTCTTCGGAGTCAACCTTAAAATCAGGCGAGATATTAGAATCTCTTGATTCAATCGCCTGCTTTGTTTTTCCAGTTGGTTCCGGAAGGTATTTTACTATTGCAACTGGGGGTGTTAAATTACAAATAACATTGCGACAAACTCGGTCAATTTGTTCATCTAAACTATAAATATCATCACTACCTGTTGTTGTTATGTCTCCTTTATCAGCTTTTAGATAGGTAAAAGCTGTTAAAAATCCTCCCGAAGGTCTAATCTCTTTATCGTTTTGAAAAAGTATTAAGTAATTTTTTTGTTTAGGATCGCCAAGAACTTCAGGTAAAATTGCAATAGCCGGCTTGGCATCGACAAGTAAAGTATCTACCTGATCTACTAGTACTTTTGTGCTTACCAGTTGTTCTTTAGGCCTAAATCCAAATAGAGATTGGGGATATCGGTCTGGATTAACCTGGTCTATTTCAGCCTTAATGGTAGTAATTTTAGGCGAAACTCTATCAAAGAAAGGTAAAAGATCATTTAATGCTTTCACTAAAACTTTTATTCTCCCTTGAGCCTGTTCGGATGTTTGAGTTTTCTCCTTTAATCCTAAAGCATCAGCGTATGGCTCAATACCGTCCACTAAAATGTCACTGGCCTCAAGTCCAAGAATTCCTACATTAGTAAGATGTTCAGCATCATTATAATAGCTTCCGACAAACGGTACGAAGCTTACCGGCTTCAAAAACATCAAGGCAGTTCTGGTACTCTTAAGATCTTTTGATACTATTGCAATATTGCTTTTAATCGCAGGAAAATCTCTTTGTTTTACAGATTGTGCTAAAATTCCGGCTGATTTCTGAACCTTTTTAACATTTCTTAAGACATTAAAAGTTAACAACCCAATTACAACAAATAAAACAATAAAAACAATTAAAAATATTTTTAATAGCTTTTTTTTGCGGCTTTTTCTAGTGTTATTTAAATCCCGGAAAGGAGTAAGAACTTTCAAATTGCCCCCCTCGCAGTAAAAATTGCTGGAATTGTTCTTAAAATCAACTCAAAATCATAAAGAATTGAGCGTCTCTTATAATAAGCAACATCCATTTTTATTCTCTGGTCAAAATTAATATTCGATCTTCCTGAAACCTGCCAATAACCAGTTAACCCCGGTTTGCACTTTAATAAATTCTTAACCAGAGGCTTGGTTTCTGGAAAAACTTTTTGTTGTTCTTCAAGTTCGTCTGGAAGATATGCCCTAGGCCCAACTAAACTCATTTCCCCCTTAAAAATATTCAAAAGTTGGGGTAACTCATCAAGACTTGATTTCCTCAAAAACCGGCCAAAAAAAGTTATTCTTGGGTCGTTTTTCAACTTAAAACTATTAGACTTATATTCATGAAACATCTTCTTATCCCGTTTTAAGATTTCATGAGCGTGTTCAAGTTTACCATTAATACTATACATTCTCATTGACCTAAATTTATACATTTTAAAAAGCTTTCCGTTTTTCCCTATTCTCTCTGGTTTAAAAAAAACTGGGCCATGGGAAGAGATTTTAATCCCTAAAGCAATTACTAAAAATAAAGGTGAAAAAATTATTAGTGCAAAAGTAGACCCCAGAATATCTATCGCCCTTTTAGTAAAATTAAAAAACATTGTTTAAATAGATTATATAAGTTACGAAAAAATTAAAGCAAGGAAGTCTTTTGAGTTTTTTTAAGTTCTTCAACAACTTCTTTAACCCGCTGACTATTTTCCTTGTTACAGACCAATAAAGCATCTTCTGTATCAACTATAATCAAATCCTTAACTCCTATTGCAACAATTAATTTATCCTCTTTTGACTCAAAAACTAAAGAGTCGGCAACATCCATTAACATCGGTTCGCCATGGATTGCATTCTCTTCTTTTCTCTCAACTAGTTCATCTTTTAAAACATCCCACGAGCCAATATCAGACCACCCAAGCTTGGCAGCAATAACTAATTGATCTTTCCCTGATAGTTTTTCCAAAATTCCAAAATCAATTGAAAGTTTTGGTATCTTCTGGTAGCTTGTAAGAAGTTTCTCTTTTGAAGCCTGACCATAAAGTTCTTGAACCTCTTCTAAGATTTTAAAGATCTCCGGCTGAAAGCGATCAAAATGGGAAAGCATGGTTTTTGCCTTCCAGCAGGAATAACCAACATGCCAAAGGAATTTTTCGGATTTAAAAAATCTTTCAGCTGTTGGGAAATCCGGCTTTTCAACCTGTCGCTTAAACTCAAAGACCGAAAAATCGTCTTTTTGGGTAACTTTTTCTCCTATTTCAATATAACCAAGATGAGTTGCTGGATAAGCCGGCTTTACATCAATTTCAATAATTTTGTCATTTCCAGCAACTAAATCTGATGCTAATTTTAACGAACTACAAAATTCATCCTCGTTTTTTAAAAGATGGTCGCTCCAAAGAGAAATTACAGTCGGGTTAGAAAACTTCTTTTCTAAAACCGCCGCTGTGAATCCGATTGCCGCCAAAGTATCTCTTTGGTCAGGTTCAATAATAATATTTTCTCGAGGAATTTGTGGTGCTTGTTCGGTAACCCAATGAACCATTTCTTCTGAGACAACTGGGAAAAAATCTTTGGGGTTAAACGATTTCTCAAGTCTTGAAACCATTAACTCAAAGGTCGATTTTTTATGGACCAGAGGCTGAAACTGTTTTGGTTTTGAACCTCTGGAGAGGGGCCAAAGCCGTGTTCCTTTACCGCCGCAGATAATTGCATACTTCGTCTGGCTTTGGATTTTGTCAAAAACTTTTCTAAATTTTTGATTTATAACTTTTCCAGGTTTTTTCAACATACTCCTTTAAATTATTCTGAAAAATTTCTTTCGAAAATAACCTTGCTTTTGAAACACAATCCACAGAGCTAAACCTTCTCCTTTCAAAATCTCTAATAACTTTTATCAGCGCTTTTGATTCTTGAGGAAAGAAAAACATACCGTTTTTACCTTCCTCTATTAATTCACAAGCACCTCCTGCTTTTAATGATATCACAGGTTTCCCGCAAGCATTAGCCTCCAAGATTGTTAAGCCAAAATCCTCTTCCTGAGTTAATATTAAAGCCTTACATTTTTGGAAATATTTGTCAATCTCACCGTCGCCAAGCCTGCCCAAAAACTTGATATTACTATTAGCTTCCTTCTCCAACATACTTCTGCTTGGACCATCACCTATGATAAAAAGTGGCAAATTTAATTTATTAAAAGCCTCAATAGCTATCTTAACTCTTTTCCACCCAACCAATCTTGACACAATCAGAAAAAATCCTTCATCTTTTGAGCTTGGTCTAAATCGAGAGAGATCAATCCCCGGATAGATAACCTTAGCCTCCTTTTGATAACGTTTTTTTATTCTAGCAGCTACATTCTTCGAATTGGCGACCCAAAAGTCTATTCTTTCAGAAGACACTTGATCCCAAATTCTAAGGAAGGAAAATAGTGGCGAAAGAGCAGTTGCTAAAAAATTTGGAACTCTTTCTTGTTCAAAATATTCCTTTGTTTCCCACAAAAAGCGGGGTGGGCTATTAATATATGAAATGTGGCAAGCGGGAGGCTTAGTAATGATCCCTTTCGCAAACCTCGTCGTAGAAGAAAGAATAATATCAAAATCGTCAAAATTAAATGATTCAAAAGCCAAAGGATAAAGCGGGAAATAGAATCGATACAAGATCTTTTTTAAAGGCAATTTCTGGATAAATGATGTCTCGATTCTGCGGTCGGAAAGACCCAAATTTTTTAACACTTTTTTGTCAAAGCAAGAAGTAAAAATTGGAGCCTTGGGCCAAATTTGGGCGATTGAAACAAATAATTTTTCAGCTCCCCCATTTTGAATGAAGTCATCATGAACCAATGCTACTCTCATAGACCTAACATATTTTTTGATAAACGGTTAAAGTTTGGTGAGCCATTTTTTGCCAGGAATATTTCTTAACTTGTATTTTACCTTTTTTAATTAATTCTTCTCTCAATTTAGTATCTGCCAGAATTAAATCAATTTTTTCAGCAATATCTTTTAAGTTTTTAGGGTCAAAAAATAGAGCAGCATCACCGTAAATTTCCCTGAGTATCGGGATATCAGAACAAACAACTGGAGTCCCCAAGGACATAGCTTCCAAACCAGGTATTCCAAAGCCTTCTGATAAAGTAGCCGTCACAAACGCTCGTGACTCTTGATATAAAACAACTAAATCATCATCTGAGACAAAACCTGGTAAGATCACATTCTTTTCGAGACCAAGTTCTTTAGCCTTTTGCGTCAAACGCTCATAAAAGACGTCACGGGGGCAAGGATTTATTAGCCTAATATCCCTTTTCCGTTCAGTTAAAATTTTTAAAGCATCAAATACCCCTTCCAAATTCTTATGAGGATACGCGTTGCCCACATAAATCAGATATGGTTTTTCTATTTTATACTTTTTAAGTATTCTACCTGCGTCCAGATTAACTTGTTTAAACGAGGACGATTCATAAGTCACAGAAATTTTCCCTTTTGGAATCTTAAATTTATTGGCCAATTTTTGTGCAACGTCATTTGAAGGGACAAAAATATGACAAGATCTAAAAATAGCAATTTTTAATATTAGCTCATAAGCTAAATGTTTTAAGAAATAAATTACCGGCGATCTTGTCGTCGCCGAAAGAGAAGCAAACTCACTTTTTATTATATCGTGAATTGTAACAACGATTTTCCCGGGATAAAAAATCGGGACGTTAAAGTGGGGTACATGTAAAAGATCCAGCCGTTCCCTTGCAAAGATGGGCGGCAATAGCAACTGTTCCTTTACAGAATACCAGGGTACATCAGCAATCTTCTTTTTAAAATTTTTGTTCTTAGGTTTGTAAAAATCAAAATTCTCAGTTCGGAGAAAAATTATATATTCATTTTCTTTATCGATCCGTTCAAGATTTTTAATCAGCTCAAAAACATACCTACCAAGTCCTATTCCTTTTGGCCCTAAAAAGCGGGCGTCTATTCCAATTCTCATATTTATGCCCTCGCAAGCCTCAAACTCCTTAAACACCAAATTGCCCCAAAGACCAGAAAAGAGATTATTTTGGGGTATTTTTTTAAGTAGTGTTTACGATAAAAAATCTCCATAGCTTCTGTCGAAGCAATTAAGGCTTTCCTTTTAGCTTCTCTAGTTGCGGAAGTCACATTTTTTGAAGTCTTCTTCATACCAGAAGAAGCCCCTTTATAATGGATTATTTTAACCTTAGAGTTATAAAGGACTTTCCACCCTTTTTCTTTAAACCTAAAACACCAATCAAGATCCTCACCGTAAAAGAAAAATTCTTCATCCAAAAGTCCTACCTCTTTTTGTGCTTCGCGTCTCACCATCATAAAGGCTCCAACACAAGAGTCAATTTCTTCAACTTTATCCTCATTTTTGTAAGTCATTTGATATCGCCCAAAAATTTTGCTTTTCGGAAAAATCTTTGAAAGGTGTAAAAAGTGAGTGAATGAAACCCAAGGTGTGGGAAAAGACCGCCGGCAATCACGATCTAGTTGACCCGAGGGAAGTTCTACTCTACAAGTTGCCACCCCTGCTTCTAGGTGTCTGTCCATAAAATTAATCATTTCAGGAAGTGTATTTTTCTCAACATAAGTATCCGGGTTTAAAAGAAGAATATACCGGCCCTTTGTTTTTTTAATTGCTAAATTATTTGCTTTTGAAAAGCCTAAATTTTCACTATTTTTTATTATTGAAATCTGAGGGAATCTTTTTTCAACCAAAAGACTACTACCATCGGTCGAAGCATTATCAACAACAAAAATTTCGTAATAAGATAAACCTTTCGATCTAACAATAGACGTTAAGCACTTCTCCAAAAGAACCCGGGTATTGTAATTGACTATTACAATTGAAAGATCAAGGTTTTTTTTCACTGGGAAACCTCACGGTATATTTGGTCTAATTTCTCTGCGATAGCTGACCATGAAAAGTTTTTATTAACAAATTTTTTAGCATTTGCCGAGATTCCTGTGGAAAGACTTTTATCTACCAATAGCTCAACTGTCGCATCGGCAAGGGCTTGGTCGCTATCGCAAATTACAACTTCCTTTTTATTCTCAGCTGGGACGCCTTCAATTCCTATGCTAGTTGTGACAACTGGAAGTCCGGAAGACATCGCCTCCAATATTTTAAATCGTGTTCCACCTGGCCCAAAGATTGGCGCCAAAAGAACGTCCGATTTGGCGTATGCGTCTCTAATATCATCAACCTTATCATCAACTATCACCCCATTGTCACTTAAAAGCTTTCTTATTGATTCCGTAGGGTTCCTTCCAACAACCCAAAGTTTTACATCTTTTAATTTTCCTGTTATTTTTGGCCAAATCTTAGTAACTAAAAACTCAACTGCTTCTCTGTTTTGAAGCCATTTAAAGTTGCCAACAAAAAGAACTATCGGATTTTTTACTTTCTTTCGGGTTACTTTTGAGAAAAACTCGCTGTCGACACCGTTTGGAACAACATCAACATCCAAATTTGGAATTTCCTTTTTCATAACTCGTCTATCTGATTCAGACATAGCTATAACCATCTTGGCTTTTTGCCAAAAGTGTTTCTCCCAAAATTTGATTTTGAAAACATCGTAGGCCAGAAGAATTTTTAACGGCGGAAACCATGATGCCTGAACGAAGTGAGCATAAACCAAAAACTCTACCGTCTGTTCTACTAAAATAATTGGAACTTTGGTTTCGGTAATATTTGGCATAACATAAAAAGTTTCCGCATGGATAAGGTCAAAATCTTTCTTCTCTAAAAGCTCCGAAATAATTTTTTTTGCTTCTTGCGAATAATAAATTGCAATCAAAAATGGAAAATAAGAAAGACCAGAAACTAAAATATTTTTAGGAGACCAAGCTTTTCCTCTTAAAACAGTTCTTACGTCTTTGCAAAAATTTCGTAAATGCGGAATCGATTCGTTTTCTTCTTTTTTTCTAATAAAACTTACTAATGTAATCTCATGTTTTTTTGCCAAAAGTTTGAGAAGATTATAGGAACGAATTTGCCCCCCTGAAACCAATGGATACGGCAGGTAGGGAGTGATCATCAAGATCTTCATTGGTTTTTTTGCAAGAGATCCAAAATTAAATAATCTTTTGTTTTTTTGATTATTTTATATTTGGCCAAAACATTACCTGGAGTGAAATCGTTTGGATCAACAGTCACAAAATTTGTAGCACCTTTTTTTATCATGTCATCAACCGATCCTTCCAATATGGGCCAACCTTTCCGGTTGATTTGATATAAAAATGAGGTATCACCACCATAAGGAGCAATAACCTTGGAGTTTTTTGGAAGTATTTGATCAGCTGCAGTACCAGCTTCAACAATTTTAGGATCATTAATATTATAATAATCCCTTGCTTCATACCACCCGAAAGCCCAAAACATCAAAATCAACATTATTGCCAAAATCGGTCCAAGCCAAATAATAAAATGCTCGTGAGGGAGCCTCCATAAATAATAAAAACCGCAGGCCAAAAATACACTTGCTACCGGAATAAACGGGATTTGGTAATAATCGTGGGTAACATTTCCTGTTGCAACTACGATAAAATAAATCAAAACTGAGAGAAACCAAAGATGAAACAACCACTCTCCATTTTTTATGGGTTTTAAAATTAATCCAAAACAAAAAAGGACAAGACCGCCATAAGCCAAAATTTCCTTTCCTATCCTCTCTGCAAAAATCCAGTGCCAAAAAGCTCCCGTAAATCTAATATTAGAGCCATTTAATAACCAGGCTGAAAGAGGTATCCCTTCGGGAAAATGGCTTATCCAAAACCGCCAGACCGCAAATGGAATTGAAACCGCCAAAAGGTAAATCCAAAGATTCCATTTCTTAAAAACACCAAAATCATATTTAATCCAAGCCAAATAGAATAACGGTAGAAGAAGAAAAATGGAAAATGGCTTAGTCAAAATCGCAAGTGCGAAAAACAAAATTGCCAAAAAGGCCCGGAATATATCCTTGTCTTTCTCCATCCACAATGAAAAGAATAAAAGAGTACCAATCTGGGAAAAAATCATCAGCTGTTCAGGCAAAATAGTGGTTGAGTAAAAGATGTAATATGGAATTGTTAAGAAAAATAGGGCGCTGAGAAGCGCAACGACACTATTCAAAAACCTTTTTACTAAAAAGAAAAGTAAAATTGCCGATCCTAGAGTCAAAAATATTGATACCAGCCTTGCCGTGACAAGATTAACTCCAAAAATTAAATAAGGGACTGCCACTAGAAGGTTATATATCGGAAACTCGACCAAACGATAACCATTTGGATTATCTTTTTGAGACCCAGAACTGGACAGGTCATCGAATCGAGGCAAAAAAATGTTAAAACCGTCTTTAATATAATTTCGGGAAACCGTAGCAGTATCGGCTTGTCTCCAAGAATGGCGGTCAGCTAACGGGCGATCAATTTTATGTAACCGCAGGATAAAACCTAAAAGCAGGATAATTACAAGCAAAAAATATATTAAGTTTCTCCTATTAAGCATCTTTCTTTCCTGCCAGACTAATCGTCTTTATAAGAATCCCCATTAAAATCCAAAAGATTATTGCAATTTTTGAAGCTTCGAAGATATCAATGAATAATGCATTTACAAGCATGGCAACTATAACTCCAAATATTGAAGCGACAATAAGTCTAGGCAGCTCTTCGTTTTCTCTCTTAAAAAAACTAAAAACCCGTCTTAAAATTTCAGCAAAAATCGCTGCGAAAGCCAGGAAACCTAAGATTCCAGTCTCACCTAAAGAACGCAAGTAGTCATTATCGGTCGCAAGAGAAATCGAAGAGACTCCAGTCCCAAACAGAGGATTTTTCAAAAAAGCTCTCAGGGCTCTAGGCCATTCAACGTTGAACCGAATTCCCTCTGAGCGGAAAACAATCCTCTGCTCTAAGTCTGAAGGCTCCCCAGGCGCTGGCCTCTCGGTCTTGGCAGTTATCGTCGCTTTATAACGTGGGTCTAGACTCTCATCGGCACTAGTAGTCGCTGTTTCTTGAGCAAAGGCGAAAGAAGAAGATGTCAAGGAAGATTGCTTTATAATCTTTTGGATCTTCGGAAAATTTTGCTGGATTGTAATTTTAAGCCTATCGGAAGTCTCTGAAGGAATTAAAATCCCCAAGCAGCACAAAAATATCAGAATTAATATTGAAAAGCGTTTCTTAAGAACAATAAGACTACTTACCGCTCCAAAGAAAAAAGCAAATAAGGAAATCCTTGAACCTGACTGCAGAAGCAACCAATAGGAAGCAACAGCTAAAAAGAAAATGATAATCTTTGTCAGTATAGTTTTCCCGATCTTGACGGTAGAACCTAAAATCAAAGTAGAAGATATGCAAAGGACAATAGCCAAAAAAGCTGCCAAATCAAATTGGCCGGCAAAAGTCGAGTTGACACGGGCACCTTCATTGAGGGGTAAAAGAAGACCTTTGGAAAACTCTTCGTTAGTCGTAGAAATAACGGGGAAACGAAAATATAATTGACCGATACCATATAAGAAAACAAAGAAACTAGTCCCAATAAGAAGTTCTATAAAAAATAGAGATTTTTTTACTGAAGTTACCGCAAATAGTGCAACAAAAAATGGCAAAAAATATTCAACTCTCCTAACCCAATGTAAAAACCCAATGTGAGGAATCACAACATCTCTTGTAAACAAAACTGCCAGAATTAATGAAACCCCGACAATAAATAAATAAAGACATATTGCCAAATTAAGATTATCTTTAAAAAACTCCCTTCTCTTTGGCAAAAAATAAAACAGGAAACTAACTCCAACAAGAACCATAAGAAAGTCCTCAAACCTTATTGCTACATAAGTCCTCGGTACACTTAGCAATGGAAACTTCGGGACAAGAGGAATTGTTATGATCAAAATCACAATCAAAAAACCCAATAAATCAAATTTTTTTGGAAAAAAACTTTTAAAGCTTTTCATCAATGTTCCAACCTGGTTTTAAAATTCTCCTCCAAATTAAAATCAACCCGCCAAACGAAAAAAGGAAGAAAACAAACAATAAGATGCGTTTCCAGATAGGAGTAGGTAAATAACGAATCGTAACTTTTGAAAAATAATTCTTACCGCCAACAATAATTGCCGTTTGAGCAATTTTACCTGATTTATCCTTATAAAGCACTGAAGGCTCAAAACCTGTAACTATTAAAGTTTCTCTAAACGGATGAACTATTTCCTCAAAATATGAAACTATTATTTCACTTCTAATCACCTGTTTTGCATATTCAGGTGGTTGATTTAAACGATAATTTAAAGGCAGAAATTTAAAAAATGGTAAAGCAAAAGATTGCTGATAATAATTTAAGACATCAGCTCTTTTTAAATCAGTATAGTAGCCGGATACTCCCGGAACTTGCCAAGTATCACCTTCCTCTTGCGATCTCAATGATTGTGGCAACGGTGATATTTTTGGGGAAGGTAAAAGCAAATAAAATAAAAAAAATATCAAAAAAATACTCAAAAGGATAAAAATGACAAATTTCAATTTTTCCATCGAAGCTATCTTAAGATTTTTAACTGGTCAAAGTCAATTTCGCTGGGTGACAAAATGCTTCCCAATAAGCCTTAAGGAGTTTGCTATTCCCTTTTAAAAATCCAAAAATCAAAATTCTTGCCAACGCCCCAAGCTCCAATAGAAGATAAGCAAATAATTTAGCATATATACTTTTATATTTCTCATAAAAATACAAAACAGCTTTATATTCGCCCGTAATTGCCACAATATTTCCATTAGTGCTCGCCTGACCAATATGAATAACTTTAGTATCTGGGAAATAAAGAATTTTAAAGCCATCTTTTTTAATTCGGTAGCAAAGTTCAACCTCTTCTCCGTACAAAAAAATTTTTTCATCAAAACCTGAAACTTTTTCAAATACTTCTCTTCTCACCATCATAGCTGCACCAGTTACCCAATCAACTTCTTGTTCCTTTTGATAAAAAGAGTCATGGTCTACATGATAAGGTTTTAAAAGTTTTCCAAAAGGAAGATCATCAATAAACGTCATCCACCAAAAAACTTGGGGCAAATCGGGGAAAAACCCAACTGATTGCTGCACAACTTTCTCAGGATTTAAAATTTTGGGTCCGCAAACAGCAATCTCAGTATTCTTACCAAGTTTTTTAAACATCTTTTCAAGGCTATTTTCAGTCAAAATAACATCAGGATTTAAAAAACATAGGTATCTTCCAACAGCAATTTTTGCCCCTTGATTATTGCCAGTTCCGAAACCTAAATTATCCTTATTCTCAATAACTTTAACCTCTCGAAAATCCTTCCTTAACATTTCAATGCTTGAATCCGAAGACAAATTATCAACAACAATAACTTCAAACTTAATTCCCTTAGTGAATTTAAAAATAGACAAGAGACACTTCTTTAAGAAGTCTTTAGTATTGAAATTGACGATTACTATTGAGACATCCATTTATTGGAAAAGTCTTGCGCGGCCTAATTTATAGTGGGGATCACTAATATCTCTTCTTTTAATAAACTTCGCCGGTATCCCACCCCAAATTTCAAATTCTGGTACATCACCTGCAACTACCGCACCAGCGGCCACAACTGCTCCTTTACCAATCTTCACCCCAGGTTGGATAATAACCCTTGGGCCAATAAATACATAATCACCAATCTCGACTTTTTCTTCAATCGGGCCAAAATCTTCAGATGTAATGTCATGCTCGGAATTGTAAATCAAAACCTGCGAAGCAATACCAACGTGATCTCCGATAACAAGAGTTGCTCTGCCGTCCAGGAAACAATGATCACCGACTATTGTTCCTTCACCGATAGTTACTCCAGGTGGAAAATAAAACCTTGACCCCATATGGATAAAAGAGTTCTTCCCAATTTTTACCCCGGAAAGCTGGAAAAATAACTTTCTAATACAATGAAAAGGAATTAAATTACTTACAGCATTTAATAATAAAAGTTCAAAATCTAACCAAATATTCGAAAGCCTATTTAAACCCTTTTTAAAAACCTGATTTGTACTTAGCTTTCTTCCCATGCGATCTTTCATATAGATATTATACCTCAACCATTCAAAAGAGCTGTATTTTTTAGAACCTTAAGTGTCTTGGTTGCACATTGTTCCCAAGAGAATTTTTCAGCTTGGGCAATGCCCTTCACTGATAGCTCTTGAGCAAATTTTTTGTTCGTGAGTACTTTTTGTATCCCATCAGTTATGGCTTCAACATCTTCCGAATTAACTAGCACTCCAGAATCTCCCACAACTTCCGGCAGTGAAGACCTATCTGACGCAATAACTGGACAACCGCAAGCCATTGCTTCCAAAATAGGTATACCAAAGCCTTCCCAAAGAGAAGATAAAACAAATGCTTGCGCCCCAGAGAATAATGCAGGCAGATCCTCATCTTGAACATAATCGGTCAAAATTACTTTATCTTTAATTTTAGGATCCTCGATTTTACTGAAGAAATCATCATATAACCAACCTTTCTTCCCTGAAATTACTAAAGCAACATTTATATCTTTTATTGCTTCTAATAATTTGACCAGATTTTTTCTTGGTTGGATCGTTCCCAAGAAAAATATATAGTCGCCGCGGATATCATATTTTCTTCTGACTTTTTGAAGCTTATTGGAATCCTTAACTGGCTTAAAAAGATTTCTGTCATACCCAAGGTAAGTAACAAAAACTTTTTGAGGATCCTTTTTGTAATATTTGACAATATCCTTTTTAGATGATTCAGAAATTGTTAAAACTGCTTGTGCTTTTTTCACCGAATAGGAAGTCCAATTCTTCAATTGATACAGGTCAGATTTATTAAAAAGTTGAGGGAAATGAGTATAAGAGAGGTCAAAAACAGTAATTACTGATGGGCAAGGACAAAATCTGGGAGCATAATGACCAGGAGTAAAAAAAACATCTGGCTTGGGGTTTCTTAGGTATAGATTTAAAGGAAGACCCACTTGAGTCCAAAATTTACTCGGACCGAAAATTTTATAAGAAAGCTTCGAACTTTTCTCGGGCAGGTCGTTTAAAGGCTTATCTTTTAAGTAAACAACAATCTCTTCATCACAAATCTTTACCAAATTCTTCAAGATCTCAAAGCTATATTCACCGCTACCGACTCTATTTTGAATATTAGCTTCATTACCATCAACACCAATTATCATAACAGGTTTTATTTATCTTGCATCTTTCAAAGTACTATCTTAAGACCAATCTAATAATAATTCAATAATACCTGTGTCGTTTTCAATTTTTGACGAGCTTATAGACAAAATAATTTTTATCAATCTCTTTTAGAATGTGGACCTTAAAGGGAGTAAATGTTCTCACTTCCCAGGCCAAAGCATCGCCAAAATTGTAATTGGAACTTGCGATCACATAAAGTGTATTAATATCTGAATATTGTTCTACTCCCATCGGTCTAAGTAAATAGCGGTATTTTAGCAGATATCTCAAGGGATGCGCCTGACTGTCAAAATCTAGCAACATTGCAACGTTAAAATTATTCTTATGATTATCTGACAAGATTGCTCTCGCAGCGATGTCCAATTTGATTACGTTAAACCCAGCACTCATTCCAACTGCATCAGTGAAAGATACCATCTTTGATGTCAAGTTAAAAATCACATAGGACACTATAACTGCGACGATAAACACATATCCCAAAAATCTTAAATAAATATTTTTAAACTTGGCAAATCGTAAATAAAAAAAGTCAATAATCAGCCCACCCAGAAATGCCAAAAGGGGCCAAAATTGCAAAAACTGATAATAAGCAAATCTGCTTTGACCAGGATTCTTAATCGTATCTTCAAAATACTGCAAAAATGTTCTGGAGTAATACAGGTCGTGTTTTACATCAAATAATATCATCGGAAAATTGGCGATAGCGAACCCTACCAAAAAGAGCAAGACACTTCTCAATTTGATTTTCGAAAAACTCGCCAAGACTATTAAAATCAAAACTGCTGTCAAAAAGTACATATATTCGAAACCAAAAGCTACTCCGGATAATAACCCTACAAGAAGCGGATATTTGGGTTTATTTTTAGCCTTAAATTCCCAAATAAAATAAAAAGTCAGTATGCCAATCAGTGGCAGATAGTTAACAATCCATATAAATAAAGAGTGGGAAATCATGTATTCGTTAAATATAAAAAGAATTAATGAAAAAAGTGCGACTCTCCTATTTGAAATCTTCGAGAGGATGAGAAATGTAACTAATCCCGTGAAGATGTTGAGGAGGGTGAAATAACCAGTTATCGGGATTGGATCGTAATTAAAAAACTTCTCCAATGGCATCAAACTATAGTTGAAAAGTGGACTAGAAAAAATAATGTGGCCTTCCGAAGTGACTCTTTGGGTAGATGGCACTCCGAGAAGAGTAACTTTCTCATTTAAATATTCGCCTGTTACGATAAGGGACATCGCTTGTTCTGGTCCAAAATTGATTCGAGAGGGAAAATTATAAAACCTCACAAACATTGCCAAGCTAACAGTTAAACAAACCAAGGCTAAAATTTTGCCCTTGCCAGAAAATTTATTCATGAAGGATTTGTCACTTTTGGTAAATCGAGTTATAGACATCGGCAGTCTCAGCTGCGCATTTCTCCCAACTAAAGTCCTTTGCCCGCGCGAGACCTTTCTCCCTAAGTTTTACTTTTTCAGCAATTGCTTCTTTGATCCCTTTCTTAATACTATCCAAGTTTTTGGGGTCAACTAAGATTGCTGCATCTCCTGCTACCTCACTCATACCGGAACAATCAGAAGTCACAACTGGACAGCCGCAACCAAATGCCTCTAATATCGGCAGGCCAAAACCTTCATAAAATGAGGGGTACAAAAGAATAGTGGCAGCACTATAAAGAAATGGCATGTCCACATCTGAGACTTGTGGTATGGTTTCGCCAGTTATTACTAGATTATATCTCCCTGAAGCTTGTCTCACTCTTTGCAAATTACGTCTGTTGCCTACCCCCCCTATGGCTAAAATAAATTTCTTTGGTAATCCAAATCTCTTTCTAAAGGCTTCAACTTTTTTAGCCGGTTGAGGAATAAATCCTTCTCTAACTGCTTCATATACTATCTTAATCTTTTTCTCAGGGATATTTGATACTTCGATCAAATCATTCTTCGTTGATTGAGAAACGGCAATCACAACATCTACTTCCCTTTCTACTAACTCAAGACGCCTTTTATGAACGTTTATAACTTTTGGAACTGACAGTTCTGGAAATTTTAATGGGATAACATCATGAAAAGTAGTCACCTTTTTAGCTCTTGACGGCGGTTGAGTCCAATCTGATGAATGAAAAACATCTACCTTACCAATGAACGTTTCAATCGGCAATACTCTTAGACGATTAAAGAGTGGCTCAAGTATAGTCGGAGGAATCTTAAAGGATTTAACATTTTTTAAAGACCCCGAATAATTTCTTCTCAGAGACGAGTAGAAATAGACCATCTCGAAATCCCCTCTTTTATCTAACCAAAGCGTTAAATTTTTAAGATACGAGGATACTCCTCCCAGGAAAGCTAATTGTGAGATATCAAACCCTACCTTCATCAATATTATTGTAGCAAATAATAAAGATCTTTTATAAAACTAGTTAAAGGGCCTGATAATCCGCGGGTCCGCCCGCAATATGTCATTTATATACAAAGCCAAAAGGATACCAAGCAGGCAAAAAATTATTATTCTCATTTTAATTGGAAACCTATATATAAAAATGCCTAAAAGAATTGCCACTAAAATGTGAGCGAGAGGGTATAAAATAAAAGTGAAGGCGAGGTTGTCCCAAATTTTGGTAAAGTCAAACTTTAATAAGGCTACAGCTTGATAAGCCGGGAAGTCTTTGTTAACAAAAATAAACTCAAATGGTTTCGAAAATGTTATGCCTATAAATCTTAAAGAATCCAGCATAAATCCAAAATAATATCTACCCTCAATAAGACTAACTCTTAAAATGTTTAATAACTCATCCAAACCAAAAGAGAGCACCAAGAGCATTAAAAAGTTTCGGTTACCTAAATATTTGAGTCTACTCAAGCCAGTCAACAACCAGATAAAAGCAAACGAGGAAACAACTATGGCTACTTGTACCGGGACTATCTTGGGAACGACTGCCCCGTAATAGACTACCCATCCATATTGATAGTCGGACCTTAAAATCAAGCCGAAAGCGGCAATCGAAATTAGCGAACTTGCCACCCAAACTTTTAAAATTTTTTTACGGTATGAAAAAAACAAAAGGACCAAACTTGCAACTATAAACCATGGAAAGTATGACTCCTTAACTTTTCCCGCCAATTCACTCACCAATTGTCTATCAAGAAAGTTGCTTTTATCAGCCAGAAAATAGTCTTTAAACGAACGGTCTTGATCGTATTTTACAAGATCTCCAAGCTTATTATTTAAACGGCTCCCAGTTGTCAATTCCCATACAGAATCCCCATAAGACAAGGTCGCTTTTTTCGGAAAGGTAGGATAGACTTTTGAAAACCGGTCGGCAAACTCGTTCATAGTAACGTCCTTAAGATTTCCAATTTGAGCCAACGCTTTTAGTTGATTTTCGTACTCTGGCAGAAACCGAGTGCTTTCCATACCTGTTTCCAACCCAACGGTGACTTGACCCAACTGATTTTCACAGTCAAGATATAAATTGACCAGTTTTTTAAAATAATCAGTATTTTGACCCAAAAGTGTATAATCATTTGCTTGCAGAGAAAAACTCGAATCAGACCCATATGCCAGAATTGGATCTCTTTGAGCCCATTGAATTATTGCAACATCTTGCTTATTTTTAAGATTACTTGCTGGAGTTAGTATATTTGCTTTAGAGGGATAATATGGAATACCCCACCATTGTCCCCAGACGCCGTAGTTGTCAGTTATCCTCTGGTCGGCTACAATCATCGCCGCTTTAATATTATATTTCTCCTTGAGGTAATTTAGGGAATAAGAATCAATCCACCAAGCGCCAACAGATTTCGGGTAATAATTAAACTCGCTCCTAAATTTTTCAAACAAATTATCTATTAACCTCCTTCTTTCGGATTGAGAATAACCTGATAAAAATATTGCTTTTGGTTTATACCATTCGGCATCATATGGATATATAACCCTAGAATCATCACCAAAAATCTTTGAAACTTCCAAAAATACTCCAACTTCCTGTCTTTGATCAAAATTTTTAATTTCTTTAATAAGCTCTTGGTCAGACAAAACTTCATATTGCACCAACCAAGTAGCCGCCAAGCCGTTCTCTTTAACCAATTTGTATTGGTCCTGAATTGGTTTCAGGCTTTTATCCGACCAAAGATTTCGGCTACGAATTGGATTAACTAAAGTTAAGTAGCGATTGCCGCATTCTGCTGTGCTTTCTGCAAAAACCTTAGGAACATAAACTAAAACGGATACGTAAAGAAAAAGAATAATAAATACCTTCACCATAGACAAATTGTAGATTTTCTAGTCTCTCTTATAAAGACTGATAAAGCCGACACCATTAAAATTATAAATTTGTGTCTTGTAAAATCCTAGCAATTGCAACTTCTTCTCCAAAAGACGTTCAGGATCTGTAACGTCCGCCAAGTATTCAAATAAATAAATCTCATTTTTGCTTTTTAACTCATCTAAATCATTTAAGTCATCAGATGACTTCGCTGGGATTTTCTTTAAACCAGGTTTCGGCTCAAGACGCCAATTAGTATAATAAGTAAAGGTACTCGGAATTTCATCGTATTCGAATAATGCTAGAGAATTCTCAGTCGCATTTTTTTCAATAGAATTTATCGCACCGCGCCAATTTTCTCTCTGAAAAGCAGGGTTTAAAAAATAAATCGAACTGGAAATAATTTCAGCAAATAAAACAAGACCCACAAGAATTCTTGTCCATAACGGTTTAAATTCGACCACATTGGCAGCAAGTAAAAGATAGAAGATCGGTAATATAAAAATTAATCTAAAATAGGAAAAGATAGGGATCACAAACGAAAAACCAAAAGCAAGGATCGGTGGAATTAACAAGAAAAGCAATAGTAGGTTATTTTTCCTTGTCCGCTTTTTGAACAGTTTAGATAAGATAACTATATAAGGTAGAGAGAGAATTAGTACAAAAACAACATAAAAAGAAGTTTTATTAAAACTTATTCTTCCAATGATAGTCTTTACTAAAAGAAGGGCTACTTCTTTAATATTTGCGCCCCCAACCACCTGTCTCCAGCTAGTAACTAAACCTACCATATATTGACCTTTGGCCAACTGGCCAGGCAAAACAAAAAACCACGGTACCAACGTTGCCATCCCAGCAATAAGAGCCAAAAAGTATCTTTTAAAATATTTTTTCCCGTAGAGTAAAATATAAATCACCTCGGCAGGTAAAATAAAATATGCAACATAGTCGGAGTATAAAATCAAAAAAACTGAAAAAATATAGCCCCAAAAAGCAAATTTTCTACCTTTTGTTAACTCGATTAAAAAAAACATTGACAAGCAAACTGCAAAAACAGCCATCGAATACATTCTGGCTTCCTGAGAATAATAGACGTGCAAAGGAGCCAGTGAAAGAAAAAGTGCCGCCAATATCCCTATCTTCTTAGAAAATAAACTTTTGCCGATTAAATATATGACATAAACTGTAGCTACCCCAAAGATTACTGACGGAAGACGAGCGGAAATTTCAGAAAATCCAAAAATGTGTCCCCAAACCCACAAAATTGCAAACCAGCCTGGAGGATGAAAATCCCCAATAGGATACTTAGTAACAAACCACCAAAAAGAAGTTGACCGTGCATAAACAATATTAATTGCCTCATCCCACCATAAACTTTGGTTCAGAGACAAAAATCTGATAAAAAAAGAAAATATAATAATTAAAAATATCATCAACTCCTCTTAGCCATTATGACAGTAATGGAACCTCTTTCGCTGACCAAAATATAATTCTTAAATATAAATGCCAATAATCTTAAAGGTATCAATTGTACTAGTCTAGGAAGTCTTTTAATTATTTCATTTACTTCGTTAATTTGTTCATCAATCTCCATCCTAGTTTTTCCCGCCACTTCAACAAAACCATGTTCAACTAAAATCTGGGATAATATCTTCGGCGGAATTAAAACAAGATGTTCAGGCAGATACATCCACCAACTTTTACCCATTAATTTAGCTAAAAGGCTACTTGGATTTGGAGTCTCAATATAAAAAACTCCTTTTGGTCTTAGAACCCTCTTTACTTCACTAAAGACCTTTCTAACATCCTGAACAGTCAAGTGTTCAATCATTTGGCTAGAGATAACCATACTCATAGACTCATTTGCTAAAGGAATCTCTGTAGCAGAAGCAATAATTTTATTTGAAGAACACCTAATCTTTGCCATACTCTTTTCATCTAAGTCTAAACCATAAAGATACATCTTAATATTATTACCTTTTCTTATAGAATCCAGAGCTTCTAAAACAACACCATCTCCACAACCCAAATCCAAAATTTTCAAAGCTTGATCTCCAAATAATTCACTCAACTTTAAAACTGAAGGAGTCAATAACTTTATAAATTGTTTAACTAAAATTTTTTTTCTTTTACCATAAAATTCAGTATTTTTTTTATTTCGAGAAATAATATAACCTGAGTAAGATATTTTTTTTGAATTTACGTTTGCTAATAAACCAAGTTTTGAATATTTAAAAAGCGAACTCATCGTAACTTATGTATTTTAACATCAGTAAAACTGCTAGTATAATACCTAAAGATTATCAACCAATACTGGAATCAATAAATTTCTATGCCACATTCCGAACTTCTTAAAGTTTCCTGTTATTTTATACTTATTGTATATACTTCTTTCAGTACTGGTTTTCCCCTATTAAAAATTTTTTTCATACTGACTAAAGAAAAATATAAATTTAATCTACCAACAATACTCGGATTATCAACTCTATTGGGATTAGGAATTTTAGGTTATTGTGGATTAGTTCTAGGTCTGTTATCAAAATTAAACAAGACTTCAATATTAACCTTATCATTCCTCCTTATCTTAATCACATTTCCGCAAACCTACAGCTTTCTTCATACATTTAAAAAACTTAAAATATTTAAACTTAGTTTTATAACTCTTATTCTAGGTACTCTCCTTCTAACTGCTATTGCAATACAGTACCTTTCAACAATGTTACCACCCTTTGCTTGGGACGAAATTGCTTATCATCTCCCCCAAGCTAACTTAGTTGCTGAAACAGGAAAAATAAGTTTTCCTTTTGGAACTAATCATTTTCTATACGGGAATATCCCAAAACTTATGGAAATAATCTTCGCAGAGGGGATTGTAATCGCCGGTTACCCTTTAGCTCACGCTCTAAATTTTGCAGTTCTTTTAGGATTAATACTAATAGTATTAGGAATTACAACAAATTTATGGGGAATAAAAACAGGCCTCATTGCTTCTCTTCTTATAGCAACATACTATGATCTTCACTGGGTATCAACTACTGGTTATATAGATGGAGCTGCTACTTCCTTTGAAATAGCTGGTCTCTTGATAGCTTTCATTTGGGCAACAAACGAAAAAGCGCTATTGTCACTACTATTAATTTCTGGTGGTCTCATTGGAATCTCATTAAGTGTTAAATATACTCCGATTTTTACTTTTCTTTTTATCTCAATATTGATTCTATCAAGGGCCCTAATTTCAAATAATCGTAAAAAGAATATTCTTCATTTCATACTATTTTCCCTGACTACTTTCATCTTTTCATTTTTCTGGTATATTAAGAATTTCGTTCAATTCCAAAATCCTATTTACCCTTTTTACTTTGGGCACAAAGGATTTTCTAATGAAGATTATAGATTGTTCATCGAATCTGTTCATTCTTATATTATGCCACTTACTATAAAAAATTTTCTTAAAATTCCCTTACAATTTATTCAGTTTATAAACGTTCCTATTTTCTTCAGTCTAATCTTCTTACCAATTGCTTTAACAATTAAAAAAAACACTAAATTTTTAGTGCTTTCCTTAATTTACTCACTCTCATTTCTTGGTTATTGGTTCTTCTTTGCTACACACCAAATAAGATTTTTAATGCCTGCAATTATAGTCTCCCTGATTTGCTTTTCAGTAACTATTTTTTTAGCAAATCTCAGGTTAAAAATTATTTTTTTTTCAATTAGTTTTACGGTTTTTTTAATCTTTATGCCACAAAACTTTTTCTCAAAAGAAAACCTTAAAAATTACTTTTCTTTTTACATAGCCTCAAGAGTTAAATACGGTCTAGGGCTAGAAAACGAAGACCATTTCCTCTCAAAGGATTATAATTTTGGATGTCTTATACCTACGATTAGATTCATAGATAATCAAAAAATAAAAGGAAATGTTATAGATAACTGGACCCTTCCTTATAATAATGGGGCAAATTATTATTCAAGAAATCATCTTTTCCAACCTTATCAAAAAACCTTCTTGTCTAAAGAAATTTTTAATGAAAATAACTTCAAATATCTATATATAAATAAATCTACCCGAGGAAAAGTCGGTACAAATATTGATCAGAAAATTGCCTTAGAAGACAATATAATCTCAAAATCAAAACTAGTTTTTTCGAACAGGGATTGTAACCTTTACAGAATAAATAACGGAGAAATAAATACAAACTAAAAAAATAAAATGTGATGAACCTTCTTTTGCATTATTTCAATCTTCTGCCTTCCTTTATAGTAATTTTTCTTATTGGATTATTTTTTACTATTTCTATTTCCACATCAACAATTTATTTTTTTAAAGAAAAAAATCTTAATTTAATAACTCTTGCTTTACTTCCTTTCTATTCCACTTCATTATTCATTTCAGTTTCATATTTTCTAATTTACTTTCTCCCTTCACCTATTTTGTCCCTTCAAATAATTTATTTTATTTTCATCGCCTTAAGCATTATTGGTTTTTATCTTAAGAGAAAAGGATTAATTAAGATCATAGGAAATTTACTTAAAAACCAAAAAAGAATTCTATTTTCTATTGCACTAATTAATCTTTTTATCATAATTGTTTTTTACAACTTCATTTATTTAAACGGCCTACATGATGAATACTTCCACCAAGCGGCAATAAGATTATTTCTTTTAAATAACCACTATCCCTTTCTAAATCCTTACCAGATAGGAGCTAGCCTTAACTCCTCCTATCATGTTGGCCTTTATCTGCCAGTTGTCATAATAAAAAGCTTATTTAATTTAACTATTGAAAACGCATTAGACACTTTAAAAATTGCTTTAATAATACCTATCTTCCCTTTTTTATTTTTAGCAACTAAAAAAATACTTAACACAAAATCAAATTTTAAACCATTAATTCTTGCTTTTACAATTTTATTTGCCGGACCAAGTTTATTTTTTTTAGATAACTTTTCCCAAAGCGTTTTTCTCTTCAAAAATTATGCAGAAATTTATTTACCCGTCCTACAAGATTTTGCAGGTATATCTTGGCTTGGCTTAATTTTTTACCTAGTTTTTATTCTTTTCACCATGTTGTTAATCACAAAAAAAGTCTCATTGAATTTACCGTCAGTTATTCTTTTCTTTCTAGTGACAACATTTTCTCTTCTATTGATAAACCAAGCGTTTTTTTATATTTACCTTTTAAACTTAACTCTAATTATTATTTTAAATTTAATAAGTTTTCTAAAACCTTTTAAAAAATTTAAAAAATACTTCCTATTCCTTTTTTTGATTTTAATATTAATACTTCCACTCTTTATCTTTTTTGACAACTTTATCTCAATTAAAACTAATTCTATTAAATTTATTCAAAATTTTGTTAGAGTAAAAAGAGAGTTAGGGATTCCCTTTGAAAATCCTATCAGTCGCCAAATAGAATATGCATCCTTTAGTACAAATTCAATTGTTCCAATTTTCCAAAAAGTTGGCTTATTGTGGTTTTATGCACTTTTTCTTCTTATATCATCAAAATTTAGAAAATGGAAAACTGACTTTCGAGTTAAATCATTAATGTATTTAAACTTATTATTTTTTCCTGCAATTGTGTATTTTATTAATATTGGTGTTTCAAACTTAGCATTAAATAAATTTTTGAGACCAACGTTTGTTTGGATCCCCTTAACAGTTTTTTGCTTAGGCCTTAATAGGAAAAAATCAAAACTAATTTTCCTCTCTAGTGCCGTTCTTTTATTCTTTTCTCTTTTACCATCTTTTGTTTATTTCATAAGAGCAAACAATCAAAATTTGCAACGTTTTTGGGTCATTACAAATAATAATGATTCTTCGCTTATTAACTATCTAAATAAAAACAATAATTTCAAAGAAATAATCACTAACAGTTCTTATTCACAATATCTTGTGGCCAATAATGTAAATGCTCAAGTCAACTTATGCACTAATGAATGTACCTCTCCACCAAAAAAAGGTTTACTTGTACAACCACTTTTAACCTGCGAGTGCTTATGGAAAAGTTCGGGAAAATTGTATATTGATGATAAATATTTTCCTCCTTTATCGGAACTACAAAATGAAAAAAATAACTACAAAAAAGTCCTCTCTAATAACAGATATGACGTTTATATTTACTAAACGATGAAAAAAATTTCTAAATTTTTTAGGTACGAACTAATTTTTTTTGGATTAATTTTATTATTTATTTTAATTAGCTTGCTAAGTTTAAAAAAAATCGGACCCGAATATGACGAATTAATTCCCGTCAATGCTGCTATTAATTGCCCTAACTCATCTTTTCTCATCCGCTCAATTTACATAAAAAGTCAATGCATCCCCATAATGTTATCATCATATCTTGGAGGCTCTCTTTCAATTCCTTATAAACTCTCCTTCATATTTTTTTCTCCAAATGTTTTGGTATTTAGGCTAACCAGCTTATCTATAATTATCCTATCTTTATTTCTTTTATTTATTACTTTAAAGAAGACTTTTAACAGTCTCATTGCTAGTTTAACATTATTTTTTTTAGTTTTTGATTCACAATTCTTTTTAACACAATTATTTGAAGGAGCTACTAATCTACCTTTTTTAATAAGAGTATTTTTCTTAAATATTTTATTTACTTTAAAAGAAACTCTATCAAAATATTTACTATTAGGATTAATTATTGGATTTGGAATATACACAAAATTAGATGCTTCTTTTTTCTTTTTCTCTATTTTAATCTCTTTAATCTGCATTAATATTAATATTAAAAAATTCCGGAAAGACTTAAAAACAAACTTTCTAAAATTTTTATTTTTATTCGCAGGATTAATTATCGGCTTATCACCTTTTCTTTTTTTCATTTTAAGGAATAAAGACATTTTTTCCCTCGTAAGATCAGTTGGTGAGGGTAGCGAATCAATAATCGGCCAGAAAATTTCGGATTGGTTCCTACAATTGTTACCTCAAAACTGGTTCTACTATATTTTTATGGAGAAAATCTATATTCCTTCAGCTATTAAGTTACTTGCAATTCTATTAACTTTAATCTGGCTTTTTGCAAGTTTCAAGTTAATTTCAAACAAAAAGTATCGTTTCTTGAGTCTTTCTTTCATTATTTTCTTAGGACTCTATTTCTCTTATCGAGGTCTTATTTCCCCTCACCACAGAGTATTAATATACCCCATACCTCAAATTATACTTGCAATTTTTCTTGTTTCTTTAAAAAGCAAAAGGGTGATGTTTTTTGTTATTGCCAGTTATTTAGTTATTTATATCTTTAGCTTTTGGAATTTCGTAATCATATCATCAAAAAATTGTGGAGTTAGATCCGCATCCTGCCATATTTACAACCTTTATGACTACCTAAAAAACGGAAATAAAAATATCTTAATCGGCGATTGGGGAATCTCTAATCAACTTTTATTGCTTTCAAAGGGGAAACTAAATCTAAACGAAGTTTCATATACCTTAAACGATGTTTCTATCCAAAATGCCAGAAAATATCTAGAACCACTCTTATCTTCTTGTCCAACTTTAATCCTTTACAGAAATGAAAAATCAATTTTTACCCTCTCAAATAAAAATATAAGAGAAATCCTAAAAGATTATCCCCAATATCAACCTGAATCAGTTGATGAATATCAAATTTTTAGATGTAATAAAAAGGCAAGTTAAAACTCAAGAAATGAAATATCCTCTGGAAAAAAAGACCAATAAGAGAAACTGTATGGATAAAGACAAGATATAAAAAACGGTACTTTTTTTTGTCAAAAGAATAGATAAAACGATAAAAATTGGGAATAAAACGATACTATACCTAGGAAGTGCAGAAAATGTTCCAGATGAAACCGGAATTAAAAATGCAAAAAAAGCAAAAATCATGTAACTTACTCTGACTCTTTTAATCCAACCTAAGTAGAATAAAAAAGAAACAAAGAAAAATGTCAAAAGCTCCAGTAATGCTACCCACCATTCAAATCTAGAAGCTGGAAAAGAAAACAAAATTTTTGTATAACGCACAAGAGTTTGAGGAAAAAGAACTATTGAATTAACCGATCGACTATTCCCAAGTTCAGCTTGCGCTTTCAAAAAATAGAGGAAATCTCCATATCTTTGGAAATTATAGAAAGAATACGAAACCAACCCAATGGGAACCAAAAACAAAGCCCATCCTTTCGATAAAAATTCAAAAATTCTAGTTACTGGAAGTTTTTTTTCAAACAACTTTTCTGAAACAGCAAATTCACAAACAAGTGCTGGGAAAATAAAAACTCCAACTATTCTAGTTGCAGATAAGAGACAACCTAATACACCCGATATCAACCACCTTTTTCTCCTAGAAAAATAAAAAATTAAAACAGCTAATAAAAAAAATAAGCTTTCAGAATATACTGCTACAAAAAAAAAGGATGTTGGGAAAATTAATAAAAAAATAATTGCTCTCTTTGCAACTTTTTCATCATAATCAAGAAGAATCAGTTTATAAAAGTATATTAAGCCAATAAAAAGAAAGGCACTTGAGAAAATAAGTGCTATTAAAAATTGTGTCTGGCTGAAAGGCATGTTTTGACCAACAAATCTTGAAGTTATATTTATAAAAAGAGGAAATAATGGGAAAAATCTCACATCTTGTGTATATCCATTCCCAGCAATAGACAAGTAATGGACTCCATCAAAATTTGCCCACGGCCAAAAAAGAAAATTATTAAAAAAACCTTTAAAAGCTGTTCTAGAAAAAATGTTCGTATACTCGAATCCTTGGCGATAAGGAATAAAACAATATCCTATTATTAAAGGCAAAAAAAGAAAAAGCCTCCAAACAACAAAAACCTTAAGTAAAAAAGAATATTTTTGTAAAAAGGGTTTCAAATTCTCAATTCAACTTTATAAATATTACATAAATCGTAGCAACCACTGTAAACTTCAGTAAGAATAAAATCTTCATTAAGTTTATTAAAATCTCGGTGAAGAGCAGACACATTCCCCAAACCATATTTCTCAACATAAACCGAATCCCCTTGGTTTATAAGTTTTTTATAAAGAGCTGGCAAGTCAGAAAAATCTTTTGGATCCCCTTGCCAAACAATCTGTTTAAAACTCATAAAATCTTGATCTTGTGACAAAGGCAAAACTTTGTAATTGTTGTTTGTATAGAAATCTATGAAATAGGGCGACATAGCTGATATTAAATAAGGCTTTTTGTTATTCTTTACTTTTTCATTTGTAAAATACTCGTTCATTTTTTTAACCGAAACGAAATACCAAGGTGTTTCTGAATGCCTTAAATTTAACATTATTTGATACTTAAGACGAGTAAAAGAAGAAAACAAAACTAAAAATATTCCTAAAAATAAGAGCCCAAAATATAAAGATTTTAAAACTATTTTTTTATCAAGAAATCCATAAATAAAACTTTCAAACAAAGCAATTCCAATTATTAAAATCGGTATTGAAGTGTATATGTAACGTGTGTCAACAGTATAAAAGGTTGACATAAAAACTATTTGGCCAAAAAGAACTGAAAATAGAAAGAAAGCTAGTAATTTTAATTTTTTTGAAAACAAACTAATTAAAATTCCTGAAATGCCTAATAAGCCTAACCAAAAAGGAACTAATGGTGTATAGTCCCACAGGAATCTGACAGATCTGCCGAAAATTGAACTTAAATATTGAGGGAAATTATTGGAAAAATAATTTAATGAGAACCAAGAAAATTTTGCTCCCGCTAAAATTAACTTTCCATCACTTCTGGCAACTTGACCAAATAAACTACCAAAAAAAAGGTTCCAAAAAATTTTAAAAGACACACCGTGAAAGGTTTCATAAACTAAAAACAAACTTGATAAAAATAAAAACACCAAAAAAAATGAAGCAAAAGACCTTAGTTTAACAATAAATTGGGTTTTCCGGCTACGAAAAATCTTTATCAAGTAAAAGAGAAAATATAAAGCGGTTATTGGAAAATCTGCTGTCTTGGTGACAAAAAATGCTCCCCCGACAAATCCGGCAAACAGTTTGTTCCTAAATGAATCTTCGGAAATCAATAAATAGGTGCCTGCTAAAAACAAAAACAAAATTAAATTTTCCGCCATCGCTAAGGTAGGAACCCAATAAATAAAGTAATTTGAAGTGAATAAAAAAAGAGGCAAAACCATTAAAATTTGTCTTTTTATTATTTTTTTCAAAATCAAATACAAAAAAAAGACTGAACTAAAAGAAACTATCAAATTGGCAAAATAAAACATCCTAGGATCGTGCGAAAATAAAAAAAATGGAACCAATAAAACAGAATAAAGAGGAGCTACTGTAGGATTAATAAATGTTCCCCCTGTTGATAACTTAAAATCTAAATTTTCAAAGAAGTGAATCGCCGGGTTAATATAATGGAAAGTATCAGGATAAGGCTCAAGATTTGCAATTAAATTTCTTTCTGAAAAAGGGTTTTTAAACAAAAGCAAACCTAAAAGGAAAAAGCATAGGAAAAAAACCAAATTTGGAAGAATAAAATTCTTAATTTTACTACTTATATCTAAATTCATTAAAGCTTCACAATTTTATCACATCATTAAAATTATAATATAAATTTATCTAACCTTTTAGAATTATGTCGTGTATAATTACTGACAATGTTTTCAAATTTTAATAATTAAATACAAATTCTTTAATAAGATTCAAAATAATTAATAAATTAAAAATGTTTACATTTGAAGAAGAAATCCTAGAGCCAATAGCTAGACATTTTAGATATCGAAAAGGCTATTCCCATATTAAAAATAAAAATACTATTATAGTAGATTTAGGTTGTGGTCCAGATCTTTCGTTCCGCAAATTTCTAATTAAAAAAGGTTTCAGTGCCAAAAAGTACATCGGAGTTGATCCATTGATTAATAATCGCACTCTTAAGAAATTCATTAACAATAAAAATGTTTTACTTCTTAAAAACCGTGCTGAAAATTTACCAATAAAAAACAACTCTGTTAACTATATTGTGGGTTTTGCTTTTCTAGAACATGTTGACAATCCAAAAATAGTAATAGGAGAATCTCTGAGAATATTGAAGAAAGGAGGTTATGCTATTTTCACCTGCCCTTCAAATAAGGCAACTAAACTTTTAGAGTTTCTATCTTTCAAACTAGGACTGATCTCAAAAACCTTAATGGCCGAACACAAAAATTATTTCGAAAAATCAGATCTAAAATCCTTAACTAAAAGCTACAAAAACCGTTTAATTTTCAAACATCAATACTTTGAATTTGGTTTGAATAACCTCATGATAATAAAGAAAATAAAATGAAGAAATGGCTATCATATTTCTTCTTATTTTTGCTAATTTTCAGCTTTGTATTTCGAACTTTAATTTTGCACTTATCAGACAATCTGCTAGACTGGAATGACTACCCGGTTTTCGTATGGATTATTTTCCAAAACATAGAGAAAATTTTAAACTTTCAATTTTCAACATTCTTCAACACTAACGCATTCTACCCTCATCCTAACACTCTTTTGTTTTCTGAAACTTTCCTTACTCAATCCCTTATTGGAATTCCATTTACTTTGGTTTTACATAACCCAGTTCTAATTTTCAATTTAATTTTTATTATTACATTCTGTCTTAACTACTTTTCAACTTTCATCTTCTGGAAACTAATCTTCAAAAGAGATTATCTAGCATTCTTAGGATCAATTTTTACCATCTTTTCTCCTTTTTTCCATTTAGAACATGGACATTTTCAAATGCTATCATACTGGCCATTCTTTTTTTGCCTCTATTTTCTATTTAAAATTGAACTTGAAAATAAAAAAAATGCCTTTTTTACTGGCCTATTTTTGGCCATTCAATTTCTAGCTTCTATATACCTTTCGTTTTTTCTCATCTTTGCAATTCTAATTTTTTTCATAATTGAAGCTGTGTCAAAAAAAAAGTTTTCACAAGTGATAGAAAGCTCATTCCTAATCTTTTTAGTGTTTTTCTTAATATCCGGGATTTTCATCAAAGGTTACTTTGATACAAAAAGAATTTATAAAATTCATAGAAACCCCAATGAATATATCCAATACTCTGCCGAGGTCAGCGATTACTTGTTTACATCACCAATCAATTCCTTAATCCATAAAACTAAGATCATTCAAAATTGGAATAGCTTAAACAAAAACTACTCAATAGAGAAAAGTTCTTTTCCTGGCTTTTTGCTGTTAGTTCTATCTCTATTTGGATTAGTATACTTTTTTAGGAAAAAAACAATTTCCAAAAGTAGAGTAGAATTTATTTTTTTTATTACACTAACTTTTTTTGGAATTTACTTTTCTCTTGGTCCCAGGCTAGTTTTCAATGGGAAATATATAGGAATTCCTCTCGTACCATATTACTTTATGGTTAAATTTCTTCCAGTTTTTGATTCAATACGAGTCCCTACAAGATGGTCTTTCCTCTTTTATTTCGGACTAATCTATTTCTCTTTGACTTTCCTGGCTAATTTAAAAGCGAGGCAAAACTTTCTATTAATTGCAATTTTCGTGTTTTTTATTCTCGAATATCTGCCATTTGATATACAGACTCATAAGGAAAACTATATTAATAATCAATATTCCATAATTAAAAATATCTGTTCACAAAAAAAACAGGTCTTATTGGAAATTCCAGTAACACATCTTTCGGCAGACAATAGTACTCAAGAAGGTCTTAATTACATATCGAAAGTTGAGTTGGCCTCTTTATACCACCAATGTTACATAATAAACGGCTATAGTGGTTACGACCTACCTTCTTTATTTGAGTTTCCTAAAGAACTTGATTCCATAGCTTTGGAAGAAAACGTTGATAAATTTTATAAAATCCTAAAAGATAAACAAATAAATTTATTAAAAATAAATTTCAATATGCTGCCTAAGGGATCGAAAGATGCATATAAATTATTAACGGAGAATATAGAAAAAGACCAAAGGTTTCAAAAACTGGGTTCATACTTATATTTAGTAAAATATTAAAATTATTTTTTCTGATACAAAACGAAAATGTCATGAAGGAACCTATTACCAAACGTCTTGCAAAAGGGTCAGCAATAATATTTTTCTATACAGTTGGAGCGTCTCTCCTTGGATATATTCTTAGGATACTACTTTCCAGGACTTTGTCTATAGAAATGTTTGGATTATTTTATTCAGTTAGCGCAGTTTTTGTCTTACTTTCGGGTTTTAGCGATCTAGGTTTTGGGGATGCATTTGTATACTATGCTTCCAAATATCTTAAGAGGAAAGACCTTAAAAGGGTGTGGTTAATTTATAACTATTATCAATTTATTTTTGTTGGTTTCTCTTTGCTAGTATCAGCGATGCTAATCTTTCTGGCGCCTTGGCTTTCAAAACATTTTTTTAAATATCCGGAAGCAAAACTTCTTATTTACATCTTAGCTCTATATTTCCTTGCTAATTCATTTTTTATGTCAGTTCAAAAAATATTTATAAGCCAGCAAAAAACAAAAATTTTTTCTTCCTTCCAATTCTCACAGTTATTATTCGCCGTCCTATTCTCAATATTGTTTCTACTTGGTGGCAAAGGGAATATCTATTTCTACTCCATAGCTTGGTCAGGCAGCTTTATAGCGTGTGCACTCTTTTACAATATAATTTTCTACCGCAGGGATAAGAATTTGGTTCATTCCTTTGAATGGAATAAAAAAAATTTTAATACCCTTTTAAAATATGCTATACCGAATTTATCTGCCACCTTACTATTCATTTTCATTACTTACACCGATACTATTTATATAACTCTTTTAAGAGGAATCAAAGAGGTCGGAATTTATAATGTAGTTTTACCAATAGCTTCAATTTCTTCTATTATCTTAATGCCAATAAATACGTTGATTTTCCCTCTTGTTTCTCACTTTATGGAAGGAGAAAAAGAAGAAGTCCAAAAAATTATTCAAAGTGCTTTAATTTTTCTACCTTTTATTAGTTTTTACTTTGCTATATTTTTGATTCTTTTTCCTTCTTATTCGATATCTCTTATGTTTGGACAGAAATGGTTAGGGCTAACTGAAAGCCCTTTAATATTTTTTTCTCTAAGTTACATTCCTGCTGTTTTATCAAATTTTCTTCTTGTTGTCGCTATTGGGATGGGGCTGGTGAACGAAAGATTAAAAAATTTATCAATAATCGGGGTCACAAAGCTCGTCTTAACATTCATTTTAGTTAAAAATTTTGGGGTTCTGGGCGCCGCTTTTGCTAATTTAGGGGTTTTCCTGTTATCCACGATCCTCTACGCCAAAATGGTAAGAAAAATTGTGAGTTTCTCGTTTCCGTTGATTTATTACTTCAAACTAAGCATCCTCGGGATTTCGCTCTTTCTTTTTGTAACTATTTTTGAGATCAAGCCACAAAGTCTCTTGCAATTTTTACTGTTTGGTGTAATTTATACTATATTAATAATCATCTTTGGACTTTATTTACGTTTACTAAACAAAAATTTTCTAAGTATGTTTCTTAGTAAAAAGACCCTTTGAGATTAATTCAAAGGTCGGATGGTTTTAGTTTAGATAAATCGTAGAATTTAGCTGGAGAAATTAATATGAAAACAGCAGTAAATAAGAATGACAAAATTTACTATATGAGCAAATATTGGAACGATTACCCTAAGGTAAAAGAATATATTTGTAAGAATTTTACCGGAGACAAAAAAAAGACTTGGCAAGAAGATTTTAAAGAACGTTTTGCAAAAAAACCATTTGAAAAAGGTCTGTTCATAAATTGCGGAAACGGACGGGTCGAACGCGAGTTTATTGACAAAAATATCGTTAATTCAGCAGTTGCTTTCGATTATTCAAAAAATCTTTTGAAAACCGCAAGATCGAAAAAGGAAAAAAGAGATATTTACTACTTTCAAGCTGATGTAAATAAGGTAGATTTTAAAGAAAACGACTTTGATTTAGTAGTAAATGTGGCGGGGCTTCATCATGTTCAATATTTAAACCGACTTTGTCTTATTTTAGCTAGAACCCTAAAAAAAAATGGTTTAATGGTAAGTTTCGACTATATCGGGCCTTATCGTAATCAATATCCCCATAGACAATGGTCACTCATTAAAAAAATAAATAATTCTTTGCCAGATAATATCAAGAAAGAACCTTTAAACCGCCCCCATTTACCATCTATGCTTGTAGCTGATCCGACAGAGGCCATTCATTCCAACTTAATCATTCAAACTTTGAGAAGATATTTTTATTTTTTGGAGCGACATGATACCAACGGAGGGATCGCTTACGAGATCCTCACCCACAACAAAAAATTAGAATCCGTAGGGACCAAAAGATTGAATTTTTATATCAATAAAATACTCTATGCCGATGAAATTTATTCAAAGAAAAAAGAAGTACCTACTATGTTTTCATATTTTATAACTAAGCCATATAAAAATTCATTAAAGAACAAGAAAAGAATTAAATATTACCAAACTGTTGAAAACCTTCGTGAGTTTATTTCAGAAACATTTGGGGGAATCTATTATTTTGAAGATTTATTAAAATTGATAAAAAACCAGATAAAAAATATTTTAAAATTTATGTTAAAATTAGTTTTCAAAAAATATGCAGCAAAGCAAGCTTTTTAAAAATAAAGTCGTCTTAATTACTGGAGGAACTGGTTCCTTTGGGAAAGCTTTTGTAAGAGAGCTTATAACAAACCATGAGCCTAAATCTGTAAGAATTTTTAGCCGGGATGAGTTTAAACAATGGAAAATGAAAGAAAAATTTCATGATTATCCAAATGCTGACTTGCTAAGGTTTTTTATAGGCGATGTTCGTGATAAAGACCGATTAAAACGAGCTTTTGATGGAACTGATATAGTAATACATGCTGCTGCTCTCAAACAAATTCCCGCTGCAGAATATAACCCTTTTGAATTCATTAAAACCAATATTTTAGGTGCGGCAAATGTTATTGATGCGTCAATTGATTGTGGAGTTAAAAAAGTAGTTGCGTTATCTACTGATAAAGCAGCCCATCCTATTAATCTCTATGGCGCAACAAAATTGTGCTCCGAAAAATTATTTATTGCCGCAAATAATATGAAGGGTGATCATGACATTGTTTTTTCTGTAGTCCGTTACGGTAATGTCATGGGTTCTCGAGGATCAGTTGTTCCTTTTTTCCTAAAACAAAAGCATGAAGGGACTATTATTACAATCACTCATCCAGAAATGACTCGCTTTAATATTTTAATGAATGAAGCCATAGGTTTAGTGCTTTTTGTTCTAGATAATGCATTGGGGGGAGAAATTTTTGTTCCCAAAATACCGTCTTTCAAAATAGTCGATCTAGCAAAAGCAATCGCCCCCGATTGTAAATATGAAATAGTAGGAACTCGTCCAGGAGAAAAAATACACGAAGAAATGATTACTGAAGAAGACTCTTTAAATACTGTTGAATTTTACGATTATTTCGTAATTGCTCCAACGAACCCAAATTGGGATATTAATGAAATGATTAAACAATTTGGTGGAGAACAAGTAAGACCAGGTTTTGTTTACAATTCAAACACCAATAAAGATCGGCTTTCGGTTACAGATCTTCAGAATTTAATTAAAAAATATTTCGACCCGAATATTGCAGCTATAGAAAATAAACAACCCTTAGAAAAGACTGAAAAAATTAAAGACAATACAGTCAAAAATTTTTTTTCTTCATTGTTAAGCGATAGTTAAAAACAATTTAGTTTAAAATTTAATTGGAAAAGAAAAATATGAAGAAAATAATCCCCTATGGACATCAAAGTATATCCAAAGAAGACATCAAAGCTGTTATTAAAGTTCTTAAATCAGATTATTTAACTCAAGGCCCGACTATCCCCGAGTTTGAGGAAAAGTTGGCCGAATATGTCGGGGCCCGTTATGCCGTTGTTTTTAACTCGGGTACTGCGGCTCTTAATTCTGCTTATTTTGCTGCCGGGCTTAAAAAAGGAGACGAATTTATAACAACACCGAATACTTTTATTGCAACCGCCAATGCAGGAGTTTATCTTGGTGCGAAACCAATATTTGTTGACATTGAGAAAGAAACAGGAAATATTGACTGTTCAAAAATCGAACCAAAAATTTCTAAACAAACAAAATTAATTGTCCCATTACATTATGGTGGACACCCAGTAGATTTAGAAAAAATCAAACAATTAGCAACTAAATATAAACTACACGTAGTTGAAGATGCCTGTCATGCTTTAGGAGCAAAATTCAAAAGGAACAAGATTGGCAGTTGTAAATATTCTGATATGGCAGTATTTAGTTTCCATCCTGTTAAACACATCACTACTGGGGAGGGCGGTGCTGTAACGACAAATAATAAAAAATTCTATAATAAACTACTCATGTTTAGAACACATGGGATTACCAAACAAAATTTCCAGAATGAATCAGACGGAGAATGGTATTATGAAATGCAATTTCTAGGATTCAATTACCGCCTAACGGATTTTCAAGCAGCCTTGGGAATTTCTCAACTTAAAAGAATTAATCAGTTTATCAAAAAACGCAGAGAAATCGCTCAGGTATATAACCAAGCCTTTAACAATAATCCCTATTTTGAAGTAATAACAGAAAAAGTTTATGCATTTTCTGCTTATCATTTGTTTTCTATCCTTTTAAAGGATAGCTACATTTCTAAAAAACGACAAATTTTTTCTAAGTTACGGGAAAACAGGCTTGGTGTGCAAACTCATTATATACCAGTCTACCTCCAGCCATATTACCAAAACTTAGGCTATCAAAGAGGTCTCTGTCCTCAAGCTAAAGATTTCTACCAGAGAGAGATAAGCATTCCAATCTTTCCGTCAATGACAAAAAAGCAAATTAACTATGTAGTGAAAACAATTTTTAGAACTTTTAAGACAATAAATCCTCTCTAAAATTTTCTGCCTAAAGGTTTTTTTTACTTTTTATTAAAGACCATTTTAGAGGAGTTCCTTTCTTAATGTTCTTACTCGCCAACTTACCAATTACTTGAAAGAGATATTTGGGAGCTAATCCAAAATTTGGTCTTATAGACCTAACATTATCAAGAGTAAATTTCTGCCCTTTTTTGATATCTTCTACCACGAATAGCGAACGGGAAAATTGGCGATTTATTTTAATCTTTTTGGTTAATAAATAACTGACTTTACCTAAAGCTTTTTCCGTGTTTCTGATGGTGTCAACCATTTTTTTGAATTCTTCTGGTTCCAGAGAAAATGATGCATCCGGCCCACCCATTTTACGATCTAATATAAAGTGTTTTTCAACAATTCTTGCGCCTAAAGCCACAGCTACAGCCGGTACAGTTAAGTCGAGAGAGTGATCAGAAAAACCTACTAAAGTTTTGAATCTTTCCTTCATATCTTTAATCGTAATTAAGTTTAACTCATCGGTATTTGCAGGATAAGAAGAAGTGCACTTCAAAAGAGCTATTTGGTTATTACCAACCCTCTTACATATTTTTAAAACTTCAGTTATTTCATTTAATTTGGCTATCCCTGTCGAAACCAAAATAGGTTTTCCTTTCGACGCTATATACTCAATTAAAGAAATATCATTTATTTCAAAAGATGCCACTTTATAGGCCGGAACATTAATTTTTTCAAGAAAATCAACGGCTGTTTTATCAAACGGAGATGAAAAACATATTAACCCTAATTCTTCCGCATATTTTTTTAATTTGGGTTGCCATTCCCAAGGCATATATGCCTCTTCGTAAAGTTTATAAAAGATTTTATTATCCCAGACTGTGCCCTGTCTAATTTTAAAGTATTTATTATCGATGTTGATTGTAATAGTATCCGGAGTGTAAGTTTGAAGCTTAATAGCATCTGCGCTGGCTTTCTTCATCATTTTAATTGTTTGTTTTGCTAAATCAAACTTTTGCAGATGGTTACACGACAGCTCTGCTACAATAAAAACGGGATAGCCATCACCAACTGTTCGATTTTGTATCTTAAAGTTCATTTAAGTTCATCGTATTTCTTTTTAAGAATCGGGAGTGAAATATTCCAGCCCTCATTGCCTAAAATCCCCTTTATAGCACTAAAATCCTTTAGATAGTGAACACTACCTCCTTTTTTTGGTTGTTTCTGGGGTTGAATTTTAAAATCTTTAATGTCCATCCAATTTTCTCTAAATAAATCCTGAATAATTTGATGCAATTTGTTATACGACGAAGCTAGTGTTTCTTTCTCTTCTTCAAATTTAACTTCTTTTTGCAAAAGGATGTCTCCAGTATCCATACCCTCATCTATTAAATGGATTGTTACTCCCTTTGGAGAATCATCTATAAAACTCCAGAAATTTGGATCAGCACCTCGATTCCAAGGTAATAAAGAAACATGAAGGTTAATAAACCTATTAGGTAATAACATTAATATGTTAGCGGGGATAATATACTTATAGTTATAACTAACTACTAAATCTGGGCTATGTTGAGTAATAATCTTGGGGGTCAATTTTTGGTCAAATATGACTACTTCTTCCTTCGCAGTATCCTTTAGCCAATTTGCCAATTCAAATGACAAGCTATTATTAGTTAAAAATTCAATCTTCATTTGCTAAACTTTCTAAAACGATCTTTACAACCCTCCTACAACCTTGCCCATCAACTAATTTTTGACCAATCGCACTTTTTTTCTGTCGGACTTGTGTTTCCTTTAGTTTTCTTATACCGAGTACTAATTTTTCTGTCCAGGCAGGGTCGTCCCAAAAACCAAGGTATTCAATAAACCCAACTGAGGACCAACCTTCGATATTGTTTAACTGGTTTTCTGCAACCCCAATAACCAGTGCTGGAGTCCCTACTCGTGCAAATTCATACAAAGCCTGGCCTCCTGCCGAAATGGCGATATCAGTTTCCTGCATTTTTTTAAGCATATCTTTGGCATGAACATGAAAAATTAATTCTGTTAGTCTATCGCTTTTTTCTTCAATTCTCCTTAAATTTGTAAAACTTTCATCAACTATAACGGTTTTTTTTAACCCCGGGAAAGTTTTTGATAAAATTTGAAGAATATTAGGAGTTAAATTTCTAACATCCGATCCTCCGATAGTAATTAATATATTTTCCATATTCTCATTAATTTCTTTGGTTCCAACAGACCAAAATTCTTTTCTTAACGCTTGATAATTTACGCCCACCAGAAGTTTAAGAGAAGTATTAAAACTATAATCCTTAGGTGAAAAATTAAGAGTCCCATTAACAATAATTCCTGATGGATAATCTAATCGGTTATAATCGTCAACTGAAACTAAAAGACCAGCCAAATTTGAAATTTTATTATACACATCAATCCCAGCAAGATAGGAATCAACAAGAACAACATCGCTTTTATTAATAAGTCTATATAATTTTTCCGGTTCTTTTAACCAATCAAAAATTTTAAAATTTTTATCTTTTATAAATTCTTCTAATCTATTCTCCCCGTTTACAATAAATTCATTTGGTAGACCTACCTCTTGAAAAGCGTCTGAAAAACCAATACAGCGACTTAAATGCCCAAGACCGACATCATGTCCACTTTCAGTAACAATTAGAACTTCTTTAGGGTTCATATTCAGTAAAGATTTTAGCATTGTAAATACAAGGTCTGTTGTTTGTCAATAATAACTGAGAATTGCTTTTTTATTGATGAATTTGCATAATATAACCTGTCTAAATTTAGGATAGATGAAATGAATGTTGCAATTATTACAGCTAGAGGGGGAAGTAAACGAATCCCCCGAAAAAATATTAAACCCTTCTTGGGCCACCCAATAATTAAATATTCCATTGATGCTGCTATAAATTCCAAATGCTTTGATGAAGTAATGGTTTCAACTGATGACAAAGAAATTGCCGAAGTAGCTTTAAGTTATGGTGCTAAAGTCCCATTTTTCAGATCAGCAAAAACTTCCAACGACCATGCAGTAACAGCAGACGTAATTGTAGAGGTACTAGCTGACTATAAAAAACGTGACCAGAAGTTTGAATACGCTTGTTGTATTTACCCAACTGCGCCATTTGTCACTACCGAAAAACTAAAAAGAGGTTTCGAGCTATTAAAAAAACTCGACGCTGATGCAGTTATCCCGGTAGTTAGGTTCAGTTATCCAATTCAAAGAGCATTAAAAATCGACAACAAAGGGTTTCTTAGAATGATCAATCAAAAAAATATCTTCAAAATGTCGCGCGATTTTATTCCAACTTATCACGATAGCGGCCAATTCTATTGGCTAAAAGTTGCCAATTTTCTCAAACAAAGAGCTCTTTTCGCTAAACATACCGTCCCCATAGAAATACCAGAATTAGAAGCTCAAGACATTGATGTAAAGGAAGATTGGAAAATTGCTGAATTTAAATATCAAATCATAAATCAGAAAATATGACAAGAAAACTTAAGTATAGAACAGAAGAAGAGCTTTTTTGGGCAGGAAAGTTTGGAGACAGATATATTAACAGAAATAGTTATCGGCAAATTATGGTGCCGCCCATTAATTTATTTTCAAGAATTTTGTCACGAACCTCTGATGTAAATTCAGTTATTGAATTTGGAGCAAACATAGGTATAAATCTCGACGCAATAAAAATACTTTTGCCTAAAGCGAAACTATTTGCGGTTGAAATTAACACAAAAGCGGCAAATATTTTAAAAAAGAAAAGAATCGCCAAAGTATTTAATCAGTCTATGTTAGATTTTTCTGCTGAGGATCAAAAAGATTTCGTCTTAATAAAGGGAGTCTTAATCCACACAAACCCCAATGAACTTAACAAAATTTATAAAATACTGTATGAAGCAACTAATAAATATATTTGTATCGCCGAATACTACAATCCTACACCTGTTGAAATCGAGTACCACAGTTTCCGTAACAGGCTCTATAAAAGGGACTTTGCTGGGGAAATATTGAAACAATTTTCAGACTTAAAACTGCTTGATTACGGATTTACTTACCATAAAGACGACCACTACCCTGAACACGACGATCTAAATTGGTTTCTTTTAGAAAAGCGAAAATGAGTAGAATCTATAAAGTAATTGTAATCGGGGCAGGTAAAATCGGAGCATTATTTGACAAACCAGAAACAAGACAAATATTAACACATGCTCATGCCTTTTCCGATCACTCTAAGTTTGATTTAGTAGGTTTTGTTGATACAAATTTTGAAGCTTCTAAAAAAGCTGCCGAGACCTGGGGAGGCAGAGCTTACAAAGATTTAAAAGAGGCTTTCGAAAAAGAAAAAATAGACATTGTGTCCTTGGCAACTCCTGATGAAACCCATTATGCTCTTCTAAAAAAATTATCAGGTTATCCCTTGGATGGAATTTTTGCTGAAAAACCACTGGTTGGAAAGAAAAAAGAAGCGGATGAAATTATTAGAATTTATAATAAATGCAAAATTGCTGTCACTATAAATTATCCACGAAGGTTTGTTCCTGAATTCATAAAATTAGCAGAAGAAATAAAAAGCAATATTTATGGCAGTTTTTCGGGAGGTTATGGTGTGTATGGAAAAGGCTTTCTTCATAATGGCTCGCATCTCGTTGATTTACTTCGTTTACTAATCGGAGAAATAAAAGAGGTACATCCAGTTAGAAAAATTTGCGACTTCTCAAAAACCGACCCCTCATATTCTGGGATTATATCTTTTAGAAATAAGGCCAATTTTTTCTTCCAAGCTGTAGATCAAAGAAAATATACAATATTTGAGCTTGACCTATTGTTTGCAAAATCAAGAATTAGAATCATTAACTCAGGATTTAATATTGAAAAGTATGAAATTAAAAACAGCGAACTATTTTCAAACTACAAAAATTTAACCAAGACCAGTAGTATAAAAACAAGCTTTGACCGAGCAATGTTGTTTGGAGTCGATAATTTTTATAATAGCTTAGGAAGAAATAAGATTTCCCTCTCTCCGCTTTCTTCTGCTTACAAAACTTTGAAGACATGTTTCAAAATTCAAGAAAGCAAAAGTTATGGCTAGAGAAATCATTCTATTCGCGCGAGATCCTGGCGGAGCAAATACTGTTGCCCCATTGGTCCAACCCTTAAGGGCAAAGGGGTACTTAGTTAAATTATTTGGCAAAGATAAAGCTTTGGAACAATACAAAAAATTCGGCCTTTCGGGCGTAAATATAATGGACTCATTAACCAAAATCTCCCCCGAATTGATTGAATCTTTTTTAAAAAAACAAACTCCAAAAGTCATTGTCACAGGAACAAGTGCTGATGATTTTACTGAAAAATATATGTGGAAAGCAGCTAACAAATTAGGAATACCATCGGTTGCAATTTTAGATAATTGGATGAACTACGGAGTGAGGTTTTCAAAATACAGCGTTTCCGAATTAAATAAATACAATTTAATTCCTAGCCATACTTTTACTCCTTCAAAGATTTTCGTCATGGACAAATATGCATTTTCTGAAGCAGTAAAAGCCGGTCTCCCTAAAAATAAATTAGTCATAACTGGGCAACCATATTTTGAAACTCTCAATAATTATCGCAAAAAAACTCATAACCAAAAAGCAATAAAAAGGATGTTGGGACTTAAACCCGGCAACTCCGTTTTAACGTATGTTTCAGAGCCTATCTCTAAAATTTACAAAGAGCGGGATAATTCTCCTCACTATTGGGGTTATACAGAAAGAACGATTTTTAGCCAATTAATAAAAGCATTAAACCCAATTGCAAAAATAAAAAGAGATCTGATAGTTCTTATCAAACTTCATCCAAAAGACGATCCAGATAATTACAAGGACTTAATTTCTAAGATTTACTACAAAACTATTCTCTTTAAAGGAAACGATATAGACCAGTGGGACGTAATTATGGCCTCAGACAGTGTTTGGGGAATGTCTTCTATGCTATTAATTGAGTCTATTATTCTTTCAAAACCAACTTTTAGTGTACAAATTGGTCTTTCGAGGGAAAATCCATTTGTCTTGTCTAAGGCAGGGCTATTTAAAACAATTTTAACCAATGCTGAGTTGGAGACCACAATAAGAGAGACCTTGCTTGGAAACAAAAAACCTATATATAAGTTTAAAGTGGTTGAAAAACCAATAGAAAATGTGGTAAATGAAATTGGAAAATATGTATAAGCTTGCAATCAAGGGAGGTCCAAAAATTAGGCGAAAGAAATTCCCTGCATATGTAACGGTCGGAAAAGAAGAAATCAAGTCTATCGGCAAAGTTATAAAATCCGGAATTCTATCAAAATATCTTGGGGTTTGGCATAAAAATTTTTATGGCGGGCCCCAGGTTAACAAGCTCGAAAAAACTTGGCAAAAGTTATACAAAGTTAAACATGCCATAACCGTTAATTCTGCAACTTCTGGACTTTACTGTGCAGTCGGTTCTTTAGGAATCGAACCTGGAGATGAGGTTATTGTCAGTCCATATACGATGTCTGCGTCAGCCGTGGCACCGCTAATTTACGGGGCGATTCCCGTTTTTGCTGACATTGAAGAAGACTATTTTTGCCTCTCTCCAAAATCTATTGAACAGAGAATTACTAAATATACCAAAGCAATAATAATTGTGGACCTTTTTGGCCAACCTTATGAAGCCCAAAAAATCAACAAACTTGCAAAGAAACACAATTTATATATTATCGAAGACGCCGCGCAAGCGCCGTTGGCAATGTATGGTAATAAACTTGCGGGAACTCTAGGAGATATCGGTATTTACTCTCTAAATTACCACAAAATAATCCACTCCGGAGAAGGAGGAATTGTAGTAACAAATGACGATGAACTGGCTGAAAGAATCAGATTGATCAGAAATCATGCAGAATCAGTAGTAGAATACAAAAAATATAAAAATCTAGTGAACATGGTGGGATTCAATTTTCGAATGACGGAAATCCAAGCCGCAATTGCTTTGGAACAGCTTAAAAAACTTCCAAAACTGTTGAAAGCCCGAAAAAAAAATATTGAATACCTTGATCAGAAACTCTCGAAAATCCCATGTTTGGGTGCATGCAAAATTAGGCCAAATTCAAGCCACTCTTTTTACGTTCGTCCTCTCAAATATAATACAGAAATTGCAGGTATTCATCGCAATAAATTTATTGAAGCAGTGAAAGCAGAACTAACCGTGACAAAATTGCGAGAAGATGAAGGAGTGAAGGTCTCTTATGGCTACGTCAAACCCCTTTACCTTCTACCTCTTTTTCAAAAAAGAATCGCATTTGGATCGAAGGGTTACCCATGGAAAAACAATGGTTATAAAGGGAAAGTTAACTATAATAAAGGCATTTGTCCTATCGCTGAAAAGATGCACTATGAGGAATTAATTATTCATGAACTTTTCCAACCTGAAATGACAAAGAAGGATTTGAATGATGTTGCAAAGGCTTTTGAAAAGGTCTGGAAATACCGAAAGGAACTAAGATGAAAATACCATTTTTAATTGGTTACCGCATATATCTGAGAGGACTTGAAGAAAAAGATATCGATGGGAACTATATAAAATGGCTTAATGATCCGGAAGTGTGTAAATTTAACTCTCACCATTTTTTCCCTTACGATAAAGGAAACGCTATTGAATACATCAAGAATATTAACTCTTCGCAAAATAATTTAATTCTGGCAATCATACTCAAAAAGGGAGACATTCATATAGGCAATATCGCCCTGCAGCAGATAAACCGGATCTATCAATCGGCGGAATTTGCAATCTTGCTAGGCGAAAAAAAATATTGGAACAAAGGATATGCAAAAGAAGCAGCAAAATTGGTACTTAATCATGGTTTTCTTCAGTTGAATCTTGAACGTATTTACTGCGGAACTTTGGCTTCGAACCTACCGATGAGAAAACTGGCAAAATTTTTGGGAATGAAAGAAGAGGGAATTAGACGCAATGCAATTTTCAAAAACGGGAAATACCACGACGTTGTAGAATATGGCATTCTACACAAAGAATATTCAACTTCAAGCTAAAACTTAAATATGAAGTATTGCAAAAAATGCGTCCAGCCGGATACCCGTCCAGGAATAATTTTTGACCGAGAGGGAGTTTGCCCTCCTTGTCGTTTTGCGGAGAAGATTAAAGACGTTGATTGGGAAGCTAGGAGAAAAAAATTGGATAAAACTATAGATTTTGCAAAAAAGAATAATGTTTCGGGGTATGATTGCATCATTGGCGTAAGCGGAGGCAAAGACAGTACTAGACAAGCGATCTATGTAAGAGAAAAGTTGGGCCTAAATCCCCTACTAGTCTCCTGTAACTATCCACCAGAACAAATTACTGAAACTGGAGTTCATAATTTGTCAAATTTAATTTCTTTAGGGTTTGATACCATCTGTGTCCAGCCTGCCCCAGAGATTTGGAAAAAAATGATGCGTCAAGGTTTTTTAAAATATGGAAATTGGTGTAAATCCACAGAAATGGCACTTTATGCCAGTGCGCCAAAAATCGCCATAGCTTATCATATCCCTTTAATTTTTTTAGGAGAAAATCCAGCTATTCAGCTCGGCGATTTAGGGGTAGGTTCAACCACAGGAAATGCAAATAAAATGAAATACTCAAATACAATTTCGGGGGGAGATCCAACACCATTAATGACGAGAGATATTTCTCAAAATGAAGCCTTTTGGTATTACTACCCTACCGACGAAGAGCTTGTCTGGGGAAAGTTGAAAATTCAATATCTTGGCTATTACTGGAAAGACTTTACAAAACTTGATAATGGGCTCTTTTCAATTCTAAGAGGTTTGGATATACGTGGAGATACCGCAGAAAATCTTGGTGACATTTTTGGGTTTCAGGCACTTGATGATGATTTTGTGATTGTTAACCAGATGCTAAAGTATCTAAAATTTGGTTTTGGCCAAGTTACTGACATAGTTTGCGAAGAAATTAGATTCGGAAGGATGACAAAGGAAGAAGCAATTGAACTAGTTAAAAAATATGACGGCAAATGTTCCCCATATTATATTGAGAAATTCTGCAAGTACATTGACATATCTGTTGAAAAATTCTGGAAAATTTCAGAAAGTTTTAGAAATAAACAAATTTGGAGAAAAGACAATCATGGAAAATGGGTCCTAAAAGTCCAATTATCTTAAAATGAAGAAAATACCAATATTATTAATTAATTATAAACTTGGAAACCATCAGTCGGTAGTAAATGCACTTGAATATTTAAAATATCCTTTTTTGATATCCAACTCAATAACGGACATTAAGAAGGCACCCGCATATATCCTTCCAGGAGTTGGAGCTTTTGGCGAAGCGATGAAAAACTTGCAACAGTTAAAGATTATTCCAGTCCTCCAAAAACAAGTCTTAGAAAAGAAAAAGCCTATCTTGGGGATTTGTTTAGGTATGCAAATTCTAGCCGAAGACTCAGAAGAAAACGGGTATCATACTGGTTTAGGCTGGATTAAGGGTCATGTTAAAAAAATTCCAGATTCCAGATTGCGAATTCCCCAAGTTGGCTGGAACAACGTCCAAATAATAAAAAGATGGCCGCTTTTCGAAAAAGTAAAAAGCGAAGCCAATTTCTACTTTGATCACAGTTACTATTTTATTTGTGACCAAAATAACATAGCCGCTACTTGCAATTATGGAGATCATCTCACCGCAGCAGTCCAGAAAGATAATATTTTTGGGGTTCAGTTTCATCCTGAAAAAAGTCAAAATAATGGTCTAAGACTTTTGCGTAGTTTTTTCAAAAATAACCATATTTAAAAGGAATATAATGCTAAAAAGAAGACTTATCGCTCAGTTAATACTCAAAAATACCTTAGTAGTCCAAAGCATAAAATTTAAAAGATTCTTGCCGGTTGGTAATCCTTGTGTAGCAGCGGAATTTTTAAATAACTGGGGAATAGATGAGATAGTAGTCCTAGACATTGATGCGACAAAAGAAAACCGAAAACCAAATTTTGGTTTAGTTAAAAAGATCTCCGAACATTGCTTTATCCCTCTTTCAGTCGGAGGAGGAATAAAAAGCATAGGTGATATTCATAAATTGATCAACTGCGGCGCAGACAAAGTCGTTCTAAACTCCTCTGTGTTAATACATCCAGAGCTAGTAAAAAGGGCATCAGAGATATTCGGCAACCAATGCATTATTGTATCAATCGATGCCAAGGAGAATGGAAATGAATATAAAGTCGTCTCACATTCAAGTATTAAGGTCTTGGAAGAAAACCCTTTAAGGATAGCAAGAAAGTTTGAAGAACTAGGAGCAGGTGAGATTCTCCTTACTTCTATAGATAGAGACGGCTCAAAAAAGGGATACGACTTAGATTTGATAAATTTAGTGGCAAAAAACGTAAAGATTCCTACAATTGCCGCTGGAGGAGCGGGACATCCTCAACATTTTTTCGATCTTTTTAAGGAAACTGCGGCGGCGGCGGCTTCAGCGGGAAATTTTTTCCATTTTACAGAACATAGTGCCACAATTGTCAAATCTTACTTAAAAAGGAAAAATATCAACATTCGTTTTGACTCTGCTATTCACTATTCAGATTTTGATTTTAATACTCAGGGAAGAATAGCAAAAATGTCGGACGAATATTTAGAAAAACAGCGTTTTGAAATTTATCAACCGGAAATTATATGAAATACTGCAAAAGATGTCTCTACCCTGCCAATCATCCGCTCGGTATCCTTTTTGATAAGGATGGCGTTTGTAGTGGTTGTAGAGTTCATGAAGAAAAAGATTTTTTAGATTGGGAAGCGAGATTAAAAAAAATCTCAGACATTCTCAAAAATTTTAAAAATCGAAATGGAAAAAATTACGATTGCATTATTCCTGTAAGCGGAGCAAGAGATTCATATTTTATAGTTCATACAATCAAAAAAAAATTCAAGTTAAATCCTCTTTTAGTAACATATAATAAGCAATACAATACCGAAATCGGAATCAGAAATCTTGCCTATTTAAAAACTATTTTTGATTGCGATTTACTCACTTTGACTGTCAATCCTGAATCTGTGAAAAAAATAATTCGGGTAACATTAAAAGAAAGAGCCAGTATTTATTGGCACTGTATTGCTGGACAAACTGCTTTCCCAACACAAATCGCAGTGAGATTAAAAATTCCTTTAATTATTTGGGGTGTTCATCAGGGGATTGACCAAGTCGGAATGTTTTCGCACGAAGATGAAGTTGAAATGACCCGTAAGTACCGTAAGGACCATGATTTAATGGGTCTGGAGGCTGAAGATCTCTTAAAATTGTCATCTGAACTGTCAGAGGAAAATGTAAGACCTTTTATTTACCCACATGACAAAGAAATTGAAAGAATCGGTGTGAGAGGTATTTACCTCAATAATTACATTCGGTGGGATTCAAAAAAACAGCATGAGGAAATGATCAATCTCTATAGTTATGAAACTGCTTCCCAAACCCGGACTTTTGACACTTACAATGATGTGGATTGTTATAACTATTCTGACGTCCACGATTATATTAAATTTTTAAAATTCGGCTATGGAAAAGCTACTGACCATGCCTGCAGAGAAATCAGACTCAAAAGAATGTCAAGAGAGGAAGGAGTCGAGATAGTAAAAAAATTCCAAGAAGTAAAACCTAGAAATTTAGATCTTTTTTTGAATTGGCTTGGAATTTCAGAAAGAGGATTTTACTTCCTTATAAACCGGTTTCGAAGCTCTGATATTTGGGAAAAAGATAATCACGATAGATGGTTTTTGAAAGATAGCATCATAAACCATGATGACGATTTGGGAGCAGATAAAGTAGGACTTCCTAAAACAAATGAGCCATCTTCATTTGAAATCACTAAACAAAAAGCTAAGGATAAAAATAAAGGTTACATATTAATTGGCCGTGGATTTGTTGATAGAAGCAAATAAGGAAAACTTAAAAAGTTTTAGAGAAAAAATAATTCTATGAGCAATTGTGTTAAAAAAATTGCCAAAAATTTTTATTATGATATTAACCCTTATCTTCCCTTCTTACGTTCTTACTACTTAAAAATAATAAATAATCGTTCAACACTACCTTTTACAGCAATAAAGGAATTATCAAATCCAATTAGCTTTTTGTTAGCTTTTACCTATGAAACTCATACTCCCAACGATTTTTATGGTCACGCAACAATTTTAAAAAAATTTTTAGGCCTTCCAGATTCTTATAAGTTTAAATTTAATATTGAACACGGAACTTCTTTAACTGAAAATGTTGCTAATTTGGACATAGATAGTCTCTTCAATTCAATAATAGTTCCGGGCAAAAGAAGAGCTGATTTTCTGAAAAAATTCAAACAGTTCACTTTTAGTATTGGACCATATATTTATTATTCCCCATATTTATTAACCAAGTCACAAATGAAAGCTGAAACTGACCGACTAGGAAAAAATTTATTAGTTTTCCCATCTCATTCAACTTCTGATCTTGAAGTTTCTTATTCAATAAAAAATTTTTGTAAGACAATAAAAGAAATTGGGGAAAAATATAATAGCGTTAGAGTCTGTTTATACTGGAAAGATATTCAAAATGGAAACTACAAACAATACCAAGAAGAAGGCTTCGAATGCGTTACGGCAGGTCACGTTTTAGATTATAATTTTCTACCTAGACTTAAAAGTATAATAAAAACTTCAACTATGACTATTTCAAATGGTCCTGGAACATTCATCGGTTACTGTATCTTTTTAGGTAAACCGCATACAATAATAAAACAAAAATTGGTATCTACTGGTTTAAAAGGTGAATTAGAGTTAATGAAAAAGGAATTAGATGACAAAAGAACAATAGAATTAATAGAGGCTTTTAAAGAACTTCATTTTAAAATTTCAAAACATCAACTCGAAATAGTAAATCTCCATTGGGGCTTAGACCAAATCAAAAACAAAAAAGAATTACTTAAAATAATTGATCTAACAGAAAACATATATAAAAAAAATGAACGTTTATTATGAAGAATAAAAAAGTTGCCATTGTAATTCCAACTCATCGACCACTTAAGGGAGATGATTTTATCTCTTTTAAACATCTCGAAAATTTTTTGGGTAAATATGATATTTATTTTTTGATCCCCGATAATCTAGACCCTAAAAATTTTAAAAAAAATAATTTAAAATTTGTTCGATTTCCAAGAAAATATTTTATGAGCTGGAGAGGCTATAATGAGTTGCTTTTGCAGAAAGATTTTTATAAAACATTTGTTGATTATCAATACATTTTAATTCATCAGTTAGATGTACTAGTTTTTTCGGATCAGCTATTAAATTGGTGCAATAAAGGATACTCCTACATTGCATCTCCTTGGTTCAGACCAGTTATTGGAACTCTATCACACAAAAAAGGATCCCCTGCTTCAGGGGGAAACGGTGGGTTTTCCTTAAGAAAGGTCGAAAATTGTTTAAGAGTTTTAGAAAAGGTAGAAAAATTAGCAAAAAGATCAACTAAAAAAGACTATATTCGTAAACTATTGTTTATTCGGGCAGTCTTAACAGGTAAATCTCATAAGATTTGGCTTAATGCTCCTGCAGATAATTATCCTTTTGCTGAGGATGGGTTTTGGTCACTGGAAGCGCCAAAATACCTAAAAAATTATAAAGTTGCTCCTTTTAAAGAAGCTTTAAAATTCGGTTTTGAAAGATTTCCAAAAAAATGTTTTGAACTTAACAAGAGAAAACTTCCTTTCGGTTGTCATGCATGGGCTAAATTTGATAAAGAATTTTGGCTACCATATATATTAAGTTAATTGGTTCTTTCTAATCTTCAAAAAAATATTTGGAGTCAAAGTCTTAAAATATATTCCCCCATTTATAATTAATAGAAAAAACAACTTTTAAAAATTTTCTAATCTGACATTTTTTCCAAATGAGATAAATAAGTATTTGACATTAGAGAATGAGGATTTAAAAATAGACAATACCCTTAAAGCTCTTATAATAATTTTTCATTCCATGTTTCAGGAACATTTTTTCCTGATAGTTCCAATTCTTCTAAATATCGAAAATCTTGAGGTCCAATCTCTTTCGCCCACTCCACCATCTTTTCAACTCCTTTTTTTAAATCTGTTGTTGAATGGTATCCCAACAGTCTTTTTGCTTTAGCGTTGGTACAAAAAGCATTTTTTACTTCTCTTGGCCTCTCTAACATATAAATTGGTTCAAGATTACTTTTGAAAGTTTCTAATATAATTTTTGCTAACTCATTTATTGTATATTCTTCAAGCGGACCAATATTAAATATCTCCCCTTTAGAATTTTCCACCAATCCAGTTTTTGCAATATAAGGAGTAACATCATCTATATAAGAAAATGCTCTAACTTGAGTACCGTCTCCATAAATAACAGGAGGTAAGCCTTTCATAACTCTATTGATAAAAATAGCAACAACGTTTCGATAGGGATCCCAAAGGGCTTGGCGAGGTCCGTAAACATTATGGGGCCTTACTATAGAATAATCAAAACCATGAACGTCAGCCAGTATTCGAGTTGCATCTTCCATTGCGGCTTTTGCTACCCCATAAATATCTTCCGGTTTTTTGGGCATTTTTTCTTCGAAAGGGGGACTCTGACTACCATAAACACTCATTGAAGAGGCAACAACTATTCTTTCTAGCCCATTATTAACCGCCGGTATGATAAGATTTAGAAAAGCATTATAATTGTTTTCTGTAATCAGCCTAGGCATAAATTGACTTAGTCCTTCGTGAGCCCAAGCAGCAAGATGATAAACAAGAGGAGGTTTAAAATCTTCAATTAAAGCCCTTGTTTTTTTTGAGTCTACAAGATCACATTCTATAAATGTGATATTTGAGGGAATATTACTTCTACGTCCGATACTTAAATTATCCACTCCGTAAACATCATAACCTTCATTAGCTAGATACTCGGATAGATGAGAACCCATAAAACCTGCCGCGCCCGTTACTAAAACTTTTTTGTTTTTCATTTTAATTAAAATATTATAACAAATTTTTACTTAAACAAGCATAACCATATTCAATCGCAGTTTTAAAGCAGCTAGTAAAATATCCCTCCTTAAAATATGGTTTTTCTGTGGTAGAAATAATGATTGAGCTTTCTTTTGGAAGTTTATTAGGAAGAACTTTGAAATTAATATCTTTTCTTTGCATAAGGACCCAAAGAGGATAACCGAAATTGACAAGAGAACACTCAAAAAAAGATCAAAAATTAAAACATTCTCTCTGTTCAAAAGATTAAAGTAAGAAAGAAATCCTGTTGAAAGAAAAATAAAAAAGTACCAAGAGATCAGTAATTTTGGTAGTAAATATGATTTCATTAATTCAAAAATTATATCCAATTATACAAAATAACTGACAATAGAAACATTACAACAATTTAGCCTTGACAAAAATTTTAATTCTTTTTAAACTTAACAGGATCATTTATGGCTATTAAAATATTTAGGACAAAACCGGAATTTGTTGATGAGAGGGGTTATATCACGAGAGTTGTGAATGTCGGTAAACACCCTTTAAAAGCTATCTTGTATATAACTAGTAAGGATGGATCTATTAGAGGAAACCATTATCATAAAAAAGATATTCATTTTGTTTTTTGTGTAAAGGGAAAGTTTAGGTATTACGAAAAGAATATTAATAACAAGAATTCTTCTGTTGAATCAGTTATTTTAACACCTGGAGATTTGGTCTTATCCAAATCTGGAGTTGCTCATGCAATGAAGTTCCTTGAAGATTCTGTTTTTATGGCTTTCACCACTGAGGAAAGAGATCAGGATAAATACGAGAATGATACTGTGCGAATAAAGATTGTTTAAATGGAGCAAAAAACAGTATTCAGATTAACTTCCTGCCGAATCTGCAAAAACAATAAATTAAAAAAAATTATATCATTAGGTAAAATGCCTCCGGCAAATTCCTTTTTGTCAAAAAAACAACTTGCTGGAGATAATGAATTGTTTTTTCCCTTAGATATCAATTTTTGCCCTAATTGTGGTCAGCTTCAACTTTCTCATGTAGTTTCACCAAACATTTTGTTTAAAAATTATATTTATGTATCGTCCACTTCTCCAGTATTTGTAAAGCATTTTGAAGATTATGCAAATAGCGTATTTAGAAAATTTAAACTAAAAAAGAATGATTTAGTTGTGGATATTGGGAGTAATGATGGAATCTTGCTTAAACCTTTTAAAAAATTAGGAACAAAGGTTCTAGGTGTTGACCCTGCAGTTAAAATTGCAAAAGAAGCAACAAAGGAAGGAATCGAAACTCTTCCTCTTTATTTTAGTACAGAAATTGTAGAAAAGATAACAAAAAGGTATGGTCATGCTAAGGTAATTTGTGCTAACAACGTTTTTGCTCACATAAACGATATTGATGACATGGTCGAAGCAGTAAAACAAGTTTTAACGGATGATGGAGTTTTTATTATTGAAGCTCCATATTTAGTAAACCTTCTTAAAAAAAATTTATTTGATACTATTTATCATGAACACTTGTCATATCTTTCTGTTAAACCCTTAACAGTATTTTTTAGAAGACACGGGATGAAAATTATTGATGTTGAAGAAACTGAAAGCCACGGTGGCTCGATTCGCGTTTTTGTGGCAAAAAATGAATCAAAACATAAGATAGGACTATCTGTTAAAAGATTTTGCAATAAAGAGGAAAAATTAGGACTTAGTAAGATAGGAACCTATTTGGATTTTGCAAAAAGAATCGAAAAAAATAAAAAAGAATTGAATGTTTTACTTAAAAACCTTAAGTTACAAAGGAAGAAAATTGTTGGTTATGGAGCACCTGCAAAAGGAAATACTCTATTAAATTATTTTAAAATTGGACCTGAAACTTTAGATTATATTATTGATGATAGTGTTTATAAACAAGGACTTTTTACTCCAGGAACGCACATAAAAGTTGTCTCATCTGATATAATCTTAAAAGATAAACCAGATTATATTTTTATCTTGGCATGGAATTTTGCTGAACCGATAATGAAAAGGCTAACTGATTATAAAAGTAAAGGCGGGAGGTTTATAATTCCAGTACCTAAACCTAAAGTTTTATAAAATGATTAAACTTGCAGAACAAGATTTAAATTCAATAGTAGAAGAAATTAAAGAAGAAGCCAAAAAACTTGAAGGTAAAACGGTTTTAATCTCGGGAGGATCAGGATTCCTTGGCAGTTATATAAACGCAGTTTTATACTTACTAAACAGAAAGGTTTTAAAAGAAAAATGCAAAGTTATTTCGGTTGACAATTATATTACCGGGTCACGGAAGAATTTTTTAGTTGACATTAAAGATAAAAACTTTAGGTTTTTACACTTCGACGTTCGCCTACCGATTGTTTTAAATGAAAATGTTGACTTTATTATTCATGCGGCAGGACTTGCTTCACCTTTTTACTATAAAAAGTACCCGCTTGAAACAATTGAAAGTGCAATATTAGGAGCAAAAAATTTACTGGAATTGTCACGAATAACCAGGGCAGAAAGTTTCTTGTTTTTTTCTTCCAGCGAAATTTACGGTGATCCCGACCCAGAGCATGTTCCAACACCCGAGACTTATGCAGGGCGGGTATCAAGTGTAGGCCCTAGGGCTTGCTACGACGAGTCAAAAAGACTTACCGAGACTCTTTGTATTACTTATCATCAAATTTATGGCATCCCAATAAAAATTGTAAGGCCGTTTAATATTTATGGTCCTGGTATGAAACATACCGATTACAGAGTAGTTCCAACATTTCTCTACTCTGCCTTAATGGGCAAAAACTTGCCTGTTCATGATAAAGGCATTCAAACCAGGACTTTTTGTTATGTGACTGATGCAATTTCAGCAATCTTTAAAGTTTTAATATCAGGGAAAGCAGGAGAAGTGTACAACATTGGCAATAACTCGCCCGAAATAAGCATGTATGAGTTGGCTTCTATTGTTTGTGAGTTAGTTGGGAAGGGAATTAAACCTAGAAGAAAAGCTTACCCCGAGCATTATCCAGCAGGGGAACCCCAAAGACGATGTCCAAATTTAACGAAAATCGAAACTCAGCTTGGATATAAACCAAAAGTTGATTTAAAAACTGGTTTGAAAAGAACTTTAGAGTGGTTTAGGGAGGATTATAAACTATAAAAATGACTACTTTTGCCCTTGTTGGTTTGGGGGCAATGGGCCAAAACTACTTAGACACTTTAAAAAATATCCCTGGCGCCGAAATAAGATACATTTGTGATCAAAATAAATCTCTTCTTGATAAATATTCAACCTACCATAAAATTTTTGATTTTAAACAACTTGCAAAACTTAAAATAGATGGTGTTATTGTTGCCACCTCGGCTGCGACTCATTTTGAAATCGTTTCCTTTTTCTTAGAGAGGAATATCCCTGTACTTGTTGAAAAACCTCTAGCCACAAATCTTAAAGATGCAAAACAGCTTCTAAAAATAAATGAGGGCACTCCTATTCTAGTTAGTCACAGTCTTTTATATAATCCCGCTTATTTGAAAATGAAAAGCGAATTGGGGAAAATTGGGAAAATTAAGAATATAAAATTTACTGGCAAAAATAATAATCCGCGCCAAGACACAACAGTTTTATACGACTGGGGTCCTCACGGTGTAGCTTTCATACTGGACATATTAGCTAAAGAGCCAACTTCCATCAGAACCATTAAAAAGAATGAGAGATGTTTCTATTCTGTTATGGACTTTAATGACGAATGTAAAGGAATTATTGATATTAGTTGGGAATCAATTAAAAAAATCAGAAAGTTTGAAATTACAGGTGTAAAAGGCAAGCTTATTTTCGATGATATGGCTTCTAAAAAGATTAAATTTTTAGATTTCCTAAAGTCTAAAACTATCTATCCTTCATATAGCAGGGGACAACCTTTATATTTTGAAATTTTGGAATTTTTGGATGCAATTTTGAAAAAAGGAAAAATCAAATCAGATTTGGATTTTGGTATTAAAGTAGTAAGTATTTTAGATCAAATTGATAGAGTCTCATCAAAAGCCACCAAATCTTACCTTTAATGCAACCATTGTTGCCTTGACCATGTCAAACCACTTTATCTTTTTACCTTCTGAATACTTTCTAGGGTTATAAGAAATAGGCACTTCTCTTACTTTATATTTAAGTTTTCCCAACTTGGAGAGAAGTTCTGACTCTATCTCAAAACCGTTCGATTTCAATTTTAGAGTATCCCATACTTTTTTGGGCATTAATTTATAACAAGTATAACTATCTGCAAGACGAAGACCAAAAAGTAAGTTGAACATCAAAGTTAAATAGATATTTGCTAAATGGGCTAAAAAATAACCGCGGTTTTTCGATTTGTCCCTTACCCCGAAAACTATTCCAAACTTTGTTTTTTGGGCCTCGTTATATAATTTAGCAATTTCCTCGGGAGCATATTCTAGATCCGCATCCTGTACAATTACATATTTTCCTACGGCTTCTCTTAAACCAGTTTTAATAGCCGCACCCTTTCCTAAATTTTTCGAATGGTTAATTATAGTTAAAATAGGCCTCCTCTCTTGTAAGATCCTTATTTTATCCAGTACTTTTGCTGTTTTATCGGTAGAACCGTCGTTGACAACCACTAGTTGAGACACTATTTTTTGCCTTGAACAGCGATCTATAATATTTTCAATCGTTTTTTCCTCATTTAGAGCGGGAATTATTACGGATACTTGTAGATTAATTTCTGCCATTTTTAGCCCTTCTTGAAACTTCTTTTACTTCCTTTAAATACCAATCAATCGTTTTTCTTAAGCCTTCTTGGAATCCTGTTTTTGCAGAAAAATTGAATTCCTTTAACGCTTTTGATACATCAAGTCTTCTTCTTGGCTGCCCGTCTGGTTTCGAAGAATCAAAAATAATCTTCCCTTCGTATCCGACAAGATCTTTGATTAACTTTGCTAATTTTTTAATGGAAATTTCAAAACCTGAACCTAAATTTACTGGTTCAGGTTTATCATAATACTTCGTTGCTAAAATAATACCTTTTGCTGCATCTTCAACGTATAAAAACTCTCTTGTTGCTTTACCAGACCCCCAGACAACGACTTGCTTTTCTTTTTTTTCTTTAGCTTCAATGAATTTTTTTATCAAGGCGGGGATAACATGCGATTGTTCTGGATCAAATTTGTCGCCAGAGCCGTATAAATTTACAGGCAAAAGATAAATTGCGTTAAAACCGTACTGTTGTCTATAAGCTTGGGCTTGAACCAAAGACATTTTTTTTGCCAACCCATAAGGGGCATTTGTTTCCTCAGGATAACCGTTCCATAAATCTTTCTCTTTAAACGGAACAGGGGTAAATTTTGGATAAGCACAAATGGTACCAATCGCTACGAATTTTTTTACTCCCTCTCCCCATGCCTCATGCATTGTGTTAGTACTCATCATTAAATTGTTATAAAATAAACTCGCCGGGTTTTCTTGGTTGTAACCAATCCCGCCAACATTTGCAGCCAAATGAACTACAATATCAGGTTTTGTGGATTTAAAAAGTTTTTTACATTCTAGGCTATTTCTTAAATCGTAATCTTTGGATGAGAATGCTATAACTTTCGCCCCTTCTTTTTTTAAAAGTTTTACAAGATAGGTACCCAAAAATCCGGTACCGCCTGTTACAACAATAACTTGATTTTTCAAAGAAGCCATAAATTTTGCTTTATTTTATCAATGAATAGACAAAAATAATAGCTTTAGAATGGATTTTGTGGAGTAAAATTAAAAAAAAGTCAGAAGTATACCTTTTTAACACATCATGTTCTTCTGCAAACTGTTTCCTGTATTGTGACCCCCCTTTTGACTTTTTATGTATTCTAAAAAGCGACAGTTTTTCATTAACAACATCTGGTTTATATTTTTTAATAATTCTTAACCAAAAATCATAATCCATGCAATAATGCAAAGAACGATCAAAAAAACCAAACTCTTTAATTAAGGACCTTCTCCAAAATGTGCTGGGTTGGACAATAAAATTTAACAATGATAATGTTAAAAACGAAGGTTTTTTTCTAAAAAATCCTTTATAAAAGGTAACAAAAGACTGAATCTTATTCCCCTTATCATCAATAATCACATAGTCCCCCGTAACCCATTTAGTACTTCCGTTTTTAAGGAAACGTTTTGCGACAATTTCCAAAGTGTTGGGACAATATACATCGTCACTATTTAGATAACCGATAATATCGCCCGTCGATTCTCTGATTCCCTGATTAATACCATCAGACTGCCCACCATCTTTTTTCGTGATTAACTTAACAATCTTGGGATACTTTTTTTCATATTTCTTCACAATATTTAACGTTCCATCAGTTGAACCTGCATCCTTTATTATGTATTCAAGATTAGGATAATTTTGGTTAAGGACACTTTGAATAGTTTCTTCAATAAATGAAGCTTGGTTAAAAGAAGGAGTAATTATAGAAATTTTAGGGCAAAAATTTTCACTTCTCACTTTTTACTTTTTTTATGGCTTCCTTCCGAGTTAAATCTTCGAGTTTTTTTTCTGTATTTCTTAACTTCACTTGGTTTTCAAAAGTGATGTAAGTAAGAACAATAAAAGTACCTATCATTAATAGATCTAGAATTCTAACAACCTTTAGTGGAGCTATTAAAGGACTTAAGATTTTGGAAAAAAGAGTCAAAAAAATAAATAAAATCCATAAAATAACCCAAAACAAAAAATTGCCATTTTTAATCTCACCTTTCTTATAATGCAGAAACGTCACATACAGCATAAAAAGGGCAAAAAGAATAGCAATAATTTGAATACCAATTATTTGCATATTAACCTAAAAACTTCCATTTAAAAATTGAGGGCAAAATAGAAATTGCGTCAAGGATGCTTGCTCCCTTATACTTATTAAGGTATTTTGCCTCAATTGGAACTTCGTCATATTTTAGCTTATTTTTCCCAGTTTTGACAACAATTTCAGTCTCAACTCCGTAACCGTTACTCTCCCATACAATTTTTTTATAAGCTTTTTTGGTGAAAGCAATATAACCACACAATAAATCCCCTCTATAAATCCCAAACAAAACACTAATTAGAACTGCTGCAAACTTATTTCCAAGAAAACGTACCAAAGGGACGTTAAAACCTAGATTTCTAGAGCCAAAAACAATATCATTTCCAGCTTCAATTTTTTTTATAAATTCGGGTATGTGCTTAGGTTCATGTTGCCCATCAGCATCAAGCATAACAACAGCGTCAGCACCTAACTTCCAAGCCGCCTCAACCCCAGTCTTCCTTGCTGCCCCAACACCTAAATTAATTCCATGCTTCAAAAGTCTCACTTTATATCTTTTTACAACTTTTGCAGTTTCATCCCAAGATCCATCATCAACAACAATTGTCGGAATTTTGTAATTTCTTAACTTCGACAAAACCAACCCAATTCTCTCCGCTTCATTATAAGCCGGAATTACAATTGCAATATTTTTTATATTTTTCATAATTTACTCTTATTCATAAAAGAATTGACATAGGATAAAAATTCTTTAGCAAAACGCTTTCTTGAAAAAGACATCGCTTTTGCCCTTGCATTTTTTGACATCCTTTCTAATAATCTTTTATCTTCAGAAATCTGTTTTGTTATCGATTTTAATTGATCCACCGAATTCCAAACGAACCCTGCTTTTTCACCTACTGTTTCAGAAACCCCTCCGCCGGCAAAAACTATTGGAACACAACCAGCAGCCATTGCTTCAACAATCGTAATTCCGAAATGCTCAAAACTAATTGGATTTTTGTTTACATTTTCTCCAAAACCTGTCGCATGCCAATAAATTTTTGATTCGGAATACAATTTCTCTAATTTTTCAAAGTTTAGCGAAAAATGGAAAAAAATAGGATAGCCTTTAGACTCCTCTTGTAAGGAAGATACATAATTCTCATGTTCCTCTCCTTGAGCTACACTACCAACTAAATGTAATTGCCAACTCGAACCTAACATTTTTTGGTCAAACATTTCTTTAAAAACTTTAACTAAAACATCTTGTCTTTTTGAATGACCTCCGATAAAAAACCTTCCTACATTCAAAATTATGTCCTTCTTCTTACCAAAATTAAAATTTTCAACATCGACCGGCGGATAAAGGACTTTAGAATCCTTGTCCCAATATTTTTTAACCCAACTTTTAGTAAATTGGGAATTTGCTAAAAATAAATTGTAAGTATCTAATTCAGCAGGCGGTTCAAAAGTTGAACTCCCATAGAGGGCTGCTTCTAATTTTGGAAAGTAATGTTTTAATAAATTAAAAAGAAAATAGCGAAAATTATGAACTGTAAAACTCACTAACAAAAAACTGTTTTTTTGAATAAAGTCATTTAAAATTATCTCCAAAATTGCATTTTGGGATTTTTTCGACATTACTTTTAATATGAATGAAAAGACATTGTGTTTATGGTCAAAACTTCTATTAACCAAAGATATTTCACAATTTGGAGACCCAAACTCAATAGAGTTCATTAAAGAAAAATTAAACTTTTTAGTATAAATCCTAAAAGTTATCAAAAATTTTTCAGGAGAGTTGGAGTACATTATTTCATTTCTTGGAGCCAACCACATATAAATGTTATGACCAACTTCGCCAAACATATCAGATCCTCTAATTACTTCAGGAATTATTAAAAATTTTCTCAAAAATGGTAAAAGTGTTTCATATTTTAGGAAACCAAACATATTTCTTTCGACCGGTGTGGGAAAATGAGTATAATAAATAGACTTTTTAGCCAAAGTTGGTAAATGGTCTAAAAAACTTACATTTACGAATAGATCATAAGCTTTCGTTTTTTGAGACAGCTTCTCAAAATTCCTCTCATACCAACAAACAAAATTAACCCTTGAAAGGTCACAATTAAGTTTACTTTCAATAAAATCCTTATCCATTTCATAAAGGGAAATTAAGTCGACATTATTTTTTTTTGCTTTTGAAAGAACCTCAGCCATAACAGTTGAAACCTTTTCCCCTCCTCCCAATGATCTTAACCATTTATCATAAATACCTATCTTCATATTATTTAGTTTTCCAAAAATCTTGGATCTTCTGATGAGAAAATTTTCTTCCGAAAACCATACTAACCAAAAAGGGTAATATTAAAGAAAAAATTATTTTAATTCTAATTCCAAATTTTTTTATATATCTTTTTCTTGGGTCTTCAATTAAATTTTGAGACTTTTTAATTTTAAAGGCTGAATAAAAAAATACGCCAATCGTATCTATTAATAAAAACTTTATAAACTCCTTTAATGCTTCAGTCCTTGGCCAATGTTTTGCAACTAAAAGTAAACGATTCCTTTCTACATTAAAGACAAAAAATGGCGACCATTCTTTACTACTCGCTGAATGGATATGTCTAATTATTGCTTTAGGACAATATACAATTTCCCAACCTTTTTTTTTCATTCGTAACGACAGATCATCGTCTTCGTAATACATAAAAAACTTTTCGTCAAATAAGCCAACATCTTTTAAAGCTTCTTTATTTAAAACTACTCCAGCCCCACAAAACGATGGAACCGACTCTTCATTGTTATACTGTCCCCTATCAGCTTCATAAAACTGTTTGTTATCGATTATTTCAGCTCCTCTATCCCTTCCGTAGCCATCACTAAAAATAAAATTGCCAGCATTTTGAATTAAATCGACCTTCAACTTTAAGATTTCATATTTTGTTAAGTTCAAAATAACTTTCTGGAGGTCGTCATTCAATTTAAAGGCCTTAACTATGCGTTTTGTACCCAAGACCAATTCTATCTTTGATCCTCCAGCTCTTTTCACCAAAATTGAGATCTTTACCCTTGGTTCATTCAAATTATGATCTAACGGTAAAAAAAAATTCTCCTCATATCTAGCAGAATCCTCATTCCTGAAAACGAAAGGCATGTTGTTAAATGGAGATGAGCCTTCTTTAATAAAAGAAGAATAAAAAGCAGCACCACGCAAAATAAAATGTAAGTAATAATCAAAAAGAAGAATCTTAGGACAAACCGCCCCTATTTTTTCTTTACCAGAACCCCTCTGGTAGCAAGAAACAAGATCCCTTAAAGAATTTTTCTCCAAAGCCGTATCATTATTTACTAAAAAAATTAGATCTCCTTCCGACTTTTTTATACCTAAATTATTTCCTTTGGAAAAACCCAAATTTTCTTTGGCTCTAATAACCATAACCTCTGGAAAATTTTTTGTAACAAACCCTACTGAATCATCAGTCGAGTTGTTATCCACTAATATTGTTTGTAACTTCTCCTTCGGATAATTAAGCTCTCTAATAGAATTCAGAAAATTTCCTAGAGTCCTTTTGCCATTGTAATTTACAGTAATTATCGAAACTAAGTTCATAACTTATTTTTCCCTAAAAAATCTTTTCCTTAAATTACAGTAAATCTGCCAAATCTTGAAAAACTTCGAAGCCTTCATTTCACTCAATTCAGAAATTTGATTTTTCATCATATCTAACTTTTCTTTAGTTGCAAGGCCATATCTTATCCGAACAGCTTCTTTAATTACTTCATCAGAAAAAATTTCCCTATATCCGTTCTTCTCCCAATATTTTACAAATTCTAAAAATTTGTAAAACTCCATAAATTTACTTAGAACGTAACCGTGAAATCCATCTTTAAAACCTTCCTCGACAATAAATCTAAGAGTAACCTCTTCATCAAAAATACTTAATAATTCCTTTGCAGTTAAATTTTTCCGACTTTCAAAATATTTCTCTTTTGAAGTATGACGATCAATTTTTTCCAGCCAAATTCCCACATTTTCTGCATTATAATGAACAATTGCATTTTCTTCTTTTGGCTCTAGCTTTAAAACTTTACCTTTTATTTTTAAAAGTGGATGGATAGCTACTGTCAATTTTATATAGCCTTTTTTAAAGAGCCTAATTTGGTAATCAGGCCACCATGGTTTCGTGTAACGGATCCATTTTCCGAAAAAAATGTCTTTTCTTGGAAAATCAACAACATCGAATTCGTTATTCTTTATAATCTCTAATATTTTCCCCCCAAGCTTTTCCGGTATTCTTTCATCTGCATCCAACATCAAAATCCAGTTGTATTTCGATTTGCTAAATGAATATTCTCTTACCGGTTCAACCCAACCATAATCTTTCACTTTATAGACTTCGGCACCAAGCTTTTTTGCAATTCCTACTGTATTATCGGAACTGTGCATGTCTACCACAATTATTTCATCAGCTATCTCCTTTACCGAATTTATACAATCTGATATATTTCTCTCTTCATTTTTAGTATTTATTACAACGCTTAACTTTTTATCATCGCTTCCCATAAAAACTTCCTTTCATTGCCGATATAATTGAATGGCTTTTTGAGTATCTCCTTTAAAGTAAACTTGGCCATCCTTCAAATAAATCACCTCATCACAAAAATCGCTAACCGTCTCAAGAGAATGGCTTACAAAAACTACAGTTTTCCCTTCTTTTTTAAAACTTTCCATCTTCTTTATACACTTATTTTGGAAATCAAAATCTCCAACTGATAAGACTTCATCAATAAGCAAAATATCTAAATTCACATGAACCGCAACTGCAAACCCCAACCGCATATACATACCAGAAGAAAAATGTTTAATAGGGGTATCAATAAAATCTTTAAGTTCAGCAAAATCAACGATTTTTGAAAATTTCTCATCTATTTCTTCCCTGGACATCCCCAAAATTGTGCCATTTAAATAAATATTTTCTCTACCCGTAAGTTCAGGATGAAAACCGGCACCTAATTCAATAAGCGGCGCAATTTGTCCCGAAACAGTAACTTTCCCTTTATTTGGAACCATAACTTGGGCAATAAGCTTGAGAATAGTTGATTTACCTGAACCATTTGAACCAATAATACCAATCGATCTCCCTTTTTTAACTTCAAAACTCACATTTTTTAATGCCCAAAATTCTTCAGTCGAAGCAGGTTTAAAAACATCAATAAGCGCCTCTTTTAAAAGAAGTGTTCGACCTTTTTTGAATTTTTTTCCAACTTCATCAAATTTAATAGCCAAGTCTTCCATTTAGATTGCATCGGCAAAATATCTTGCTCTGTTTTTAAAGAAAAGGTATCCTAAAATAAATATCACTAAAGAAAATATCGCAGCATAAGAAAAAGACTGTAAGGGAGGTAAAACCCCATACAGAATAACATTCCTATAAGCGTTAATAATTGGCATCATAGGATTAAGATTAAAAATTGTAGTAAATTTTTGCGGAATTAATTCAGGAGGGTAAATTACTGGAGTCAAATACATCCAAACCATCAAAAAAACACCTAAAACATTTTCAACGTCTCTAAAAAAGACATTTATTGACGAAAGAATAAAAGATACTCCAAGTATCAAAAGCAATTGAAAAAGAAAGATCATAGGTATTAAAATCATTGTCCAATGTAAGTTAATACCAAATATGCCAAGAAAAATCAGCAAAATCAAAGCTGAAAGGAAGAGATCAACTATTTTAGCCAAAACCGAAGCTATTGGAAAAATTTCTTTCGGCAAATAAATCTTGGTGATTAAGGTACTATTTGCAACTAAGCTCCCGGTTGCCGATGATATGGCGTTAGAAGTAAAAATCCATGGCACAAGTGCAACAAAAAGGAAAATTGGATAAGGAATTCCACCTGTTGGAAGTCTGATTAGAAAGGAAAAAACCACAGTCAAAACAGCTAAATTAATAAGAGGCACCAAAATTACCCAAGCGTAGCCTAAAACTGATTGTTTATAACGAGCTTTAATTTCTCTTTTAACAAGTTCTAAAAGGAGCTGGCGGTATTTATAAAGATTAAAGAAAAAATCCATTAGCCGAAGTCAAACTTATTAGGATCTAAAAACTAAAAACACCCCCAACATTAATACGATAACCCCCAATATTCTAAGAAAGGAGACGTTTTCCTTAAGAAAGATTGAAGAACCGAATAAAACTAAAGTTATAGTGACAGAAACCATTATCGGATAAACCTTTGAAACCTCAAAGGTTGTAAGTATTTTCAGCCATATTAGAAAGCCAAGACCATAAAACAATAAACCTAAAATAACAAATGGGTTGACTGCCAATCTTAAAAGGTCAGAAATAATTTTATCCTTTGAAACAAACAAGTTGCCAAATTTTGACATACCAAATCTTAACAATAAATTTGCAGAAGAAGTAAAACAAATACCGATAAAAAAAAGAATTATTTGACCCATTAGTTCAAGATTAATAATATCAAACTAAGCCACCCAATATCCACGAGTAAAAAGGAAAACACAAACTATAAGCAGTAAAAAGAAAACGAAAAGTAGAAGATATCGCACAACAAAATTTTTTATCTGAGCAAAAATTATAAAAACCGGAAAAGCTGTCAAAACAAAACGAGGCATTGACAAAAACGTCCCTGTTAAAGTCGGCGTAATTAAAGATAACAGTGAAAATAATGCCCAAGATATCCTTGTTCTAAAAAAAGAAATCAAGATGATTACAAGAAAGCTAATGGTAATCACAAATTCAAAGGCGGCATTAAAAAAAGCTAAACTCTGGATATTAACAGTAAAAAAAATCCGGAAATATCTCCAAATAACTTGAGGTAAAGTAATAAATTCACTTGAAGTTCTAAAAGCCCCAAAACTCGGCTGAGCTGTTACAAAATAGAAAGGGTTATTGAAAAAAACAGCCAAATAAACCATGTACACTCCTAACCCTGCCGGAATTAAAAGAAGCCACCAAATACTTAATAAAGCTTTTTTAATATATAGAACTGATATTTTTTGCCTATTTTGAAGGTAATACTCCAAAATTAAAGCGGGAAATAAAAATATACCGATAAACCTTGTCAAAGAAGCTAAAAAACCAAAAATCCCAGCCAAAGCCCAATAATTTTTTCTGGCCGACAGAAACGATGAAATAACCAAAAGAAAAAAAATGCTTTCTGTATATATTGAAGTAAAATAAAAAGATGTTGGAAACAAAAGTAAGAAAATAATCACCCACTTTGCAACTCTTTCTTTATAATCAATCGAAATTAACTGATAAAGAAGAAAAAGGGAAACCAAAAAAGAGGAAACGGAAATAGCAAAACCGGAAACAAAATATCCTCTAAAGAGGATCGTTTTAAAAAAGATAATTAAAGTTGGATATAAAGGGAAAAAGGCTTGTGAATACTCTGCATAGGAATAACCATGCTCTGCTAACCTCAAATAATGGACACCATCAAAATTTCCCCAAACCCAAAACCAATCTGGATAGGACAAATTTTTAAGTTCTGATAAATAAGGAAACCTTCCACCAAAGTTTTTAATAAAAAATGGTGCGATAAAAGCCAGAGATAAAATTAGGATTTCCCAAATTAAAAAAACTGAAATAATCCAAATTAATCGCTTTTTCATTGAAGGACTTCATTATAAATTTTTATCGTTTCTTTAATCGTTTTTTCCCAAGTAAATTTTTTAGATTGCAAAATATTTTTTTCTTTTTTGGATTTTAATTCAGGCTCATTCAAATTTAGGGCATCAGTTAAAACTTTAACCATGTTATCTACATCTCTTGGATTAAAATAAAACGCTTCCTCTCCCGCTACCTCATTATGAACAGGAATGTCAGAACATACACTAACCCCACCGCAAGCCATAGCTTCAATGATAGGTAGACTAAAGCCTTCATATAACGATGGTTGCACACATATACTTGCAGCATTATATAAGACACATAATTCTTTATCAGAAACGAAACCTAATTGTTTCACTTTATTTTTCAACTTTAAATCAAGAATTAATTCCTGGATTATTTTTGTCTCTACAAGGGTATTATTTAAAAAGGATTTACCAACTAAAACTAAATTACAACCTATCTTTTTTGTGGTCTCTAAAAGCTTTGGGATATTCTTATTATAATTTACATCACCAACATATAGAACAAATTGTTTTGGTAATTTATATTTATTAACCAATTTATCAACTTCCGAATATGAAAGTGGTTTGAAAATTGGATTTGCTGCTAAATAAACTACATTAATTTTATCCCTTAAAACCCCTAAATATTTGGATATATCATCTTTGGATTGTTCTGAATCAGTAATCACTCTAACAACATTTTTCAAGGAAAATTTCTGAAGCCGAAATTTTATGTATCCCTTCAATCCTACTGGGTAATTTTTTGGAAAAATTAGGGGGATGACATCATGAATCGTAACTACGGTCTTAGTTCCTTTAAAAATAGGTAAAGTCAAAAAGAATAAATCGAAATAAGGATAATGAATTAAATCTACTTTATTGAGTAACTTTTTTGTTCTTGAATAAAAAATATATTCATTGTTTTGGTCATACTTTTTAAGAGTCTCAATTAAAATCTTTGTATACTTCCCCACTCCACGGTATTTATTTTGATCCAAAGTCGGAGTAACATCTAATGCAATTTTCGCCATTTCTATTGCCAGTCAGAAGTAAGATCTTTGAGAAAGATTGAATTTTTCTTTTCCCAATATTTTATGTAAGAAACCGCAAATCTTAAAGACGAAAAAAAGGAAAAAACAAAACCTGGAAATCCATCAACAAATCCTTTATGCCTAAAAAACGTAAGTACAAACCACGAAATAGGTTTAATCAAAAGATAGTTAAAACCAGTCAAAAAATTTATTTTTAAATTTGCTTTTTCCAAAGCAACTGCCATCTCGGTCGTATATCGGTTATAACGTAACAAATACCTTGAAAAAGAAATGTCAGCAATATGAATTAAATCATTTTTAACCCAACCAACTTCACCATCAATTTCTACTTGTTCATGAACAGTTACACAAGGCAAATGACCCTTCCCTTTTTTAAACAAACGGATTATAGGATCAGGATACTGTCCACCCTTTTTTAAAAATCTTCCCAAGAAAAAATTTCTTCTTGGTAACCAAAAACCATTAGACTTACTTCCATTTTTTACAATTTCCGCAATTTCTCCAGCTAATTGAGGTGAAACTCTTTCATCAGCGTCAAGCTGCAATATCCAATCGTAACTTGCTGCATCAATTGCCATCTGTTTGTTAATATGAAACATAGGTTTATTTGTAGTTTCTATGATTTTTGAACCATATTTTTTTGCAACTTCGACAGTTTTATCCGTTGATGAACCATCAACAATTACGATTTCGTCAGCCAAATTTTTGACAGAATCTAAACATATGGGAAGATTTTTTTCCTCATTATAGACGGCCAAAACAACTGAAAGTTTGCCTGTTTTCTTTGTTTTTGTCATCTTTCTACTATTTTAAACGCTACTTTACCATTTGGAAAGCGAATCTCTTTCGCGGTTGGAACTTTATCTGGAATTTCTTCGGCTGTTCCAACAATAATTACGTTTTTAAGTTTAGAATCATTTGCCCAGTCAATATGCCTAAACTCAAAATTATCAAAAGAAGAAATCGTTGTAAAACCAAACTTATCTATCAGAGTTTCTTGTTTGCCAATACTCTGATAAGTCTTTGGATCATACTTGAGATAAAAGAGCGTTAAAATATACGGCTGATCATATCTATTTGTGATAATTATTTTTTGGTATTTTTCCTTATTTTGGCCAATATAGTTGACCATTTCGTTAAAACCATACTCCCATTCTAGTCCATACTTTTGCGGCAAATGGACAAAGTACAAATTTAAAAACCTTAAAACAAAAAATAATCCCACAGCAAAAACAAGTAAAAATGAGAATAGTTTTATTAATAGTCTTTTTGATGATATAAATTCAAAAAATGAATAGGCTCCAAAGCCGGAAACAATCGCCAGGGGAACAGACATATTAGCAGCCCGAAGAGCATTTGGGGTTTGGAAAGTAAACGCTGAGGCAAGAGGTGCAAAAATCAACCAAATAAAAACCATCTTACTTTTTGAAAACCATTCCTTTTTAAGCATTAAAGCTAGGCCAGCAGGTAAAAGGATGATATCAAAAAGATATAAAACACCCATACCAGGAACGTTTTGGCGACCAATGGGATCACCTTTAAAAAACAAAAAATCAGGACTAAAATGTTTAAAATAATTTTCCGCCATAATTACAGAGAAAGTCTGTACTTTATTATGGAAAATGAGAGCAATAATCCCATTTGGATTTGAATGCTCACCTCTCAAACTATTTATTTGATTAACAGGCCCTGAATCCGAAAAAATTGAAACTCCTTTAAAACGGGCTTGTCCAGCAGTACCGGTCAATATAAATAAAATCGGTATAAAAAAAATTAACCCTAAAACAAAGGATGTAAACAAAGCTTTTTTCTTTTTCCACAATACCTTCCAATATAGTAGTACAAGGAAAAATCCCATTATCGGCACTACCAATCTAGGACTTTGGTACGAATAAAGCGAGGCCAAAAAGGCAAGTACTGAAAGTGGTAAATATTTGCCACTCCTTAGCCCAATGGCAAAAAGATAAAACCCTAAGGTAATCAAGAAAGTGGCTAAGTTCGCCTGCCATGCACCTCTCGAGAAAAATACATGAAAGGGGGAAATGGCAAGTAAAAATGCAGCCGACAACCCAATTGTAGAATTTTTAAAAATCTCCAAACATAAAAAATAAACAGTTATTACTGTCAAAATTCCAAACACGGCCGAAGGTAATCTAACTGCGAACTCATTCAAACCTAAGACTGCTATTGATGGAACCGTAAGATATGTATAAAGAGGAGCTTGATAATCCGAAAAAGCTTTAAAGGCTAGTGGAAACCTGACTCCATACTCATCAGCGCCAGTTTTTAAAATTGAGTATGCATTGTAGCCAATGGTTGCTTCATCAGCAGAAAAACCTAATGGATTTTGAGTAAGACACCAAAATCTAAAAAAAGCGGCAATTATTACAATTAGTCCCAAAACTATAATAGTTTTATTCTTTTGAAAAAATTTTTTCATTTTAGATATTGTCAAAGTTTAAAAAACTCAAATGCTTTTTTACCATCTAAAAAATAGGTCGTATTAATTTTTTCGGCTCCGTTGGGAAAATTATCAGGACTTGTAATCAAAAGAGTTCTGCTGTTTGCAATTTTGGGTGTTTTTTCCTTAACTTCCCAATCGTTTACGAAATAAAACTTACCAAATCTGTCCACCCAATACCAATTCGACCTAAAATAACGTATTAAATTTTGATCTTTTTGATATTTTTGAGGAGACCACTTTAAATAAAACAATAAAAATTCATGGGGCTCGCCATATTTCTTTGTAAGAATTATAGTGTCATAGTTCTTGTAATTTTCATTAATATAACTTGCAACATCTTTGTAACCATATTGCCAAGCAAAGGAATAATTTTTCCTATAATCACCAAAATAATCGAATAGAAAATTACTCAAAAAGAAAACTAAAGCGAAAAAAAACAATACCCAAACCGAATAGTAATATTTTCTGCCAAATTTCAGTACGTAGGTAGAAAAAATAATAAAACCAAAAGCTGAAATGACCTGCGGAGAAGGTAGGGTTAAAATAGACCGTAAGACGTTAGGAGAATCTCTGGTCACTGATGCAGCAATTGGACCTATTGCAAACCAAACTAAAACTAAAGCAGCATTTTTTTTCTTTGAAAGTAAAAGACTAAAAAAACCAATTATTAAAAAGGGTGCTTCTATAAGAAACATGAGCCCTCTTCCTGGAATTGAGTACTGAAAATTGCTTCCTCCTTTAAAAAATAAGAAATCAGGCGAAAAGTGAGAAACCCAATTCTTAAAGAAAGCAGTCAAAAAACAAATTGGTTTGTTATATATGGCTTCCGGCAAAAAAGAAGGTAAATTGGAAGTTGACCTCAATTCATTGATTCTATTAATTGCTCCCTGATCTAGAATCGTTGACCAAAAAAATCTTGCCTGGCCTTCAGAAGTCAAAAGTAAAATTAAATGAGGTGCAAGAAGACCTAAAAAAATGCATATAGATAAAATTGCTACTTTAAGGTTTTTTAAAAATTCTCTTTTGTAAAAAATAATTAAGGTAAAAACTATAATTGGCACAAAAATTTTGGCACTATTATAAGTAAAAAAGGTTAGTCCGAAAACTAAAAACGCCAATGGCAAATAGGTTTTTTTATCAAGACCACAAAAAAATAACCAAGTTCCAAAAACAACTAAGAACAGAGCTAAATTCGCTTCAAAAGCTGCACGAGATAGCATAATATGCCAAGGGGAAATTGCTAATAACAGTGAAGCTAAAAATGATACTTTATAATTTTTAAAAAGTTTTTGAACCAATAAAAAAGTAAAAGCAACTGAACCAATCCCAGACAACGCGGATACAAGTCTTACAGTCCACTCATTAAGGCCAAACAAGGTAAATGGAGCGGTTAAATAGATATATAGTGGGAGTTTATAATCACCATAAGCTCTAAATGCCGTTAATGGAAACCGTTGCCCCCATTCGTCTTTACCGGAAGTTATTATTGAATATGCATTAAATCCATGAGAAACCTCATCCCAATTTAAAGCAGGAGGTAAAGAGGAAAGTTTAAAAAACCTTAAAAAAGTCGCAATGGATAAAATTAGTATTAGTATTAAAAAAGTTTTTTTCATTTTTAAGATTTTACTTTTTTTCTCCTGTTAAAATATAAATATACGGATTATTTGAGAAAGGCGCATTAATTACCTTTAGTACTTTTACTCCTTCTGGCGGATTTATTCCCCAATTCCAATCACCTGGTATTTCATCCCCCTGGAAAGCCAAATATAACCTATTTGGATTAAGCAAAGAAACCACATCCTTTGAAGGGTGACCAAAATAATATTCACCAACTTTAAATCCATCAAAGCCAGGTAAAATCTGAGGCTCTGGTTGGTCCTTATTAAAAACTTTTCTAAAATAAACAGGATCCAATTTTACCCAAAATAGAAACCTAATAAGTGCCGGTTCATGAACATTATTTATCAAAATTTCATTATAATTTTCTTTAAATTTGTCGATATACTGCATTGATTCTTTATAGCCATATTGCCAGTAAGGCCAAGAGTCATGAGGATAATGAATATAATACCTATCAAGATAAGACACCACGTTTGAGAACAAAAAAATTGAGACTAAAATAATTAAAAAAACCGTTATTAAAGTTTTTTTTAAATTCAAAAGCTTATAAAAACCAAGGGAAACAAAATAAATGATAGGAGGCAACATTACAAATAGGCGTGTTGCATGATTACCTCCATCTTGAGTTAAAGCTGAGGGAATCGGAGATAAAATTAGCCAACAAATTAAAAACAAATCAGATTTTCTTCTGCCAACTATTGCAAAATACAGCCCCACTAAAAGAAATGGCAAGTAAATTAAATATAATTCTCCCATTCCTCGGGTTGACTGCCTTGGATTAGGATCACCAGAAAAAAATAGAAAATCTGGTGAAAAAGCTTTTAAATAATTTGAAAGAAAAACTTCACTATATGCAGTAATATTATTGTTAAATAGGCGCTCTGATATACTATTGTCCAATTTATTAGATAGAATTGAGTTGACGGTTTTTTGGTCACTAAAAATACTAATTTTTGAGAAACGATCGCTTGTACGCCCAGAAATCGTGTCTTTTATGAAGGGTAAAAGAATTACAAACCCAACAAGGACTGATGCAATTATCAATCTTTTGTTAATTGCGAAAAATTGTTTCCTGAAAATAATTACTAGTAATAAAATTAAAAGTGGAGAAAACAAACTAGCAGTACTATATGTATAGAAAGTTAAAGCAAATAAAATTGCAGAAACAATAACCCATCTATGGTTTTTTAACCCTTTGAAGAAAAAAATTGTCCCTGATAAAATAAGAGCCATAAGTAAAGTCACTTCATAGGAAATTCTGCTGTATTGGATATGCCAAGGAGTTATAGCTAAGACAAAAGCCGCAATGAGCGCTAAGGTTTTGTTTGAAAATAGGTTCTTGATAAAAATGTATATCAAAAAAACATCTAAAACCCCGAAAAACACAGCGCTTAATCGAACACCCCATTCATTAAGACCAAAAAAGGCTACAAATGGTACAGTAGCATAAATAAATAAAGGAGCTCTTGGTTCAGAAAACGAAGTAATATAAGAAGGTAAAAAGTGCCCAGTATAATCTTCTCCAGTTTTCAAAATTGAATATGCATGATATCCCACATCAACCTCATCACCAAAAAGCTCAAAAGGCATCTTATCTAAAAGAAATAATCTAAAACCAATTGCAAGAATCAAAACAAAAAACAAAATTAAAATTTCAATTTTTTTACCCATTTATTCTTAACCTTTATTTACCTTATAAATTAATGCATCTTCATTTTCAAAAAAAGTAGACAATCCGTTTTTTGTAGGATCAAATTCCCTATCTAACTCGCCTTTCGCAAGATAAATATAAGAAATATTCTCATCCTTTAAAAACCTTTTATTTCCCCCAAAGTCAGTCTTTTCTCCTTCTATAGCAAAAAATGTTTTTGCTTTTTCTAAGGCCCCTGTCGAATCATAAGATAAAGTTTGTATCATCTCTTCATCTGAAAGGTAGGTATGTCTACCAGAGAAAATATTTACGTAGCATGTGTTATACCAAGCATAAATAGGCCAAGGTTGTTTTTTGTAAAGGGTATAAGCATACTGATTAAAAGGCTTAGTTAAAATAACATCGGAAGGAACCGAGTTTTTTTTCAAATATGAGAGAGCTTCAAGTTCTTTATTTGTGATTTTTGCAAGTGGATTTGTTCCAGGCCCATAAAATTCGTTAAAGTTACCTATAACTGTTGGGATGCTAATTAAAATAAGTGCCGTTAGAAAAAATAATTTCAAAGTTCTTCTTGATAGAAATTCCCATATCTTGGCAGAAGCTAAAGCCGCGTAAAAACCAAAGATAAGCAAAAAATACTGGAAGAATTGTATATTATTATATGCTATTCCTTTTTGAACGAAAAGAAGAGGAACTAGAAAAGCAACTATCATAGTTGCTAAAATTAAAATATTTAAAGGGCTTTTTATTATTTTTTTTACGAAAAACAATTGACTCAAAATTGCTCCAAAGCCTAATAAACGAGCACCAAGATTTCCAAAGAGGAAAATAAAAAAGGCAGTTAGTTCAAGTTGTATAACTCTAATAATCGCATGCCATGAACCATTTGCGAGGTAGTGTTGTCTTCTAAGTTCCAAATCTATCCAGCCAAGTCTGTCTGGAGCAACAACCATAGTTCTAATAAACCACCAAGGTTGAAAAATCAAAAAAGAAGAAACTCCATTGGTCATAGATTTAATTGTTGTAAAATTGGAAATTGCCAGGGAAATCCAAAGATAAAAGATAGTAATTCTCCTTGATACTACTAAATCAAAAAAAGTTGTAGCAGTAAGTCCTGCCAACAGCACAAAACCTGCTGAAACCTTGAATCCTACAAGAATACAACCAATTAAAAAACAGCAAAGGCACCAGTATAAGTTACGATTTTTAACATAAAAGAAAAAAGCGAGAAAGAAAATTGTTACCAGGCTATAGGCGATAGCGTGAGGAGGATTTCCAATAATAGTATTTCCTTGAGCAGCCCAAAAAATTGTTTCTCCTCCAAAAAGCTTTCCATTTTTTATAAAAGTAACAATATATCCAAAACTTCCCACAAAATATGAGAAAAAGATTGCAAAATAGCCTGCCTTTTTGTTGTTAGTCCATCTTTTCAAAAAAGCATAAGCAGACATATTAATCAAAAATGAGTAAACAACTGGGAAAAAACGAAAATATAAATCTAAAGAAGAAAAAAACGGGAAAATTCTTCCAAATTCGCCCATAAGAATATCGCCAAGATAATGATAGTTGTAAAGAAGGTGACCTGCAAAAACCGGGTTTTGAGGAGGAAATGAATTTTTAATTTCTTCCATTAAAGCGATATGCCATAATCCATCATGACCATGAGCAGCCCAAAAATAAAGCCCATCTTTGAATAAAAAGCCACTTGGAAAATTAATAAACCCTTGTACTAAAATTCCTAAAATAATAAGTATAAATAGAAATTTATCCTCCCAAAAAATCTTCCAAGGAGAAAATAAAAGCTTCTTAAACTTTAAGATTGAATAAAGCGAAAAAACTATAACTAAAGGCAATACTAAAAATCTTAAGTGCAAAAAACCAAGTGCTATCCCTGTCAGAACAAATAAAACTATGCCAAAACAAAATGATAAAGACAAAATTTCTTGTTCCTCTAAATTATCTGGACTTTTCTTAGTTAAAATAAAACCTACTGAATAAAAAGTAAGGAAAGATAAAAAAACAAAAATAAAAAAGAAAAAAATAGTTAAAAGAATTTCATAAAACATATTTAGGTTCTAAATAACAGTTGACCGATCTTAATAATGGTTGTTATACAATAATACTTAAAAATTCCGTGATATTTTTTACTACTCTCAATAAGCCATCTATTAGTTTTTTCAGGAATTTTCTTCCCACTTGCGCCATGCTGATGAAAAAATTTCACTTGAGGATGATACCAAATTTTTAAACCTAAATTTTTGGCTCTTCTACACCAATCAAGATCCTCAAAATACAAAAAGTAACGCTCATCAAATAAGCCAACTTTTTCAATTGATTCTTTAGGAATTAACATTACTGCACCTACAACAGCTTCCACCTCCACTGGTTTTAACGTTTCTGGGAAATATTTTTCAAAGGTTTCTTTTTTCCCAAACCAAAATTCTGAAATTGCTCTCCTTAAAGTTGGCAAATTGTAACATGATGGTTGAATTGTCCCGTCTGGATTAATTAATTTACCACCGGCTACTCCAAAATCACTTTGAGTCTTCGTAAAATCAAGTAAAGTTTCAACCGCACCATTTTTGACTTCTGTGTCAGGATTTAAAAGTAAATAATAATCACCTTTTGCTTTTCCAAAGCCTTGATTTACTGCTTTTGCAAAACCTAAATTTTTGTCATTACAAATTAAAATAACATCTTTAAAATTATTTTTTATCATTTCTACTGACGAATCACTCGAAGCATTATCAATTACAATAATTTCGAAATTTACATCCACATATTTATATATAGATTCAAGACAAACTCTTAGTTCCTTTTTTGTATTGTAAGAAACAATAATTATTGATAGCTCTTTTTTAGCCATTTATTTTTTCAAACAAGTCAAAAATCTCTCTATCTTTAATTTTTTCTTGTTTTTTTTCAACCGATCTATTTTTCATTACTTTAATAAACTTAAACAAAGCTAAAAATACTATTTTTAAATATCTTGGCTCTTTTATTATTTTTTTTAATAACCATCTAATGTGTTCCCTAATCATTTTGGAATCCGTAATATTTTTCCATACAAACAAAAGTTGATTCCTTTGTGAAATAGTCTCGATATATTCTTTTGGAAAACAAGACCCTATCGTTCCCGCATGTTGATGTTCAACAATCGATTTTGGTTCCCAAATAATCTTATATCCTCTTTTCCAAGCCCTGTAAGATAAATCAATATCTTCCCAATAAAAAGGAGCATAAAGAGAATCGAAACCCTCCAACTCCTCCCAAATTTTTTTCCTAAATGCACCGCTGCCACCAGAAGCCCAAAATGAGATATGTTTTTCTTTCGACTCTCGACCAGGTTCATGTTCGACAATTCCATTTTTCCATCTTCCCAATCCCCAACTCCATTGGGATTCAAATAATGAGATAGCAAAAACTTTAGGGTCTTTAAAATCTTTTTTTAGTGGATCTAAAAAGTTTTTGAAAGGTACAACATCAGTATTTAGAAGAACAATAATGTCCCCTTTTGCCAAACTGACTCCTATATTGCAATTCTTGGCAAAGCCAACATGAGGATGAATATGTAATTTTATATTTGGAAAACTTTCTTTTAATAATTCAATTGAGCCATCATTTGAACCGTCATCTGAAACTATTATTTCATCCGGATTTGAAAGCAAAACCTTATTTAGATTTTTTGCAAGCAAATCCCTGCCGTTCCAATTAGGAATAACAATGGAAATAGAATCCTTTTTAAGCACTTTCTTTATTCCTTTGAAAAAGGGATATCACTATAAATATTGAGGTTGCAGCGAAAATCCCTCTTATGATACTTGAGAAAGTATTTGGATCATAATAACGATTAATTAAACTACGAAATGAGAGATTTGCAATTTGAGGGAAAAATACTTTAAACAAACCGAAATTTAAAGAAGAATCAAATAAAAAAACTATTAGCAAAAAACAAACAAAAAGAGCCAAAACCGGAAAAATATTTTTTGGCCAATTTGTTATTAAAAAAATAATTAAAGGAGCAGAAATCCATACAAACCAATTAGGATGAAAATGAGTCAGAGAAAAAAACAATAAAAGGACTATAAAAAACCACTGCCATAGTTTAAGTAGGTTTGGTTTTGATGCACTTAGCCAAAAAAGAAATATCAGACCAACAACAAATAATGGTAAATACTCCGCTCCTGAAACAGGAATCTTTGAAAATAACATCTTATCAGATTGGTTTGCCAAAAGAGCATATCTCCTAAAGCCCTGAGAGCCTAAATAAGGAAGAACCCCAATTATATATATACCAAAACCTATAGAAAATAATTTAATTTTTTCTCTCCAAGTTGACCCAGATACCAAAGAAAAAATAGGCAAAAGTAGAAGCGGAAACATCTTTACTAATCCTCCTAATCCTAAGCTCAATGCGCCAACATATCTTTTTCCAATTTTATTAAAATAAATTGCAGAAAGGATTGAAAAAGAAATTAAAATATCACTTTGAGCCATCATATAAGATGAAAATAAAATTAGCGGATTAAATAACCAAAAAATGAAAGCTAAAAATCGAGATTTTTTATCATCAAATATTTTAACAATTAAAAATAATCCCAAAAAGTCAAACGCTAAAAGCGGACTTTTAAGCATAAAAAGTAATTGAGGTAATAAACTATTCCCAAATACTTTTTCCATGTCAAAAATCAAAGTCTTAAACAAATTCCATGGATATAAACCCCCAAAAATTTTCATAAACAAGGCACTTGGCATATAAAGAAGAGGTGGATAATTGAAAACATCGGCATTGTAAATTTTTACAAAGGGATCTTCTGGACTAAGATTTTGCCAGTAATCATAAAAACTAAAAACCATTCCTTTTTGAGAAATAAGATAAGAAGCATAATTTGGAGTTCCAATATCTGTATGTATTGTACTAACCATCACAATAATTTTAAGAAACAACCCCAAGGTAATTAATAATAGAATTGTTTTATTAAAATGAATAAATTTCATATTATCTACCTAAGTAAAGCTTTTTTTATTAAAAAATTCAAACTCAATAAATAAACAACTAAGGTTAAACTAAAAACAGAAATTAAGTCTGCTAAAATTCGAAGATTTGTTTCTTTAAACTTCACACTAAACTCGTGGTTACCCTTAGACACATAAAGAATCATATCTCCATATGGTTTATTCACTCCGATTTTTAATTCCTTTCCATCAACACTTGCTACCCAACCTGGAAAATAATAGTTGTGGATAAAAATTTCCGTAGGGTTTTCAGTAAAGAAATCTCCCTTATAATTGACTGCTGATTCTTCTTTATAATTTAATACTCCTTCTTTAATTTCTATCTTTTTATCAGGCGAAAAATTCGGTTTTTTTTCAGTCCCGATAGGTAACCTTAAATACTCTTCGGTATTGCCAAGATATTCTGAGGATATGAAATTCCTATAACCGTTTTTCGTTTTAGTAGCAAAATAAATATTCATAAAATATTCATCATTTCTTTCAGACAGGATTTTTTCAGGTCTGAAATAATTAAAAGTCAAAAATAGTGTTAAAACCAATAAAATTACAGTAACAATCTTTTTTCCTTTAAATAAAAATAGTTTTTCTAACATTGCGGCAAAAAAGGCAGTTAAAAAGGTCGTTAATGTTAAAAATCTCCAGGGAAATTGAAAATAAGAAATAATCGGAATGCTTCTCCAGAGAAAAGCCGATCTAATATTCATAAAAAACAAAGCAAATGATAAACTCACTATACCCCAAATACATAATGCTAAAGTTGTCTTTCCGATTTTTCTTTTTACTAAAAGCCAAACAAAGCAAATAATAGTTAAAAATATAATCAATAAATTAACAATACCTATTTGGAAAGACATACCATCATTAGGTCCTGGAATTGAAGCACCGTAACCCCACGACGGTATTATCAATTGCTTAATAAAAGGGAAATGGTCAATAAAATTAAAAATTGTATCTGCCACCATAAATTGTCTTTCTAAAAATGCTGGTAACCAAAAAAAAGACGACAAAGTCGATCCCAAAAGGAAACCGAAAATTAAGTTTAAAAAAGCCCTGCTTCTTTTGTCTGACAAATAAACTAATACGATCCCATAAAAGACAAGAAAGGGAATTACCATTAAAAATGTAATATTATGTGAGAGGACAAGTAAAGTGAAAGCGATAGCCGCAAGAGCGATATTTTTCGCTCCCCCTTCCTTAATTAATTTATCTTCAGCCCAAAAAGTAAGGGGAATAAAAATAAAAGCAAGCGCTTCTCCGATTGCTCCTCTTACATAAACGTCAACAGCGCGATAGGGAGTATATAAATAAATAATTGCTCCAAAAAATGAAAAAAAAGTACTAAAATTTCTTCTCAAAAAAAGAAACATTGATAAACCAGAAAGTATAAGTGACAAAGCAAAAACTGCCTTTATTGATCCAACAAGGCTAAATCCAAAAAGATAAAAAAATTCGCCTAAATAAAACGGTAACGGGTAAACAAAATTAAATAAGGGGTAACCAAAATTAAAACTTAAATCGGGGGCCCAACGAGGGGGAACCTGACCGCTTCTTAAAGCCCTATCCATTTCATATAGCCAAGCAACATGCATACCATCATGAAGTGAATAAAAACCAGGCCCAATCATTCCAACTACCGTCGGTATTGTAAAAATCAAAATTAGAAAAGTAATTAAAAAATTTCTATTCTTTAATTTTTTTAGATATTTTTTCATATTGAGCAAGATAAAAAAGAAATAAAAACAAACTTATCAAAGTTATTGAATTAGCAAACAACCTTATTTTAGTATTTTCAAACCAGCCGGATATTTCATGCTTACCTGTCTGAATTTCGACAGCTATTAACCCCGAAGGATCATATTTTAAATCAGTTAAATTTCCATCAACTAAGACTTTCCAATTCGGAAAATTAAAAACTGGAAAAAGAACCACTGAAGAATTTTCGCTAAATACTTCGACATTTGCGCTGAAATAATCAGACTTTTTCGATAAATCACTCACTCTAGCCTCGCTAGTCAAAACTCTAGCCGAACTTGGATCAAAATCCGGGAAAAGTGTTACTGTCTTGGGCAAAAAATCATGAAGAGAACCCCGCTGCTCTTTTTTGAAAAAATCGCCACTTAAAAAATCTTTATCGGAGGCTTTTAAAAAACCTTTCGGCCTAAAATATCCTATGTTCAGAATAATAAGAACTCCCACTAAAATAGAAAATAATAATATCCGGTACTTATTCCTGATCTGAAAAAGCGATTCGGCGGCAAAACCGGCCATAAATGAACAACAAAAGATAATTAAGCCAACGAATCGCCAAGGAAATTGAACAAATGCAAGAATACTAAACCTCTCCCAAATTAAATGAGAATGGGAATTTGTCATAAAGGCAAATATAACCAACGTTAAAGCGAAAAAAAGGATTAAAACACTGTATGATTTGGCTTTTCTAACTTCCCAAATTCCAAATACAACAGCCAAAAAAGTCGCAACCCAATAAATCAAACCTACAACTACGGATGAAGCATTCCCTGCTGTAAATTGTACAAATGAAGGGAAACTAAATAATAATTGTCTTAAATTGATGAAATTATTCCTAAAATCAAAATATCCGCTAGTTAAACTTTCAACTTGGACAAGAGATTTTTCAAACCAAGCTGGTATAAGATAAAAGGAAGCCAATCCAAAACCAAAAAGTAATCCCCAAAAAGCAGCTAAAAGGTTATTTCTACTTCTAAAGTAAATTAGAAAGTAAATTATCCAAAGAAACAAGAATGGTATTGAAATAAGAACCGTTATATTGTGGGAAATTAATAAAAGCGATAGAGAGAAAACGGTAACGATAAAAAATTGTATTTTTTTGTCTTTAAACAAACGGTAAAAACTCCAAAAAACCAATGGCAGTAAAGCCAGTGCCCAAAATTCAGCTAAATCACCTCTAACATATACCTCAAAGGCGTGAAAGGGGGCAAAAATGTAAAAGACAGCACTTACTAAACCACCTAAATTTCCCCAAAATTCTTTTGCCAAAAGAAACATTGAAATTCCGGAAATAAAAATTCCTAATATAAATAATATTTTGATTGAACCAATAAATGACATCCCAAAAAAATGTGGAATTAAGCCAAGATAATAAAGAAGCGGCGGATAGTAGTTAAAAAGAGGGAAACCAAAACCAGCTCCCAAATCTGGAACCCAACGGCAAGGAATCTGGCCGTCTTGAAAACACTTATCCATCTGGACAAGTCTCAAAATTTGCAGTGTATCCTGGATTGTAAAAAAACCTTGTTTCAAAAGAGGCCAAGAAGCCAAGAGAGAGAGAAAAAAAATTAGAATAAAAGGCCAATATTTTTTAAGAAACAACATTTTTCTCCCTTAGGTTTTTTGTTAATCTGGCAACGGGAAATATTAACAAGCAAATTAAACTCAACAAAGTAATTATGTTACCCACACGCCTTGGTAGTGTATCCTTAAGACGAGCAACTACTTGGTGCTCTCCTTTAGGAACATCAAATGTTAGCAATCCTAGGGAATTATTATAACTTAAATTTGTTTTTTGATTATCAATTAACACTTCCCAACCAGGAAAATAATAAATTGGCAGCTGAATTTTAGAATCTTTTAAACTTTCAATCTCCACAGTTTGCCAATCGGTCCCTTTTTTATAGTTTTGAAACTTTGCCTCTCCTTTAATTAAAATTGGTTCTTGAGGAGCTTTTTTTGCTGGAGGTTTCTCGGCCGAAATTGGCAAGTAATCAAATATACTAATAACTGTTTGTTTTTCCCAAAGTTCTCCTGAAAACTTATCTTTATCGGTAATATTAAGCCACTTACTTGGTCTGAAAAAACTGATGTTTAAAAAAATAATCAAAAATATTAAGAATATAGAAATAAAAATACCTATTTTATTATTCTTTACTGCACTCACCAAACCACCGGCAAGGATAGAAAAAAAGAAAATCGAAAGAGCTAAAAAGCGCCACGGAAATTGTAACCAAACTAAAACAGATATCCTATTCCATATAAAAACCGACCGTTGCTGAGTCATTAATGCTGAAATTATGCCAGCCAAAAAGAAAAAGAGAGAAATTAATAGGACTTTTTTGTTTTTTACAAAAAAAGCTAAAACTAAAGCAAGAAGTGCAATTGTCCAATGAAAAATTCCTACTGTAAAAGATACATCATCATAAGGACCAAGCGTTGATGATCCGTAACCCCAATGTGTTGAGAAGAAAATCTGTCTTAAAGATAAAAAATGAGCCAAGTAATTAAAATATCCTCCTATCATCGTTTCCACATGAGCGTATTTTTTTTCAAAGATAGCAGGAAGGATAAAAAAAGCTGCAAGACTAAAACCCCAAATACCACCTAAAAAAACTTTAGGAATCAAAAACCATTTCTTTTGAGTCCAAATTAAAATTAAAATCCAAAGAATAACAAAAGGCAAAAATATCATCGAGCTGATATTATGAGACAAAAATAGACCGCCAAGCGAGAGAGCAAGCCATAATAAATAAATATTTTTTTCGCTTCTTACAAACTCAAAAATAGACCAAAAAATTGCCGGGAAGAAGACAAGTGCCCAAAATTCTCCGACGGCTCCCCGATTGTAAACATCCATTGCCCTATAAGGAGCATAAGTATAAAAAAATGAAGCAACAAGACCGCCACTAACACCCCAAATAGCTTTTCCAAGAAAAAACATCGCAATTGCAGAAAGTAAAAAACCAAGAACTATTCCCGCTTTCACACTATCCAAGAAACCCAATCCAAAGAAGTGGAATATTTCCATTACATAGTAAGGCAGGGGTGAATAATAATTGAATTGAGGATAACCATAACCAAATCCCATATCGGGCACCCACCGGCATGGGATTTGACCGTCTTGAAAACATTTGTCAAGTTCAAAAAGCCTCATAGCCTGCATATCATCATGCATTGGGAAATAGCCAGGCCTCAAAAGAGATGAAAAGACGGGAACAGTTCCAATTAAAATAATCAATATCGGTAGAAATGCCAAAAATCCCTTTGAAAAAAGTATTTTCTTAGGAAAAAAATTTTGAAAAGCTCTTAGCATTTTAAATTGAATAATTTTGATAAACTTTCTTCAAATACTTCCAAAGAAAATAAATTAGAACAGATGATCGCATTCTTTGAGAATTTTTCCCTTTTGTTTTCATTTTGTATAAGAGTTTTAGTTTGGAACTCAAGCTGATCCAAACTTGACCAAAATAAGCCACTTTTATTATCTTCAATAATTTCCAACATACCTCCGGCTTTGTAAACGACTGGCACACAACCAGCAGCCATCGCTTCAACAGTTGAAATGCCAAAATGTTCAGCTCTTTGAGGATGAGTAATAAGATCTTCCCCGAAACCGGCGGCATGCCAAAAGATTTTTGCTTTCCCATAGAGTTTTTTCAACTCAAGAAGCGTTGCATCCGGCTTAATTTCTATTGGGTAACCTGACGAAATTTTCTTCAATTTTTTTAGATAATTTTTATCGTCTGCTCCCCCAGCTAAAATTAATCTCCAATCTGAAAGTCCTCCTTTAACCATCTTTTTAAATACTTCAATCAAAACATTTTGTTTTTTTGAATGTAAAAAACCAAAAAACCTACCAACCGACAAAATAATGTTTTCTTTTTTTAACGCTTTAAAAATTTTAATATTAACTGGGGGATAAATAACTTGGGAACTGATTCCGTAAGTTTCATCAATATAAATTTTAGTGAATTTTGAATTGCAAATAACAGCTTTAAATCTATTTAATTTTATTCTATTTTCCAAAGTCTTAGCGTTTTTTAGGATAAAAGGTACCTGAAAATGAAGATAGTTTTTTTTAGCAAGCGCTAAAGGGATACTCCCATCTGATACAAAAACTGAAAGTTCATATTTATGAAATACAAACCATTTATTAAAAATTCCTTTTTTATTTACTATCCCAGGAATAACTCTCGCATCTCTAATCTTTAAACCAAACCTTCCAGCTAGTTTTTCCAAAATTTCTGGGTCATCCCAGAAAAAATCGACTTCAAAACCCTTTTTTAATAAAAATTCGGCAATCGCGCCTAAGTATCTTTCTCCACCTCCCAAAGTATCAAGGTAAGGACTATAAAGTGCGGCTTTCATTTTTAAAATCCAGCATCTTCAAAATTCGTTTCTTTTAATTTCTCATCTATTTTTTTATAAGTTTTTGCCAAGTCATCTTTTCTTTGCATTTCCCAAAGACGAAAATAGGTTATAAACATTGAAAATGACTGAAAGATGGCTTCAAGCCAACCTTCGGTTCCTTCCCTAAAACCTTGTTTTTTGACCAGTCTTTCAAAAAATTCTGTCATGATAACTCTTAAAAGTCTCCAGCCTGAAATTTTTGGATGAGCATTATCTAGTCTTAATTTTGCTTCAATTTTTGACCACTCAGCTGTTTTTTCCATCATCGAAGCAATATCACGATGCGTCAGATGAATTAATGGATTTTTTAAATAACTCAATTCTCCTTCAAACTCTGGTCTTTCGTGAAGTTTACCGTGCCAAACTTTTAAACAGTCCCTTTTAAACAGTCTTATTTGATAATCCGGCCACCACCCACCAAACTTTTGCCACTTCCCAAGTAAAATGTTTTTGCGAGGCACTGCAAAAACACCAATCTCTTTTTTTTTACTCGTTATAATCTCTTCAATTTCTTCTCTTAAATGCAAAGACATTCGCTCATCTGCATCCAGATAAAATATCCAATCTCCTTTTGCCTTTTCGGCAAGAAAATTTCTCTCTTCCCCATAACTCTCAAATTTCTTTGAGAAGATCTTATCAGTAAATTCCTTGGCGATTTCAATTGTCTTGTCTGAAGAGTCATTGTCTAAAATAACAATTTCATCAGCCCATTTTGCCGACTCCAAACAGTTGGCAATCATTTTTTCTTCGTTCTTTGTTAAAATCAAGATTGAAACCATATTAGTTAATCTTAAAACTTCCTTCGCCAAAATTTAAGGTCAAAAAATCGAAAACCGCCCGTCTTCTAACACTGCTTTTAAAGATAAATGATAATGCTTCCTTCAAAAGAGCAATTTTCGTTCTCAAAGATGCAAACTTCATACCAAATAAAAGCCTATTACGGGTGATGAAATAATCTTGAAGACTAGAGCCGACTTTGGTCGAAGAGGCATTTTTGTGCCAAACAATAGCACCTGGTGCAAAAACTACTTTAAACCCTTTTTTTTTGGCGCGTTGACAAAATTCCAAGTCCTCAAGATATAAAAAATATCTTTCGTTAAAAAACCCCGTTTTTTCAAAAATCTCCTTTCTTATAAACATAGCAGCTCCAGAGGCAAAATCAGTTTCCACAATCTCGCCATATTGACCTTCATCAACTTCATCAACACCAATATGAGATGCCAAAATATTTTTCCAATCAATTTTACCGCCTGCATACCAAATTACTTTACCTAATTGCTTCTCGCTATAACGATTTTTATGAAATTCGTTCCCTTTTGCAAAATATATTTTTGGACCCACTATCGCTATTTGGGGATCATTTCTAACAACTTTTGAAAACTCGATTAGTAAATTTTGGTCGACCACAGTATCCGGGTTGAGAATCAAAACCCAATTACAACCCTCCTCCAAAGCCTTCTTTATACCTACATTATTACCCCCAGAAAAGCCTAAATTATAACTATTTTCAATAATTCTAATATTATCTATACCCTTAAGAACTTCCTTGTAGGATTTTTCTACAGATGCGTTATCAACAAAGTAGATAAAAATCTCGAAGTTATTTTTTTTGAGTTTTTCAATTGAACTGAGGCAATCTCCGATCACTCGACCTGTATTGTAATTTAAGATAATTATCCCAATTTTTGTCATTTAGTTAATTTTTGACGGAGCTTAAAAATTAATCTTTCTGCACCGCTTGAACCAGTCAAAAGAGCTTTAAAAAACCAAAATTTGAGTTCTTTCCCTTTTTTTCCAAACTCCTCTTTTACCTCATCTACATTCATTTCTTGCTCTTTAAAACCCTCAATCTCCCAGACTTTAAGATAAGTAACAAAAAAAGAAAAGGACTGGAGCGCTGCCAAAACAAGACCATGTAACCCATCCTTAAAACCTTCAGAAGAAAAATATCTTGACAGAAATTCCCCAACTGGCTTTGAAATTAAGTCACGCCAATTGAATTCATAACCCCCGGACTTTAACTCGTGAGCCTCAACATTCGTGTACAAATTCATCCTTTCCAGAAATTGGGTAATGGATTTGTAATTATGATGAATTATTGCCAAATCTTCATCTGGATCTAAAGTCAAACCATCACCGTCTTTTTGAGGGTCTTCATGAATCTTACCAGTCCACTTAACTTTTCCCTTTTTAAAAAACCTGATGTTATAGTCTGGCCACCAACCTGAATTCCTTATCCATTTGCCAAAAATAATATTTTTGCGGGGAATTAATACAAAAATTCCTGATTTTTTACAGGCTATACTTCTTAATCTTTGTCCCAATTTATCTGTGATTTCCTCATCGGCATCTAAAACCAAAACCCAATCACCATTTGCCTTTCCAACGGCAAAATTTCTGGATTTTTCAACAAACCCTTCCCCTTTATGTTTAAAAATTAAATTTGTGAATTTCTTCGCAATTTCCAAAGTCTTATCGGAAGAACCATCGTCACAAATGACTATTTCATCAACATATTTGGAAACAGACTTCAAAGCCCGCTCGAGAGTATCTTCAACATTTAAAGTATTAACAACTACGGAAATCTTCATTTACATTCAAAATTTTATCACAATGAGAAGCTTGAAGCTATTATTTATACTTCGGTTCACCCAAAACAAAAAATCTCCAGACTATCGGAAAGTGTATGGAAGCAAGACTTGTTGAAGGATTAAAAGGACATGATTTGCTCTCACATTCTAATTCAAAATTATTATAAATATAAATAACATTGAAATAAACTCCAACAACAACGATCCCAATTATCACCAACCTAGAAAGCCTTTCAATAAATTTTTTCTCAAAAACTGTTCTTACTAAAGATGGAAACAATAAACTCCCTAGAGTTACCCTGTAAAGAAGAGGCGAAATATTTGGGCGGAAAGCATTTACCAAAAGATGACGGTTCCCTAAAAGAAAACCTGCGGCTAAAAAAGTAGTAAAAAAATTGGCCTTTTCAACCAAAAGTTTCACTCCCCAAGCAATAAAAATTGCAAGTAATGGAAAAGCAGGAAACCTGTACCATGGCAAAAGATCGCCTTCACCACCGGAAATCATCACAATAATTAGCCAATAGACAAAAGCAAAAGAAACAATTTTCTTTAGTCCTTCTTCCGGTTTAAAAATAAAATAAACTGCGGCAAGTAAGCCAAAAACGTACCAACTATCTAAAAAAATGTTAACGTCATAAGCTGGAGATGTAAAAAACCAAGCTAAACTACTAAAACCGACAGGCCTTAGAGACTGAATCGAAGTAATATGTAAAAATATCTCCTTATCAAAATGGAAACCCCAGGCAAAGAAAAAAACGACAAAAGGAATTGTTGCCAAAATTAGATAAACTACCGATTTGTAGAATTTCTGACAAAAAGCAAAATACAAAACGAGAGGTAAAATTAAAAAACCGGTGGGTTTTGATAGACCTGCAATGCCCACAAGAAAAGGTATCGGTAAAAGCCATAAAAATTTTGGATTTTTTTGAAAATTCAAAATCAAAAGAATAACAGTTAAAAAAACCACAGCAATTAAATTTTCCGGAACTGCCATCCTTGAGGCAATAACTAAAATGGGGATTGTCCCATAAAATAACATTGAAAGAATGCCAATCCAAAAACCGCTTAGAAACCTTGCAATAAGAAAAACTAAAACCGCAGTCAAGAGAGCTATAAAAACAGTTGGAGTTCGAATATAAGCAGGCGGGATAATTTGAGTTCGATCTGCTTTATAAAAATGTCCAAAAGCTCCAACAATCAATGAAAATAAAGGAGGCTGGTCTAACCAAGGCTTTTGTAAAGTAACATACTGATATGGTTCACCGCCACCTTGGGATGTTACCCTGCCTTTGTACACTTCTGCTTTTTTAGGATAATCCAATGTGGACCAAGAAACCGGAACTCCAGTCTCAATAAGATAAATCCCCGACCAAGCATACGCCATTTCCTCCAAATGTCCTGGCCCTGGTGTACGATCAAAATTATGAGCTCTTAATACAAAGGTAAAATATAAAACAAGAAGGAATACGCCAAACTTAAAAAGATTAAATTTGTTTACCTTTTTTATTTGACTTAAGTCAGACAACTTCAAAAATTTTAACCTCTTCATTTTCAAAAATTTTTTTAATCCCGATACCTTCTTCATCTCCAGTAAAACCAAGAATTTTAGGTGCATACAAATACTTTATGTCATTCCTTTTTAAAATCTCTTTTGATTTAGAAGAATATTTAACAAAATCTTTCTGTTCATTAAGTCTCCCTTTATAGTCAACCCCTAAAATTTCTAAATTGGTGGTATCTTCCAAAAAGGTCGGGTGGTTCGAAAAGGCTGAAACATAAGCAGTCGAAGTATATGCAAGAAGCGGAACCGGTTCAGAAAATTTACTCCCAATATTTTGTTCAGGTGGCAATGTCATAACAATACCAGACGGTTGCCTTTTTAAGAAATTTAAAGCTTCCATCTCAGCAAAGGATAATTTCGCTGGGGGTCGAGAAGGCAGGTATTGAATCAAATTTCCCATCGTAGTAGGAATTGTTAATAAAACAATAAGCGCTGCCAAGAGGAAACCAACATATTTATTCCATGAAATTAGAGAAGCTAAACTTACTCCAACAAATAAATCTAATATCAAAAGACTGTAATAAAAAAATTGAACAATATTCCAACCATTGCCTTCCTGAATAAAAATTAAAGGTATTGTAACCCCTGCTAAAAATATCACGATAAGAAAAACAAGTATTTCTCTTTCTTTAAATCCGGTTTTTATAAAAATTTTTGGATTAAAAAAACCGATTACTCTTGTTCCAAAATTTCCTAAAATAAAGATAAAGAGTCCTAATGTTTCGGCTCCTAAAAACTTAACTAAATTTCCAGTCGTAAAATAACTTCTTCTTGCCAAAGCAAGCCTACTCCAACCTAATCGGTCGCTTATATCGATCATTGAATTAACTAGCCAAAAAGGTGAAATGGATAAGAGTTTGGTTCCGGTCAGATTGTTAGGCAAAAAAATTATCGCTGATAAAATAAAACAGCTAACAAAAAGAATAAAAACCGAAAATTTTTTCCCAAATAAAATTTTATATAAAGAAACTATACCCAATGCTCCAAGTACTAATAAACCGGCATAAACTTTAAACTCAATTAAGGTCCCCCATAAAATAACCAAAGCAATAAATTGGCTCCTGTTAAGACCTGTTTTTAAGAATTTTAAAAATAAAAATAGTCCGGAAATTAATAATAATAATGATATTGCAAACGGTGGATTTAAAAGTGTAGAAATTGACTGTTGGGCCCAAAACATTGACTCGCCCCCAAAATTTCTTGCCTTAAGATAAGAAACGACCCATCCCCAACTACCTCCAAAGTATAAAAAGAAAGTTGCAAAAAAAGCGGCGATTTTATTCTTAAAAATCAAAAGCACAAATTTGTACATTAAGATTCCAACCAAAATTGAAATCAGCAGAGGAAAAAATCTAAATAAAAGATCCTGGTTGTCAATAAAAAATAACTTACCAGTTTTCGCCAGTAGAAGATCAAAAAAATAGTGGTAATTTGAAAGTTTTGTACCAGCAAAAATCGGATTTTGAGGAGGAAAATTTCTTTGAAGTTCTGATATTAAAGATAAGTGCCAAACTGCGTCATGACCATTTGGCCCCCAATAACCAAATCCAAAAACATAAGTTAGTCCGCTTTTAACAACTGTCGTAAGCCAACATACTGTACCAGAAATAATAAGAACTAAAATTGCAAGATTATAAAGATTAAATTTTGGAAATTTTAATTTCGGAGGTGGCTTAATATAAAGACGTATTGCAGAAATAATAGGTAAAGTCCAAATTAAAAAATCTGCTTTTACAAATCCAAAAACAAAATTTGCAAAAGTAAAAAGGGCCATTCCAACCGGAATCGCTAAAAACCAATTTTGGCTAAGAACTAGTCCGGGTAAAAGAAAAAATAACACGGCAAAAACCAAAAACTTAAAAAAATTCCCAGTCAAAGACAACCAATCTTCCTTTAGTTTTAGAAGTTGAGGAGAAGTTTGAATTTTTGTTTCATTCTGTTTACTCAACATTTCCCTAGTTTTGGAAATTGCCGAGGTGATCGTCTGTCTTTCACCATTAACTTCAATATCATTTTCAAAAAATTTAATAGTCCGTTCGTTTCCTGCTTGGTTCTTATATCTAATTTCGACAGTTGAGTTATCACTTTTTATAACCTCAAAATCATTAATCTTACCCTCATCAATTAACCAATAAGTACTAAAATTTGCATCATCTAAAGCATTTGCCGATGCAGCTTCCATATTAAGAGTTTCGCAGGCTTTATCAAAACAATTTTCAGGGCCATAATCATATTCTCTTAACTCCCTTATTAAGGAACCTTTATTTGGGTCATAAAACCATCCTATTCTATATCTTAGAGTCTGATACCAAACAACTTTTCCCCCACCTCCCAACGGGTCGTTTGCGACAATCAAAGTTTTTGGGGAAACCAAGGGATTTGTTTGGGTGTAAATTGAAGCAAAATCTGCCATCGTCACTAATTTCAAACTATTGGAATCTTGCCTGCTTCTTAAAATATCCATCTGTTTTTGATATTCCTGGCCGTAAGTTTTCCAACCAAAATCATTTTCCAAACCAACAGTAGTTTGAGGATATATATCAAGCAATTTTTCAAAATAAGTAGTGTCCAACTTATGAATAAAGTAATCATTTGGTTGAACACTAAAAGTACTTTCATAAGAACCTACTCCGTATCCATTAAACGGATCACGAGTTGCCCATTGAACTGTAACCACACCAATTTTTTCTTTTTGATTCTCAGCGGGAAAAATAGCGTTAAGTTTTGAAGGATAGAAAGGTGTTGACCAATACTGACCCCAAACCTGGTACCCATCTGTCGAATTTTGATCCGCAACATCTAAATTTGCACTAATGTCATACTTTTCTTTCATAAAATCCAGGGAATATGCATCAATCCACCAAGCTCCTACTGATTTTGGATAATAACCATAGATGCTTTTAAATTTTTCAAAAGCTACCGAGATTAACTTTTCCCGATCGGCCGGACTATAACCTATCAAAAAAATACTTTTTGCTTGTTGCCAAGTAACCGATTGGTTATAGACAACCCCCGAATCTTTTGTTAATTGCGGAGTTATTTCCAGAAAAAGGCCAAGTTCTTGATCGCTGTCTAAAGTTTTAAAAAAATTGGCCATTTCATCATCTTTTAAGGCATCATATCTTAAAAGCCAAGTTGCAGGAATTTTTTTGTCTTTTAAAATCTTGTACTGTTCTTTGGGTGTATCTAGAGGTTTTTGAGGATAATTCCAAAATTCCCATCCTCTGACGGGATTTACAACAACAGCAAATTTTTCATTTGAACTTTGAGCGAAAGCATTCTTTGAGAAAAAAAACAAACTAAAGAAAATAATTAGTAATAAACTAAGTTTTTTTAATCCCACTTATTACCCTTTTTACTTCAACTAATAACTTTTCTTTTGCAAAAATGAAAAAGGTCAAAAAGTAAACTACCACACCAAAAATAATTGCCAAAATCAGAGTAAAGATGTTGCTAACATAAAACTTTGCAAATATATAAACCGCTATACCCATAAAAACAGAGATTGAAAATGGTTGCCAAATACTACCTAAAAGATCTATTTTTACAACTTTTTTCATTAGATAAACAGTTATCAAAGAAGTGAATGAAATTATAGCCGATGCCATACCTACTCCGTTAAATCCAAATTTAATAGTTAGAGGAGGAGTCAAAGCCCAAGTTAGTATTGTCCAAAGTATCATTAACCTGAGAGTTAGTTTAACACGGCCGGTAGCATTAAAAATGTTAGTGAACGGGGTAGAAATGCTAGCCCAAAAAGTCGATAGCGAAAATAGGTAAAAAGACGGAAGCGCCGAAGTCCATTTGGGTATAAGATAAGTTAGTAAAAAAGGTGCCAAAGCCAACATCCCAAAAAGGGCTGGATATAAAAATAAAGTCGTTGCAAAGAGTGATTTTTCTATCGCCGATTTTAACTCATCTTCATGATCCTGAAGCCTCGAAAAAGCAGGAAAAGTAACCCTTATTATGATATTCATTACTTCAAGTGGTAAAAATGCAAAATTTTGGGCTAAAGTAATATAAGAAAGACCTACTGGGCCAACAACCTTTGCTACAAATAAGGGAACAACTCTGTCTTTTAATAGTGCCAAAAGGTTGTTTACTTGATAAGGAACTCCAAAATTTAAAAGTCCTTTGGCAGTAACTTTTGAAATGCCCAATCTCACCTTCCAAGGAGCTATTATGTATAACAAAACTGTTCCTAATAGTGCCCTTACTAAAGTAGCGAATACAAAGCTGTAGATTCCAAAATTTAAAAATGCTAAGGTCAGCAAAACAACGTTAAATGTTAGCGTCTCAACTATTTCCACCGCAACTAAAGGATTAAATCTTAATTCTCTTTCCAGGATAACTGAAGGGATGTTTTTCAAAGAAGAGAAAAGGAAACCAACTGCCAAAGCTCTTATCAACCACATTCCCGCTTGATTCAATTTATAGAAAGAAGCAATCTGAGGGGCCCCTATAAAGATCACTAAAGTAATCAACCCAACCAAGATTTGTTGAATTGTAAATGTTGTCTTTAAGTCTTCATGAGTTATGTCATTTTTTTTCTGAATTAAGGAAGCAGCAAGTCCTATGTCAGAAAAAAAAGAAAAGAAAGCAATTACAGAAGCAGCCAGATTAAAAATTCCAATAACTCCCGTTTCCGGAGGAAAAATATTTGGAAGAATAATATTGATACTAATAAGAGTAATTGCTTGAAGCGCTATACGCCTGAGAGTAAGGCTCACGACACCAACAATTGCTCTTTTTTTTACCGTTTCAAGATCAAGATTTTTTGAACTTTCTTGAGGCGAAAAAACCATTCAGTTTATTTTAACATAGAAATCTCAAACTACTTTCTTAACTAGTTAAGATTACAATCTGACTTCAAACAAAAGAAGCTGGTCTTCTTGACCATTCTTTGTTTCGGCCTTAGGATAACTTTGAATTAAAACTAACGAGGGATCGTTCTTTGCCGGTTCCATGAGTCTACTTTTATTAACGACAAGGTAAGCTAATTTTCCTTCTTTTGGAGCATTCTTCAAACTTGGAGGAACATCATAAATCAAAGCCGCCTGACCCATTCCAACAACGGTAATATTATCAAAGTTCCTCAAATAAACCTGAAGTCCGTCAGGCAAAGTACCAAATTGGCCTTCAGTACCGACCAAAATTTTTTCATTTCTCGGCTTTGATTTTAATAAATCGGCAATTTCTTTTATTCCATAGCCCGATGACCACTCCTCCAAATAACCGTTTCTTTCTTTTTGTGGAATATCCGCTTTTTGAGGGTTTATAAGCAGCCAGAAGTCAAAAAATAGTGCGGGGATGAATAACAAGGGAATAAAATAAACAAGCACTCTTTTCTTACTGGCAAAAAGACTTGTAAAAAATGCCTCGAATCCGTAAGCAAAAATTAACAGTAAAAATGGTGCAGTGAAAACTATGTACCTTGCTGTGAAACCTTTAGCGAATGCAGATTCGGCAAATAAGGGCATAAAAAACCAACAAAAAAGAACCCAAATCGGCGCTTTCCGTTTATAAAGGTAATAAAGCAAGAAAAATAGGCCTAGAACAAAAACCGGCCAGGTTAAATACTGGCCAAACCAAAGTGGAATTTCAGTCGCAAGACGCGGAGCTATACGATGAATTGGGTCATTTAAGGCTTCTTTTGGAGATAAAATAAAATCGCCTGTTCTTTGAGCAATAAGGTAAAAAAGCGGCGAGAGGCGAAGAATGTTATACATCACAAAGGCAATGGATAGAGATATTAAATAAAGTCCGCAAATTTTGACAATTCTAATTTTCCAAAACTTTTTTTTAAAATCAAAAATAAATAAATTCGCCGGAAAAAGGATCACATAGAAAATTGCCGTTGATTTTGTTAAAAGACCAGCCCCTAAAACCATTCCTAAAATTAGTGAAACATCAAGTCTTAGGGTTTTAACCAATAAAATTCCCAAATAAAAAACCCAAACCCCAATTGCAGTCAAAAATCCATCCACAACAGCCAGGCGATCATAAAACACCAAAAAAGGAATAACTGTATAAAGGAATGACGCAAAATATGCTACCTTTTTATTGCCAAATAACTCATAAGCGGCAAACCAGATACCAACCATCCCCAAAAAACCACCTAAAACAGAAACCAAACGGGTTGCAAAAAGCGGATCAAAAGTTAAAAATTTCACAAACGGAGCACCAATCCACATAAAAAGCGGCTGTTTACCATCTGAAAGCGGAATAAAACGTTGGGCAGGATCACTTGACAGTATTTGTGTCCAACGGATGTATATTGCCTCATCAACAAAAACTGGGAGAATAGTTAAATTAACTATTCTTAGGAAAAAGAAACCTAAAATTAAAAATAACCAAACTAAAAAATCTTTAGAATATTTTTTTAAAAAATTCATACTTTTTCAGTGATGCCAAAACCATATCTTAACCAAAGAAGTTAATGTATTAATCGCATTCCCCAAACTTACTTTCATTCTAGTCTCCTTTGAGTATTTCCATTCTACAGGAACTTGGGCTATCTTGTAATTCAATTTTTTAGCCAGATACAAAATTTCTACTTCAAAAATTATATTTTTAATTCTTTGCTTTTCAAACAATTCTTTGGCTGCATCTTTCTTATACATCTTAAAACCACATTGCGAGTCAGCAATATCGGGTATTAGAAAATTCTTCAAATTGGAAAAGATTTTCCCCAAAACCTGCCTGTAAAACGGTTGAGACTTGCGAAGGTCAACTCCTCCTTCATGAACCCGGGAACCAATTGCAATGTCAGCCCCGGAACTAATTGCTTTTTTTAATTTTCCTGCTTCCTCAATTGGAGTCGAAAGATCGGCGTCAGTATACATAATGTAATCCCCTCTCGCTTTTAATATCCCAATTTTCACCGGCCAACCCTTATGATAATTCCTCTCCATTTCGACCAATAATAGATTCTTTTGGCTTTTTGCAATTTCTTTTACTTTCTTTACCGTATCATCACGACTTGCATCATCAACAACTATAATTTCACCGTTTATTTTTTCCTTCTTAAAATATTCTTCAATCTTTCCAATTGTACCGGTAATATTTTTACTTTCGTTATAAGTTGGAATAACAACTGATAAATCCATTTTAGTTAGACTGACTTTCCATGAACTAATTTAAAAAGTTTTATCCCGTCAAACTGCAAATTATCTTCAATCACTGCGAACCCTTTTTCTTTGCTGAAACTTGCCACTTCCCATTTCGAATATCCTAACGGCTTACATATCTGGTCCTCGCAAACAACAAAAAGCTGGTCAGTAATTGTCGCATCAAGATGCTGATCGTCAATAACAACCGGATTATGACCCCAAATGTCTAACAAATATCTATAAGCATCATCATAATTATTTTGGGCAATCAAAGCAAAATTGATCGGTTTATTATCCGAAGATTTTATAATCTGGCGAACTATTGATTTTGTCCGGCCAAGTTGATTGTTTGGTTCTAAAGCCAATGGCGAATGCTTAAAGTTTATAAAAAGCAAAAAGCAAAAAGCAAAAACCGCCAAAGTCCTTAAAAATGAATTTGTTCTCCATAAAACCCACAAAATCATTCCCATAATTAAATACGGCAACGGATTTAAAACCCCAAAATAGTGGTCAAAAATTTCCCCTTTTAGAAATGAGAGACCTAAAACCCCAACCACAAGCCAGGCCAGAATGATGAAGTAACCATAATTATTTTTTTTCTTCTTGAAAATCAAAAATCCAAAACCTATTAAACTAAAGCAAGCCAAAATAATTAAAGGAAATCTCCAAATTTCTTCTTTGGCGACCAAAAAACGAACAAATAAATCGCCAAAAGTTGAATAGATTTTTGCTAGATTAAAGGAAAAATTCAAATTAGTTGCCGAAACCGCCCCGGTTAATTTTGCCCCAACGAAAAAGGACTTAAACGCATTGAAGTTTAAGAATTTATGGTTAGGGTTTAGGTCAAAAATCAAAAGCGGCGACATTAAAATAGAGAAAGAGAGAAAAGAGAAAAGAGAAAAGAGAAAAAACTTTTTTAGCGGTCTCTTTTTTCCAATCAGTTCCCACAAAAGGAAAATCCATCCTCCGGCAAGCAAGGGAATCAGCAGCGCGCCTAAATAATGCATCTGAAGAACAAAAGCAAAACTTACTCCAACTCCTAAAAGCCAAAGGTAATTTTTAGTTTTTAATGTCCAAAAGAGAAATAAAACCGTAAGAAGGGCAAAAAAAGGCATTGGATTTGGATTCCAGGAAAAACGGGAGTAAGAAATAACAACCGGCGCGACGGCATAAAGAGAAGCAGTAAAAAGACCGGCTTCTTTTGAGAAAAACAAACGGCCACAAAGATAAACCAAAAAAACGGTCGCTATGCCGATTAAGGCTACCATTACCGCCGGGCCAACTGGATCCAAGCGCCAAATCGCCAGAAACGGCGCCATCATGTAGTAATAAAGCGGTCCCAAGTACATATTGCCAACAGAAGTTACCGGACCAATAAAAAGTATATGTCCCTTTGTAATTAAGCTTTTGACAACAATCGCATCCCGTCCCTCATCTCCCAAAAAAGTCATGTATTCTGAGATCCGCCACAGCCGTAAAAAAGCGGCAATCGCCAAAATCAAAACTAGAATTGCAAATTCAATTTCGTTTTTTAAAATCCAGTCAAGAATTTTTTTCATTTTAATTTCCACCAAAGTTTAAGAAGATCAACGATACTTTTTAAAACAATTCTCAAATTGGCTCCAGTTTGCGCGCCGAAGCGCCGGGGATAATGATGAACTCCAACTTCAATTGTTTTAAAACCCAAACGTTTTGCCTTAACCAAAAGTTCAATTTGGGTAACTTTTTCTTCTCCAACTAGAGGCAAAACCGCTTCATAAACTTCTTTTTTAATCAATTTAAAACCACAGGAATAATCTTTGACGTCCAAGCCCAAAAGAATTCTTGCCAATGTCTTCCAGCCGAAAGTTGTAACGGACCGAAAAAGTGGATCGGCACGATTTAACCGGTACCCCAAAACCAAATCCGCACTACCGGCTTTTTCAATTAAAAGTTTCAATTCGGAAATATCAAATTGGCCGTCGGAATCGGCAAAAGCGACCCAGGAAAATCTGGCTTTTTCAAATCCAGTCTTTAAGGCAGAACCGTAGCCCAAATTTTTGGAATGGGAAAAAATTTTTACCTTCCCGTTTTTACTTGCAATTTTCTTTACAATTTCTGCAGTTTCATCTCTCGACCCGTCATCAACAACAATCACTTCAAAATCTGAAGCCAGCTTTGGAAGAATCAAAAGTGCGTCTTCGACCGTCTTTTTGATATTTTTTTCCTCGTTGTAAGCCGGAAAAAAAAGAGAAATTTGAACGTCTTTAGCCATCGAATTGTAGTTTACCATAGAACATTCTCTCTTGTATAATAGGTTCAGTGAACAAAAAAACACTCCGCGATCTAACCTTAATCGCAATTACCTCAATCAGTTCCACTTTTTTGGTTTGGCTACCGTTTCTTTTGCGAATAAAAAGCTTTTGGGGGCTTTCCTACCCACAAAATGGCCTTTTCACCCTCTGGCAGAATTTCGACGGCTTAAATTACATTGCTGTTGCTAAATCCTGGTATAACCCTGAAATTTTGCGAACCCAGTTTGGAGCCCTGGGGCAAGGTCCGCAATATTTTGCCGCCCATTTTCCCTTATATCCGGTGCTGATTTGGATTTTTGCCCCGTTTTTCGGGTTCTTAAATGGAATGCTTCTTGTCACAATGCTTTTTACAGCGCTTTCAGCAGGGATGTTTTATCTTCTGGTCAAAGAATCTAAACTAACTCACGATCCGTTATTTTTAACTATTGTTTTCTTATTCTTGCCCGCAAGATGGGTTGTTGTCCGGTCAGTTGGTGCCCCGGAACCGATTTTCATCTTTGTAACTTTGGCTGCTTTCTATTTTCTAAAGAAGGAAAAATACCTGTTGATGGGAGTTGCTTGCGCATTGTCAGTTTTGACCAAAAGTCCGGGAATTTTATTATCTTTGGCAATCGTGCTTTACCTAAAACTTCCGACAATCAAATCTTTCTTGAAAGGTAAATTTGAAGAAGGCATAAAACTCATCCCCTGGAAAGCCTGGCCAATAATTTTGGCTCCCATTGCGCTGGTTGGAATTTTTGCCCTTTACCAGATAACTTACAAAGATTTTTTTGCCTATTTTCATTCCGGCGACAATATCCACCTTTTCTGGCCGCCTTTTTCAATTTTCAATAGAGGTCAGTTTTGGGTAGGAACCTTTTGGCTTGAGCATGTAATTTTCGCCTATCTTTTGGTTGCCTCTGGAATTGCTTTACTTTTCAAAAAGAAACTTTACGCCATGGGGATTTTTACTGCGATCTATTTTATCGCTTCACTTTTTGTAGCCCATCTTGATATTACAAGATATCTTATCCCAACCGCACCGTTTGTAATAATCGGAATGGAGGGCTGGCTAACAACAAAGGAGTTTAAGTGGATTTTTGTCTTTATGCTCATCCCAATTTATCTTTTTGCCCAAAACTTTATTATCGGCAACACCGCCCCAATAACCGATTTCACTCCTTTTAGGTAATAAATTCTCATCTTATTTCCACTAAAGGCCGTCAGGTTGGGTACTAAAAAAGGGAAAAATTAGGCTTTGGCTTCGGCGGGTTGAAGTTCGGTTTTTGATTTTGCTTTCCAGATAAATTTTGAGGCCCAGAGCCAGTTCCAAACCAACCCAAGAAGGATCCCGAATACCAATCCGATCTGCTCATGGATATGAAACAAATTAAAAAGCAGAAGTATTGTAATTATCTGGATTATCGGACTGCCGACCGAAGCGGTATTAAATTGGATAAAACGAATTATAAGAGGTTTGCGGACTCTCTCTTTTGATTTGAAGGTCCAACTGTCGTTCAATATGAAGTTTGAAATAATAGAAAGCTCGATTGCAACAACCGTCGCCCAAAAAAGCCTCTCTAATAAAAATATTGATGAGTTTGCGGGAATAAAGTTAAAAATCGGAGAAGACAAAACATGGAATGTCAGGAACTTAATATTCATAATGTTTATTTCTCCCCGGTTTAAAAGCCCCAGAGGAATTGCATTAACAAAGTAACCGATTGATCCGACAATTAAAAACTTAATCAAAGTCTCCCGTCTCCTAATTGCCACTTTAACCGAATAGATCATCAGATCTTTAATGTAGGAGGAAGTTTTTATTTTTGAAGTCCCAGCGGTTCTGTGGCTAAAAACAATCGGAATTTCTATCCATTTTGCCCCGGCCAACAAAGCTTCGTTTAAAAACGCCGGCTGGTAAACATAACTGGTACTTTTCCAGGGAATCCGGTCAAAATTTACTTTTTCAAAAAGTTCTTTAGTAAAAGCCCGGTAGGAATTGGTAAATTCGTGGAGCTTCAATTCTCCCCAGAGAATTCGGCAAATCCAGCTTGCGCCGAGAGTAAATAGTTTCCGAAGACCTGGTAATTGATTTGCCCCGCCTTTAACAAGCCGCGACCCAATGACCAAATCGTACCCTTTTTCAATTTCTTTTATAAAACGGGGAATATCGGCCGGGTTCTGCTGCAAATCCGCATCCATCTGGATTAAGATGTCTGCCCCTAATTTTTCAACCGCATATTTGTGGCCAAGATAAATTCCAACCCCGATTCCCCGTTCTTTAACATCCAAAGCGTGGATGTTGGGATTTTTCTGAGACAACTTTTGAGCAAAAGAATAAGTTCCGTCAGGTGAATGGGAATCAGAAAAAAGAACTTGGAGCTCGTACTTCGACAGGTATTTCTGTTGGGCGAGAATAACAGTCGCAATATTTTTAATATTTTTCTTTTCGTTATAAGTCGGACAAGTTACAACGATCTTTTGCATTCCTAAACCTTTTCCCGCCAATAATCTAAAAGGTCCTTCATTGTCTTATCAAAAGGTATTTTTGGCTTCCAGCCGGTTTTTTTAACGAACTTTGAGTTGTCCCCCAAAAGAACTGGTACATCAGACGGACGCATCCTTTGGGGATCTTCCCTTATTTCCACTTTAACTCGTGAAAATGAAATTAGCAAGTCTAAAACATCCTTCATTTTCCAAGCTTTACCGGAACAGATATTGTAAACGTCCCCGGGTTCACCTTTTTCCGCTGCTAAAAGGTAACCGCCAACCATATCCCTAACATCGGTGTAATCTCTCTTGGTATCCAAATTTCCTACCTTAACCACTGGTTCCTGTTTTTTCTTTTCAATCAAGGCTATCTGCCTGGCAAAAGTTGACTCGGCAAAAACATCACCGCGTCTTGGACCAGTATGGTTAAACCCCCGGGTTCTGATAATTTTCAGACCGTAGCTTTGGTTGTATTGATAACCCAGATAATCCATTGCCACTTTTGATACGGCATAAGGGGAAAGAGGCCTCAGTGGGTTAGTTTCCTTAATCGGCAATTCATCCGGTTCCGCTTTGCCGTATTCCTCAGACGAACAGGCAATTTGGATAACTGGGTCAATTTGAGTCTTTCTGACTGCTTCAAAAAGGTTTGCTGATCCGACAACATTTATCTCCAATGTCACCGCCGGCGAGGTCCAGGAAGCATGGACATAAGATTGGGCGGCAAGATGAAAAATATAATCAGGTTTTATGGCCAACATTATTGAATCCAGTGAATGGGAATCAAGAAGGTCCGCTTCAAAAAGTTTAATTTTATCCTCAATTTCCGCAATACACTCTTTACTTGAACGCCATCTTGCAAGCCCAAAAACCTCAAAACCCTCGTTTAAAAGAAGCTCTGCCATATGTGAACCAACAAAACCGGCAATCCCGGTAATTAGAGCTTTTTTCTTTCCATTTTTCTTTTTCATTTTCCTACTCCATTATAAACAAATCCAAGTTTTTTAATCACTTGGGGATCATAAAGGTTCCGGCCATCAGCAATAATCGGCGTTCTCATCAAACTCTTTATTTTCGAAAAATCTAAATCCCGAAATTCATTCCACTCAGTTACAATCGCCAAACAGTCCGCGCCTTTGGCAACTTCATATGCATCTTTACCGAATTTAATTTGGTCACCTAAAATTTTTTCCACACCAGGAATGGCAACCGGATCATAAGCTATAATTTCCGCCTTCTGTTCAAGTAGAAGCTTGATAATCTTTAAAGAAGGTGCTTCTCTAATATCATCAGTTTCCGGTTTAAATGATAGCCCCAAAATACCAATTCTCTTTCCTTCAACCGTTCCGCCTAAGACATTACAGATTTTTTTGACAAAATTATCTATCTGCTGCCTATTAACCCTATCAACCTCTTTCAAAAGGCCAAAATCATAGCCGAATTTCGCTGCAACATCGACAAAAGCTAAAACATCTTTCGGCAGACAAGAACCTCCATATCCTACACCGGGAGAAAGATAAGTCTTTCCAATTCTCTTATCCAAGCCTACTCCGTGCAATACCTTCTCAACGTCAGCCCCCATCTTTTCCGAAAGTTGTGCTACAGCGTTGGAAAAGGAAACTTTGGTTGCCAAAAGGGAATTTGCGGCATATTTTACAAGTTGAGCGGAGCGCAAATCGCAAATGATCCGCTCACCGGAGAAATGTTTATGTAAGTCTAAAATAAGGTCAACCGACTTACCGTCTAGTTCTTTGGCACCAATAACTATTCTATCCGGTCGCAAAGTATCCTCAATCGCAGTCCCTTCCTTTAGAAATTCAGGAACAGCGACGATTTCAAAATTGTTTTTGGAATTTTTCTTGATGATTTTTTCAAGCTCAACCTCAATTCCGATTGGAACCGTACTTTTAATTGCGACGACAGTGTGGCCTTTTAAGTGCTTCGCAGTTGCTTCTGTCGCCGAGTATAATTGCCTCAAATCAACAGATCCATCTTCTAAGGGCGGCGTACCTACACAAATAAAAACAACCTTTGAGCTAGAAATAGAGGACTCAAAATCAGATGTGAACTTGAGTCGTTTGGATTCCAAAGAACGTTTGACTAACTCCTCAAGCCCAGATTCAAAGAATGGAATTTTTCCTTTTTTGAGGTTTTCGACTTTTTCAGCATTAATGTCAATACAATAAACTTTGTTACCCAAATCTGCAAAAACCGCTCCCGTAACTAGTCCTACATATCCAGTACCAACAATAGAGATAGTCATTTTAAAATTTGTTCCTTAAAAATCTGCAGTGCTTCAACAAAAGACTTCATCGACTTTCCTTCTTTTCTAAGTTCATTATTAATTTTATCTGCCAGAAGTCCGCCTTTCATTGGTCGTGGAGCAGTTTGTGGATTTGTTCTCGCAAAATCCTCAAAACGATTTTTTCTTATATGATTGTAATCAAAATTAAAAACTTGAGCAATAGTCAAAGCCGCATCATAAGCGGAGAGAGTTACTGTATCAACAACGTTATAAACTCCTTTCAAATCTCGAACGATTGCTGTTTTTAGTGCCATCGCAATATCATCAATAAATGTCGGTGTTAAAAATTGGTCTTCAAACATTGGATAGAGGCTATTACTTTCCAGTCTTGTTATGATATTCCTAACAAAATCGGTTTTTGGGGGAAAATTGGCTCTGTACGGGTAGGAGATCCTGGCAATCAAAAATTCACATCCCGACTCTTGGACAGCTTCCTCGCCTTTCAGTTTGGTCCATCCATACCAGGGAATTTTTTCTTTTGAAGAAGCCGGTTTGACAGTTTCGTCGTAAGGACCTGCTTTACCGTCGAAAATAAAGTCGGTCGAGAAATATATTAATTTCTTGCCGGAAATCTGGCATGCCTTTGCCAAATTTTTTGTTCCCAAAACATTAACTTGAAAAGCTTGACCGTCCTCATTGCCAAATTCTTTTTGGCACCCATCAACATCAGTTATTGCAGAACAGGCAACAACGACATTACAATCTGTTTTTGAAAGCACTTTTTTAACTTGATTATTGTCAGTGATGTCCAAATTGGAAAAAATTGATATTTTTTGATTTTTTGCCAGCTCAATCCCAGCTCCTTCAATTTTCCACTCATCTGGCCAAAGTTCAACTAACCTTGAGCCAATCATTGAGGAATTACCAACGATTAAAATTTTTGGGGAGTCTTTCATTTAAAATTTTGACGAACCAAGTCCCAGGAAAACGGAGTGCCGTCTGCCAATTTTACCTGCGCTTCTGAATATCGAACCCTACCTTCGTCAGAGGGATTGTATAGTTTGGTCGGAAAATTTTCCAAGGCCACTTCTTTTGCGCCAATTGTTAAAAATCCATGATAAGTATCCAGCGGAATAAGCAATAAAAACTGATTATCTCCACCAAAAGTCATACCCATCGGAAATAGGTTTAAAACTCCATAAGTTTTAGATCCGCTTCTAGGGTCAAATATCGCAACTACAATATCTCCCGATATGACCACGAATCTGTCAGTTTGGAATTTATGAACATGCCAGAGATCCTCATCTCGGGCAACATTTGGTTTGGTAACTGAAAAATATTGCATCGCAAAAGGTAATTTTTGAGGATCATAAACATCCGTCCAGTCAGCTTTTAAAGCCTCAACTAGCGTCCCCCGGGGATCCGAGTTTATTTTCAGCTTATGAAGCACAACCCCTTCGATTAAATTTTCTTGGTTTTTCAAAGAGATTATCGGCAAATTATTTTTTCCCATACTGCTCCTCGTAATATTTTAAGTATTCACCGGTTTTAATTTTTTGCCACCAATTTTTATTTTCAACATACCACTCAACAGTTGACTTTAGTACTTCGTCAAAACTGTATTTTGGTTTAAATCCCAATTGTTTTTCAATTTTTGAATCATCAATTGCATACCGCCTGTCATGCCCAGGCCGGTCTTTAACATATTCAATAAAAGACTCATTTTTGTCCAAAAGTTTTAAAATTCTCTTGGCCAATTCCATATTTGATATTTGGTTATCGGCCCCAATAAGGTAAGTCTCTCCCGACTTCCCTTTCTGCAAAATCAAATCAATTCCCAAACAGTGGTCTTCAACAGAGATCCAGTCACGCACATAAAGACCATCACCATAAAGTGGAACTTTTTTCCCTTCTAAAAGATTGGTAATAAAAAGCGGAATAATTTTTTCAGGAAATTGATAAGGACCAAAATTATTTGAACAATTCGATATTGTAATCGGCAACCCGTAGGTATGATTGTATGCCCGAACCAGATGATCTGCTGCCGCCTTTGAAGCCGCATAAGGACTTCTTGGCTGATAAGGTGAACTTTCACTAAATCTCTCGGAAGAATCCAAAGGCAAAGCACCATAAACTTCATCTGTGGAAATGTGATGGAAACGCTTTATTTTTCTTTTCATGGCCGAATCCAAAAGGACCTGAGTTCCTAAAACATTAGTTTTGACAAAAATTGCAGGTCCTAAAATTGAGCGGTCAACATGAGTCTCAGCAGCAAAATTTACAACTGTATCAATCCCAACCATCGCCTTTTCAATAGCCTCATCATCACAAATATCGCCTTTTATAAATGTATATCTGGAATCTTTTTCGACAGTTTTTAGATTATCCAAATTGCCGGCATAAGTAAGACTATCGAAGTTAACAATTTGATCTTCGGGATGGTTTTTTAACCAATAATGAATAAAATTGGAGCCGATAAAACCTGCACCACCAGTAACCAGAATTTTCATTATTCTTTTTTGATTTCCTTGGCAACTAGAATATTGGCGCGTAGAAGTTCATCGAAAGAAGTTCCGGCATCAACCCACCAACCAGACAATATTTTACAGATCATGGTTCCTTCCGTGACGTAATAATTGTTAAGATCTGTCACTTCCAGCTCACCACGAGCTGAGGGTTTTTGCTTTTTGATAAAGTCAAAAACACGATTGTCATACATGTAAATCCCGGTCTGGCCAATGTCGCTTTTTGGCTTTTGGGGTTTTTCCTCAATAGATACCACTTTGCTATTTTTAACTTCAATTACTCCATACTGTTTGCTTTGAGTAGCCATGTGTTTGCCATATACTACTGCTCCTTTTTCAATTTTTTCGAATTCTTCAACATCTTCTCTTAAGGAATGGTTAAAAATGTTGTCTCCCAGAATAACCAATACCTTGTCTTTGTCAGCAAAGTCGCAAGCAAGATTTACCGCTTGGGCGATTCCACCGGCTTCTTCTTGAATTTCGTAAGAGAGCCTAAGATTAAAATCTTTTCCTGATTTTAAGAGATTAATAAAGCTCCCACTGTGATTTGGGCCGGTGATGATTAAAACATCCTTGAGCCCGGCTCTGGCCATGGCCTCAAGCGGGTAAAAAATCATCGGCTTGTTGTAGATTGGAAGGAGGTGCTTGTTGGTCACCCAAGTTAAAGGGCGAAGTCTAGTCGCATTACCACCGGCTAAAATTACACCTTTCATTTTTATAAAAACTCCTTAAAAACTATAAATAATAACTTTTATCTTGCAATAAATATAACAAAACCACAAGTTATCGCAAGAAGGGAAATAAAAAAATATTCAGTAATTACTTTTAAAGTTAGATCTCTCCTTTGAAAATGAAAAAAAATTGACCACAAAAAATAAAAAATTGACACTCCTAAAATTATTTCAAATTGCTTAACTTTGTCAAAATTAAAGAGCATGAAGGTCCAAAGAGAAAAAACCAAAACAAAAATCAAGACTAAATAATGAAAAACGGCCGGTGAAATGTCTTTCCTTCTTCTCATAGAACTAAACCTGAATTAGTATACCAAATTCCAATAAAAAGAATTAAAAGGAGGCCAAAATGGGCTATCGGAAGGCCGGTCTCGCGTATTAATCCTCTTTTTTTGGCAAGCACGAAATCTATTAACAAAACAAAACATAATATGGAAATTAAAACTAGACTGATAGTTTTTTGAAGAGCAAAATTGTTGAAAACCTTATCTTTTTGGACCAATTTTTCAACATCTACTACTTGAGCATTTGCCACTTGAGGATTAACCACTGCCGGCGGAGCTTGGGCAAGAGATTTTTCTTCAGCCTTTTGGGTAGGAATAGGAGTTGGAGAAAGTGAAATAGGTACTTCCGCAACTTGTTTTTGTTCTACTGATTTCTGTTCCACCGGCTTTGTAGTAGCAACAAACGCCATTGAAGGATGACCAAACATTTGAACAACTAAAGTAGTCTCTTTCCCTTCCAAAGTACCATTAACGACTCCGACTCCGATTTCTGTAAATTTGTCTGATAAAAGGTTTTCCTTATGTGACGGCGAATTCATCCAAGCTTCAACAACTTGAGGGCTTTTGTCAAAATCCCGAGCGAGATTTTCCCCAGCGGCCGTATAGCTATAATTAGCACTTCTTATAAACTCCCAGGGAGTTTTACCGGTCGGAGAGATATGTGCCCAATAATTTTGGGCAAACATGTCATTAGCCTTAGCAATCGCTGCTTGGTCAAGGGCAGAATTTTCTGAAAGTGTCCCAATTCCGTTTTCTGCTCTTTCTTTGTTAGTCAGTTGAATAATATCCGTAACAGAAATGTCTGAAGCGATACCTAAAACTCCAGGCCTTACTAATGTTATAAAACTAAAACTGTAAGCTACCGCTAAAAGTAAAAGAGAATAAAAAAACAAAAAATGGGGCTTTATTAAATGGGCCTTATGGCCATTCCTCTCATGTGGGATAAAATGGTCTAAAATTTTCACTTCAAATTCAATTTTAGACTCAAAGTTGATCTTTCGTCAATTGATTTTCAATTCTTTTCTGAAAAAATCGATGGTTTTCAAAAGACCTTCATTTAATGAATATTTAGCCTGCCAGCCTAATTTTTCCTTGATTTTTGCAGACGAGGCATAATTTGCCGGCACGTCTCCTAATCTTTCGCCTAAATCCTGAATTTCCGACCGCTTCCCGAGAATCTTAAAAATCTCCTCCAAAACATCTTTTACCTTAACCCCTTTTTCGGTTCCAATATTGAAAATTTCAAATCCGGAAATTTCCAAAACAGCAGTGTGGGCAGCAGCCAGATCTTCGACATAAATAAAATCCCTAACTTGTTCTCCTTTCCAATATAACGGGATCGGTTTGCCCAAAAGGGCCGATTTCACCAAATTCGGGATGGCATGGGTTTCGGGGTTATGAAGTTCTCCAGGACCAAAAGGGTTAAAGTAACGCAAAATTACGACGTCAAAATTGTAAAGTTTGTGATAGACAGTTAAAAAATTCTCGACGGCGATTTTCCCGACGCCATAAGGGTTTTCTTGGTCGCCCAAAGGATCTGTTTCAACAATCGGAAGTTTTTTTGGAACGCCATAAACGCAAGCGGACGATGAGAAAATTATTTTCTTAACACCAACATTTTTTGCTGCCTCAAAGAGTTTTAAGGAGTTTATAATATTATTCTGGGTAAATTTTATGGGGAATTTAACCGACTCTCCTACTTCTATAAAAGCCGCCATATGGATTATGGCATCATGGCCGGTAAGAGCCTTTTCAATCTCCTCCTGGTTTTCCAAATCACCTTTTATAAGTTTCGCCCGCCCATCCACCAACCGTTCAAAACCAGTTGAAAAATTATCAAAAACCGTAACTTGGTGTCCTTGATCCAAAAGCAACCTACTAACATGCGAGCCAATGAAACCTGCTCCGCCGGTTACAAACACCTTCATCTTTCAGTAGACTGGATAAACCAATTCCCCTTTCTTTTTATTATTTATTTTTAAGTTTAATACCCAAGCCAAAGCATTAGCAACTGCCGCCCCTACTCTAACTCCAGTATAAGACCCTGGTCCAGGATTGACTTCAATTGATTCAAGATCATTCAAATTCAATTTATTTCTTTTGAGGATTGCCAAAATTTGCGGAAGAAGTGTCTGTGAACCATATTTTCTCTCCTTCGTTAGACTGTCAATAACTTTACCTTTCGAATCTTTCAAAAAAACTCCTGTTTTTTGGCTTTCGGTTGTATCAATCGACAAAATCATTTTTTAAAGGTATTCGGCTTCAATTTGTAAAGCTCCCTGACGGATAATATTAAATGGTTCAACAGTACAGTCAACAAGTGTTGACTCTCGTCCCAATTGGCACTCACCTTGTAGGCAAAAATCAACAGAATGAATAAAATCCATATCTATTTCTTCAAATTTCGTCGGTGGCTCCTCGCCATGAAAATTAGCTGAAGTTCCAACTATTGGATAACCTACACCTCTTATTAAGTCCTTTGTAACGGCATTATCGGGCATCCTGACACCAAGTTTTCCGAATTTTAAGAGCGGAAAGAAAACTGATTTGCTGTCTGAATTTAATAAAACAGTCAATGCTCCCGACCAATATTTTTTTAAAAGGCTTTCAATTTTTTCATTTAATTGACATGAAAGGATAAAAAGTTCGTCCCAACGAGAGATTAATATGGGAGCAGATTCGTCTTGAGGTTTCTTTTTAATGCTATAAAGACGAGAAACTGTCCCGCTACTATTTGCCATACAACCTACCCCATACACCGTATCGGTTGGGAAAATTACAATACCACCCCGCCGCAAAATCTGGCAGGCTTTTTCAATTTCGGCAGATTTGAATTTTTCGATAAACATCTTCCACCTTAAATTTTACTTCAATTCGCTCTTTTGGTAAAAGGGGCCCGAGTTTTTCAGCCCACTCTACAATGACAATATTTTTGGGATCGCACAAAAGCTCGCTAATCCCCAAATCTTCAATTTCCCGATTATTGTTAAGACGATATAAATCAATATGAAAAAGAATTCCCCCTTTTTTTGGAATTTTATACTCCCGAACAACTACAAAAGTCGGCGACAAAATCCTTCTCCTTATACCCAAACCTCTGGAAAAACCGGAAACAAAAGTCGTTTTCCCGGCACCTAGTTCGCCGTAAAGACAAACGACATTATAATTTCCGAGATTTTGGGCCAAATCCTCTGCTAATTTTTGGGTCTTTAAAACTGAATTTGAAATTATTTCCATAAAAGCAAGAAAATCTATCCGCTGTAGAATCCATACTGGAAAATTTGGCTGGTTGTATAATAATCAGTAAATTTAAGATCCGGGCCATTCCATGGATCATTCATAACGTAATTTCCGCCTGAACCGCTCTTCAAAACGATAAAATGCATACCATATGCGCCTGCCCTAACTCCGACAATAACCGGTTCGCCTGAAGACAGTTTTGAATCGACCGCCGACTGATCAAATCCCCAATTTGAAGAAAATTTTCCACCAGCCCAAGGAATAAGCATATAGGCAGTATCGAGAAAGTAATAATCATGATTTGCGGCAACATCGCCGGGAGTAACATTTTGGCCATGTTTTTTCATTACCATTGCCGTCGCGGTCACCAAGCACCCAACATCCCAAATCTGTTCACTTGAACCTCCGATAGTATTTGTCGCCCATCTGTTGTCCCGTTGGTTGTAATACCAACCATCAGGGGAAGGCTGTGGAGGTAGAATTCCGCCACCCGCAAACGCCGCATAAGACTTAAAAGCGCTAATTTGCGCTTGAGCTTCGGTAAGAAGTTGTTGATACCTTGCTTCATCATTTTGGGTTATCGCCAAAAGCCTCTGCTCGCCAGCCCGCTGTGTTTCGAGCGTCGCCTTTTGATCCTCAATTTTTGCTTTTTCAGCCTCAATTTCTTTCTCTAGGGCTTCAACTTCGATTTTCTTTTGGCCCAAATCAGTTTTCTCGGATGTATAAGATGCCTTTGCAGTTTGCATTTGGGATAAAAGCTTTTTATCATGAGCCTGGACAACTTGGAGATATTTCAGGCGCCCCATGTAATCTGTAACATTATTTGAGGTCAGCATCGCTTCAATAAGTGGCTCATTCGACGTCTCATAATCAGCCTTAATCCTTTCAATTAAAACAGGATAAAGGTCACTAATTGAGCCTTCAAGATCACTAATCTTTCCAGTCAAATCACCAATTTCAGAGTTTAAAACTTCGAGTTTTTTCTGCGATTCTTCTAAAGAAGCCTGGGCTGCCTCAATTTTGAGTTCGGTGAGAGAAATTTGTTTATCAAAAGTAGTGATCTGACTCTTTAAAGTATTTTTTTGGTTAGTAGTTTTGGCAAGCTCTTGCTGACAAGCTGATACTTTTTGGGAAAGACAATTATAGTCACTTGAATCGCAATTCTGGCCACAATCATCAGCTTTGACAAAATAATAAAAACTGGCCAGAACGGCCAAAAAAACCACAAAAATTAGACTGAAGATCAAAAGCAAAAATTTCTTCACTGCTTTTCAATACTAACGGAGATAGCGCCAAAGAGCAAGAAAGCTTCCCAAAAGGCCCAAAACAATTCCAAATATGATTTGGGAGGCAAAAGTTACAGCAAGGACAAGAGGGTTAAATGGATTCACCGGCAAGTTAAAGGAGGGATTAAAAAGTGAGCTCGAAAAATAGGGCGACAGGAAGAAAAAAACCAAAAAGCCGACCGATGTCCCCAAAAATGCACCAACTCCGCCGTAAATTACACCTTCCAAAATAAAAGGCCTTCTGATAAACCATTTCGTTGCGCCAATAAGCTGCATTATTTGAATTTCCTCTCGTCTTGAAGAAATCCGAAGTCCAACAATCAAAAGAATAACAGTCAAAGAAACCACTATCAGTGACCCAATCACTATCAAACCTTCCAGTCTTACCGCTCCAACCCATTGCTTCAGCTGCTTAATAATATCTTCCTGGAAAACAACTTGGTCAACTTCTGATTTACCTTTAAAATCTTGGGCAATTTTGGAGAGGGTTTGGGAATCAGCAGTCCTAACTTCCAGTGATGCAGGTAAAATGTCGGGTGTCACCAGGTCTAAAAGTACCTGGTCATTTTTATTTTGTTCTTTATAAATTTTTAAAGCATCCTCTTTTGAAACAAAAGTAATATCAGTAACTTTATTATTGTTCTCAATTTCTTTTTTAAACTCGCCTATTTTGTCGTAGGAAACATCAGTTTTGAAATAAATTGAAAGATGCGGCCGGCTTTCAAAAAAAGATAAAATCGTTTGGGTATTTATGGCAAGTAATGAAAACCTGGCGAGAAGAAAAAAGGTCAGGGCTAAAACCAAAATTGCCGACATCGCCCGGTAAGGGCTCCTTCTTAAATTTATCAAACTAAAATTAAGCACTTTCATATTTGCCTTGCTTTTCGTCTTTTACAATTTTCCCACGGTCAATTCTTATAACTCGTTTTTTTAAGGAGTTGACGATTTCTGTATTGTGGGTTGCCATAATAACAGTCGCCCCGCTTTGATCATTAATTCTTGATAATAGTTTTATTATCTCCCAGGCATTTTTCGGGTCCAAATCGCCGGTTGGCTCATCAGCCAAAATAATTTCGGGATCTGCGACTATTGCCCGGGCGATAGCCGTCCGTTGCATCTCTCCTCCAGAAAGTTGCTGGGGGAAAAGATTTTTTTTATCGCCAATCCCAACTACTTCCAAAATATTATCAACGGTTGTATCAATCTCAGCCTGATGTTTGCCGATTGCCTCCAAAACCATCGCTACGTTTTCCCCGACAGTTTTATCGGAAAGCAATTTATAATCCTGGAAAATTGTCCCAATTTTTCGCCGAAGTAGATGAATTTTTGAAGAAGGAATTTTGGTAACATCCTCATCATCTAAAAAAATTTCTCCCTCAGTAGGTTCCAAATCTTTTATAATTAACCTCAAAATTGTAGTTTTGCCGGCTCCAGACGGACCCACTAAAAAAACAAATTGTTTATTGGGAATTTCAAAGTGAACATCGGAAAGGGCAATTGTGTCGTCTGGAAATTTTTTGGTAACGTGAGAAAATTTAACCATGGGCAAAATTTTTTAAAAAACGTAGTTTACTTTTCGTCAACCCGGCCAACATCCATCATCCAAGGGACGTTTGGAGAAGAAAAAGTTTGTCCCCAAACAGTAACCTTTTTGCCAATATATTTATCAAGATCAACAACAGATGAAATAAGATAAACTGTTTGTGAAGGACCTCCATCCCTTATCAATTTATGAGTTCCCTGGGCATTTTTGACGGTTAAATCGTTTTTCTGAATTGTTCCAGTTGCCGAATCGCTGAATGTCTTAGAGTCAAGTTGAGGCGCTGGTGGAGTATTTTTCCCTGGATTTGCGTTAGCAGTTTGACTAATACCTTGTGCAGGTCGAGTCTTAAAAACCAAAAAACCGGTTCCGACTCCTGCCAAAATCGCAACCAACGCAACTCCTGCTAAAATTTTTTTAGTAGGATCGGAAGGTTTTGAATCTTCTGACTCAATCGGGTGGACAATTTCTTCTTCAGCCATCTTTAAAACCTCTCGTCTATTATAATAACAATTTTTGGAAATTAAAAGCCAATGACTAAGTTCAACTTACAACTTTAGCCTTAAGTTCAGCCTCGATAAACCCTTGCAAATCCCCATCCAATACAGCTTCGGCATCGGTCGATTCAAATTGAGTCCGAAGGTCTTTGACTTGCTTGTAGGGATGAACGACATATGAACGTATCTGATTCCCCCAACCGGCAATTTTATGTTCGCCTTTAATTTCTTTCTTTTCTTTAAGCTTCTCCTCCTCTTCAAGCTGCCAGACTTTGGCTTTTAAAATTTTAAGGGCGTTTTCTCGGTTCTGGCCTTGGTATCTTTCGCTTTGGGCGGTAACTGTAATCCCGGTCGGTTTATGCTTCAGGCGAACGGCAGTTGAAACTTTATTGACATTCTGACCACCATGGCCGCCGGAATGAAATGCTTCAAATTCGATATCATCGGGGTTCAATTCAATCTTAACCTCATCACCAATTTGGGGCATTATTTCAACCAAAGCAAACGAAGTTTGACGAAGTTTGTCGGCGTTAAAAGGGGACTGGCGGACTAATCGATGAGTTCCTGCCTCTCCTTTTAAATAGCCGTAAGCATAGGGGCCTGAAACTGTTATAATTACGGTTTTAAAACCCGCTTCTTCGCCGGGGATTTCAGTTATAACTTCAGCGTCAAAATCCTGTTTTTCAAAGTAGCGAAGGTACATCCGCTCTAGCATCGCCACCCAGTCCATAGCTTCCGTCCCGCCCTGGCCAGCATGGATTGACAAAATCGCATCCTGGGCATCATATGGACCAGAAAGGTAAGTTAAAGTTTCAAACTTCCCTATTTCCTTCTCGATTTCTTTCTGTTCTGCCTCAATTGCCGTCTTATCCTTTTCCTCTTCTGTAATCGCCGTTTTGTCTTTTTCCTCTTTGACTAAATCAATCATTGCCAAAGCATCATCAACCCGACTCTCTAAAGTTTCAAGTTTTTCAATCTGGCCAGAAAGGGTAGTTATCCTCTTCATAACTTTTGAAGCTTGGCCAGAGTCCTGCCAAAAGTCTTCTTTGGCGCTTTGAGCCTCAAGCTCGCGAAGTTCGCGGCGCATTTTGTCAGGATCAAGCCCTTCCGCAAGGTGCAAAACTCGCTCTTTAAGATTTTTTAAATTCGACCTTATTTCTTCCATAGTAAAGATACCTTGCTAATTTTAACGGAATTTGAAGTTTATATCAAAAAAACGGAGTTTCTTTTTGCTAAACTCTTGTCTCATCTCCAGGCTAAATGAGACAAATGAGACACTATTAAAAGCTACTAGCCCATTTTATTAATGATATAGTTTGATGTAGTTATCTGATTTGCTTATATATCTCATACCAATTCTTGACAATCTCCTGTTGAGCTTGGGCAAGGGTTAGTTTCCCCGAACAGATTTGCGAATGAAGGTAGTTTTCCACCCTGTCCTTTTCATTCGTTGACGGATGAGGTTCCGGCCAGAGGTTTTTAGGATCTTTAGGACTTCCACCAAGTTCAAGGGAGATAAAATGATCTTCTTCATAATCACCCATCGCGGTATCTTGATATCCGTAGTCTGAGATTTGCTGTTTTTTAAGAGTATTAGTATATGAAACGGGTGGTCGTACTGTTTGGGTATAGCCCGAACGACAGATTGTTGTAGTGAGGTTATCCTGGGTTACCGCAGGATCAATTTCTCCCGGTGTACATGACGGATCCGGCAGAAACGCCTGCGGATCCGAGGGATCAACCTGTATGGCGTGACATTTACTGGAATTTGAAGAAGTAATCTGAATAGTAGGAGACGCAGAAACAGTAGAAACAGTATTGATTGGAACAATTGTGGAAGATACAGTCACGTTCTGACTGGTTTGCCGTTTGTTAGAAAAATAGAGGAAACCTCCAATAATAATAACAAACAGAAAAATGAAAAAAAACAAATTTCGTTTGAATCTCATCGTTGACTAATAGACCAGTACAAATTTATGCAACTGAGGCAAGTATACTATTCTCCCAAAAATTCCGTATCCGTCCTCTACTTTCTTCCTTTTCTTCTTTTTCTTCCTTTTGCGAGCTCCTTTGCATAATAAGGTTCTTTTGCTTCGGGGGTATGGCGGTTTCGCAACTTACTTCCTGCAAGACTTAATTGTTTTTTTGTTGGTTTTTTCATTCTTTTATCACCACCTTTCGGCTTTGATTTGGATCGAGCATAAAATACTAAATTTGTTTATACAATTGGGATATTTGATTAATTTGCAAACATCTTTCTCGCCAGAATCTCCAATAATTTTATTACTCATATTTTCTTGCTGCCTCTCGATATTTACAAAAGTTGCAGCCCTCTGCTGCCTTTGGCATTTTGCCTTTAAGTACTTTTATTGCATTTTCTATTCTTCCTTCAGTTTTTTTAGGATCTCCTTTAACTTTTACAACATGAATAATCATCGGGAAGCCATTATGCAGTTCTTTTCCGTGGTCTGGATATACAAAGATCAAATAGCCATAGCCTGCCACTTTTAAATTATTTCTTTTAATAATAAAGATATAATCATCAATCTGGTTGGAATAGGCAGATAACAATTCTTTCTCTCTGGGGTCTGAACTTGCAGTTTTAAAATCAACGGGAATATGTTCGCCTTTTTCATTAACCAAACATTCGTCAAGTTTACCCATAAAACCGTATTTATCATTAATACGGACAAAATACTTCTCCTGAAATGGATCTTGGAGTTTGCCGGGTAACTTTCCTTCAACCATCGGGGGAAGTTCCCCAATTAATCTAAAAGAATCAAAGTAATTTTTCAAAACTCCGTCAAAGCGGTTGGCGAGACGGGAAACAATCCCTTCCGGTTGTCTGATTCCTTTTATATACTGCAGCCAAAAGCATCTTGGGCAACGCTCAAGTCCTTCAATACCTGTATGTGATAGCCAAATTCTTCCGTCTTTACTCATAATAAAATTAATTGGTCTCAATTATACCAGCTTGGAATATAATTAAGTCGAATTTTTCCAGCCCAAAATAAATCCTCTAGTCTCAAATTCTGTCTTAACAGAGCCGAAGGTGGTGAACCTTGTCGAATTGTCGAATCCACCAAACCATGCTAAAATCAGTTTGATTTTTCTTTGAAGTTGGAGTAAAAGCAAATTACAAAAATGAAAGATAGCGAAACTACAATTAGTCAGTTAAAAGAGCGCCTTGCAAAATTTAGAGATGACAGAGATTGGCAACAGTTTCACAACCCCAAAGATTTAGCCGAAGCAATAACGTTAGAATCTGCCGAACTTCTTGAAATATTCCGCTGGCTAACTCCCGAAAAATCAAAAGAATTATTAAATGATCCAAAGTTTAAAGCAAAGATGGAAGAAGAAGCGGCTGATGTTTTTATTTTTCTTTTGAACTTCGCAAATGCCGCAGGGATTGACTTAGCAAGCGCAACTTTGGCAAAAGTTGAAGAAAATGAAAGAAAGTATCCAGCTGAAAAAGCCCATGGTACTGCAAAAAAATATACAGAACTGTAATTTAAAAAAATGAGAAAAATTTTTATTGTTCCAGCAGGCAGCCAGCAACACTTTTTAGACACAATCAAAAGACGAAGAACGATCGAAGAAGTGAAGAGGTTTATTGGCCATGAAAATTTGACTTCCTTAAACAATTTTTACCACGGAAAAGATTTTATCGTTTGGGGTGCCAGAAATACACAAGGCAATGTTAAGCAATTTCAAAAAATGGCCAAAGGTGATTATGTCGTAATGGTTTTGTCTGGAAAAATTGTTTTAGTTGCCGAAATCTCCTACAAAATCCATAATCCTGATCTAGCAAGATATTTTTGGCGAGTTAACGAATTGGGGGAAACCTGGGAGAATATTTACTTTTTGATTAATGAAAAATTCTTAAAAGACATTCCAATTGAAGACGTAAATAAATACCTTGGATATTCTGAAGGTTTTCGACCTCAAGGGTTAATGGCAGTAGAACCAAATAAACAAGAAGTTTTTGAAAAGGATTATGGGAACATTTACGACGTACTATTAAGTCTTAATGAGGGCCGGGAAATAAAAGAAAAAGAGAAAGCAAAAGAATTCGCAGAAATAGATGAGAAGGTAGTTGAGGAAAAAGAAGCAAAAAGTAGCGAGCACACAGAAATTCAGTGGAGGCTTATTAGATTAGGAACTGCTGCTGGAAATGATATTTGGGTGCCAAAGAATGATCAAGGGAAAAGTTTTGAAGGAAACCAATTTAGAGATTCAGTAATGGAAGAATTTCAAGAAGGGTTGGATATTCCCACTTATGTTAAAAATATAGATACAGTCTGGCGCTTTGGTTACCAAATAAAATCTGCTTTTGAAATCGAACATTCGACATCAATTTATTCTGGTTTACTTAGATTATCAGATTTAAAAGCCATTACTCCAAATACTACTTATCCAATGTATATTGTTGCTTCTCGAGAAAGAAAACCTCAAGTTTTTGAACAATTAGTTAGGCCAACTTTTAAATATTTCAATATGGACAAAGACGTTGGTTTTTTGTCCTATGATGTAATAAGGGAATTAGACGAAAAATTTTCCGGTAAAAATTATGGTTTTACTGAGGAGATGTTAAAACAAGCTGCAGAAAAAGTGGCCAGCAATTGAATTACTTAGATGAAAAATATTTTAGAACATGCAGATATAGTTAAAAAAGAAGCCCTTTTTAGGGATGGTTTTTGAAAAGTTGAAGGTATAAATAATCCTCTAGTCGCCCCCGATACATACTTCCTTGTGAAGCTGAATTGTTATATAATATCATCAAATGGTAGATAATAATTCAGACAAGGAGATTCCGAAACTTTTGACTCTCAAGGAAGCGTGTGAAATTCTCAAAGTACACCCTAATACCTTGAGGCAATGGGATAAAAAAGGGATTTTAGTGGCCGTGAGGATTGGCGAGAAAAAAATAAGAAGGTATAAAAAACAAGATATATTAAATTTTATTAAAAAAGCATGAACGAAAGTAATATCCAGACTGATAACGGTAAGGATAATATTAAGCTATCTAAGAACCTTACTTTTATTCGGGAAGTTGCTAAGTATTTTATGGATTTTCTGGAAACAGATTTTCATAAAAGAAAAAATCCAAAAAGAAGTATTCAATTGAGAAGTGACAATAATCTACTTATTGGTTTAAACCTCAATAAATATCCAGCTTTTGCTAATCTTGTTTGGAAAACAATTAATCATTCTTTTGACAAAAGTACCTTAAACGCAATCCCTAAAGGGGTCTACCGTACAAATATACCAAAAAATCTTCTTGATCTTATAGAGCTATCGCTCAAAAAAATAACAAATGAGCAAATCTCTCTGATACTTGAACAAATAGCTGAAGAGATTGAAAAATCGTCTACCCTTTATAAAAAAGAATATGATCAAGCGTTAAGTACTGCCATTGAATCAACTTCAAAAATCATTCAATCAAATTTAGTATTGCCATTTATTAGTTATCTAGAAAAACCGCTTGAGAATTTAAATTTAGGAGACGAAGATAGCATCTATTTAATGGAAGAAGAGCTTACCTCTGTTCTTACTTCCTTGCTTGAAAATAAAATTTCGGAAGTTGTTAAGCTACTATTGGCGGAAGAAAAGATTGACATTTTTAAACAATTAAAAGATGTTTTTGACATTGAAAATGCGAAAGCGAATATTTTTTCATTTTTTGAGGGTTTTCGAGTTGGCGATTTATTTGCAGAAGTATACGAAATGGAGCGAAATCGAACTATTCTAGATAAACAAGAATTTTATCTTTATTTCTGTGACATCACTTTCAACAAGGCAAAATATCCAATTTTCTATATTCCGTTTTCCATAGAAAAGCAAAATGATTTATTAAACATAGAATTTGATTCTCAAGTATATATAAACAAGAAAGCACTTGAGTATATTTCTCAAGAATACAATCAAGAAAAAGATAAAAAGGGAAATCTTAAAACTATTGCGGAAAGAATTATATACCTAGCACAGCACCAAAATGATTTTAGAGAATTAATAAATGAAATATTGAACGAAATTACTAATTTTTTTGAATTAGACAATAATATCGACATAGACAAAGCAGAGTCACGGGTTGCAAAGAGTTTCCTAGTCAGGGCGTCGAACTCTTGCTACATCGCACTATTTGATAAATCCGACGAAGCTTTGGTGAATGATTACGAGGAAATATTAAAGTTACTTTCTACCGAAGATAGCGTTTTGGCTAATGCTTTTAATAAGTTAATAGACGATTTTATTCAAAAGGATCCTAAAAATTTCAATATAGAAATTCTAGAAGAGTGGAATGACCAGGAAGTCCAGGATAAACTTGTTTTTCAAAGTCCGATTCCTTTAAACGAAGAACAGCTCCAAATATTATCTGCGATTAAGCAAGACGATTGTAAATATGTCATTGTGCAAGGTCCACCTGGAACGGGTAAAAGCCACACAATAACAGCAGTTGTTTTTAACGCAATTCTTAAAAATCAATCAGTTTTGGTTCTGTCTGATAAAAAAGAAGCTCTTGATGTTGTTGAAGATAAGATAACGGAAACGATTAACAAGGTTAGAACAGATGATAATTTTCAAAATCCCGTTTTAAGATTGGGAAAAATTGGTAATGCTTATGCAAAAATATTAAGTCCAATATCAATTAAGGCTATTACAAATAGTTTTCTTGCGGTAAAGAATAATTATAAGGATTTAGAACAGAATATTGATAAATCTCAAAAATCACTAAAGGAAGATATCGAGGCAGAAATATTAACTTATAAAGATATCGACATAAAAGAAATCCACGAATACTTCGATCTTGAAAGTTATCATACAAATAATGGATTTCCTATTGATTTAGAGGAAGTGGTTAGGCAACATGAATCTGTAATGGATCTTGAAGAATTTAGAAAGATATTTTTAGTACTTAAAACTAAATTGGTAATTAAACCAGATGAAAGAGAAAAAAACTTAAAAATTTGTGGCTTACTAAATTTTTCCCTTGACGATTTTAATGATATATCTGATTTCCAAAAATATTTACAGTTTTTAAATTCCCTTTCGACCTCTGTTACTAAGTTACATGAAGTATATGGGAATAATTTAAATTCAATACTAGAGTTTGAAAACTTCGATACCACCAAGCTAAAAATTTTAAACTCTTCCATCAAAAAATATAAAGAAGAGAGAAATTGGTTATTTGGATATCTTTTCAAAAAAGATCAGATAGAACGGTTAAATACAGAATTTAGAAAATTTTTTAACTATTCATCTTCAATTGAACCTCAACAAAATTTAATGAAGCTTGATGAAGCAGTAAATATCTTTAATTACGCTGATGAAGTTTTTAGCAAACTAGATAATAAATTTATTAGTAAATTGGACTATTTAAAATTTTTTCATGAATCGGTAAAAGATGAAAGTGTTTTACTGTCCTTAAATGACTTGATATCTTTAAATGAAGATTTAAAGTATCTCAATTCCAATATAGATAAGTACCCTCTTACACTTAAAAAGCTTAAGGTTAATCTTTCATCCTTTGAAACTCTGAGTAACAACGAACTCACGAATATTTCAGATTTGGATTTTGATAAATTAATTAGATATTTGAGTCTAAACCAAAAGATTGAAAAGGATTTTCAAGACATTCCTGATCTTAACTATGATAGCCAAAAGAAAAATATCGAGAGTTTGCTTACTGTACAGATGGCTCATATCATGGATAACAGGCTTATTAACTTCTGGACTCAATACACGGCTACAGCAACCGCTTTGAAAAAAATAATTCAAAGTAAAATGAAATTTCCTCAGAACGAGTTTCCAAAGCTCAAAGAGGCTTTTCCGTGCATTTTAGCTGGAATTAGAGATTATGCCGAGTACATTCCTCTAGAACCAGAAATATTTGATTTAGTAATTATTGATGAGGCATCACAAGTAAGTGTGGCACAAGCTTTTCCTGCTCTACTAAGAGCTAAAAAGGTATTAATTTTGGGAGATAAAAAACAATTTAGTAACGTTAAGACTGCTCAAGCTCGAACAGATGAAAACAGAAAATATTTAAGCCAACTTAAGGACTGTTTCGTAAAATGCATTTCGGATGAAAGTACAAAATTGGTAAAACTCGAAAAGTTTAATATTAAAACTTCGATTCTCGAATTCTTTGAATTTATTAGTAACTACAATACACAACTTTTAAAATATTTTAGAGGCTATAAAGAAATTATTTCCTATTCAAACAAATATTTTTACCAGGATAGTTTACAGGTAATGAAAATTAGAGGGAAGCCAACTGATGAAGTACTGAAATTTTCGTTTATCAAAAATGATGGAAAAACAGAGTTATCCCAAAATACTAATGAATTAGAGGTCAAATATATTATTTCGGAATTAAAAAAACTAAAGGAATCAGGCATTAGTCAAAGCGTTGGTATTATTACACCCCATACCAATCAACAGAAATTATTTGTTGAAAAAATTAGCCAATTGCCCGAAAAAGATTATTTCTACGATACTTTTAAATTAAAAATAATGACGTTTGATACCTGCCAAGGTGAAGAAAGAGATGTTGTATTTTATTCCATGGTTGCGACTGAGGAAGATGACCGCCTTTGGGGTGTATTCATTAAAGATTTAAACGATGTTGATATTGAGGAAGAAGGAAGAATAAAAGCTCAAAGATTAAATGTTGGTTTGAGCCGTGCTAAAGAATGTATGCATTTTGTGTTAAGTAAACCTATTGAAAAGTTTACTGGTTCGATTGGTGAAGCTTTGAGGCATTATTATTTTGTCCTTAGCGAATCTAAGAAAGAACATAGTGTTACTGAAGTTGATAAAAAATCGAAGATGGAGCCTGAAGTTATGAATTGGTTTTATCAAACGGATTTCTGGACAAAACACAAAGATAATATTGAATTTATTCCACAGTTTGAGCTTGGAAAATATTTAGAGCAACTTGATAGAACTTATAATCACCCCAAATACAAAGTTGATTTCTTACTTGTTTACAAAGATGAAGCGCACGAAGAGCACAAAATCATAATCGAATATGATGGTTTTAAAGAACACTTTAAGAATACTGATGAAATTAATGAATACAACTATCAAGATTATTATTCTGACTCAGACGTTTATAGAGAAAAAGTATTAGAAAGTTACGGTTATAGATTCTTAAGGGTAAATAAATTTAATATTGGAAGCAATCCTATATTTACACTTAACGAAAGAATAATAAGTTTAGTAAAAAACGGGATAGGAAAAAATAATGTAATAAGTCATATACAGGAAACTGTAGAAAGTTTACAAAATGGATCAATGAAAGAGTGTCCAAAGTGTAATGAAGTGAGAAGCGATGGGGATTTTAAGGATACCTCATTAATAACGGGCTACGGAAGATTTTGTAAATATTGTAAAGGTAATATTTCATATTCAGAACTAAGAGAATCTTTGTCAAAAACGAGTAAAACGGAGTCTTCAAATAATACTCAACTTTGTCCAAAATGTAGTTCGAAAATGATCCTAAGAAGTGGAAGGTATGGAGCATTTTACGGATGTTCCATTTTCCCTTATTGCAGAGGAACAAGACCGTATCATTATTAACATATGGAAATCAACAACCAAAATTTTAAATGTCCTTTATGCGGAAGTTCACTAGTTCGTGATAAGTGGATAAAAATTACTGGACAGTGGACCGTGTATGAAAAAGAGAGAGAAGAAAATAAGAAATTACTTGAAAAATACAAAAAAGAAACGGAAGAACAAGAAAGGAAACATAAACTAGATCTCGCAAAGGCTGCTAAATTAGCAGAAACTTCCGGAATTGAAAAAGGTATTAAAAAAGAAAAAGGCGAACGAGAAAGAATGAGTAAAATGCTTCAAAATCAGACAAAAGCTATAATTGATAGTAATAAAAAAATTCAAGAGTTAGAAAAGCAATTAAAAGAAGGACGAACTCCACAAACCGCCGGGTTTGATTATGAAAAGGAAGTGGCAAAAATCCTTTCTGAAAATTTCCCAGAAGATGAAATTAAACCTACTGGGAAGTTGGGAGATAATATTCAAATTGTAAAACAAAAAGAACAAATTGCGGGCAGTATTTTATATGAATGTAAAAAAACATCCAATTATAACAATTCCTTTATTTTAGAGGCTAAACGACATCAAGATACCTCTGGATGTACATATGCAGTTGTAGTGACGCATGCCCAAAAAGAAGGGAAATCACGGTTTTTTACCGATAATGGAGTTGTTGTGATCGATCCATTGGGACTTTTAGATTTGGCATTTTTTTTGCGGTCAGCAATTATTGAAATGCATCATCTGAAATTAACAAAGGAAGAAATTAACGAAAAAAGTAAAGAAATTTTAAGGTATATGCAAACAGGGGCATTTAAAAATCATATGACTCTGGCTATTCAAAAATCCGAAGATGCATATAATCTTTTGATTGATGAAATGAGAAGTCATAAAAACTTATGGCAACAAAGATATGATATATATTCGACAATTCATGCGAATGTTCAAATGGTTAGATTGGAGATTGGAAAAATTATTACAGGAAATCCAAAACTAGTTGAAGACATAAAGCAACTTCAGCCGCCCTTTGTGTCTTAATTTGACTTTTGGGGATTGCGGGTCTAGTGGAGGGTAAAAAGGACTCTAGAGTCGAGTCTTGTATAGATTGAATAGTATAAATTAGGATGCAAGTTTACCTACCACGCTTATTTCCCACAATATAGGGGCAATTTAGCCTCAAAATTTTTCTAGTCTAAGGAAATTGCCTCCAATATAAAATTATTTGATTATTTGATAAGAGTAAGTTATAATACTGTCAGATAGAATTTTTCGTCATCTCTAAATCGATTGAGATGGCAGGCATGAATTATGAATGATGTAAGAATGCTTGCCGTCTTTTTTTTTGGCAAGATTTACTGAGATGACAAATAAAAATTCAAAAATCAAAATATCTGACCACAGTGACCTTGAGGTTGGCAGAAGTTGATTGGTCAAATGGCCAAGAAAATATCATGAACAAATCAATTGCAGTACGACAAGCAAAAGAAAAAGATGCGCTTCTTGAACAATTGAAGCTGACACCAATTATTGAAATAGCTTGTAAAAAAACAGGCATAGGCAAGGCCAGTTTTTATCGATGGAGAGACAGCGATAAAGAGTTTGCGCAAAAAGCTGAAACTGCCCTGAAAGAAGGTGTATCTCTTATGAATGACATTGTGGAATCAAGACTGTTGTCCGCAATTCAAGACGGAAACCTAACAGCCATAATTTTCTGGCTAAGAAATCGAAACCCCAACTATAACGAGGCAAAGACTGAAATTAATATAGGTGACAACCGAAAAATTATCATATCTTGGGCAGATGACGAAATCTTAGAATAAATTTTAAAAATGGAAAACAAATACATTATTCCTTACAAACCACTACCCTACCAAAAGGTCTTACATGATGATAGTCACCGTTTTAAAGTAATTGTTGCGGGAAGAAGAGTTGGTAAAACAATTTTTGCAATAAATGAACTGATTAAACTTGCTTTAACCAGAAATTTACCAATTGAATTTTGGTATGTGGCGCCATATATAAACCAAGCGAAAATGATTGCTTGGACAATGTTACTTAAATATGCACCGAAGGAATTACTTGCTAAAAAACCAAATGAGTCAGAGCTGTCCGTTGAATTTATCAATGGAGCAACAATTGCTTTAAAGGGGGCCGATAATCCTAAAGGGCTTGAAGGTACTGGGCTTGGAGCGGTAGTTATTGATGAGGTTGCATCAATATCGCAATCGCATTTTGATTTCCTTTGGGATCATACTCTAAGGCCTATGCTTCTACAGCATACTTCACCTGCCATATTCATTTCTAAACCAAGAGGCTTTAACCATTTCCATGATCTGGCAAAAATTGGAGACCATAATAATATTATTGAAGGCGAGAGTCTATCTGGGGGAACTCTGGATCCTGACTTTATCACCTATCGATTTGAGACAGAACAAAATTGCAGGGAGCATAATGGCGGCTACCTTCCTCATAAAGAAATAGAAGCCGTCAAAAAACAGTCGCCGCCTGAGGTATTCGATCAGGAGTACCGCGCAAAGTTTACCCACTATTCTGACTTGGTTCATAAATCGTTTGACAGGGCTATTCATGTTATCCCCTCATTTAATGTCCCTAAAAGTTGGCGGCGCGTAAGAGGCTGGGATTTTGGTTCGGCACATCCGACAGCTTCAGTAAGAATTGCCGTTGATAGCGACGATAATTGGTTTATTGAATACTGCTACAAGGTAAAGGATAAAACCATTGAATATCATGCACGACAAATAAAAGATCAGGACAGTGATTTGAAATATGTTGCTCCAGGACATGGAGATCCATCCGGGAAGCAGTGGATATCAGAATTTAAAGCGATTGGGATTCCTATTGTACCTGCTAGACGGCAGGAGAATACAACAGAAAAGAATTGGGTACAACTAGGTATAGATAAGATTAATGAGAAGCTTGTTACAAAAGTAGAACACACCGTATTTTTACCGGATGGTACAAAACTTGTAAATGCCCCTTCATTTTTCATTTTAAATAGGCCAGAAAACCGACTCCTTATTGACGAGCTTGAGACGCTTGCATACAAAGAAAGCCAAAATGGAATCAACGACGCAATAGTTGATGAAACGAGAGATAGGAATGGGCACTACGATTTACATGCTGCCCTACGTTATGTTTCCGTTTCAGGGGATCAAGGAGTGTACTTTACAGTTGTTGAAATAAATGAAGAGCAAGTTAAGTCACAACTGGTGCAGGACGACAAAGATATTAAAGAGATGTCGAAAGACCCGGAACGTAGAAAACCATTCGAGTTAGAAGAAGACCTAAAAATTATGAAGGAGGAATTTGAAAAACGACGTAATTGGTAAAATCCCCAAACATTTCGAGAAAATTTAAACTGATTTTAGCACAAAATTGGAATTTGAGAGGAACGACCGCCAAAATCAAAAGAAAAGCCACCCTCACTAAATTAAATAGCAAAGAGGTGGCTTTAAATTTGCAACTATGCTTAAGACGCTGGTAATTGCGTCGGACCAATTGTTACTTTGTTCTTGTTTACCTTGGTATTGACCTTCACATTAGCAGAGGCAGTTCCAGTTTTGATAGTCGTCGTTCCTTTATTGTTTAAATTGGCCTTGTTGTCGCCAGTGTTAGTATTTGCACCAACCAGATTAGTCACTCCGGCAAGATTTCCTTGTAAAACTGCCGTCACATTGATACTCGCCGCCGCCGCCAAATTGCATGACTTAGGACTATTATCGATATTTGTGGCAGAACTGGTAGCCGAAGTGCAACCGCAGGAAAGATCAGCAACATTCAAATTAGCCTTGTTGTTGATCGTAACATTGGCAGTTGCGTTACCGGTATCAATTTTAACATCACTGCCATTGTTACTATTGGCGGTATTTCCACCGGTGTTGGCAGAAACCAAAACTCCATTGGTAATATTAGCTACATTACCTTGAGCAACCAACACAACATCCAAAGAACCGGCAATCGCGGTATTTATTGAGCCCGCGCCATTATTATTATTGGTCGCCGTGTTTTCATCTGCCAAAGCAACAGAAAAATTCAAACTCAATGCCAAAACAATACCTAAAAACGATAGAACTAAAGTTTTCATTTTTTCAATCACCTCCCTTCAATATAAGTTTTAAGTCACAAGTTCTAATTTTAAATTCTTACTTCATACTTAATTTCCCGGGGTCGGAATTGGTTGTTCCTTCCAATTGGAGGCTAAGTCGGTGTCAAAACCAGCAACAATCCTCTCAATTGATGAGCCTAAAGCCACACTTGGAATTGATGGATTTAAAACCGAAGTATCATTGCCATAACTTAGAGCATCAACTGTTGTGCCTTTAGGATTTTTCAAAATTAATCGGTCACCCGAATTATCCAATCCGTCACCAATTTCTCTCCCCAATTCAACTTTAAGGGCATTTGGATCAACGTTCCAAAATTTCCAGGTGCTTGCTGATTTGGAAAGTATGGCGAAACTGCCAGCTTTGATAGTTTTATTTGAATTAATTTTTGTCGCTTGTCCAGAATTGTCGGTTAAAGTCCAGCCCTTAAGATTAATGTCTTTGTCAGTCGGATTGTAAATTTCCACCCATTCATCATTTTGACCTTGACTACCACCGCAATTGATGCTGACGACATTTTTGTTTGCTTTATTGGAAATACTGACTGAAGCGCTGGCTTTGCCAGTGTTAATATTAGTGTTACCGCCATTGTTGCCAAGTGCTTGATTACCACCGATATTTGCTGAAGCAGAGACATTATTTTGAATATTGGTAATATTCCCTTGAAGAATCGTGGTCAGATTAGCATTCACACAGGTTGCCAAATTTTTGGAACCCGGACTATTGCCAATATTTTGTGCTTGACAGCCGCCACATAATATACCCCGATCCTTGGAACTTTCCATCCCATGAGCTGAATCAACTTGATAATAGACTTCATTGATAACCAAATTTTGAGCGGTAATTACACTGAAGGTTAAGTCAAAAACTACTTGTTTTGCCTGAAAATGATTACCGGCTGAAGTATTAAAAGTAACAATAAAAGTGTAGGTAGTATGAGCACCTGATCCCAAAATTGAAAGCCGAACGCCATTTGGATTAGCGCTGTCGGCAAAAAAGTCAGAAAGATGTTTTGACCCGGTACCACTTGTTCCTCCGTAGCGATCAATCGCCCCCTCCCGTATCACAATTGACAAAACAGTTGAAAGATCGCCGGTCTCACTTTTTTTTATACCTTTAACGGTTACAAATCGCGCTAGCGTGCCGCCATTCGTGACATCAACAACTCGACTCTCGGAATTTCCCGGCATCATATTGTTCACTACAAATATTGGGTCGCCCGCTGTAACTGTGTGGAAATCAACCATCAGTTCCCCAAAAGCCCTCACTGTGGACGGATGCTTTGCCTGATAAATACTCGCCCCACCCACTATCATCACCAGGGCGGAAAAAAGTATCAGTATTTTTCTAAAAAATTTTTTCTTTTTCATTTTTACTCAAAAACTTACAGCGGTACTTCTTAGTACTTGCCCACCGCCTACTGCGCTTACCCAGAACTTGGTCGCTCCGGAAACTAAATTAACCTCAACATGAGCCTTACTGTTACCATTGCTATCTGTGTTTAAAGCGCCAGGGGTATTAGATTCACTTAATGGACAACCACCAGGATCTTGGTTAACCCAAATGTCATATGTGCTACCCACAGTTGCACCTTGCAAAGTTACATCAACAATGATTTTCCCTTTATCCTTATCTATTACCACTGAACCAAATATCGGGCCAGCTGTATCACTTGCACCTCCAGAGCAACTATAAGAGTCGCTATTATAAAGTGAAGCGGTTTGAGGAAAAATGTCTGAAACCTGTAAGGTATTTCCTGTGCTGGTTTCAGTATCCGAGAAAAAGGAAGTAGTGACACCAATTTTTATTCCCACCCCGACTAAGGCTACAATAAAAAATAAAACTAACAGTTTTAAACCAGCAGATTTCATATTGCTTCGCTCCTTCTGCGTGCAAAAATTTTTCTGGTTTCGGCGATGATAGCTAAGATTTCACTGTAAATAATCAGGGTAATCGGAATAACGATAAGGAAAATATATCCAAGTTGCGTCTTTGCAAAAGAAAATACCTGACCCACATAAGGCACCGTCAGAATTACCTTTCCCAAAACTTGTTTTTCGGAAACTTTCTCTAGATCGGCCGCTTTATTAACATCACCTTTTGTCTGGTAAGTAAATTGCCCGTCAGTTCCCTCTACCGCGACGATTCGGTGGGTAATCGTATCTTTTCCAGCGAGATAAGTCACAATATCACCTTTTTCAAAAACTGGCATTGGAACTGGTGAGGCTATTTTCTTCACTTGACTTGTTGGCTGAACAAGTAAAACCGATCCGATTTTTATTCTTGGGCTCATTGAGCCAGACTCAACGACAAAAAGTTGATAAGTCCCCGGTTTCCCAAAAACAGATAAAGCAACTGCGGCTCCGAAGACTATAAGAACCACAATAAATAAAGCATAAAATATGTTTATGGCAGTCTTTATTAATTTTTTCATGGCAGTTTTTACACTTTTTTATGAATGGTCTGGTGGGCGCGTAGTGAACCGCGCCCTACCAACCATTTTCCTCAATCAATCCTTAGAGGCCAGATTTGTAGTAATCGATCAACCCAGTATCAAAGAGATAATCGGCTGGACTCCAACCACTTTGAGTATTGCCACTCAAATCAGAAGTTTTAACCAGCCAGATTTTGGCATTGGTCATACTACCCGTATCGGGGTTACCATTGATCGATATACTATTGCTACCATCAGAGATTCCCGAACCTAGTACAACAACCGCTCTTGGCCAATTATTGTCCGATGGGGTCGACCACGATTCTTCATACATGATCAGAGAGTAATTTGTACTTGGCAGCGGTGCTACTCCAGTGAAAGAGAAATTGAATTTGGAATCTTTCACATCATAGGTTAAGGTACCTCTAGCCGCTGTCTCGGCTTTAACTAGCCAATCTGGATCACCGGTCTTATCTTCGAGAATCGCTGTTCCCTTCAACTGCTCGCCTGTTAAGGTAATATCAAAGGTTATACTTTTACCTTGGTACTCATTACCAGCATTTTCATCCATGTGGTAGCTTTGAGTTACTTTCAAACTCCAACCTACAGGAACCATCCCTAGAAACAAGTTCTTACCTTTGATATCAGCAACAGTCGCATTATTGTTGTAAAGCATCTGATGCCAAACAGGTGTTGTCCCGCCTGGTTGGAAAAGCTCCACGTTTAAGTCATATTTAATTACTGACTCAAGCGTAACTCCAGCAGAGGGTGTTGCTATATCTATCCTCTTAAGGACATTGACCGGATTTGTACCGACGTTTTGGACGGTAAAGTTCGCATAGCCAGTTTCCCCAGGTTTCATATCCGTCAGTTGATACGGTGTTTCTCTATTCCAAGGATTTTGGCCATCAACAGCAATCTTGATGGTGCCAGTGGTGATAGTGTTTCCTTTGCTGGTTTCGGTGTCGGAGAAGTAGGCGCGGGTAACGCCTAATCCAACAACTGATACTACAGCAATAGTTACTAAACCAACAAGTATTCTTTTCATTTGTTCTCACCTCCCTTCCTTTTTAGAATTTCGAATCATGAATTATAAATTTATAAATTTTCCCCACGAAAAAAGCCCCACTTCCGAAATACAACTTTGGGGCTTAAAATTCTTATGATTTAATCCTGCAATGCAGGATAGGCAGTTAAATTTCATAGGCAGGTACTTACTTGACCGACAAAGATCAAAAACGGAGGCAACAGCTACTAGCCGGAACAGACCTGATACAAAATCAGGTGGCTATCACTATTACCTCCGTTTACGGTCGGCAAAATTAAGCAAAAAAATTTTAATCCGCCAACCAGTTATCTGTCAAGATAGTCAAAATATATCAAAAGATTTCCGCACAATTAATTTCCAGAAGTTTTAAACCTTGAAAAAAAACCTATAATATGATATTTTCTAGCTTCTATGGTTGACCTTAAGAAGCAAAAACTATTGGTTATTGCTCCTCACCCTGACGATGAAGTTTTAGGCTGTGGAAGTTTAATAAAAAAAATTAAAGATGCTGGCGGCAAGGTTTATGTTCTTTTTTTAACAGTCGGAGATACCAAAGATTTCACCAAAGAAGGATTATCAACCGCCAAAGAACGAAAAAAGGAAATTAAAAAAGCCGCCGAATTTTTAAAAATTGACAATTATCAATTAGCATTTGAAGGCAATAACTATCATCTAAAACTTGATCTTTTGGGCCAAAAGCAATTAATGGATTTAATCGAACGAGAAAGTATCGTCTCGATTGAAAAAGTCAAACCAACAATCGTTGCTTTTCCTTCGCCTTACTCCTACAATCAAGATCATCGAGTGACGGCAGTTGCCACCCATGCCGCCTTGCGGCCTGTTCCCAATAATGACAAACACTTCGTTCCAACAGTTTTATCTTATGAAGAGCCAGCTGACTCCTGGGAATTGCAAAAACGGCCAGAACCGAATTTTTTTCTCCAGCTTTCCAAAAAAGAACTTGAGACCAAACTTACGGCCTTAAAGATTCATAAATCTCAATTAAGAACTTTTCCAAGTCCCCGATCGACCGAAGCTTTAAAAGCCTTGGCGATGGTCAGAGGATCACAAAGCGGCTGCCAGTTTGCTGAAGCTTTCTTTTTATATCGAGATATTGGCGCATAGATGATTATTGCAGCTCATCAACCAAATTATTTACCTAACTTAGCATTTTTTGACAAAATGGCTAAAGTCGACCTTTTTGTGATTATTACCAATCTGCAATTTGAAAAGCAGGAAGGTTGGCAGCAGCGGCACAAAATCCCCGGCCCAAATGGCGATATTTGGCTGACTGTTCCAGTATTGGGCTCCCAAAACCAATTGATAAAAGATGTAAAAATTAACAACCAAATCAATTGGGCAAAAAAACAAATCCGAACTTTGGAAACCGTTTACGCTAAAGGAAAAGGCAAAGAATTCATCCCGAAATTCACCTCTTTATACCAAAAAAAATGGGAAAGGCTGGTTAATCTTAATATTGAGGCAATTCAACTGTTAAAAGAAATTTTGGGAATTAAAACACCAATTTTGGTTGATGAAGAAATCTCAGGAATAAAACATCAACTACTTATTAATATATGCAAGAAATATCAAGCTGATGGTTATTTATCAGGAGTGGGAGCAAAGTCATATTTGGACGAGGAAAGGTTAAAAGAACTTGAAAAGAATAAAATTAGGCATCTTTTTATCGAAAAAAATTTAACTGCCCAATATCCCTATTCAACGGTTCATTATCTTTTGGCCGAGGGAAAGGATTGGGTCTTAAATGTCATCTCGGATTAACCGTTTTTCAATCAGCCTTTTTTTGGTTCTTCTCTTGGCTTTTTTGGTTCGAGTTATCAACCTCAACTACAACTCACCCTTTCTTGACGAGGCAATTTATATAGTTATTGGTAAGGAAGTTCTGAAGGGAAATTTCAGTGAGGTGGCAGGAAGTATTTCTTGGGTTGGTGGTTTTCCTTTCTTTTATCCAACGCTTTCGGCAATCTCATTCGTGTTTGGCGGAATTTTAGGAACAAGATTTTTTAATGTGATTTTAGGAACGCTCGTTGTCTTTCTGACTTACCTATTTACCAAGCAAATTTTTCCTCTAAAGGAAGAGAAATCACGGAAAACTGCTGGGCTGGTGGCTGCGGCTTTAATGGCAACATCTGCAATCCCAATTGCTTTTAGTCGGTTAGCCAATTATGAAATGCTTTGTATGGCTATCTTTCTTGTTGGCCTAATATTTTTGGCAAAAGCGATTTTTGAAGGTGAAAGAAATTGGTATTTGGTTTCGGCAATAATTTTATTTCTTTCTTTTTTGGTAAAGTATGTGGTCGTAATTTTCTTTCCAGTCCTCCTTCTTTTAACGTTCTGGTTAGCCAGAATAACCAAAAAAAAAGAAATAAAAACGGGAGTGTTGAAAGATTTTTGTTTACCTTTGATTTTTTTAACCTTGCTTTATATCGGATGGAACTTCATGAGTTTGAAAGAATTTCTTTTCAACCAAGCTATTCCAGATAGAAGTTCAGCTTTGGAAATCGCCAAAACTTTTTGGGAATACAACTCTATCTATTACCTCCTATCTTTGCCAGCAATAATTTACCTATTCTTAAAAAAGAAAGTATTTATTAGTTGGGAAGTAATTTTCTTAGTTTCCGTCTCCTTAATACCTTTGGTTGCTCATCTTTTGACTGGTAACGGCCGGTCAATCCACCAGCATAGTATGTTTTCATTAATTTTTATTTTACCTTTGATTGGAGTGTTTTTCTTAGAGGTTATTCAAAGATATAAAGAAATTGGAATTCTGGCAACCATTCTTGTGATTTTTTATAGTCTTTTTATTTCAATACCAAAAGTTAATGCTTTGGGGAGTTTTTGGCCAAATACTGATAAAGCCAACCAATTCTTCAAAGTCAATGTTGTCGCCAGCGACAGAATTTTGGCCGAAGGCGCAGACATCGTAACTTTGGCTCTTTATGATAAGTTGCCACTAGAAAACACCAGTGGACCATTTGTTTTTTCATATCAAGACAAAGAAGGTACACCAGCCTACCTTAAAGCAATTGGTGATGGTTACTTTAAATTCATTGAATTGGATGGAACAAACTTTGAGCCTGAAGTACTTTTGGAAATTAAAAAAGCGAGCGAGGAAAAATATTCTTTAGTTTTCGATGACGGCGGAGTTCAAATTTATCAATTGAAATCCTAAAATGTCCCAAAAAAAAATATTTTTATTGTCTTCTTTTGCGATCTTCGCTTTTCTTATCGTCTTTTTTAGTTTCCAAAAATCGATTTTCAAATTTCAAGCAACTAACCTTGACGGCGTTAAAAAAACTCAGCCTAAAAAGAAAACTTTGGCTGATGTGAAGATTGCCGGTACAACTGCTTATTGGGATGGTAAAAACGCTCAAGATGCCTTAAAAACCGCCCTGCCATACTTGGACTCTTACTCGCCAACTTTATACCAAATTGAGCCTGACGGAAGTTTAGGAAAAATAGATGTTGAATACCGACAGGCTTTTTTAGATTTAGCAAAAGAAGCTAAAAAACCAATCACTCCCAACGTTGGTGATGGTTCTGATTCTGAGCGGGTTTCGCTCTTACTTGGCGATTCCTCTATTCAAGAAAAATTTCTTCAGTCAATGGTTAATGAGGCGAAAAAAGAAGGTTTTACCGGGTGGGTAGTTGATATTGAAGCTTTAAAAATTCAAAATGAGAAAGCCTTTACCGCTTTTATCAAAAAAGCTGGGGAAATTTTGCACCGAAATGATCTAAAGTTAAAGGTCGTTGTTTTCGCCAAAACCGAAAGCAACGGAGATAATCCAGCGGAAATCGTTGAAAACTACAAAGATTTGGGGCTATCAGCTGACGAGATTTGGATCATGCTTTTTGGTTTCAGTAATGAAGATACTCAACCTGGAGGACAAACACCGCCAAGTTGGCTTCGTGGAGTTTTGAGCTATACGAAAACAGTGGTTCCCAAAGAAAAAATTGTGGTTGTTCTTTCGACTCATGGCTATGATTGGACTGGTGGAACGGCTGAAATTCTTGACTACCCTCAAGTTGAGGAAAGAATTAAAAAGAATCAAGCTGCAATTTCATATGATAAAAATCTGTCATCGGAAGTTGCCACCTACAGCGAAAATGGCAAGAAACATGTTATCTGGTTTGAAGATGCCCAAACAATCAGCCAAAAGTTGCAAATAGCTTTGAATGAATTTGACATTGACCAATTCGCTCTCTGGCGAATTGGGGCTGAAGATCCAAAAATTTGGGAAAGTTTTAAAAAATGAAAAAAATTCTTCACAACAAACCATATTTAGATAACCAAGAGACAAAAGCCGTCCAACGAGTCTTGAAGAGCAATTGGTTAGTCATGGGCAAGGAAGTGGAAATTCTCCAAAATAATATTAAAAATTTGATTAAAACAAAATATGCAGTCGCCACCAATTGCGGGACTTCTGCCATCCATTTAAGTTTGATTGCCCTTGGGGTTGGAAAAAATGATGAAGTAATTTTGCCAACTTTTACTTTTGTCGGAATTCTAAATGCAATCTTTTATACCGGTGCAAAACCGGTGCTTTGCGATGTCGAAAAAGATGGATTCAATATTGATCCAGCTCAGGTTAAGGCGAAAATCAATCGGAAAACAAAAGCAATTATTGTCCCGCATACTTTCGGAATTCCCGCCAAAATTGACCAAATCAAAAAATTAGGTGTCCCTGTTATTGAAGATTGCGCTCATTCTATTGGCGGCAAATTTCAAAATAAAGCTTCAGGCAGTTTTGGCGATGTTAGTATTTTCTCATTTTATGCCACTAAAATGATTACCGCTGGTATAGGAGGAATGTTTGCCACTAATAACAGAAAATATTTTGAAATTGTCATCGATCTTATCAATTATGATCAGCGCAAAGATTATAAAGTTAGGTACAACTACCAAATGACTGATATTACCGCCAGTATCGCCAACGCCCAATTTGCAAAGCTGAAATTTTTTATAAAGAAGAGAAAATCAATCGCCCACCGGTATATTGATGTTTTGGAAAAGTATCAAAAGGTCCAATATTGGCCAAAAAGAAAAGATGATAATTTAAACCATTATCGTTTTGTTATTAAATTTGAAAATCAAAAAATAAGAGACCAATTCAAAATTCAACTTTTGAAAAATGGAATATCATCAATAGTTTTAATCGATAGTTATCAGCTTTTGCACCGCTATTTAAAACTTGATAAGCGGAATTTCCCAAATGCTGAAGAGTTTGCGAAAACACTCTTATCACTTCCTCTCCACCCAAGCCTGACGGCAACTGAAGTTGGAAAGGTTGCCAGAACTTTAGATTTATTATGTTCAAAATTATAGATGTTTATTTTTTGGGATTGGAGACGCAAAATGTTGGTAAAAATATTAATTGGATTAGTGTTTCTAGCTCTGATTGTTATTTTGGGAACAAAACTTTATCTTGGATCCCAACTAGCTTCGAGCTTCCTCCAGTCTAAAAAAATGACGACTGTCAAACAAACATCGACACCCGTACCAATAAGAACGATTGGTTGGATACCCTACTGGGATCAAAAGGCGGCTGTTGAGAGTTTTTACAAAAACGTTGACCTTTTTGATTTTGTTTCTGTTTTTTGGTATCGAATCGACGCTTCCGGAAATTTAAGTACTTACAAAAGTGCGGTCACAGATCAATCAATTATTGATTTCGCCCACCAAAACAAGGTTAAAGTCATGGCAGTCGTCGCCAATTTACCAGATTACGAAGAAGGCGGTGACTGGGATTGGCAAAGGGTCGATATGGTAATTTCCACCGCCGATGCACGCACCAAACACGTCAATGCGCTTTTGAAACTTGTCCAAGAAAAAAATTTAGACGGCATTGACATTGATTATGAAGCTTTAAAAGAACCACAAAGGGAAAATTTCAGTCTTTTTATTGAAGAATTAGCCCAAAAGTTTCACCAAGAAGGAAAGCTCATCGGAGTGGCAATCCACCCTAAAACTTCAGAAACTAATCCTGACGAAGATAATGGTTCGCACGCTCAAGATTTAGTAAGAATCGCCAAAGCTGCCGACCAATTGTATTTTATGACCTACACTCAAAATTTCAATTCCTCCCAGCCTGGTTCAGTTGGTTCAGTTAATTGGGCAAAAAATGTAATGGCTTATGCTATAGACAATCTAAAGGTACCTCCGGCAAAAATTTTCTTTGGGATCGGGCTTTTTGGACTTGAGTGGCAGGAGACTGGTAATGGATCATTTGAAAGTATCAATGATGATTTAACATTTGGAAAAGTTCAAACAATTATTCAAACCTTCAATCCAAAAGTTGAATGGGACCAAAGCGCTAAAAGTTCATATTTCGACTATTTTAAAAACGGTCAAAAATATGTCATTTGGTTTGAAAATAACCAAAGTGTATTAGAGCGAATCGAGTTGGCAAAAAAGTTTGGAGTCGGAAATCTTGCTTTCTGGCGACTTGGTGGCGAGGATCCGCAAGTTTGGGAAAAAGTGCGAGAATTGAAGAAAACAAACAAGAATCTTTAAACTTCTGATTTTTTTTATTTCCTCTTTGGACTGGCCCAAGTTCCCGTCGATTTGGTAATAAATGCCAACGGGAAAGTATAAAGGTGGAGAAAAGAATCGATATAACGCAAGAAAATAAATGCAGGCCCATAAAGAAGAATGATTGGCTTTTTCTCAAAAATTGCGGCTATGATCGTCATTGAATAGTCTGCCGCAAATAAACCAATCGCCAAATCAATAATTGTCAATCTTGCAGATACCAACGGCACATACAAAGGCTGAAAAGAATTTAGGGCGAACAAAATCAATAAAAATGGGACAAAAAGTACAAAGGCGGCAAAAAAAGACAATTCAATAATAAATGACCCCGTTGAAATCCAAAATAAACTTGGCCAAATGCCATTTCTTCTAACCGTTTGCCAAAACCCTAGTTCCCACCGCTTAACCTGTTTGACATAATCTTTGAGACTATAAGGATCCTGGTGGATCCCAAAAACTGACGGTTTATAAGCGACATACCCAAGCTTCTTTTTACGAAGCTCAAAAGTCATGTTAAAATCTTCAATAATCAAATTAGGGGCATCAATCTTAAGTTTTTTCAAAACTGAAGTTCGGTAAAGCGGCAGACTGCCCGGAACAATAAAGGTCACGTTGGTAAATTTCCAAGTCTGACCAAAACGCATTCCAATTTGGATAACCCGCCAAAGACGAATCCGGTAAGCAATGAAAAGAGTCTGCCATGGTCCATAATTTCGCCAACGGGTCACACCATGAGGTGCAACAGCCGCAACTTCTTTATCCTGAAAAAGGGGAAGAGCATTTTTTAAAAAATTCTTATCAATTTCAACGTCAGCATCGTTGATAATCATTGCTTTATAGCGGGTCAAAAGTTTGTAATGTTTCATGGTATAAACTAGGGCTCTCGCTTTTCCCCGGTTAGGTGTAATATCCAAAACGTTCACTCCTTCTGACTTGGCAATCGGCACGGTTTGGTCAGTCGAATAATCACTGGCAACGTAAATATTACTTTTCGGTAAGACTTTCAAAAGCGCCCGGATCGTCCGGCGAATGATCAATCCCTCATTATGAGCCGGAATAATGGCCGCAACCTCATTTGGGGTAATAGGCTCTTGCAAACTACCTAATTTTCTTTTTTGGGGCAGTCTTTCAAATAAAAAGCGTAAAATACCAACTAGTATCCAAAACGAAAAATTATAGCCAGCTAGGGTAAAGAAGGCGATTATCCAAATCATTGGTAAAAAATTAAAGTTTTTTTCAATCCCTCCTCAAGGTTTATTTTTGGCCGCCAGCTAAGTTTTTTGATTTTTTCTAAATTGGGCAGACGACTCTGGTGGTCATGAAATGGTCTTTTGACAAACTCGGTTTTACTTTTGGACTTGGTCAGTTTTTTAATTTTTTGAGCAAGATCCTTGATGGTAACTTGCTGGCTGCTTCCCAAGTTATAAACTTCGCCAGCTTTACCTTTATTCATAACTAGAATTAAGCCATCAACAAGATCATCAACATAACAAAAAGTTCTTTTTTGGTCTCCTTTCCCGTGAATGGTTATTGGTTTGCCCAACAAAGCCTGCCTTATGAATTGAGGAACTACCCGTGTATCCTCCGGTGACATCTGCGGACCGTAAGTATTGAAGATCCTGACAATCTTGGCGTTGACTTGGTACTTTTTGACATACATCACTACCAAACCTTCCGAAAATCTTTTACCCTCTTCATATGGGCTCCGGGGACCGATGGGATCAACATTGCCGGTATAATTTTCAGCTTGGGGTGAAATTAAAGGATCGCCATAAATTTCAGATGAGCTGGTTAAAAGAAACTTCGCCTTTTCTTGATCGGCAAGTTTTAAAGCATTAATTGTTCCTCTCGAACAGGTTAAAAGCATTTCTTCAGCCATAGGAGTAATATTAGGAACACCAGTTGGACAAGCCAAATGATAGACAGCATCAAGGTTTTTGATTTGTGAACTAATTTTGGCGGAAAAAGGCTTTGCAATATCGTGTTTGACAAAGGTAAACCTTGGAAACGATCTCAAAGAGTTGATATTTGGCTCCCAACCCGTTATTAAATTATCAACCGCAATCACTTGATGGCCGGAGTCTAAAAGTCTTCGGCAAAGATTTGAGCCTATAAAACCAGCTCCTCCGGTAACCACAATTTTCATGCGGGAATTATACCTTAATAACCGTGGAATGTCTATTCTCGGGGAAGACGTTTCGAGTGTCAATAATTGTCTTTTTTGATTTGACTAACATCTCATAGGAAATATTTTTATGAGCGGTGGTGATGATCACCAAATCCTGCTTTTTTACCAATCCTAGCGTCAAAGGTTTAGATAGATAGCCATTAATATGATTCACATAAGGATCGTGATAAGAAATTATCATTCCACTACTTTCCAGAAACTCCCAAATTTTTAAGGCCGGCGATTCACGAATGTCGTTTGTCTCTGGTTTATAAGAAACTCCAATTAAAAGCACTTTTGGTTTCTTTCCTTTCTGACTTAAACGGCCGTTGACAATCTCAATTGCTTTTTCAGCGACTTTTTTGGGTTGAAGTTCATTTACTTGGGCAGCAGCTTTAACCACTCGCAGCAAAACTTTATGCTTGGCGGCGCTTGACAGCAAATGGTAAGGCAGAACTGGAATGCAATGACCACCTACCCCAGGTCCAGGATAATGAGCTAAAAAACCAAATGGTTTGGTTGAAGCTGCATCAACTACTTCCCAGATATTAATTCCTAAATTTTTGGCATAAGCGGCAATTTCGTTAACCAAACTAATATTGACCAATCGGAAAGTGTTTTCAAAAACTTTAGTCAACTCTGCTGTCTCCAATGAGGTGACCGGTACAACCTTTTCTACAAAGCTCTTATAAAAGGCTCCTGCCAGTTTCAAAGAATTTTCTTCCAAACCACCAACCACTTTGGGTGTATTGTGAATATTAAATTGGCGATTGCCTGGATCAATTCTTTCTGGAGAGAACGCTAAAAAGAAATCTTTACCTTGTTTAAACGGTGAACATAAAAGTATTGGCAAAGCGAAACCTCGAGTTGTTCCCGGTGCCAATGAACTTTCAATAATAATCAGTTGTCCAGCCCGAAGATTTTTACTTATTTTGGCAAAAACGTCCTTAAGACTTTCTAAATTTGGTTTTTTATTTTTATTAATTGGTGTTGGAACACAAACACAAATTATGTCACATTCGGAAAGTTTTGAGGTGTCAATAATGGCTGTAAAATTCTTTTTTCGCCGCCGATTTACAAAATCAACTTTTTCCTTATTAATATCAAAACCGAAGGTGGTAAATCCGCAAGAGGAAGTTGCCTCTGCCAGCGCACTGCCAACATAACCAATACCCACTACACCAACTTTGGCTTTCCGGTTTTTAATTTTTAAAGATAATTGCGAAAAAATCCTCATGGTTTAATCCAGTAATTGACAAAAAAAGCAATCCCTTAAAATGAACAGGATTGCCTCTGTGTACAGTCAGCAATATTTTTTGTTATTACCTCCAATAGATTTGCTTCAAACCAAGTTACTGATGACCAACGTTGGAGGTAGTGCATAATTTTAAAAATTAATCGCCTATTTGTCAAGAGGAACCCGTCTGAAGCTTTTTTGCCAACTGGCGGACAAGTATTTAAACTTTTTTTCTTGTTTGGCGGCAACAACTTGGAGCCCCCGCCCAAGAAGAAGAAGTAATAGCCAACCGGCTAACAAAAGCAGAAGACTTGACCCAGTGTTTGGCAAAGTATTAATCCCCAAAACTCCACCAGTTGATGACTGGCTGCCAGAAGAAGATGAAACTTGGTCTGCTGCCACCAAAACTGGTGGCGTGATTACGTCTTCGGGAGGGTTTGGAGGTACAACTGGATTACCACCTGGGTCTTTGCAAACAAAAACTACATCCGCATTGATAGGATCGTTAATAATCCCAAAAATAACGCTTATATCTCCTGTATCAATTTCAACATCACCGAGATTATCATTAGCAACGTTTTCACCAGTATTGGTTTGAATATCGATATCATTATCAACGACAGCAAAATTTAATTTTTCAATGTTGATTTCATTTTCAATTTTGACATTTACATCATTGACTGAATTGACACCGTTTTGGCTATTTTTAATCAAAATATCGCCGTTTGAACTTTTGGGGCCAATACTTACACTTGAAACATTAACCCTGTTTTTAATTCCCCCATCAACTGAGATGTCACCGGTAGAAATTCTGACATCGCCACCGTTTTGAGAAGCTTCATTACGGCCAGTGTTGGCATCGACATTGGCGTTATTTTGGATTGTCGCCTGGTTTTCTACAGTAACATTAGTCGAATTTCCAATCTGGGTATTAACCGAGTTTTGTGAACCCGCACCATTACCGGAAACTTCCACATTAAGATCAGGTTGGTGTTGACAACTGCCGCAAGCGGTGAGGTCTAAATTTTGACTATTAATATTGTTTTCAACCGCCAGGTTGGTAGCCGAATCTCCAGTTTGGATTTGGGTCTGGCTACCGGTATTATCATTGGCAGTATTGCCGCCGGTGTTTGAATTAATTTCCACATTATTGGCAACATCGGCAGTATTGGTACTTTGGACAACAGTTTCGGTTTTCACTTCGACATTAGCTTGATTGTCCGAATTGTCACCATTACCGGAAACTTCCACATTAATTGTTTCGGCTCGAGCTAATGGAACCCCAATTAAAAGAAAGACCAAAAATAGAATCGCCAGTATTTGCGAAAATCTTTTCATTTTTTTACTTTAGGACAGAAATTTAACGACTCTTAGGGGCAGCAATTAAATGAACAATTTTTCTTCTTGCAATTAAAGCCAAAACCAAAATCAAAGGTAAGGCAATAAGCAGGTATTTCATATTAAAACCGGAAGTCGCTCCTTTATTTTCTTTGGGCAAATCGTGAACAATCATTTGGTTCTGAACTAAAGTGTTGCCGTCTGACCCAATCGAAGAATTACCATTGGCAGAGGCCAAATTAACCTGATTGTCACCGGCACTAGTGCTTTGAGCAAGTATTGATCCTCCGCCAGCTGAACTGTCACTGCCAGAGTTTTGGTTACTGGAACCGCCACTTCCATTTGATGAACTTTCTTGGGCAACCGAATTGGCAGCGGTATCACTATTTGAGGCAAAACCAGGCGGAACAAAATTACCAAGCCATGATCCAAAAACGTTAACCAAAGTTAAGACCACCTTCCGGCCTGAAAAATTCGAATTGATAAAGTTAACTACATTAAGAATAATATTGGAATTACCAGTTTTAATTGAGTTTGCTCCATTGGTATTTTCTGAAGTCGAGTTATCCCCCGTATTGGCATTAATATTAATATTGTTGGTTACAGATCCATTATTGGTTTGGGCAATATTGGTATTATCGGTCGAAGTTGCCGAAGCCGAGTTTTGTGAATTGGCACCGTTGTCAGAATTGGTGGCAACCAACTGACCGTCAGAACCGACGGTAAAGATTGTCCCATCACTGCCGTAATAATAGGTACCCTCAGGTGCCCCCAAAATTTGTCCAACCCAGTTACCTAATTTGTTAACCAAAACCAGATAGACTGGTTGATCACAGGAACTACCCGAAACATTCATATTGGCCACATTTAAGGTATTGGTATTAACTGTCACCGCTCCCGAATCAATAAGAGAATCACCGGCGGTGTTAAAGTTAGCCGAATTTCCACCGGTATTGCCATTAAGATTAAGGTTATTATTAATAGTTGCGTTGTTTGTTTGAGTGGTAGTTGAATTATTGGTTGAAGTGGTTGTTGCTGAATTGGCTGAGTCAGCGCCGTTGCCAGAGTTGGTGGCCGCTACGTTTTGAATTGGGCAACTGCTTACGGTTTGAGTTTGAGGTAAAACAATATCGCCAACCAGGTCTCCAAAAATATTGACCGTATTTACTACCCCGTTGGTAAGTGACGTATTCAAAGTATTAACCACATTGGCGGCAACGTTAGCATCGCCAGTGGTTACAGAACTTGCACCGCCAGTGTTATAGTCAGCCTTGTTTGAACCAGAATCGGCAGTTAAATTAATATTATTGACTATATCACCTTCGTTGGTTACCACCTCACTTGTTGTATTGGAATTTTGAGCAGAGGCCAAGTTTTGTGAACTGGCGCCGTTGCCGGAATTATTAGTTGTGGTGGAACCAGCTTGACCACAATTAACACAATTTTGCGGATTCTCGTCCAAAATAATATCGCCAGTCTGGCTGCCGTTAACGTCAAACTGATAAACCCCAAAAGCGGCCGAATTGGCACCAGTTAGGACAGTCGCTCCTAAATTGGCATCGCCGGTCAGAATTACCGAATCGCCGACATTTCTCGAAGCATCGTTCTCACCAGTATTGGCAAGCCCTGTGACATTGTTTACAATCGTAGCATCATTGCCGATTTCGGTTGTCTGATTATCAGAATTGGTAACACTTGCTGAGTTTTGCGAACCCGTACCATTGCCCAAATTACTGGCGGATAAACTGACGCCTGGATTACCACTGGCGGCAACTGAAACATCATTAACGTCGGTTGCAATTACGGCATCAACCGAGGCGTCGCCAGTAGTTACTGAGCTTGAACCCCCAGTATTTCGTGAAGATGAATTGTGACCGGTATCTGCCTGTAGATCGACATTGTTGGCGACATCGGCATTATTATTACTGTCTATAGTTGTATCGTTTTGGCCGGTAACCGAAGAGTCATTTTGTGAATTGGCACCGTTGCCGGAATTGGTTGCTTGGGGATCGCCAGCGGAATTAGAATTTTGATTGCCTGAGTTGCCGGCAGTTTGAATAGGATCTGCTGGAGCTGGCGGCGGTGTTGGCGCCGGTGGAGGCGTTGGAGCTGGCGGCGGTGTTGGCGCCGGTGGAGGCGTTGGAGCTGGCGGCGGTGTTGGCGCCGCAGGCGGAGTCGGTGCTGATGGAGGCGTCGGGATTGCTTGAGCCAAAGCCAAACTTGAACCAAGATAATAGAACGCTAACAAAAGCACTAATAATAAGGTTGTTGTCTTAATTGTCAATTTCTTAAGTTTTCTCAAATCTTTCTCCCGTTAATTTTTTAAATCTCTTATAAATATTCAACTAATTTATTTTTTTTACTCTTCCCCTGGCCCCCGCATCTGGCGGGGACCAGTTAGGAAAAGTTTATTGGCCTTATACCGTTTGACCACTAAAAAGGCCAAGTAACATCACTAGCAAGCCAGAAATACTGCCGCCTTGGAAGTTAAATGAAGGAAGTTGAATTCCATTCATATCAACATCGCCAACGACATTTTGGTTTGCAGTGTTATCAACCGTCACATCACCACCAGCACTGCCAGTGGAAATTGATGGTTCACCATTCCCTTGAGTGTTGCTATTTGCATTGTTATTTCCAGTGTTGGAATTGGCTGAAACACTCGCGCAGGCATCTGATGCAAAATCATCGCATTCAAGATCATTTGCTTGAGTGGCCCAATTCGCTGATGCTAAAGTAACATTTGCATCGTTGTCAGAGTCGTAACCATTGTCTTTGACTTTGACTGTCCCGGAAATTTCACACCCATTTCCACAGGAACCAAGGTCAGCCGAATTGAAGTTAGCCATGTTTCCAACGCTAACATCAGCTACGGCATTGCCGGTATCAACTGAGACATCGCCACCAGTGTTGTATTTGGCTTTGTTGTCGCCAGAGTTGGCCCACATTTCGACATCATTTGAGATGTTGGCCAAATTTCCCTGCTCGATTATGTTGCTTGATCCAACTTTAACTTTTACGTCATTGTCAGATTTGGCTCCGTTACCGGAAATCCAAACTCCCAATGTACCGTTTCCGTCTCCGCTAATTTCGGCAACATTCTTGTTAACATCAGTTGAAAGATCAACTGTACCTTTGGCATTACCTGTCCCAATTGAGACATCGCCACCAGTGTTGTATTTGGCTTTGTTGTCGCCGGTATTGAGGTTAGACGAAACGTTGTTCCCAACATTAGCTACATTGGTTTGAACAATCGAATTACCATCATTCTTACCTTTATTAACAGAAACGTTTGCATCGTTGTCAGATTTTTCGCCATTCCCAGTCACACTAACGTCAACATTGCTAGCACAACAACCGGAAACACTAGCTGCATTTGAGTTAGCGGTATTTTTCACCGTAACGTTTGAGCTAGCACTGCCGGTATCAACTGAAACATTACCACCGGTGTTGTAGTTAGCACTGTTCCCACCAGAAGTTGCACCAACTGAAACATTATTTTGAATGTTTGCAGTGTTTGATTGAGCAACTCCAGTTGTATTTGACACGCTAACGTTCGTATTATTGTCAGATTGTGCTCCGTTGCCAGAAACTTCCACTGAAACAGACGCGAAAGCTAATGGGGTTAAAGCGTTAGCCAACAATGCTGCGGTAGCAATACCAGTTGCAGTTTTTCGAAGTAATTTATTCATTATTTTTTTTCACCTCCTTTCCAGAAAAATTTATCAATGTATATTGGCAAATCTTTGAAGAGCTAAAGTTTCGCATCAATTTTTATATATTATTTATTCGTTTTTTTTCGGCCTCAAAAAACGGAGGCATACCAGAAAATAGTAAAATCCTCTGGGATTGCCTCCGTTTGCGGTCAGCAATATAAATTATCTTTTTATATTAATTTTGTTGGGCAGAAAAATATGAATTTTTAACAAAAATATAAGATATAATTATGGGCAGTCTAGCTTTAACATAACATGTTCCAATTTGCTTGTCAAGGTCTTTTTATACTTGCAAACAACTGACCATTACAAGTTTTTTTGATATTTCTTTCAGTAATCTGAGTCACTTGAAAATCCTGAACGTGAATCTCAACACTTCCCCAACCTTTAACATTCCTAATCGCCTGTCGAATTTCTGAAAGCAATTCTTTTGACAACCGTCTGGTTGAATAAACTGCTTCTGGATCAACTTTTGACTGAATATTTTTCATCGATCTCCAACCTTAAAATTTTATTTCAATTAATTCCTTCGGACCATCAACTTTGCCGATTTGAATCTTAAATTTAGTGGGTCCTTGATCAATCACAAAACCAACCCTAGTTTTTTTAGTTGAAATCGCTTCAACTGTTACTTCGTTGTTGTGAACATCAGGGGCATAAAGTTTACCCGAACTATCAACTAAACGAATTAAGTTAACTGGTGATATGACTAAATTTTTTTGGCTGGAATTTGAGATCTCCAAATTTAAAATTAAAAAGATTTTCCCTTCTCTGGCTGTTGCCGGTTGACCTTGAATTAAAATCTTGTTAATGAGCTCTGCATTAGTCATGTTCATCACCAGTTTTAAATCAGTCGGTTTGCCACTATCATCCAATACTGGAAATTCGATAGACTTACCTATATAAGCAGTCTTGCTCTGGGCAATGGGAATAATTTTTGTTGACTGGCCACCAAAAGATTTCGCAACAAAAACTACAATGATAGCTATAACCACAATTGAAAAAAGTAAGATCCATCGGCGGGAGATTCTTTTAAGAGAGGAGATTTTTGGTAAAAATTTTCCTTTTTTAAATTCTTGCGTCACGCGCAGTGGTTCCGAGTTTAACGATGGATATGGATTATGAATACTATTTTTTCTCAAAAAGTTTCTCATCTTGAAAACCCTAAATAAAAACCCAGCGTTCGAGCAGTGTTGAACAACTTTTCCACTCAAAACTGGGCAGTTTATTTAATCGACTTATACTATACAAAAATTTTAGCTTTGTCAAGAGACAACCTTAAGATCAAAAAATCCTAATAAAAAAATCGATTATGCCACTAAAAAGATTTTTAAATTCTTGCCAGAAAGATTGGTCTTTATTATCATTGGTGAATTGGTAGTCTGAAAAAGTTTCACCACTTCCTTGATTGGAACCTGACGATTGATTATCAACTGACTGATTATTTTCCCCTCCAACATTTGAATTAATATTTTTCTCTGAGGAATTAGTCTCCTCACCCAAAATTTGATTTTTGATATCAACTTTTATTTTTGAATCGTCAGGGTTACCAACTTTTATGGTTTTAACTAATTTGGTCACTTGAGAATCATTTTTAATTGTTGCCTCCAAAGAATAATATTCTTCACTAGAAGGAGCATTAAAAGAAGTTTTATAAGAATAAGGACTTGTTCCGGATCTGGTCAATTGAAATTCAGTAACTTCACTATAATTGCTGTCTAGAATTCGTAGCATTCGCTCATCTTCTCCAGGATTTTGGGAAACAATTTGAACATAAATCTTTTGATTCGGCTCAAAATTTATTGCCTCAACAGAAAAATTTTGGTTGGAAAAAATTTTAAGAGTGTCTTTTTCTTCAGAAGCAAGAACAGAATTTACTGCAAAAAGGATAATTAAAAGGGAGGTAAAAACAATTATCAAAACTTTCATTAAAAAACCTGCCAAAGAATATCGGGCAGGTGATAAATATTATAGCAAACGAAAACTTTCTGTCAAAATCCAAGAATTAAAATCAATCCCCCTAAGACAAGACGATAAATAATAAAAGGATAGAGATTCCCTTTTGATAAAAAACGAAGAAAATATTTAATAGTCAAGAATCCAAAAATTGCCGCTGTCACAATTCCAATCAAGAAAAACTGGATTTCTGAAAACGGGATACCGCCTTTTAAGAAACTTACTGCTACTTCCAAAGATTTTTTTCCGCCGGCTCCTAAAATTATGGGAGCGGAAAGCAAAAACGCGAAACGGGCGGCTTCTTCTCTTTTCAAATTTCCCAACATCCCAAAAGAAATAGTGATTCCCGACCTTGAAACTCCCGGGATCAGAGCGACTGCTTGCCCCAACCCTACGATAAACCCTCCCAAATAACCAAACCTTTCAAGTTTAATTTTCTTCTTCCCTAAAACTTCAGCCGCTATAAAAATTACACTTCCTAAAATTAAAAACCAAGCGACCAATACTGTCGAACGAAATGACGTTTCTATCATGTTGTCAAATAGAAATCCTAAAATGGCTGCAGGAATTGTACCTAAAACAATCATCCAGGAAAGCCTTTCTTCAAAATTTTCAATTTTCCGTTTTTTTAAAGTCGAAAACCAAGCTGGAATAATTTTTAACCAGTCGCGGAAAAAGAAAATAAAAACGGCCAGAAATGTTCCCAAGTGGAGGGAGGCATCGAATGAAAGCCCAAACGTTTTTTGAGAAATGCCAAGATAATTTTCCAAAATTATCAAATGGCCAGTTGAGGAAACCGGTAAAAATTCGGTTATCCCCTGGACTACCCCCAAAATTGCCGCTTTAAAAATCTCAATCATAAAAACCTAATAATGGTGAGAATTGGTTGTTTGGATCATTACAAATATCTTTATTGTCAAATTTCACAACTTTTGGTTTTATAACCCCAATATTTCCAAAAATCGTATTAACTTCATTGTAAGAAGTGGAAGCCGGAATAACAATATTATAAACAGGCTCGCCTCTGCCTGGTAAAATCGCTTTCAAACCCTCATACCAAAAAAGGTACCTAAACCCTACACCTTCCCCAAGTCCAGTAATATAAGTAATGCCGACACACGGGTAACTTCTTTTTAAGGCATCGTTTTTTATATAGGTAACTACTTGTTTTTTTTGCAAATAATTACCGGGAGCGTTGGGCAAAGTTAAAAGTTGGTAAAAATTAAAAACCAGAAAAATAAAGGCAAGGATTACAACTAATATCTTACCCAAATAAAAATTGGCAATATATGCCAAAAATAATGAGAGGATAAGTATGGAGACAACGGTTAAATTAGAAAAGTAATATTCGCTTACTTGCCTTTTTGAAATCATTTGAACAAGGAGGATAACAAGTACCCAAAATGCCAAAATAATCAGCCTTTTTTTGGATAATAATTTTTTGACGCCTACAAAAAAAGTTAGAAATAAAAATGGCACCAGGTTTAAAAATACAGCAGATGCAGCCGGTATTCTAAACCCGTAATTTAAATTTGCATTAAGGGAAGATGCCGATTCCTCAATAACAATAAGAACCCGATATAAACCTTTAGCCTCGCCACTTTGGCCAGCCAAACCGGAAATCATTCCATGGATTTGTTGAAAATTATGCTTAAACTCAAATAACCAAAAAGGGGTCATCAAAAAAAGGAATAAAAGTATTGGTAAGATATAATCCACGGCTTTTATTTTTTTCTTTGCCAGAATTATTGTCAGAGGAACTAATATCGCAAGCGGCAATAAAGCAATATGAATATGCCACACAAGAGCAAAAAGAATCGCCAGAATAAATAACGATTTCCTCTCGCCTTTCTCCAAAACAAATAATGCGTATAAAAACCAAACTGACCACAAAATTGTCGGTTGGGTCGGAACAACCCAGCGGTCAAAAAAAACGTTTGGCATTGAAACTGCATACAAAAAAGCCGCAATCAAACCGGCATTTTTGCCAAAAAAACGGGAGAAGACAAAGTATAGGCTGAAAATTGTTGCAAGTCCGACAAAAGTTGCAAAAATAGTCGCGCCAATCGGGTCAAGCCTTGTTAAGGCAAAAAACGGGACGAGAAGATAATAAAACAATGGGCCAACAAAAACACCGTCAACACTGGTCAATTGGCCAATTAGTCTTAAGTGGTGGTTAACTAAAATATCTTTCACTATCCAGGAATAAAGATCTTCATCGTGGGCGAATGGATAAAACATCGCGGCTTTGTAGGTTCTGAAAAAAAGTCCCAAAAGAAGAATTACAAATAAAATCAGAATCGTCGGATTTAAATATTTTCCGTTAAATTTTTTAAAAAATAACACAGAATTTAGTATATCAGAAGCTACCTTACCAAACAAAGAGTCTTGACATCTCCTTTAGGTAAAAATTACAATTCTAAGAGACATGCCAAAGAAATTAACTTTAGGGAAAAGTTATCTTTCCTTCACCTTAAAATATATTGCTTTAGTCCTTGTGATTGCTTTGATTGCTTTTGGAATCTTCTGGCAAAAGGTAAGTAATACCAACCGATATCAAGGCGATAATTTTTCAATTCAGGTTCCCGGAGGTTGGGTAACCAAGGAGTCGCAAAACCCTCAGATTTTGGTAACGATGATTACCCAAGAAGAGGAAAAGACCCAAAATGTTAATAGTTATATCGCTGTCAATTTTGAGAAAGTTAAAGGTAAGAATTTAAACCAGGAAACGGAAGATATAAAAACGTCAATAAAAGGGGGTCTTCCCCAAGCTAAAATTGAGAATGAGAAGGATTTGTTTGTTGGAGGAAATTTGGCAAAGTTTATGGAAGTAAAAGTTTCTGGTGATCAGAATTTTGCTTCTCTGTTTATGGTTGTTTCAAAAGGGGACAGTTTTTATATTGTTACTTTCTACACTTCGGCCGACAAGTGGGGGCAATACAAGAATCTCTTCTACAAAACTGCCCAAAGCTTCAAATTGGGTTAAGCTCGAAGAATCTTTTCTTTTATTTCAGTTATAAATTAGTTCAAATTAGGATAGTGGCACTTTTTGAATTTTTTACCCGATCCGCACCAACAGGGATCGTTGCGACCGAGCTTTTGTTTTTTAACCAGTTTTTCAGGATCCGAAACCACTTCATCTCCTTTTTTCTCAACCACTTGTCCTACATTTGACGCTTGGGATGGGGGAGTCGCAAAAGAAGTGCCGGAAGTTACACTTCCTTCTTTAACCTCTTCTTTTTGGACTTGAGGCTGGGGCTGCACTTGAACCTTAAAAATCCGATGGACTATCTCATAATCCACTGACACCATCAATTTATCAAATAAATCAAATGCTTCGCTTTTATATTCGACCAGGGGATCGCGTTGACCATAACCGCGAAGTCCAATCCCCTCCCTCAAATCATCCAAAGTGTCTAAGTGTTCCATCCAAAGAGTATCAACAACCGAAAGCATCACAAACCTCTCTACCTGTGAAAGAGTTTCTACCCCCAATTGCTCTTCCCGACTTTTATAAAGCTTTCCGGCTATGTCTGTCAGTAACTCAACAATTTTTTCGGGAGCGGCAATTTCTTTAATTTGGGAAAGGAGTTGTTTCTGTGATTTTTCATCAAAAGGGATTATGGTTGAAAATTCACGGATAATTTCCTCTTTATCCTTTTCAGTTAAACCTTCTGCCATATGAAGATTAACAAAGTTTTCGATTTCGGCCTTAATCTTTTCTAAAATTTCCCCTTTAAATTCCGATTCTTTTTGCTTCCCATCTGCTTGTGACAAAACAATTTTTTTGCGGAAATCATAAATTATCTCCCTTTGCTTATTCATTACGTCGTCATACTCAACGAGATGTTTTCTGATATCAAAATTGTGGCCTTCAACTTTAACCTGGGCATTCTCAATTGCTTTGGAAACCATCCTATGCTCAATCGGCGTATCTTCGGGAAGTTTTAGAGCACCCATTATTTTGGCAATTGAATCGCCGCCAAAAAGCCTCATAATGTCATCTTCCAATGAAACGTAAAACCTCGAAGAACCGGGATCCCCTTGCCTTCCGGAACGACCCCGAAGCTGGTTGTCAATCCGCCTTGATTCATGGCGTTCGGTACCGATAACATGAAGTCCGCCAAGTTTGACCACTTCTTGATGCTTTTTCTCCCATTCTTTCCATTCTGGCGAACCCAATTTCGGCCGGCCCGCCTCATCTTTTGGAGGAGCACCTCCTAAAATAATGTCAACTCCCCGCCCGGCAATATTAGTTGCCAAAGTCACCGCACCTTTTTCACCTGCTGACGAAATTATTTCGGCTTCCCTTTGGTGATTCTTGGCATTTAGGATTGCATGAGGAGTACCTTTGTGTTTTAAAAGCATTGATAAAAGTTCATTTTTTTCAATCGAGGTAGTACCAATTAAAACCGGCTGTCCTTTCTCGCTTTTGTCAGCGATCTCATTTGCAACAGCCGTAAATTTGGCCCGGGCGTTTTTGTAAACCAAATCCGAGTGGTCTTTTCTATCCAAAGGCTTATTCGGGGGAATAACAACCACTTCCAACTTGTAAATTTTATGGAACTCTTCTGCTTCGGTCGCGGCAGTTCCAGTCATACCGGCCAGTTTTTCATAGAGTCTAAAATAATTTTGAAAAGAAATTGTCGCCAAGGTCCTTGATTCCTGTTGGACCTTGACACCCTCTTTGGCCTCAATTGCCTGATGAAGTCCTTCTGAATAGCGCCGACCGGGTAAAAGTCTACCGGTAAACTCATCAACAATCATTATTTCATCGTCTTTAACCACATAATCTTTGTCTTTATGAAACATCGTCTGAGCGCGCAGAGCTTGTTCGATATGATGGATCGTTTCAAAATCCTTCTCATAAAGGTTATCAACACCTAGCCTTTTCTCAACTTTTGCAATTCCATGCTCTGTTAAAGATGCTGACTTGGTCTTTTCCTCCAAATTAAAATCAGTCGAGGGGTTCAAGTCTTTTATAAGCTGGGCAATTTTATTATATTTATCAGTCGCCTCCTCGGCTGGAGCAGAAATAATAAGTGGGGTACGGGCTTCGTCAACCAAAATCGAGTCGACCTCGTCAACGATCGCAAAGTGGTGGCCGCGTTGGGCCATTTGGTCTTTTTGCCAAACCATGTTATCCCGAAGGTAATCAAAGCCGAATTCATTGTTGGTCCCGTAGGTAATATCCGCATTGTAGGCTTCTTTTTTTAATACCGGACGCAAGTGTTTAAGTCTCCAGTCAGTTTGAGTTGGGTCTTCAAAAGAGGAATCGAAAACAAAAGCAGCATCATGCATAATACAGGCAGCCGATATTTTCAAAAGTTCATAAATCGGTCCCATCCAGCCAAGGCCAACCCGAGCCAAATAATCGTTGACGGTAACCAAATGGCAGCCTTTACTGGTCAGGGAATTCAAATAAAGGGACGTTGAGGCAGATAAAGTTTTTCCCTCACCGGTTTTTTGCTCAGCAACTTTTCCTTGGTGAAGAGCAACACCGGCAAGAAGTTGGACATCAAAATGGCGTTCGCCTATTGTCCTTCTTGCAGCTTCCCGAACACAGGCGAAAGCTTCGGGCAGGATATCATCCAAACTCTCGCCCCGCTCCAGCCGCAATTTAAACTCGGCCGTTTTTTCGCCAAGTTTTCCGTCTGAGAGTTTTTTTATCTTCTCCTCGAGAGAATTTATATCATCAATATAGGGATTGATTCTTTTTATTTCTTTTTCGTTTGAATCTAAAAGTTTTCCTAAAACACCTAGCATAATTAATCCTTTTTCAAAGCTCTATTATACCTGAATTGAACTTAAAAATCATTCTTCTTAAATCTATTTTTTGCAGAAAATCAAAAGGTTTGAGGGAAAAAAGAGTTCGGACTTATAAGATTTAACGTCAGCAAAAAATTTCTCCAACTTGGCCTTAAAGATTTCGGCCTTCTTCTTGTGGCCACCAAAATAAAGCCTATTAAAAATAATAATACCGTCTTCTTCTACTAATTTCTTTAAACTTGTTAAAAAATCATCACTTTCAGCTTCCTTGGGATACTTTTCCCCCAAATACAAATCCACAAAAATCAATTCAAAGAGCCGATTCTTAAATTTTTGAGTTTTGACAACTTTAGTAGCGTCACCCAGAATCACAATTGCTTTCTCTTGGCTCACCCCAAAATAATCTTGGCTAATTTTAATCATTTGGGGGTCAATTTCAACCGCTTCAATAATCACATTAGACCATTTTTTTAAAAGTAGATTAACCAAAGATCCACCGCCAAGCCCTAAAATCAAAATTTCCTGGGGTTTTATTTTTATTCTTGAAAGTACTTTCTTCCACAGGCTTTCAATTTGGGGACCAGACTGGGAGAGACCGGAAACGATAATGCTTTTTTTTCCACCTTTTTCGATAACTTTTATCTCACCGTTTTCAGATGATTTAATTTTCGCGATTTCTTTTGGGAGAAATCCGCTCGATTCCAATATATTTTTGCAAAACATCAGGAATTTTAACCGTCCCGTCTTTCTGTTGATAATTTTCTAAAATTGCGATAACCATCCGCCCAATTGCAAAAGCTGTCCCATTAACGGTATGGACAAATTCTGTTTTTTTACTATCCTTGTATTTAATATTTAGACGTCTTGCCTGGAAATCGTAAGCATTTGAAGTCGAGTGAGTTTCTCTGAAACGTCTTTGGGATGGCAGGAAACATTCAATGTCAAACTTTCTTGCGGCGACAAAACCCAGATCGGCAGTACAAATATCCAAAACCTGGTAAGGAAGCTTTAACTTTTGGACGAGCTTTTCTTCAAGTTCGAGGAAAAATTTATGCTCTTTTTCAGAATCTTGGGGCCTACAAAAGGAAAACATTTCCACTTTATCAAATTGATGGACGCGAAAAATTCCCCTAGTATCTTTGCCATAACTTCCCGCCTCCCGCCTAAAACAGGGAGAAAAAGCCGTGTACCTTTTTGGAAGATCTTTTTTCTCAAAAATTTCATCCTGATGCATCGGCCCAATTGATTGTTCGGCAGTCCCGACTAAATAAAGATTATCTTTCTCAAGATGGTAAACTTCAAGGTCACCTCCGTATGATAAATAACCAGTTCCTTCCATCGACTTTTGGTTGACAAGAACTGGTGGAACGATTGGGGTAAAACTTTCTTCAACTAATTCCTCAAGAGCAAAACCTGCCAGAGCAAATTCCAGAAGAGCTCCTGTATTTTTTAAAGATCCAAAGCGACTTGAAGAAATTTTAACTGACCGCAAAATGTCAATTATATCCAAACTTTCACCAAGTTCCAGATGGTCGCGGGGACTAAAATCAAATTTGGGAGGGTTTCCCCATTTCTTAATTACCTTATTTTCGTCTTCGCTTTTGCCTTTCGGCGCATCCTTATTTGGTAAATTTGGAATTCGCAGCATCAAGTCAGCAAAATCCTCATTTATTTTTTCAAGCTCGTCTTCAACCTTTTTTATTCCCTCTTTTAACTTTTTTCCTTTCCCAATATCTTTATTTCGGGCAACTTTATTTCGTTGGGCCCGCAAATTTTCAACTTCGGCTAATAATTTTCGTCTCCTGTCATCAACTTCAAGGAGTTTACCAACATCAACTTCCATACCCTTAGCTTTTATTCCTTCTTCGACTAATTTCGGATTTTGTCTAATAAAATTTATATCAAGCACTTAACTTTCCTCTTTTACTTTTATCACTTCCAAAGATATACTTTTTTCCAACTTCCCATCAAGTGAAATTTCAACCTTGTAGGACCCGAATTCCTCAAAACGCATCAGATTGAACTGGGAAATAAGCCGGGCTTGACTGGCATTCATTTCAAAAGTCATTTTTGGTGACTGGGCAATTGCTTTTCCCGAAGGTGAAACAATTTTAATTTCCTCCTCATATTTGCCGCCAGTCTCTCCTTCCCAAATGCAAAAAATTGCAAATTGAGGATGAGTCGCCGGAACTGTTTTGGCATTTATTTGGTTAAAAACACCATAAATCACTGCCCGATTTTGCATATCGACTGTTGCTGCCTCACAAATCAAGGCTGTTTGCAATTCAACTTTTTTGTCCTTCATTTTTATCTTCCTTTCCAACCCGGTAGGGTTCAATTTCATCTTTTAGGATCATTTCAACAGCTTCGCGGTGCCAATCAAATTTTGTTAAATGATAAACACCTTTAAAATATTTCATAGCGGCTGCCGGTACTGACTTCGCTTGAGCCAAAGCATCTAAATTATCGGCAGCTTTAACAACTCTTGCTTCCAGACTTTTTCGCAGGTGGTAGTCTTCAACCAATTCGAGAATCTCAGCGCTTGAAGGCAAATCCGAAACTAGTTCGGAAAGTCCCTGTTTTTCAATATCATAAAAGGCACCTTTTGCCATTCCTTTAACAAAAGTTCCGACGTCGCCAACTATAGTTTCAGCCATATCATGAAAAAGTGCCATTTTTAAAGTGCGCTCAGGGTCAATTTTTTTGCCATCTTTTTGAAGCTCCTTTGCCAAAAGATAAGACAGGACGGCAGTAGTCCAGGAATGGGCGGCAACCGAATCAGCTTCATTCCTTTTAAAACCTAGGGAGATAAAGCCTTGCCTTGGAAGCTCCTTCGCCCACTGCAAGGTTAAGAAAACTTTTAAAAATTTTTTCAAAATATCTTTTGTCATAAACCCAAATCCCCGCTAATTTTTTGCATTGATAAAAGGGCAATTTCGCAAAACTTTGAAAGCGGAATTGAAAGTTCCGATTCGCAAGTCTTAATACTTTCCCTATCAACCGCCCTGGCAAAAGCCGGCTCGCGAAATCTTTTTTCAACCGATTCAACTTTTAAACTTGCCAATTTTTTATCCGGTAAAACCAAAGCTGCAGCAATAATTAAGCCCGTCAGTTCATCGCAGGCAAAAATTGCCTTCTCTATCGGTGTTACCCTTGGCACCCTTTCGGCATGAGCCAAAATTCCGTTTATAATCTCCTTTCTTTCTCCCATTTTTTTAAGTTTTTCTTCAATTACTTTAGTGTGTTTTTCAAGGTCTTTGTCAGTTACTTCGTAATCAGCATCATGCAAAAGGCCAACAATCCCCCAATCTTTTCTTGGTCCCAAATCACTTCTTCCTTGGCTTTCAAGATAATCCCAAATCGAAAGCATTACCGCTTCTGCCGCCAAACAATGTTTTTTAATATTTGGCGTTTTAACCAATTCATCGACGATACTCAAGGCTTTTTCTCTTGTCATTTTTCTGATTTTAAAGTCGGGAAAATAATTGCTTCCCGAATGCTTTTTGCCCCGGTTAAAATCATAACCAGTCGGTCAATTCCAATTCCCAACCCGCCAGTTGGCGGCATACCGTACTCCAAAGCCTCCAAAAAATCCTCATCCATTGGATGGGCTTCTTCATCACCAGATTTTTTTGCTTTCTCTTGTGCCTCAAAAAAACTCTTTTGGACTTGTGGGTCATTTAGTTCCGAATATGCATTGCCCATTTCAATCCCAAAAACATATGGTTCAAATCTTTCAATTAGCGATTGATCCTCGCGATGGAGTTTACATAAAGCAGTTGTTTCCCGAGGAAAATCAGTTATAAAAGTTGGTTCAATAAGTTTTTCGGTTACCATTTCAAAAAGAGTCGCAATTGCAACGCCTCTTGAAAAACCGGCCGCAACGCCAGTCAAAGATGGTTCATCTTCATATTTCAAACCGTGCTTTTTAATTTCCTTTTTCAAGGCTTCGTTGGAAAGCTTATCAACATCAATTTTGGCATAAATTTTCAGGGCTTCTTTCATTGTAATTTTTTTCCAGGGCTTTGAAAAATCAACTCTTTTATCTTCAAATTCGACTTTGGCAGTTCCTAAAATTTTGACCGCAATATATTCAAACATCGTTTCAGTTAATTTCATCATATCCTCATAATCTGCATAAGCCTGGTAAAGTTCAAGCATTGTAAATTCTGGGCTGTGGGTTTTGTCGATTCCTTCATTCCTGAAGTCCTTGCCAATTTCAAAAACTTTTTCAAAACCGCCGATTATTGCCCTTTTGAGATAAAGCTCGTCGGAAATTCGAAGGAAAAAATCCTGATTTAAAGCGTTGTAGCGAGTTTTGAATGGTTTGGCTGCCGCTCCACCGTAAATCGGTTGAAGGATAGGAGTCTCAAGTTCAATAAAATCTTTCTCGTCAAGGAACTTCCTCAAAGCCAAAATTATTTTTGCCCGATTGGTGGCAATTTTTTTGACATCTTCATTTAGGAGTAAATCCAAATATTTCTTGCGGAAGCGAGTTTCAACATCCTTTAAGCCATACCAAGTCGAGGGCAACGGCAACAAAGCCTTTGAAAGTAGGGTGAAGTCTTTGGCAAAAATTGTGGTTTCTCCGGCAACTGTTTTATCTACCAAGCCAGATATTCCCAAAAAGTCGCCAAGGTCAAGATTTTCCAAAAATTCATAGTTTTTAACTTTGTCTTCACCTAACGCAACTTGGATTTTTCCAGTCTCGTCAGAAAGGTCAACAAAAGTCAATTTACCGTGAGGCCTAAGACCAACAATTCTGCCGGCAACGGTTACGTCTTTTCCTTGGGACTTTTTCGCTTGAGAAATATCATCTTTTTTCTCAAACTTTGCAGGATAAGGATTTACTCCGACTTTCTTAATATTTTCAAGTTTTTCAATCCTAATCTTTCGAAGATTGTCAATTGGCTCCACGAGGTAAAGTATACGAGAAAGATCTTAATTTATCAATTTCATTAAAATCCTCTGCGGGTTTTTTATTTTTAACTTTTCTTTTTCTGCGATTACCTAAAAGATATTCAACAATCCGTTGCTCTTGAACCGGCGTGATTGGTTGCCGATAGATAACTTTAAGAAGTTCTCTTTTTTCATCCACGCTCAAATTTTGAGCATAAAGCTTATGACGATAAAAACCTATTCCATAAGAATACATATATGCTTGCATAAGAGGATTAGTCGTCCTGTCTTTAATTTGCTTTCGAACTTCATCTTCACTTTCTGCAGGATAATACTTGTGCATATACCTAATCAGCTCTTCTTCTGTCTTTTCGCCCTTATTTGCCCAAATATGGATATTGTTGTAAATCATCATCCGCAAACCATCAGTTTCCATTTCCGCTCTACCCTCGGGGGTGAATAACTCCTCAATTTGAGGGACAAAATAAGGAAGAGTCATTGCAATTCCTTCTGTTGTTACTTGTTCAGGATCGTGAACCGAAGTTAAACCAAGAGCCGGACTCAATTCTTTTCTATCAATTGCCTGCTGCCAACAAGACATTTGGCCAAAATGGCCAGTTATTTCATGGCTTGACATAAGTTCTGCCTTACCTTTGGTCCAACGACTAAGATGCCTTGGATGAGTATTTACTTTCAAAATAAATTTATTACGTATACCGCCAGCCCAATTAAACCAATACTTATCTTCTTTAACCTCTCTAACCCCAAATCTTGGCCTAATTTCAATCCTCAGAAAATCTGAGATTGCTTTTAAGAAAACATCAGAATTATGCGAAATATGGCCTGCAATAGAACTTTCCGGTAATATCCTGTTTTGGCGAAATTGTTCGATTGCCTCCTTTGAATAGCTTCTACAACCAAGGGTGCTTAAGAGATGCCTTAAAGTTTCTTTTTGAAAACAAATATCCTCATTGGGAATAAGCTCAGGTTTTATTCCCATCGTACTTTCAATATATTCCAAAGGATCCATTTCAACTCCTAATCTCCTTTTGCAATAAGCAACGTGTGCTGCAAGTTTTGCCCCCAGAAATTCTAGTTGAAGCACCTTTACATCGCTTGAAGGCTTAGCAAACTCTAAAAGTCCCTCTTGGAATTTTTCTAAACCCTCAAGAATCTTTTGTCTCTCTTTCTTAGTTGGATCGTTTATTATATGCTGTCTGAATTCATTAATCGTCAAATTTCCTGGCGCAAGGTCAAAATCAATAATATCTCTCTCTTCCCCTTCCATTGCATCCCATATTCTAAGAAACCTAGCTATATCTCTAGAAAATTTAATAAATTCCCCATTTTTTTCCACATCTTTCCCTTCCGCTCTTAAACATTGTGATATTTCTGATGATTTATTTCTTTCTGGTTGATTCATGATTTTTTTGCCCCTTTTTTTATGAAAATATTTTTAATTTGAAGGTTTTTGAGGATTCAATTTAGGCTGGAATTGCCTGAAAACTTCAAATGAACCATATTGGTCAACAAAATTCTTAGCCTCTTTATAACTGCCGACGGAAAGTAACTTTTCTAATATTTCCGCAAGCTCATCAAAAGAAGCAAATAACTTTGAGAAGTTCGGCCAGGAAATTCCTCTAGTTTCTTTAAGAGATTCGTTTTTTAAGAAGTAATTTAAAGCAATTGCAAAACCCTTAGCATAGTTAAGGGTAGTCGGTTCTTCTAAATAATCGCACCACCAAGAAAACGCTTTGCAAATAAACATTACCATTATTGCCTCGAGTTCTTTTTGAGAGATAACATTTTTCAAAAGAAGTGTTCCACAAGCTTTAACTCCATAAACGCTAGCTAAAATTTCATCAAAAATTGGAAACAGCTCTTTTAGACGAAGCTCTGAACCTCGATAGCGCATAAGAGGATGAGAAATCTCATGAAGAATAGTGTTGCGCAAAGATCCCCTTTTTAAAATATCGGAGGGATATGATGTTTGGAAATTTTCCTCAAAAACCTGACGAAAGATCGGATAGTGAAGCTTTTCAAATTTTTCTTCAAACGACGGAGCGAAAATTGTAATCTCTGAACCAAATTTTTCCATTAATTCCAAATCATTCGGAAGGTTTGTGCTAGTAAATCCGTATCGGGCAATTAGCCCCGAGAAAATCAAGGTCTTATCTACTCTCACTTGAATTTTGTCAAGAAAATCAACCTTATGAAAAGGTTCAAATCTCCTCCGGTGTGAAACGTAAATAGTGTCTTGAAATTTAGCTGCCTCTTTAGTTTCAGTTTCCTCCATTAAACCAACCCAAGATTGATAAGCACACTTGGTAAAAAATAGTTTGTCATCATACCTTTCAATCGGACCGATGACGATATCAATTTTGTATGGTTTCATTGTCAGCCAATAAACATCAGCTACTGGATAAGTTCCGTTTAAAAGAGCTTCTGCTTGAAGTTCTAAACGTCTGCAAAAAGCATTATTATCAGTCAACTCAGCCGCTTCTAAAATGAGTTTTGCAATTTCAGCGATCTCACTTTTATATTCAACATGATAAGGTACTGCAGTAAGTTTCCCATTCCTCCTTTTGACAATTGTATAAGGATCCAAAATCTTGGGATTTTTTTTGGCAGCTTCTTCTATTTCAGCCTCTGTCACATCGTGAGGATAAAAATTGGCGCCCTTAAAGTCAGGATTTTGTTGCTTTTTATAAATTGGAGCAACAAGCTTTGCAGCCGCAATTAATTTCTCAAGAACTTCTTTTTCATTTTCCGAAAGTTCTTTTGCGCTAACCCTAAATTCTTTAATAAATTGTTCATTTTTTCGAAGTGTCATTTTATCTTTATTATTTTGTATTTGGCCTTAACAATTGGTGTTGTTACTTCAACAACTTCTCCGATTTTTGCTCCTAAAAGTGCTTGTCCAACGGGTGACTCGTTTGAGATTCTTTTTTTAGCAGGATCAGCTTCCGGTGAACCAACTATCATAAATTCGTCAACTTCACCACTAACCTCGACTACGACTGTTGAACCAATAACTACAAAATCTGGCTTTTGAGTTTTTTTTGCAATTAATTGGTAGTTTTTCAAAAGGTCTTCAAGTTGGGTAATTCGGCCGTCGACCATCGACAGTTCTTCTTTGGCACTATCGTATTCGGAATTTTCGGATATGTCGCCAAACTCCCTGGCTACCTGGATTCGCTTGGTGACCCTGGGTTTTTGAATCTCCAAAAGATTGGTCAATTCATTTTTAATTTCTTCAAGGCCTTCTGAGGTTAAAAATACTTTTTTAATCTGTCGCATCATTTTCTTCTCAACCTTCTTTCTCATTCGCTTAATATTACTAATCAAAAATTAAAATCTAGTTAAAAAAACGCGGCTTTCTTTGGAGGCCACGCATTGGTTATATATTTATTTATTTTTTGTTAAATTTGTCAGCTAAATATACGCCAAAACGGCCTTGTTGTCAAGCACAGACGGTGGGTGTATAATTTTGCAAGACTTGAGGCCCTATCGTCTAGTGGTTTAGGACTCAGCGTTCTCAACGCTGCAACATCGGTTCGAATCCGATTGGGGCTACTAATTATTGCTGCTCTTAGGAAATTATCTCGCCTCTGGGGATACCGAAAAGATCTAGAATTCTGCTCAATCTCAAAAGATCATTCAAGCTGCATGGGGCAAGATTTCCGTCCAAAATTGTGCCACTCGGAGCCACAGTACAAATTCTTTTAGTCGTTGAATTGACTAAAAGATTGACTTGATACTCCGTGTCTTCTTCATCTCCCGAAACTTTTGAAACCGAGACGAAAACTTCTGCGCTCCCGTTTAAATGGATTTTCTCAGAATTTTGTGCTTTGATCCTATTCCTGACTTTTTCCTCTTCCCACTCCAACCTTTGTGAGGCCTCCCCTCTATCTTCAGTTAAAATCACTATATCTTCTGGTAATTGTTGCTCTTTCGGCATTGGCTTTAAGGGCAGGAGAAATTTAAGTTATCCCAATAATAACTTCAACATCGGCAGTATCGCTATCTTCCAAATTGTCACCGACTACGACTTTGTATTTTCCTTCCAAATCGGAAGTCAAATCGTTTTTGAGACCTTCAAAAGATTTCTTAATATGAACTTCAGTTTTCTCGTAGTCTTGTTTTTCAGCATTTGCTGTGGAAGCAACATTCCAACCCTTATCGGAAAGGTAGGATTTTGCTTTTGCCGCATCACCTGAAACACCGTTGCCATTTAAAATCTTAATTTTTGCCTGTTTTTTTAGTTCGGCTGATGGTGTTGCTCCAGCAGACTTGGTAGCAATATTTTGAGCAGAAGAAGTTGAAACTTCTTTTTCAATTTGTGGAGTCGGTGTAGCTGAAGGTTTTTGACTTAACCGGTTTGAAAGTAAACTTGCACCAAAAAATTTATAAAGCATGAAGCCAACAACTAAAATAAGCAAAAGAAACAGTGGAACTTTAAGAAATTTAAAAATCGAAAAGTTTCTACTTTCTTTCCTCGACTGGTTTTTTTCTTCAAGAGCTTTTTCCTGGGGCGGGAAATTTATTTCTTGAAGCAAATCCGACGACTCGAAAATTGCCAAAGCAATTGGAGCAAAAAATTCCTCTTCCTCTTTCCCTGTTTCAAAAGGTAGTTTCAAATCTTCAATAACCAAATTTTCATCTTTCACTCCACTGGAAAGCTTTTTATTGTTTGGTGTGTGTAAAAGCAGCTTTTCTATCTTCAAATCCGGATTGGCTTTTTCAAAATCTTCTTTAGCATCGTTTATCTTTTTGGCAAGGTATTCAGAAGATTTCTCAAAATTTTCATCAATTTTTACGGTTTCAACCTCATAAATTAAACCCTTTTTACCAATGACAATTTGAGCCAACTCCTCATCTGAATAAACCACTAAACATAAATCATCACCTTCAACTAAATTAAGAAAAGCCAATGAGAAAGGTTTAACCCCAAGAACCGAAAGGGCTGCCGACTTGAAAGTAAAGACCCAATTGTCAATCAATCTTTTTGGTGCTGCAGCTACTTGAATTTCCTCACCAATCTTTCGCCAGTCAAAATAACCGGTTTCTTCAGTGAGTGGAAAATTGGAAACTGCTTTGTGTAAAATTACCTCTTTCAAATTTTGGGTGTCTTTGGGAAGTTTAATCGTTTTTAGGAAAGTTTTTTGGGGCGGAAGGGCTAAAATGAGGGGACCAACTTCTATTTTTGGATGTGAATTGAAGAAAAATTCCCGAAGAGTTGAAACAAAAGTCTTTTGATCAACAATCTCAAAGTCTGAAACTAGACTTCCTGGCAAATCCCGCCTTTCAAGTTTTTCAATCTTGAAAGATTCGCCTTTTTTTGAAAGCGAAGCAAACTTCAGTTCACGGTCAGAAATAGTCAAAGCAAAAAATTTGTCCATATTCCCCAAATTACAGTATCTTTCCGAAAGATTATTTTGTCAAGGATTAAGTCAGTTTGTGTAAAAGATAAAAAATTTGTTAGAATTCACAAACTGCCCCTAATTTATGATTAAAAAAATTTTGGCGATTTTGCTTCTAGTATGCTTTGCCTCAATAACCCCTGTTTGGGCTGAAAATCCTACCCAAGCCCAAATCAATGAAGCACTTCTGCAATTGCCGTCAGTCCGATGGATACCTGGGAACCCTTTGTATTTTGTTGTTCTAGTCAAAGAAAAGATCAGTTGGTTAATAAAACCAAGCCCCGTCAAAAAGGCCCAATTTGACCTGACTACATCAGGAAAAAGGCTTAAAGAGGCATTCCTTTTAGCTCAAAAAAATGACTTTGAGAGAAGCAAGAATTCGCTCTCGATTTACAAAGAAACTCTTGAAAAAATGTCCGGGGAAGTGGGAAAAGCTAAAAAACAAGGACAAGAAGCTGGAAAACTTTTGAACGAAATCCAAAACAGTTTCCTTGCCCAAAAAATTGTTTTATCCCAACTTTACGCAACTGAAAACGCAAAAAACCAAATGGGCCAGGAAATTTTGGATTCCCAAAAAAGCTTAACTAAATCTGCAGAAGAACTTGGAAAACTTCGGCCAGATATTTTTGTCCCCTTCAAAGAAGCTTCAAAAAGCGCTCATTTCTAAAGAAATCGAATAATCAATAACGCGACAATATTTGCAACCTTAATCATTGGATTAATAGCCGGTCCCGCAGTATCCTTATACGGATCCCCAACCGTGTCTCCAGTTATCGCCGCTTTGTGAGCATCAGAACCCTTACCACCCAAATGACCTTCCTCAATATACTTCTTAGCGTTATCCCAAGCAGCCCCGCCTGTTGTCATTGAAACGGCAACAAAAACTCCAGTCACAATAAGGCCAACTAACAAGCCACCCAAAGCTTTCGGTCCCAGAAGCAATCCGACAATCACTGGAGTCAAAACTGGAATAAGGGCGGGGACAATCATTTGCTTTTGGGCCGCCGAAGTGACAATTGCTACACATTTTGCATAATCCGGTTTTTCCTTGCGGGTCATAATCCCTTTAATATCCCTAAATTGCCTCCTTACTTCCTCGACAACTGCCCCGGCAGTTTTACCAACCGCTTCCATTGCAAGGCCAGCAAAAAAGTACGTCATCGCTCCGCCAATCAAAAACCCAACTAAAACCAAGGGATCCGAAAGATCAAAGCTTACTTGTCCAACTTCGGCAGAAAAAGAGGCAAAAAGGGCAAGAGCTGCCAACACTGCCGAACCAATGGCATAGCCTTTGGTTACAGCTTTAGTTGTATTACCAACCGCATCCAAATCATCAGTTACCTCTCTGACCGACTCAGGCAAATTTGACATCTCAGCAATTCCGCCAGCATTATCAGTAATCGGACCATAAGCATCAATGGCAACAATAATCCCCGTCATCGACAACATTGAAACGGCAGCAATCGCAATCCCGTAAAGTCCGGCAAAAAGATAGGCAACCAAAATCGCTGCCGCAAGTAAAATAACTGGCGCCAAAGTGGATTTCATCGAGATTGCCAAACCGGCAATCACGTTAGTTGCATGACCCGTTTGAGAAGCTTTGGCAATCGATTTGACCGGCCCATAATTCTTAGAAGTGTAATATTCAGTAATTATAACTATACCCAAAGTGACAAAAAGTCCAACTAATGAGGAAACAAAAAGCGGCATCACAACCGAAGACGGCCAAAATCGATTTGTCATAAACCAAAAACCCAAAGCTGACAAAATCCCGGAAACTAAAAGACCTTGATAGAGTGCCAGCATGATGTTTTTGCCGTAAAGTCTGACGAAAAATGTACCTATAATTGAGGCAATAATTGAAACTGCACCTAGCACCAAAGGATAAATAATGGCATTTTCAAAACCCGGGAAAATAATTGATCCCAAAAGCATTGCAGCGATTGCTGTAACCGCATAAGTTTCAAAAAGGTCAGCTGCCATTCCAGCGTCATCGCCAACATTGTCGCCAACATTGTCGGCAATAACTGCAGGGTTTCTTGGGTCATCTTCTGGAATTCCTGCTTCAACCTTGCCAACTAAATCTGCACCAACATCTGCTCCCTTGGTATAAATTCCCCCTCCAAGCCGGGCAAAAACTGAAATCAAAGATCCTCCAAAACCCAAAGCGACTAAAGCAGCAACGTTGTGGGTTACCCAGTAAAAACCGGAAACTGAAAGGAGAGCCAAACCGACGACTAAAAGACCAGTAACAGAGCCGCCTTTGAAGGCAATGCTCATAGCTTTCGCCAAACCTCCCTTAGCCGCCTCAGCCGTTCTAACGTTTGCCCGAACTGCAACTGACATTCCAATATAACCAGCAACTGCCGAAGCGATTGCCCCAATTAAAAAACCAATTCCGTCTGTCAGTCCCAAAAATTTAAACAAAACGACAAAAATAACAACGCCAACTAGCAAAATGACGGAATATTGGCGGATAAAGTAAGCGTTGGCACCCTCACGAATGGCGGAAGCCACCTCTTTCATTTTTTCATTTCCGGAGGGACGGGTAAGAATCCAGACAACAACGGCCAAACCATAAAGTATTGCAGCAACTGATGCGGCAATCGCTAAAGGAATCCCGATAAAATTTGCCAAATTCATAAAAGTTTTAAGAAAGAGCAATCTAATAGCTCTTTAATATATATACAAGAAAAAACCTTTGCTGTAAATAGTTAAAAGAGAGCTGTCTGCAGTATTGGGAATTCATATCCCTAAAATCGCGGTCCTTGCGATAATACTGCAGGCAATGGACCTAGTCCTCGTTATCTGGTTGTAGTGGATTTAGTTGTTGGCGACTTGACCAGGAGGTTATGCAGACAGTAAACAGTCTGGCAGCAGTCCGCCCTTGGGTCATAGCAGGCGATTCTAACCTGCGGCAGATTCTGAGAGAACTTGCTGAGCGGCTGCATCCAGCCGCATCCACCGCCACCGTTCCTTTTCAGGCGCCCCATTTGGTTTACGGGGCAGGCCTCGACAATCTCTTGATGATGGTGTGGAGAACCCAACTGTCTCCTCCTTGAGCACTAGCGTCCCTGACGGATACGAATCCGATAAGGTTGTGGAAAACGACGATCATTCCACTTAGCCTTCAAACGAGGAGGAGGTTTTGCCTTGCCCGCATTGAACTTATTGCGCTGGTGCTTTTTTGACACGCGACGCCCTCCTTAACTGAAACTCACAAAGTCCTGACAACGCCCTCCACAGGTTACGTGGTCAGCACACGGTCTTATGATCAACTGACCATTATATCGTGGAACCTTGTCATTCCACGGCCGCTTGGTCCTTGTACCATCAGGTCTCACCTTGTTGTGGTGAACGCACTTGATGAGTGCCTTCAGACCATGAGTTGACTTCCTTTTCCGTTTCAAATTGCGACCTCCGTTTTGCTATAGATCCCTTACCGATGTTTTAATCTCCTCCGGCGCACCTCCTTGTGGTATTGAGCAAACTATCGCTGACCAACAAAACAGCGCTGCCAGCGCTGCTGGATAGCATAACCAAATCACCATTTCATCTCTTGTAATGTGCTCCCACCTCTGCGATGGGATCCAACCGATAACTCCCGAAAACGACAAAAACCTTCGCCTAGGCCGTCTGGTATAGACGAACTAAAAGAAGGTGTACGAATCAGGATTCACCGCAAGAGTTTTATTAAAACAAACCCGCCTTATGGGAAGTTTAATCTCACTCTTTGGTGAAGATAGGGAAAGTATACTCCTAAAAAGTTTTCTAAGTCAATCGGAATTTTTCCGGGTTCAATTGACAGGAATTGAGGGGATGGAAATTTTGTGAGGTTTGGAAATTTTTGATTTTTTTGCTTTCCTTTTTGATCCCACTATCGGCTTTTTTAGAAGAGCGGTTTTTAAAACTTCATCCATGTGTTTAACAAAAACAAACTTCAATTTATCCTTAATTTCTTGAGGAATTTCTTCCAAATCTTTCTCGTTATCCCCAGGCATAATCACAGTCGAGAGTCCCGCCCTATGGGCTGCTAACACCTTCTCTTTAACTCCGCCAATTTCCAAAACTCTCCCCCTAAGAGTAATTTCTCCAGTCATCCCAACTTCTTTTTTAGTCGGGATGCGGGTTAGAGCCGAAATTAAGGCCGTTGTAATGGCAACTCCAGCTGATGGACCTTCCTTGGGAACAGCACCTTCGGGAACATGAATATGAACGTCAATTTTGTTTTGAAATTTCTCATTTAAGCCAAACATTTTTGCCCTCGAACGGACATATGACATTGCTGCTTGAGCCGACTCTTTCATTACATCACCCAATTGCCCTGTTAATATCAAACCGCCTTTGCCTGGCATAACTGTAACTTCAACATATAAAATCTCCCCGCCGGCTGGTGTTACCGAAAGCCCGGTAGCCATCCCAATTTCATCTTGCTCTTCTGCCAAAAGGTGAGTAAACTTTGGCGGACCTAGGTACTCCTTCATATCATCTTTTTTAACCTTGGTAACTTTGAGTTTATTTTGAGTGATTTTTCGGGCAATTTTTCGGGCAATAGCGGCAATTTCCCTTTCTAAATCACGGACTCCGGCTTCACGGGTATAACGATTAATTATCTCGCTTATTGCCTCGTCCTCAATTGTAATTTTCTTTTTGATTAGCCCGTGGGCCTCAAGTTGCTTCGGAACCAAAAACTTTTTGGCAATATGAAACTTCTCATCGGCAGTGTAGCCGGGAAAAGGAATAACTTCCATCCGGTCACGCAATGGGTCTGGAATTGTATCTAAAACGTTGGCAGTCGTTATAAACATTGTATCCGAAAGGTCAAAAGGAACTTCCAAATAATGATCAGAAAACTGGTTATTCTGTTCAGGATCCAAAGCCTCAAGTAAGGCTGAAGACGGATCACCCCGAAAATCAGCTCCGACTTTATCAATTTCGTCAAGCATAAAAACTGGATTTTTGGTGCCTGAATTTTTAATTCCTTGGATGATTCTTCCCGGCAGAGCTCCAACATATGTTCTCCTATGACCGCGAATTTCCGCTTCATCATGAATACCACCTAACGACATCCTAATAAATTTCCTACCTAACGCCCGAGCGATTGATTTACCAACTGAAGTCTTTCCAGTTCCCGGAGGTCCGACAAAACAAAGAATCGGACCTTTAATCTTGCCAACTAACCTGTGGACAGCCAAATATTCTAAAATCCGTTCTTTCACTTTGGGCAAGCCGTAATGGTCTTCCTCTAAAATTTCTTCTGCTTTCTCAAGTTTTACAGAATTTTTGGTAACTTTGCTCCATGGCATATCAGTTAGCCAATCAAGGTAAGTTCTAATATAGGCTGATTCAGGATTATAAGAGGACATTTTTGCAAGTCTTGAAAGTTCTTTTTCGGCTTTTTCGCTAACATCTTTTGGCATACCTGCAGATTTAATTTTTTTCTTAATTTCCAAGATTTCTCGGCCTTCTTCATCTTCACCTAATTCCTTCTCAATTGAGCGCATTTTTTCCCTCAAAATTGCTTCCCTGGTTGCTTTACCAACCCTCTCTTGAGTCTCAGAATCAATCTTCTGGGAAATTTCTAAAACTCTAATTTCTCTAGATAAAATTTCTGAAAGCCTCTCTAAACGCTTTTGGGTATCAACGAGTTCCAGAATTTGCTGTTTGTCATAAGTCTTAATATCTATAACTGCCGCCACTGCATTTACAAGCTGGTTTGGGTCATCAGTTGAAAAAATTGAAATCGAAGATTCCAAAGTTAGAGAACCACCAACTTCACCATATTTCCGCACCTTAGCTAAAACCGTCCTAAAAAGAGCTTCAACCTCTTCTGACTTTTCCGAAATTTCCGGAACTTCTTCAACTCTGGCTATCATATACGGTTCGAACTGGGCAAAATCCTTAATGTAGACTCGAGAAATTCCTTCGACTGCCAAATTATAATCACCGTCAACCTTCCAAAGCCGGCGGATTACACCAGCAGTCCCAACTTGATAAAGGTCGCCAGCCATCGGCTTTTCAACTTTAGAATTTTTCTGAGCCACGCAGATGACTAAACGGTCAGAATTTTGGGCTTCGTCAATTGCAGTTTTAACCCGATCGCGGCCAACAATCAATGGCACAAGTGAACCTGGGAAAACAACCGTATCCCGAAGGGTAATTACAGGCAACTCGTCTTTTGTCTTTAAATTTTCAATTTTTGAAATAAAATCATCGTTCATTTTTTATCCTTTGAGATAGAAATTAGCACCTAAGATACCATGAGTGCTAATTTTTGTCAAGTACCGTTCAGCTTTATAAACAAGGCTCAGACCCATAAAACTAATTTCGACAAAAATCGTAACATAGATAAAGTTAAATACTTGTTAAACCAAAGTTAAAATTTGCCGTTGACCCTACGAATCGAAAACAATAAAACTATACCTGCCAAAACTGAAAAAGAGCTTAAGATTTGAGCCACCTTAACACCCCCTATTGCCCAAGTATCAATCCTTAAGAATTCAACGAAAAATCTGCCTACGCCGTAAAGAACCAGATACAAAGCAAAAACTACCCCAGCTCTCTTTCTAAATTTCCTGGCCGCAAAAAGAAGCAAAACAAAAACCAAAAAATCCCAAAAAGCCTCATAAAAAAAGGTCGGATGGAAAAAACTGTATCCTGAAAATCCTGAAGGACGAAATTCCGGAGGGATATAAATTTTGGTTGGTAAGTTAGTCGGCGGACCAAAAGCTTCATGGTTTAAGAAATTACCAAAGCGGCCAAGCGCTTGACCCAAAACAGTAGCAATCACCAAAAGATCCAGGACTGGAAATATTGCTATTTTTCTGGCTCTTAAGTATAAAGTGCAAGCCAAGAAACCAAAAATTAGTGCCCCCCAAATCCCGATACCCCCTTGCCAAATGGCAAAAACCTCCAGAGGATAATGACTATAATATTGCCAACGATCCAAAACATGGTAAATCCTGGCTCCAATTATTCCTATTGGAACTAAAATTAAGGCTAAATCGTCAACAGTTTCTTTTTTTAAACCAAAGTACTTCGCATAAAATCGGGCAAAAAGGTATGAAACAAGAATTGAGAGAGAAATCACCAAACCATACCAATTAATTGTAAAAAAACCTATGGAAAAAGACATTAAAAACATTCTAGCTTTACCGTGGTGGACTTGACAAGCAAGTAAAAACTCCAATAAGCTAGAGAAAGGTTAACTCTTTTTTTATGGAAAGAAACAATCAGAAAAGGCCAAAGATCAAATATCCAGGTCAATTAGGTTTTTTGGGTCTGCGGCTAATATTATTTGCGGTTGTAGTTATTATTCTGGCGGTTATAGTTTTAAAAAAGGTTACCGGATAACTCTCTCACTTTCCTTCTTGTAGTATAATTCCCTTAATGAAAATCTACACTAAAGCCGGTGATGGCGGCAAAACTCATCTTAGGAAAGAGGAAATCAAAAAAACTTCCACGAAGATTTCCGCTTTGGGAACGATTGACGAATTGAATTCAATTTTGGGAATTATTATTGCCCAAGACCCACCAAAAGAAATTACCAAAATGTGTTTACGTATCCAAACAGAATTATTTGTTTTAGGTGGCCAACTGGCAGGGGGAAAAAGAAAGATTTCAAAAAGCTTTGTTACCCGTCTAGAAAGGGATATTGATCAATGGCAAAAGGGATTGACTATTTTAAAAAGTTTTATCATTCCTGGAGGGTCAAGAACTGCATCATTTTTGCATCTTGCCCGAACGGTCTGCCGCCGGGCAGAAATAGAAACTGTAAAGCTTTCAGATGAGGAAAAAGTCGATAAAAATCTTCTAGCTTATCTAAACCGCTTATCCGACTGGCTTTTCGTATTGGCAAGATACGCTAATAAACTGGAAGGCATAAAAGAAAACCTCTGGAAAAAATAGTTATTTTTTATTGCATTTGCAATTTTTGCAGCCGCATTTGCAACCCGGTTTGCAGGTACAGCAGCAACAACACGAACATTTGTCCTTTCTATCTTTTTTTTCTTCCATCAACTTCACCTCCTTTACCAATCATCAAAATTAAAGCTTCAAGAGTCTTTTTGCCTTTTCGTGAAAGCGAATATTCCATAAATTTTCCCTTTCGCTTCTTTTGGACAAGTCCTGCCTTCGCCAAGTCTGAAAGATGGTGAGACACCAGAGTTTGGGAAAAGTTTGTATGCTTTTCAATATCACAAACGCAATGAGGTTTGGTGGAAAGTAAGAATATCAAGTCCAGCCTCGACTTAACAGCCAAAATTTCCAGATTTTGGGAAATTTGAGAAATTTGGGTAGGGGAGCAGTAACAATTACAAATTTTTTCTCTGCACCCACATTTTTTAGATATGAACATTTGTTCATATATTAACTGAAATAGGGGAGTAAAGTCAAATATATAAATAATCGCTTTCAGAAATCGAAAATATTTATCCAAAAAAAGAAGCCAAACATACAACCTAGTCAATGTATTTTTCTTCCAAATCCCCTATTTTTTCAAACTTTTAAAAGATTCTTTATAAAGCCTTTCGATTTCGTCTGTCACCAGAAAATTTTTATCGGTTACTTTTCCGCCGACATCAAATCGCTACAGCTCAAACAAAATCTTGTTGAAAAAATATAGATGTCGGGATGATGGTTAATTTTTTCGCATTGGGGAGCAAGCAAGGTCTACTTCAAGCATGGCTAATCAAATTAGTTAGCAAACTAACTCTACTTTTATCTTAGTTTCCGATTACCCTAATATCAAATGAACAACCGAGGATTAAAAACCCTCAGTTTCCTCCGGAGAGTTCTTTCCTTTACTTCGCTTTATCCACAAAGTCTGACTTGATGGCTTTTACAAAGACGGAAATAAACATTAAGCTTAAAGTGATACCAAAATTGTGTTTTTGGACAAGGTCAAATCACAGGTTAGGTCTTATTTTAGTTAAGGGGACGGGGTTGGAACAGGACAAACAGGAAAAGTTCCAATCATGTTTTGGAGATATTTCGCCATTAGCAAAAGGTCACCAACGTTCAAAAGTTTATCGCCATTAACATCAGCCGCTTTCTTTTGGTCTACAGTCAGATTGCTGCTCATCACTAATCCTAGATCAGTGTTGTCAATCCAGCCGTCGGCATTAACGTCACCGTAACCGCGTTGGTTACCATTGGAGTCAGTAAAGTAACAAGGTGGAGATTTTGGTTTTGGTGTAGGAGTAGGAGTTGGGGTCGGAACTGAACCATAAAGATTAGTCACTTTCTGATTAAATAAACCGCAATCGTACTTGGTATAAGTCGATAAATTCCAAGACTGGGCATTTACAGAATCTTCCACCCCTGGTCCAAATAAAAGCCGGTTAACATAGGGTGAAAGTTCATTTAACTTTACCGAAGTCAGCCAAGTTTCGACGATATTTGACCTTCGGCCATTCTGGCATTGCGAGTTACCCATTGGTATCTGCCAAATACCGACTTTCTTGCCAAGTTGACCTGAAAGTTCTTTAGCAAAAGTTTCCCACATTGTGATCCTAGATTGTGGCCAGGGATAAGTGTTTCTGAATTCCTGGTCACGGTCGGAGAAATCAAAGTAAACATCTTCAATCCTATCACCACCCGCAGAAGTCAAGCAGGCTTTCCATTCTATGGCTTCCTGGGAAGGCGACCAGGACCATTTTTGATTTCCATCGCCGAGATTCCATCCACTTAACAAAAGACCAAGATGTGCATTTGACGGCTTGGTGGAAAGAAATCGGTCAATATCTGCTTTTCCTACCGTTCCGCAAGTTTTGTTATTCCTAATCATTCCCAAAAGGTCAGGCTCAACAACTACCCAAACTTCCCTCCCATCTGCTTTAATGGCATTCATAGTCGCATCCCAAGTGGGCCAATCTACGGTTGTTGAATCATTATTGGTATAAACCACCAATACGGGTTTTAAATTATATGTGTAGGCCACTTGAATATATGTTGGGGTAACATTAGAATTCCCGGGAGTAATATTTTTGTAGACAAAAGTTAAACCCGAAGGTTGGGATGGAATATCTTTCGTATAGGCGTCGACACCAATATCTATTTGAGGTCTGGTAAGTGATTCCGCTCTCGCACTTTCTTTTTTCTGGGTAATTAAACCAAACTGTTTCAACCCTTCAAGCGGACCAAGATATAAAACTATCAAGAAAACTAGAATTAAGCCAAGACCTAAAACAAGGAGTTTTTTGGGATCACCCTTAAGTGCTTTAAGTAACTTTTTCCGCCTTTGGGCAAGCTCAACTTCAAACATTATATTGATTCCTAAATCGTTCCTACTTTTATAGTAGTCGGCTGACAACTTTATGTCAAACAGCAACCTGCTTGTCAAGCGGACGAATATTCATTAAGCTTGAAGTAATGCCAAAAGTGGATTTTTTGGATATTTTGAATAACCCAATTGTAGTTTTTCTATACTTCCTCTTACTGGGAGTATTTTCACTTCTTTTTTTGCAAAGCCAGGTTTCTTTAATAACCATCCTGCAAATATTTATCGTATTAATTCTGGTCATTATTATTGCCACCCGCTTTAACTTATCAAAGTTTCTGACACTTCAGAAAAATTCTACCATCTTGTTTCTTCTCCTGCCGGTAATTTTGTTTATCTACTTTTTAGTCTTCTCAACCGGAGGACTTTCTTCTCCGTTTTTAATTTTGACTCACTTTTTTGCAATTGGCCTAGCGTTTCTTCTTTCCCCCCAAATTGCAGTTTCTTTTATCACTTCAACGGTCATCCTCGTTTTGGGCAACCTAGCCAAAGACCCCTCAGCTTTAACATTTTTGGAAGAAACTCCATTTGCTGTCTTACTATATTTTGTAGCGTACATTGCCCTAATTCCTTTTTCCTATATCCTAGCCAAAGAATATAAAGTAAAAGAAGAATGGGTCGAAGTTTTAGAAAAACAAATTGCAACTTCCAAAAATCAAGAGGAAGAACTTCTAAAAAACATTACCGATGCGGTTTTTGTCCTAAATCCCAAATATAACCTGCTTTATCTTAATTTGCAGGCAATGAAAATTTTTAAATTCGGAAAAGAAATTCTAAACAAAGACTTTTTTAATTTTTTTTCCTTCAAGGACAAAGATGGACGGTCACTTAAACCTTACTCCTTACCTTTTGGACAAACTTTATCCCTTAAAGTTCAATCAGTTGTTGAAAATATTCAAATGCAAACCCGAGACCAAAATTACCTTCGGGTAGATCTAAAAATCCTGCCGGTAATCGGCGACGAAGGCGCTTTGGGTTTAATCCTGATCGTTAAAGACCGTACAGCCGAAGAAGAAGCGGGAAAGGAAGACCAAACTACTGCCTCATTAGCTCTTTCTCGGTTCCTCTCGTTTTTAGCACAACAAAAACAAATCTTCTACTCGTTTGAAAAAAAATCTCCAACAAGCAGGCAGATTCAAAATTTAGTCAAACAAAATGGCGTTTTGGAAATTCTAGCCCAAGATTTCATTTACACTTTAAAACTTGAAGCCGAACAAATTGGCGGGCTTTCTTCTTCTGTTAATATTTCAGAACTTGTAGACGAACTATTAGACGAAGAAAGAGAACATGCAAACCAACTTGGGGTAAAACTTATAGGCCCGTCTGACTTGGAAGAACGGTTAATTCAGCCAAAAAGCGTAACTATTCCAATAAGAGGAAAAAGTATTTCAGGATATTATATTTTCGGAAACATATCTTTTCTTCACGATTCTATAAAAAGGCTTCTTTATATTTCAATATTATTTTCAAAAAAAGAAGAAGAAGTAAAGGTTGAACTTAATGAAGAAAAAGAGCTTGTAAAATTGAAAATTTCCTGTATTGAAAATGCAAGTGCAGTTCCTCAGGATTGGACCGGAGACCTTTTTGAAAAATTTTACGGAAAGCTGGGAAGTCTAGTGGAACTTTCCCGAAGTTCAGGTTTTGAAGGCTTTATCGCAAAGAGTTTGATAGAAAGAATGGGAGGAAATGTCACCGCCATCTCTCAAATCGATCCTCCCCTTCTTATTTTTACTATTACCTTTGGTATAAAAACAGCTACCGACTAGACTACAGTTTCTTTCAAAGTAATTTCTTTGTAAAAACTTGCATCGCTTCTTGACCTTTTGGATCCATTACAGTTCCAACTTTTGAATATCCTAATTTTTGATAAAATCCCCAACCTGTATCTTTGTATCTTTTGGCACTTTTTACTAAAAGCTCTGTATATCCCTGACGTTCAGCTTCATCTTCGACAAAAGCGACTAAGGTCCTTCCAACATCCTTACTTTGTTGAGATTTTTCTACGTAGAGCATTTTTATCTCTGCCGGCTTTTCAGTTTTTGATTGGAATCATTTTTAGGAGCAGCCGGAGGTAGCCCCGCAATTTAGGCATTTGTAGCAGGAACCGTTACGGACCATAATTGACCCGCATTCAGTACAGGCGGGGGCATCCGACTCCATATCAAATTTGATGGAAGCCTGAAAAGGGGACTTTTGTTCCGCGCTTGGAGAAGAATCTTCACCGGCTTTTGTCTCTGTTTCTTTTTCTTCAATAGCGGCTTTTGGATTTTGGCTTACTGTTTCTTTACTTTCTGAAGTCACTATAGAATCATTGTCAGAACTCGAACCTTTAACTTCTTCATAACCGTTAATTCCTATTTGGTCCCACATCTCCTGTGGCAAAAATTTGTAACCCAGCCAGCGAAAAATATAATCTACAATCGATTTTGCAATTCTAATCTTTGGATGGTTGGTATAACCGGAAGGCTCAAACCTAGAATGGGCAAACTTGTTGACTAAAACCTCTAAAGGAACTCCATATTGCAATCCAACGGAAATTGAGGTAGCAAATGAATCAACCAAACCGGAAATAACGCTTCCTTGCTTGGCCATTGTTATAAAAACCTCACCCGGTTTGCCATCTTCATACAAACCAACAGTTATATATCCTTCAGTTCCGGAAATCGAAAATTTGTGGGTTATAGACTGGCGCTCATCAGGAAGCCTTCTCCTGGATGGCCTCTCGACAATTTTGACTATTTCCCCGATTTTCTCTTCAGCTTTTGAACTTAAAGGCTGCGACAACTTCGAACCGTCCCTATAAAGAGCAATTGATTTTAAGCCAAGCCGCCAAGCTTGAAAATAAATTTCCTTGATTTCATCGACCGTTGCCTCACTAGGCAAATTGACAGTTTTTGAAATTGAACCGGATAAAAAAGGTTGGACGGCAGCCATCATTTTGACATGGCCCATTGGTTCAATGAATCTTTTTCCTGATGGTCCGCATTTTGAGGCGCAATCAAAAACTTTCAGATGTTCGTCTTTTAAGTGAGGGGCGCCTTCCAAAGTCATCCTGCCGCAAATTATTTCATTAGCCTTATCAATCTCATCCCAGGAGAAACCTAACGATCCCAAAAGATCAAAGGAGAGAGAATCCGATTGTTTTTTGGTTAATCCGAGACGCTCAATGGTAGAAATTCCAACAGTTTTGGGGTTAAAAACATGGGAGAGTTCAAAAGCAGCCGGAAGCCTTTCTTGGATTTTTAAAAGATCTGCTTCGTCAAACCCTTTTTGGGCCAAAGAGGTTTTATTTATCGGCGAATCATTTTCCAAGCTTTGGGTACCAACCGCATATCGGACAATATCGCGAATTTGTTCAGGAGTATAACCAAGCCGAAGAAGCGCTGCCGGCACCGATTGGTTAACAATCTTAAAAAAACCTCCGCCGGCCAGTTTTTTAAATTTTACCAGGGCAAAATCAGGCTCAATCCCCGTCGTGTCACAATCCATTAAAAGCCCTATTGTTCCTGTTGGAGCAATATTTGTCACTTGAGCGTTGCGGAAACCATACTTTTCGCCCAAAACCATCATTTGGTCAGCTTCCTTTTTGGCAGCTGACAAAAGATCTTGAGGTGTATATTTTGGATCGATCCTAAAAGTTGCGTCACGGTGTTGTTTTATTACTTTTAGCATCGGCCCCCGATTTTCTTCAAATTTCAAAAACGGGCCTACAAATGAGGCAATTTCTGCAGAAGTGACATAAGCTTTGTTATGCAAAATTGCAGTCACAGCAGAAGCAATTCCTCGACTTTCTTCCGAGTCGTAAGGTACTCCCAAAACCATAAGTAGCGCCCCTAAATTTGCATAACCCAAACCAAGAGAACGAAATTCATGACTATTTTGAGTAATTTTTGCGGTTGGGTAGGAAGCAAGGTCAACAATAATTTCCATCGCCGTAGTAAAAATCCGAACTGCTTGGAGAAAAGATCCGATATCAAAAGTCCCATCATCTTTAAGAAATTTCAGAAGATTGATAGAAGCTAAATTACAGGCAGAGTCATCCAAAAACATATACTCAGAACAAGGATTTGATGCCCGAATCTTGCCATTTGCCGGGCAGGTATGCCATTTATTGATTGTCGTATCAAATTGTAACCCCGGATCAGCACATTGCCAGGCAGCAAGACAAATTTGGTCAAAAAGGTCGGAGGCTTCATAAGTCTGGGCAACCGATCCGTCAGTCCTATTTATAGTACTCCATTCCTTATCTTCTAAAACTACATTCATATATTTATCGGTTACCCGAACTGAATTGTTGGAATTCTGGCCAGAAACAGTTGAATAGGCTTCCTTGTTAAAATCAGAATCATAACCAGCAGAAATCAAAATTTGGACCTTTTTTTCTTCCTTAACTTTCCAATTTACGAAGTCAATAATTTCAGGATGATCTACATCCAAAATTACCATCTTGGCAGCTCGCCTTGTTACACCACCGGATTTAATCGATCCGGCTCCTTTATCAAAAACTTCCAAAAATGACATTACTCCAGATGAAGCACCGCCGCCGGAAAGTTTTTCACCCCGGGCCCGAAGAGTTGAAAAATTAGTTCCAGTTCCAGAACCATATTTGAAAATCCGCGATTCGGTTTTTATCAAATCAAAAATCGAAGTTAAATCATCACTAACGCTTTGGATAAAACAAGCTGAACATTGAGGGTGAGAATAAGAATCGCAAGTTTCCTCAATAGATTCGGTTTTTGAATTATAAAACCAATTTCCACCAGATCCCAAAATTCCATACCGGTGATAAAGACCGCAGTTAAACCAAACCGGTGAATTGAAGGCAGCCTTTTGGTTAACTAAAAGGTAAGTCAGTTCATCCTCAAAAGTTTGGGCATCCCCAGATGTGGCAAAATAACCCTGCTCCTCACCAGAAGCACGAATTGTTTTAGCAATTCTGGCAATAACTTCTTTAACTGAAGTTTCGTGGTCAATTTTGGGAACTCCTGCTTTACGGAAATATTTTGAAACAACAATGTCAATCGCAAGCTGAGACCAGTTTTTAGGAACTTCAGCATCTTCAAGTTGGAAAACAACTTCACCTTTCTCATCAAGAATAGTTGATTTCCTTCTTTCCCATTCAATTTCTTGATATGGGTGGACTAATGGAGTGGTAAAAAATCGGTCAAAAATTAAACCCTTGTTATTTTTTGCTTTCTGGACATTATTCCTAGACCTTACTTGGGCAATATTAAGATGAGAAACTCCAACCCGGCTATTCTTACTCTTACCATTTTTTACTAATTTTGTTTTTTGCTTCTCCCGCAAAACCTTGGAATGGGAACTTTTGGTTTTTGATCTTGCAATTTGCATTGTTAATTTTTAACTTTCCTGCGCCAATTTTTAGTTAAGATATCTAACTCTTTTTCAAAATCTGTCAAATCTGCAAACTCCCGATAAACTGAAGCGAACCTGATATAAGCTACTTTATCAACTTTCTTTAGAAATCTTGTCACAACTTGACCGATTTTTTTACTTGAAATTTCCTTTAAACCCGTACCTCTAACTTCCGATTCAACATCATCGACCAATTTTTCAATTTGGTTAGCAGAAACTGGTCTTTTTTCGCACGACTTCATAATGCCAGCTCTTATCTTATCTCGATTAAAAAGTTCCCGACGGCCATTCTTTTTAACCACCAAAATTTCCAAAGTTTCAACTCGCTCATAAGTCGTAAATCTTTTTGCGCACTTCAAACACTCGCGCCGTCTTCTAGTTGTCTTTCCGTCCTCTGACTCTCTTGAGTCACAAACTTTATTTTCAGGGTGCGCACAATACGGACAAACCATAAAATTGTTCCGAGAGTTTCAAAAAAAAGAAACGTCCTTTACCTTGCTAAAATCCCCAAGCGTTGGTACTCTTGAACGTTTTCACACAACCCTAAAAGATACCATATCTAGGGTTGTTAATTTAAGCTAACTACTAGATGTAGTGTTTGTCAAGCCCCCAAAAAAGAGTTGTATCTGAAAATACTATACCCGAAAAAAACCCAAAAGGTCAAGTCTTTAAATTAGGCAGGAATAAACTGGCAACTTTGTTCTATCTGAGACCTTTTTCTTTTTCTTTAAAGAAATCCCGAACTTCAGAAACGATTTGTTGAGGAAGGAGATTGGCTTTCATAAAATATCCCTGGGCACCGATTTTGAAAGCTTGTTTAATAATATTTTCCTGGCCTAAATTTGTCAGTAGAAAAACGGGAGTTTTCTTGGCTTTGGAACCTTCTTTTCTCATCTCCCTTAAAACATCCAAACCATTCATTTTGGGGAGCATTATGTCAAGAAGAACAAGGTCATAATTTCCCCCTTCGGCTTTTGCAAGCCCCTCTTCACCATCCGAAGCGGCTTCAACTATAAAACCTTCTTTGGTAAATATTATCTTGTACATATCCAAGATGAAAGCTTCATCTTCAATTAATAAGATTTTTTTATCTTCTGCCACCGTTTTTATCTCCTTATAAATCGTACTGTTTTTGACAACTTGAAGTCAAGAAAAAGATTTTCACAGATCTTCTAAATAATTCTGGACATCTAAAGCTGCTTTACAACCTGATCCTGCGGCAGTTACCGCTTGGCGATAGCACCAATCAGCAACATCACCGGCTGCAAAAACCCCTTCAACAGAAGTCATCGTCGAAAATCTATTTCCAATTACTTCACCTTTCTCATTTTGAATTTTAAATTTTGATTCTTGAATTATTTTAATGTAGCCTTTTTCATCAAGATCGATTTGGTTTTTTAGAAATACAGTATTGGGAGTGTGTCCGATTGCAATAAATAATCCTTGAAGTTCAACTTTGGAAGTCTTATTGGTTTTAACGTCTTTTAAAGTCACCCCTTCCACTTTTACCTCACCTAAAACTTCTTCAACTACCTTATTCCACAAAAACTCTATTTTAGGGTTAGTTTTTGCCCTATCCTGCAGGATTTGAAACGCGCGGAGCTGATCTCGGCGGTGAATAACAACTACCTGGGAAGCAAACTTGGTCAGATAAATAGCTTCCTTAATTGCCGCATCGCCGCCGCCAACTACCCCAACAACCTTATCTTTAAAAAAGGGGGCGTCGCAGGTTGCGCAAGCCGATACTCCCCGACCGATTAATTTCTCTTCAGAGGGAATCCCAAGCCATTTGGCTGATGAACCAATTGCTAAAATTACCGCCTCGGCTTCAATTTCTTTATCCCCAAGCCAAAGTCGTTTAGAATCTTGAGAAAAATCAACCCGAGTCACATCACTGTCAACAAACTTAGTGCCAAAACGTTGAGCCTGCTTCTTCATTTTAGCAATCAAATCCGAACCTAGGATACCCTCTGGAAAACCAGGAAAATCTTCAACACCTAAAGTAATCATAAGCTGACCGCCAGCAGCACATCCTGAAATCACCGTTGTGTCAATTTTCGCCCGGGAAGCATAAATAGCTGCCGTCAAACCCGCCGGTCCGGAACCCAAAATTACAAGTCTCTTTACCATACCAAACGATAATAACCAAAAAACAAAAACCTTTCAAGACTTTTTAGTTTTCTTTTCTTCCTCATCGCCCTTTTTCCAAAGCCAACGAGCAAGGGCAACTAAAACCGCAATAAAAGAAAACACAAATAAAACCCAGAAAATTCCCAAAATAACCATCAAAACTACCGAACCTGGACCATTAACCCAACCACCATTCATCACCTTAGCTCCACGCCCTCCCCAATTCATACAATTTTGGCATTGGCCGGTCACACCTTGAGCCTGAGCCAGAAGTGCAAGCATATTTTTCTCACCTCCAAACTTTTTTAAGGTAAAAAGATACCATTTACGAAATTATTTTAAAATCTTTTGGTATAGAAAGTATGAATAGGCAAAAACACCGACTGTTGTTACAAGAACGGGAACAAGGACAAAAATTACTGCTATGGTAGGAAAGATAATCCCGAAAAGTGACAAAATACCGCAGGTTTTAAACAATTTTCCGCCCAAAGAATGAGTTTTTATCCAAACTTTTTTTGAAGAGAGGGTCCATGGAGTGCGGATTCCGATGAACCAATTTTGTTTAGAGTGTTCGATTAAAACCCCAGCATAGTAAAAAAGGACTGCAAAACTGGGAGATAAAAATTGGATCATATCAAAACGGAAATTCAAATCCCAAGCTAGAGTCAGAAGGTACAAATAAAAAAGGAAGGCAATTATGAGAACTATAAAATTGTCAAAGTACTTCCTAAATATAGTAATATTTGCCCGCTTTGGATCAATTTTTGGAATTAAAAGGAACAATAAAAACATTCCTACTGAAATAAAAGGCATAATAAAAAGTGCCCAAAAGCGAGTCATATAACCGTCAACTTGACCGGCCACGTTCCAATGGCTGGGCAGCATATTGGGAAGTGGTGGATAGTAGAAATAGTTAAAATAGACAGCAAGAGCAAAAGAAGCTGAAATTATTATTAAAATTATAATGTAGATATTCTTCATTCAAGTTTAATTATACTTCACTTGCCAAATGTTTGCCTTTCTGTAAAAATTGAAGTTAGATGAACATCGGATACCACCATTATCACTACCGAAAAAAGCACGCTGAAGGGTTAGTTCCCGAAGAAAGCAAATTAAAGTTTATTATTGACCGCCTTGTTTATGCTTTTTCAGTTTTGGCTGTTTTTGTGCTTTTACCCCAGGTTTTGAAAATTTGGCTTGGAAAAAATGCTAGCGGGGTTTCCTTGATTACATGGGTTGGAATCCTTCTGGGTTCCTTGTTTTGGCTCTCATACGGTCTAATTCATAAAGAGAAACCGATAATTATCGCCAACTCAGCAATTGCTTTAATGGACTTCTTGATCGTCTTGGGGATCCTTGTTTTTGGGTAGCCAGAAAGCTTTTTCTTCTATCTCAAACTCTTTGATTTTACCGTCTTTTCCATAAAGAAAATCCGCTTCGACCGTTTTCCCAGAAAGCAATTTTGGGAACCAATGCGAATCATCTTCCCACATTTGTTCAAAAGGCAACTTGTACTTTTCGAAACACTTAGGCGCCATTTCTTCCGATTCCTGCGGCTCTCCTTTCCAATCCTCACAAAAGAATACATGGACTTCTTGATCCCAGTCTGGCTTATGGGGATGGTAAAACTTTAGAATTGCCTTTTTGGATAAAGAAAGTGGTTTAACACCGATTTCTTTCCAGGTTTCTCGAATAGCAGTATCTTCAAGTCTTTCACCTTTCTCCTGTTTCCCTCCAATCCTGTTCCACTTACCAACCCCCAAACTCCTTTTTTTCATCCCCAAAAGGATTTCTTTTTCCTTTATTAAAAAGCAAAGTGTTGCAGTCGTAAGAAGTTTGGGTAATTTTTTCTTGTATTTTTTAAGTTTCATTTTTCTTTGTAGAAAAATTATAACAGCACAAAAAGTTATAATTAATGGGATGGTTACTTTGAAAGTTCGGGAACTAAAAAGCTGGAAAGAGAAAATTTCGGGGCTTATTGGGAAAGAAAAACCCGAAGCGATCTTGATCCACACGCGGTTTGGGATTCACACTTTTTTCCTAAAATTCCCGATTGATATTGTGATCATTGATAACAAAAACAAAGTTGTTAATGCAAAGACAATAAGTCCCACTCATATTTTCTTCTGGAATCCAATTTACAAAAAAGTCTTGGAACTGCCGGCAGAAACGATTAAAGAAAAGGGGATAAAAATTGGGGATAAGATAAAAATTATTTGATTATCTTTATGAAAGTGAATGATGCGGCGCAGAGGATTACAAAACTCGAGATAAACCAGGAGATTAAAAGCGCTAGAGGTAAATTAAACAAAAGGTAGACGGGCAAAGTAAAAAAGACAAAGGAAAGGGCAATTAGAAGGTCTGCAAAAAACAAAACCCTCCGTTTCATATCTTTGGGCAAGATATCACGCAGATAATAATAGACTAAAGCTAAAGAAATTCCCGAGACAAAAGTGAGAATTACTGATGTGACCATAAAGCTAACAGGCGGTGGGCCGGCAGTGGGCATCATCAGCTTGCTCCAGACACCAAAGAACTCCGGCATTGTATAGTAACTCATCGTAAAGACCGCCTCAATCTGGTGGATAATCGTAGCAACGATTGTATAGATTAGACCACAAAGGAAAACTTTTGGCCAATTTATCTTTTTGATCCAATTAATAAAAAACTTATCCACTTACTTTTAGAATAGCACAAAGCAAGAGAAATCAAAAATTAAATCATTTTGCGCTTTTTTAATTCCGTAAGAAGTTTGGGAGTTATCTGACGACAATTACAGTTTTCGGCATGCTCTTTATGCCATTTGAGTCTCTCATTCAAAGTTGGATTTTTCGGCATTCTATTCTTTTTGTGCCACTCAGCATTAATACTCATGAGAAAATTATATCAGGGAAAAATTACTGGTGCTTTTTCAGCCAGTCGTGAACAAAAATTTCAGCCTCTTCTGACCTTATCCCTTCAACTATTTTTTCGGCAACAAATTCGGCGCTATCAGGCGGTTGAAAGGCGCCTCCCTCGTCTCCCCATTCCATTTTCCCGTCTTTAATCGTGTTTTTCTCAAAATCCGTAAGAGTTATATAGGGGTAGATAACCGAAACTTTAATATTGAATTTCTCAAGTTCCCCTCGGGTTGTCAAAGAAAGTCCGGCCAAAGCCCGCTTAAGGGAAGAATATGCGCCCATATTAGGAAGCGCCATCAAAGCAGTTCCTGATGAAACGTTGACGATTGCCCCTTCCTTTTGGGCTTTCATTTCCGGGATTACTTTCTGGATTGCGACCAAAGGCCCTAAGAGATCCAGTTCAAAAAGTTTGCGAAAAGTAGCAGTCTTTGTATTTTCAATCGTTGCGTCATAACCCTGGCCAGCATTGTTAATTAAAATATCAATTCTTCCATAATGCTTCTTCACTTTTTCGACCATTCGGACAATTTCGTCTTCCTTTGACATATCACAAGGAATGGGAAGTGAATCCGGAAGTTTTTTGGACAAAGATTCTAACTTACCTTTTGATCTTGCGACTAAAGCAACCTTTGCTCCTTCTTTGGTGAGAAGTTTTGCTGTCGCTAAACCAATCCCAGATGAAGCTCCCGTAACAATCGCAACTTTTCCATTGATTTCCACGAGAGAATTATATCAAAACAAATTAAAGAGATAAAACTGCCGAATTTTGAAAAATCAATTTATGAGTAGTAGCAAGATACAAACCGTAAAAAAGAAGTGAAGTTTTCTTATCTTTAACTAACCTAAACAAAAAAATGTTTCTAAATTAAGCAGATGTATTTCTTCAATCTGCAAGTACAAAATGTATTATAATTCACCAGAATCAATAAGTCAAGCGACTATGGGATAAAATATTTTTTAAAGAAGGGCTTTTGATATAGCTTCGCGGACATTCTTGCCGGAAAACCAGCCGTTTAAGTAAACAAGCGTTCGTTTGTTCCTGTGCCAATCTTTAAGATAATAATCGTTTATACGGCCACCCTTGTTTTGGAAAACAACAAGAAGTTCGTCTACTGTAAGGTTAAGGTTTATGTCTTATTTTAACACAACTACTCCCAGTTTGGAAGGGGTTTAAGAGGTGCCGAAGATTATTAAAATCACAATAGACAAAACTGTGATGACGAAAAAAAGTCCCAAAGTACAGGTCAGAAGCGTCAGCGCCTCTTTCTTTTTGCCGTCAAGATATAAAAGAGCAGGTTTGCCAAAAATCAAAAATCCTGTTAGAGCCGCCGAAAATACAAGTAGAAAAAGCATTACCATTGGGACAAGAAAATTATTGTTTTGGCCAATTTTTGCCTGACCGGCATAAAACAGAAAAGTTGAAATCGCGACGATATAGGCGGCAGTTGCCAACGAATCAAAAATTGCAGTCTTTAAAATCTTATTCATAGAGATATTATACAATTTTTGGCTGGCTAAATGGGACGATTTTCAAGTTTCTTTAAATCAACTCTTTTTATTTTCCACTCACTCCCCTAAAAATATTTGACTAACCAGTGACCCAAGAAACTACTGAGGGCAATAACCAAACTGGCAATAAAAAAGTGTTCCACGATAGTAAAATATACATTTTTTCCTTCATTTTTCGCAATGGCATAACTAATGGTTGCCAAAACCAAAAGACCAAAGGCGATTGAAAGAATAACGGCAGTTTGAAGTGGTAGAAAAGCAACAAAAAGAATAAAAACTAACGAAACAAAGAGTCGGGAAAAGAAGTATGTCAAAGTCGAAATCCAAACCTCTTTCGCCTTAAAACTTTCTGATTCCTTATAAATATGGATCCCTAAAGAGTCAGAGATATTATCAGCCACAGCAATCACTAAAAGGGCGCCAATAATACTGAGTTTTGCATTTGAAGCGCTATCAAGACCAGTAATCAAAGCTAAATTGGTAATTAGGGCTGAGGTTGATCCAAAACTATACTTAGTCAGCGCATATTTATGCCAAAATCTATTAACGTTAACCATAAGAATTGTTTTTAGTATAGCATCCTCAATAGAGACGGTTCTACTTGGAGTAAGAAGTTAATTTTTACTGGCGTCGTTAATAATTTCCGAACATTTGTTTGGAGGGATTTTGAGGCTAAAAACCTGTACTGGCTAGATGGGACGATTTTCGAACTTTTTGTTATCAAATGCCTTCTTAATCCTTTTGAATTGACTGTTCTATAAGTTTTTTAAGACATTGGCAACGGTGTTTATTAATTCCTCTTGTTTGTTAATGATAACTGATAACTGGGCGTTGTATCTGGTGGATAGTCTATTTGATCTTTGTCTGTTTTTGTTTTGATGTTCCACTATGTCTACCTTGTATCGAAAAAGTGATGCTCTTCGATCCGGGTCCATTTTCCTACGCATCATGATTTCCTCGGGTGTGGTTTCTAAAAGTAATATTTTAGTGATTGGTAAAGCTGAAACAATTCTTTTTGGAAAGCCGTCATAAAATCCTCTTTCAGTGGCTACAACAATTTGAGACTCCAATATAATTTGCCCACAGGCATCCATAATTGCTTTTACAGCCATTGTTTCTAACTGCCTAATTTCTTTTTGGGGCAGGTCATGCATTTTCCAACGTGGGTTTTTAAGCCCATTGTGTTCGGCTAATTTCATCATAATTTCTCCAAAATCAAGTGTCTGATAACCGTGTGAATCAAGTTCGTGACACACTGTTGATTTTCCAACACCAGGAACGCCACCTAATAGGATAACTTCAGAAATCATGTTTTCCCAAAAAGTTTTTTAACTGAGATACGTCATCTGGATAGTGAATTTCATAGGGAACATCGAGAAGAATGCCGCTAGTTTCTATTCTATTATCCCACCAAATTTTAAATTCTAATTCCATTCTTTTTTGAAATAATTTATTTTTTAAAAGTAGTTTTTTTGCTATTACGTAAGGCCGACTAAGATAATATTCGTTCTCACTCAAACCCAGGTTTTGTCTTTCTTCAACGCTCTCAACCCGAAAGTGATTATTTATCTGGCGGGCCCTAATTATTATCGGGGGCACATCTGATGTTTCTCTATATAGTCCAAGAATAATTGGCGAGTTTGTTTCAATGAACTTTCTTAAATCTTCTGTGGGGATTGGTTGATTACCACACATGACCATTACTTTTTCTGGAAGTTCGTTATAAAGATTGCACAAAATTGGCATTACTCCAGACCCGTTATCGTGGAATATTTTGTAGCTTTTTAAACCCGCCTCGATTGCTGCTTGGTTAACCTCTTGTAATATTTCATTTCGGTCGATACAAAGATAAATTGTTTTATTGGGGAGACTCTTTAACCATGTGAGGGTGTAGAAAAGGATTGGACGATTAAGAATAGGGATAAGAGATTTGCATTTATTTTTGGCAGCAATTTTTCCCATTTTAGTACCCTTACCACCGCAAAGAACAACTATTGATAGGTTATTTGATGACATTGTTGAATTGATTTAATGAACTATTTTACGCTCCAAAATGGAATAAATGCAACTATGGGGTATTAGCTGAGCATGTCGGTCTAGAACCTTATAATCCCATAAGTAGTGTATCACCATGAGGCTAAATGAGACAAATCAGACACTATAAAAAGGAAAATGTCTAAAATATTATTGATACAGTTTGATACTGTCTAACCGACACCTTAATAGTTATTTGTTGTACTGAAGTTTGATTAATATGTCTTGGTATAAACTACCATTTTTGCAGACATGCCATTTTTTATAGCAGGGTAGGCGGCTGTATCAAATTTGGCATAAACAGTGAATTTTTGCGTAGAACGTTCGGTTGATGTAGAAAAAGAAAATGCAGGTGCGACCGCGCTTGGGGAAATTTCATCAACATATCCCCAAAATGTTTTGCCCGGTAATGCATCAACAGTAAACGAAACTACCTGTCCGACCTTAATATTATTTAATCCCTTATTCTCATCAATCGTGCCACTAACCCTAATGTTAACAGGCCTAATCATCTGAATAAGTTGTGTAGCTGGATTTACCATTGATCCTGTCAGATCACTTGCCGATATAACAAGACCGTCTGTATCAGCACGAAGTGTGTCAGAACCGACTACAGCCAATGTATCACCTGCATCGACCATTTGTCCTTCTTTAACATCGATTTTCTGGACATTACCCGATTGGGTTGGGGAAATTGTGATGATGGGAGCTTGTATAAGCGAGTTATCTATATACACCCGGCCGGTTGTTTTCTGAAATAAAACATATGAAACAACAAGAATTATTATTACAAAAATACCACCGGCAATTTTTAGAAATTTTTTATTTTTGAATAGTTTAAATATTTTTGTTATGTTTTTCATAGTAATTTGTATTTATCCTTAGCAATAATCTGAGGGCTTAAGATAACTTGGTCATTTGGTGATAATCCAGAGGTAATAGAAGTTTTACTATCAACAGTAGTACCAATCTTAACTTCTTTTAATACAGCTTGGCCATTTGCTATCACCCAAATATATTTATTTCCCAAAACCGTCCATGACGGAACAACTATGGTTCCGGCTTGACCTATACTGATTTCAATAGTTCCTGTTTGACCTGCTTGGGCTTGAGATTGTAAATTACTACTTTGAATATCAATCTTGATAACATTTCTGCCGTCAGGTAAAGTGGTTTTACCCTGAGCAATTTTCTCAACAGTTCCGCTTATTGGGTTAAGATTTTTTTTAGTATCAAGCTTAATGGTTACAGGTTGCCCAACATGAACACTGTCTATATCCTGCTCCATAGCATTGGCTACAAATTTAAGCTCTCCTCCCCCAACTAAAGTAATTGAGCTTCCTGAAGCGGGAGAGACATTGATTCCTTCGGAGATATTTTGGATAGACAATATTGTTCCATTGAAAGGAGCGGTAATTGTTGAAAGTTCTAATTGTTTTTTGGCATTTTGCAAATTATCATAAGCAACATTGGCTGCTGCCTCAGCTTGCTGTCTTTGGGTTTTTTGAGTCTGGGTTTCATTAGCTGATCCAACATTGGCAAAACCTCCATTGCCATATTGGGAAAGATGAATATCGTCCAAAACTTTATCTAGAGCAGCTTTGGCAGACTCGTATTGGGATTCTGCTGCTGTCACATTATGAGAGGCAATTGTGGTATCCAAACTGGTAATAATCTGTCCCTGTTGAACCCGGTCACCTTCTTTAAACCCGATATAAGCCACTCTTCCTGAATTTAAAAAAGTTAAGGTTTCCTGATTTTGAGCAGTTACAGATCCGTCAGCGGTAATTGCCGAATTGACAAATTGTACAGATATGGCGGTTGTTGGCTCAGAATTTGAATGAGAAAATGAAGGCAAGATCAGTTTTTTATAGCCTATAAACACCCCAGTTATTACAAGTAAGGCGACTATACAAATTAAAATTAGCCTATTTTTATTTTTCATTTTTGTTCTTGCAATCTATTACTTAAGGCCTTAAAGATATTTAATAAATCAAGTTTTTCCTTTCCCGATAGGTAGGAAAAAATCTTTTCAAGCTTTTTTCTCCTCTGTTCCATTGCCTGTTCCAATAGTTTCTTCCCTTCACTTGTTAATACTATTAAAACCAATCTTCTGTCCTCAGGTTCGGCGTGTCGTTCCACCAGTTTTTGATCACACAGTTTGGCAATGAGGCTCGTTGCGGAAGGCAACTCAATATAAAAATACTCGGCAATATCGCTCATTGAAATTCTTTTATCTTTATTTTGACTAAGAAAAATAAGAGTCTGAATTTGCAATATACTTAAGTGTATTAGGTTGTTGGTAAACGACATCTCGTCTTTCATCAGACGGGAAACCTTAAACAGCATCTCGATCAGTTCAATTGTATTATCCTGCTTCATAATTGATTAGACTATCTAACTGTTTTATAGTATAATATATTTTTGGGTTAATGTCAATTCATCATGATTAAGCTATTACGGTTTTTAAAACCATACCAGTTACTACTTATTCTTATTTTTGTGCTTGCCATCGGGCAGTCCGCGGCTAACCTCTATTTACCAAATTTGATGGCAGACATTGTGAATAAAGGTATTGCATTATTCGACACAAACTTTATTTGGAAAACCGGAGGCATTATGGCTCTCGTCGCAATTGCAGGCACGCTTTGTGCCGTTATCGGCATCTATTTTTCATCCAAAGTCGCAACAGGTATGGTTAAAATGATCCGCGCCGACATTTTCAAAAAGGTTCAACTTTTTTCTCTGCATGAATTTGATACGGTAAGCACGGCCTCTCTCATTACCCGTACCACAAACGATACCACACAAATTCAGCAAGTAATGGTGATGCTACTTAGTATGTTGATCACTGCTCCAATTACCCTTATTGTTGGCATGATTCTTGCTTTAAACCAGGATGTCGGATTATCCTGGGTTCTTGTAGCGGCTATGCCGGTACTGGTCGGTATTATTCTAGTACTGCTCGTTAAGACAATTCCCCTGTTTGCCAAAATGCAGGCCAAGCTGGATAAACTGAATTTGATTCTCGATGAAAACCTGACTGGAGTACGAGTTGTCCGGGCCTTTAACCGTATAAAGCATGAGGAACAGCGTTTCGATGGAGCTAACCGAGACGTCACCGATATTGCAATCAAAGTAAATCAGTTGATGGCGTCGATGATGCCTGTCATGATGCTTATGATAAACATCTCCAGCGTTGCCATTATCTGGTTCGGTAGCATACGTGTCACTGGCGGGCATTTGGAGATAGGGGCAATGTTTGCATTCCTGCAATACGCCACACAAATTCTTTTCTCACTTTTGATGGTTGCACTCTTGTTTATTATGATTCCACGCGCTGAAGCCTCAGCTAAAAGAATTAATGAAATACTCGAGATGGAACCCGAAATTAATGATCCCCCCGAAATTAAAAAGGCCACAAAAAAACGAGGCTATGTTGAATTTAAAGACGTTACCTTTAGCTATCTTGGTGCAGAAAAGCCGGCCCTCACAGACATTTCCTTTCAGGCTCAACCAGGCGAGGTAACAGCGATCATTGGCGGTACTGGTTCAGGAAAATCAACCTTGGTTAATCTTATTCCGCGATTTTATGATGTTGGCAGCGGCCAAGTTCTTGTTGACGGTGTAGAAACCCGCGAGATGTCGCAAGCGGATCTACGTGCAAAAATAGGGTTCGTACCTCAAAAAGCTATGCTTTTCGCGGGAACAATTAGCGAAAATTTGCGTTACGGCAAAGAAGATGCAACGGAGGTAGAGATCAAACGTGCTGCCGATGTGGCACAGGCTAGTGAGTTCATCACAAAGATGCCGGACGGCTTCAATTCGATGATTGCCCAAGCCGGGACAAATGTTTCCGGCGGACAAATGCAACGTCTGTCAATTGCCCGGGCATTGGTCCGGAAGCCAGAAATTTACGTATTTGACGATACTTTTTCCGCGCTTGACTTCAAAACTGACGCCAAACTGCGTGCCGCGCTTAAAGGCGAAACCCGCGACTCAACCGTAATTATTGTAGCCCAGAGGGTCGGCACAGTTATTGATGCGGATCAAATTATTGTTCTTGATGACGGACGTATTGCCGGAATCGGCACTCACAAGGAACTCATGAAAACCTGTGATGTCTATAGAGGAATAGTATCTTCGCAGTTGTCAGCAACAGAAATTGCGGAAGAAACCTAAAAATTATATGCCTGATAACAGTAATACAAAAACAAGAACAAACCAAGGAGGTATGGGTGGTGGTCCTATGGGCAGGGGCGGCTTTGGCGCAATGGGAAGACCTGTTGAGAAGGCGAAAGATTTTAGGGGAACCTTGAAGAGGCTTCTTAATTACTTTGCTCCGGAAAAAGTTCTTTTGATAATCGTACTTGTGGCAGCTATTTTCGGAACGGTGTTCAATATTGTCGGCCCTAAAATCCTAGGCCTTGCCACAACTAAGCTTTTTAACAACCTGATTGCAAGTTTTGCTGTACAAGTAAAAAACGCTGTAATAAAAAAGGAACTGTTACAAAACCCGAAACTTCCAATACACCTGTCACCCGTTCCCGGGGTTGAATTCAACTACATCGGGCATATCATGCTGATACTTCTTGGCTTGTACATTATTAGTGCAATTTTTATATTCATCCAGCAATATCTAATGGCCGGGGTAGCCCAAAGAACTATTTATAAACTCCGGAAAGAAGTTGATGAAAAACTTTCCCGATTACCGCTTAAATATTTTGACGGCCGTACACATGGAGAGATCCTAAGTCGTGCAGTTAATGATATGGACAATATTAGTTCTACACTCCAGCAAAATGTTACGCAGCTTATCACATCTGCAGTTACTCTAATCGGAGTCTTAGTGATGATGCTCTCTATCAGTTGGGAATTAACCCTAATTGTTCTGATAACACTTCCACTAAGTATTTTTATTATTACCGGAATAGCAAAACGTTCACAAGATTATTTTAGAAGGCAACAGAAATCGCTCGGAGACTTAAACGGCCATGTTGAAGAAATGTATTCCGGTCATAAAATAGTTAAGGCTTTTGGTCACGAGGGTAAGGCTATAGAACGATTTAATGATCTTAACGAAAATCTTTACGATGCTGGCAGGAAAGCACAATTCGTTTCCGGCGTAATTATGCCTCTCATGAGATTTGTCGGAAATGTCGGTTATGTTTTCGTGGCTGTTGTCGGCGGTATTATGGCAACACAAGGCGCTATCTCCATCGGAGACGTGCAGGCATTCATTCAATATTCCGCGCAGTTTACTCAACCAATCACTCAGCTTGCCAATATTGCCAATGTCATACAATCTGCCATTGCCTCCGCTGAACGTGTTTTTGAACTCTTGGACGAAGAAGAGCAAGTACCCGAAGTAGTTAACCCTGAAATTATTAAAGATCCCAAAGGCGCTGTTAAGTTTGATCACGTCCGATTTGGTTACAGCCCAGACAAAATTCTGATTAATGACATGAATATAGATATAAAGCCTGGACAAATGATAGCAATTGTCGGTCCGACCGGTGCAGGAAAAACTACACTGGTCAACCTTCTCATGCGTTTTTATGAGGTTACGGGTGGCAAAATTTTTGTCGACAGAGTTGATATCACAAAACTTAAACGCGGTGACCTCAGGCAAATGTTTGGCATGGTTCTTCAGGATACCTGGCTTTTCCACGGAACGCTGCATGATAACATTGCCTACGGTCATGAAGGCGCCTCCGAAAGCGAAATTGTGGAAGCTTCAAAAGCAGCCTATGCTGACCACTTCATAAGAACTTTGCCAGAGGGATATGACATGGTTCTTAACGAGGAGGCAACAAACATTTCTCAAGGCCAAAAACAACTTTTGACTATTGCCCGTGCGTTCTTGGCTGACCCGGAAATTTTAATTCTTGACGAAGCAACTAGTAGTGTTGACACCAGAACGGAACTATTAATTCAAGGTGCCATGGAGAAACTTATGAAAGGCAGAACGAATTTTGTGATTGCTCACAGACTTTCTACAATCCGCAACGCTGATCTTATTTTGGTTATGAACCACGGTACCATTATAGAGAAAGGTACTCACAAAGAACTCCTGGCCAAAAATGGCTTTTACGCTGATTTATACAACAGTCAGTTTAGTGGGCATGTAGTTACTGAGGAAACTGTGTAGATAATACGCAAAGCACCTCTTGTGCGACGTAGGAGACTGACAAATGGGACAGTATAAAAAGAGGTGTCTAAACTGATGATATAGTTTGGTATATTAATAAATAGGGTTAACAAACTGCTATAATTTGTTTTAATGACGACAAGGATTTTTTTTGTTAGACATGGTGAAGTAAATAATCCAAATAAAATTTGGTATGGCAGGCTTCCAGGATTTTCTTTGTCATCAAATGGAAAAAAACAAATATTGAAAGCGGCTCAAGTTCTTTCAGTAAATAAAATAGATGCTATTTATGCGAGCCCTCTTCTTCGTACGAAGCAAAGCGCTATGATTATCACTGACACTTTTCACTTGCCGGTAAATTATTCAAATAATCTCTTGGAAGTTAATTCTTCATTGCAAGGCAAAACTTTTGCTTATATATTTTTTCATTCGATTAAATTTAATGTATTTGCTTCTCCGAAGAATAAAATTATTGGTGAGACTATAGAGCAATTATCAAATAGAATGCAAGAGTTTATTGCCGGGATAATTAAATTTTATGAAGGAAAAAACATTATCGCAGTAACGCATGGTGATCCAATAATGATTGTTAAAGCGCAAATAGAGAAATTACCGATTAGAATTGGTTCTATAAGACCCATTAGAGGGTACATTAAACAAGGTAAGATATGTATGGTAGAGTTTAATTCTCAATAATTTTAACAAACTTTTCTGCGATGTTTTCCCAAGTGAGATCCGAAACTTTTTCCAAAACTTCGCGACTTAATTTATTATATTCGTTTTCATTTATAAGCAGATGTTTTATTTTGCTCGCCAATAATAATGGGTTATTTGCAGAGGTAATTAGTGAGGAATGTTTTTTGTCAAGAATGCCCGTAACGCCCGTGGTGTCCGTAGCAATAACGGGAACCCCGCTTGCCATTGCTTCCAATGCGGCAATGCCAAAAGATTCATAGTGGGATGGCAGGATAACAATTTCAGACGCGCTATAATAGAAGGGAAGTTCGCTTCGGCGTTTTTTCCCTACAAATGTGACTGAGGTTGAAATATTTAATAACTTTCTAAGCTGTTTAAGTCTTCTTAGCTCTTTTGGCCACTCTTCGGTTTTGCCCGTTACATCTCCTCCCAAAATCCAAAGACAAAGACACATTCTAGGATTATTTTCAAGCAATATTTTCATGGCATACAAAAGCACGTCTATGCCTTTAAGCGGTTCAATTCGCCCTACAAAAAGAATAAGTTTATGATCTTTTTCTGCTCCGATAATTTCTTTACTTGTCTTTTTGTCTTTTGGATTAAAAATTTTCAAATCAACTCCCGGGGTGACAATGGAAATTTTGCTTTTGGGACAGCTGTAAAGTGTCGTAAGATATTGGGCATCCGATGCGCTTGTCGCGATAATTTTGTCTGCTTTTTTGACAAGCAGTAATTCAGATTCAATGCGCCCAATATCTTCTCTTTCCAATTCATCCCGAGCGACAAGATTTTTCATAAGAGCCAGTGTGTGAAAAGTAACAAAAAGCGGAATATTGTATTTTTCTTTAATTTGTAAACCAATAATGCCGGATAAATAATAATGGGAATAAACCAAATCGTAAGCGATTTTGTTTTCACTTACAAAGCTATATAAATTTTTTATAAATTCAGGAATATAATTTACGAGTTTCTTTTTTTCGGCGTTTTCTTCTTTTCCTCCAACAATATGTATGACGCGGAGATTATTTTGAACATGAATAATCTTCTGACTGTTTTTGTCTTGAGAACGAGTGTAAATGTCTATTTCGTATCCTTTTCCCGCCAACTGCTTGCACAATTCAATAACATAAACATTCATTCCTCCTGTTTCGCCTCCTTCGCTATCCGACAAAGGACAAGTATGATACGAGATCACCGCAATTCTCTTATATTTCATAGGGTAATATTATACAGGAAAGAAATGTTGTTTGAACTGTTCGACTAGACCTCAAATGTTTTAAGTTAAAATTAAGTCTTACGTCTTGAATTGTGCGATTTTTGCTAAAATTTTCATGGTCTGAGACTTTTGACATAAAATTAGGAATTTGGTAACCAAAATCAAGCTAAATAAGGAACACGGTCATATGGGTGCACAACTTGGCTGAGCATCACGGTCAAGAACCTTATGATCGTGCCCCGTGAAGCTTGGCTGTAGCTTTTATCTTAGAGTGATTAAACTCGATAGCATCATGAATAAGAATCTTTAGCGAGGTCTCGTTAATTTTATCATCCTTAAAGATGTCTATACTTCGCCATTGTTTCCCCGTAAGTCCGTTGTTGAAGAGTTTGTCCGGATCTGCAAAGTTTGCTCCCCAAGGGAAGGTTAGTTTTACTTTGTCCTTGAACACATTGGCAATAAAGACTATCCCATCGTCAGACCATATTGGAGTTCCCATCCATTTCCATTCCTCTATTATCTCAGGATCAGCTTCGTGGATGATTCTCCTAATAATGGCAAATGTTGTGCCGCGCCAATCAGTGAGACTGGCAATTAGACCGTTAATACGTTCACTTGCGTTCATTGTTATATTACCCATGCTTGCTGAAGCGTACCAGTCTCGAACCTTCTTATCCTTATAACCATTGTCTCAAATCGGAAGGAACTTCGCTTTTGGCTTCAAAAGCTTTTTTTGCAATTTCACTCCAAGTAAGACCAAACGTTTCTTTTATTTCCTTTTCGGCATCATCAAGATGAGAAACTCCAATGACAGTTGGAGCGTAATAGTCATGTTTACTTGCGGCAGTTAACCAGTTTAGGTTCGTAAGACTATGTGCTATCGATAAAGCGCTTTCGCGCCAACCAAAATCAAGGAAAAATTTGGGATTCTTTTCACTAAGAAGATCGGCTGCTTTAACCAGTTTCTCGTTAAACTCATTGGGGAGCATTGGTCTTTCTCTAAGAAGCGCGATAATTAAAAGACGGCTAATTCTAACCCTCTGGGCCTCAGCTTCTAAAAGTTCTCCAGATGTTTTACGTTCAGTTACCATCCAAATTAAAGTATTCTTTTATCTCTCAAAAGTCAAGAATTGAGGCTAAATCAAAGCTGGGGGCAGTGGATGATTTCCGAACTTTTAACTGGGTTCAAATGGTTAGGTATCCAGAGATGGTTTGGCAGCAATCAAGGCAATTTCTTCAGGCTTATTAACGCCTGGATTCTGCTAACCTCTGGGCTATTTCCTCATTTGTTCTGGCCACTCTTTCTCGTGATTCATCCGTTTCAAAATGATGCCGAACGCACAAAAGGATATTTTTAGCGGCTTTATATCTCTCAATCGGTTCAAGATCAGGAAAAAAGCCCGATGGCTTTCTTTCAGTAGCATCAGCACAAAGAGTTATACTAAGACGGTTTATTACGATAGCATCTCTTGTTTCAGTATTTGTTATATAAAGTTTAAACCCTAATGATGTAGGACAGAAAAACAAACGAATTTTTTTTGAAGGGTTTTCTCTTTCAACAAAAGCTTCAAATCTTTTTTGAGGATCATCAACAATGGGGCCTCCTCTTTTCTGACAATCATGAATTATATGATCTCCCCAAAAGCTAAAAGCGCTAAGATTAAGATATCCTTCAGGTTGATTTGGAAAGCCCTTTTTTAATAGATAGTCTTCAAGGTTTCGCGTCTCTGCGTCAAGAGTTCTTGCGCCAAGTTCTTCCCAAGCAGCAATTTGTTCTTGGAGAACCCTTTCATGGTTCATATTTGAGAATAATAGACTTCCGTGAAAATTTTGTCAATAAGATCTAAAGTTAAAGCTGGTTCTGGCTTACCTTATAGAGGTGATCATATAATTTTGAGGCTAAAACAAAGCTGAGCGGGTTGGTCTGGACCACTTCCGTTATTATAACCCATTGTCTCACATCAAGACTAAATGAGACAAACGAGACAGTATAAAAAGGCAACAATTAAATCTTTAGTTTCCCAACTTTGGTCCGTTTACGTTGCCATTATTATTGTACCCTGCTTTTTCCCAAGTGCCTTTGTAATTTACATCATCAGACAGCTCAATTTTAGTTATCCATTTTACCCATTTATATCCCCATTTTTGTTCCGCGACAAGTTGAAACGGAAAACCTTTTTCTGCCGGAATGACAACATTATTCATTTTATAAGCCAAGAGAATATTATTATTTTCGATGTAATCCAAGGGTAGTGAGGTGGTATAGCTATCGCTTGCATAAAAAATGACAACTTTTGCCTGGGCGTCAATACCGGCTGATTTCAGGAGATCTTTGACTAAAACCCCTTCCCATAAAATTTTTGCGCTCCATCCCTCGACGCAATCAAGCTCCACAACTTTTGAATATTTTTGGAATTTTAGAACTTGATCATAGGTATAACTTTTAGGGGTCTTTACCAAACCGGAGATTTGTAATGAATAATTATTGATATCGATATGTTGAGTACCATTGATTGCATTGTCTTGGATATCGGTAATTGATGACAATTTCTCTCCCTGATATTCCTTAACCTGACTGGCTGTTAATTGTTTTATCGCCTGATCAGGTAACAATTTAATTTTGATAAAAGAAACGCTTGTAATTGTGGCCAGAACCAGAAAAATTATCAAAAACCAAACTCTAGTCTTGATACCTAAAAATTTATTTTTGGGAGCTTTTTGAGAAACTTTAATTCTGCTAAGGATAAGACTCGCCAATGCCAGAACTACTATAGTAATGCCTGCCCAATCATGGAGAAAATTTATCCAAAATAACGGTAAAGGCACATAGCCAATTACATTATACAATTCCAAAAACTTAAAAACGCCTGTCGCAACCAAAATCGGAATAAAAAACATCAAAACCAGCCGAATAATTTTTCTTAATTCAACCATGCTTTGATTCTACAGCGTCCTTCTGAAACCAACAAGAACTATTGGAATAAATGAAGATAAATACAGGATATTAGAACCCTAAATCTTCTTTAACAAGAATCATGCGGACTTTTCTACCCAATCTGGGATTCTCATTTTTAAATATGAGTATTTTGTTAAGTGCAGTGCCTACACCGTATTTCTCCATCATGTTCTTGTCTTCAAGAGGAACAACATATTCTTCAAGGCGTTTCATCGCTTCAGTAAGGGTAGGCACTATCTTTTTAGTGCTGACGACAAATATTAAATTCGGTGAAGTGAAAACGACGTGAGGCATTTGACTTCCAGTATTCGAAGCAATAACAAATTCACCGTTTTCTATAAGCGCATGAACGCTACCTAAATAATAATCTGAGAGGACTGCCTGTTTACGAAGGACAGTTTGTTTCGCTGGATCTTTTTCTGCCAAGATTGCCTCATGTAAATTATTCCAGCCATGTCTTCCAGATTTTAAATACTCAATAAACCCTATCTGTTCAAGAGTTTTTGAGGCGCCGTTCATCACTGATACCCCTTGAGGAATAAGCTCCTTTATCTTATCTAGAGCTTCAGCTCTGTTCTTTAAAACAATTGTTTCGATGTTCTTTAAATTGAGAGCCCTTGCTGTTTTATCGACGACCTCTTTTGTTGCTAAGGTGTTGTAGTTCATGTTAATCCTTTATTTAATTTTATTTTTCAAGCAATTTTTTTAGAGGGCCAAGATAATATATTTTCCAACCTTCGTCGATTTCCTTTACTTCTTCATCAGGAACGTCTTCATGAAGTAAACTCAATTCTGTTCCGTTTTCAATTTCAGTCAGGGTAAAAATTGCTCTTGAAGGGTTTTTCCAGTCGCCACCAAACCATTCCTGGACCAATTTTTTATTCGGTACAATTTCAATATTTTTTCCGTGAATATCTCCTCCCCAGAGGGAAAACTTAGTACCAACTTTTTCATCTATCTGCGCCGGCCCGCCACCCCATTTGTCAATGATTTTAGGATCCACGAGCGCTTTCCAAACGTTAGAAATTGGAGCGTTTATTTTATAAACCTGTTTAATAGTTTTCATATTTGCTGGGGCTAGCTGATTATGTTGGAACTTATTACAGAAATCTTATTTAGTAAAAGTCATTACAAATAAGACATCAATCAAAAACAAAACCGCCAAAAGAAAATAGTAAGAATATCTGTATGCTTTTTCTGGCGACAACTTAAATACTCCTCTTGTTTGACGTTCACCTTTTTTATCTAAATTATGATTAACGTCCATATGCCATATTGCTCCGACAAAGAGAATGTTAAGAAGAAATAACAAAATTAGTGTCATAAAAGAATTATACCAAGAAGTTCTAACATCATATATTGAGACTCCAATAAAAAACTGCCCGAAGTTTACAAACTCCGAACCGTCTCAACCAAATAGTTGGAGAAATAAAAAATTGGTTTATTGAAAATCAGGTACTTTTCTCTTCACTATCCTCTTCCCAAGTATCACCACCAAGGTATCTTCCATCTGAATGGTAAGCATAATATACCTTTGCTACTGATGAGTTGTTAGCGTATGGTTTCTTCTCAGTTGTCTTCTTTCTGGCAAAATCCAGGGCCTCTTCTGAAGTGTTAAACTCTTCCACCAACCTGTCTTCATTACTAAAACGATCAACCTCCAATACTCGAAACTTACCTTGATCGTTAACAACCATTCGTTGAATACAATCCCTATTGGTGAACACTGCCTTAACTCGTTCTGCTGGGGTTATTCCATCTTCAGCTTCTAATACTTCTAAAAGCTCAGGGATTGAATCGGGAATTTTAAGACGGTCTTCTTTCATAATAGGTATGTTGTGGGGCAAAATATAATCCTCTGCCTCTCACAAAAGTCAAGCTAAGGGCTTTCTATATCCAGAAATCATAATCATCCCCCCACCAGCAAGTTCTCTAGCTTGGGATCCAGAAATGCCCATTGTTTCAGGAGTAATAACGTCCCAAAAACCAAGTACTTTCCCAACTGCAAACAATTGGAACGCAGCTTCTTGACTTCCAATTGCCGCTCCTACTTCAATGTAAGAAGGGCCTCCAGCAAGACGTTCGGGTTCTGGGTAGTTGTTAAGAATATCCGTCAGTTCTTCTTTTCGAGCCTCTGCTTGTTGTTTATTAACTCCAATTGTCATAAAAACCACATCAACTTTTTCAAGCCCTTGTGGAGCTTGAGATTCATGGGGCATAGCAAAAACTTCAGTTACTTGTACATTACCCACTCTTCTCTCTTCGATTTCTTCACCTTTCCGAAGTGATACTGTAGTTTCCCCCAAAATCTCATAGAGCTTTTCAAGATCCATCCTTCTCTCTTGTGATCTATCTGCTATTTCAGCTGACATATTTTTACCTCCTTTAAAAAACTGCCCTTTCGGGCAATGGATGGAAATATAATCTTTTGCCTTTCAAAAGTCAAGTTCGAGCGAAGCTTTCATTTGCCAGATTTACCTGTAGACCAGATAAGGAATAGTCTTTTTTTGAATCCGCCTCGTTTTTTTCTTTTATCTTCCTGATATTCCTCAATTTTGAGGAAGCTGATTTTATGGTGAGAAGCGATGGATTTAACAATTTCCAAGACATCTGCCAATTCGTTTAGAAGTTTTGTCCTTGGAGTTTTGGCTAACTCTTTTGATTCTTCCAAAAGTTTCTTTCTCAATTCCTTTTCAAACTCTCCTTTCTCTAAGACACGAGTTTTAAATTGGCCGTTGCTTGCCTCAATAACTTCTGGAATTCTATCTCGAATAAGTTTGCGGTGGTAGTACTTCTTCACTTTGGTGCAATTTTATCACACCCAAAACCTTTTACCTTTGAAAACTTAAAATGAAGCTAAAAAGTGAGAGCTCCCTACTGTTCACGCACTTCGAACCTTTTTTGTTGAAACGAATGAAGTTTTTGAGCCGATATTTTTATAAATGCTAACATGGGAGAATTATATGGAAACCTATTATTTTTCAGCCTCTGTAAATCCTGCTTCTTCTACCTGCCACTGATAAGTTTCTTCTGGCCAAAAAATATAGGAGGGCTTTTCGCCTTCATTTTGCCATTTTGATAAGTACCAAGGAGAGTCTTTGTCATTACCAAGTGGTTTGTCATAAATTTCAACAGCTGTTTGTTCATCAGGCGATAATAATCTTGCTTTAATTAGTGCCGCTTCTAATGTAGAACCAAGCTGTTTTTCAATCCAACCTTCAACATACGCTTTTTCTTGCTCGCTCAAACCAGAATCATTTAAATCCAAAATTGGACCCTCAAAAACTTCTGACGGATCTTGTGATTCTTCATCAGGCGGTTCATGCCCGTAATCACCGCTTAAAATTTTTTCCGCAAATTTAACTCTCGCAAGAGTATCCGCTCTTATTTCTTTTGCTTCTTGTTCAGGTAATTCTTCAGTCATATTAACAAATTATAACAAAATATTATTTTAAATGATAAACTAAAAACGCCGTTTGGATAGGCTAAAAAGTGGTTGCTGGCTAGATGGGACGATTTTCGAACTTTTTGCTTTTAATATTTGATCTTGCTAGACTGAAAGTGTGAAGGAAAAAGCGGGTCTAATTGTAACTCTCTTAATTTTTGTATTGGTTGGTTTTAATTTATCTTTCGTTTTAGACTTAATTTTTATTCCCTTCTATCTCTTAAAACTTACTTCAGTCGAGTCGGTTTTTAATCAATTTTGGTACGGTTGGCTTTTGGGTTTTGGCACTATTTTTATAGTAATTTTATGTCTGGTTTTAGGATATAAATCAAGAAAAAATAAGGGGGGTTTTTATCAATTATTCAAACCAACATTATTTAAGATAATTTTTGATTTTGTTTTTACTCTTATATATTTATTGCTCACTTATTTTTTAGTGGGCTTAGGCATAAGTATTATAATAAATTCACAGACTAATGCTCCGACTAACCCCTTTAATTATCCATTCTCTTTTCTAAGATATGCGGTCACGTTCTTTATTGTTTTTTATCCATTTAGTGCAATAGTTATCTCTTTTTTCAATCTTAACCTCTTGAAAAAATCATCTAAAATCACTTTATTAGTCTTGTTTCTCTTTTTACTGAATCCAATCGTTTTAGGTTGGGGGGAAGGGTTGAGAGGAAATTATATATTTTATCATGCAAATAGAAGTGGGGATTTAATCAAGTGTGGAGTTCAAATTGTCTCAGTTGGTGACAAAGGTCCTGTTGGAAACGTTGGTTTGAAGAAGTTGGAGATAATTCAAAAAATTGATAATAAAGATGTTAAAACTACAGCCGATTTAATAAATTATCTCGATGAGATTAGTTTCCCAAAAATGGTTACTATAGAAACAAGAGCAAATACTTACTCTTCAAAAGATACTAAAACTTACACTATTTTAGTTAGCAAGGATGAAAAAAGTGGAAAGTTCAGGATGGGAATTGAGGTTCAACAAACCTATTGTAATCAAGAACCATTATTCGATTTCTCTAACCTCCAAAATTCTAACAATTTAAATTTATTAAAGAAAAATTTCTGAAGCGAAAGAAAAGTAAAGTCTTCATTCTTTACAAATTTTTGAGGCTAGAACGAAGCTGGCTAAATGGGACGATTTTAGAACTTTTTATGGTTAATCGAGAAATTTGAAGGTTAATGTTGTAATACTTGCCAAAGTATTAATATTAAGCCGAAAGCTATGGGTAAATACGATAATGTTTTTGAGTAGTTTCTATTTTTGACCATAAGTAAAATTCCAAGAACAAGTGTTAACGCTCCTATAATTATCCTAAGGTTCAGCATAATATAGACAATAAAATAGAGTGGCAAACAATCAAGAAACGAATTACAGAGACCCATTAGATACAATTTTAACACATTGTAATGAGGCTAAAAACCGTAGCTGGCCAGATGGGACGATTTTAGAACTTTCTCTATTACTTAGTGCTTCCCCACTGTTCACACACTTAGAACCTTTTTTGTGGAAACTGATGAGGAATTTGAACTGATATTTTTATAACGGGTCTATATGGTACGTTGTTAATGACCCACCACTTTCGTGATACTTCGTTTGCGGTGTAATTTTAATATGATCACCTGGAACAAGTTCATGATCAGCCTCTAGAGGATACCATGCTTCTGACGTCTCTCCAATTTTTTCAACAATTGCGACAGGAAAATTACCTTCAGCGCCAAGCAGAACTGATGGCTTAATATCCTTAATAACTGCCTCAAACGGTTGATTTTCTTTTGTGTTCATTAAGAGTGAATTATCCCCAATTTTATATTCTTTGTCAATTTGAGGCTAAAAAGTAGGTGCTGACCACAACCGACAGCTATATTCCGTTATAAACAGAAAAAAAACAACCTTTTACAGGACAATCGCTGAACCTTTCCCTATCCTCACTATGAGCAACAACCGTTATTAGTTTCATATCTGGGTGATTCGGGCAATATAAACCATCTCTTTTAGCCCTGACAGTAATCACTGTGTCTCTTGAGGAAGAAGAGCAATACCACTTGCCAAAGCGGGTTTGTCCTGGTCTCCATAAAATATCTCTGCCTCCAGGGTTTTCATCTATTTCTCTCCGTTGTTCAAGCTTCAGTGCTTTCAGAATATTTTCCGCTTTAGGCGCAAGAGTTAGATAAGCTGGAAGATCCACTTCTTCTAAACTGTCTTTGTTTGCTCTAATAATTTTCCCTGTAGGGAACATATAAACTATTTCGGATTTATCATCCGTCGCCTCAATTAAGACTGCTATTCCCGATCCCCGCGGTGTTTCAATTTCAGGTTCCCAATATAGCGATTTCCAAGACTCGCGGAGAGTTTTTGTTAGTTCTAACTTTGTTTTCTCGATGATTAAAGAAGTTTCAGATCTTTCGGACCCAGCCATTTTAAAAAACTACCCGATTGGGTAGTGTGTGAAAATATATCTCTTTACCTTTCAAAAGTCAAGCAAGTTTATTTGTGGGTAAAACGAATCTTTCTTGGCTCAGGACTTTTGTCAGTTTTAACTGTCATTTTAAACGGAGGGTCACCTTTCCTAAGTACTTTGATTGTCGTCGCACCTGTAACACTCCATCGGTCTAATAGTCTAATGTTTCCCATTTCTACATCTATTCCCAAAGGTAACTTTTGAATTGCTGAGCAAGAATCATCTTCAGCACAAAAGAATCGATATATTTCTCTAACCCCATTCGGTTGATTATTAGATATAGTTCCAGGATGGTCCTTTGGACCAACTTCATTTATTTCAACCCATCTACTTAATTCAGGATTATATGCTTCAATACGTAGTGGTGACATAATGGTGGAAGACTACATTAAGTTAGTTAAGAAGTCAAGAATTTATTCGGCGTCTCATTCAGGGTTGTCAAGATTTGAGACTAAAACAAAGCTGCGGGACTGTTACTACATTAGAACCTATGTTATAGGATAGTTTGAGGCTAAATCGAAGCTGGCCAGATGGGACGATTTTAGAACTTGTTAAAGAATTTTCTATTGTGTCGTAGATAGTCAACCAATTTTCGGCGGGACGAAGAAATCGACTATTTCTTGAGTATTTAACCCTCTAAAATATGGTTGGGCAAGAGGTGAAGCATTAGTGATTGTTTTTATTACGTCTTGAGCAAATTGTCTGTTTCTTACTTTTACCAATACTCCAATTAATACCTCCCATGTTTTCTCAGTTGTTTGCTCTTCGGGTGGACACTTTAGGATTTGGCCTCTATAGAACTTTTTTTGTCCCACCCTAAATTCTTCCTCAAAGGTTAGACGAAGCATACGCTCATAAAAATCAAGTATTTTAACAAGTCCCGGCCCTTGACGATAATGCTGATCAACAACAAGCCCCAAACTGTCATAGGCGTTTCTTAATTCAATGTATTCACCTTTGTAAACTCCTTGAACTCCTCCTTCAGTAGCAAAGCAAACATCCATTTTAAATCTCTTGATTAATGCTGCATTTAGAACGGAAGCAATTAGTCCACAATTGGGAACTTCTTTGAGTCTTGTGGAAGGCCATGTTAAACAAACTCCATATTCTTGGCCTGAATAGCATTGTCTCTCAACTCCAACAGGAATTAATTTATTGCCTTTTTCCTTTTCCTCCCAAACGAGATTTAGCCAATCTGGCCAAGAAGTTTGGCAGTTTTCGCAAATAACCTCTTTAATGTCAGGTTGAACGATAGTGTCTTCAGCTCGACAGTTAGGACAATTGCCTAATAAACGAAATGAGCTTCTGTATCCTGAAAGATCTGGTTTTTTCTCTTGTTCTGGGGCCATCTTGATAAAAAACTGCCTTTCGGGCAGCTGGAAGAAATATAACTAGTTGGTTTGGAAAAGTCAAATTTGAGGCTAAAGTTGATGGAACAAGCCAGAACCTATTTTAATTAACTTTCGGCTTCATTTACTTTGCTTTTGGATTTATATTTCAGCAGACGGAAAAGTCCTTTAGACGGTTTGTAAACTTTATCAGGGAATCTTTCGATAAGTTTCCAGACACATCCGTTGACCGTTTTCGGATGAAAACTGCGATTAGATGCTTCAATTTTTGAGATCAGTTCTGACCAGCGTAAACCTTCTGGATGCTGCTCGAGAAGCTCAAACGATTTTGCGTATATACGTCCCGTAATTGTAGATTTTTTTATAACAACATTCATATATGAAGTATATCAGAAGGATGCTATATCAAACTATCTCAGCTCTGCTTAATGGACGATGTTAGAACTTATTATCCTAAGTGGATATAAATATAAATTCCAATTGCCACAATTTCAATAAGACTAATCAAAAATACTAGCATGCCAAGCGAGTGTATTCTTGAATGTATCCCATTGTTCTTAATGGCATAAAACAACACGAAATTATTAACGGAGATAATAATTGCAACAAAAATGATAAATCTTGTTGTGAGTTCCATAAAAATATCTTATTACAAATACATTGTCCTTTCAATTCAAAAAGAAGCCAATTTTGAGGCTAAAAAGCGTTGCTGGCCAGATGGGACGATTTTAGAACTTTAAGGCTTAGTAATAGAAATCTCTGTCAATAGTAAATTACCCGCACCTGATTTTACCTTATCGGTTCTCCCACTTAAATCTTCCTCGTATTCTTCAACTTTATAGTTGGTCACTCCTGCCTCTTGGAGAATTTGTTCCCATTGCTCTTTTGTAAACCTACTTTTAATTTCCTCGCCATCTTTAAAAATACCATTTTCTGTTTCTTGCGCTGTGCTTTTTAGAAATGCCATTTCTTTTTCATCTTTAGGTGATTTAATGGTTATAAAAGCCCTTCCTTCTACTTTCATTACACGCATAACTTCCTTTAAAATGTCTACAGTCTGTTGCCTATTGAAATAGTGCAAAGTTAAACGAGAATAGACAACGTTAATCAAATCATCATCTACGGGAATTGGATTTTCTCCAATATTTGACTGCCTGGTATCGAGATCAAAACCGCTTTCGAATGCTTTTTTTGCTGCTAATTTTAAAGCGTAATCTGATATGTCAACCAAAATAACTTTATGTCCTTTTTGGAGAAAATAAATTGCGTCAGCTCCAGTACCACCGCCTAAATCTAACACCAATGAATTATCAGGAAATTCTTCCTCCCGCTCTATCGCATATCGGGAGGTACTTCTGTCTTTAGGTATTTCAGAGTGACTTTTATCCCATTTTTCAACGAGGTCCATAATCATTGAAATTATATCAGGTTCTAATGTTCATCTGAAATGGCAAATTTTGAGGCTAAAAAGTGGTGCTGGCCAGATGGGATGATTTTCGAACTTTCTCTATATTAACCCAACTATAACGTCGAGATAATATTGCATAAATTTTGAAGCTGGCTGGCTTGACGAATCATCAAAGTAGAAAAATGGGCTTCTTAGTGTCCCAAGATTAAACCAAACCACCATCTTTGAGTTAAAACCCTCAAAAACAATATTTACAGGTGAAGTATTTTCGTTTAATAGCGGGAGCACCTTAACTTGTTCACTTGAAAATTCCTGACGAACTTTTTCTGCATTTGCTTCTCCATCTACAATAAATCTTAAACGTCCCCTATCTTCCATTTTATTATTAAGGAACTGCGAATATCTGTCCAAAAAGAATGCTAAATCTTTTCCTACAAAAGTAAGCTCCTTGGAGTCTTTGAAGTAATCGTTCAGTTCAACAAAGTCTCCGTCCTCTAAATCCCTAATCATCATGCGTGACCCGCTTTTAACTTCTAAACCATTGGCTATTGCCTCCACAGCCAAATCATGCATACTCCTCATTTGTCGAACCTTTTTACGCTCTTTCAGTCTTTCGTGGAGTTGATTTGGAATATGTAACCTTAACCAGGTTTTATCTTGCCTTTCTGCTGCCATAAGTTAAGTATGGAATTATACAAGACAGAAGCTCAACAATCAAATTATAGGACTTTGCTCGAGGCTAAAAATCAAAGCTGGCTAGATGGGACGATTTTAGAACTTTTGAACTTTTACTTTAGAGATTTGCCAAGCATGTAGTTGTCAAGATGCTGCCAGCTATTTTTCTTTCATGTATCCGATTTCCCCTAAAGGAACACCGCTGTCTTTAAGGAATGGAGGCGATGGAGTTTTAGAAATAAGAAAAGTGACTAAAGAGAGTATCGCAGCGGATTGTTCAAGCTGATCATTTTCATTTTCCAAAAAAATGTGTTGGACGTGATAATTATTATCATTAAGTAAACCATCCAAGTTGACTGAAGGAATTAGGCGGTCAGAAATAAACGAAGTCGAGACATCTAATTGCCCCATTTTTATTTTAATGCTTTTGTATTGATGAGCAACTTTATCCTGGGTATATTTGCCCTGCTTAAACATCACTTCAATTGTCGCATCCCCATTTTTCTGGTTCTCCAAGTAAAAAGACTGATAATCTTCTTCAATTCGGGACTTTAAATCATCGGGAAGTTGGGGATTAAGAAGAGAAAATTCTCTGGCATGGGCAAGGGAAAGAAAGACGGTCAAATCATCTCTGCTGCCCATAATTCCTTTATACCTGCGCTCTTCGGGAATTATTTTGTCCAAATATTGGTAAAGAACATCGTACCAGTTGGAAAGCTTTACTCCCAATTCTCGACGCTTTTTTTTTAAATCTTGCTCTCCTTCTCTTATATTGTTTAGACGTTCTCGCCAATTTATTGGATCTCGCCGTTCCATATTTGGGGACTATAATATTTTGGTTTGGAAAAGTCAAATTCGAGGTTAAAAAGCGGTGCTGGCCAGATGGGACGATTTTAGAACTTTTATAATCTAAGCTTTTGGCAAACTCTCTTCTTCAAGTTGATAACCATGCTTAGTTAGCAACTGCCTTGCGGCGTTTCGAATATCTTCCATCAAAAGATTTGCTTCTTCCTCAAATTGTTCTCTTGAGGAGTCAGGATTATAAAAACCTTCCAAAATGGCTGCTGTGTGAGAGTGAGGCTGTCGAGAGCATTCTTTCTGTAAATAAAAGGCAATCTGATGTGCTTTAGACCAATCATCATCTTCTTCTGGCAATTCTGATTTTAGTTGCAATATTTGTTCTCTTAGTTTTTCGCAGCTCATTATCGTGGAAGTTTAAATCTTGGGTTTGGATTGTCAAAATTTGATGCGGGCTTAATCATCATCGAAAAGCGAAAGGTCTATGCCATCTCTTTTCATTTCCTCACGGTTAATCTCTAACATTTCGAGAAAAAGCAAATCATCAAAAACTTTTGAACCTATTCTTTCACCCCATTCTCTCACTATATCCGCCTTTACTCCATCTAAAGTAAACTGATCTTTATTTCGTAATCCTAGTCTGATAAGTCTAACCCGCCTAACTGCTTTGTCCTCAGCCTCATCAGATTGAAAATCTTGATTCATGTTTTTTCCACCTTCAGGTTTCATGCGGACAAGTATAGTAGAGAAGAAATTTAATGTCAAACTATGGGGTCTTTGCTCGCTAGATGGTACGATTTTAGAACTTTACTTTATAAAACTACTGACTCTCTTGATTAATATAAGACCTGTATTCCAGTCCAAGTTCTCCCAACCAGGATCTCCAAGGTAAGTTTGAATCTCTGACTGCCTGCTCTGACTCATCAAAAAAGATTGGAAGCCATCTTTCAAGGTCAACCCTTCCGGGCAGAATTATTTCTTCAAGCAGTTTGCTGTTGTTCCATCCTTCTAGGATTATTTTATTCCCGTTTTGCTTTTCAACCGTTTCCAGCTTTGGAGACTCAAAAGGTTTGCCAACCAAAAATTTGTCCCAATGAACATAATGTTCAATAAACTGGCCATCATCAATCGAGTAAATACCTCCTTTGCCCATTGCGATCCTGCTTTCCGCAAAGCCCAAGCAAAGTTCCCTCCTGCCGTCCCAGCCGTTATGGTAGGTTATGTAATGAATAGGACCTTCGGCTGAAAGGAGCCAATTGATAGATTGCAGACGAACTTGTCCATTCATTGCTGATTTTCTTCTATCTCTTAGAAAAATAACATTTTCTCCTACCGCTCCATAAATTTCATCTCCGCAATGGCCTAATTCATCATTTGGATCCGGTTCCCAAGCGTGCTTGAAAATTGTCAAAGAGCCGCATTTGATTTTCTCGATTTGGTCGGCTTTACCCCAGTCGGTCATCGTTTCCATAAAAGATTCAAATATTCTTTGGGGGGCTTGTCTTCCTCTTCTTTTTTCTTGCTCAATCATTTTTGCTAAATTAAACTTTCAAGATAAAAGGTAATCAAAAGGGGCAGTTTTTAAAAAAATTATTCTTTTACTCTTTCGACTATCGCCCGAAGAAATTCGTCTAATTCTCCTGATGTGTCCAGACCTTTTGCACCCGCTTGCTGATTATGAAAATAATCCAGACATCCTATGACCTCCTCGCCTTCAGGCCTGACTAATTTTTCAGTGGGTAAATCAGGAGAGAGACTCCAAACTTTTGCTGATGAGTAATAAGGTCCTTCCCAGTTCTGCATTAATATATATCGGTTCCCAGTTGCTTTTTCTGTCAAAAGGAAAGTCCCAGTTGTCTCTAATTCTTGAGCAACTTCTAAAGTTGTTTTTCTAAGGTAAGGATAAGGATCCTTAATTTTTTCTTCTCTGGTCTTTTCGGAAAAAGTAGCTTTTTGAATTAAAAAGTCTTTGCTTTCTATCAAATTAAGAATTACAGATTGGAACTCTTCAGGTTTTAAGATTTTTGCGTCTAATTCTTGCCTCTCTATCGCCATTTTGTTACTTTTGGCAAAATATAATCTTTTATCTTAAAAAAGTCAAAATTTGAGGCTAAAAGTAGGTGCTGGGGCTATTCAACTATGTTGGAACTTATTTTAGAGAGCTACTCTGGTTAAGAAATTCAAATAATTTCTAGACTTTGGTTTAAATTCTTCAAAGTAAAAAGTATCATCAAATCCCGTAGATTTTAAGATTTTGGTGACCTCATCTTGAGAGTAAAATGCAAAATATCTAGGCAAACTAATGCCAGAGCTATATATATAGCCTTCTGTATCTCCCTCAATTAAGCCCAAACCTAACACACCTCCAACCTTTAATACTCTCTTGGCTTCCTTTAAAACCTGAGGCAATTCAAATTTAGGAATATGAATTAGTGAAGTATAAGCCCATAACCCAACGAATGATTTATCAGAAAATGGCATTTCGTTAAAATCAGCTAAGACAGACTTTAAACCTTTCTCCTTAGTTAACCCAACCATAGCTTTCGAAGCGTCCAAACAAACTACTTCTAATCCAGCTTCTCTAAGCAACAGACCGTCTCTACCAGGACCACTTCCTAAATCTAAAACTCTTCCTTTATTAGGAAGACTCTTTTTAAATTCTTGAAGAATTAACATGGGAAATCTTTCCCAGAAGTCAGCAGTTTCTTCATCATATTCTTTAGCCATTTGGTTGTAGGTATCAACTGTTACTCTTTCCATGGCTTGGATTATATCAAAATTTTGGATTGCAACTTAAACCGTTTAGTTTGATATGGTTTTTTGAGGCTAAAAAGCGGTGCTGGCTAAATGGGACGATTTTAGAACTAATTTAAATTTACCCTTTTTATTTTCCACTCACCCCCTAAAAAAGTTTTACTAACCACTGACCCAAGAAACTACTGAGGGTAATAACCAAACTGGCAATAAAGAAGTGTTCTACGATAGTAAAATATACATTTTTTCCTTCATTTTTCGCAATGGCATAACTAATAGTTGCCAAAACCAAAAGACCAAAGGTGATAGAGAGAATAACGGCGATCTGGAGTGGTAGAAAAGCAACAAGAAGAACAAAAACTAAAGAAACAAAGAGTCGGGAAAAGAAGTAGGTCAAAGTCGAAATCCAAACCTCTTTCGCCTTAAAACTTTCTGATTCCTTATAAATATGGATTCCTAAAGAGTCAGAGATATTATCAGCCACAGCAATCACTAAAAGGGCACCAATAATACTGAGTTTTGCATTTGAGGCGTTATCAAGACCAACAATTAAGGCTAAATTGGTAATTAGGGCTGAGGTTGATCCAAAACTATACTTAGTCAGCGCATATTTATGCCAAAATCGATTAACATTAACCATAAGAATTGTTTTCAGTATAGCATCCCCAATAGAGACGGTTCTACTTGGAGTAAAAAGTTAATTTTTACTGGCATCGTTAATAATTTCCGAACATTTGTTTGGAGGGATTTTGAGGCTAAAAAGCGGTGCTGGCTAAATGGGACGATTTTCGAACGGCTAAAGTTTCTAATTAATTTACAACTTTCATTCCACCGAAAATTGAAGAACCCTTGAGGTTAACAATAACTTTTCCTTCTCCTTTAGTTTTATTCTCAACCCCACCCATAATATTAGTTTCCTGGGAATTAACTTTCCAACCCTTGGGTAAAATTATTTTTAGTCCTGCAAAGATGTTTGTTATTTCCAAATCGATTTCCTTTTTATCGGTTTTTACTTTTGAAAAATCAATTAATCCACCGGAAAAAATGCACGTAATTTTTCCGCTGGTAAAATTATCCGAAACAATAATTTTATTGATCGGCGAGAAAATAAAAACTTTATCCAGTTCATCTTCAGTAACCTTTAAATTCCCTTCATAGTCGCTAAACTTCCGACTTCTACCCATTATTCTAATTCCAATCCAAATAAGAAGAATTGCTAAAAGAATATTGAAAAATGGAAAACTAAAAAGGATGCTCAACCCCACTATTACTATTATGATACCAGTTATATTATGTCTTCTCATTTTATTTGAAGCCAATTATTAATAGCATGCAAATAGTTTTGAATATTCTGCGGTAAACCAGCAACAATTTGAGGAGAAGTGTGAAGAAAAACTATCCCTAAAATTGTCGCGAAGATAAAAAGACCAATTAGGGGATTAATTATATCCGAAACTTCCGAATGGCCTATCAAAATATCAAAACCAATTAAGATGATAAGTATCGGCCAAAGATGCGAGACTTGGCTCCAGACAGTTGGCGAAAGCACTCCAAAATTGGAAAGAAGAAACATAAGTCCAATTAAGATTAATACCAATCCCCAAGGCAAACTGCCACGATGATGGTGATGATGACGAAAATGAAATCTGTCATGAAAATGTCTCTCACAACACCTATCTTTATCCTTAAGCTCTTCTTTGTGGGAACTAACGTCCTCACCAAAAATTTCTACTTTCGGCCCACTTTTTACTTTTGAAGTTTCTTTTATAGTTTCATCCATACCACGCTAAATTCTAGTGTCCGAATTTTATATTGTCAACTGTTTGTACAGGACCAGAAAATTTTCAACATTTCTCCTTTCTGGATAAGATAATCAAAGGGTATTATGTAATTTAGTGATTGATGTACTTTTTGACCATCGTAGAATAACAAATATTTTGAGAGTTTTGGAGAAACTTCGAGGCTAAAAACCGGTACTAGCCAGATGGGACGATTTTAGAACTTCTACCCAGTGGTTTGAATCTTATGCAGTTTTAAAAATTCAGAGTGATTTTCGGCTAAATTATTAACAACTTGAAGTAAATCTAACTCTGAAGCTTTTTCCAATCTTTCTCGCCTCTCCTTATCAAATCCATACAAAGTATAATTAAGACTTTTTTCATACCAATCGACAAGACTTGAATGTCTGTAAGAAATATGAAAAACTACTCTTTTTCGAAATCCTTCGCCATATGTGCCTTGAACAACAATGCTAGCAGAGTGTTCATGTATACCTTTATGAGCCTCTCCTGTATCATTCACTAGAGAAACAAGGCCAATTTCATAAGGAGGCCAAAAACCTAGAAAGTCTTGGGATTGCCTTAGCTTTTGTTGATTAGGTTCTCCAAATTCAAGTCTTTGAAGATTAATATCAGATTCTTTAGAAGCGTGCCAATTTTTCTTTGGCTCAAACTCTAGGTTTGGGCTCAGAAGTGCCTGGAAAAAAAGTTTGTATCCTTGCTCAACTAATTGCTTTTCTTCCTCTAAGTGTTCGGCAATATAGTCTCGCCATTCCTGATGATTAGTTAAGAGGATTTCTCTTCTTTCCATTTTGCCTCCCTAGGCAGTTCGTGAAATATAATCCTTTGCCTTTAAAAAGTCAAGAAAGCTGAGAATTGTTATCTTCTTCTCTTCTCCGTAAGTGTGCTCTTATCTCTCTTCTCATTGAAACCTGCTGCCTGATTGTCCTTTGTAAGTAATCCCCGCCTGCTATCAAACCCAACGCCAAGAGAGCAACACCTTCTCTTTCAAACCCTTGAGTCTGAAGTGCAACCCCCAAACTCACTAGAGTTATCTCAACCGACCCTTCAAGTGCTGATAATTTATTTTCCTGGGTGAATCTTTTAAATTCCCCAAGAGTTGGTGGAATTCCTTTGACAAATCCCTTTATTTCCTTGGTTGTTGGTATAGGAACAGAAATCTCAATTCTATTTGGCATTGTAAACAGAAATTATAACGATTTTGGAGAAGAAGTCAATTCCTCTACCTTGGAAAAGCCAAGATTTGAGGCTAAATCAGAGCTGCGGGGCAGGGATTCGAACCCCGATACTATCCTCCAGAGGGACATGTCCTACCGTTAGACGACCCCGCAATCCTTCAATAAACTCAGGATAAATATACTTGGAATTTTACCAAATTTGAGCTTCCAGAGCAAAAAAGTCCCCCGCTTCAAATTTGTCGGAGAATAAAAAAATCAGAGTTTATCTAGTATAAATTGATACTTAATATTCAAAATGTTATATTTTAGGTAAGATGAAAAAGTGGAAAGGCGGACCGGGCGGAGCAGGAGGAGGGGCTGTTTACGGCTTAGGCTTAATCGGCGCTCTGGTCTATTTTATCCAACACGCATCTACTTTTGGAGACGGAGTGATTAGCGTTTTAAAAGCACTCGTCTGGCCCGCACTTTTAATCTACAAAGTCCTTGAACTTCTAAAATTCTAGAATCTTCAAAAAAAATATTTGCGGCTTAGAATCCTTGGTAAGAGTTCAGCTGACTTCCCAATTGTTGGTTGAATGAATTTATGAGGTTAATTGTTAACCAACTTGTTACAACTATCGAAACTATAGTCAAAAGAAGCGCAATCAAACCAATCTTTTTTGATTTTTCATCTGGTTGACGTAAATATTTGACGGCCGGCCAAATTCCCAAAGGAGGAAGAAAAACGCTTATGAGGTAAATTGACAACTGTTTTGCAAAAGTCGTTGATTGAGGTTTATCTTTTAAATTTTTCCCACAACCGGGACAATAGTAATCAAGCAGAGAAATATTTCCCCTACAGTAGGGACATGTTAGCTGTGACTCCATATATAATCTATACTACTATATTATCTGCTCCAAAATTTACCAAATCTAATCGAAGTCTAAAAAAAAAGATACTCTCGGAGATGGGAGTATCTTCTTTAAAAACTAACCTTAGCCAATTAAACTTTTATGACTCGGGTATTGGCGTCGGCGTTTAGGCAGGCTTTGACCAACCTCTTTTGTGTCTACCAAATCCTGGCATTAGATAGGTAGGGTCAATCCCTTGTAATTGAGCCCATGATTTTACCTCCGCTTGCTCTTTTTGAATTGCTTCTTTTCTCTCCACTAGCTAGCGGACCGAATAAAATATTACAAAGCCTTGCTGAAAAAACGCTTAAGTGCTACTCTTCCGGCTTCCATCCAAATTTTCTCTAACTAATCTTGTAAATATTTAGTTAAAAAGTTATTATTAAAAAACTGCTTAGTAATTAAAGAAAAAGCTAATCTTTTAAAGATTTAATCGCCACGATTAATTTCTTTAAAAGAGCTTCCTGATTATCAGCTTTTTATCAGAATAGATATATTAAACTTAAATATTGATTAAAAAACCAGTTAACATTAAAATAATTTTGTATCTTGGAATCCTGTTTTTTTTATTTCCCAAGACTGCACATGCTTACCTCGACCCCGGGACAGGTAGCTATTTGCTCCAAATTATAGCCGCGCTTTTTTTTACGGGACTTTTTACGTTAAAAATTTGGTGGAAGAAAATTAAAGATCTTTTGCGTAAATTAATTTCAACAAATGAAAAAGGAGCACTCGAAAAAGACTTCAATAAAAAGAAGTGAGGCGAAGTTTCTTTCCGCCAAAAATGAGCACCTTCCTATCAAAAAAGGGCCAGTTATGTCTTCTTTCCGCGACCCCAGCGGTTTTGTATTCTCCTCAAATGAATTAATTTTTCGTCAGATAAACTACAGTTACCAAGATAATTATGACCTACTTATTAATTCAGGTTTATACGACAAACTTACCTCTTTAGGATATTTAATTCCACACCAGGAGGTAAAATCGGCAAAGACATCATCCGAAGCCTACAAAACAATCCAACCCCAAAAAATACCTTTTATTTCTTTTCCTTATGAATGGTGTTTTAGTATGCTCAAGGCTGCTGCTTTGCTTACTTTGGAAATCCAGAAAATTGCTTTGGAATTTGGGATGAGCTTAAAAGATGCCAGTACTTTTAATATTCAGTTTTTAGAAGGGAGGCCCATTTTTATTGATACATTGTCCTTTGAAAAATACAAAGAAGGGAAACCCTGGGTAGCTTATAAGCAGTTTGTAGAACATTTTTTGGCACCTCTTTCTTTAATGTCTTATACTGATATAAGGCTTAACAGGTTATCCGCCCTTTTTATTGATGGCATCCCTGTTGATTTAGCTTCTCATCTTTTGCCATTCCGCACCCGGTTTAAACCATCACTATTACTGCATATTTATGCCCATTCCACAAGCCAGAAAAGATTTTCTCAGAAAAAATTAACTGATTCCCAATTGCAGCATAGTTTTAGTAACCGAGCACTCTTGGGTTTATTGGATAGTTTGGAAGGAGTAATAAAAGGTTTGAAGTGGAATTCTAAAAAGACTCAATGGTCCGATTATTATGAAGAAGACAAGAACAATTACAATTCGCAGTCACTAATCCAAAAAGCCGGACTGGTTAGGAAATTTACTAAATCCATTAATCCAAAAAATGTTTGGGACATTGGAGCAAATAGCGGGTTATTCAGCAGGATTGCTGCTGAAAGTGGGGCATTAGTAATTTCCTTTGATATTGATTATGGCGCTTTGGAAAAAAATTATTCGGAGACAATAAAAAAGGGAGAAAAAAACATTTTACCTCTATTTTGTGATTTGACAAATCCCACTCCTTCTCTGGGCTGGGCCAATGAAGAACGGTTGTCACTTATTCAAAGGGGACCAACTAACCTTTTATTGGCTTTGGCTTTAATACACCATCTGGCAATTTCTCAAAACGTACCACTATCTTACATCGCCTCTCTTTTTTCCCAAATCGGCCACTTTCTAATAATAGAATTTATCCCAAAAGATGACTCTCAGATAAAAAGACTCCTTGCAAATAGAGAAGATATTTTCCCTAAATATAATAAAGAAAATTTTGAGAAAACTTTTGAGAATTTTTTCCAAATCAAAGCTAGCTTACCAATTGATAAAAGCAGAAGGATTTTGTATTTGATGGAAAAAAGAAAAAGGTGAAAAAAAATCTTAAATTCTTCCATCCGTTTCTATTTTCCCTATACCCTGCTCTTTTTTTATACGCTTACAACATTAACGTATTTCGAGAAAGCGTACTGGTAATCCCACTACTTTTGTCCCTGGCCTTTTCAGTTTTAGTCTTTTTAATATGCCTAATTTTGATAAGAAAAGTTGAAATTTCGACCCCAATAAGTTCTTTTTTGGTTCTCGTCTCTCTTTCTTACGGCAGGCTAAGGGAACCAATTGAAGGGATAAATTTAAATTTAGGGAACAGATTCCTTATAGGCCCTAACGAGATCATCCTTACAGCAGTTTTTGTCTCCCTTGTGGTTTTCATTTTCTTAGTCTTCAAATACAAACGCTTCCTGAAAAATATCAACAAAGTTTTAATCTTTCTATCCCTTGCTCTTTTTTTGATTGCAGTTTCCAATGTCGCATTTTTGGAAATAAAATTGGGAAGAAATTTCTTATCCGGATTTGGGAAACAAAACCAGACCGTCCAGACCAAAAAATCAACAAGTGATTTGCCTGACATTTATTACTTTATCCTTGACCGATATGCAGGCGATAAAACTTTAAAATCTTACGGCTTTGATAACAGCGATTTTTGGAATTTCCTTACCGGCAAAGGTTTCTATGTCGCCTCCCAGTCCACCTCAAATTACCCAAGAACCTTTCTGTCAGTTGCTTCATCCTTAAACATAGAATATTTGGACTTTTTAACCCAACAAACAAATGGTGGCGGAACATCTGATGAATCCATTGTTACTCCTATGATCCAAAATAATAAAGTAATACAGTTCTTAAAAAACAAAGGTTACTACTATATCCACGTGGGTTCTGATTGGGATCCGACCAGATCCAATCCAAATGCCAACATCAATTTTGTATTAAGTAGCCATTACCCTTTTGCTGATGAGTTCACCAGTGGTTTCTTACGGACGACCATTGCGTCTACTGTACTCAAAAAAATATTCCCTGAGGATAAGACTGCCGTTTCTGCCGATGAAATAAATAACGAACACAGAAGCACGGTTCTCTACCAGTTTGAAGTCTTAAATCAACTTCCAAAAACTAAAGGACCAAAATTCGTTTTTGCCCATATTTTAATTCCGCACCCTCCATATGTTTTAGATAAAAACTGTCAACCTTTAACTGAAACAACTATTGATTCAAGAAGCGAAAAAGAAAATTACCTAAATCAACTCCAGTGTGCTAACAAGAAAATGAAAGCGACAATTGAACAAATACTTTCAAAATCAAAGAGGCAACCGATAATCATTCTGCAGGCAGACGAGGGACCTGTTCCTATCGAGAATCCGATTTCATCAAATCTTGACTGGAAGGATGCAAGTAATGCATCCCTTACTGAAAAATTTCCTATTCTTAACGCTTACCTTTTGCCAAATGTTGACAAGAACTCTCTCTATCCATCAATTACACCGGTAAACTCTTTTAGGTTAGTTTTAGACACCTATTTTGGTGCTAATTTGCCTTTGCTTGAGGATAAAAACTATATTTTTCAGGACAACCAAAATTTCTATAAATTTACAGAAATAACTAAAAAATTAAAAAAATTACTTAACTTGTGAGAACTTGTTTGAAATTTCCCAAGAAGATATGATTAATATGTCATGCGCTACTCTTGGGGAATTCGCCACGTCCGGCAAAGAAAGCATGTTGTTAAAATTTCACTTATTCTTTCCGGACTTATTGTTCTGCTCATCATTCTTCTTGGTTTTACCACTTTGGATGCGGCCAAATTTTTTGGAGGTTTTTGCTTAAGCCTGGTTAGAGTTATAATCGCTTATTTTATCTCTCTTGTCATTGCCATTTTTTTTGCCCTTTTGGCAACCAGTTCAAAAACAGCTGAAAACATTTTTATACCAATCCTGGATGCCCTACAAAGTTTCCCCGCTTTTGCTCTGTTTCCACTTTTGATCGTCTGGTTTGGCAGAACAGCTCCAGTAATAATAATCATTCTCGTAATTGAAATGGTTTGGCCGATTTTGTTTACAGTTTTAACCGCCAAAAAGCAAATAAGAGAGGATTTAATTGAAGCAGCTTACGCATTTAATGTTAGAGGCTACAATTTTTTGAAATGGGTTATTTTTCCTTTAATTTTACCAGGTATTATAACTGGTTCGATTGTAGCTTGGGGTGAGGCATGGGAGACGGTTATCGCTGCCGAAATTATAGTTTCAATTTCAGGAGTCGGAACTTATCTATCTGTCATCGCCAATACTAATCCAAGGCAAATGATAATCGGAATCGGCTTACTTTTATTGCTTTTGTTCTTACTAAATAAATATATTTGGCTACCGTTTCTGAACAAAAGTACAAAATACCAACAAGAATGATTCTAAAAGTTGAAAACATTGCAAAAACTTTTGAAGTTGAGGGTCAGGAAATAAAAGCTCTTGGAAATATTAATTTTGAGGTGGAAAGGGGCGCATTCTTTTCAATAATCGGACCGTCAGGTTGTGGAAAATCAACCTTACTTCGCATTATTGCCGGACTTCTTACACCGGACAGCGGAAAGATTAAATGGGATGAAGAACCAAAAATCGGCTTTATTTTCCAAAGTTATGCCCTTTTTCCCCACCTTACAGTTTTTGAAAATATTGAAATAGGACTCAAAGCAACAGGAGTTCCAGAAGTCGAAAGTAGAAAACAGGTTCTAGAATTAATTGAGGAAGTCGGACTTTCCGGTAATGAGGGCAAACATCCCAAAGAACTTTCAGGTGGAATGAAACAGCGGGTCGGAATCGCTAGAGCTTTGGCAATTTCGCCAAACGTTCTTTTAATGGATGAGCCATTTGGTTCTTTGGACGAATTCACGGCCGAAGACTTGAGAAAGCTTCTTTTGGAACTTTGGGAAAAAAGAAAAATGACTGCAATTTTGGTCACTCACCTTATTTCCGAAGCATTGGAACTTTCAGACGAAATCGCTGTCCTTTCCGATAAACCAAGCGTTGTTAAGGGAATTGTTTTAAACAGATCTGAAAGACCGAGAAATTTGAGGTCGGAAAACTTCTTCAAAATGGAAGACCGCCTAAAAAACCTTATCGTCTCTAAAACCTAGAACTAAAACATACCTTATTGTTCTAATGTTCTTCTAGAATTTGAGAATTATTTAGAGAAGTTTAATTGCGGAATTAACTCTTTCAAGTGTTTTACTTTTCCCCAAAATCACCAGTGAGCCAAAAAGTGGAGGGGTGATATTTTTGCCTGAAATTGCAACCCGGATGGCCATAAAAAAGTCGATCATCTTCAATTTATTCTTCAAAACATAAGCTTTCAACTCTTTCTCCATTTTCCCCTCTTCCCAATCGCCTATTTTTGAAAGCTCTGCTTTTGCTTTTTCCAAATTAGCTTTTGCCATTTCCTTACCTCCAAATTTTTCCAAAAGTTCTTTTGAGACTTTTACATCCTGAAAGAAAAAATCGCTAAGTTTTTCAAAATCGGAAAGAGTCATAATCCGTTCTTTAACAAGGGGAATCAATTTTTCAATTTTGGCAAGATCGTATTTTTTGCCGTAAAATTCATTGATTCTTTTTGCCAAATCCTCACTGGAAATCTTCCTTATATATACCCCGTTAAACCAATTCAATTTATCAATATTAAAAACCGGGCTAGTCGGATTAACGCCGGCAAGATCAAATCTTTTCACCAGTTCTTCTTTTGAGAAAATCTCCTCGTCAGTTTTAGGATTCCAGCCCAGAAAAACCATGAAATTAACTAAGGCCTCAGATAAATACCCTTCAGCTATATACTCCGTAACTGGTTTTGCTCCATGACGTTTGGAGAGTTTTAAGCCGTCTGGTCCCAAGATTAATGGAAGATGTCCAAATTCCGGAGCGGGCCAGCCAAACGCTTTATATAAAAGAAGATGCAGAGGGGTTGAGGAAATCCATTCATCGCCCCTAAGAACATAGGAAATTTTCATCAGGTGGTCATCAACAACAACCGCTAAATGGTAAGTCGGAAACCCATCAGATTTTAAAATGACCCGATCGTCAAGAAGTTTATTTTCAAAAGAAATCTCATTATGAATTAAATCACACCATGAAGTTTTACCTTCCTTAGGAAACTTAAAACGAATTACCTTATCTTTTGAGGTTTTTAACTTTTCTTGGACTTCCGCCTTTGAAAGAGAAAGGCACTCGCCGTCATATCTTAGTGGTTGTCCTTTTTTTTGCTGATCAGCCCGCATCTTCTCCAACCGATCAGTCGAACAAAAACACCAATAGGCATAACCTTTTTCAACTAAATTTTTAGCGTACTTTTGATAAAGGTCTATACGTTTCGATTGGACGTAAGGACCAAATTTCCCGCCAATCTCTGGCCCCTCATCCGGCTCAAGGCCTAAAATTTGCAAACTTATTATTATTTCCTCAACCGCTTCTTTAACATATCTTTCGCGGTCAGTATCTTCAATTCGCAAAATGAATTTTCCACCATTGTGTTTTGCAAAGAGCCAATTAAAAAGTGTCGTCCGCAAAAAGCCTATATGAGGAATTCCAGTCGGCGAGGGAGCAGTTCTTACCCTAATTTCATCTCTTTTCTTGTCCATTCTGCCTTGAATTGTATCATCTTGGATTGTTATACTCAAACTAGACCTGCCCATAATGGCAACCCTTACTCAAACAGTCATTACAACCAGAAAATTAGTCCTTTGGGCAATTTTGTTCGGCGCCGGGCTAATTATTTTTTTGGTAATTTTTAATTATTCAAAATCAATTTATACAAAACTTTTTCCGCCCAAGCCAACCAACACCTCAGCTTTTGGTAAACTCCCCTATTTAGAAATTGAAAAAAATCCAACTGTTACCAGTTCCGAAGGATTTCTTTTTAAAATTGAAACGGCAAACAATAAACTGCCTGATCTTGGAAATTACGTAAATGTATATCCAATTGAAGAACCGACAATCAATCTTTGGACACTAGAAGATGCCAAAACAAAAGCAAAAAACCTGGGATTTCCAAAAGAACCCGAAAAATTGGACGAATTTAATTTTAAATGGACAGGGAGTTCGCCGATTTCAAAAACCCTCACATTTAACTTAAAAGAAAATTCTTATTCCTTAAATTCGAATTTTATCGATGATCCAGAAATTATTTTAAAACAAAAAATAATAGAAGATAAAGCAGCTATAGACAAAGCAAGAAATTTTCTGAAAATCTTAGGTTTTGAACAAAAAGAACTCGAGAAAACAAAAATTACAAGGCTTGCAATAAAAGATGGGGAACTTGAGGAAGTTCCTTCAAAAAGTGAGACATATCTAATAAGAGTCAGTTTCCAAAGAGCAGATATTGAAAAAAATCCTGTAATTTCATTGGACGAAAAAACAACAGAAGTATCAGTTTTATTAAATTCTTATGGAAATGATGTCCAAAATCAAGTAGTTGAAGCAAATGTATCTTTTTGGAATCCAGATTTAACAAAAGGTTCGCTTTATCCAATCAAAAGTTCAACCACCGCTTTTGAGGAATTAAAAAGCGGAAAGGCGCAAGTTTTATCAAAACCATATCCCCAAAGCCAGAATATTAAAATCCAACACATTTATCTTGCCTATTTTAATCCACCCAATTTTCAAAAGTACTTGCAACCAATAATCGTTTTTGATGGGGAGAATGGTTTCCGGGCAGTAGTTGAAGCAGTTCCCGCAAATTCAAAACAAAAATAAGCTATTTTGATTTTTTAATTTGAATCCCCAATTCTCTAAGCTGTATTTCATCAACTTCAGATGGAGCATCCATTACAGAAGTTCTTCCTCTTGAAGTCATTGGGAAAGCCTGGGTTTCCCTGATATCTTTTTCACCCGTTAAGGTCATCAACCACCTTTCGATTCCACAAGCAATTCCACCGTGGGGAGGAGCACCATAATCAAAAGCCTCAAGCATATGGCCGAATTTTTCTCCGATTTCTTCTTTTTTATAGCCCAAAACCTCAAAAACTTTTTCCAATATTTTTGGGTTATGGCTTCTAATACTTCCGCCACCAATCTCTGCTCCATTACAGACTAGATCGTATTGACTGGTTAAAACTCCTTCAACTTTCCTCTCCATTAATTTTTTCTCATCGGCAGGTACTGGGGCAGAAAACGGATTATGAGTATAGGTCCATTTTCCCTCGGGAGTTTTTTCAAAAAACGGAAAGTCGACAACCCACGCAAAAGCCAAAACGTTTTCTTTCTTCTCTTTCTCACTCCTCAAATCGAATTTGTCAGCACCAAACTTTTTCATCGCTTCAGAATAGGCAAATACAGGAAACGGTTTTTTCAAAATTTTGGCGCCTAATTTTTCAAAAACGTAAATCGCCATACTTTCAGTTAATTTCATCACATCCTCACGTTTAACAAAACTCATTTCCAAATCAATTTGGGTATGTTCAAAAGTTCTATCGGACCGCAAATCCTCATCGCGAAGACAGCGGGCTATCTGAAAATATTTTTCAAAACCGGCAATCATCAAAAGTTGCTTATACTGTTGGGGCGACTGCGGTAGAGCATAAAACTCCCCTTTTTGTAGTCGGGAAGGAACTATAAAATCACGGGATCCTTCGGGAGTCGATTTTGTAAGGATTGGCGTCTCGATTTCCAAAAAACCTTCCGATAACAGAAATTCCCGGGTATATCCTACAAGATCTGACCGCAACTTTATCATCTTTGCAAGACGAGCCCTTCGAAGATCCAAATAACGGTACTTAAGCCTTACTTCCTCTTCAATCTCGTGACCATCAGTGTCAATTGGAAAAGGCAAGGTTTTTGATTTCCCTAAAATTTTAAACCCTTTAGCTTTAACTTCAATTTCCCCAGTCTCAATTTTTTTATTGATTAAATTTTCAGGGCGTTTTTTAACTTCGCCTTCAACTTCCAAAACAAATTCATTTCCCAACTCTTTTGCTTCTGGACCAAATACCACCTGAACCAATCCAGAAATATCACGAAGATCAACAAAAATTAATTTACCATGGTCACGACGTGTTTGAACCCAACCATAAATTGTCACTATCTGGCCAACTTTTTTAGCGGTATCTAAAATTTTAGTTCGCTCCATGCCTAAAATCATACACTAAAGCAGGTTATTCTTTCAATTGGTGACGGATTCTTGCTCTGGCGGATGAGGTAACAACAAAATTTAACCAATCTTGATTTGGTTTTTTTGGATTTTTAGAAGTTATAATCTCCACAATTTCACCATTTTTCAATTTATAATCTAAATGTTTCATTTTTCCATCAACTTTTGAACCAGAACAGCGGTCACCAATTTCAGTATGCAGAGCATAGGCAAAGTCAACTGGAGTTGCACCAACAGGCAAATCAACTACGTCGCCTTTTGGAGTTAAAGCAAAAATCCGGTCGGAAAAGACATCAATTTTAAGGGATCTTAAGAATTCCTCACTGCCTGAAATTTCTTTTTGCCAACTATTCAGTTGCCTAACCCAATTTAATTTTTCCCCAACTGTGAAACCTAAACTAATTTTTTTCTCATCCTCTTTTACCTTACTTTCCGAATAAAGCCAATGGGCACAAATACCGAATTCCGCTTCATCGTGCATTTTTTGGGTTCTTATTTGAACTTCAAAAAGATGTCCTGCCGGGCCAAAGACAGTAGTATGCAAAGATCTGTAACCGTTAGCTTTTGGAGTAGCAATAAAGTCAAAAAACCTATCAGGGAGTGGCCGCCAAAGTTTGTGAATAATCCCCAAAACTTGATAAGCCTCCTCGACTGTCTCAACAATTATTCTCAAAGCCATAAGATCATAGATTTTAGTCAAGTCATTTGATATTTCCGGCCGTTGAAGTTTTCTCCATAGACTATAAATATGTTTAGCCCGGCCAGAAATTTGAGATTTAATCTTGGCTTTTTCAAGTTCAATTCTTAAAACTGTTTTAACTTTAAGAATGAACTTATCCAATTCACGATATCGTGACAAGGAAAGTCTTTTAACTTTTTCGTACTCTTTAGGATAAACATAAGGAAACGCCAAATCTTCGAATTGGCCTTTCATCTCACCCATTCCTAAGCGATAAGCAAGAGGTGCAAAAATTTCCAAAGTTTCTTTAGCGATTCTGATTTGTTTATCCTGAGGTAAAAAATTCAGGGTTTTTAGATTCTCTAACCGGTCGGCAAGCTTTACTAAAACTACCCTAATATCATGAGCTGCCGACAAAAACATCTTGCGCAAATTTTCAACATATTTATCCTGGGAAGACTCATAAAATTTAATTGTTGAAAGTTGGTTAATCGTATCAATGAAATCGGCAAAATCTTTCCCAAATTCTTTTTCTAAATCACTTCGCTGGGCTGCTGTTTCTTCTAAAACCTCATGCAAAATCGCACCCGACAAAGTAAAAGCATCGTAAACTCCAAAAGACAAAAGGCAATTTGCAACTGAAATCAAATAACCTACTTCTTCCTCTCCCGAAAGCCTTTTCGCGTCTCCATAAGAAATTTCAGCAAACTCAATCGCCTTATTAAGAAGTTTTTTATCGATAGAAATTTTTCTATCTTCAATCCTTTGGAATAAATCTTCTTTTTTCATTTGGAATCCTGAGACTGCCTAAAATCCTTTACCTTTAATTGTAAAGATTTTACTTTTTGGTATTCGTTTGGCTCTATAGTATATACCAAATCTATTTTTTCAAAAGGACGAAGTTCTTCACCCTTTTGAGCCTGACCAAAAGCAATAGCATTTAATCCTTCTAAAGTTAGTCTTAAATGGGTCTGATCTTGACCAACTGTTTTTAGATCGGAAATTAAAGCGTTTTTTGTCAAAAATTGGGGTTGGGGATTTCCTACTCCAAAGGGAGAAAACTTTTCAAGAGTCTGCCAAAGATCTCCCTGAATATTTGCAATTCCCAATTCACAGTCAATCTCTAAAATCCTGCCTTTTTCGAAATCTTTTAAATCTATCTTTTCAAGCCGCTTCTGTAATTGAATAATTTTTTTGGTTTCAATAGTAAAGCCCGCAGCCATCGGATGGCCACCTACTTCTACCAAAAGATCAGAAAAAGACCGTAGGGTCTCAATCATATTAAAATTACCGACTGATCTTGCAGACCCCCGGGAAAATTTATCCCCGGAAGAAATAACGATCATCGGCCGACCAGCCTCTTCAACCATCCTTGAAGCGATAAGGCCGATTATTCCCTCATGCCATTTTTGAGAAACCAAAATTCCTATACTTCTTCCGTTTATACAAAAACTTCTCGCTTCTATAATCGCTTCTTCAAGCATCCCCTGCCGTAGGGAATTGGTTTCAAAAAGTTCGCCAGAAAGTTTCATTGCCTGATTAGGATCTTTGGTGCAAAGAAGCCTTAAGGACAAAATTGCATTCCCCACTCTTCCGGCAGCATTAATCTTCGGAACCAGGGTGTGGGAAATATCCCTCTCCGAGATTTTGCCTAATATAAGGTTGGTTTTGGAAATTAGTGCTAAAATTCCTGACCTTTTGGTCTTATTTAATTTTTCAAGCCCAAATTTTACGATTGCTCGGTTATAATTTTTAAGCGGTACTAAATCACCTACAGTTGCAAGAGCAGCAAGCTCCAATTTATTTTCAATTATCTTATCCTGAATTTTGAAACTCTTGCCAATTTCATAAGCAAAGCGGAGCGCTACCCCCGCGCCGCACAGGTCAGTTGAGTGAATTATAGAAAAAGCCAATGGAAGTTTTTTTGGTTTTTCGTGATGGTCAGTTACAATAATGTCCACCCCAAGTTTTTTTGCAAACTCAATTTCTTTTTGGGCGCTTATTCCATGATCAACTGTTATAACTAAACTAACACCTTCCCCTGCCATCTTTTCCAAAGCCTGGCAATTTAGACCGTAACCCTCTTTAATCCGATCCGGCACATAAGGCAGGACATCCATTTTAAGTTCGTAAAGTGTTTCCCAGAGGATTGCACAAGCACAAAGTCCGTCGGCGTCGTAATCGGAAAAAACGACTACTTTTTCTTCCCTTTCTTTAGCTTTCAGAACTCGATTAACTCCTTTTTCTAAACCGGAAATTTTAAGACTTAAGAAACCGTCCAAATCCGGTTCAAAAAAATTCTTTACCTCCCCAGGTTTTACAATCTTACGATTTAAAAGGAGAACTCTTGCGATTTCCTCAGGGTCAGTTTTTTCTTGAAATTTCTTTGCTGATAAAAGCTTCCAAACGTAGTCCATAAAGTGAAAAAGGAAAGTTTTTGCTTTATAATTATATACCAAGTAGTAAATTTAAAAATGATCAAAAAACTCCAAAACCTTATTTTCCAAATCGGCAAAAAATTTGAAAAAGCGGGTTTTGAAATTTACGTAGTTGGTGGTTCAGTCCGCGATCTTTTAACAGAAAAGACTCCAAAAGATTGGGACTTTGCGACAAATGCCAAACCCCAAGATATTCAAAAAATTTTCCCTGAAAGTTTTTACGATAACCGATTCGGAACAGTTGGAATTGCTGGAAAAAAATTCGGAAAAGATTGGGAAGGGCAAGTTTTTGAAATTACAACCTTCAGAAAAGAATCCGGCTATTCCGACCGGCGCCACCCAGACATCGTTAAATTCGCCAAAACTCTAAAAGAAGATCTGGCAAGGCGGGATTTTACAATTAACGCAATGGCCTTGCCAATAGACTACGGACTACAGATTACAGACTACAGAAAAAAAATAATTGATCCGTTTGGTGGGCAGGAAGATTTGAAAAATAAAATAATCCGGGCAGTCGGTAACCCAAACCTAAGATTTGCCGAGGACGCCCTAAGAATGATAAGAGCAGTCCGACTGGCAACCCAACTTAAGTTCCAAATCGCCCCAAATACTCATCAGGCAATAAAAGAAAATTCTCAATTAATCAAAAAAATATCTGGTGAAAGAATTAGGGACGAACTTTTAAAAATTTTGTCAACTGAATATCCTACTGACGGTTTTTGGCTTCTTCGAAACTGCGGGTTATTGTCCGAGATTTTACCCGAAGTCGAAAAGGGATTTGAAGTTGAACAAAAAACAATCGGAAGACATCATATTTATGATGTTGGAACGCATTCATTTAAATCCCTTGAAGCTTGCCCCTCAAAAGATCCTTTTGTTAGATTTGCTGCACTTTTACATGACGTTGGAAAACCAGCATCCGTCGGACGGGATGAAAAAGGGACAATAACTTTTTACAATCATGAAGTAATAGGCGCCCATATCGTTCGGTCGATTGCCGAAAGGCTTCATCTCTCAAAAGTTGATCGGGAGAAACTGGTAACTTTAGTTAGGTGGCACCAGTTTTCAGTTGATGAAGCGACAACACCAGCTGCGGTTCGCCGGTTTATAAGAAGGGTTGGTGTTGAAAATATCAAAGACATAGTAGATGTTCGGGTTGCTGACCGGTTGGGCGGTGGATTGACAGAAGCAACTTCCTGGAGACTCCGAAGATTTATGAAGATGGTTAAAGAAGAACTTCACCCTCCTTTTTCTGTTACTGATCTTGCAGTTGACGGCCAAGATGTAATGAGAATTTTGCAAATTCCGCCAGGGCCAGAGGTTGGAAAAATTTTGCAGGAAATTTTTGATGAAATTGAAGAAGGGGAAGAAAAAAACGATCGAAAAGTACTTCTTAAAAGGCTCGGGGAAATTAAAAAGGTAAAAAAATAACTTGTTAGGTAGTTCTTCTTAAAATACATTACTCCTTTTAATAAAAGGGGCAGTGTAGAAAAAATTTACAGATATTTCGGAGATTAATTACTTCTTCTTCTTTTTCTTTTTCTTGGCCACTCTACTCACCACCTTATTTATATAATTTTAAAAGATTAGAACATTTTCATCAATACTTATTTTTCCCTGCTATAAAGACCAATGAGTTCGGAGCGAGCAATAATATGATTTTCAATCATCTTCTCTAAATCGCTCCTTTTCGATCCTGAAGGTAAATCAATCTTGGAATCTAGCGCAAAGAGTTTGAAAAAATAACGATGGGTTCCCGACGGTGGGCAAGGACCGACGTATCCAATTTTTCCGGCATCAGAATTTCCTTGAATGGCACCACTAGGAACACTATTTTCAGAAATCCCTGATGATTTTGAGTCAATATTCCAAAGAGTCCAATGGGTAAAAGTGCCGGAGGGAGCATCAGGATCATCAACAATTAAAGTCAAACTTTGGGCATCTTTGGGAACATCCGAGAAAGTAAGCGAAGGATTAATTCCATCGCCATCACAGCTGTACTTTTTTGGAATCGTCTGGTTATTTTCAAAATCTGTACTTTGAATTCTCATAGTATTAGATACTGGTACCTGGTTTTGTTCAATCCTCTCCGGTTTACTTTGCCTTGATAAAAAAATTAGAACTGTACTGATAGCAACCAACAAAATAATAACACCAAAAGTCAAAAAAATTCTAGATCTCATCGGATTAAAATTCGGTTAATACAAAAAAACCCAAGTTTATCGATTTCTTCTTCGCTCAATTAAATTCTGCCAGACAACTAAAACTTGGGCGGCATTAAAAATTGAAGAATAGGTTCCGGAAATTATTCCAATCAAAAGCGCTGTCACAAACCACCTAATGCTTTCACCACCAAAAAGCAAAAGGGCCGAAAGTACAAAAACGACAGTTAAAGACGTTGACAAAGATCTGGCTAAAGTTTGAAGAATTGACTCATTGACAGCAACCGGAAACGTCAATTCTGAATGCTTTATTAAATTTTCCCGAATCCTATCAAAGACAACAATCGTATCGTGAACTGAAAATCCGATGACGGTTAAAACTGCAGTGACAAAAAGCGAGTCAACTTCAGCTCCAAAAAAGTGACCCAAAATTGCAAAAATTCCAACCACTACTAAAACATCATGAATTAGCGCTATAATAGCGCTAACTCCAAATCGAAAAGAAGAATATCTTTTTGGAACCTGACGAAAAGCCCAGGTTATATAGATTATTATCGCAAGCATTGCCAAACCAACAGCTTTAAAAGCATTTTCGGTTAGCTCTTTTGAAATTGCCGGCCCTACTGTTTCAAATCTCGCCTCTTTAACCTCGCCGAATTTTTGCCCCAAAACATCCCTTATTTCCTTATTTTTTGCCTGGTCAATTCCTTTTGAACGGATAAGGTAATTTTTGGCACCAGTTTGTTGAATTGAATAAACTTCAACTCCTTTTTCAACTAAAACTTGTCTAACTCCTTCCGTTTTTGGTAAATTCGAAAAATCCAATTCCCATAAAGTCCCACCAGTAAAATCAATCCCTAATCTCAACCCCCAAAGAAAAAGAGCAATCACGCCAGGGATAATTACCAACGCTGAAAAGGCAAAAAACCAGTTTCTTTTTCCTACAACGTCATACATCTTTATTTTCCTTTCGCTTTTTTAAATTCCAAAATCAACTCCGACTTCGTTTGTTCAACAACTTCCAAAACTTTTGTTTCGATTCCTGGAAGTTTCTTAATAATAAATTTTTCCGATTTTTCTTCATCTTTTAAAAGAACTTTCATAAATTCTTCTTTATCTTTCTCTTCAAGTTGACCTAAAATATGATCCAAAATTTTGGTTTGAAAAATATCGGTTATCAAAAGCCAAATTTTTTCCTGTTGAGAATGATCTAATTTTTCAACTCCAAATTCTTCTAAAATTCTCTGTTTATTGACCTTTATTAAACTCACTTTTTACCTCCTTGAGCAATTAAATAATAACTTTGAGAATCGATTGGTCCTAATGGTATTTTACCCTCTGGATCATCAACAAAAAGGATTACTACCTCACCCATTGTTGAAGTGTTATAAAACCCCAGAGAATCCATAACTTCCGGTGAACCACCGAAATGTTTACCTGTCCAAGGAGCCGGGCCGGCATCAGCAATATCTCCAACTACTCCTTTCCCATTTTGGGGATTGTACACTAATACTTTACGGAATTTATACCAATCTTTCATATTTCCCCAATTTGAATTCCAACCGGGAATCATAAACGTTTGGATAACAACGTAATATTTTTCTTTCTCAACTAAATCCGGAGTTAACTGATCTTTATCTTGGACAAAATATCCCCAAGCTCCTGGATGAGGAGCCATCCCTACATCTAGATATTTTTGATCTTCTCCACTTTTCATTTGATCATAAATAGTATCGCCTGGATAACGAAATAAATGCTGCTCAAGACCTATAACTCCAATCGTTCTAGTAAGCCTATGCCCATCTAACACATTTGTTACAGGCAAATTTGTAAGTTCTCCAATGGTTTTTGCAACCAAATTTTCATCAGCTTGGTTTGGAACTTGCCCCCAATGGTCTAAGGTCTGACGAAGGTTAAAAAATAGATCATTTTTTTCAACTAAAGATGTCTGTTCTTGTTTTTGGGTTGAAATTTGCGGGACTGAAGCCGCAGCAATTGGAAGGGCGGATGCACCCATAATCACCGCCGTCACTGTCCCAGTGGTTATATACTTTGCGATCTGGGTCTGCAATTTAGCCGGATCAAGTCCCTGATTTTTAAGCCATTTTAAAGCTCTCTTATGGTGTTTTCGAAATTGCTTTTTGGCCTGTTTTTGATTCTTCTCTAAAATCTCAAAAAGTGATTCAAACAAATTTTTTTCAACTTCGACTTTTGGTAATTCCGATTTCATTTCAGAACTTTCCATCCTATTTACGGTAAATTAACCTCAAAAAAGTCCTTGTTATTGTAATTGCCGAAAACATCGAGACTAAAATTCCAATCGCCAAAGTTACTGCAAAACCCCTAACAATCCCCGATCCAAACCAATAAAGAATTCCACAAGTTATAAGTGATGAGATATTTGAATCGCGGATTGAGGACCAGGCTCGGGAAAATCCTAACTCCAACGCCTTCTTTTTTTCCTCTCCCCAACGGATTTCTTCCTTCATCCTTTCAAAAATCAAGATATTGGCGTCTACTGCCATACCGATTGAAAGAATAAAGCCCGCAATTCCGGCCAACGTTAAAGTAATTGGGGCTGCTTTAAAAATTGCGAAAACTAAAAAGGTATAAATAAGGAGAGCAAGATCAGCCAAAATTCCTAAAATCCCGTATGAGAAAACCATAAATGTTGCCACAATCCCCAAACCAATTGCCCCGGCAATAAAGCTTTTCTGAATAGAGGTTGATCCCAAAGTCGGACCAATATTTTCTTGCTGAATAACTTTTATTGGAACAGGCAATGCTCCGGCATTTAACTGAATCGCTAAATTTTTTGTTTCATCAGTTGTAAATTTCCCACTTATTGAAGCTTTTCCTCCGGCAATTACCTCGTTAACCTTAGGATCAGAAATTACCTGGTTATCAAGCATAATCAAAACTGGTTTTCCTACATTTCTTTTAGTTATTTCCTCGAACTTTTTGGCACCATCGGGAGTAAATTCAATTTCTACTTCCGGCTGGCCGGTTTGCGGACTAAATCCAGGCTTGGCAATTTTCAAATCTTTTCCCGAAAGATTAGTTTTTTGCCACTGATCCAAAAATGACGATGGAGAAGCGGTTTTTGTCGAAAGTTGAGCAGAAGAAGTTGCTTTTCCTTCCCAAAACTCAAGTTTTGCCGTCTCTCCAATTAATTTAACCGCTTCATCAACATTAGTAACTCCTGGAAGTTCAACAATAATTCGCCAATCACTGCCGACTTTCGACGTCTGGACGACTGGTTCTGAAACTCCAAATAAATTTACCCGATTTTCAACTATATTTTTAGCAGATTCCAAAGCATCAGCTCGATTTTCCGAAGCAATTTCCGACATATCAGCCTGAAGGACTAAATGAGCTCCTCCTTTAAGGTCAAGACCAAGTTTTGGTTCTAAATCCCGCTGGGGAAAACTTGGATGAACCAAAATTTTATCAAACCTCAAAGGACCTAGAGAAAATTTAATTGGGATTTTTGGAAGGTCAATAATAACCGTCCCAACAGTCAGAAGAACAATTAGCCACAAAACTAATCTTGGTTTCATCGGCTCCTATTATTACATGAGCCGACTGCTGAGGCAAGCTTAAAATTTAAACTTTTGTACCACACCTTGGACAAAAACTGTCTCCAGATACAACTTTTACTCCACATTTGGGACAAAATCCTTCATTTTGTTTGGCAACTATTTTTTCAGTTGGTGCCAATTTTAGTTTTTCTTCCAATTGGTCAATCTTTTCATCTCTTAGAATAAAGAAATGGTAAACAAAAACCGACACTGAAACTAACCCGTAACCTAATGGCGCACCTAATTCCATAAAAGTAATACCAGTTGCTCCCAGTAGAAAACTCAAAATCACATACAAAAGCCAAATCCCAAAAATCAAGACCAGAAGAGCGCTAATCCCAGAAACTATATACAAATATGCCCTAAAAGTCCGAAAGGTGAGTTTCTGCTCATGCACATCAGTCATCTTTTGAAGTTGATCCTGGATATGAAACCAATGCAAGATCCAAATCGGAAATGCTACAATTACTGTCGCTAACCTGAAACTGACTGACCTGACAAAAGAATCTTGTCCGCCGTAATAATAACTTGAAGAGCTAACGACACCTCCTCCAAGCCAATCATGAGCAATAAGTATCCTAATTAAATCAGCAACCCCAAAAAACAAAACTCCAAGCGAAATCAAACTGATTAGAAAAAAATAGCCTCTTTTTGCTCCATGAGCCATAAACCACTCACCTCCTTCCGTTTTTTCATTTCTAATCTCTTCACCTCTCAAAATCAGATATAAGAACAAGCCTACGACTGAAGTAAAAAATCCTAAAATCGCCCAAAGCTGGCTTTTACCGTGTTTGGGTGCATCGTTATATATGTAGATAGCAATTGACAAAGGAACAACAAACCAAAGCAAAAACCAAAAAAGAAGAAGACCTGAAGACGCAAACCAATAAAAAGGAGAATAACTCACCTTACCTCCAAATCTGAAATTTTTGCTTTCCTACGCCTTCTTAAAAGAAGCCAAGTAACAAAACCAATATCTACTACCAAAAACAAAACTATTATTCCCAAGAATCGAATAATGTTTGTGTCAACAGAATTATCAGCGTTAACCGGGTTATTGTTGTCAGCATTTCTTAAAATTAAATCATCAGCCATGGCAGCTGTGGACATTGTCCGGGAAAGTTTAGTTAAGTAGAATTTGTCTTTTGGTTCCTTCCAAGGTTTACTTGTATCCGGAGCAAAAGCTAACTTTTTAATTTTCGCTGGTGTTACCCAAGAGGCATACGCAGTCGTAAATCCAGGCAGCTCTTTTTTGTTCTTGTCAAAAACGTAAAGCTGGATAGTTACATTTCTTGAATAATCCTGCCTCGTATAGTCAGAACTTGCAATAGTTTGGCCGATTGCTCTAGGATCAAAATCAGTAGCTCCTGCACCTTCCTCAATTTGAACAGCATCCCAATATATTTTTTGTCCCAAACCCACATTTTCTACTAACAGACGGATATTTTCTCCCGTACCGGCATAAAAAGATTGTGATATCCTTTCCCAGTTTTTAGAGAGGTTTGTTTTAGAGGAATCCTTATACAAAGTTGTCCCAGGGGAAGTAGATATATATGCTTCTCCTTCAATTTGGTCTGCCCTTACTGACGCAGAAATGGTATATTGCTTACCTTTTTGTAAGGTTACATATTTTGTTAGTCCGACAGGAGATGTACTTCCAATTTCACCATATATAGTGATTTGATAAGAATAATCCCCGTGGACAGGGTTATTGGGTTCGGGATTACCACTAAAATTTTTCGACAAAGTACCTAACCTTTGATCATAATTCTTATTATAATCATAATATTCGTACCATCCTTCTGTACTATTTTCGAAACTGTAAGCTATTTTATTGGAACTTGAATTATTATTTTCTGTTGCCAGCCCGGAAATTTTTAGAGGATAAACTATTTGGTCAGATTTGAAAGTTAATTGAATTGGCGAAGCATGACCTAATTCAAGATAGGAACTGGCTGAAGAAAGGGCACTTGAATCAACTTTGGCAATCGAAAAATACCAATCTTTATCAATATAACCTTTCAGAAGATATTCCTTATCGGCAGGATATGGATAATCGTTTTTCTCAAGCCATTTCGTTAAACCATTGGTATCTTTCGCTTTAAGAACTGTAATGTCAAAAATTCCAACTTTGGTTGTTTGAATGATAGTTGGTGTGTTATCCTCGGCTTTTGGCACTCCTAATCCTTGTGGCGGAGCTCCTAAAAGTGGTAACGGTTCTGTCTGGTACTTAGGTATGGTCAAGTCATCCAAAGCGGTGAAGAGTTCATCAGAAGCCTGAGATACTTGCGGCTCCTGGGGCGTTGGCACAAGCCAGCCAAAATTTTCAGCTTTGCCTTGAAAGGTTGTTGATAGAATTAAAGTCTCATTGCCATTCTCATACCAAATTACGGCTTTCTGCCCAGTCTCGTAAATTGAGGTATTAGGTGGAGGAATTATCATCCCGTCTGCAAAAACAGGTAATACCGAGGGCAACAGGAGTGAGAATGCAAAAAAGAGAGCTATAAAAGTTTTTTTCATTCTAGATACTTTAAGTGTATTCGGAATTTAGGAATCAAGTCAAATCTTAAAGGTTTCGAAGCAATTCTTCTTCATCACCCAAAAGCATCAAGTTTGAGCGCGAAAGAATCGAGACTACAAAAGGGTCTTTTCTCCTCTTTCGAAAATTAAATTCTTCTTCTGACATCACAGTATAATTTATTTCCCGTCCTTTTTTTGCTTCCTCATCTTTAACAATCGCCGCCAATTGAGGCAAAATCACGTTACCGACAACAAAAAGGTCAACGTCATCCGACCGTGTTTCTTTCCCTAATATATAATGACCGGCAATCATCGCATACTTAACCCTTCCGAGTTTATTCCTGTTTTTGACAATATCCCCACCAAGATCTTTTGTTTTGTGAATCATTGACATAAGGTCTTGATAAAAAATATAGTCTTTCTTAAATCCAAAAAATTTCCGGTTTGCCCTCCATTCGGATTCAACCATCCCTGCCTTCTCCATATGAGCAAGTTCCCTCCGGACAGCATTGATTTCCTCACCGACTCGTCTGACTATTTCCCGAACATGAAAAATTTGACCAGGGTTAGTCATAAAAAGTTGTAATATTTTTACCCTGACTTTTGAGATAAAAAGATCAGAAAGCATACTTAACTCCTTTTCTGGGCAGGAGTTTTTTAATATTTAACGGCTGCACCTGTGGGCACGGTCTGAATCCAAATTTGCCCACGGTTTAATTCGATTTCAGCACCATTTGAATCAAAAAATCTAGTCTTTGATGTCTGATCGGCTTTCTTCCAGATGACTTTCAGGGATTTTCCATCCTGGAAAATCACAGCATCGCCAGAACCGGTAGTTTTGTACAAAAGCCGTGCATTATCTCCGGTTTGAGTTTCTTTTTCAAATTGAACAATAACTACCTTAGGCGCAATATCCTCATCGGTTAATGGATCTTTTTCTGTCCCTTTTTGATTCCGTTTATAAGTGTTTGTGGTCTTGTCATAGTTCCATTCGACCGTATAATCGTTATCCTGATTCCAAAAATTTACTTTGACTTGGAGAGAACCCGGCCTCTGATCTTGAGCAGCATCTTCTTTAAAGTTCCAACTTGAAAAAGTATCGCTCCATAACTTCCCATCAGGATCTTTCTCTGTAAAACCACGCTTCGCTGCGGCTTCCCAAAGCTTCTGAGTTGATGAAATTACATTATGAGGAGCAAATCTTTCTGCAATACGGAGATAAGTGGGAGCACCCAAAGTACCCAAGTTATCCAAATCGTTTTGATTTATCCATCCCTCTCTCCTTAAGAACCCCAAAGCATCCTGGGGAGTCGGACTATCAGTATTTGCACCCCCAACGTGGGAAAGTAGGGGTCTAATTCCATATTCTGAAAGCCAATCTATAAAATACATCCTGACACTTCTAATTGGCAGCAGTTCTCCTGCATCCTGACAAAGAAAAACTGCCATAAATCGGGTTATTCCACCTTCGGCAACTGCTTCATAGACAACGTCAGCGCGCGATAAGCCATACACCGGTCTGCCCTCAGTTGAATTTTCAATCATGACACCCAAAGGTCTTCTTTTTTCCCAAGCTTGCCTCATTTCTACAGAATATTTAGCTCCATTTAAAGGACAAACCTCTTCGCCAGCTGTTGGTTTTGATGTTTTGTCTTTTTCTGCAAGTGGAGAAGCAACCACCTCTTCTTTATTCAAATAGGCAAGCGCCGAAAAAGTAACGACAGCCGACAAAGCGAAAAAAAAGACAAAAATTAAAACTCCTAAAACTATAGTTTTTTTTGAACCTGTAATTTTCATTTTTTGTTTTTGGCTTTAGTAACAGCTTCCTCTTCCTCTTTTGAAAATTGATATTTTTCCACCTGACCGGCTTTAACCGGCTTGGCATAAATCCGAGAATAATCTCTCGAGTGAAGGTTTGAGATTACTACACCGTCGTTATTCTCATCCAAAATGGCAACCGCAAAACTTTGGTCACCGCCTTGGTCTGAAAAGGGATTAAACCTAACCAAGGAAAACTTCTGTAAATGCAACCGATTTTTGTGAATAATTTCAACGATTGCCTTTTCAATTTTCTCAAATTTTTTATCACTTAAGCCGATTTTTTGGGAAATTTCTGTCAAAATACTGGTTAAATCTTTTTCTTTGGCGCCACGGGTTAGTTTATTATAATGATTAATTGCCTGAAATATAAAAAAGCTTAAAACACCAAGCCAAAGCCCAAAAAGAATCAAGACTAATGATAAATTGTCGACAAAAAATTTGTTCAAAGAGACCATAAGCTGTTAAAGTTCAAAAACTTGAATAAATTTTATACTCTTTTAGAGTTTTATCATAACTTACATAAAACTTTCAAGACCCACTTTGACAAATTGTTTATAATATTAGTAATGAGAAAAACTAGAAAACAAAAAGCTGAAAGTAATATCCGTCGGGAAAAATTTTTGTATTCCTTGGAAAAGCTAAACTTAAAAGAAACAACAGAAAAAAATCAGCAAAAAGAATCAGCTTTCAAAAAAGAGGAAATTGTTGAGACGTCAACAAGCCACGCTTTGCCTCGCGAAGATTATTCATATTTGAGGAGGGATCTGACAAGAATTCTTATCTTTTGCGCTTTTGCTCTTGGTATCCAAATCGTCCTACACTTGACATTGCTTTGAGGACTGTGTTATTCTTAGCCTCGTTTAGCCTCGATATGAAGCTAAAACAAAAATTCTCCTTTGAGAGGAGGTGAAACTTCAAAAAATATGACTAGCATGTACTGTGTTAAATGCCGCGCAAAGAAAGAAGACCCAAACGCTGTAGGTGTCACCATGAAGAACGGGAAACCAGCTATGAAAGGAACTTGTCCAACTTGCGGTACCAAAATGTTCAAAATCGGCGCGAAATAATTTTTGTCGCCACAACTTGAAAAACCTCGAACAGCTTTTTAAATGTAAACGTCGAGGTTTTTCTTTTGGGTCAAACTAGTTAAAAGCGCAGCTGAAATTTTACAAACCAGAAGATTTAGCTTGTTTGAGAATGTCAGGAGGAAGTTTGGGAAAATTCTAAAACCTTTTGTTTTCTCTCTTCTGCCGAAAGATTGCTTACAATTCCCGGTCCGCCGATACATCCTCCTTCGCAGAATAAAATATCCAATAGCCTAATTTTCGGGTTTGCGTCAAAGTTTTTAATTGCCGCAACACAATTTTCCCAACCAGAAACTATTTGAACTTCACCTTCCGGCATGCTATCAAAAACTCCGCTTGTATGAGCAAGCCCCCCGTCGACGGGGTAAATCCTTGTTGATCTTTCCTCAAGATCAAATTTGTCGGAAGGATTTCCAGCCTCTTGCGGATTGACGTTTAAATTTTCAAAAACTTTAAGAAGCTCTGCATAGGTAACAACCAAAATATTAAGATCCGGATAATCTTCATTTGCTTCAAGTTTCTTGACAATGCATGGCCCAACAAAAACAGGCTGCGAACCGGGATAAGTTTGGTAAACAATTTTTGCAGTTGCAACCATTGGAGAATCAACATCATGAGTCAAATATTTTGAAAACTCGGGCATTTGAGAGCGAATACTTCTAACAACAGTAGGACAAGGACTAGTAATATACCTTACCCCAGGATTGTTTTTCAAAAGGTCCAAAAGTTCTTCATTTGTTTTTTTCGCTCCAACTGCTACCTCGACCACATTCAAAAAGCCAAGTTTCTTTAAATGTGTAATAATGGCCGGGTAGGGAAAAACGATCGGAAAAGAAGGCGCAACCATTGCAACCAACTTGGCTTTCTCTTTTAATAGTTGAGTTAGTTTATCTGCTTCGTTCATCCAAAATCCTCAAAATCAAAAACACTAATGATCCTCCTGAAAGAGCAGTTAAAAGCTGTATCATTCCCATCGAAGTCAGAAAAAGTTGGGGCACTATACTTAGCCTAAAAAATACCAAGGCCGAAATGTATAAAACTAAGGTTTTTAAAGAAGCGCTTGCGATTACCTTTACTGGCAAAATTCCACCCACTGACCTGAAAATCTTGATAAGCACTATATTCCCAATCCAAACAAAAGGCAGAAAATAAAATAAAAATGGAGTGAACTTTCCAAACAAAACCCCGTGGATTAAAGCCCCAAGACTAGGAAGAGCAGCAACTGCCCACAAAAACTTTTGATCTGATTTTCTTGCCGAGTAAAATAATATACCGTTAACCAAAGTTCCAACCAGAATTTGCGGACCCGCAAGACAAAATGGAATTGCAAAAATAGCTACCGGTGCCAAAATTTGAGAAAAGAGGATAGTTCGACTAATGGAAATTATTTTTGTATACATCTTCTATAGTTTAGCATAAAGTTAAAAAGTTGGGAAAAATGAAACAAAGCTTTTTTATGGGAAAAAATCTTCAGCTATTTTTAAAATAAAACTTTTATTTTTCACCCGTTTAAATTATCATATCCATAACTTATGTTTAAAAAAATTTCTCAAAATCCGATTTTTTGGGGGCTTTTGATCTTTTTTGCAGCAGGTTTTTTTAGACTTTTATTTCTTAATCTAATTGAGTTCAAATCTGACGAAGCATTATTTTTTTCCCAAATCGTAAATTTCTACTATCACCCTACTATTATCCAAAGAGGAATTATTACCAGTTTAGGCACTTATAGTTTCCCATTATTTACTTATATCTCGATAATCCTTAGTGCAATTATAAGAAACCCCCAATTCTTGACCTTATTAATCGCCTTAATTAATACTTTCACAGTCGTAATATTTTATTTCGTTGTAAAAAGAATTTTTGGCAGTACAACAGCCATTTTTGCCTCACTTATTTTAGCTTTCCTCCCATGGGGAATCATTTTTTCTCGAAAAATATGGCCTCAAGATTTACTGCTAATACTTCTTATCCCTTTACTTTACCTACTAAACCGTTTAATTTTGGATAAAAATCAAAAATTCAATTTCCTAATTTTTCTAATTTTTGCTCTAGTCATTCAACTTCACAGCTCAGGAATTTTTTTATTTGCTGCAACGATAACTATTTTGTTAATTTTTAGGATCAAACTTAATTTAAAAAGTGCTATCTTAGGAATTATTGCAGGATCGGTAACAGCAATTCCTTATTTTATTTTTCAACTCAAATCAAACCCTTTATGCCCTGATTGTGAAGCTTTTTTTAAATATCAAAATTCAATAAGGATCCGAGACATCTATAATTTTATCCGTCCTTTCCAAATTATGACTGGGATGGGTTTCCACTTCATTTTGGGAAATGATTATGAAGGGTTTACTAAAGCATTTCCACAAATTAACTTTTTGAAACAAGTTTTTTTGGCAACGCCACTAATATTTGCTTTAGGGGTACTTTCAATCATTAAAGAAAAACGCAAGTATTTGTACTTATTGTTTTACGTTGCAATTATTCCATCACTCTACTTTATTACAAAAACAATAGCTTTCATGCACTATTTTATAATTCTGATACCAATTTTGACCATAATTTACGCACTGGGTTTTACCTTTATATTTGAAAAGGCTAACAAAATTTATCTAAAAATTCTTACTCTTTTTTTATTCGGGGCTTTCCTACTTTCAAACATAATTTTTCAATTTTCCCTAAATCAGTATCTAAACTCTAAGCAAAACATCGACGGAGATTATGGCCCAATTTTTTCAGTCACTCAAAAAAAGGTCAATGAAATGACAAGTCAATATAAAAACTTGCCTTCATATCAAAAAATAGTAAGTATTGCTTATCTTGCAAACAGCGGAAAAGTTGAGAAAGCAAGAAACGAAATTGATACTTTTGGTTTTGATCAAGAATTAGCTAAAAAATTAAAAACAGACTTAAATCTTAAATAACTATTTTTAAGCTTTTTTTCTTTCGGCTTCGGATTCCATCTTTGCAAGGCGTGTATAGTAATCAGGGATCTCATTAAGATGGGCAAGTGCTATTTTGCCAGTTGTAATGGGATCATCATTAGTAACATTAGTCTCTGGATCAGTTGTTCCATGCTCAAGCTCCATATCTAACCCCATCCTAAATTGCTCAACGTTAAAGCGCGACCAATCAATTCCTAATTTTTCGCCAATTTCTTCAGATTTTTTACTATCAAAAATTTTTTTAGTCATAAAACGAGACCACAAAAACCTCCAAGCAGAATCAACTTAATATTCCATTTGGTAAAAATTATTTTTTAAGATAGACTGCCCAGATTCCTAAGACCGAAGCGACTATCAGCCAGGTCATCGAATTGAGCCAGACATCGCTACCACTATAAGTTCCAACCGCTGCAAGAACTACGGCAACAAATGATAATAGAATAAGCACTGGCGCATAAGGCCGCAATTGGTTTATATATTTTTCCATTTTTCACCTCCTTTCTATCTTAATCGTTTCATTTTATAAAACATCTGTCAAATTTGAATTTGGGTTCAAAATCTGTTAAAATTCATGTACTTTTATAAAGCACATTAAAATTGCCTAGGAAATCGGATGACTGCCGCGTTTATAATAAATAAACGTGGAGGAAAGTCCAGACAGCAGAAAGCAAGGTGCGCGGCGCAAGCCGTGACGGGTAACCGCTAGTTTCGCCAATCGGCGAACGGGTCTTGAATTGACAAGACACGAGAGCAACAGAAACGAGCCACGATCTACCGAAAGTGGTGGATGCGGTGGATGAAACGGGCAATCCTCCCTGCTGCAACCTTCGATTGAACCGTTTTAAGGACACTTTCCCAAGGTTCAAAGTAAAGGGCATCCGCCAAAAAAGGCGGAAAGTGTGATCTTTTTGCATCACAACTTAGACAGATAGTCATCTAAAACAGAATCTGGCTTACTGATTTCCTAGACATTTTTTTCAAATGGTTTCTAAAAAGCAAAAAATACTAGTAAAATTTGCTCTTAAAAACTTAGGGAAATCCTACAAATTCGGTGCCAAATCTTACGAAGCTCCAAAAACTTTTGATTGTTCATCATTTATCCAATATTTATATAAAAAAATCAGGATTGACTTGCCAAGAACGGCCTTGGATCAAACGGACCTTGGAAAAACCATTCCAAATAACTTAAACAAACTTGAGGTCGGAGACTTAATTTTCGTAAAAGGCGGCTGGGGTCATTATAATCCAAAGTTTCCAAAAGGTATCGGGCACGTTTCAATGTATTTAGGAGATAATAAAATCATTCACTCAAAGTACGCAGAAAATGAAAAAGGGGTAAATATTGGAAAAGTAATGACAGAAGATGCGAAAAATTGGCTTTCAAGGAAAGATATCGTAATTATAAAAAGGATTCTCTAAACCTCAGGTACCGTCTTCCCCTTTTGCGGCCAAAAATTCCTGAGCCAATACCATAACTGAAATTACTACCGGAACTGCCAGAAGAGCACCGATAAGACCCATTAACTTTGCGCCTGTCATCAATGCAAGAATCGTAATTAAAGGATTTAGGCCAACCGCCCGGGACATTACTTGGGGAACTAACAAATGATTTTCAGTCTGCTGGATGACAAAATATAAAGCGGCAGCTGCCAGAGCCAAGATCGGAGAAACAGTTAATCCTGCTAAAATCGCTGGAATCGCCGAAATAATCGGACCAATGATCGGAATAATTTCAAATAAACCTGCAAAAATTGCCAAAGGCAATGCATAAGGAATCCCAAGCAAGGTCAAACCGATAAACGATAAAACCCCGACAATTAGAGACAGTGTCAATTGTCCTCTTACCCAAGCGCCCAATGAGTGCTGCAATTTATCAAAAACTTTGATTAATTTCTCCTCTTCCTTCTTCCCGGCAAAAGGTGAGAACAGAAAACGAACCACAAATTTCCACTGGAGAAGCAAATAAAATGTAAAAACAAAAATAGCAATAAAAAACAATATAATTGAAAAAGCCCCGGCGGTCACCTCAAAAACATTTTTACCAACGGAACCAATTTGATTTTGAGCTGATTGAATTAATTCTTTGGTTGGAATTTGATAAAAAGCAATCATCCTATTTAATGAATCTAAAAGGGAGGGAAAATTTTGGATTAAAATTTTTGTCTGTTCAACAAGTGGTGGAATTATTAGTCCGAAAATTGTCAGAATAAATACAATTATTAAAAGATAAATAAAAGCAATAGCCAGACTTCTCGGAACTTTTCTTCTATTGAGCCAATCAACTGGAGCGTGAAGAGCTGAAACTAAAATGAAAGAGATAAACAAAAGCAAAATTACTTCCCGAATTAACCATAAAACCCAAAGGCCTAAAATAAAAAGGACCGTAAAAATTATTGTTTTATATGAAATCTCAATTCTTTGAGGCATTTTTTAAAAACACTTCAATTTATTTGGCCATATTTAACCATTTTTCAACCAAATTTTCCACTTCTTTCAAAAAATTACGAGTTAATGGGTCAAACCAGTGGATTTTGCGATCACGCTTAAACCAAACAATTTGCCTTCTGGCAAAATCATGGATATCATTCTTTAACCTGATTGTCATTTCCTCTTTTGAAATTTTATCTTCCAAAAATTTCCCAATCCAGCGATATTCCAAACCAAATTGGTCAAGCCGCGAAAAACTTACTCCTTTTTTGGCTAACTCCTTTACCTCTTCAATCATTCCGTGTTCCAATCTTTTATCAACTCTCTCATCGATCAATTTATACAGTCGATCTTTTTGTACGATTAAACCAACTTCTAAAATATCAGCCTTACTATAATACTTGACCGAATTAGAGTGAGGTTTTTTTGCGGAAGTTATTTCTATTGCCCGAATTAAACGTCTCGGGTTTTGGCGATCCGACCCATTTAAGGACTTTGCTTTTTTAAAATCCAAAGTTAAAAGCTTTTGATATAAACTTTCGACTCCAAATTTTTTATATTCTCTCTCAAGCTTTTCTCTCAATTTTGGATCGGCTGGAATATTTAAAGTGCCAACACCAAAAAGTAAAGAATTTATGTAAAAACCAGTTCCACCAATCACAATCGGAAGCTTGGCTTCTTGCCAAAGTTTGTTAATTTCTTTTCCGGCAAGTATTACAAAGTCTGAGACCGAAAATTGTTCATTGGGATCACAAACATCAACTAAATTAACAAAAACATCATTAATCCTCAATTTTCCGTCGAATTTTTCAACCTTATCATCTTTTGAAAATTTACCGGTCCCAATATTCATTCTACGATATACTTGACGGGAATCAGCAGAAATTATTTCCCCATCAAATTTTTTGGCAAGATAAATCCCAAGGCCGGTTTTTCCAGTTGCTGTCGGACCACAAATTATCAAAATCTTTTTCATTTTTGTAATTCTAACACAAAAAAATTTATAATCATTTGCGATAAAAACAAATAAATCTTAAACTTGAATGGATGAATTTTAAAAGCTTACGATCCGGGCCTTCTTTTTTAACAACAACCCTCTTTATAACCTTATTAGTCGGAACCATTTTTAGGTTTTACAACTTAAATTGGGACCAGTTTAATATGTTTCATCCTGATGAAAGAAACATTGCTAATTCAATTACTCAACTTTCTTTTTTTAAACAAATGGATCCTCACTTTTTCGCTTATGGTGGATTCTCAATCTATCTTTACAAAATCATTGGTGATTTTTCGAATTTGATAGGAGGGACAAAAATTTGGGTCTATGATTGGGGACACATCGACTTAATTAGCAGGTTTATTTCTGCACTAGCATCTTCAGTCTCAATTTTACTTTTATTCTTTTTAGGGAAAAGATTATTCGGAAAAGAAGTTGGGTTGCTTTCGGCAATTTTTGGGGCATTCACGGTAAGTTTCATCCAAACAGCCCATTTTGGTGTCACTGAAAGCTTACTAGGCCTTTGGATTTTAATTCTTACAATCTTGGCTTTTAACTTTTTAAAAAAACCTAAATTTTCAACTTTATTTCTTCTAGGTGTAGTTAGTGGTATTTCAGTTGGTACTAAAACGACTGCTTTGTCTTTTTTGATTATTCCTTTTTTTGCTTGGCTATTTTCAAATAGAAAGCCTCTAAGTTGGCTTTTTGGGTTTATCTTGGTTTCATTTATAACTTTTACCGTTGTATCTCCTTACACATTTTTAAGTTGGAATAAATTTATTGAGTCAATGAATTACGAAACAGGAGTTGCAACAGGAAAACTCATGGTCCCTTACACTTTGCAATTCGACCATACCCAGCCATACCTTTTTCAAATCAAGAATTTCATTTGGCAAACTGGTCTTGTATTCATTTTTGGCATTCCTGGAATCTTATACATTCTATATAAAGGAATCAAAGAGAAAAATAAATTTTGGCTATCCGTTTTTTGCTTCCCGTTAATATATTTCTTTTATGTTGGCTTCTGGTATACAAAGTTCCTTAGGTTTATGGTACCAATTCTTCCATTTATAATTTTAGCAGCTGCTTTTTTGCTTTGGGAAATTAAGAAGAGAAGAAATCTGCTCGGAAGTTATTTAATTGCATTTATGGTCATATCCACTATTCTTTGGTCAATTGCCTTTTTTTCAATCTATACCCGAGAACAAACAAGAATTGCAGCAAGCAATTGGATATACAATAATATTCCAGAAAATTCTGTGATCTTGGGTGAACATTGGGATGATGGATTGCCGATTCCAATTCAACCTTTTTCTCCAAATTTATACCAAATTAGTGCTTTAACTATTTATGAACCCGACAACCAGGAAAAAATCAATTACTACGCTCAAAATCTCTCGACAGGAGACTACATTGTAATTAACAGCCGGCGGCTTTATGGCACTTTAATGTACTTACCAGAGAAATATCCAATTACAAGCAAATACTACAAACTACTTTTCGAGGGTAAATTGGGTTACAAAAAAGTTGCGGAATTTGCATCATATCCCCAAATTTTTGGACTTCAAATAAATGATGATTCCTCGGAAGAAACTTTCCAAGTTTATGACCACCCGAAAGTTATGATTTTTAAAAACAAAAACAGGTTTGGCTTCGAACAACTTAAAGGTATACTACAATAAAAAAATGCTAAAATAAAAACCTATGATTTCTGATTTTGGGTTCATTCTTCTTTGGTGGTTAGTAATTTCCATACTCGGTCTTTCAGTCTTGCCAATATCTTCAATTATTTTTAAAAATTTTCAAGACTTGGGATGGGGTTTATCAAAAACTTTTGGAATCTTGATAATTTCCTATCTCACCTGGCTTACCGCTTCACTTCACATTCTTCCTTTTTCTCAATTATCGGCAATTTTTGTATTGGTTCTGGTTAGTGTAATCGGCTGGTTTGTATCAATTAAATTTTTCAAATTTAATTTCAAGGAATTCCTACAAAATAAAGTCCTAAAAGTAATCGTTTTCGAAGAATTTTTATTTTTTTTCGTTCTCTTTTCATGGAGCATAATTCGTGGATTCCAACCACAAATTAACGGTTTGGAAAAATTTATGGATTTTGGGTTTATAAATTCCATCCTAAGAAGTTCCTATATGCCCCCTGCTGACATGTGGTGGGCGCAAGGGACTATCAATTATTATTATTTTGGCCACTTTACGGTTGCACTTCTAACGAAACTTTCGGGAATTCCTTCAAATTTCACATTCAATTTGGCTCTTGCTTCTACTCTGGCACTTGTTGCCATTAGTTCTTTCAGTTTGATTTTTAATTTGACTAAAAAATACTGGGCAGGGGTTTTGGCATTTTTATTTGTCGCAATTATCGGTAACCTCCATACATTAACCATTCTTTCCAAAGGCATTTCAGCTTACTGGTATCCTGATGCTTCAAGACTTGTTCCATATGTCATCAATGAATTTCCGGTTTACACTTTTGTCGTTTCTGATCTTCATGCCCATCTTTTAGACATGCCGTTTGTCATTTTTGCAATCAGTATAATTTTCTCATTTTTAGTAGAAAGAGAAATCAAAATCTTAAACTTTTTAGTATTGTCCTTAACCCTTGGAGCGATGTTTACAACCAGCAGCTGGGATTTTCCTATCTATCTTTTTGTTACTTTCATATTTATCTTCTACATATTTTTCACCAAAAAAGAATCACCGTCCCAAATGGTTTTTAAAAGTATTCCTATAACAATTCTGACAGGGTTTACTGCTCTAATTTTATTTTTGCCATTTTTGCTAAATTTCAAACCAATTTCAACTAATATCGGTTTTGTCCAAACGAGATCACCTCTCAACCTAATGTTTCTACTTTGGGGTTTTTGGACTTTTCTTGTAATAAGCTTCTTCTTTATCTTAAAAAGGAGTTGGAAACAGAGGACAACACTTAATATCGGCGCCTCGATTTTAATTTCAGTCGCCTACTTTCTAATAATTCTCACCGAGATTGTTTACGTTAAAGATATCTATAGCGGAGATTATTACAGATCCAATACAGTCTTCAAGTTAACTTACCAGTCATGGATTATGCTGGCTCTGGCTTGTGCCTATGGAATTGCCAAGATAAAAGATTACTTTGACAGGAGATCAAATCTTTTGGGAATTGTCTGGTGGTTTGGTTTTTTAATTCTATTCGGGTTTGTTGTTATTTATCCATACTTGGCAATAAAAACCTATTACAACAGCTTCCAATTGTATTCCGGACTAGACGGCACACGTTACCTTGAGACCCGTTATCCTGATGACTTTGCCGCAATCGGCTGGATCAATAAAAACATCAAAGGCCAGGCGGTAATCGTAGAAGCAACCGGTGACAGCTATACTGATTTCTCAAGAATTTCAGCCAATACCGGTCTGCAAACCGTTGTCGGCTGGCCGGTTCATGAATGGTTGTGGCGGGGAACTTATGATATTGTCTCTCCGAGAATCGTTGATGTTCAAATGATTTATGAAAGTCCAAACCTTAAAACGACCAAAGAGTTACTGTCAAAATATCAGGTCAAATACATTTATATTGGGAATTTCGAAAGGGAAAAGTATCCAAATCTTGATGAGGCCAAATTCAACCAAATTGGTAAAGTGGTTTTTGAGACTGGGCAAACAAAGATTTATCAAGTCTTCTGAAGAGCAAGGTTTACGACTTCTTCACCCATCGTAACTGCGTAGTTTGCACCCCGATCAAAAGGATAAACTTGGAACATCGAAGCTAAATAAAGATTTTTTATCGGTGTTTCAAAGCCGGGCAACTCATCTAAATACCGTACCGTTGCTACGTGCTGGGCAAAAGGAGCCTTAAAATAAAAACTTTTCTCAACCCAATCTTTCTCAAATCTTGGATTAATTTTTTTCAAATAGGGCAAGTAATTCTCCAAAATCTTCTCTTTTGAAAATGATAGTTTTTGGTCATTGCCTTTTAAATAATTCCCTAGATACAAAATTTTTTTGGCGTCATACCAATCGGAGCGAGCAAAATTTGTATGTTCTGATACAAGCAGAAAAGGAAAGTTTTTGTCATTCACATTTAACCAGTAAAACGGCATAAATGATTTTTTGAGAACTAAAAGTAAGCTCGTTGCAGACAAAAAATCAATTTTCTTTATTTTTTGGCTCCAATTTATTGGCAATTGCGGTGTAATTTTTACAAAAATTGGAGCGGGAATAGTTACAATTACCTTATCAAAAAGGAAGCTCCCAGTTTGAGATTTAACCAAAATTTCTTTCTTTTCCGATCTTATTTCTTCAACCGGAGAAGATAAGAATATTTTGCTGCCGCTTTTTTCGATTGCGCAAGCCAAGCTATCAAAAATTTTCCCAATACCTCCTTTTAGATAACCAAGCTTTGAGGAACGGCAATAAATTCTTGCCCAAAACCAAGCCATCGAAACTTTCGGGGCAAAATCTCCAAATTTTGACTCTAATAACGGACCCCATATAATTTTATAGGAATTATTACCGTACCAATTTTTTATCCAACTTTCGGCGGTTATATCATCAAATTTTTTCCAGTTCTTCGTCAGCTTCAGAAATAAGGTAATAAACCCAAATCGCAGTCGGTCCCAAAAAGGAAGAGGAGAAAAATTTAGCAAATCAAAAACACCTTCAAACGGGAATATTTTCTGGTTATAAAGAATCCCATCTTTTGACTTTGTGAATAAAAAGTCGGCCGAGAGACCCAACTCATCTATCAAATCTGCGATTTTAATATCAGACTGGAAAATATGGTGAATGAATTTTTCTACTTGAAGGTTCTTATCAATTTCAACGGACGAGGCGAGTCCTCCATAAACGGCTTCTTTCTCAAAAACCGCAACTTCATGACCATTTTGTGACAGGCGATAAGCTGCCATCAACCCGCAAAACCCGGCTCCAATTACTGCTACTTTCATTGCCTTATTATACGCAAATTTTGCCTTTTTTTGTTGATTTGGTTATCCAAGATGTGAAACCGCCTATTTTTTTCCTTAGGCGATACGTCATCGGGAAAATTTTGTTGAGAGGCTGTTCCAGGACGCGGTGAATATTTGCCGATATAGGCAACCCTAAAGCCAACTTTTTGGCAAAGTTTGACTGTATTTTCAAAAGCTTTTTTGGTTTCTCCAGGAAAACCTACAATAATATCCGTCCCTAAAGTTACCCCTAGAATTTTCTTTTTAATTTTTTTGACCAAATTAAGATATTCTTTTGAAGTATAGTGACGGTTCATTTTGGTAAGAATTTGATCGTCCCCGGATTGAACAGGAAGATGAATATGGCGGCTTATCTTTTCATTTTTGGCAATAACTTCGATTAATTCATCCGAAAAATCCCAAGGATTGGAAGAAAGAAAATTCACCTTTTTAATCCCCGAAATTTGACAAATCGCATCCAAAAGATATGGAAACAAAGTTGGAATTCTTGTCTTTCCTAAGTGTTTCACCAAAACAGGCTTTACTTTTCTCCCATCTGGTAATTTGTATAATTTTGAATTTTGATTTCCTGTCTTACCGATGGGCAAGTTAAATTTTGAATTTACAATGTCAGCCCCATAAGAATTTACATTTTGGCCCAAAAGTGTAATCTCTTTATACCATTCTTTTGCAAGCTTTTTAACTTCTTCAATAATATCCTTAAATGGTCTTGAAATTTCCCGCCCTCGGGAGTACGGAACAATACAGTAAGAGCAGAAATTATTACACCCATTGGATATTGGTACCCAAGCATGTTTTTTATCTTCCCGAACGGTCGGACACTCAAAACCAATTTTTTCATTCAAAAGAAACTCGCAGTCGGGAAGCCTTTCTTTTATTTTTTTTGCCAATTCCCTTGAGGATTCTCTTTCTACCGCCCCGACAAGACAACCAGAAATCACAATTTTGGGCAAGCTTTTTTTTCTTTTTAGTTTAATATTTCTTACCAGTCCATAGATTCTATCTTCTGCCTGCTCCCGAACCATGCAGGTATTTATAACAATATAATCTGCGTCATCGTAAGATTTGGCCTTTTTATAGCCTTTTTTCTCAAGCATTCCAGCAATTCTTTCCGAATCGGCTAAGTTTTGCTGACAGCCAAATGTTTGGATAAAGTACTTCATGGGTAAAACATTTTAACACAAGCTTAAAAATCTTTCCAAAAATCATTTGACTTTAGGGGGACTTTATGGTAAAAATGGGGCGCGAAAAAGGCTGCCCCTATATTTTGAGGGGCTTTTTGACAATGGACGAACGATTTTTCAAAGAAAATTTAACAAGTTCTGAACAAGAAGAGCAAAAGGTTAGAGCTGATATTGAACAGCAAAGAGTCTTGGCTAAAGAAACCGATGCTCAAGAGTATTCAGAGGTTTTATCAGAAATCCAAGCTCAAGTTGAAGTTGAAGTCCAAAACCCACTAGACACAAGTGGAAAACTTATACCCACTTTTTCCAACCAAGTCCAAGTTCTCAAACCAATTGATCTAGGAACTGAAGAAACAGTTAATGATTCAAGTTTTTGGCGGGAAATTACCCAAAGAAGAATCAAACAATTAAAAAGAGCTGCTTAAATTTCTTCCTCTGATCTTCCAAACACCCAGACATGTGAGGCTTTTTTGACTTTTGGAGTTTTTGGTTTGACTTTTGGAGTTTTTGGGCTTTTGGTGATTTCAAAAAGTGACAAGATTTTCTGAAACTGGAGATTTTTTACCATCCTTGAAACCCTCACCACTGTATCAGTTCCAACTCCAACTTCCCGAGCCACATTCCTTACGGAACTTCCTAAGAGCAACAGTTTTCCAATCTTAATTCTGTTTTTGATCATTAAATTTTCTGAATCGGTCAAAACCTGGGAGAACAATTTCAAAAAATCTGACTCTTTCCTAAAGCCTTTTTTTACTAGCTGTGATAACTTTTGAGTGTCTTTTCTATTAGGAGTTTCTAGTCGGGGTTTTGCCATAGTTAGCCTGTATCCATACAAATTATAAATCCAAATTTACCCAAAAATCAAGGACTTTATTTTACAGCTTTCTTAAGTCCTTTTCCAGCAGTAAAACCAGGTAATTTATGGCTTGGAATTTGAATTTGCTGGCCGGTTTTTGGGTTTCTGCCTTTCCGTTGCGAACGGGATCTTATCTTAAAAGTTCCAAAACCTGTTAATACCACCTTATCGCCTTTGGATAGAGCATCTTTAATTGAAGACAAAACTGTATCGACAGATTCAGTAGCTGCTTTTTTAGTTAAACCGACCTTTTTTGAAATTTTTTCAATCAAATCTTTTTTTGTCAAACTCTATTCACCCCCTTTTTAACTTGCTTTGGCAAAGTCTTCGGCCCGAAGTTCTCGAATTACCGTTACTTTGACTTGTCCAGGATAGTTTACTTCTTTTTCTATCTTTTGAGCAATATCATGACTTAGCTTAACTGCTTCTTCATCCCCTATAACATCCGGTTTGACTATTACTCTAACCTCCCGACCAGCTTGGATTGCAAAAACTTCCTCAATTCCATTAAAAGTCTTGGCCACTTCTTCAAGCTTGGAAAGCCTTTTGGTATAATCTTCCAAACTTTCATGCCTTGCCCCCGGCCTGGCACCAGAGATTGCATCGGCCAAATGGACAATAACCGATTCCAGAGAGGTGAATGGTTCATCTTCGTGATGCTGGGCAACACAATCAACAACTTTTTTAGGGAAATTTTTCTTTTTCAAAAACTCAACTCCAAGTTGGACATGAGTACCTTCTTTTTCAGTTATCGCCTTACCGATATCGTGCAAAAGCCCTCCTAAAGATGAAATTTGGGGATCAGCGCCAAGTTCTAAAGCCAGTTTTTTGGCAATTTTGGAAGTTTCAAGACAAGCAGCTAATTGGTTTTGCCCGTAAGAATACCTAAATTTTAATCTGCCTAAAAGGTCCAAAACTTCTTGATCCAAATTAAATATCCCCGCCTCATAAGCAACTTTTCTGCCGGCCTCGGTCATATCTTTTTGGATATCCTCTTTGGCTTTTTGAACAAAAGATTCAATCCTCTCCGGTTGGATCCGGCCATCCCTAATAAGTCTTTCTAAAGCTACTTTTGCAACTTCGCGCCTTGCCGGATCAAAGGAAGAAAGCCTAATTTCATTGACAACTCCGGTATCAAGTTCAACATCAACACCGGTTGCCATTTCAAAAGCTCTGATATTCCTGCCTTCTTTACCAATTATCCTTCCTTTTATCTCCTCGTTTTGAAGGGTAATAGTCGAAGCGGTAAACTCAGGGACATAGTCAATCGAGCCATGAAGCATCGCTTCTGAAATTATCTCCCTAACTTTTTCTTGTGACTGGCCCCTTGCTTCATCTTCGGCTTCCTTGATTTTCTTGGCAATCTCATCTTTTAACTGTTTTTCCAAGTTATCAAGAATAAGCCGGCTGCCTTCTTCCTGAGTTAGAGAAGCCACTTTTTCCAGTTTTGAAATTAGTTCGTGCCGCTTCTTTTCCTCTTCATCTAAAGCCTGCACGAGTTCTTTCTCTTTTTCAGAAAGAGCTACTTCTTTCTTTGAAAGATCGGCTATTTTGGCTTCCAGCGACCCTTCTCTTTGGGCAATTTTGGTTTCCAATGAAAGCGCTTCATTCCTAACCTTTCTTGCTTCATCTTCGGCTTCCCTTTTGATCCGGTAAGCTTCGTCTTTGGCTTCAAGGATAATTTCGTGTGCTTCAACGCTATCTGCCCTGGCAGACGCAGGTGTCGGTTTAGGTTGGGAAGCCTGATGTTCCTCAACAGGTGTTTTTTTTGGCTCTTCGGGCAGTTTTCTCTCTTCTTTGCCCGCGATAACTACTAAGACTTTATCAAAAAGTGACATCTTTTCCTTTCTTTTTAGGGAAACAGACCGGCGAAGAACAAAGCCTTGTTAGGCTCTTGGCGTTTTTCGGTAGTTTTCAAATAAATTTCCGATCATCTTTAAAAAATTGAAAATCTACAATTGTTCCCTTGAATTTTGCTTCCAAATTCTATCGTTTTTCGCCTATGCTGTCAACTGTGCTTTTGACAGTTTGCCAGTCAAAACCTCGTGATAGAAGATAGGCAGTCATCTTTTGGTAGAAATCTTTATAAGGAAGGTGCGAAAACCGCCTTATTTTTTTTTCTGCGGCTTTTTTAGCAAGTTCTATTTGCAAACTCTTATTATTTTCCAAAACTTCGTCAATTATTTCCCTATCAATTCCTTTTTTATAAAGTTCAAGGCGCAAGACAACATTTCCTTTTGGCCGCGACCGGTTTCTTGATTCAACCCAGGCTTTGGCAAATGCAAAATCGTCAATATAGCCGTATTTTTTAAGTTTCTCAAAAATAATTCTTACAACTTTTGGCCCCACTTCTCGTCTTTTAAGGTAATCTCCGATTTCTTTTTCCGACCTTTGCCGATAGGATAAAAAACGGAGAACTCGGTCTAAAATTTTGCCAACTTCATTCTCTAAAACCAGTTTTTCAACTTCTTCTTGACTTAAATTCTGACCGATTTTCAAATTGTTTCCGGCAACAGCTTCAAGGTCCAAACCAAAGGCAAATTCACCATCAATAAAGATATTAAAGCGGTCTTTTTTCCTCTTTTGCGGCTCAATCGCAGTGATTTCGGGCATTTTTATGAAGCAAGTTCTTCTTCGACTTCTTCTTTTTCAGAAGGTTTCAATTTTGGAGCTGCCCCTTTTTTATAAACCTCCCAAATTTCCTTCTCTAAATCTTTGGCTTCTTTGGCGTGCTCGCGAAGATATGCTTTAGCCGCTTCCCTACCCTGGCCAATTAATTTTTGACCCCATTTGATGAAAGCACCGGATTTGGTCAAAATTCCCAACTCCACCCCGACATCAACTAACCCGCCAACTTTGGAAATTCCCTCATCTGACGTAATATCAAACTCAGCTTGCCTGAAAGGCGGGGCAACTTTGTTTTTGACCACCTTTACCCTGTGCCTGGAGCCGACAACTTTTTCGCCTTCTTTAATATTGTCAATTTTGCGAACATCCAAACGAACTGATGAGTAAAATTTCAAAGCCCGGCCGCCAGGGGTAACTTCCGGGTTTCCAAACATGATGCCGATTTTTTCCCGGAGTTGGTTAGTAAAAATGGTAACGGTTTTGGATTTCGAAATGGCTCCAGTTAATTTCCTCATTGCCTGGGACATAAGGCGTGCCTGGACTCCCATTACCGAATCGCCCATTTCCCCCTCAATTTCAGCCCGGGGAACCAAAGCTGCAACTGAGTCAACTACCAAAACATCGATTGCGCCGGAGCGAATCAAAGTTTCGGCAATTTCCAGCGCCTGCTCGCCGGTATCCGGTTGGGAAATCAAAAGATCGTCCAAATTTACTCCGATTTGACCCGCCCGAACCGGATCGAGGGCATGCTCGGCATCAATAAAGGCCGCCTGACCGCCCATTTTTTGGGCTTCGGCAATAATATGAAGAGCTAAAGTAGTTTTTCCGCCTGCTTCAGGGCCAAAAATTTCAATAATCCGCCCTCGGGGAACTCCGCCAACACCTAAAGCCAAATCAAGGGCAATTGAGCCGGTGGGAATAGTTGAGACTTCCAATTTTCCAACTGACTCACCCATTTTCATAATCGAGCCTTTGCCAAAGGCTTTTTCAATTTGTTCAATGGCAGTGGCTATTGCAACTTTGCGGGCATCTTGCATGGAGTTTCCTTTCTTTGAAAAAATAAATCTTTGCTCAAAAATAAATACCTTTTTTGTTTATCATATCCTGTGATAAAATACAAGAGGATAGAGTGTTGGTGTTTTGATACACAAATACGGTTTTTCGGAGAGTGGCGCAGTTGGCTAGCGCACCAGGCTGGGGGTCTGGGGGTCGCGGGTTCGAGTCCCGCCTCTCCGACAAGCGTCGAACGCTTTTATGGGAGACTCAAAGGTATATCCAACATCCCAACTAATTGCAAACCCTAAAAATAACTCCTAAAATCAAACTGATGCAGAGAAAATTTGCCTTAGTTGGAGCGGCCAAAGTAGAAAAAACCGCAATTTTTGAGGATCTCAAAAGAAAACTTTCGAAAAATTCAGATGTCGCTTTTGTCAAAGAAGCGGCCCGAGATCTAATTTTAACTTTAAAACCAAAAAGTCCTTTTACATTAAAATTTCAGTCAAGAATTCAGGATGAGGTTCTAAGAAGGGAAAAAGAAGCCCAAAGTTATCCAATTGTCATCTGTGACCGTTCGGTAATTGATGCTGTTGTTTACTGCCAAGCTTTAGGATTTAAAAAAGAAGCTAAAAAGCTTCATTTAAAAGTTGTGAACTGGATCCCAAGCTATACTAAACTTTTTCTTCTGGACATCTTTGGAATCCCCTTTAAAAAAGACAAAGTTAGAAAAGATGAAACGGAGTTTAGGGAAAAGGTTCAACAATTCTTCTTGGAATTTTTAAAAAAAGAAAAACTCCCTTACAAACTCATCAAAGGAATAAAAGAAGAACGACTAAGGCAAATTCGCCGGGAAATCGAAAAGAAATAAAACTTTACAAATTATCTTATAAACTAGATAATTAATTTAATGGTTGCGGAAGAAATGCCGGAAGGCCCACCAACTCCACAAGAAGAAACGTCTCCAATTCCGATTTCGTCAAAAGCGGTAGAAAAACGTTCCGGTTTTTTGGGCCGCTTTAATATTCTCGGAAGAATTGCAGAAAAAAGAAAAGCTAGAGAAGATGCTGAAAATCAGGCACAAACTCAAGCTAGTCTGGAAGAAGACAAAAAAAAGCTTTCAAGTATGGACCAGCATCCTCAAAAACAACCAGAAGACGATGTTGCGGCTCTTACTGCAATAGATAGACTTATTGATGCAGGACAAGCAACCGATGATGATATCCATAAAAAAGCGGTGATTGAGGCAACCAACTTGGCAAATCAGGAAAAACGGCCATTAATTGAAACGGATGTAGCCGAAGCTGAAGCAAGACTAAAAAGCGAAATCCAAATTGAACCAATTCCCTTTCAAAAACCAGCAGAAACACCACGAGTTCCCACAGAAGAAGAAAGAGTAGCTTAAACCTTAACTATCTCTGAATTATTTTGCTCTTGATATTTAAGCTGGGCAAAAAAGAGGGAAATTGTATCAATCTTTGGATCTTCTCCATTGCCTTTAACATCAACAACAAAAAGAATTCCTGGAACAATTGTTGAAATTAAATGACTGCCAATTAGACAATCCTCATCAATACATTCTTTATCCGGAACATGATTCTCTTTTAAGTGCCCATGAGCAGAAAAACCAAATCTTTTAAACTTAAAAAGACTCTCAAGCAATTTTTCTTCTTCAAAAATTCTTACTCCGGCTTCAGGCAAAAGAAGGTTTATTATTCTCTGACTTGCGTTTCTTGCTTCTCCTGAAGGATGTATTCCCACTACTATACTGCTGCCAACCTCATCTTCGTCTCCATAATAAAAATCTTGACTGCCTTTCTGATAAAAACAGACAGGCATTTGGCCAACTAATTTTATTGGATTTTCTTTAATCCTTTTCTCAACTACTAATTTTGCAAGATGGTCCAAAATTTCATTTACTAACTCCCTTTCTTTCTCTGGATAGACGGACTGTTTTTCCATATCTCTTATTAACTTTAGACGCTCCAATTGAAGATCATAAATTTGGGGAGTTATTTCAAATGTCCTGCCAACATATTCAGAGACAGGAATAAAAATAGGAAAATCTCTTTCGACCATAATTCTAGCAAATTATCTCTTTGGAGATTGCTTACCTTTTCGGGCTTTCTGGGCAAGACCGTATTTTCGGCGTTCCTTGGCTCTGGGGTCGCGTCTTAGAAGTTTTGCTTTTTTCAAAACCGATCTGAATTCGGGATTTATTTGCAGGAGGGTTTTTGAAATTGCATGAGCAACGGCTTGAAGTTGAGACGAAATCCCTGAACCGGCAACCCTAATTGAAGTATCAAATTTCCCTAAAGTGTCAGTTAGACGAAAAGGCCGCTCATATATAACTTTTGAGGCTTCTCCAAAAAAATATTCACTAATTGGTTTTTCATTAACTAAAATTTCACCTTTGCCATTATAAAGCCTGACTCTGGCCGTGGCAGTTTTTCTCCTGCCATGAGCGTGATGAAACAGCCTTTGAGGCTTTTTAATTTCCTTTTTTTCTTCTACTTCTGTCTTTTTTTGTTTGGCCATCTTAATTGTAACTATTTAAATTTGTCTCCGTACGGGTGTTCTTTGGCTACAAAAACAAAAAGTTTTTTCATCATTTGGGAAGCCAATTTATTTTTTGGTAACATCCCGCGGACTGCATGATTAATAATCTCTTCAGGCTTCCTCGCTCGAAGTTTTTCCAAAGTTTCCTCTCGTAATCCTCCAGGATAACCGGAATGACGGTAATATTTTTTTGCTTTTTCTTTCCTACCCGTCACTAAAATTTCTTTAGCATTTACTACAACCACATAATCACCACAGTCAAGGTAAGGAACATAGTAAAGCTTATTCTTTCCCTGCAATAAAGTTGCAATTTTGGTCGAGAGCCTACCCAAAATTTGGCCTTCAGCATCCAAAAGATGCCAGTCTCTCTTTATATCTTTTTCCTTTAATTTAAACGGTGATTTCATTTTTTACCTTTTCTTTGCAACTTTCTCAGCAGGCTTTTTAACAATTTTTTCTTCTTTTTCTTTCTTTAGAGCTTTCTTTTTAGTATTTTTTTCAAGCCTTTTTGCTTTTCTTTCCTTGGATTTTTCTTTCTCCAGTTTTTTTATTTCTTTAGGATTTTTCTTTTCCATCTTTACAAATTCCAAAACTGCCATTGGTGAAGAGTCAGAAAATCGGTTTCCAATTTTAATAATCCTCGTAAAACCCCCAACCCGATCGGAAAATCTCGGCGCCAGATTCTCAATTAATTTAGCTGCTGCTTTTTGGTTACCCAATCGGGAAATAAGCATACGACGGGTAGTAAGGCTATTATTTTTTGCTTTGGAAACCAGGCTATCAATTACAGCTTTAGTAACTTTGGCCTTTGTCTGAGTAGTCTTAATCCGCTCTTCCAGAATCAGAGAGATCACCAAATTTCTAAAGAGAGTTTTCCGCCCTTTTATATCCTTACCCAGTTTTGTTCCTTTTATCCTATGTCTCATTCTTGCACTAAATCCTGTGATTTAATCCCTTTCTCTGCTAAAATATCCTCCACGGCAGAAATTGATTTGGGACCGAGGTTTTTCATTTTGAGGATTTTTTCTCTTGGACTGTTTATATAATCCTCAACAGTTTCGATTTTACCTGCCCGAAGGGCATTGACTACCCTAACAGGAAGATCCAACTCCTCAAAAGTGGTCTTTAGAAATTCATCTGTAACCATTTTTGCTTCTTCTTTTGGTTTCCCAGTCTTGGAAACTGCCGCCGGCGGCTTGTAGAAAAGCTGAAAATGGTCAACTAAAATTTTAGCTGCCTCCTTCATAGCCTCCCGAGGCTTAATTGTCCCATCAGTTTTAATTTCCAGAATTAAACGGTCATATTTACTCACCCTTCCAACTCGAGTCCCTTCAACCTTATAACTTACTAAAGTAACCGGGCTAAAAAGTGAATCCATTGGAATAACACCAATTTCATTTGTTTGGCGTTCATCAGCTAAAACATAGCCCGCACCTTGCTCAGCCACCATCTCGCAGGAAAGCTTGGATTTTTTGTCTGCTAAATTTGCCAAAACAAGGTTACGATTTATAACAGTAACTCCAGCCGGAACTTTAATATCGTTGGCGGTAATTACCTTCGGACCGCGGACATCCAAAGACAACTTTGCCGGCTTGTCGACTGTAATTTGAAGGCGAACCTTTTTTAGATTCAGAATAAACTCAATGACATCCTCAGACATGCCTGAAAGAGTTTGGAATTGATGTTTAACTCCATCAATTTTAACTTGGGTTATTGCTGCCCCTTGAAGTGAGGAAAGCAAAATCCGACGCAAAGCATTTCCTAAAGTATCACCAAATCCCTCCTCTAAAGGTTCAATAATAAATCGTCCAGAAGCACCTTTCTCATCTTCAGAACTTATTTTAATTTGCGATAAGTCAATCATTTTAAACCTCCTTTTTGGTTTTAACTTTGATATATTAACTTCATCCTTATCATTTTTCAAGCAAAAACTCAACGCGAATAAAATTCAACAATTAATTGTTCATTGATATTTTGTTCCATATCTTCCCTTTGGGGCAAACTTTTAACTCTTCCAACTGCCGCTTTTCGTTCAAGCCAGGAAGGCAAAGATTCCCCTTTAGTTGCTTCAATTGTTTTTTTAACAGTTGGAATTGCAAGTGCTTTAGACGATAAAGTAATAGTTTGGCTGGTTTTTAAATTATATGAAGGAATAGTCACTCTTTTTTGGTCAACAAAAATATGTCTATGGGAAACAAGCTGGCGGCCCATTCTTCTTGATGGTACAAAACCAAGCCGATAAATGACATTATCAAGGCGAGTCTCCAAAAGCGTAAGTAAAGCCTCGCCAGTTTTACCTTTCTTTTTTTGGGCCTCAAAAATATACCGCCTAAATTGCTTCTCTAAAATCCCAAAAATTCTTTTGGCCTTTTGCTTTTCCCTCAATTGTTCACCATATGAAGACAGCCTTCTCCTTCCTCTTGGACCATGTTGACCAGGAGGATTGGGGTTTCTTGTAACTGGACATTTTGGGCTTCCACAAAGAGGAATTCCTTCCCGACGGCAGAATTTATGTTTCGGTCCTAAATATCTTCCCATTTTTAAACTCTCCTCCGCTTTTTAGGTCTTGCTCCATTGTGGGGGATTGGCGTTACATCAGCTAATAAAGTAATATTCAAACCTGCGCCGCGCAAAGCCCTAATTGACCCATCACGACCCGGTCCTGGACCTTTAATGTAAACTTCAACCTCACTCATGCCAGATGAAACCGCTTTTTTTGCAATATTTTCAACCGTTGACGTTGCAGCATACGGAGTTGATTTTCTTGCTCCTTTAAAACCTGATGCTCCTGCTGATCCCCAAAAAAGCGTATTTCCACTTTTATCAGTGATCGTAACCACTGTGTTATTAAAAGTCGCTGTAACATATACTCGGCCTTCGCGGACATTTTTAATTTCTTTTTTGATTTTTTTAGTTTTTTGAACTTTTTTTGCCATTTATTACCCCTTTCTACTTATCATTTTGGCGCCATCTTCTGAACAACCTCTTTTCTAAGAGTTCCAATTGTCACTCTTTTACCCCTTTTAGTTCTGGCATTTGAGCGAGTCCTTTGACCACGAACAGGCAGGTTTTTTGAATGCCTAATACCCCGATATGCACCAATTTCCTGCAATCTTTTTATATTCTGGGCAACTGATTGGCGCAAATCCCCTTCAACCTGATATTCTTCAACGGCTTTCTGAAGTTTAGATACTTCTTCTTCAGTTAAATTTTTAGTTCTAGTATCAGGGTTTAGTTTAGTTTTTTCCAAAATCTTTCGAGTCAAAGTCGGGCCTATCCCGTAAATATAGGGAAGAGCCGCTTCAATTCTTTTTTCGTTTGGTAGTTCTACACCTACAATTCTAGCCATACTGAATTATCCTTGTCGCTGTTTGTGCCTTGGATTATCACAAATAACGTAAAGGATTCCCTTCCTTTTAATAATTTTGCAATCTTTGCAACGTTTTTTAATAGATGCTTGAACTTTCATATTATCCTATTCTGTAAACAATTCTGCCTTTTGTTAAATCATAAGGCGTCATTTCTAGTTTTACTCTATCGCCGGGCATTATCCTAATATAATGCAGCCTCAATTTTCCGGATATATGACATAAAAGTAAAGAACTTTTGTCAATTCCAGCAATTGCTCCAGGTTCAATTTCTACCCGAAATAAAGTATTCGGCAAAGCCTCTTTAACAATTCCTTCAACTTCTAAAACACCTTCTTTTGTCATATAACCTTCCCATTCTAGCAAACTAATCGGTCCTGGTCAATGCTATAGGACCAGATTTTGTGACTAAAATAGTATCTTCATAAAGTCCACCAAGTTTTCCATCGGAAGTTCTAATAGTCCAATTATCTTTCCGATCAAAAACTAAATTCGGTTTTCCTTGAGTATAAATTACCTCAATCGCTAAAGTCATTCCTTCTAAAACTTCTTCTCCCTCGCCTTTTTTACCAAAACAAGGAATCGAAGGCTCCTCATGTAAAGCCCTACCTACCCCATGTCCTGTTAATTCTTTAACAACCGAATAGCCGTTGCCCTCAACCGATTTTTGGATTGCTTCAGATATATCTCCTATTCTGCCCCCGACTCTTACCTTTTTAAAAGATTCCTTCCAAGCGATAAACCCCGCTTCAATAAATTTTTCCTTTTCTTTGGAAATTTTCCCAATACCGACTGTTCTAGCCATGTCGGTATGGAAACCTTGCCATAATGCTCCCAAATCTATACTTATTATTTCTCCTTCTCTCAATATTCTTTCAGAAGGCGGGGTATGAACAACCTGGTCTTCGATAGTTGAACAAATGGTAAAGTTATACCCCTCGACTGACTTAAACGAGGGCTTACCACCTAATCTCCTTATCTCATCCTCAGCAACTCTGTCAAGATCCAATGTTGTTACTCCAGGTTTAACCTCTTTTAAAGTTTTTAAAAGTGCTATCTCTGCAATTTGACCGCTTTTTTTAATAGTTTCAATTTCCTGTTGGTTTCTGACCATTAATTTTACCAATCCTTTTTACAAGATCTGTGAAAATGGTCTTAATATCAGGTGTTCCATCAACTTCTTCCAAAATTCCTTTTTGGCGGAAATAGTCAAGAACAGGTTCTGTTTCGTTATGAAAAATCTCAAGCCTTTGTTTTATAACTTCTGGACTATCATCTTCTCTGCCTCTTTTAGTTAATCTTTCTACTGCTACATCATCCGGCAACGTCAGATAAAAAACTTTATCCAAAGGCGGATCAAAAAGTTCAACCTGACCCATATTTCTTGGAAACCCATCTAATATGTAATTTTGGTAGCAATCTTCCTTTGAAAGACGCTCTTTTAAAATTCTTACCGTCACTTTAAACGGTGCCAAAACGCCGCCTTCAACTGCAAAACGAATTGTTTGAGCGTCCTTACTGTCCTTTTTAGCAGCCCCTCTCAATAACTCACCCATCTCAATATGCGGCCAGTTTAACTTTTCAGCTAAAAGTTCTGCCTGAGTTGATTTTCCTGAACCTTGCGGTCCTAAAACTAATATTTTCATTGCTTACTTTAAAAACCTTTCATAACTTCTCATTACTACCATCGATTCAATTTGTTTCGAAGTTTCCAAAATTACCGAAACAACAATTAAAATCCCTGTTCCTCCCAGGATTACATTGGTAATTCCAGTAATACTCTGGACAATTGAAGGCAAAATTGCTACTATTCCCAAAAAAATCGCTCCTGCTAAAGTAATCCTGTTTAAGATGTAATTTAAATAAGTGGCTGTTGACGAACCAGGTCTTATTCCAGGAACAAAACCACCGTGTTTTTTAATCTCGTCAGAAATTTTAACCGGGTTGAAAACTACTGCTGTGTAAAAATAAGTAAAACCAACGACCAAAATAAAGTAAGTAATATTATAAGCAAGTCCACCCTGGTGGAAATTTAATAAGATCCAAGATCCAAGATTGGCCAAAGACCCGGAAGCGCCCCTACTTAAAAAATTAGCAACCGTAGTCGGCATGATTACCAAAGATACAGCAAAAATGATTGGAATTACTCCAGCTTGATTTACCCGCAAGGGTAAGTAAGTTGATTGGCCGCCATAGAGTTTGTCTCCTTTAATCCTTTTGGCATACTGGATTAAAATTTGCCTCTTGCCTTCGGTTATTACCACAATTCCAAATATAACCAAGACAACCATAACAAGAAGAATTGCTAGATTAACCAGCTGGCCTTGAGAAAATATTGTGGCTCTAGTTTGGAAAATCAACACCGGCAGCCGGCTGACGATTCCAGCAAAAATCAAGATTGAAATTCCGTTGCCGATCCCATTTTCAGAAATTAGTTCCCCAAGCCACATTAAAAAAATCGTCCCGGCAGTCATTGTGACAATAATTGCCAAAATTGAAATGGGACTTACAACTGTTACAACAGATTGGCTTTTTAAAAGGACATACATTCCAAATGATTGAATTGCAGCCAAAGGGACAGTTAGATAGCGAGTATATTGGTTAATTTTTTGTCTGCCGTATTCACCTTCTTTTTGCATTTCCTCAAGTTTAGGGAAAACCAAACCCAAAAGCTGGAAAATAATTGAAGAATTAATATAAGGGTTTAAACCTAATGCAATAACTGAAAAATTAGCCAGAGTTCCACCTGACATAATATCCAAAAACTGTAAAATCTCATTCCGAGAAAAAAAATCTTTTAGTAAACTGACATTTACTCCTGGCACTGTAAGATGAGCAAAAAGCCTGACGACTACAATCATGGCCAAAGTAAAAATTATTTTTTTTCTCAAGTCCGGAATTTTCCAGACAGTAACAAAAAATTTAATTATTCTATTCATTTTTTAACTTTCTTTTTGGACTTATTTTTTTCAACTTTTTCTAATATTCCCTCATTATTTTTACCAAAAATGACTTTCCCTCCTGCTTTTTCAATTTTTACAATTGCCCTTTTGGAAACAGGCAGATTAATCTTTAATGGAATAGAAAGTTTACCATCGCCCAAAATTTTGACTCCGAATTTCTGGGCACTTTCTTTTTCTACAATTCCTTTCTTCACCAAAACGTCTAAATCAACAACTATACCGCTTTCAAGCAGATTCAAAATTTTAAGATTAACGATAATTGGTTTCTTATTTAACTTGTAATTACCTTTACCCCGCCGATATGGAAGCCTTTTTATAAGTGGTCTTTGCCCTCCCTCGAAGCCTAGTCTAACTTTACCCCGCGCTTTTTGGCCTTTTTGTCCTCGTCCAGAAGTTTTTCCCCTGCCAGATCCAGCTCCCCGACCTACCCTTTTTTTTGGTTTAATTTTTGACCTTTGAAGAATTTTAAGATCAACCATGTTTTTCTCCCTTATTCTCAAAAGAGTGAAGCGATTTTAAAGCCTCCAAAGTAGCATAAACATTTGATGCTTGATTTTTGGTTCCTAAAACTTTTGACAGGATATTTCTAATCCCCGCTGCTTCAACAACTGCCCGAACTGCTCCGCCAGCAATTACTCCCGTACCTTCCGACGCAGGTTTAAGAAGTATTTTGGCTGCCCCATGTTTTTTGAAAACTTCATGAGTGATGGTTAAGTTTCTCATTGGGACAGTGATAAGGTGCTTTTTAGCATAACTGGCACCTTTTTTAGCTGCTGACATTACATCCGGAGCTTTACCAAGTCCAACCCCAACCCTACCTTTCTTGTCACCAACAACCATTAAAACCGAAAAACCAATTTTGTTCCCGCCTTTGGTTTTTTTAGAAACTCTATTTACTTGAACTATTTTTTCTTCAAATTCTGACACTTCAAAATCCAACATAACTCCTCCTTAAATTATCAATCCTTTTTCTCTTGCGCTTTGGACAAAAGCTTTGACTCTACCATGATATTTATTACTTGAACGGTCAAAAACGACTTTTTCAATTTTCGCTTTTGAGGCTTTTTGAGCTAATAGTTCGCCTAAAAGTTTTGAGCGCTCTCCCTTTGTCGATTTTTTAGTTTCCAGCTCTTTTTCCGAAACTGAAACTAAAGTTTCGCCCTTCTTATCATCGATTATCTGTGCATAAAGGTATTTACTAGAACGGAAAACTGAAAGTCTAGGCCGTTCAGTTTTGCCAACAATTTGTGATCTTACTCGCTTTTTACGTCTTTCTGCTTGAATATCTTTTTTTAAAACCATTTTTATCCAAAAGCACTGCCAACTTTGGCTGCTTTCCCTACCTTTCTCCTAACTTTTTCCCCAAGATAGCGGATACCTTTACCTTTATAGGGTTCCGGAGGCCTGATCTTTCTTATTTGGGCGGCTACCTGGCCAACTTTTGCTTTATCAATCCCAGCTATTCTAATTTTATTATTTCCTTCAACAGTAATTTCCAAATCCTGAGGGACAATAAATTCAACCTGATTGGAATAACCTACTTGCAAGATAAGTTTATCCCCACCATCCATCTTAGCCCTGTAACCCGTACCTACAAGTTCCAACTCTTTTGACCATCCTTCTGAAACTCCTAAAACCATATTTGAAATCAACGCTCTAACTAAACCATGTTGGGCCCGCGCCATTTTATGGTCAGCTATCCGTTCCACCAAAATTCTCCCATCTTCAAACTTAATCTTCACTTCAGGGCGAAAAGTTTGGGTTAAATTACCCTTCGGCCCAGAAACAGTAACTTTCCGGTTTTGGATATCAACCGTAACATTTTGCGGTACTATGACTGGCAATTTTCCTATCCTTGACATTTTTTTACCAAACCAGGCAGATTATTTCTCCACCAAGACCTTTCTTTTTTGCATCCTGCGATGTCATTACTCCTTTTGGAGTTGAAATAATAGAAATCCCAAAACCTGAACGAATTCGCCCAATTTTTTTATTTGGTTTATAAACCCTCAAGCCAGGTTTTGATACTCTTTTTATTTGTTCCAAAACAGGTTTTCGATTTTTATATTTTAGGTTAATCTCTAATCTTCCTTCAATAATTTTATAATTTTCCAAATAACCTGCTTCAATTAATGTTTTTACAATTTCTTCCTTAAATTTAGACCTTGGTACTAAAACTTTTTTAGTTTTCGTCAAATAACCATTTCTAATTGTTGTTAGCATATCGGCAATTGGATCAGTACTCATATTTCCTTTCTTTACCAGGAAGCTTTTTTGACTCCCGGTAATTCCCCTTTGTGGGCATAATTTCTAAAACAAATCCTGCAAAGCCCAAATTTTCTCAAATAAGCCCTCGGACGACCGCAAACTTTGCATCGATTGTGTTGACGAACCGCAAATTTTGGCTTTCTTTGATCTTTTAAGACTTTAGATTTCTTAGCCATCTTTAAATACCCCATTTGTATAAATCTTTAATTTTAAATTTTGATTTGTCATTTTGATTTTTAATTTTTGACTTTTAAACTTTCCTAAAAGGCATCCCTAAAAATTCAAGTAATTTTTGAGCTTCTTCTTTTGTTTTGGCGGTAGTTGTAAAAGTAATCTCCATACCCCGGACTTTATCAACTTTAGAATAATCAATTTCAGGAAAAATCGTTTGTTCCTTCAGTCCAATAGTGTAATTTCCATGTTCGTCGAAACTTTTTTGCGAAAGACCCCTAAAATCTCGAATCCTGGGCAATACAATGGTAAAAAATTTCTTTAAAAAATCGTACATTCTTTTTCCCCTCAAAGTCGCACAAATTCCAATTGGCATCCCTTTTCTTAGTTTAAAAGCAGAAATGCTTTTTTTAGCCTTGACTGTTTTTGGTTTTTGGCCGCAAATTGCAGCAATCTGTTCTTCCACTTTTTGCAAAGCACCCTGCGATCCTACCGCTTCGCCAACACCAACATTTATTACAACTTTTTCAACTTTTGGTATTTCAAAGTTATTTTTGTAACCAAAAGCTTCCTTAAGTTTTTTTGTTACTTCTTTCTGATAAAATTCTTTCAATTCTGACATATTAGGCAATTTCCTTTTTGCATTTCTTACAAATTCTGACCTTTTTACTGTTTGTAATTTTAAAGCCAATTCTAGTTGGTTTTTTACAGTTGGGACAGAGGACTGCAACATTTGCCCAAGGTAATGGCTTTGTAATATCAATAATTCCACCAGGCATCCTTTGTCCTTGGGCTTTGCGGTGCCTTTTATACATATTTACACCGGCCACCAAAACTTTTTGAGTTTTTGAAAAAACCTTTTCGATTTTCCCAGTCTTTCCTTTGTCTTTACCACAACTTACCAAAACCTCGTCGCCTTTTTTAAATTTCATACAACCTCCTGAGCTAATGAGGCAATTTTTGAAAACCCCAAATCTTTTATTTCGCGGGCAATAGGACCAAAAATTCTGGTTCCCCTAGGATTTTTGTCCTTGTCAATAATTACAGCCGCGTTATCAGAAAACCTGACATATGATCCGTCAGGACGACCAACTTCTTTTTTAGTTCTGACAATAATTGCCAGGACCATTTCATGATCCTTGACCACCCCGGTAGGATTTGCACCTTTTACAGTACAGGTAATTAAATTGCCTAAATTGGCAAATCTTTTTCTGCCATAACCTGGAATGCCTATAACTTCCAAGGCAAAAGCACCTGTATTATCCGCTACTTTTAATCTACTTCTTTTCTGCAACATGTTTCAAAACATCGACGATCTTCCAATTTTTTTCTTTCGAAATTGGTTTTGTCGAAATAATCTTAACCAAATCACCAACTTTTAAATCTTCAAACGTGTTTTCAGCCTTAAACTTTTTAGTTTTCTTAACAAGTTTTTTATAAACCGGATGGGGACTGACAGTTTCTACTAAAACAACCGCTGTTTTTTGCATCTTCACCGATTTAATAATTCCTATCTTTTCATTTGTCTTTGCCATTTTCATCTCCTTCTTTTTCTTTAGTTTTTCCTTTTTCTAAATTTTCTAAAAATTTCTTTTCCGAAATAATTGTCAAAAGAGAAGCAATTTCCTTTCTTTTTTGTCTTGGATAGGCGACATTGGCAAGTTTACCAATTTTTTTCTCAAGACTTGAACTAAGCGCTTCCTTTTTTAATTTTGAAAGGTCCTCCATTAGTTTTTTCAAACTTGACTGTCTAAATTCTACTTTTTGACTTTTTTTCATTTTTCCTTTACTTCAGGTTGTTTTTTTGAAATAAACACCGTTTTAACCGGTAATTTATGGGCAGCCAGCCTCATTGCCTCTTGGGCAACTGTGGATGAAACTGCACCCATTTCAAACAAAATCATTCCCGGCTTAACGACCGCAACGTGGCCAGAAACATCACCTTTTCCAGAACCCATCCTAACCTCGGCCGGTTTGTGAGTTACCGGCTTGTGGGGAAAAATCCGAATCCAAATCCGACCCCCACGTTTTGTGTAATGAGTCATAGCTTTTCTGGCTGCCTCTATCTGTTGAGCAGTCAACCAACCTCTTTCTTTTGATTTCAAACCGCAAAAACCAAAAGCCAAAGATGAGCCGCGAACAGCTAAACCTCTTCTTTTACCCCTAAATTGTTTTCGGTGTTTTTCTTTTCTTGGTTGTAAAATCGCCATTTTTTACCCTTTATTTACAAATCCAAACTTTAACCCCAATTAATCCTGATTTCGTTTGTGAATCAACTTTGGCAAAATCAATATCTGCCCGCAAAGTATGCAGGGGAACTGTCCCTTTTTGAATAGCTTGCCTTCTGGCAATTTCTGCTCCGCCAATTCGGCCAGAAATCAAAATTTTTACTCCTTTGGCACCGGATCTTGTTACCCTATCAGCTGATTGGGCCAAAACACGCCTTGCTGGCATTCTTCTAGCAAGTTGGTCTGCAATTGAAACTGCCACAAGATAAGCGTCCACGTCCGGGTTTCTGACTTCTTCAATTTTCATCTCTAATTTTTTAGGATCCAGTTTTAACTCCAAAAGGATCATTTTTTTCAACTCCTCAAGCCCTGAACCACCCCGGCCAATTACAATGCCTGGCCTTGAAACATGCAAAGTTACAATCCACTTGTCAACTGCTCTTTCTATTTCGACTTTGGAAATACCTGCCGGCTTTAATTTTTTCATCAGCATCTCCCGAAGATGAATATCTTCCAAAAGCATTGTCGGATATCTTTTCTTACTAGCAAACCATCTTGAGCTCCAGGTGTATTGGTTGCCAAGCCTAAAACCGATTGGATTTACTTTTTGTCCCATTTATTTTCCTTTCCCTTGCGGAATCCGACGGGTTAAAACCGGCCGTCTCGAAATTGCTTTTTCTTTTTTTAACTTAGGTTCTTCAAAAATTACTTCATCTTTCTTGAACGGAAATTCTTTCATTTCTTCTCGGTGTTCGGCAGGCTCAATCTTTGGCTCCGTGGCAGTAACCGATTTTTCCGAAACTTTTTTTGGTTTTGCATCGCCTTTTTTGACTTCCAAAACCACTTTTATATTGGAAGTCCTTTTTAAAATATGATGGGCCCGCCCGCGGGATACTGCCCGAAATCTTTTATAAGTCGGACCTTCGCCAACTTCAATTTTTTTAATAACTAAATTTCCCAATTCAATCCCAAAATTATGCTTAGCATTAGCAACTGCTGAATTTAAGACTTTCAAAATCGGCTTTGTTGCTCGCTTTTGGATAAACTTCAGATCAACAAGTACCTGTGACAAGGGTTTTTGCTTTACTGAATCAACCACAAGCCTGACCTTTCTTGCCGACATCCGAATATTTTGAGCTTTTGCAATAATTTCCATTAATTACCTTTTTAAGTTTTTGTTTTTGATTTTTGGGTCATTTTCCCATGACCGTGGAAAGTCCTGGTTTGGGCAAATTCTCCCAAATAGTGACCAACCATTGCTTCTGAAATAAAAACATTAATAAAAGTCCGGCCGTTGTGAATCGAAAATGTGTGACCGACAAATTCCGGCGGGATTTGCGAGCCTCTCGCCCAAGTTTTTATAGGCGACTTTTTATCCGCTGCTTTTTGGGCCATTACTTTTTTTGCTAATTTTTCATCCACATACGGACCTTTTTTAGACGATCTTGACACTTCTCTTCTCCTTCCACTCTATTAATCCTTTTAATAGTGACTCGTTTGCTGTTTCAGGTACTGGTTCCCAAATTCCCAGCCAAACATTATTATAAAATACCCTTCCAGATTCAACAGTACCTTTTCCATCAATTCCCACACCTACTACTGACCCTTTTTTAAACGGGCGACTAATGTGTCCATAGGTTTCCCTACCCAGAAGCTTAGTACTTTGATGTAACTTACCAAAATTACCTTCAAACATAAAGACTTGTCCTTCGTGTTCATCTCGACCTAAAGCCAAAACACCACACGGCACAACTTTGATGCTCTCTGGATCAATTGGTAATCGTTTTCTTTCCCGTTCAGCCATTTATTTCTCCCACTTGAAATTTGAAATTGATTTCAATTATTTTCTCCTTTTTAAAATGTACTTGTCTGAATGTTTTTTCTTTCTGGTCTTCTTAAAAACCTTCTTGCCCCAAGGAGTTTTTGGCGAGGACATACCAATTCCTGATCGGCCTTCACCACCGCCGTGCGGGTGGGACCGCGGATCCTGGGCAACACCCCGAACCGTCGGTTTTATTCCCATTCGTCTTTTTCTTCCGGCTTTACCAAACTTAACGTTTTTCCAATCCAAATTTCCAAGTTGGCCAACTGTCGCCATACAACCGACTTTAACTTTGCGGATTTCTCCCGATGGCATCTTTAAATGGGCAAAGTTTCCTTCTTTGGCTGCCAAAATTACCTGTGACCCAGCGCTCCGGGCAATTTGACCACCGCGACCGGGAGTTAATTCAACATTATGGACTACTGTTCCAACTGGCATTTTTGAAAGAGGCATTGCGTGGCCTGGTTTAACCTGGGCACCTTCTCCAGCTAAAACTCTGTCACCAACTTCCAAACCAACCGGTGCCAAAATGTATCGCTTTTCGCCATCTTTATAATTTAAAAGGGCAATATTAACCGTCCTGTTTGGATCATACTCAACTGCCGCAACCCTCGCTTCGACTTTGACTTTGTTCCTCTTAAAATCAATTTCCCTCCAAAATCTTTTTTGTCTGCCGGCTTGATGGCGGACAACAACCTTGCCACCAGAGCGGCCACCTGTTTTTTTTAAAATTCGGCGAAGTTTCTTTTCGGATCTTGCCCCAGTCACCTCATCAAAAGACATACTGGAACGAAATCTCTGACCGGGTGTCGATGGTTTGTATTTTTTTAAACTCATTTCTTTTTCTCTTCCTTTTTCTTTTTCTTACCAGATTCTTTTTTCTCACTCGCTGTTTCAAAAAGATCAATTTTTTGATCGGAAGGCAGAAAAACAATCGCTTTTTTGAAAACCGGACCAAAAGTTATCTTTCTTGTTCTTCCTACTCGTTTTGCTTTTGGCTTATAATTCATCGTTCTAACATCCAAAACTTTGACCGAAAATTGTTTCTCAACTTCGCGTTTTATATCTTTTTTAGTTGCGTCTTTTGAGACCTCAAAAGTATATCGACCATGAGCAACTTGGGCCATTGATTTTTCAGTGATTTTCGGTTTCTTTAAAATCTGCCAGTTCATTTTTTGTCATCCTTTTTCTGAGTAAACACTTCCCCAATCTTATCAATTGTTTTTTCCAAAAATATCAAATTTTTATGCCTCATAATTTCGTAAGTGTTCAAATTTTCGACCCTCATTAAAGTCAAACCCTTTAAATTGCGTGCTGCCCGTTCCAAATTTTCTAATTTTTCCGGCAATACCAAAATTGCTTTTTTTGCGCTTTCCCCAATTGACTTTATAACTTTATCCATCGCTTTTGTTTTGGCTTCAATCTTTTCCAAGCCGGAAACAACAACAATGTTTTTCCCCTGAGCTTTGTCCGAAAGGGCAGAAAAAAGAGCAGCTCTTTTCATTTTTTTAGGCAATTCGAGCCTGACATCTTTTGGCCTTGGTCCAAAAACTATTCCGCCACCCCGCCAAAGGGGGGATCTAATTGACCCTGCTCTTGCCCGGCCGGTTCCTTTTTGTTTCCATGGTTTGGCTCCACCGCCTCTTACTTCCCCTCGAGTTTTGGTTGATGCCAAATTTCCCCTTTGATTTGCCAAATAAACTCTCACAGCTTGGGCAAGCAGAGTTTTGTTAATTTTGGCTCCAAAAATTTCTTTCGGTAAAACCTTTTTACCGACAACTCTGCCCGAAATGCTGTAAAGACTAACTTCAATACCAGTTTTTTTAGCCAGCGTTGGTTTTTTTGCCGGCACAGTTTTTTTAACCGGAGTCGCTTTTTTGACCCGTGTAGTCTTTTTCTCAACTTTTAAAGCTTTAACCTTTTTTGTTTTACTTGGCATCTTCTTCACCTTTTATTTCTTCCGATTCACTTGTTTGTTCATCTCCAGCTTCTCCTTTTACCTTTTCAGTTTCCGAAATTTCCTCATCTCCTTGGTCCGCCGAATCCGGCTCTGCCAGAGAAGGTGACTGATTCTCTAGCTCTTCCTCATCCTGACTCTTTGACTCTTTCGACTCTTCTGTCACTTCCGCTTCTTCATCTTTTGGAGTAGCGAATTTTTTGTCTTTCCCCGTCTTTGCAATTTCTAAAATCGCTCCTCTTGGCCCTGGAACTGATCCTAAAAGCAAAAGCAAGTTTTTTTCTTCGTCAACTTCAAAAACTCTAAGCCCCTTTACCGTAACTTGGGCATTGCCCATATGACCTGCCATTTTTTTGCCCCGCAAAACCCGGCCAGGGGTAGTCGTTGACCCAATCGACCCCGGCGCTCGCCAGCGGTCCGATTGACCGTGAGTTTTTGGCCCCCCATGAAACCCCCAACGTTTCATCACCCCGGCAAACCCTTTTCCCTTGGATACAGAAGTCACCTTAACAATATCTCCCGGCTCAAATACACTCGCTTTTATCTCCTGACCGATTTTGAGATCACCATCAACCCTAAACTCTCTTACAGTCTTTGGGGTATAGGGCAAATTTTTATACTGGTTTTTCTCAACTTTTTTAACGTGCGTTTCTTTTTTCTTACCAAAACCGACTTGGACAGCTTGATACTTATCTTTCTCCAAAGTTTTGACGCCCGTCACCAAACAAGGTCCAGCTTCAACCAATGTCACTGGAACGCACCTACCCCGACCGTCAAATCGGCTCGACATTTCAATTTTTTTTGCTAAAATCACATCTTCCATTTTTTACCCCTTATGCAAAGAAAAAACTGGGCTCCTTAAATTTTCTGCTCCGCCAGTTGGCGGACAGTTTTCAGGCGTCCAGGCATTGAGTTTTATTCAAATGCCTTCTCCTTAATTTTTATTTAATTTTTGTAAAAATCACTCCTTTTTTAAAGTGTGTCTTTTGAAATAGAGCTTACATCTTAAGTTCAATATCCACACCAGCGGGCAACTCCAAATGCATCAATTGATCAATCGTTTTGTCAGTTGGCTCAACTATATCAATTAACCTCTTATGTGTCCGGATCTCAAATTGTTCCCTCGCGTCCTTGTCAGCGTGAGGCGAGGTGTTAACAATAATCCGCTCTTTTATGGTCGGCAGGGGAATCGGACCAGCAACTTTCGCACCCGTCGAGAGGGCAACCTCAACAATTTCCCGGCATGATTGATCAATCACTCGGTGGTCATAGCTTTTTAGTCTGACTCTGATTCTACCTTTTGGCATTTTCCTTTAATGTGCAAATTTAATTCAAAACTTAAAATTCAAAAGTCAAAATGACAATTCAAAATTAAAAAATCTACTCTTCCCCAATCGGTTTTTCACTGTGTATAATAATTTCTCTTTCGGTAGGATATTTTATATTTTGAATAATAATATCCCGGCGATTAATTAAAATCGTGCTTTCCTCATCAGGAAAATATATTGTTCCACCTTCTTCTTAAATAATCAGATCGCCCGTTACTGCAACTCCTATCTGTTCAGAATCTCTCTCAACAGGTAAAATCTCAGCTTTATTTCCTCGATGTTCTCCAATGTGAATATCCGTTGGATACTTCAACAGTACCCAATTTTCACCCTCTTTTCGATAAAAAGGTGACATTTTTAAAGTTCTCTTTTCCGGGCAGAAATTGGGCCCCTTTTGAGGACCCTAATTCTTTAGGCTATAACTTTTGATACCACACCTGCACCAACAGTGTGACCGCCTTCCCTGATTGCAAACCGGAGTCCCTCCTCCATTGCAACAGGAGCAATTAACTTGACTTTCATTTTAGCACTGTCGCCCGGCATCACCATTTCAGTCCCTTCAGGCAAAGTCGCCTCACCGGTTACATCAGTCGTCCCAATGTAAAACTGGGGGCGGTATCCTGAAAAGAACGGTGTGTGCCTTCCGCCTTCATCTTTGGTCAAGATATAAACCTCACTCTCAAATTCGGTGTGAGGAGTAGTTGTCCCCGGCTTGGCCAAAACCTGACCGCGTTCGACATCGTCTTTTTCGACACCCCGAAGGAGTACCCCAATATTGTCACCGGCCTGTCCCTGGTCCAGAGATTTTCGGAACATTTCGACTCCAGTAACAACGGTCTTTTTGGTTGGGCGAAGACCGACAATCTCTATTTCGTCATTGACCTTAACAATCCCTCTTGTCACCCGACCAGTAACAACCGTACCCCGACCTTTGATTGAAAAAACATCCTCAATCGGCATCAAGAACGGCTTATCAATGTCGCGAGTTGGAGTCGGAATATACTCATCGATCGCATCCAAAAGCTGCTCAATCGATTTGACCGCTTCCGCGTCACCTTCCAAAGCTTTCAAGGCCGAACCCCGAATAATTGGAGTTTTGTCGCCGTCGAATTTGTACTTGGTCAAAAGCTCCCTAATTTCCATTTCGACCAAATCCAAAAGTTCCGGATCGGTGACCTGATCAACTTTGTTTAAGTAAACAACAATTGCCGGAACGTTAACCTGTCTGGCCAGAAGAACGTGTTCTCTGGTCTGGGGCATTGGACCATCTGGAGCGGAAACAACCAGAATTGCTCCGTCCATCTGAGCCGCACCGGTAATCATGTTCTTAATATAGTCGGCGTGACCTGGACAATCGATGTGAGCGTAGTGCCTCTTGTCCGTCTCATACTCGACGTGCTGAATCGCAATTGTAATACCCCGTTGTTTTTCCTCCGGAGCATTATCAATTGAATCAAAAGGTCGAAATTCGGCCTTTCCTTTTTCTGATAATACTTTGGTTATGGCCGCAGTCAACGTTGTTTTACCGTGGTCGACGTGACCAATAGTCCCCACATTAACGTGAGGTTTTGTTCTTTCAAATTTTTTGGCTTCTGCCATTTTTTATCCTCCTTATTTTAGTTAATTATTTAATAACTATCTGCTATATGCCATTTGCCAAACTTCTAATCAGCTTTCACCTTTTGATTTGGCAATAATTTGGTCAGCAATATTCTTGGGTACTTCCTCATAATGGGAAGGCTCCATATATGCCGATGCCCTGCCTTGAGTCATCGAGCGCAAATAAGTAACATATCCTGACAGTTCAGATAGAGGAGTCAGAGCGGTGATAATTCTTGTCTTCACCCTAGCCTCTGTTCCCAAAATTTGGGAACGCTTGGCTGAAAGTCCGCCAATTACATCCCCCATAAATTCTTCCGGAGTAGTAACTTCCAGTTTCATAATCGGCTCCAAAAGTATAAGGTCTGCTTTTTTACAAGCGTCGGACAGTGCCATTGAACCGGCAATTTTGAAAGCAATTTCTGACGAATCAACGTCATGATAGGTTCCGTCATAAACTGCCACAAACATATCAACCACCGGATATCCAGCCAAAATTCCCGTTTCCATTTTTTCCTTGACCCCTTTTTCAATTGCAGGAATAAATTCCTGGGGAATTGCTCCGCTTTTAATTTCTGATTTAAATTCAAACCCTTCACCTCGACCTTTTGGCTCAACCCGCAGGAAACAGTGACCATATTGGCCCCGGCCTCCGGACTGACGAATATATTTTCCTTCACCTTGGGCCGTCTTTTTAATTGTTTCCTTATAGGCGACTTGTGGCTGGCCAATATTGGCTTCAACTTTAAATTCCCTCCTCATCCGATCGGCAATAATTTCAAGATGCAATTCTCCCATTCCTGAAATAATTGTCTGGCCAGTTTCAAAATCAGATTTAATCCTGAAAGTTGGATCCTCCTCCGAAAGTTTGGAAAGAGCGGTCCCCATTTTTTCCTGATCAGCTTTAGTTTTTGGCTCAATTGCCATTGAAATAACAGGGTCAGGAAAAGAGATTGACTCCAAAACTACAGGAGCACTCTCATCACATAAAGTGTCACCAGTTGAAGTTTCCTTCAAACCTACAACCGCCACAATTTCGCCAGCAAACACTTCTTTAATTTCTTCCCTTTTGTCAGCATGCATCAGAAGAATCCGGCCGATTCTTTCCTTTTCGTCCTTAGTCGAATTTAAAACATATGCGCCCGATTTTAAGGTACCAGAATAAATCCTCACATATGTCAGCTTCCCGACGTGAGGATCTACTTGAATTTTGAACGCAAGGGCTGACAATTTCCCTTGCACATTAGACTCGCGAGACTCTTGCTCGCCAGTTTTTGGATTATAACCTTGGATAGGAGGGGTGTCAAGCGGAGATGGAAGGAGATCGACAACTGCGTCCAAAAGAGGTTGAACCCCTTTATTGCGAAGAGATGACCCCGCCATAACCGGAACTATCTCATAAGCAATTACCGATTTGCGCAAAGCAGCCTTCAATTCATCAATCGGAATCTCTTCATTATTTAAAAATTTCTCCAAAACTCCCTCGTCATTTTCAGCGATTTTTTCAACTAATTCATGGCGATATTTTTCAACATCGTCTTTTAAACTTTGGGGGATTTCTCCCTCTTCAAATTTCGACCCAGTTTCGTCACCTTTCCAAAAAAAGGCTTTTCGAGTCAAGAGATCACAAACGCCTGAAAAATCATTCTCTGCTCCAATTGGAATATTATATGGAACAGCTGGTGCACCCAATCGGTCACGAATCGATTGCAATGTACGGAAATAATCGGCTCCAAGTTTATCCATTTTATTTATAAAACAGATTCGGGGAATATTGTATTTATCAGCCTGGCGCCAAACTGTTTCTGACTGGGATTGGACTCCTTCTTCAGCATCTAAAACAGTTACCCCTCCATCCAATACCCGAAGCGAACGTTCAACCTCGGCTGTAAAATCAACGTGGCCTGGGGTGTCAATTATATTAATCCGATGCTCTACTTTTGAAAACGGGCCGGTTTTTGGTTCCCAAAAACATGTAACAGCCGCCGAAACAATAGTAATTCCCCGCTCGCGCTCTTGGGCCATCCAATCGGTAACAGTTGTTCCCTCATCAATATCGCCAATTTTGTAGGTTTTTCCGGTATAAAAAAGAATCCTTTCGGTTGTTGTAGTTTTGCCCGCGTCAATATGGGCAATAATACCAATGTTTCTAATTCGCTCTAGCGGGTAAAGTCGTGAGTCAGCCATTGCTCTTTACCATCTAAAATGCGCGAATGCTTTATTTGCCTCTGCTACTCTGTGCATTTCCTCTCTTTTTGCAACCGCGGCTCCTTGGTTTTTTGAAGCTTCTAAAATTTCAGAAGCCAGTTTTGAAGCCATAATCGGATATTTAAAATTTTTGTCAACAAATTCACGAGATGGTCTTTTCTGAGCGGAATTAATAATCCATTTTAAAGCCAATGCTTCTCTTCTTGGCCCTCTGACTTCCATTGGAACCAAATATGAAGCACCCCCAATTCTTCGTGGTCTAACTTCTATTTTTGGTGAAGTATTAAATAGAGCCTCTTCAAAAGTTCTTAAAGGATCGTTGCCTGACTCTTTGACCTTCTCAAAAGCGCCATAAACGATTTTTTGGGCAACGCTTTTTTTGCCGCTTTCCATAATTTTATTAATCAGACGCTCAACTAACCGACTTGAATAAAGCGGATCCTCTAAAATAATTCTTTTTTTAATAGGTTTTTTTGATCTTGGCATTATAACCCCGCAATTTTGGAAGTAGTTTTCCTTTTAGTACCATATAAAGATCGGCTTTGTTTTCGGTTCTGAACACCAGAAGTATCGAGAGTTCCCCTTATAATATGATATTTGACTCCCGGTAAGTCTTTGACTCTTCCGCCTCTTACCATAACAACTGAATGTTCAGCCAGTTCATGACCAACTCCCGGAATATAGGCAGTTACTTCCTGACGATTTGAAAGACGTACCCGGGCAACTTTCCGCAAGGCCGAATTTGGCTTTTTGGGAGTCATTGTTTTAACAACAGTACAAACTCCTCTTTTTTGAGGCGAAAAAGTCGCAACAAACCTACCAGTTTTAGTATTGAATGACTTTCTCAAAACCGTCGACCGGGTTTTCTTAACTATTTTTCTTCTACCTTTTCTAACTAATTGCGAAATAGTTGGCATATTTTTTTCCTTCACTCTGTCTGCATAGCCTTTAGTGACGTAGACCAGCTGGCAGATTTGGCAAAAAAAGAAACTAGTTTTAGCCCTAGTCTCAGTCGAATTTTTTTTATTTAATTCTATAAATTTTTTACGACTGGGACTTTTTAAGCCACCTCCTTTTTACCAAAAATCGATCTTGATTATATCCAAACTTCCTGCTTACTGTCAAACCTAACCTTAGGGCAGTCCTGCCCTATCACCAGTTGGAATTAGCCTTCCAATAATAACATTTTCTTTCAAGCCCAAAAGATGATCTACTTTACCTTCAACCGCTGCGTTAGTTAAGACATTAGTTGTTTCCTGGAATGACGCAGCTGACAAGAATGATTCAGTCCAAATTGCTGCCTTGGTAATACCCAAAATGATAACTTGGGCGGTAGCTGGTTCCCCGCCTTCTGCTAAAACTTTTTTATTTTCCTGCTCAAAACGCACCTTATCAACCAGCTCATTGGGCAAAAGAACAGTATCGCCTGGGGAATCAACTTTAACCTTATCAGACATTTTTCTGACAATCACTTCAAAATGCTTGTCAGCAATCGGCACACCTTGTGATTCATAAACTTCCTGAGCCGAATCAACAATATACTTTTGAGCCTCTTTCAAACCCTTAACTACTAAAATTTCTTTGACATCAAGATGACCTGAACAAAGCTGGGTACCAGCAACAATTGTCTGTCCGTCTTCAACTAAAAGAGAAGCTGTTGCCGGAACGAAATATTCTCTCTCAACGGCTGGTTTAATTTTGGTCGATTTTACGCTTACCTGCCAACCTTCGGAAATTTCTTCAATTTTCACTTTGCCGGAAATTTGAGCCATTGGTGCCAAAACTTTAGGATTCCGAGCTTCGACTAGTTCCTCAACTCTCGGCAAACCCTGAGTAATATCAAGACCAACAATTCCTCCTAAATGAAAGGTTCTCATCGTTAATTGGGTTCCGGGTTCGCCGATTGATTGGGCTGCAATAACTCCGACAGGCGTCCCAACTTGAACCAATTTATTATTGGTCAAATCCCGGCCATAACAGGCAGCACAAATTCCATATTTTGCCTGACAAGCCAAAGGCGAACGGACAAAAATCTCCCCAATTTCAGTGTCTTGAATATGAGCTGCTTTTTCTTCATCAATTTCTTCACCTTTTTTGACAATCACTTTTTTGCCGCGGGGATTTACAATGTCAGAAGCGGCAATCCTTCCTAAAATTCTAGTTTCAAATGGAGCTCTCCTTTTAGTCTCGCGTTTTATTTCAATTCCTTCTTTGGTGCAACAATCCTCAATCCTAACAATTACATCATGGGCTACGTCAGTCAATCTTCGGGTTAAATAACCGGATTCGGCAGTTTTTAGTGCCCGATCTGCGAAACCTTTTCTAGCTCCCCGAGAGGAAGTAAAGTATTCAAAAACCGAAAGTCCTTCTCTAAAATTTGATTTAGTGGGAAGGGGAACGATTTTTCCTGAAGGATCTGCAACCAGTCCTCGCATACCCGCGATTTGTTTAATTTGATCGCCAGTTGCTCTGGAACCCCCCGACACGGAAATAATTGAAATCGCATTTTCCTGGCCAAAATTCTTTTGAGTACGGTCGGCAATATCTTGTGTCGTTTCATTCCATGCTTCAGCTGAAAGCCGCCTTTCTTCCTCAAGGGTAATAAGTCCTAAACGGAAGTTTTTTTCAATTTGGGAAACCCTTTTATCAGCTTCTTTGATGATTTTTTCCTTCTCGGGAATAATCTTACAATCAAAAATTGAAACTGAAAGTCCCGAAAATGTCGCTGAATCGAATCCCAAAGTCTTAAGGTCGTCAATTAATTTACTCACCGCTTGCGAAGATAATTTCTTTAATGCTTCTGTAATAACACTTTTTATAGTTGAAGCCTTGATATTGCTATTGAAAAAACCAAGTCCCTGCGGCATTACATTATTGAAAATAACCCGACCAACAGAAGTTTCTACGGTTTTTTTGTCTTTTCTAACTAGAATTTTCTCCCTAAGATGAATTTTGCCGTTTTGATACGCTGTAACAGCTTCATTGAAATCGGTAAAAATTGTTGTCGGCTTTTTTTCTTCATCTTCCTCGCGAATTGTAGTCAGGTAATAACATCCAAGAGCCATTTCCCGATTTGGTAATGTCATTGGCGTCCCGTCGGCGGGCCTTAATAAATTAGCGCTGGAGATCATAATATCGGCTGCTTCCTCTTTGGCTTTCTCGGAAAGCGGAATATGAACCGCCATCTGGTCACCGTCAAAGTCAGCGTTAAAACCGGAACAAACACAGGGGTGAATTCTTATTGCATCGCCGTCTATCAAAACCGGGTAGAAAGCCTGGATACCAAGCCGATGAAGTGTCGGCGCCCGATTGAGTAACACCGGATGGTCGCGGGTGATTACCTCTAGGATATCCCAAACTTCAGGAGGCCGCCTGTCCAAAAAGTTCTTAGCACTTTTTACATTTGGTGCCAGCCCTTGGGCAATAACTTCCCGAAGGACAAACGGCTTAAACATTTCCAAAGCCATTTCTTTGGGAATACCAGTTTGATTTAATTTAAGTTCCGGACCGACGACAATAACCGAACGGCCGGAATAATCAACCCTTTTACCTAAAAGATTCTGTCTAAATCTTCCTTGCTTACCCCGAAGCATATCAGATAACGAACGCAGGGAAGTAATCATCGGCGAAGAACGCAAAGATGATCTTTGGGAAGAATCTATAAGAGCGTCCACTGCTTCCTGAAGCATTCGTTTTTCATTTCTTAAAATTATTTCCGGCGCACCTAAATCAATCAATTTCTTTAATCGGTTGTTGCGGTTTATTACCCGTCTATAAAGGTCGTTTAAATCCGAAGTCGCAAACCGTCCACCGGAAAGTTGAACCATCGGCCTCAAATCCGGAGGCAAAACCGGAAGGACTTTAAGAACCAAGGATGAAGGTAAAATTCCGGCTTTTCTCATCCCCTCAACTACTCTTAATTTTTTGGCAGCTTTAATGTGTTTTTGACCGGTACTTCTTTGGATTTCTTCCCGAAGGCGAATCGCAAATTTTGATAAATCCAAACTTAGCAAGACCTCATTCAAAGCCTCTCCGCCCATTCCAACCTTAATAAATTTTTCAACCCCCCGAAGAACAAGTTTTAAGTAGTCTTCTTCTGAAAGAATCGAAAGAGGTTTTAGGGATGAAATCAAATCGGAAAGTCTTTTCGTTTCTTCTTCAATTCTGATTTTATCCAAAGCCGCCGTTTCTCTCAAAGCAGCAATTTTCTGCCTTGAGGAAAGCTCAACTTCTTCAATTTTTAAATCCTGCTGTTCACGGGTTTTAATCCTTTTTTTGATTTCCGAAACTTCTTTCGATAACTCATCTTTAAGACTTTTTACTTCTTTCTCAAATTCCTTATCCCTTTCAACCTTCTGCCTTTTAACATCCTCTTCCAAAGACTTTAAAACTTTTGTTTTCTCTTCGTCATCAATACTTGTTACCAAAAAAGAGGCAAAGTAAATTACGGCGTCAAGATGACGTGGAGAAATGTCCAAAAGCAAACCCAATTTTGAAGGAGCCCCCTTAAAAAACCAAGCATGGGCTACCGGAGCCGCAAGAGTGATATGGCCCATTCTTTCCCGCCTGACCCGGGCTTGGGTAACTTCAACTCCACATTTATCGCAAATTATCCCCCTAAATCTGATTCTTTTATACTTTCCGCAGTAACACTCCCAATCTTTGGTCGGACCGAAAATCTTCTCATCAAAAAGCCCATCCTTTTCCGGCTTAAAGGTCCTGTAATTTATAGTTTCGGGCTTTAAAACTTCACCATGAGACCATTCTATAATATCCTCTGGAGAGGCAACAGAAATTTTTAAAGCTTCAAAATCAACTAGTTCATTCATTTTTCTCCCTCCGTTTCAGGTTCGGATTCGATTTTCTCGGTCTCTTGGGGAAGTTCTCCTACTTCAACGGAAGAAGACTGCCCTTCTAATTCTCTACCTAACGCAACATCTTGCGATCCTGATTCTTCAGCAAGTTCCTTGGCTTCTTTTTCTACCTGTTCTTCTTTTTTAAGTTCCTTTTCGGTCATTTCCTCTTCGGTCTTTTCTCTGGCACCCAAAGTTTCAACTTTTAAACTTAAACTTTGAAGTTCTTTAACTAAAACCTTAAATGATTCCGGAATTAAAGCCTGGGGAATTTCAGTTCCTTTGATAATTGCTTCAAAAGCTTTAGCCCGGCCGACTACGTCATCGGATTTTATTGTCAACATTTCCTGTAAAGTGTAGGCAGCCCCATATGCTTCAAGTGCCCAGACCTCCATTTCCCCAAGACGCTGGCCTCCCATCTGGGCTTTACCGCCAAGCGGCTGTTGGGTAATTAGAGAATAAGGACCGGTTGAGCGGGCATGAGCCTTGTCTTCAACCATATGGATTAATTTCATAATGTAGCCTTTGCCGACAACAACCGGTCGGTCAAACTCTTTACCGGTCTTTCCGTTGTAAAGTTTAATTTTCCCATCAACCGGCAAACCGGCTTTTTTAAGCTGGGAAATAATTATATCTTCCCTTTCCCCAACCAAGTTTTCAAAAACCGGCAGGGCGACTTTATAATTTAATCGGTATGCCGCCTCCCCTAAATGGGTCTCCAAAAGCTGGCCTAAATTCATCCTAGTCAAAACCGAAAGCGGGGAAATAATAATGTCAACCGGTGTCCCATCCTCCAAATATGGCATATTGGCCAAAGGAACGATTTTTGAAATTACCCCTTTGTTTCCGTGCCGGCCGGCAAGCTTGTCACCGACAACAACCTTTCTGATTTGGGCAATTTTGACAATTATTTTCCTGATTGTTCCCGGCTCCAGTTCATCACCGTTTTCTCTTGAAAGGATTTTTACCTCAACAACCGTTCCGCGTTCTCCATGAGGCATTCGAAGCGAGGTGTCCCTGACTTCTCTGGCTTTCTCTCCAAAAATTGCCCGAAGAAGTCTCTCTTCGGCAGTAAGTTCTGTCTCACCTTTCGGAGCAATTTTGCCGACCAAAATATCATTTTGTTCAACCTGCGCCCCGACAACCACAACCCCATCCTCGTCCAAATTGGCCAAATCTTCTTCTGAGACATTGGGAATATCGCGGGTAGTTTCTTCCGGCCCAAGTTTAGTATCAACTACTGAAACGTCATGCTCTTCAATATGGACTGAAGTCAAAACGTCATCGCGAACCAGCCGGTCAGAAATGACAATCGCATCCTCATAACCCAAACCCTCAAAAGACATATAGGCAATGGTTAAATTCTGGCCCAAAGCCAACTCTCCGCCCTGGCATGCTGCTCCATCAATTATCACATCGCCTGTTTTAATTTTTTGGCCAAGCTTTACGTACGGTTTTTGGGAGTAGCAGGTACTTTGGGGGGACCTTCTGAATTTGGCAATCGGAAAAGTTATTTCTTCCTTTTTTTTGGCTTTTTTGGCTTTTAAAACTACTTTTTCGCCATCAACGTAAATAACTGTCCCATCACATGGCGACTTGACAACCCGACCCATGTGCTCGGCAACTACAGCTTCCATCCCAGTTCCAACAATTGGTGCCATCGGCTTTAAAAGCGGGACTGCCTGGCATTGCATATGGGTTCCCATCAAAGCCCGGTTTGCTTCATCGTGGGCCAAAAATGGAATTAAAGAAGCAGAAACTCCGGAAATTTGGCGAGGAACAACGTCAATATATTCAACTTGCGATGCAGGGGCTGTCAAAAATTCCCCTTGGTAACGGACCGGCACTTGGTCATCAGTAATAAATCCCTTTTTGTCAACTCCAATATTACAATGGGTTATATAATGTTCTTCCTCATCATCAGCTGCCATATAAACAATTTCTTCAGTAATTTTTGGCTTTTTTCCAACTTTGACAACTTTCCGGTAAGGCGCCTCCAAAAATCCGTACTCATTAACTCGGGCAAAAAGGGCCATATAAGTTACAAGACCAATATTTGGACCTTCTGGCGAGCGGATCGGACAAATCCTTGAATATTGGGAATGGTTAATGTCTCGAATTGAAAATGAAGCCCGCTCACGGGTAATTCCCCCGGTTCCCATAACAGTCAGCCGGCGCAAATTATCAAGTTCTGAAAGGGGATTAGTCTGATCCAATATAGTTGATAACTGGGAAGAACGGAAAAACTCATTGATTGCTGAAATCACTGGCCGGGCGTTAATTAAAGCTGCCGGGTTAATCGGTTCGTCAAGTGGAGTTAAACTCATTCTTTCCCTAACAACTCTTTCAAGTCGAAGCATTCCAACCCGAAAAGCAGTTTGCTGGACAAGTTCACCTACCCGTCTGACTCGTCTGTTACCAAGATGATCAATATCATCGACTCTCCCCTCACCGGCAGTCAGTTTTAAAAGATAAGCAAAAACTGCCAAAAAGTCAGCCGGCTCCAAAACCAGGCTTTCCGGATCCCATTTTATTCCTTTTTGACCAAGTTCTTCTTTTATTTTTCCAAGCCTCTTTTCAATCTTGAAACGGCCGACTTTGGAAAGTGAATATCGGCGGGGGTTAAAAAACATGCTATCAAAAAGACTCTTGGCGTTATCCAAAACAACCGGGTCGCCGGGGCGCATTCGGCGGTAGATCTCCAAAAGAGCCTCTTCTTTGGATTGGGTTGTATCTTTTTCCAAGGTAGCAGTAATTAGATTGCGGGCGCCTTCGGTTTCAAAAGAAGAGAGGACATTTAAAATATCAAGATCAGTCGAATAGCCCATTGCCCGAAGGAATACTGTTGCTGGGAATTTTCTCCGGCGGTCGACTTTAACTGAAATGACATCATTTCGGGCAACATTAAATTCCAGCCAGGAACCACGAACTGGCCTAATTTCAGCATTATAAAGGGTAACACCGGTAACCTGATCAACTTCGCCCGAAAAATAAGCGCCAGGTGCTCTGACTATTTGGTTAACAACTGCCCTTTCAATCCCATTAATAATGAAGGTTCCTTTTTCAATCATCAGGGGAAGATCGCAGAGGAAAACTTCAGATTCGGTTACTTTACCTGTCTGTTTGTTAGTTAGTCTGATAATGACTCTGAGCGGCGCATCATAATTTACCCCTTTGTCAATTGCTTCCTGGGGTTGATATTTGGGTGTATCCAAACGATGGGGACCAAATTCAAGGACAAAGTTCTTACCGGTGAAATCTTCAATCGGCGAAATTTCGTCGATTATTTCGCGAATTCCCTTCTCCAAAAACCAGGCAAATGATTCTTTTTGAACGGTAGTTAAGTCAAGATTCGGCAACTTTCCTTGACTGCCCCAGTATTGTCGGTCAAGATTCTGTGTCTGCATTTTAAAACTTCACTCTTTTGGGAAAGATCTGACAACTTTGGAGGCCAAAAAAAGGACCAAAAAATAGAGAAAGTATACAAACTAACTTTCAGTTTTGTGCCAAAGTTGCAAAGTGTCTAGACACTTTTTTAAAAACACACAAAAACTAGACGTACTTTCCCCTTGTACGCCCAAAATATTAAGAGTTAGCCTATAAAACCATTAATCTGCGAATCTGTCAAGAGGCAAAATTTTTATTTTTCCCTAGGTATGATTTCTACTAAACAACCAAGCGAAGTTCTTGAAACCCGGCCAAAAGGAGTCCGGCCAAAACTGCGATCCTCTTCCAATAAAATTTTATCCCTTAGCGCCAAAGCCTTAGAGCAAACTCCATTTGGATGAGGTTCTTGAGTATCTCCATCCAGAATTAAAATTTTTCTCTCATTCATATTAGGGAATTTTAATCCCTCAAGTAAAAAAGGTCAAATTGAAAAAAGATTTTAAATAATTTTTAAAATTTCCTGTTTTACTTTTTCGGCAAAGTCGGGGAGGTTTGAGTAATCCTTTAAAACTACCCTGTTTATTCCCATTGCGATTGCTTCCGAGTTGTACTGGGGAACTGAAGAAATTGAAATTACCTTATCTTTATCAAAAAGTGAAAGGTCGACATTATGAAATGAGCCGCCCTTCGAGTCGTCGCGGTCCAAAAGAAGGATATCGTAAGTCCCCTTTTTGCTTCGGTTTACATACTGTTCGACCTCCCAATACGAGCAAAGGGAAGTCAGACAAAGACAAACTGCTCTTTCAAGCTCAATCTGCTGGAATTTGGAGATTAAAACCTGAAGGGTTTCAAGATCGTCCTCAAGCATTAAAATACTGCACTGTTTTCTTTTCTCCACAACCTAATTGTAGCAAAAAGGGAAGTAAAAGGAAGAATTTGAAAATGAGAGGTCTTTGAGGGAGGAAATTTTTCAAGTTTCAGGAGACATTATTCTTAGAAGGCTTCAAAAAGAAGGTGTGGTGAAAATTAATTATTAATTTCTATTTTTCTACAATTTACGAAAAAATAGACGTACGGGTAGAACGGAACGAAAGAGGAGTTACTACTTATGTTACTCTCATTGCCTCTAAATAGACCATCATTTGAGATTTTTGGCTTCAATGCTTTTTCGCACAAAATTGGAATTTGGAACTTGAGGATTATTCTAAAAGTGGGCTGAGGGAGATGAGGAGGAACTCGAAGAGGAAGAAGCTTCCTCTGGTTCTGCAGAAGGCGAAGCCACTTGGGCAGAACCTGTCGCTTCTTTTCCTTCCTTTTTAGGAATCTGGGCACCCAAAGCTTCAAATTCTAAGTTTACTTTTTCTTCCAAACCGGGCAACTTTGCAAATCCCAGAGCACATTTTGATTCAACTACAAAAAGATCGGCGCTTTTCTGAACTCCTTCGTTTTGCTTCTTGACTCTTTCCGATAACTGAAGAAACAAATCAAGGGCCTCTTGGTCTTTGCCTACCGCTACAAGATCAGCCGCCTGTTTGTAAGTATCCGACATATCCTGATAATATAAAAGCCTGGCATCAAATTGGTCCTTTTCATCTGAATCTACCCCACTAATTAGTTCGGTCCTTTTTTTAGCCTCCAGAGACTCAGTTGAAATCTTTCTCAAAAGTGCAACATAATCTTCTCTTTTAACATCGCCCGTTAATTGCTGCTGCTGGCGGATCGCATCGTATAAGACTTGACCGTGCGCATTCAACAATTTCATCTGAAGCTCTTCATGATTTAAAAGCAGTTGGAAAGTTTCTTCCAATGAGGAATAGTAATCTTCCAGGGCTGTCGCTAGTTTTTCCACTTTCTCAGGTTTTTGAAGACTTTCGATTTGGGCCCTTGCTTCTTTTATTTTGGGAAGTACTGCATTTATATCGTCAATATCTCCTTGAGTATCTTTTTTGGAGTAGTTGTAATCATCTGTTGTTTTTGTAATTTCTGAAAAGGCAGTTTGTGCTTGGGAACTTTCTTCTTTTACTTTTTGAAAATTTGCAAAAACTTCATCAACTTTATCTGAAAGTGCCAAAAAACTATCGCTTGTTTTTTCGACAAACTCTTCCGCTTGGGCTTTTGGAACCCACCAGAAAAAATAGCCAAAAGAAAGGCTTACGACAAGTACCAAAACCAAAAGAACAGTTAAGGCTTTTTTTAAAGGAAATTTTTTTTCAACAGGAAGAGGGGCTTGAACAATCGGTTGAGTAAACGGCTGAGGAGGGGGGCTTACGGGTGGAGGGGGAACTGGCCCGGTTGGGTTTGGGGGGTAAAATTGAGGTTCCATCTCTTATTCAATCTTAATACAGTTAATTTTCAGTTTGCAATGATTTTTGAGGGAAAAGATTTTTAGTATATACTCGCGTATATACTTAGGATTTTTGCGATCTTTGGAGATTACAATTTAAAAATGTTATTATACGTTTCATGAGAGAGTTTGAATTAAAAGTTAAACCCAAATCGGCAGAAAACGGCGAAGGGTTTCAACAAGTAAAAATCGTTTTGGACCTGGGCGATATTACCCAGGAAGATGTCGGCGCCATAATTAACGCCGCAAACAAATCTCTTTTAGGTGGAGGAGGCGTCGATGGCTCTATTCACCGCGCTGCTGGAGAGAAGCTCTTGGAAGAATGCAAAACCTTAGGCGGTTGCGAAACTGGTGAGGCAAAAATTACCAAAGGCTACAATTTAAAAGCAAGGCATGTAATCCACACCGTCGGTCCAATTTATAGAGACGGACTGCATGGCGAGCCTGACCTTCTTGCCAACTGCTATAGAAATTCTTTAAAAATTGCGAAAGAAAATAATTTGGAATCAATTGCATTTCCGGCAATATCAACAGGAGTTTATCACTATCCTTTGAAGGAAGCGGCAAAAGTTGTCAACGATACAGTTTATGAATATTTGGAAGCTTTTGGCGCTGGTTCGTTAAAAGAGATTAAGTTTATCCTTTTTTCTCCCGAAATGTATCTGATTTATGAGAAAGCGTTTCCTTAAAGCTTGGCCCAAAATTGGAGAAACTAGAGTCTATCCTATCTACTCTTCTTATTATTTGCTTTCTTGTGGGATTTTTGGAAAAACTTTTTGCCTGCATTTCGAATATTGAAGGCATTAAAGTTTCTTCTTACTGCCTGCGGCCAAAATGGTTTCATCAATTAATTATACATCTTATCCAAGTAATGAATTAGAGGTTATACCTATTCGCTCGCCACAAGTAGTTTTACTGGTTAACTACAAGTTTTCTTTGGGAAAAAAAGTTGCCGCAAGTCTTTAAAACCTCTTCTTTGATACTTTGCTTATTTGAATTAAAGGTTTAGACTAAAGGTCGTGACTGATAATGTAAGTGATTTTATTTCCTTTCATAATGCTAACATATTAGACCCGAAACTTGCCGCTAATTTCGAGGCTGTTTCAGTTTTTGCAGCAAGGAAAAATATCGCCCTGAAGGATTTATCGATCGAAAAGCACCGTCTTCCCTTCATCAACTGGTGCACTAGTCACAACAGCTCTTAAACCTAGATTTAAGTTCTACAAGAAGATAACTAAATCTAGTGATTATCCAAGAAACGCACGAAACTCTACCGATAATCCGATAGTATTTGCTTCTTTCACTTCTTTGTGTTAAACTATTCTAGTTGAATTAGAATACGAGCTAATAAATTGCTTTCCCTTAGCAGTTTTGCATAGGTATCTTTGAAATTAGCTCCTAAGATTTCAAAGTTCTTGCAAATCACTTTCAAGACTGTTCTTAGTTTTTCTCTTTTAATAAATTATGAATAAACGAAATGCGATTAGTTTTGGCAAAAACCGCCGGGGGTTTGGCCGAAGAAATTTTAATAAATTTGCTAATGGCGGTAGCTACAGTTACCCAAAAAGTTTCTCGAACGCCAGAAGGTATTCTGGTGGACCTAAAAGCGAATTGGGAAATGATATAAGTATTTTTATAAAGAGAGCGACCAGAGTTTCTCCCGAGGCTACTTACATTCCCCAGAACCGATTTGAAAACTTTGATATTGTAGAAACCCTAAAACAAAACATCGTCAACAAAGGTTACGGCCAACCTACCCCTATTCAGGATAAAGCAATCCTTCCTATTCTCGAAGGAAAAGATTTGATAGGATTGGCAACTACAGGCACCGGCAAAACTGCGGCTTTTTTGATCCCTTTAATCAACAAGATATATAAGGACAGAAATCAAAGAGTTTTAATCGTCACGCCAACTAGAGAATTGGCGGGGCAAATAAACGAAGAGCTTCACATATTAGCCAGAGGGATGGATATTTACTCCAGCCTGATAATTGGCGGGGCCAATATACATAGGCAGATTTCCGATATTAGACACCGACCCAGCGTTGTCATTGGCACGCCGGGTAGGATCAAGGATCTTATTGAGAGAGGGGTTCTTCATCTTGAAGATTTCCATACCATAGTTTTGGATGAAGTAGATATGATGGTGGATATTGGTTTTATCAGAGATATTAAATATTTCATTTCGCTACTTCCAAGACAGCGCCAATCGCTGTTTTTCTCGGCCACTATCCCCTCGAAGGTGAGGGAGATACTTGACGCCTTTATGGTGGACCCTGTAACAGTGTCAGTTAAAAAGCAAGATACTGCGGAAAATATTGACCAAGATGTCGTCAAAGTAGTTAGTCACGACCAAAAGCTGAACCAACTCCATGATCTTTTAAACAAAGAAGACTTTAGCAAGGTGCTTATCTTCGGCCGTACCAAACATGGTATTGAAAAGCTTGATAGACAATTGACCGACCGAGGTTTCCGAGTCGGGGCGCTTCATGGCAATAGGACACAGGGGCAGCGACAAAGGATCCTGAAAAGCTTCAAGCAAGATGAGATCAGCATACTTCTCGCTACTGACGTAGCCTCCAGGGGACTTGATATTGATAATGTTTCCCACGTAATCAACTACGATCTACCGGAAACTTATGACGATTATATTCACCGTATCGGCCGCACCGGACGAATGAATAAAAAAGGAACAGCTCTAACTTTTATTGACTAAAGATTTTACTTTAGAAAGTAAAGTTGGAAACCGTAAAAGGCGTGGATTAAAACAACAATAAGTAAAATCACCCAAACAATTTTCGTATGAAAAAAAATAACCCGCTTCCCTCCTCGCCTAATCAGGGTTATCCCAAGTGAGATTTGGGTCAGAAGGAGGGCCAAATTGACAAATCCCAGCCAAATATGGAACGGTTTTGTAAAAATGATCGGATCGGCAAGTATCATTGGACAATTACTTTTCCGGTCATCGAAGTATGGATACTGCAGTGGTAAGAAAACGTGCCGGCCTGACTGAAAGTAAATTTAAAAGTAGCCCCCGGAGCAAGATTTCCGCTTGCAAAGGCATTTGTATCCGAAGTCACTGTATGGGTCGTGGAATCATTGTTCGTCCAGGTTATTTCCGTTCCGGCTTTGACCGTAATTTCCCCCGGATTGAAGCTGAAATTTTCAATTGAGACAGTGTTTTGCTGGCTGGGTGTTAAATTTGGCGATTCGGTTGCTACCATTGTTGGCGTCTCGTTAGTTGCTATCGTCGGCGCGACATTGGCCGTTGTTGGCTGGGAGCTTTGGCTGCGCATTAAGAATAAAACCCCAAGGACCAAAATAACTAAGACTACAACTACTACTAAAATATTCCTTACCATTTTTTCCATAAGCTTAAGTTTTATCCTAACTAAGTAATTATTAAACTTTCATTAAGATCTTTTCAAGGAAACAAAAAAGGGGACCTTGAAGCGGCAAGTCGGAAATGCTTGATTTTCACAGAAGAGTTGGGGTATACTCCCTTTAATGTCAAAACGTTTAGTTCCAATCGGGTCAGTAATTTTAGCAATAATTTTAATAGTTGTAATCGTAGCAGTTGCTGCAAACAGGAAATCCCAAACCACCCCCCAAAGCCAAACAAGCACACCCGCAAAAACTGAAAGCACAACTTCCAGCGGTTCCTTAAAAAGCCTTCTATCAGGGGGCAAAAACCAAACTTGCCAGGTTTCATACACCGCTTCTGGCCAGACAGTCGCAGGGACAGTTTATGTCGCTAGCGGAAATAAAATGAGAGGGGATTTCACTATGACAGATAGCCAGAACAAAGAAACAGTCAGTCATATGATTGTCGATTCCGGCGTAGTTTATTCCTGGTCGTCTGCAACTCCTCAAGGGGTAAAGATGAAAATTCCAGAGACTACTCCTTCCCCAACAGCTGGTACGGCAACCCAAGGGGCAGACCTTAATAGAGACGTCGAATATAAATGTTCCGACTGGTCCCCTGATAATTCAAAATTCACTCCGCCTTCCGATATCCAATTCACCGACTTGACTCAAACAGTTACTAATTTACAAAATCAGGCAACAACTGCCAAACCGGACTTAACATCAATTTGTAATCAGATCACCGATCCTCAAGCAAAAGCAGCTTGTCTCTCTGCCCAAAAATAATCTTTTACAAATCAGGATCGTGGAGAGCAGTAAGACAAAAATATTTAGCAAGCCGAAAAGGTACATTTCCGCCTCTTTTCTGTATTCTATAAACTCTTCTAAAACCTTCACTAAACTCTACTTCCCGAACCGACTCCCGACCAACATTATAATAATTTTTTTCAGCATCTCTCAGAGCGTTTTGGGATGAGGAAGCCAAAAATATCTTTCTTCTGCCAGCAATTGATATCTCATAAGGTTTACTATCATAATCGCCTTCATATACCTTCTCTAAGGTAAACTTTTTCGGGGAAGTGTAACGGCAAATCATATGCGAAGTGGCTGGATTTATAATGTCGACAATCTTAAAGATACTTCTTTCTTCAACCCGCTCAAAGATACTTCTTTCTCCAACCCAAAGTTTTTCCCCTTCTTCAAGAGTCAGCGACAACCGGTTGGTTTCTTTTGTCCCGTCAAAATCGAGAGGGATCTTGTTGCTATTGGCCGACTCTCTGAGAAACGAAATACTGCCAGGGGCTAAAATCAAAAGTGGAATTTTCCTATTTCCTGGTCTGCGGGAAAGAGGTGTCATTTTTATTTGCCCGTCAATCAAAACTCCCCACTCTTTGTCAAGTTCAAAAGTCTCTTTATAATAGTCGAGTTTTTCTAAAGTCTCTTGATTGTCAGGCTTTTCTTTTGAACGGAAAATGCAGTGAAAAAATTCTTTCATGGGAAACGATTTTACACCTTAAAAAAGACAGGTGCAAACTCAACTGGAATTTTTATTTTGCGAATCTGAAGCGTTTCAAGTTTTGGCGAAAAAAAATTATGCTTGTCAAAATTGCAAGATTTAGTAAAAGTATTGCATAATCAACCAGGCTAAATTCGTTTAAAATAGTGAGAACGATGATTCCAAAAACCAAAATTAATCCAAAAAGATAAATGATTTTGAGGTTTACATACCCAAACAGCGGTGGGCGAAGGCGTCGGCTTCCTTTTCCTGGCGGGCAATTTCTTTTTTAGTTTGGGGTGAAGTAATCGAATTGCGGTGGTTTAAAACCACATGGCCGATTTCGTGAGCAACTTCATATTTCTGGATTTCTTGGGGCTGGTCAAAAAGTTCATCGGAGAGAAATACTAAATATTTTCCTGCCAGTTCATCACCCTGGAAAACAAAACCCCAAGCATCAGGAAAAGAATTGACAAACCAGACATTTCGGGTCACAAAGTCGGCGGTCTTTTGGGGCAACCGACAAACTACTTCGCAAATCAAGTTTCGCATCTTCCCAGATCCGATAATTCTGGTACCGAATTTTTCCCTAACTTCAAGAAACTTTTTGTCCATCAAAAAAATTCTAACAGGAAAAGATTAATTAATAATTAGTTTTTATTTTTCATCAAGAAAAGAGGTTTAACTTCGGCAAATTTCTGAAGTTCTTTAATATTTTTAAAGCCTTGTTTTTGAAGGCTTTGTTTAACGCCGGCAATTAGCCTTGGCAGGAAATCGTAGCCCGATCCGCGGTAGGGAACCTTAATAACCTTTCCTTCGGCGACTTTAATCTTCTCTTTTTCAATTCCATAACGGACTCCTCCCCTTTTTTCCATCGCCTCAAAAGAACCCATTCCCCGATATTTTTTAACCATCCTATTTTCCTCATAATCAAATTCCTTTTCGCCCGGGGCTTCATCAAGTCCGGCCAAAATTGACCCCATCATTACAGTTTGGGCACCTAAAGCCAAAGCCTTAGCTATATCCCCCGGCCGCAAAAAATCTTCCGCCGGGTCGTCAATGATTCTGATTCCGCCATCAGCGATAATTGGGATCCGGCTGCCATTTTTGACCACTTTGGCGCATTCCCAAACTGCCGAAGCTTGAATCCGGCCGGTACCCATCTCTTCCTGGGTAATGCAAGCAGCTCCTGGCCCGATGCCAACTCTTAAGGCGTCGCAGTACTTCCCCGCTTCTTTTATTATTTCCATTGCAATTTTTTTTGAAACTAAATTGCCGATAACTACTTCAAGTTTGGGAAAATATTCCTTGGCCCATTTGGCAATTTCCAACTGCTCTTTAAAAACCACTGATGAATCGATAATAATCCCGTCAACTCCGGCGCCGATTCCTTGCTTTATCCTTTCTTTGGCTAAATTGACCCTCGATTCAACCGCAATAAAAACCCTAAGCTGTTTATTATCGTCTTTGGTTGCTAAGGGGTAAAGTTCATTTTTATTCATGTCGCTGTCGGTTACAATTGCCGCAATCCTCCCTTCCTTGTCGATAATCGGCAAAGTGTCAAGGTTATTCTTTTTTAAGATTTTATTAGCAAACTTGAGGTCATTTTTGTCAACGGTGTCTTTTTTTGAGGCAACAATAAGCTTTTCTTTTGGAGTCATAACTTTTCCTAATTTTGCTTCCATATCCTGGTGGTAGCGGACATCCCGGTGGGTAACAATCCCTACCAGTTTTGAATTTAAGGTCCCATCTTCAGTTATTGGGAAACTAAAAAACCCGTACTTTTCAGAAAGTAAAAAAACCTCAGCCACTTTAGCTTGGGGTGAAAGGACAACCGGGTCGAAAACAAAACCGGCTTCAAATTTTTTAACTTTTTTAGCCTCTTCAATTTGTTCTTCAATAGTTGAATAGTTGTAATGGATTACTCCAATTCCACCAAAAAGAGCCAAAAGTATCGCCATTTCGGCACCACAAACCGTATCCATCGGCGAGGCAACAATCGGTGTTTTTAAACTTATGTGTTTGGTAAAATTGGTTGACAAATCAACAAAATCCCTATCAAAATCCGGCAGGCGGTTAGGAATCAAAGTTATATCCTGGTAGGTAAATTCCTTATTTTGAAGTGAAGGATGAAGCCTTGCCATTGTCGATTATTACCTTATTTTTACAAAAAAGTCAATTTTTAGAAGGCAGGTTATTTAACTTTTTTTCTAAAAAATTGGCTGTGGCAAAATTAACCAGTTTTTTAACGGTTTGCCAGTACCTGGCATCCGTCATTTATTCTTATAGATATTTTTGGATGTTTTTGATGTGGTCATCTAAATTCGCAGCATAGTACATCTTGCCATTTTTATCGGAAACGTAATATAAATATCCTTTATCTTTGGGATAAACAACGGCATTTATTGAATCAAGGCCGGGATTGCAAATCGGGGTTGGAGGCAACCCCACGTTTTTCCGGGTATTGTAGGGCGAATCCAAGTTTAAATCATCCTGGGTCAAATTTTTTCGCCACCAGGTTTTTTCCTCCTTTGAATAGCCTAAAGCATACTGCAGAGTCGCATCGACTTCCAAAGCCATTCCCAACTTTAATCTTTTTTCCAGTATTCCGGCTACAATTGGCCGATCTTGCGAAAATTTCGATTCCCGCTCAACAATTGAAGCCAAAATCAAAACTTCTTCTTGAGATAAATTCTGTCCGGCAGCGTCACTTTTTAACTTTTGGTCGAATTTATTTTGGAAATTGGCAAGCATTTTATCGGCAACATCAGCAGCTGTTGCATCAAATTTAAAACGGTAAGTATCAGGAAACATTTCGCCTTCTTTTGCAACTTTAGCAAAATCGGAGGATTTAATCGTTAAGTTTTTTGAAAGCTCTTGGGCGATTTCTTCATTACGCCAGCCTTCGGGAATTGTTACTTGAACATCGGAAAAGCCAGCGGTTAATTTCTGAGCAACCTCCAAAGCTTTCATGTCAGGAGAAAGAACAAAGTCGCCGGCTTGAATTTTTCCAGCCAAGCCTTCTTTAACCAAAAGCAAGCGAAAGAAAAATGAATTTTTAACAAGGCTTTTTTCTTTTAAGTCAAGAGATACTTGTTCCAATGACTCGCCTGGCTTTATTTTAAAACCGACACTTTTTTTCTCGCTTGACGGGGCTTGAATTTGGTTATTAAAAACTAAAACGGCACAAAAGAAAAAAAATACAACAAGAAAAACTAACCAAAGAAAAGCCTTTTTCTTCTTATTTGGCTTCATCTTCCATTTTTTTACAATCTAAATACGACTGCAAAATTAAACTGGCTGAAAGTTCATCAACCAACTGTTTACTTTCATCTATTGTTTTCCCTTGTTCTTTCAAAATTCTCTGGGCCTCAACTGTCGAGAATTCTTCATTCCAAAAATCAGTCGTAATCGGAAAAAACTTGGCTAATTTTTTAGAAAACTCTTTCACCTTTTGAGCCATCTGGCTTTTTGGCGAGGGAAGACCAATAACCATTTTTTCAATACTAAACTCCTCAATAATCTTGGAAAGCCGGTCAAAAAAAGCAGCGTCATTAGCAAGAATCCCATAAGGTATAGCCAAACTTTCCTGGCTTGTCGCCAAACCAATTCGAGCATCACCAAAATCCAAACACAAAATTTTTTGATCAATCATATTTTTCTTTCGCCAATACAATTAATCTTTGACTTGAAAGTCCTGGAGGGACGCAAGTCATCAGTGTTAGATATTTGTTTGCAGAATCCGGTGGTGAAATCGGAGATAAATCATTTGGGTCAACTGCATAAACTTTAACAATTTGATAATCATAAACCAAACCTTCGGCTTCCGCAAAAATTTCGTCGCCAACTGAAAGTTCAGGCAAAGTCGAAAAAATAGTCAAATAATTTTGTGGGTCGAAAAATTGGGGCAGAACCGAATGGCCAGTAATAAAAACGTTGCCAACCTCCCCCGGCAGAGCCGACCCGGGAAGTTGAGCTAGATTTTTTTTAAAATCCCCAGAATCGACTTCGACTTTGGCGTTTTCTATCCCAAGTTTTGGAATAGATACCTTAAATTCAGAATATGGATATTCCCTTTTGTCTTTGGCCACAAAGTAGGAAAAATTATCATTTTCTTTTTGAACATAAATATCGCCAGTTTCATCTCCTGCCACTTGACCCGTGTTTACCATTTTATTTTGAAACTTTTCCTTTACTAGAAAAGATACTGTTGGGGTAAAAAAATAAAACAAGATTGCCAAACCGGCAAAAACCAAAAAAAGAGGCCAAATCGGTCTTTGGTAGAACTTTGCTTTCTTTGACCAAGAAATTTCGGAAGTAGATTTTACATATCGGTATTGATATTGCTTCGTCATATCGTTTGAATACTAACACTTGGGGATCCTCTTACGCAAGAAATTTTTCTAAAAAATTACTTTTTGGAGGAGACAATTATTTTTATGTTACCTTCAATTTTTGGCAAAGAATTTAAAAAGGGCAAAGGTGGTGAAAGGGAAATTTTGGAAGAGGCAATTTCAGGCAGAGAGTTTAGGTATTCATAAGCTTTGTTTGTATTTTTACCGGCTAAATTTTTCTTAATCTCATCCTCGTTATATTTGGGAATTAAATTTAAAGAAAGTTTGGCTGAAAATGTCAAATCACCCGAATCGGAAAGTTTAACATCGGAAGTTTCGGTTTGGGCAACCTCATCAGAAAGTTTTAAATCAGACGGAATTGATTGTCCAATTAAAGATTTTAAAACCTCCTGGAGATCTTTTTCCTTATAAACTGTCCCTCTAAACTCAATTTCCATACTTAAATTGACAACCGACGCTTCATCATCAACTTTTTTGTCAAAATTGGCGGAAATTACTTCTTCTGCAATTGCTCCATCTATCAACTTTTGGTCGCCTGATAATTTTTTGGAAATTTCATCTTTGGCTTTAGTCAAAAGGTCTGAAGTCAAAGCATCTTTTAGTTGATCCAAATCTTTTTGAGAAACAACCGTCACATCCTTGGAAGTCCCGCCGGAAAAATTTCCGGAGTTTATAGCAGAATAGAGGCTTAAGTCAAAATCGGAAATGGTAAAATCCGTATTGGCAGATAAATTTGAGTCCGGGCCAATTTGTTTGGCTGTCACCCCAACATCCTCTTTACCATAGGTAATACCTTCAACCGTCGCGCTTCTTGAAGCAACAGTCACATCATCATCTAAAGTAAATTCCAAACTGGAGGAACCGGTAATTTGAGTCCCTGAAGAAAAGGTCCTGGGAGCTGAAGTTTTGTTAAAAACCGTCACCGTTCCGTGAGCTTTTTCGCCAACACTTTTTTTACCTGAGGCAACGCCTTTTTTCGAATCGGAGACGCGGGTTGAGACAATCTCAGCTGGAATTATTCCATTATCCTTATCAATTTCGGCAGCTTTGAGACTGGCATTAATTTGGGCTTCTTTTGGTAAAGTTTGGGCAACAACTTCAAGTTCAACCTTTGCTCTGGGAAGAAAATAATAAGTCAAAAAGATAAGAATTAAAATCAAAATCAATCCACCAAGGGCAGCAAAACCGATTTTTCTTCTTCCTTTAAATAGATCTAAAATCCTTTCAGTCCAACCTAAAAAAGTGTTTTTAACTGAAATTGCTTCCTTTTCGACAACCCCCGGTTCTTCCCCAACCATCAAATAATCTTCCTTATTTTCAATCCCGGCTTGGGCAAATTTAGGTCCTTCTTCCTTCTCTATATTCCTCCCAGGTTCAACATTTTTTCCAGGTTCATCCTTTAAAACGTCTCTACCGGAAACAAAACCAAAATTATCTTCTTCCTCAATTTTGTCAACCGGTTCTTTTAAAGTTTGCTCTTCTTCCTTTAAAATCGGTTGGCCAATTTGAGATTTTTTATCATCGCTTTCAAAAACAAATCTCTCTTTCTCATAACCTAAATCTACTGCTCCAGCGACTGCCACAGCTTTACCCAAAATCCCCTTTTTTAAGACATCGACTTTTGGCAAATGAATAAAAAAAGGCGGCTCATTGGAAGTTTTATCTTCACCCCAATTATGGCTTTCTATTTCCTCTTTTAACTTTTCAAGGTCTAAACTTCCGTAAAGGATTATCCTTGAAGGGAACGGCCGTTCGGATTTCATATCCTTGAAAATTTCTTCCAGCGAACCAATAAAATTTTCGCCGTAAAAAGGTGCCGACTTTTCTTCAAGAATCTTGCCGTTTGCAATTAAAGAAGCGTAAATTTTTTTGCGGTTGACCTCTAAAAAAACCGCCGATGGGGAAGAAAGCTCCTGCCGAGAAACAAGATGCGAAACAGCTTGAATATTAGAAACAAATGCCAGAGGCTCAAGTTCTAAATCTTTAGCCAGCCTTTTTAAAATTTCTGAATAGGGAGAAATAATTTTTTCTCCTTCAATCCAGTCTTTGGGCAAACCAAAGATTACTTCTGAAACATCAACGCCAGCTTGGGCACCTGCCTGATCAATTGCTTCACCGGCAACTAGAAGCATATCCTCTTTGTTTTGGTAATTTTTGACCGAAGTTCCCAAAATTTCAGTTTTATTTTGTAAAAACCCCCAAATTACCGCCTCAACTTGGTCATCAGAGACATTTAAAGCCAAAAAATAACTCGAACTTTTATCTTTGGCAATATAACCTTTAACTTTATCCAAAAAACTCATCTTTTTTAAATCTCCTTGGCAGGCGAAAAAGACGTTAAAACTTCATTAAACATATTTCTGTAATTATCCCAATTGTCATTCAAAGAGGAGGCAGAAATCAAATAAAAATTTCCTTTGAAGGAAACTGCCAGCTTTGAAACATGGATTGCTTTATCATTATCATAAGTAATTGCCTCAAGATTATAAGCAAGAAAATCTTTCTCTGACCGGTCAACTTCGGAGATTATTTTATTTTTGAGGTTTGATGTTAAGTCAGTTTTTACCTTTTCCAAATCGGTGTTAAAATTAGTAGTTTTCTGACCGACTATTTCAATTCTTGGAACATATTGAAATCCTAAAGCATCCTTATCAGGAGTTTTTTTTGAAAAAATAACTTTTTGGTCTTTTTGTTCTTCAACCCAATCTTTCGGTTTTCGAATAGTAAAAACCTTTGCTGGATCCTGATACTCGACCGTTTGGAAATCTTCTTCAATTTTTATCAAAGAAGGCAACTCTCCTCCCAAACCGGAAATTACTCTATTTATCGATTCTTCCCTTTGAGGTAATAAAATTTTTGTTTCAGCCACCTTTTGGCTATTGTTTTGCTGCCAGAAGTAAAATCCAAACCCGCCCCCTGAAAGTAATAAAATAATAAAAATTAAAACTAAAAAAAATCCCTTTTTTGATCTGCCTCCTGTTAATATTACTTCCTCGTTTTTTTTGGGAAGTTCTTCCTTAAAGTGGTATTGTGGCTGGAGCATTTTTTTAGGGGTGGCTAGAAAATTATTGGGAATTAGCCGACCGGTTACCTTTTCTTCCTTTTGAGGTTCTTCTTTTTCATAAGTTCCCGAAATTGAATGTGGAGCGTAATCAGGAACTTTTATTGGAGTCTCTAAAACATTAGAGTTTTGGGGGGTAAATTCTTTAGTAAAACTTTCTTCCCAATCAAATTGAGGAACAACTGTTTGAGCCGGGTTTTTTTGTTGAACAGGCGGCGTTACGTTCCCAGTGGGAACGTGGCCTAAATTTTCTTGTTCCGGTTGAGATTGGGGATTGGTCCAAAGCTTATTCTTATCGTCTTGATCCACAAATTCTTACCTCCACTAAAAATCAGTCGAGTTCAGCATAAATTCGGCGCTTGCCCGAACCTAGACCTTCTTCTTTAACTATTTTAAGATGTCCAATTTCTTTTGTCGAGCTAACATGAGGCCCACCGCAAATTTCTTTGGAAAACTCCCCGACTGAATAAACCGAAACCTGACTTGTATATCTTTCTTCAAAAAGTCCAATTGCACCTAATTTTTTGGCATCAGGGGGAGTCATCATTTCTTTTTTGACAGGCAAATTATCTTTTATCTTTTCATTAACTAAATCTTCGACTTTTTTAATCTGTTCATCTGTCAACTTTTCCGAGTGGGAAAAGTCAAAACGAATCCTCTCTTCAGTTATATTAGAACCTGTCTGGTGAACATGATCATCTAAAATTTGTCTTAATGCCGCCTGTAAAAGGTGGGTCGCCGTATGTCCGGCAACAATTTTTGGAGATTTACCACCCAACCCCCCAGCAAATTTTTTCTCCATACCTTTTCTTGAAACTTCCTGGTGCTTTTTAAACTCTTCTTCAAAACTTTCAATATCAACAACTAAATTTTCTGCTTGAGCGAGTTCGACAATCATCTCAATTGGGAAACCAAAACTTTGGTACAGGTCAAAAGCTTCTTTGCCGGAAATTGTGGCTCTTATTAAATCCTCTGAACTAATCCCAGCCCCAAATTTTAATAAAGACGCTTCTTTTTTATTCTGGTAGAATTCTCTAAATATCTCCCTCTTGTCAGCTGTCTGCATTATTTTTTTATACTTTCCATCTAAAATTGGTATTTTAGTTCCAAAAAGTCTGTGAGATTTTTTAAGACCTTCACTTATCACATCCTCAAAACGCCTCTCTTCTAAATTAAGTTGTTCAATAATAAAATCTGATTCTTTGAGAAGTCCGGAATAGTATTTTTTATTTACTTCAATTACCGATTGGGCAATTTTGGAAACAAAAGGTTCATCTACTCCCGCCAACTTCCCATAACGAATTGCTCGACGAATCAGTCTGCGAAGGATATAACCTCTCTCCAAATTACTTGGCACCACTCCCTCAGCAAGAACAAAAGTCGAAGCACGAAGGTGATCTGCAATAATTCTTATGGCTCGATCTTCCGGAGAAGAAGCCAAATTTCTTATTTCGTTAACAATCGGGGAAAAAAGGTCCGTTTCGTAAATATTTTTCTTCCCTTGTAAAACCATAAGCATTCGTTCAAGACCCATACCTGTATCAACATTCTTTTGTTTTAGAGGTTTGTAACTTCCACCCGATCGGCAATCGTATTCCATAAAAACGTCGTTCCAGATTTCAATAAATCTTTCCGAATTGGTAAACGATTCTTCTCCTTTCAAATCCCCGCCAATTACGTCATAAAATATCTCCGTGTCCGGACCACAAGGCCCTATTTCACCAACCGGCCCCCACCAGTTATCCTTTTTTCCATATTTGAAAATTCTCTCCGGGGGTATTCCAATTTCTTTCCAGGCTTCAAAAGACTCTTCGTCAAAAGGGGCAGATTTGTCGCCTTCAAAAACCGAAACATAAATTCTTTCTTTATCAAGTCCAAGCTCTTTTGTTAAAAACTCCCAGCTGTAGGCTATACTCTCTTTTTTCCAATACCCGCCTTTTCCGATTCCATCAGGCAAATTAGGATCTCCAAGTGACCAGTTTCCCAACATTTCGAAAAAGGTACAATGAACTGAATCTCCTATTTCATCAATATCGTCAGTCCGAAGGCACTTTTGAACATTGACCAATCTTTTTCCTTCCGGATGTTTTTGGCCCAAAAGGTATGGGATTAAAGGATGCATACCAGCTGTTGTAAAAAGAACTTTTTGGGTACCGGACAATTCAACTTCCTGGCTGGGAACCAAAGAAGCTGAAGGAATTACTTTATGCTCTCTTTCTTCAAAAAATCTAAGGAATTTTTGGCGAAGTTCATCTGATTTCATTAGATGGGAAAATTATACTCAAAGCGACTGTATAATGGCAACTAATTACGATTAAAAAAACGATGCAGGTGACTTCGGCCTCGCGACTGAATTTCTGCAATATGGGGCGGCGGGACATGCTCTTGGGGTAAATGCTGAGCAAGTATTTCTTTTTCCTCTTCAATCTTCTTCTCAACTTCTTCAAGTAACTCGCCTAATCTTGTTTTCAACAGTTTCATAGCTTTTTTGCCTTCGGGAGTCGTCAGATACAAAGCAACCGAGGCACCTGCGACTACCCCAGTCAAAAAACTTAAAAAATTCCCATCACTTCTCTGATACATGTTCGTGTTCTTCTCTATCTTTCGTTTTCTCCTTTAAAAAAGCAACTACTTTTGAAAAAGTTTTGACCCCTAACCTCACTTCCAAAATTGTGTCAATTGCACCTTTAATCTTTTCTGAAACATCCGAAGCTTCTTGAGTTATAAGGTCAATCTTTTTGAGAGTTTTGCGAAAATCGCGGATTAATAAAAAAACCTGGATACCAATTATAATTAGAAGGATTGTTAAAACAATTATAACTGAAAAAAGAACCAGTTGGGTCAGGTCAACCATGATCAAACTATTTTAAAGACCAATACTAAATATTGTCAACTATTGAAACTATTATCCAGGTACAAATTGAACTGTTTTTTTAACTGTTTTTTGTCTGCCTAGTTTTGAAACCGCTTTAATTTCAATCTCATTCAATCCTTCCTTTAGAGTAATTTGCTCCTTAAATTTCCCTTGTTCATCAAGGCTTACATTTTCATTATTTATAGAAAGTGTAGCGTCAGAATCAGTTTTGCCAGCAATTTCTATCTGTTTCTGAGATACCTCAGTAAAATCTTTCGGTGAATCAATTGATAAATACGGCGACGAGATTAGGGAAAAATATTGGAAAGCAATATATCCCAAAACTGCCAAAAAAGTTAGGACTCCAAAAAAAGTAACCGTTAGAATAGGGGTTGGACGAAATTTAAAAGGCAGATTCAAAAAAGTCGATTGGGCCTGAGACTCGGCACCAGCATACTCCCGACGATATAGGGCAAGAAGCGAAGAAGGGGAAAGTTTTAAAACCTGGCCGTAATTTTTAATTAAACCTTTGACATAAGTCGAGTGAGGAAGTTCATCCCAACGACCTTCCTCCAAAGCCAAAATTATTCTTTTTCTGATCTTGGTTTTTTTCTCAATATCCTCAAGGGAAAGATTAGCTGATTCCCTTGCCTCTTTTAATACCTGCCCGACTTTTTTCATTTTGGAAGACTATTCAAAGTTTGGATTTTAATTTTCTTCTTTTTTGATAAAAAATTCTTCAGCATTCCGAAGAAGTACATCTCTAGGTTTGGCTCCCTCACCTGGCCCAACAATTCCAGAGGCTTCAAGTTCATCTAAAAGTCTGGCTGCCCTGGCATAGCCAATTCTTAATCTCCTTTGCAAAAGCGAGGCTGATGCCCGGTCATATTGGCAGACAGTTCTAACCGCTTCATCAAATAAATCATCCTCACCGCCTCTGCCTTCCATCTTCTTGGCAAAAGTCATTTCAGTCACCTCGGTTGTATAATGAGGCGCCACCCCCGAATCTTTTAGAAACTTAATTAAGCTTTGGATTTCAGAATCAGAAGTGAACACCCCCTGAATTCTAATAGGCTTTGATACGTCCGGAGGAAGGTAAAGCATATCTCCCTGACCAAGAAGTTTTTCAGCCCCCGGCTGGTCAAGAATCACTCTCGAGTCAACCATTGAGGAAACATTGAAAGCAATTCGGCAGGGGATATTGGCTTTAATTAAACCAGTTATAACATCAACTGATGGCCGCTGGGTTGCCAAAACCAAATGAACTCCTGTTGCCCTTGCCATTTGAGCAAGACGAATAATCGCATCCTCAACTTCTACCGGGGCAAAGGACATTAAATCAGCCAGTTCGTCAACGATGATAACAATATATGGCAGAGCTTGAAATCCTGATAGCTCGTTATAGCCGGCAATATTCCTAACTTGGGCTTGAGAGAAAAGTTTGTAACGCCTGTCCATCTCAGTTATCGCCCACCTAAGAGCAGCAAGTATTTTCTCAACATCAACAATAATCGGTGTTAAAAGGTGAGGAATGTCATTATAATCTGACAACTCAACTCTTTTCGGGTCAACAATGATTAATTTCAACTCATTCGGGGATGTGCGAAACAAAAGGGAAGTAATAAAACTGTTAATCAAAACCGACTTCCCAGAACCGGTTGTCCCAGCAACTAAAACGTGGGGCATTTTGGCAAGATCTATAACAAAAGGACTGCCGGATACATCCAATCCTAAAGCAACTGTCAGTTTTGATTTAGCATTTTGCATTGCTCCCGAAGTCAAAACACTTTTTAGAGAAACGACTTCCAAAGACCTATTAGGAATTTCAATTCCGACCATTGATTTACCAGGAATCGGAGCTTCAATCCTAACCGTTCCAGTCGGAGTTGCTAAAGCTAGCGCCAGATCATTTTGCAATGCTGTAATCTTGGAAATCTTTGTTCCGAGAGGGATTTCTAGCGCATACTGAGTAACTGCTGGCCCAAAATTAACTTCAACAACTTTAGCTCTGATACCAAAACTTTCCAGGGTTTTTTCAATTGTGTGAGCATTTTGCTTTGGATCCCCACGATCCGCTTTAGCCGCCATTTTATCGGAAAGCAAGGAAAGGGGCGGGTATCGCCAAAGTTTACCTTCAGTCGGCAAGTTTGAAACTGGTTCAAAAGCCGGTTGAAGTGATAATTGCTTCGATTGTGAAGGAGTTCCACTCTCTCTTACGTTCAACGGCCGATCAATTGAGAATCGGTCTTTTTTGGCAAATGAGGAAGAAAAAAGACCTTTTAGCCACTTAAAAGATGCCGTAAAGTAATAGAAAATTTGATCCAAAGAGGTATTGAATAAAATAACGACGCCAATAAATAAGGTAATTAAAAGAATAAGTGCCGCACCCACACCTGTCAAAAGAGATGCAATCCCTTCCCATAAGGTCACACCAACAAGCCCCGCTCCCTCTTGAGAAAAAACATTTACAAAACCCAATAGTGAAACGATAGACAAAATCCCGCCAGCAACAATATTAAATTGGGTAGCGGGAGTTTTAAAACCTAATATTGTAAACGAAGCAATTATCCCAATCACTGAAATAAAAAAAGCTCCCCAACCAAAGAGACGAACAATAGCTCTTTGGGTAAAACCCAAAAGAACAGCTTCTGGAAAAAATAAAGACAAAATAGACAAGACTGAAATTAAAAGTAAAATCAATCCGGAAATTGTAACGACAGTTTTTTTCTTAAGCTTTAATTTAAATGGCGAAGAGTATCGCTTCCGGTAGCGCCTCATTTTTAAACCTCAATCACCACCGGTAAAATCATCGGCCGGCGTTTTGTCTCATTATACAAGAATTTTTCAAGTGTATCTTCAATATGGCGCCTTAAATATCGCCAATCAGAAATTTTCCCTTTGCCAATGCATTGTTCGACAACTTCTTGAGCCCTATTAATTAAATCTTGTGACTCTCCCATGTAAACAAATCCTCTTGAAACAATATCAGGTTTTGCAGCAACTTGGCCGTTTTTTTCATCTACTGTAACAATAACCACCACTATTCCCTCATCTGCCATAACCTTCCGGTCGCGAAGAACAACTGACCCAACATCCCCAATCCCCAAACCGTCAACCATCACATTCTTAACCTCAACTTTGCCGTCAATGTATACTTTCCCTTCGCTTGCGGAAACAACATCGCCTTCATCAGCCAAAAGAATCTTCTCCTTTTGATAGCCCATTTCCAAAGCAAGTCGCAAGTAGGCAGTCATTTGTCTAAAGCTCCCTGAAATTGGCATTAGGTATTTAGGGTGCAAAAGACCGATTAACATTGCAAGCTCGTTTTTGGCAGCATGACCTGAAACATGGAGGTCATCCAAGATGTCTGAATACAAAACCCTGGCTCCAAGGTGAGTCAAATTGTCAACCAAAACATGAATTCCATCAACATTTCCGGGGATTGGGTCTGCTGAGAAAACAACGGTGTCTCCCCCTTCAATTGAAACTTGCCTATGCTGCCTGTTAGCAATCTGGGACATCGAAGAACCCGGCTGGCCCTGGGCTCCAGCGACAATTAAGGTCAATTTTGAGGGGTCAATTTTTGAGATCTCGTCAGGTGAAACAAAAAGAGATTTGGGGTAGGAAAAATAACCCATCTCCTGACCAATTTCGACCACTTTTCGAATACTTCTTCCCACAACACCAACACGGCGGCCAAACTTTTGAGAAACCTCAATAGCCTGCTTAATCCTTGAAAGATTAGACGATGCTGTGGTAACTATAAATTTTTTGGGCGAATTGCTAATTTCCCGGTCAAATGTCTCTTTGATCATTTTTTCCGATAAGGTATAGCCTTCTTTTTCTGCCCGCAAACAATCAGAAAGAAGAAGTAAAACTCCTTCTCCTCCGGCTTTGGCGATTTTGTTGACGTCGGAATATCGGCCGTCAACCGGAGTCCAGTCAAACTTAAAGTCGGAGCCGTGATAAACTGTTCCGACCGGAGTTTTAATAATTAAATTGGTAGCGTCAGGAACAGAATGCGTCATATGAACAAATCGAATTTCAAAGGGACCTATATTTAATATTGAAGAGTCCGGTGTGGGAATAATTTTTGCCCTGAAGCCATTCTTTTCGTAGGCTTCCTCAAGCCTTGCCCGAATTAAACCACAGGTTAGGGGAGTCCCATAGACAGGAACGTTAAGTTCAGGAAGAATATAAGGAAGGCCTCCAATATGATCGTCATGACCATGAGTAATTACGATTCCCAAAATTTTGTCCTTTTTATCTCTAAGATAGGAGATATCGGGAATGACGAAGTCAACCCCAAGCATTCCAACGTCTGGAAAGCCTACTCCGCAATCTACAATTAAAATTTGGCCACTAAATTCATAAACGAACATATTCTTGGTGACATTACCAATTCCTCCTAACGGAATTATTTTCAATTTTGGACTGTCTTTCTGCTGAAATCTTCTAAATTTAATCATTTTAAAATAACTTCTCCTGCTCTATTTTTGTTTCTTGGAGATCTTTTTTCTCCTTTCCTTTTTCCAAATCCGTCAAGAGTTTGGGGATTTTAGCAAAATCAGTTTCAAGACGAGCAAAGACTCTCCCATCTCTAAGGGCAGCAGCCGGGTGAAAAAGGGGCAGAATTAAATAATCCTCAACCCATCTCTCCTGTCCCGAAACTTTCGAGATAAATAAACCTGGGCAAAATCTGGATAAGGATATCCGGCCTAAAGTGACAACTAGTTTTGGCTCTAAGATTTCAAGCTGCCTATCAAGCCACGGTTTGCAAGCCAAAATTTCCTCGTCTTTTGGATCGCGATTTTGGGGCGGTCGATGTTTTATAATGTTTGTAATAAAAACTTCCTGCCGCGAAAGTCCAACCTTTTTTAAAAGGTCATCCAACAGATGGCCGGCATTACCAACAAATGGTTCGCCTTTTTGATCTTCATAAAAACCAGGAGCTTCGCCAATAAACATAACTTTAGCATTTGGACCCCCAACGCCCGGAACCGATTGAGTAGCTCCTTTATATAAGGGGCATTTCTGACATTTCTTAATTTCTTCTTCTAACTTCAAAAGTTCTTCTTGTTTTCCCATATCTCACCAAGATGGTAAATAATTTTCAATATTGCTTTGGTCAAGATAAATTTTTTTTAATTTGCCTTCTACAATTTCTTTTGCAACTTTTCGGCAAATCCCATCAATTGTTCTCTCTAAAGATCTCATCCCAGCATCAAAACCCAGCGGTCGAACAACTTTTGGCCAAACATTTTCGTCAACAGCTAAACTTTCCGCAGGTAAGCCACAAGCTACAATTACCTTGGGTAAAATATAATCTTTGCCAATTTTTATTTTTTCCTCATCTGAATACGAGGGCATAGCAATCACTTCCAACCGATCCATAACTGCTGTGGCAATATTGGCAGTATTGTTAGCAGTAGTTATAAAAATAACCTCCGATAAATCAAAAGGATAATCAATATAATGATCCAAAAAAGCACTATTTTGCTCAGGATCCAAAAGTTCAACTAAGACGCCCATAATATCCCCTTTTGTTTCTTCTGCCACTCTGTCTATTTCATCAAGTAAAATGACAGGATTTTTTACAGTTGCTCTTCTTAATGATTTAATAATTTGACCAGGTTCAGCATCTGGGAGAGATTTTGGCCTTCCCCTCAACTGCATAGCCTCAGATAACCCCCCAAAAGGAATTCTGGAAAATTTTCTTCCTAAAGCCTCGGCGATTGAATAAGCAAAAGTTGTCTTTCCAGTTCCAACTAAACCCAAAAGGCATATAATTGGAGCTCTGGAGACTTTTTCTTTTTGGATTGTCAGTTTTAAAATCGCTAAATACTCTAAAATTCTTTGTTTTACTTGTTCCAAACCATAATGGTTCTTATCCAAAACTGACCTAGCATTTTTTAAATCCAAAATATCTTGGCTTTTTTGGTTCCAAGGTAGAGAACATACCCATTCTATATAGCGAGCAATGCTATCAAAATTTGCCTGATAACTTCCTTGGGAAACCGATTGACCCAACCTTTCAACCATTCCTCTTGCCTTTTCTCTTAACTCCTCAGGTAAAGAAGCTTTGTCAAGTTTTTGACTCAACGCAGTAATTTCATCAGTTAAAGCGGTTTGATCGGGCATCATTTTAACTTTACAACAGATGGGGCGCCAATTCCAGGGCTAGCTTAATTTTTTGGAAAGCCAGCAAATCAGCGACGGCGGAATTTATTTTTGTTTTGAAAATTATTTCTTTGGAATGGGCTATGTTCTTGTCTTTGACTAGAATCTGGTTCTTCACCAAAACGCATTGAGAGGTTTAACCTCCCTTGATCATCGGTTTCGACCACTCTAACCTTTACTGTTTGGCCAATATTAACAACGTCTTCAACTTGGTTAACTCTCTGCTGGGAAAGTTGTGAAATATGAACCAATCCTTCTCTCCCTGGCAAAACTTCTACCATCGCCCCAAAAGGAAAAATCCTTTTTACTTGGCCTTCATAAATTTCACCAGGTTTAAATTCTTTAGTTATCCCTTCCACCCAGTCAAAAGCTTTCTGACAACTCTCTTGATCTTTTCCAGAAATTGTAACAGTTCCGTCGTCATCAATATCAACCGCTGCTCCTGTTTCTGCAATAATTTTATTAATTATCCGGCCACCAGAACCAATAACTTCACCAATTTTGGCAGGATCAATGTGAATTACCATTACTTTCGGAGCATAAGCAGAAAGTTTTTCCCGAGGTTTTGAAATTATTTGAGACATCCTTTCTAAAATAGTGATCCTTCCTTCTTTTGCCCTAGTAAGCGTAGTTTTTAAAATTTCTTCGTCAATTCCATCAATTTTGACATCCATTTGAATTGCACAAATGCCGTTTTTAGTGCCGGCAATTTTAAAATCCATATCACCATTATCATCCTCAGAATAGGCGATGTCTGACAAAATTACCTTTTTGTCACCAATTTCCATAAGTCCCATTGCAATTCCCGCCACTCCCTCTTCAACTGGCACACCTGCATCCATTAAAGCTAAACTAGCTCCGCAAATTGCTCCCTGTGAGGTAGAACCAGCTGACGATAAGACTTCCGAGACCACCCGAATTGTATAAGGGAATTTCTGCTCGTCTGGAATGACAGCTGAAAGCGCTTTTTCGCCTAAAACACCGTGACCAATTTCTCTCCGGCCTGGCGAACCGACCCTTCTAACTTCACCAGTTGAAAAAGGAGGGAAGTTATAATGATGCATAAACCTTTTTGTTTCCTCACCACTCATACCCTCAATCAACTGTTCTAAAGCCGGAGATCCTAAAGTAACAATCGATAAAATTTGTGTATCACCTCTTCTAAACATCGCCGACCCATGGGTTCGCGGCAAAACTCCTACTTCAATTTCAATCGGCCTAATTTCGCCAATTTTTCTACCATCGGGTCTTTTATTTTTATTTACAACTAAATCCCTAAGATATTCTTTGACTTCCTTCTCCAAAATCTTAGCTATATGTTTTTTGGAAATCTCTTCCTCATCGCCAAATTTCTCAAAAATCTCATCCTTTGTCCTTTCAAACCAAGTTTCATCTGAGGTAATTTTTGGTTCATTTAAGTGCGGAAGAGTGTCTTTTTTTATAAATGAGGTTATTTTTTCCTCTTTTACCTTTTCAAGCTTTTCGATTTTATAGTCCCTCTTTTTGGCTCCAATTTCTTTTTGAATTTCTAACAAAAACTGACAAATTTTATCATTTTCTTTTTGGGCAAATTCAATCCCTTTAACAATAATTTCCTCAGTTATTTGTTTCGCGCTTGCTTCAATCATCACAGTCTTTCGAGAATTTCCACAAACCAAAAGATCCATTTGAGAAACTTCCGCTTCTCCGTTTTTAGGGTTTATGATAAACTGGCCGTCTTTATAACCAACCCTTACTGACCCGACAGGCCCATTCCAAGGAATATCGGAAATCATAAGAGCCGCAGATGTTGCTACAACCGAAAGGGATGAAGGATCATTCTCTTGGTCAACCGACAAGACGGTTATAATAACTTGAACTTGATCAGAATAATCATTTGGGAAAAGGGGCCGGATTGTCCGATCGATAAGCCTTCCTGTTAAAATCGCTTTCTCAGATGGCCGCCCTTCCCTTTTAATAAACCGAGAGGTGGAAATTTTGCCTGCTGCATATAGTTTTTCCTCATAATCAACAGATAGCGGGAAATAATCTATATCTTCTGAAGCTTCGTCACGGCAAATGGTAGCCAAAACAACAGTATCTCCATATCTCGCCAAGACAGCTGAATCGGCTTGAGGAGCTAAAAATCCGGTCTCCAATATTAGTTTCCTGCCTGCTAAATCTAATTCTTTTTTGAATTTCGTCATCAGTTTTTGAAGAATCGGAAGGGCTCATTGAAAACCATTTACAAACACAATTGTAACCAGTTTTCAATGCCGAAGTCTATCTCAAACTTCGGGAAACCCCCGACTCTTTCCAACGTTATTTTGCTAATCCTAACTTACCAATTAAACCTTTATATCTTTGGTTGTCGGTTTTTAAAAGATAACTTAAAAGTCTTCTTCTTTTATTAACCATTGAAAGAAGTCCACGTCTTGAATGAACATCATGGTTATGATCTTTAAGGTGAGAAATAACTTTTTTAATTCTTTCCGACAAAAGGGCAATTTGAACCTCAGGAGAGCCAGTATCTCCCTCATGGGTTTTAAATTCCTCAATTATTTTTTTCTTGTCAAAATTATCTACTGGACTCATAAGGGAAAATTATACCAAGCTTGAAGCCAAATATCAATAAGCCTAACTGGATTTTGAAGAACGATAAATTTTAGGCGGGGTCAGCCAGTTATCTTCAGGTTCCGGCTCTGGAATTTCTTGTTCCTCTAAATCTTCATCAGGTAATTCTTTTGGGTCGCTTCTTACTTGGTTTAAAATTTCATTTTGTTCTTCGAAATCATTTTTTGGGATGGAAAGATTAGTCTTTTTAATTTCCTTAACTTGTTCTTTGAGCTCACGGGCGATAACGCTTCTTTTCGCCCCGCAACGCAAACAAAAGGCTGCTGCTTCAAAAGCGTCAGCGGAAGTTTCTGAACTTTGGAAATTTTTAGTCGCAGAAGATATTCCTAAAAATAAGTTTTCAGCAATATCCTCATCAATTGGTAAACCGAGTTTGTTTAAAAATATTGTGGTCACTTCAGAAAGGGAGGAATGCCCTTTTCTTTCGAAAACTTCGTAATCAATTTCATTATTTTTTAATTCTGTTCCAATTGATAGTATTGGATTTTTTGAGTACATATTTCTATTTTGAGAATATAAACTACCCAATAAGTTTAAATCCTCAACTCCAACTAAAATAATTTTTTCAACTTCAGCCTCTCCAGTTTTGAAAAATACTTTTTCTTTTGAAAATGGAGAGCCACCAGTAAGAGGATGAACCACAATATTTAATTGTCCGTCTTCAAGGTAATGAGTCACCTTATCAACACTTCCTAAAACATCTTTTAAAGTGATAATAAATTTCCCTGATGAAACTTCTGTTTTAACTTTATCTATCCCAACTAAATTTGAATATTCAACTCTTGGTTCTTTTGAAGAAACAATTGAAACATTTTTTTTCTTTTTGGAAAGTGAAAGAAAAATTGCAAGAGAAGCAGCTAAACTATCGAAGCTTTCTTCTGGAGAAGCAATAATCAAAAAACTTTGAAATTGGACAAAATCTTTTCTCAATTTTTCAATTAATGAAACTTGAGGTTGCATAATTTTACTCAATCTGGGGCAGATTATTTAAAGTGGAAGTAATTCTAACGTATCACCGATCGCAAAGTCAATATTTGTTTGGAAACCAACCCCGCATTCCGCCCCTTTGGTAACTTTTTGAGTTTTTTGTTGTTTAAGACGCAATGACTTAATTTGGCTCTGCCCAATTATTTCCCCTTCTCTTAAAAGACGAGCTTTGCCACCCTGAATTAATTCTCCCTCGGTCACTTTGCAACCAGCAATTCTCTCTTGGTCAATCTCAAATTGGGCAATTACTCTTGCTCTACCCAGAATACTTGCTTCTTCTTTTTTGGCAGCAAGTTTTCCAAGCTCCTCGTCTAAATCTTCAAAAAAACTATAAATAATATTAAATTTCTTGATTTTTACACCTTCCTGGTCAGCTAATTTTTGGATATTGTTTCCAATCTTAGAGTTGAATGCATAAATTATAGCCCCAGATGTTTTTGCTAACATAAGGTCATATTCTGATACTTCACCTGTTGATTGGGAGATAACATAAACTTCTTCAGGTAAATTTTCCAGAATTGCCTCTTTTGACCCTGAAACATCAGTTTTTAAAATTATTTTCAATTTATTCTTTACTTCTTCCCTTTGAGCAAGAAGAGCTGTTAGAGAAATTGGTGTTTTTTCTTCTTCTACAGCAACCTCTTGATTCTTCAAATAAGTCAATATTGAACCTACTTCTACTTGTTTTTTTATCCCTAAAATTTCAACTGGAGTTGAAGGTAAAGCTTCTGAAATATTTTTTCCTTGATCTGAAATTAAAGCTTTTACCTTCCCATTGCTTTTACCAACAACCACTTCATCGCCAACTCTCAACGTCCCTGACTTAATAATTACTGTAACTACTGGACCTTTGGCTTTATTTAAATATGACTCAATTACAACAGCTTTCAAGTCTCCTTTTGTCTCAGAATGTTTTTCACCAAGATCAGAAACTAAAACAATCATATCTAAAAGTTCATCTAAACCTTTCTTTGTTTTAGCAGAAACCAAAACTACTGGCACTTCCCCACCAGACTCTTCTAAATGAACTTCCTCTTTCAAAAGCTGATTGTAAATTCTTGCTAAATTTAAATTTGGTAAATCAATTTTGTTTATTGCAACAACCATTGGAACTTTGGAGTTTTTAATATGTTTTATTGCCTCTTGAGTTTGAATTTTAACACCATCATTGGCAGCAACAACTAAAATCGCAATATCTGCAATTTCTGCTCCCCGAGATCGCATCTTTTCAAAAGCTGCATGGCCAGGTGTATCAATAAAAGTTATTTTTCTCCCTTTATGAATTAACTGATAAGCACCAATATGTTGAGTAATGCCACCAAATTCTTTGGCGACTACATTAGTCGAACGAAGTGCATCTAAAAGGGAAGTTTTCCCATGATCTACATGCCCAAGAAGAGTAACTACGGGTACAAACTCATTTTTCGAAGCAATTTTTGATTCATCTTTTGCCATAGTATTAAAATTCTAAAATAATTAATTTTTAGTTCTAGATTTTTTAAAAAAAACATTTAAAAAGGTTTTTTAGCCTTTTTTCTTTTTGGTGACTTTCTTTACAGTTTCTTTTTTGGCAGGTTTCTTGGTTTTCTCTTCTTTAGCTTCAGTTTCTCCTCTGATATCAATTTTGTAACCAGTCAATTTTGCTGCCAAGCGAACGTTTTGACCCTCTTTACCAATTGCTAAAGATAACTGATCATCTGGAGCGATTACATAAGCAGTTTTTTCCTTCTCGTCAATTTTAACTGAAAAATCTTTTGCTGGAGATAAAGCAGCAGTGATATATTTTACCGGATCATCGCTGTAAGCAATAATGTCTATCTTTTCATCCCCAATTTCAGAAATAACTGCTTGAACCCGAATGCCTTTTTGCCCAACGCATGAACCGACCGGGTCAACCCCCTGTTGTTTCGAGACAACTGAAATCTTCGTTCTTGACCCCGCTTCTCTGGCAATTCCGAAGATTTCAACTGCGCCTGAGGATATCTCCGGAACTTCTGCTCGAAATAGATTTTCAACCAAACCTTTATCTGCCCTTGAGAGAATTATTTCTTCTCCTCTCTGTCCCTGACGAATTGCCAAAACATAAAATCTCATTCGCCTGTTTATTTGATAATCTTCGCCGGGCGATTGCTCAGAAGGAGGTAAAATCCCTTCAGTTTTACCTATATTGACAGTAATAACTGGGCCGGAAACTCTTTGAATTAAACCTGAAATTAAGGTTCCTACCCGACCTTCATACTCTGAAAGAATTGCAGTTTTCTCCGCTTCTCTTATTCTTTGCAAGATAACCTGTTTGGCTGTTTGAGCCGCAATTCTTCCAAAACCCGGGGGAGTAACATTTTTTTTGCCTTTTAAAAGAGTGACCTCGCCGGAGTTGGCGTCAATTTCAACCTCAATATCTTCAGGCTCACCATAATCTTTTCGGTAGGCAGCAAGAATTGCTTGCCTTATTGTCTCCAAAACCACCTCGGGTTCGATTCCCCGTTCGGAGCAAACTTGATTTAAGGCACTGGCAAATTCGGTTCTTGCTTGCAAAGCCATAAAATTATCCTTCTTTTTATATTAGTAACATTTATTAATCTTAGTTGATATTAAAAAGGTGGGACTGAAAAACCCCACCCGTTTAATAGATCCTGCTTGTCAAAAACGAGCTGATTATAGCATTGAAGCTAATTTGAAGTCAAGGATATCTCGGAAAACTAAATTTCTGCTGGGGGCAGTGGATGATTTCCGAACTTTTAATTGGGCTCAAATGGTTAAATATCCTGAGATGGTTTGGCAACAATCAAAAGAATTTTTGCTTATGGGCAAACTAAGTCTAACCACGTTTTGAAAATCTCTTCAGCTTTTGTCTCATGTTTTTGGAAATCAAAAGCAATTAACAAATTTCTTTCTGGAATAATAGTGATAACCGATGAGTTTCCTTCATATAACCCGCCTCCAGGTTCTTGTGAAAGCAAATACTTCAAACCTCCCAATTCTTTTTGGGTATATAAACCTGCGTTGGATACATTCGCCTGGTCTGGGTTGGTTTCACTTTCCAAAAAACTTTTGTCTTCAACAAGTTTCTTATAATAATCAAACTCTTCTTTTTTGTCTTCTAAGTATTCTGTAATCGTCAACTCTAAATCAAAACTAACCTTTGGGTCTGAAGTATATCTTGATGCTGCCCCAGATTTTACTTGAATAGGGTTCCCTGTTTTCATAGATGGCCATTGGTTTATATCGGGTATTTCAGTAGTTACTCTTTCATAGTTTGCTATTTTCCCAGGTATTAGATTGGGGCTGGGAAGTTGAATTTTTTGAAGACACTCGGCAAATTTATTGTCTAAAGTAGCGGTTGGTTCTTGCTTTTTTTCTTCAGAAGTGGCTTGAGTCTTTATTGTTTGTGGAGTAGTTAATTTTGGAATTAGCTGAAAATAAATTATTACCCCTATTGTAGTTATCTCAATTAAAATTATGATAACTAAGAAAATAAATGTGATTTTCTGTCTCACAATTTTAGCATAACAAAATTGGAAAAATTAAACAAAATTGAGGCTAAATCAAAGCTGGGGCTAGTTGACTATGTTGGAACTTATTATGCTAATATCTAATTGTGGCTAGTAAAATTGCATTGATTGCTGCAACAATTCACTTTCTCTTTTCAGCCTTTTATTTATTTGTCGGTTTTAGACTATCGGAGCTCTACAGCAGTGCTAACGTCGAACCTCCTAATCCAATCTTTGGTAACTGGCTTTTCTTAATGTTTGTAGCATTTACTATCTTAGATATTTTACTTTATCTGTTCATTAGGAATAAGCAAAAACAGCAACAAAAATTTTCTCTTGGAATCCCTCTCGCAATTATTCTCCTAATTGGACCTTTTCTTATATTCCTTGCAACTTCTATCTATGCTAACTACCAAGTAGCTAAGACACTCCAAAATTCATATTAATTTGAGGCTAAATCAAAGCTGGGAGGGTAGAATTCGAAACTTAAGTCATGTTCTCTCTTGAATTTCTTCGAGTTCTTCAAGCAATCTTTTTTCTTCCCGGGAAAGTTTAGTTGGAACTCGAACGAGAATATTAATGTAATGATCTCCTCGACCGCCGCCTCGAAGGCGGGGAACTCCTTTACCCCGAAGGCGAATTTGAGTTCCTGATTGTGTACCTGAAGAAAGCCTTACTTTAACTTTTCCGTCAATTGTTAAAACTTCAATTGTTCCACCAATTGCCGCTTTGGCAAAAGAAACGTCAACATTAGTAAAAATATCATATCCCTGGCGGGTAAAATGGGGGTCACCTTTGACCTGGCAGACTATATAAACATCCCCAAATTTAATTTCCGAATCGTCATCAACCCCAGCTGGAATTTTTATTTTCATTCTCTTACCGTCCATTTCAACTTCCTTTGTTGCACCACGAACTGCCTCTTCAAAAGAAAGTTGCAGACCATAGCGTGGAGCACGACTTTGGCGGCCAAAAGGGGAAGATCCACCAAACATCATTTCAAAAATATCGAATGGATCAGAAAATCCTCCAAAATCAAAACCTTCAAATGGTTGCCCGCCTGAGGTATAAGTTCGGTAAGTATAGCCACCTGGACCTTGTTGCCAACCGTTTTGGGCACCTGCACCAAAAGGGGATCCTTGCTCAAATGCACTGTGACCAAACTGGTCATAAGCCTGACGCTTTTTTGGATCAGACAAAACCTGATAGGCCTCATTTATTTCCTTAAACCTTTCATGGGCTCCTTCGGACTTGTCAACATCAGGGTGGTGCTTGCGGGCCAACACCCGATAAGCTTTTTTAATATCGGTATCAGAAGCTCCCTTTGAAACCCCCAAAATTTGATAGAAATCCTTTTTGTCTGCCATAATCTTTGCAAAAATACTACTCCAAAACAACGAAAGCCTCAAGGGGCAGCTTGAGGCTTCCATATTTTTATATTAAGTCTTTTCTTACTCCTTGACAACTTCTCCTTCTTGAACATCCTCAGACTTTTGGTCTTTATCGTTTTTTTCCTCGTCTTTATCTTCCTCTGGTTGCGCATCACCCGTATCTTGTTTGCTCGGCGAAGTTTCAGCAGAGTCAGGCTGATTTTGGTACATTGCCTGGCCAACCTTTTGCAAAGATTCAGAAAGATCTTTGGTTTTTGTCTCAAGTTCCTCTGTCGGCGCTGTCTCAACCACTTCCCTAAGATTTTTGAGTTTTTCCTCAACCTCTTTTTTAAGATCATCTGAAATCTTCCCCTCAGCGTCCTTTAGAGTCCTTTCTGCTGTATAGCAGAGGGAATCCGCAGCATTCCTGGCTTCTATTTCATCCTTTTTCTTACGGTCTTCCTCGGCATGAGCTTGGGCTTCGGCAGTCATCTTTGAAATCTCATCCTTTGAAAGCCCTGTCGAACCAGTGATAGTTATTTTCTGCTCCTTGCTGGTCGCTTTGTCCTGAGCCTTAACGTTTAGAATGCCGTTGGCGTCAATGTCAAACGAAACCTCAACTTGGGGTATCCCTCTTGGTGCCGGCGGGATTCCAGAAAGAATAAATTTGCCTAACGATTTATTGTCAGCCGCCATTTCCCGTTCACCCTGCAAAACGTTAATTTCAACTGAAGTTTGGTTATCAGCTGCAGTTGAAAAAATTTGTGAATGGGAAGTCGGAATTGTAGTGTTACGGTCAATTAAAGGGGTCCTGACACTACCCAGAGTTTCAATTCCTAAAGTCAGTGGAGTGACATCCAATAAAAGGACGTCTTTGACTTCCCCGCCCAAAACTCCTCCCTGGATTGCCGCTCCAATTGCAACCACCTCATCGGGATTAATCCCTTTATGGGGTTCCTTGCCAAAGAAGTTTTTCACAACTTCTTGAACTTTTGGCATTCGGGTCATTCCACCAACCAAAATTACCTCATCAACTTTTGAGGCTTCAATTTTGGCATCAGATAGCGCCTTTTTGCAGGGTTCAATGGTTTTTTCTACTAAATCCCCAACCAGACCTTCAAGTTGAGCTCTGGTCATTTTAGTCTGTAAATGTTTTGGCCCCCCTTTGTCGGCAGTCAAAAACGGTAGGGAAATTTCGGTTTCTCCTGCTGAAGAAAGCTCAATTTTTGCTTTTTCAGCCGCATCTCGAAGCCTTTGTAAAGCCTGACGGTCACCAGAGACATCAATTCCATTTTCTTTTTTAAATTCATCGGCAAGATGGGCAACAATTTTTTGGTCAAAATCATCTCCGCCAAGATGAGTGTCGCCATTGGTTGACTTGACCTCGAAAACGCCTTCACCAAGTTCCAAAATTGAAATATCAAAAGTACCTCCACCTAAATCATAGACGGCAATTGTATGAGCCTTGGCTTTTTCCAAACCATAAGCTAAAGCAGCAGCTGTCGGTTCATTTATAATCCTGTCAACCTTAAGGCCCGCAATTTCGCCTGCTTGCTTAGTCGCTTGCCTCTGGGAATCGTCAAAGTATGCCGGAACTGTAATCACCGCTTCGGTCACCTTGTCGCCAAGATAACTTTCAGCATCAGCCTTTATCTTTTGCAAGATCATTGCCGAAATTTCCTGGGGGGTAAATTCCCGGCCCTCAACCGAAACAACGGCCATCCCATCCCGACCCTCTTTAACATCATAAGGAAGCCATTTCAAATCCCTTTGGACCTCCCCGTCTTTAAATTTCCTACCCATTAGTCTTTTAATTGAAAAGACTGTGGTTTTCGGGTTGACCACCAATTGACGTTTGGCAACCTCACCAACAACGTGTTTTATCGGATCAACAACCGATGGAATGGTGTTTTTCCCTTCAGCAGAGTGGATAATTTTCGGCTTACCGCCTTCCATCACAGCAACCGCTGAATTGGTTGTACCTAAATCTATACCAATAATCTTGCTCATTTTTTACCTCCTTTTGGTTTTAGCTTTCATTTTCTTTTTTAGCGACAATCACATGAGCAGGCCTTAGTGATTTATCGCCTATTTTATATCCAGTTTGCAAAACTTCAACTACAATATTGTCTTCCTCTCCGGGTACCGTTTTAACAGCCTCCATAAAGTTCGGGTCAAATTCTCTGCCCTCCGCTTCAACTTCTTCAATCCCTTCTGAGCGCAAAGCGTCTTTAAATTGACCAATAATTATCTCAAGTCCCGAATCTTTCAAATGTGCTACTGCTTTTTCCAAATTATCCAAAACCGGTAAGAATTTCAAGGCAACAACAGCCGAGGAAAACCTAACCATTTCCTCCCGTTCCTTTTCAACTCTTCTTTCCAAATTATGGTAATCTGCCAAAGCTCTCTTCCAGTGAGCCTCAAGTTCTTCAACTTTTTTTGCCAAATCTTGCCCTTGTCCAGTTTTTTTAGCCATGTTTTTCAAAAGTTACCCATCAGAAACTATAGTTACCAGCTTCTTGAAATTTGATTAATCAAATTCCCGACGTATTTGACGGCTGGAATTACCGAAGGATAAGGCAATCTGTTTGGGCCAATTATTCCAATTACCCCCTGGTGCTTTGGACCAGCATCATACTGAGTAAAAACAAAACCGCAAGGTTCCAAATAATCATAACCGACCTCGTCTCCCAAAAGAACATGAATCGGGTCATCACCTAAAGCGTGGGAAAAAAGATTATCAAGCATTTCAAAACTGTCAAGCATTGAAAGAACAGACTTTGTTAAATCAATATCGTAAAATTCCGGCATGTCCAAAATGTTGGCCATTCCTGAAGAAAAAACTGATCCTTCATTAGTTGTGGCCAAAGCCAAAGCTCGGGTTTGGTTGGCAAGTGCCCGAGTTGCCTGACGAAGAAGGGTATCAAATTCATAACGAAAATCCCAAAGCTGCTCTTTTAAGGCCGCCTCATCTTTAACCGGCAGTTCTTTTTCTTTCATCAGCTCTGAAATATAAAATTTCATCGCAATTGAAGTCGGTATCCGGCCGGCAGATGTGTGGGTTTGTTTCAAATAGCCAAGGGAGGTCAATTTGACCATTTCGTTGCGGATAGTTGCAGGAGAAACTCCAAGACCAGCTTCTTTTTCAATAGTTTCGGAACCAACAGGTTCAGCGGTTTCGATATATTTTTCAATAACTGATCGGAGCAAGTCCTTTTGTCTTTCGGTTAAATCAGACATATTTCAAAACTCCCAATTAATAATTTAGCACTTAATGTACCACGAGTGCTAACCTTTGTCAAGAGGATTTTTGCAGCTTCTTTAGTTCTAAATTTTTAATACTGCCATGAAAGCTTCCTGAGGAATATCGACATTACCGAAGCGTTTCATTCTCTTCTTCCCTCTTTTTTGTTTCTCCAAAAGTTTAATTTTCCTAGTTACATCGCCACCGTAAAGCGGTTCGGTAACATCCTTGCGAAAAGCCGGAATTGTTTGGCGGGCAAGAATTTTTCCGCCAATTGCCACTTGGATCGGGACGGCAAATTGCTGGCGGGGAATAACTTCTTTTAACTTTTCAGCAAATTTTGAAGCAAAAGTTTGGGATTTTACCCGAGGAACAATTTGCGAAAGTCCTTCGACGATCTTGTGATTTACTAAAACATCAACCTTCACTAAATCCGCATTTTTATAATCGGCAAGCTCAAAATCAAAAGAAGCAAAACCAGAGGAAACCGATTTTAACTCATCATAAAATCCGGTTAAGATTTCCGCCAAAGGAAGCTTACTTTCGATTTTTAACTGATTACCGAAAGTATCAACTTTCACTTCCCCTCCCATATGGGAATAAATTAACTTTGAAATCGAGCCGAAATATTCTTTTGGTGTAAAAATCAAAGCCGAAATGTAAGGCTCTTTAATTTCTCGCACCGTCGGGTCAAAATCCGCCGGGTTGGTTATTGCTTTCCCATCCAAAAGATAGGAAACCGAAGGCGCCACCAGTAAAAGATCCAAATCATATTCCCGCTCCAGCCGCTCTTGGGTAATTTGGGCATGTAAAAGTCCCTGAAAACCGCAGCGGATTCCAAACCCTAAACTTGGAGAATTTTCGCTTTTATATTCAAGCGAGGAGTCATTTAGAGCCAAAGTCTCAAAAGCTTTTTTTAATTTGGCAAATTCTCCCTCGGCAGTTGGGTAAAAAGAAAGGAAAACAACTGGCCTTGCCTTTTTATAACCAGGTAAGGGTAAAACTTTTTGGCCAGTCGTACTTATCGTATCCCCAACCTGGCATTGAGAAAGGTCTTTCAAGTTGGTTACTAAAAAGCCAATTTCACCAGTGGATAACTTGTCAATGAAAGTCGGTTTGGGGGAAAGAAAACCAATTTGGAGAATTTTCGCTTTTGCTCCGGTTGCCAAAAACTCAACTTCATCCTCCTTTTGGATCTCACCGCCAAAAACCCGAACAGTTGCCACAACTCCTTTATAAGGGTCAAGTGATGAGTCAAAAATCAAACTTCTTTCTTCTTGATCCTCCAAAGGTACCGGAATTTTTTCGACAACCGCTTCAAGTAATTTGTCAACCCCTTCCCCGGTTTTGGCAGAAAGGGGAAAAATTTCATCAATTCTAAATCCCAATTCCAAAAGCTCACTTTTTGTTTTTTCAATATCGGCATCCGGCAAATCAATTTTATTTACCGCAGCAATAAGCTTTAAATTGGCCAAAACCGCCAGGTTATAATTGGCCAAAGTTTGGGCCTGAACACCTTGAGTGGCATCAACAACTAGTATTGCACCTTCACAAGCAGCCAAAGACCTAGAAACTTCATAGGAAAAATCAACGTGTCCCGGAGTATCAATTAAATTAAGCTGAAAGGAGATAGCTTTTAGCTGATAGTCGAGTCTTATCGCTTTTAATTTGATTGTGATCCCATGCTCCCGCTCAAGTTCCAACGAATCCAAAATTTGGGGTAGTTCAACTTTTTGGCCACAGGCTTCAATAATCCGATCAGCCAAAGTCGATTTTCCGTGATCTATGTGGGCAATTAAGGAAAAATTCCTAATGTTTTTCATACTTTTTTATAATATTACAAATTTGGGGGTTTTTGAGGGGAAGGTTCGACAATCTCCGAAATGATAGTTAGATTTTTAATATTCGTTATCTTCCTCAAAAATTGAAGACAGTAAATCGCCTCTTTTACTCTAAAAATTAGGGTTAGGGAAACATAAACAAAAATGCCAAAAAAGGAGGCAATGCCTGTTAGAGCGATTAACCCTAAAGTATGGGTGGTATCAAAAACCAACTGATCTAAAAGTTTCATCGGAACATAAAGCGAAATCGCCATTAAAAGGGCAGCCGTCCCCATTTTCAGAGCAGGCAAAATCAAATGCTTACGGGAAAACTTTTCAACTTTTCTGTCTAAAAAGAAAAGTAGCGCCAGAGCATTTAGGATATCGGCTGCTGAACAGCTTCCGGCAAGCCATAAAACATTCTTTTTAAGAACAACAATAAAAAGTATGCTTAAAAATATATTTATAAAAACTGTAAAAACATTAATGGCTACCGGAGTTTTAGTATCGTGAAGCGCATAAAAACCACGGACCAAAATGAGATTAACCGCCGCTGCCGTCAAACCAATTGAAAAAACAATTAGAGTTCTCCCAGTCAAAACGGTCGAATCCCAGGGAAATTGTTTGGCACCATAAACAAGTCGGACAACTGGAACTCTTAAAATCGCCAAAATTGCTGCTGATGGTAATACCAAAAAAAGAATCTGGTGGAAAGAGTTTAGGAAAGTATCTTTAAATTCTCTCATTCTACCTTGAGCAAAAGTCAAAGAAAGTGTCGGCAATGCCGCCTGGGCAATTGAGGCCGCAAACAAACCCAAAGGAACAAGATAAAGGGTCTCGGCAAAGTTAAAAGCAACAATTGAGCCAGAAATTAAAAGAGACGCCAGGGCAACGCTAACAATATCATTAGTCCAAAGTATTGCCAAGCCAAAGCTTCTTGGAACCATCAGGATTATGATTCTAGCCAATCCGGGATGGTGAAAATTAATTTTTAACCTGAAACGTGCCCCCAATTTCCTAGCCAGGGGAATTTGAATTAAAAGATGCAAGATGGCTCCAATCACCATCCCCCAAGCAGGTCCATAAATCCCCAAAAATGGGGAGAGGACAACAATCCCAAAAATTATCCCCAAGTTATAAAGGACTGCTGCCATTGCCGGAAGGAGAAAAAATTGGAAGGACTGCAGAATACCGGTCAGAAACGCTGAGCCGACGAAAAAGATTTGAGCAAAAATCATTACCCTCATCAAGTTGGCAATTAATCCATTAAACTCTGGATAGTTACGAACCAGTCCAGGGGAAAGAAATTGGGGCAGAAGAGGGGCAAAAATAATTAAAAGAAGAGCAACTGCTGCAAACCCTAAAACCCCAAGATTTAAAACCGAGTCGGCCAGATCCCAAGCAACCTTCTTCTCATTTTTGGCCAAATATGAAGTAAAAACCGGGATAAAAGCGACGGAAACTGCTCCGAAAATCAAAATCTCAAAAATTGCCTCGGGCAAAACGTTAGCGGCAATGAATGCATCAAGAATCTTAATTTGAGACCCGAAATAATAAGCCAGAAGTCGCAACCGGATCAGCCCTAAAAGTCTGGAAGCAGCAACCGAAACCATAATAATTGTGGCTGCAGAAAGGATAGTCTGTTGGCTTTTTGAAAACATTGAAGCCGCATTCTTTTTCCAAATATTGACAACTGTCATAAGAATAGAGTATACATTTGCAAGAATTTAGATACAAGGGAAAATTCATGCCAATTACAAAATCTGCGATCAAAAAAATGCGCCAGGACAAAAAGCGAGAAGCGCATAATAAAAAAATAAAGAGCCACCTTCGCGAACTTGTCAAAAAGGCTCGGGTGAGTCCGACTGAGGCAAGTGTCAAAAAAGCAATTTCAGCTCTTGATCGCTCTAGGAAAGTAGGAATTTATCACCGTAATAAAGTGGCTAGGTTAAAAAGTAAAATTGCAAAACTTGTAAAAGTAAAAAAGCAAACTTCACCAAAACCTGCCAGATCCAAAGCCAAGAAAAAAGCCTCTTGACATTAATTCAATTTTTCTGTTAAGTTAAATTGCAATGAAAAAAATCTACTCTCTTGTTTTAGGACTTTCCTTAACTCTTAGTTTCCAGACTATTGCATTGGCTGATACTGGCACAGACTCTGCTTCTGGAAGTGCCGGATTACCTTCAGCTGGGGTTTTTACACCAACAGTTTTGGTAACAACTTTGGCGGCAGTACTTATTTTTGTCGGCGCAGTCAAATTCTTCAAAACTTTTAACTAAATTTTACTTCTTTTTATTTTCTTGAGGGATGGTAAAAAGAAAATCGTGGATTTTTGAGTGGAGTTTGCTCCAGTCTCCGCCTTTAGGAACCAAAACCCAAGCGCCATTGTAAGGTTGGTTATCGGAAGGAGTTTCCAAAAGCGCATCATCCCCAACACTCGTTAAAACTAAATTTCTCGGCGACTGGTTTTGAAAAAGCTTTAGAACTTTTAAAAAGGGAGAAATTTCGTCTGACCCAATGTCAGTATCAATCATCTTACCAAAACTTTGCGATAAACCAACGACTTTTTTAGGATCCAAGAGAGTTTCCAAAGTAAAAACTTTATTTTTGAAAGCGACTAGAACTTTTTGTTGCCTGGCTGCTCTGGCGAAATCTGAGCCCTCGCCGTTTGTCCCGTGGCGCGAACGAACATATTTTAAGGCAACTGTCCCATTCATCTTTTGGAGTCCCGAATCGAAATGAAGATGCTCATAACGGCAAGTAAAAGGGTCTATTCCTTCAGGAACAGCGCTACCTGTTGCATCAATTATATTTATTTTAGCTGCACCAGTTGCGTCCTTTTCTTCTTCGATTTTAAAACCGCAAAGGTCATTTTCCTTTCCAGCTATTGGATACTGATAATCGTCAAACTGGCGATCAACATTTACTTCCACCCCATCGACAAGGTCAATTGCTTTTTCAAAACCCGAAAAATCTATCCGAAGCCCGTAATGAATCGGTATTCCCAAAATTTCAGAAACTGTGTTTTTGGCAGTTTTTAATCCTCCCCCTTTCTCTTTTTCTTCACCATAAGCGTAGGCGGCATTAATTTTGGCTTTCAACTCTGGAGACCAAATATCCCGGGGAAGAGATATTAAGGCAACGTCTTTATTTTTACCATCGACACTGACAACCATCATCGAATCAGACAAGTATGGTCCCTCATGGCCTTCGCCACCAATACCTAAAAGCAAAACGTTAGTCCGGCCGTCAGTGTTTTTAAGGTCTCCTTCGTCGTCAAAAATAAAAGATAAAGCCACCTTCGGACCCAAAAAAGTTCTTTTGAGGTAATCTCGAAAGGGAGGAAAAAAGGCAAAAACCAAAATAACCAAAATGATTGAAATTATGGCAATGGTTAACTTTCTTTTCCCATTTTTAATCCTTCTTCTTCTACCTATATTTTGATTGTGAAAGTCAATATAGCGCATTTTTAAAATTAATCCTGGGAATTATAGCATACAAGCCTTTTGAAAAAGGGTCAAAAAGCTTTGTGGATTAAGACTTGCTTGGCCAATCAAAGCCCCATCAACATTTGGCCTTTCTAAGAATTCACTTATATTTTCAGGATTTACGCTTCCGCCGTAGAGCACTAACTTTGAGTCAATTTTTTCCTTCATTTTAGAAATCTCAAAATCCACCTCTTTGGGATCTTTGGGGCGATACTCTCCTCCGCCAGAGATAGCATCAGGAGGCTCATAAACTAAAATCACCTCGGAATTTTCCAGCTGAGGAATCGATTTTAAGTAAAATTCTAGTTGGAAAAGATTCACCAGACAAAGAATTGGAGTAATTTTCGCCTCTTGAAGATCTTTCAATTTTTCAACCACATCCTGGTCAGTCTCGCCGAAATATTTTCTCCTTTCCGAGTGACCGACTAGACAAAACTTGCAAGCGGGGAGAAGCATTTCAGCCGCAACCTCACCAGTGTAGGCTCCTTCTCTAAAATGGGAAATATCCTGAGCCGAAAGATAGATAAAATCCTGCCAGCCCTTTTGGGAAATCTCTTCATATAAAGAGAAAACGAATGGAAATGGGACGCAGGCGATAATTGGTTTTCCAGCTTGTGAGACTTTTTCACCAACAACTGCGATCCAATTTTTTGCTTCGGAAATATCTTTATTTTCTTTCCAGTTAGCACAAAGTAGAGGTTTTTCCACTTTTTTCAAGTTTTGTGTTTTTCCAATATTTCCAAAATTTTATTTTTGGCAACAAGCCCCACTAATCTTTCAACTTCTTTACCGTCTTTTTCAAAAACCAAGGTCGGAATAGAGAAAACGCCATATTTTGAGGCTTTATCCTGATTTTGATCAACATTTATTTTCTCCGTCTCAACTCCGGATTCTTTTATCGCCTCCTCCAAAACCGGTTCTAAAACCTTGCAAGGACCGCACCAGTCAGCGTAAAAATCCAATATTTTAACCATTTCTAAATTTTTGACCTCCTTCTTTGTGTTATGATTTTCTCTTGTGGCACCATCAATTTTAGCAAACCTTGACTCCGACCAACAAGAGGCCGTTAAAAAAACCGATGGCCAAAATCTTATTTTGGCAGGTGCCGGATCGGGCAAAACCCGAGTTCTAACCTACAAAGTTGCTTATCTTATTTTGGAAAAAAAGATTTCAGCCCAAAATATCCTAATGGTTACCTTTACCAATAAAGCCGCGGGGGAAATGAAAGAGCGAGTCTGGAAATATTTGGATAAAAGGCAAGAGTTACCCTTTATGGGAACTTTTCATTCGTTTTGCGCAAGATTACTTCGGGTAGAAAGTGAGAAGACAGGTTTTTCAAAAAATTTTTCAATTTATGATGAAGCCGATCAGTTGGATCTTATCAAAGAAATCCTTTCTGATTTGCAAATTGGAGGCAAAAGCCGGCCGCAGGCGATTTTAGCGGCAATATCAGCCGCAAAGGGCGAGCTTTTGGAACCGGATGATTACAAAAAGCTCGCTTTTGGCTATTTTGCCCAAATAGTTTCAGAAGTTTACCCCAAATATCAAAAACAACTTTTGAAAAATAATGCTTTAGACTTTGACGATTTAATTTCAGAAACAGTAAAACTCCTTAGACGAGATAGTGAGATTAGACAAAAATACCAGAAGCGATTTGAATACATCTTAGTCGATGAATACCAGGACGTAAATACCGCTCAATATGAACTGACCAAAATTTTAGCCGGCTTTTGGGGAAATATTACCGTCGTTGGTGACGCCTGTCAGGCAATTTATAGCTTCAGAGGGGCAGATTTTAGAAACATTTTAAATTTTGAGAAAGATTTTAAAAATGTCACCGTTTTTAATTTAACCCGAAATTACCGGTCAACCCAAGCTATTTTAGACAGTGCATTTTCTGTCATCTCCCAAAATGAAAGCCACCCGATTTTAAAACTTTGGACTAAAAATAAAGGAGGCGAACTTTTGGAGATTTTTGAAGCTGAAAACGAAGTCGAAGAAGCCGGTTTTGTTTTGATCCAAATTAAGGAAAGTTATTCACCCTTATCTTCCTTTGCGGTTTTATACCGAACCAATGCCCAATCACGGGTTTTGGAAGAAACTTGCCTACAAAGCGGAATCCCGTATGTTTTGGTCGGCGGCACTAGGTTCTACCAGCGAAAAGAAATCAAAGATGTTCTTTCTTATCTTAGAGTAATTGTAAACCTCAAAGATTCGGTTTCCCAAAAAAGGATTGAAAAAATTGGTAAAGGCAGGCTCAAAAAATTTGAAAAAGTAAAGGAGAAAATTCACAAAAATCAAAAACCACAGGAAATAATCGAAGAGATCTTAAAAGAAACTGAATACCTAATTTTAATTGATGACGGAACAGAAAAAGGTAAAAGCCGGGTAGAAAACGTCAAGGAACTTTTGTCGGTCGCCTCAAATTTTGAAAATCTTTCTGATTTTCTGGAAAACGTTTCTTTAGTTGAAGCTGAATCAGAAGCTCAAAAGTCGGCTTCGGAGGGGAAAGAAGCAATCACTTTGATGACTGTCCACGCCGCCAAAGGGTTAGAATTTGAAACCGTTTTTTTAGTTGGGATGGAGGAAGGATTATTCCCCCATCTTCGATCTTCATTCGACCCAGCCGACCTTGAAGAGGAAAGGCGACTGGCCTACGTTGGAATGACCCGGGCAAAAGAAAAACTCTATTTAACTTATGCCAGAAACCGGCTGTTTTTGGGCCGACGGCAAACCTCGGTAGTTTCAAGGTTTGTGACAGACATTCCCGATCATTTGATTTCGAAAGCCTAAAAGTGATAGGATTTGGCCGCAAGGTATGACAAAGATCTCAAACTTACTGCTTTCAAATTTCCTGCACCTTTTCTCATTTTTTTTTATTGGACTTATTATCTTGGCAATATTTCTTTTATTGGGTTCACCAATAATTTTTGCACAAAATAATATCCAAGAGCCAGAAAATCAACCTTTTATCAGCCAACCAACGGTACTAGAGACCCAAAGCCGGTTTGACAAAAAAACTATCGAAATTCCTGAAATTATCCCCTTTAAAACCGAGTACCAAAAAACCGACGACTTGGAATTCGGAACTCAAAATGTAATCCAAGAAGGAAAAGATGGAAAAAGGATAAAAATAATTGAAATCACCTATTTTGAAGGCAAAGAATACAGCCGGGATCAAGTTGGCGAAAAAATCGAGGATCAAGTTAATAAAATTGTTGGGCTGGGAACCAAAAAAATCTGGCGAAGCCAAACCACGGCCGACGGGGAAATTAACTACTTTGCCAAATTCAGGGTTTGGTCAACTTCATATGACCAAAACTGCTATGGCTGCGATGGAACTACAGCCACTGGGATGAAAACCGGTTACGGGGTAATTGCGGTTGACCCGACTCTTATTCCCCTGGGAACAAAAGTCTATGTTCCGGGGTATGGATTCGCAATTGCGGGAGATACTGGCGGGTCAGTCAAAGGTTATGTTATTGATTTAGGATTTAACAATGTTTCTCAAGGCTGGTGGTCATCCCGCTATACTGACATCTATCTTCTCTAACAGAATGGCTGTAAAAATTATCGATGAAAAAACCCGTCAGGAATTTGAAAAGGGTGCAAACCATTTAATCCAATCCTGGGAATGGGGCCAGTTCCGCCAAAAAGAAGGCAAAGAACTATTAAGGATTGGAGAATTTAAAGGCGATAAACTCATTGCCCCTTTCCAGCTGACCTTCCATCCGGTCCCAAAAACTCACTTTACCATTGGTTATTTGCCTAAATCGCCTTTTCCCTCAAAGGAAGTCTTGGAATTTCTAAAAAATGAGGTCCAAAAAAGAAAAGCAATTTTTGTCAAAATCGAGCCTAACGAAGAAAAAAGTGAAACGTTTTTGAAAAAAGCAAGAGATTTTGAAAAACTTGGTCTAAAAAGATCCCCAAAGACAATTTTTACTCCCAATAATTTAGTCTTGGACATTACAAAATCGGAAGGAGAGCTCTTATCAAAAATGCATCCAAAAACCCGCTACAACATTAGAATTGCCCAAAAACATGGAGTAGAAGTTAAAGAAAGAGAAGATGAAAAAAGTTTTGAGATATTCTTAAAATTGCAAGGAGAAACCACTAAACGTCAGGGATTTTATACCCACCCCGATTCTTATTTTCGGCTCCTTTGGGAATTTTTCAAACCAAAAAAAATGATCCACCTGCTTTTTGCAAAATACAAAAATGAGGTTTTGGCTGCCTGGGTGCTATTCCGCTTCAAAGATACCATTTATTATCCGTATGGCGCGTCATCGGAAAAACATAGGGAAATGATGGCTTCAAATTTAATGATGTGGGAAGCAGTTAGATTTGGTAAAAAAATGGGCTGCAAAAATTTTGACATGTGGGGAGCTCTTGGAGAAAACCCAAACCCGAAAGATCCCTGGTTTGGTTTCCACCGGTTTAAAATTGGTTATGCTCCAAGGCCAGTTGAATATATCGGAACTTACGATTTAGTTATAAATCCCTTTTTGTACAGGATATTTTTAGTTTCCGACAAACTTCGCTGGATAATTTTGCGGATACTCCGATGACGGATATTAGGCAATCACCAAAGTGGGCAGATTATTTAGAGAGTTTGAACTGGAAGGCAGAAAAAATTGAAAAAGTGAATTGCTTCTTTAGAAAACTTCCCCTTTTGGGACTTATGGTCAAAATCCAGCGGCCGGAAAAGTTGCCAATCAGAAAAATTGAAGATTTCATCCTCAGGAACAAAACATTTTTGATAAAAATAGAACCGAAGGATGAAAAACAAGCTCAAATGCTTCTAAAAAACGGGTTTAAATTAAGCCGATTTCCGCTCTCTGTACCAAAAACAGTGGTTTTGGATCTGACAAAATCAGAAGAAGAACTTTTGAAAGAAATGGACAAAAAAACTCGTTATAGTATTAGAGTTGGACAAAAAAATGGAATAAAAGCAGAAATTTCAAAAGATTTTAAGAGTTTTTCCAAAATTTGGCTTGAGAACCAAAAACGGAAAAAAATCCCTTTTGCGACCACCTCGCAAATGGAAAAATTCTGGCAGATTTTCAAGAAAGATTCCTTTTTAATTCTAGCCAAAGATAAAAAGGGTAAAGTTTTGGCCGGAATCCTAATGCCCATTTACGACAAAATTGCTTACTATCTTTATGCCGGATCAACTAGAGAAGGAAATAAATTATTTACACCTACACTTGTTACTTGGCAGGCTTTGAAAATCGCCAAGGAAAAAGGCGCAAAACTTTTTGATTTTGAAGGGATTTACGATGAACGTTTTAAAAACGCAACTTCCTCCTGGCAAAGTTTCTCACACTTCAAAAAATCCTTCGGTGGCAAAGAAGTTTCCAATCCGGGTGCATTTTATAAAGCTTATCCTAATCTATTAAATTTTATTCCTTTTTAATCGTAAGGAATTTGAGGTAACTCTGGAAAGCCAAGATGGTGAAAAATTTCTTCGGGATAATCTACCATTAAACGAACAGTAATTTCTTCCCCGTTTATAGTCGCAAATAGTTTTCCTTCCCTCTCAACAACCCCACTTCTAAAACCTAGTTTTCCTTCATTTCCTGGCCCAATGAGAGGAATCCTCCGGTTAGTATTTTCGGGAAAGTGTTTCGGACATAAAAGAAGTAACCGTTTGACTTGTTCAACCCCCCGTTCATAACCACTACCGCATCTTTCATAAGCCTCTACATACAACAAATTTAAAACAGCTTTTGGGAAAATTCCTAATTCTTCTTCAGTTTCTCTCTTAACCGAATATCTCTCTCTATTATCACTAATACATTGAGAACAAATACCTAATCCTCTCTCCTCAAGAACCTCCCGAAGCCTTGAAATTCTTTTCCGCTCAAATTCTCGACTTTTCTCTACTACTTGTCTGCGAACTGTTTCTAATCGAGTAGACAAATTTTTAGAAGATCTTATTAATCGAGCGGTTTTTTGACCTAATTGTTTTAATTCAAATTCAGTAGTCATCTTTTAGAATAAGCATTTCATTATAGATCAACAACTTTCTTTGTCAAACTTTAGTCGCCGTAAAGGGGCAAATTGAAGAATATGCACAGTATTGGCAAGCCATATAAGATGGAGTCGGTTCAAAACTGTCTTCTTTTATCCCCGCTTCAACCTCTTTTATCTGACTTTCGGTTTTCTCAACTGTTTTTTTATCCGGTTCAAATTCCCCGACTACCCCGCTTTCCAAAAAGTAAAGACCGACAACATTCGGCAGTCTCCCATAAATTTTTTCGTAAGCCAAAGCATAAACTCCAAGCTGGATTGACTCTTTGGCTCTTCTTTTGGCTTTTTCCTCATCAACTCCTTCAGATGACTTAAAATCAGTGATTTTGACAAAGTTTGAGGAAACGTCAACTCTGTCCCAACGGCCTCTCATTACCACATCCCCTTGGGAAAACTTGAATGGTTTTTCAATAAATGTCGGTTTATCTGGCTTTCTTGATTCCCTATTCCAAAAATCCGCCAAGGAAAGCCTCCCTTGTTCAATTCTTTTCGCCTCATGTTCTGCAGTTAAAAACCCTTCCCCTTCCCAAGTATTTTCAAAAACAGAAAGAAGTTCCGAGAGTGGCAAAATTTTTCCCAGTTGTTTTTGCCGGTAAAATTCCTCAACCGCTTTGTGCATCGCAAAACCGTAAATCACCGCATGGTGTTTGAGAATCGGAATCCTAAAGATACTTGCGTACTTATACTTTAGGGGACAAGTTAGGTAATCATCAACCTGCTGCTGGTTTAACTTTATAACTTTTGATTCCAAAAGCGGCAATTGACCTGGTTTTTCCAAAGCCACTTTTTTGATTTTTTCCAAAGGTGAGGCTTTGACAACTTTTTCCTCTCTTTCTTTCTCACCCAAAGCTTCTAAAACAAAAGGCGAAACTTTTTTCAGCCTTTTTCCGCCATAATCTCGGGCGTAAGAAAAATACAAAAGATCGCAAGCCCGAGTCATCCCAACATAAAAAAGCCTTCGTTCTTCTTGAAAATGGAAATCGCCAGAAGGCAAGGTTTCGCGAATCAGCGCCTCGGGCACCGAAATAGTTTCTGGCCTTTCTCTCGAAGGAAAGCGGTCGAAAACTAAATTGGCCAAAAAAACAACTTTAAATTCCAAACCTTTGGCGGCATGAACTGTTAGGACATTGACAGCATCCAAATCTGGATCTATTTCAGCCGTCTCTGAATCTTCGCCAGCCGATCTTATAACTTCAAGATAACTTACGAAATTTTTAACCGATTCATCAGAAGCCAATTTTGAAAAAGCGGCGATTTTTTCAAAAAATTTGGCAATATTTTGAATTTTTTGCTCTGATTCAGCAGAATCTTCTCTTTCAAGTCTTTTTAAATACTCCGAGTCTTCCAAAAACTGGTACAAAACTTTGCCGATTGGCTCTTTTTTTGAAAGCTCGAGGTACTTTCTGAGGTCAAAAATTATTTTTTCAATTGTCGTTAGGGACTGGGGCGAAATTTCAATCTCAAGATGTTTAATCTTTTCAAAAGCTTCATAGAGGGAAATATTTCTCCGCCGGCAAAAATCCATAATCTTGACGCAATCTGAAATTTCAAGATCGTAAAGCTCAGAGACAGCCAAGTGATAGAGATTTAAAGAATCTGAAAACGAGGACATTGAAATCAAAAATGCAATCAAAAGCCGAATTTCTTCCCGTTCATAAAGGCCGGAGGAGCCGGAAAACTTAAAAGGTATTTGATGCAGGCTTAAAGTTTGCATAAACGGTTCGGCATGGGAATTTGCCCGAACTAAAATGGCAAAATCCCGCCATCCAAGACCTAAAGTCCTTTTTATCTTTTCGATTTCGCCAATTACCAGATCGGTTTCTTCAGAAATCGTTGCTCCAAAGAGCTTTTTAGGAGCAGTACCTCTTGATTTTTTTAAAGATTTTAGGACTTTTACAATCTTGTTTTTGATCTCCAGACGATCGGGATTATTATTGACAATCAGCTTATATGCACTGTCCAAAATTGACTGGCTCGAACGATAATTTTGGGTCAAAACAATTTCTTGAGCTTGGGGGAAATTTTTCTTAAACTCCAAAATATTGGAAATTGCAGCTCCCCTAAATTTATAAATTGACTGGTCATCGTCGCCAGTCACGCAAATGTTTTTGTGCTTTTGAGCCAAGAGTTTAACTATTTGGTTTTGGGCAAAGTTTGTGTCTTGATACTCATCGACTAAAATGTACTTAAATTTCTCTTGATATTCGGCTAAAATTTTTGGATATTCTCTGAAAAGCTTTAAAACAAGGACAATTTGGTCACCAAAGTCTAAAAGGCCGGCTTGGGATTTTAATTCCTCATACTGACTAAAAACCCTTGCCAATTCCTGGTACTTTTCCACCTCTTTAGCATCTCCTTTGAAATCTTTGGCAAATTTTAAATATTCGGAAGGCGCAATATCTTCGTCTTTAATCCGAGAAAAATGATCCAAAATCGCCCCGATAAATTTGGTTGGATTCCCTAGTGGGCGGAAATAGGAAAGATCAAACCGAAATAGATTTTGTTGAAAAAATAATACTTGTTCAGGTTTAGTAAGAACCCGAAAATCCGATGAAAGACCTAAATCAAGGGCATTTTCCCTCAAAATTCGGTCGCCAAAGGCATGAAAAGTCGAGATCCAGGCATCAATGTATCCATACGGAACCAAAACATCAACCCGGTCTTCCATTTCCCCCGCTGCCTTTTCAGTAAAAGTCAAGGCTAAAATTTCTGCCGGCTTTGCCAACTTTCTGTCTATAATATGGGCGATTCTGTGGGAAATTACCGCTGTTTTGCCGGTTCCGGCTCCGGCGATAATCAAAAGCGGGCCTTCGGTCGTTTCAACAGCTTTTCTCTGTTGGGAATTTAATTTGGCCAAAAAATCGCTCATAATTTAATCTTTTAATGGTTCAAGGAGTTTATCTTCTCCAGCTTCAATTTGGGCAACAGTTGAAATTTTGCCAGAAAGTCGGGTAAATTTTTGGTTTACATCATCCAGAGTTGAATAGGAATTCTTAACGTGTTTTGAATGGGTAGAAAGAGCTTCAGATAATTTTTCTGAGTCATGCTGCATCGACTCAAGATGGCCCAAAACCTCCTTAATTCCCTTCTGAAGCTCTGACCCTCGGAAACTCTCCATAATCGCCCGCAGGTACGCATAAAGTGTGCTTGGTGAAACGAATCTGATTCGTTTCTTGTAACCGTAATCGTCAATTTCGGGAATTGTTGAAACAATTTCGTAATAAACTGACTCTGATGGCACATACATCAAGGCAAAATCCATTGTTCCTTCGGCTGGTTTTATATATTTTTTGGAAATATCGTCAATATGTTTTTTAACATCTGTCACAAATTCCTTTTGGGCCTCTTTCTTTTCTGCTTCAGATTTTGCAGCTGTCATTTTTTGGAAAGCACTTAAGGGGAATTTAGAATCGATTGGGATTATTCCGCCTTCAGTTTGGATCGCCGCATCAACAGTTTCCCCACCGCGGAAAGTATATTGGAGGTGAAATTTCTGCTTAGGAAGCATCTCTGAGAGCAGGTCTTTTAAAACAGCTTCACCAATATTTCCCCGAAGCTTTGGCGAGCGCAAAAAATCCTGCAAATCCTTCATTGACCGTCCAATTTCAGACATTTCACCAATCGATTTGGAAACACCGGAAATAACTTGGGCTGCTCGATCCAAACGCTCATTAATTGCCTTTGTCTGCTGGTGCATCAAATCAGCAGATTTGTCCATCGAACCACGCATGTCAGAAAGAAGCTGGGTTAAAAGCTTAGTAGTCTCGTCCCTACCCTGACTTTGAGAAATTTTTCTGACTTGAAGGTAAACTGCCACAAAACCAATTATCACCAAAGCAGCAATAATAAAAATAAGAGTTTGAGGATCCACTGTGAGAAAGATTTTACCAGAGTTGGAGGGAAAAATCACCCAAAATTGTAAATTTCAAACCACCTTCGGTAGAATTGAATTATGCCGAAATTTTTATTTCCAATAATCTTACTTTCGATCCTTTCAATTATTAGTCTCTTTTATATTTTTTTTAAAATTGACCCTCAAAACCAAACTATTCTCGTTTTTCTAGTATTTTCGTTAATTGTTTTTTGTTCCATAACTTTTACCTTGTCTCTTCTTCTTTTAGTACTTTCACTTCTCCCTCGATTTCTGGTGAGGAGATTCTCAAGAAGAACTTCGACAATTCCAAACGATGATATAAGAAAAAGATACCGAATTTCTCTTAAATTCTCTTTTTTTTGGGGTTTAATCCTAGGATTTTTAACTCTTTTAAAACTATTTTCCCTCCTAAACATTTTTAACCTCGCCATTCTTTTGGTAATTTTTTTGGTCTTTGGTTATTGGTGGTTTTTTGAAAAATAGGTAATTATTACCGGAATATGGTAAAATTTTGCCTCAAAGTGAGGTCAACTTGAAAAAATTTTATTTAACGACAGCTATACCATACGCAAATGCAAAACCGCATATAGGATTTGGACAAGAAATTGTTCAAGCTGATACGATTGCACGGTTTAAAAAACAAGAAGGCTACGACGTATATTTTCTGACCGGAACCGACGAACATGGCTCGAAAAATTTTCAAACAGCCAAGGAAAAAGGAGTTGACACTCAAAAATTTGTTGAAGAAAACACTAAAGAATTTGTCAAATTAAAAGGAATCCTTAATCTCTCCAATAATGACTTCATCAGAACTTCAGATAAAAAGCGACACTGGCCGGCAGTCGAAAAGTTTTGGCAGCTTTGCGCCAAAAACGGCGACATTTATAAAAAAAGTTACATCGGTTTCTATTGTGTAGGTTGCGAGGAATTCAAAACCGAAAGAGATTTAATCGACGGTAAATGTTCTGAACATCCAAACCAAAAGCTGGAAAAAATCTCCGAAGAAAATTATTTTTTCAAACTGTCTAAATATCAAAATCAGATTAAAGGCGCAATTGAAAAGGGAGAACTTAAAATTACCCCCAAATCCCGAGAAAATGAGGTTCTCTCATTTGTAAAAAGCGGCCTTGAAGATTTTTCAGTTTCAAGATTGCGGGAAAAACTACCCTGGGGCATTCCGGTTCCCAGTGATCCGAGCCAAACCATTTATGTCTGGTTTGACGCACTTATAAATTATATATCTGCTCTGGGTTTTGGGAATAACGAGGAAAATTTCAAAAAATATTGGCCAGCAGATCTACATGTGATTGGCAAAGGAGTTTTGCGCTTCCATGCAATTTATTGGCCAGCAATGTTATCTTCTGCTGGACTCCCCTGGCCTAAAGAAATTTTGGTTCACGGCTATGTTTCAATTGAGGGTCAAAAAATCTCAAAATCGCTGGGAAATATTATAGAACCCAAAGATTTAACTAAAAAATACGGTATTGATCCTGTCCGGTATTATTTGCTTCGGGAAATTCCGGCGTTTGATGATGGAAATTTCTCAGAAGGCAGATTTAGAGAAATCTACAATGGGGAACTTGCAAACAGTTTAGGAAATTTGGTTTCAAGGGTGGCAAAACTTTGTCAGAATTCGAATATTACAGTTGGCAAAACAACAGAAAAAAAATTTGATAAAGACATTGAGGATTTTTTGGGAAACTATGAATTTCACCTTGCCTTAAAAAGGATTTTTGAAATTATATCCCAGGTAAACAAATATATTGATTCACAAAAACCTTGGGAACTTAAAGGCGAAAAACAAAAAGGAACTTTGGATAAGATCATCAAAGAAATTAGAGAAATTGCCTTTAATTTAAAACCGTTTTTGCCTCAAACATCAAAGAATATCGAAAAGGTCTTTACCGAACCAAAAATCAACGCCGTCAAACCCTTGTTTCCAAAAATTGAAAATTAAATGAAACTTATAGATACCCATTGTCATTTAGATTTGTATCCGGCTGACCTGAAAAACCAAATTATTAAAAATGCCCGTGATAATAGCGTCGAAAAATTAATCACAGTCGGGATTAATCTAGAATCGTCAAAAGTGGCAATTGGAATCTCAAAAGAAAACAAAAATGTTTTTGCGACAGTTGGAATCCATCCTCAAGATGGAAAAATGGACATAAAAGTTAAAAATTGGCGTAAAAAATTGGAAATTTTAGCAAGAAGCAAAAAAGTCGTCGCTATCGGTGAAGCGGGATTTGATTCAAAAGCACTTTTGGATGTTGGATTTCCTTTACAAAAACAGATATTTTCGGCCCAGGTCAAAATTGCCCGGAATCTAAAACTTCCTCTTATCGTTCATTGCCGTGACCTTTACGAAGAAACTTTCGAAATTTTGAGGCAGTTCCCTCAAGTTTTCGGGGTTCTTCATTCGTTTTGTGCAGGGGTAGAAGAAGCAAAAAAAGCTTTTAGTCTAGGTTTTTATTTAGGGTTAAATGGGATGATCACCTTTCCAAGCAATCAAAATTTATTGGAAGTGGTAAAATCTATACCACTTGAGAAGATTATTTTGGAAACCGACTCTCCGTTTTTGTCACCACAGGAAGTCAGGGGAGAAAAAAACGAGCCTAAAAATATTAAATTTGTCGCCCAAAAATTAGCCGAAATAAAAAATATTTCCCTAGAAGAAATTGCAATCAAAACAAACGCCAACGCTGAAAAATTGTTCCATTTGAAGTAAGATAAACAAAATGAGTTGGAAGAACTTTGTTGAAGAAAATCACCGCTTTCAAAGATCACTGGAAATTTTGCCGGGAACTGTCTCTTGGGGGTTAATTCTTTTTCTGGTCTGGGGATCATTCCTTTTGCCTCATTATGTCGCGGCTTTTATTATTCTTTTTGATATCTACTGGCTTTACAAATCAATAAATATCGCTATATCTTCCTTAATTTCCCATTACAAGATAAGAGCAGCTATGATTTACGACTGGCATAAAGACCTTAATGGGTTAAAAGATTTAAAAAAACTCCATCACGTTATTATTATTCCAACTTATAAAGAGCCTGTCGGGGTTTTAGAAAAATCGATTTCAACCATGGCAAATCAAGAACTTAACCCCAAAAAGCATATAACTGTAGTCGTCGCTTTTGAAAATCGCGAAAAAGAGGCAAAAGAAAAAGAACAGATATTAAGAGAAAAATTTGGTCAATCTTTTGCTAATCTTTTCTTCACTTACCATCCAGACCTTAAAGGCGAAATAAAAGGTAAATCATCAAATGAAGCCTGGGCAGGTAAATGGGTTAAAAAAAAATTAGTCGACGAATTGGGTTATGATATAAACTTTTTGACTGCAACTTCAGCCGACGCCGATACCAATTTTCACCCCAAATATTATTCAGCTTTTTCGTATTATTTTCTGACTAACAAAAATAGGTATCGAAGATTTTGGCATGCAGCCATTTGGTACTACTCAAATATTTGGGAAGTTCCCGCTCCTGTTAGAGTAATCAGTACTTTCAACTCCGTTTGGCGAACGGCAATCTTGACTCGCCGCGACCTTCTGATTCACACTTCGGTATATTCCCTTTCATTTAAGATGCTTGACGAAGTTGGCTATTGGGATGTTAACGTAATTCCCGAGGATTACCGGATATTTTTTAAATGCTTTTTCAAGTTTTCAGAACAAGTTGAAGTTGAGCCGATTTTTTTGCCAATTTACGTTGATGCTCCCCAATCATCAACTTACTGGAAAACTTTAGTCAATCAGTACGAACAAATGAAAAGGTGGGCCTGGGGAACCTCCGATGACGCCTATTTAATCAAAAAGCTCTTGGTTTCCGGCAAAAAAGACCTTCCACACAAATTAATTAGAGTTTATCAAGTTTTGGAAGACCATTTCCTTTGGCCAGTAAATTGGTTTTTTATAACGCTAGGAGCAAACGTACCAATTATTTTAAATCCAGTTTTCGCCCAAACTGTGATGGGAAGGAATTTACCAAGAATTTCTTTCTTTATCCTGACTTTATGTTTCATAGGTTTAGCAGTAATTTTTTTTGTTGAATTCCGCCAGAGACCAAAAAAAGCAGGACTTTCCAAATTTAGGTTAATTTTGCAACCTTTTGAATTCATTTTAATGCCATTTGTGGGCTTTTTCTTTTCAGCTCTTCCAGGTCTTGATGCCCATACGCGTTTAATGCTTGGAAAATACATCGAATACAAAGTCACTGAAAAAGTCTAGATAATTTGCATTTACCCTCCGAGCTTGCTAAATTTAAATTAATGCCCGACTTTGTAAGCTTTTTGACCAACAACCAATTCACGGCAAGTTTATGGGGCGACGAAAGTTTTGCGGCTGTTCTAGGGCAAAAGAACATCTTTGATATTATAAGAATCGTTGCCAAGGACACTTCTCCACCGGGATATTACTTTTTCCTTCACTTCTGGATGAAAATCTTTGGAACTGGAGAGATTGCAATAAGAGCCCTGTCTTTTCTCTTTTTTCTAGGACTAGTTATCACAGTCTTTTTTATCGGCAAAACCTTATTTAATACAAAAACTGGAATTTTAGCCGCCCTTTTAACCTTCACCAGCCAATTTCTATTTAGCTACGGCTTCGAAGGGCGGATGTATTCGATCTTAGCTCTCTTTTCTGCTTTATCCATCTACTTTTTTATCAAGCGAAACTGGCTATGGTATGTCGTTGCCACAACTTTGGCACTTTACAGCCATCATTTCGCAATTTTTATAGTCGCAGTCGAAGTTTTGTGGATTATCCCTGATTTCATAAAGCGCCCCATCAAAACTGCTAAACCATTTGCTGCAATTTTTATACTTTACCTTCCCTGGCTTTATCCTCTTTACCTTCAAACAACCAAAGTCGCGGGGGATTTTTGGCTTGCAAAGCCGAATATCGAATCAGTCATTACTCTCTTTGAAAACTTCGCTGTAGGACCACGAGGTAGCATCTTGCACCAACCAGCTTTGTGGTTAACCTTATTGATCCTTGTCTTTCGCAAATGGAAAATCTTTGACTGGAAAGATTGGTTTTTAATCTCCTGGGTAATTTTACCGGTTGGGCTTACTTTTGCTGCCTCATATGTTGTGAAGTCGTCAATATTTTTCGACCGTTATATGCTTTTTATTATTCCAGGAATAATGCTCTTAATTGCCTCCCGACCAAGATGGTCGTTTTCCCAAGGTGCTGTACTTTTTTTAATCGCAATCTTTGCAACATTAAGTTTTAACTTTTTCACTCACCCAACAAAAGCACCTTTTAGACAACTAGCCGACTTTGTTAAATCCAATAAAACGGATGATGAAGCACTGATTAATTTCGCAGGAGCCGCTCATCACTTGTTTGAATCAAAATACTATCATCTTGATGCTCCAATCTATACCCCGAACGGAAAAATGCCATTTTATACAGGTACAGCATTGATGGATGATACCGATCAGATTGCAAAATTGCCAGAGACAAAAAAAATTGGGGTTATAACTAGCGAATCAAAGGAGAAAGTTAAACTCCCCGGTTACGAACTTTATCAAAGTAACCAGTTCGGCAGTTTGTGGTTCTTGCAGTTTATGGAAAAATGAAACTACTTAAGAAAAAAGTTGACCTGATTCTTAATTTTTTCAAAAAAAACAAACTTTTGCTAATAATCCTTTTGGGGGTCGTCATTTTGCGAATCCCGACTCTTTTTGAACCAAACCGTTATGCGGACGAGGACATTTATTTGACGATCGGCCAGGGATTGCGGAAAGGCTTGGTTCTGTATCGCGATATTCACGACAATAAACCGCCTCTAATCTATATTTTGGCGGCTCTCGGGCAAGGAGTTTCTGGATTTAGACTAATTCTTCTCTTTTGGAATCTTTTAAATGTTATCTTTTTCTGGGTATTGGCCCAAAAGATCCTCGTTAAAAAATGGGCAGTTATCACTGTAAGCCTAATCTTTGCAATTTTTTCAAACATTCCTCTTTTTGAAGGTAATATCGCAAACGGAGAAATATTTTTGATCATGCCGGCAACTTTAGCAATGCTTTTAATTTTTAGTGAAGTCTTAAGGAAGAAAAAGGAAAGAGTTTGGATTTTTGCCCTAGCCGGATTATCCTTTTCCTGTGCTTTCCTTTTTAAAGTTCCTGTTGTCTTTGACTTTGGAGCCGCTTGTTTATTTCTAGTATTTTTTGCGGGAGAAAAATCCTTTTTAAAAAGTTTACAGTATATCTTTTCTTTAAGTTTCCTAACTTTTGTCGCTTCATTTTCCATTCCGATTCTACTTTCAATCCTTTACTATTGGATCCAAGGTGCGGGTGGCCCTTATGTTAAAGGCGCACTTTTACAAAACATTGCCTATCTCTCATCCTGGTCAGGAGGTGGTCAATCAAGCGGAATCGGTAGTCTCCTTAAAAGCGGTTTAGTCCAAAGAGGACTCCTAGTTTTGGCAATAACCGTCTTTTTATATTTAGTCCGCAGAAAAATTCCCCTGGCAGTTTCTTTTTCAAGTCTTTGGTTCTTATATGCCCTTTTTGGAGTATTTTTATCCTTTAGACCCTACCCGCATTATATATTGCAGGCTGTCGCTCCCGCTTCTCTAATTTTAGTCTTAATTTTGGTCGAGAAAAAAAATCTTGAACGTGTAATCATCCTAGGTCTTTTGGCTTTGGCTACTTTTTTCTATATCAAAGTTGATTTTTGGTATTACAAGAGTCTTCCTTATTACCAAAATTTTGTCAAATTTACCCTCGGGTTTGAGACCCGAGATCAATATTTTGATTTTTTTGGTAAGGTAAACCGAAATTATCAAATCGCTCAATATATCATAGAACACTCCGCACCGACTGATAAAATCTTTGTCTGGGGTACCGAACCAGCAATTTATGTTCTTTCCGATCGTTTACCGGTCGGACGCTACACAGTAGAATATCACGTTGTGGATTTTAACGCTTATAGCGAAACCATGAGTTACTTCAAAAAAACAATGCCAAAAATTATTATTACTTTTCCCGACTCAAGGCCATTTCCTGATCTTTTCAAAACTTTAAGAGAAAAATATATCTTGGTTAAAAAAATAGACAATGCTGATATCTATCTTCGAGCACCTCAAACAATTTCTTCAACCTCAAGTTGGCAAGCTGCTTTTTGATTTTTACTTTACTAATGATGTAATATTTCCCAGACATGGAATCTTTTAAAATAAAAATACCAAATAGTAATTTTCTTATTAATCAAATTCCAAAAGAAAAAACTATTTTTTGGCCAATTATTTTTTCTCTTTTTCTTTTCGCTGGGTCATTAATTTTTACAATTTTAAAGTATGCTAATATCCCGCCAAAAATTCCTCTTTTTTACTCAAAACCATGGGGACAAGATAGACTTGCAAACAGAGAATTTATTTGGCTTCTTCCGGTAATTTTACTTCTTTTAATTTTAATAAACACCGTCTTGGCCAAAATTTTTGCCGGAAAAATTCTTTTTCTTGCCCAGATAGTCTCAATAACTCTTTCTATACTAACTTTTTTGATCTTTGTTACTCTCTTAAAGATTATTTTTCAAATAAGTTAAAGAGGATCGAATTGAATTTTTTGGTTTTTGGTTTTTCAGCCTTTTTATTAACATTGGTTACAACCCCCCTAGTTTCAATTTGGGCCAGGAAAAATGGTTTCATAGATGACCCTAAAACTCACCAACATCCGGCTATTCTGCACACTAAACCACTACCAAGAGCAGGCGGGCTGGCTATCTGGCTTGCCGTTCTACCGCTAATCTTATTAGGGGTTCCTTTTGATAAAAAAATTTTGGGGATAATTTTGGGGGGATCTTTAGCAGTTTTGGTTGGAACCTTGGATGACAAGTACGAAATATCTCCCTATATTAGACTTTTTTCTAATTTTGCTGCTGCAATAATTGTTGTAGCAGCAGGAATTGGAATCGGTGCTATCACTAACCCTCTTGGCGGAATAATAAAACTTGACACTCTTCGGTTGAGTTTTAATTTCTTGGGACAACACAGTATCCTGATTTGGGCAGATCTTTTTGCGCTCTTTTGGATAGTATTTATAATGAATATGCTCAATTGGTCTTCGGGTGTTGATGGACAACTTGCTGGAATTGTAGTCATCGTTGCCCTTACGCTCTTGGCTGTGAGTTTAAAATTTTTACCCGCCGACCCTAGCCAAAAAACCACCGCCACAATTTGTGCAATAGTTGTTGGAGCTTCTCTGGGATTTTTAATTTTTAACTGGCATCCAGCTAAAATTTTTCCGGGTTACGGAGCAACTGTTTTGGGATTTCTAGTAGCGGTTTTAGCGATTTTATCTTCTGGAAAGGTTGCTACTGCTCTTTTAGTTTTGGCTGTGCCAATAGTTGATGGAATTGTTACAATCGGCCGGAGAGTTTGGCAGAAAAAAATCCCAGTTTGGGGTGATCGATCCCATTTCCATCATTTACTCTTGGACCGAGGATTATCCCAGAGACAAATAGCCTTGTTTTACTGGACTATCTGTGCTATTCTTGGGGCGATTTCGCTCTACTTACACAGCTTAGGCAAGCTTTTTGCCTTATTGCTCTTGGCTCTTTTAGTAGGCGGAACAATATTATGGCTTTATTTATCCTATCAAAAGGCAAAAACCAAATAACCACTTTAAGTATTGGACTTTTAAAGTCAGCAAGACCAAGACAGTGGTTAAAAAATTTGGCAATCTTTGCACCGCTTGTCTTTTCTGCCTCTCTTTTTGTCCCCGAAAAATTTATTATAGTCGTCTTGACCTTCTTAGTCTTTTCAGTTCTAGCAAGCTCAATGTATTTAATTAATGATGTTATTGACGCACCCCGCGACCGTATCCACCCATTTAAAAGAAAAAGGCCAATTGCTGCAGGAATTATTCCAGCAAGGCTGGCTGTTTTGGTAGCATTAATTTTGACAACCATTACTTTGTATTTTAGCTTTCTTTTAAGTCCTTTTTTGGCAACGATTGCTTTAATTTTTGTTATTTTCCAACTTGCTTATACTCTTTGGCTTAAAAACCTAATCATTATTGACATAATGATGATTGCCGCAACATTTATTTTGAGAGTTTTGGCCGGGGCAATTGTAATTGATGCTCATGTAACTATTTGGTTTATTTTAGCCGTTTCTTGCTTCGCTTTGTTCTTAGCCGTTGGTAAAAGAAGAAGTGAGAAAACTTTGCTTTCCGGAGAAGTTGCCGCTGAACACCGAAAAACTCTACTTCATTATCCTGACATATTTTTAGATTCCCTAACTATTATGTTTGCCACAACTTCTTGGCTCACTTACGCTATGTTTGCTTTTTTGGAACCAATTCCAACATTTTCTCCAACTGTCATAATCTTTCTGGGCGAATTTTTGCCTAGAACATTTTTTGCCTCAAAATTGCTTATGGCATCGGTTCCTCTTGCAATCTACGGAGTTATGCGTTACCTCTACATTATTTACGAACGCAAAGAAGGAGAATCGCCGGAAGTAGTTCTTCTATCAGATAAACCGCTTTTAACCTGTGTAGTTTTATGGGGTTTAATTGTAATTGGAGTAATTTACGGCCATTCGTTCCTGGAAAGTTTTACTCCCTAAGAATAAAGTTAACTTCTCTCTTTTCCCTATTTTGGTCGCTTTCGCCCGTTAAAACATTAATTCCAATTGTCTCACCCGGCTGAAGATTAAATTTTAACGGTCCGGTTTTTTCATCATTTTGGGCAAAAAATACTTGAGCTTGATCTTCGTTTTTTTCAATTTTTATCTCCTTTTCCGAATTACTATTATTTTTGACTTCCAAAACTCTTTTATAAAAAGCTTCTTTTTGAGAAAGGGCTGTAACCGTTAAATTAAAAGACAATCTCTCACTTTCCTTCCTGCCTTTGATTTCCAAGTATTCTGAAAATCGCGACTTTTGGCTTGTGATTGTAAAACCCTGCCAGTTTATTTGGGGGTCAAATTTAAAAAAACCAATTGAAAAAACTGTCGGTAAGGAAATTAAAAAAACTAAAATAAATATTGCAAAGATATTAACAAAAATTTTGGCGATAAAATTCATAGATATCTTTCTTTTTTATTTATTTCAATTTCTCTTTGGATATCAGACGCCAAAAACCAAGAAAAGTTTATGCAAATCAAAAAAGCGGCAATTGCCAAAATTGGCGAGGAAAGGTTAAAAATTGACTGGAAAATCAGAAGGATGGTGGCAAGCCACAAAAATGCCAACCAAATAGTTGCTTGGTGATAAATTTTAAAAGTTTCGGCAACCAAAATTGAAAGATTCAAGCGTAAAATCCTGGCATGAAGCTGGGGTGAAATGTGCGAGGCATGGAAAAAGTGGGCACGAACGATCACCAAAGAAGTCCCAAGAGAAATGACTACAAACATTAAGGCATTGGATAAAGAGTTAGTAAGTAAAAACTCATCCAGGGAAAAATAGGAAACTGCCGGTAGGCCTAAAAAAGATCCTTGTTCTAAAACCCAGGAATTGCGAAAGAAAAAATTAACCGCAAAAACGCCCAAAATTTTGGCTCCGACAATAAAAACCGCCGGCCAGATAGCCTCATCAATTAGAGCAGAAACCGATCTATGAACCATCTATCTCTATCTTAGGAAGAAAAAAGAGTAAGTGTCAATCGGAGTTTAAGTTTTTAATCTTTCCGGCAATATAGGGAGAGAAATAACCGGCGTACTTTTTCTGTAAATCCTTTCTTCTCCAATCCTGGCCAGTGATTATTTTCCGGCAATTTTTACTCTTACAAAGGCAATTAAACCTAGAGGGGTATTTTTTAGGAAAAGGCTCATCGGTCCCATCCATAGCATAATCTAGTGTGAGTTCTTCCCCTTTTTTAATGTCTCGCATTGCAACAACTGTCCTTTTGTTTCGCCATCCGCAATTCGGGTTGCACGAGTGGTTACAGAATGCAATTCCCACAAAATTAGTTTCTCTTTGGGGAACTATGAAAGAATTCTTATTTACCTGAAACAGATAATCCCCAAAAGTTTCAAAAATTTGATGAGCAGTTTTGGAACCAACTATGACCCCCCCATATTCTCCGATAATCTCATTCTTTTTTATCTTTTCTTTGGCAAAAATTCCCCGGCCGTGAATTTTGCTTCGATTTTTTACAATGACCTTCGGACTAACCCAAGATTTTAAATTTTTCACCAGTTAATAGTCCTTTTTCTAGCTTAGGAAAAAGCATAAACAGTGTCAATATTCCTACCTGTGTTTAATGTACTCTTGAAGATTAACTAGTTTTTTGTTGTGGCAAACTGAAAGCGTACCATCTTCTTCAGAATGGAAAAAATTTAACTTCCAGGTTCGTTGAGGATTTTTCTCAAGTAAAAATTGTGCTAAAAGAGCCATTGAAAGTTGAGCATCCAAAAAAGCTTCAACTGATTTAACATCGGCTGAATATTTCCTCCAGGAAATCCCTTCGGAAATTGTTGACCCAGAAAGGCCGCCAGTTTCTGCCGGATCGTAAGAAAATCTAATCGCTTCAGCATGTCCTTTGGCAATTTTCCCCCTGTCAATCATATAAGAACAAGCCTGGGCTTGCTGGATCCAGTTTCTCGGCCAACCGCCGCCAAAAATGATCGCTGACGTTCTACCACCCAAATCCTCGGTAGCAGCGACAATTGCTGTCGCTTCCAAATTATCAGCCACCACGTCAAAATTAATTATACTTCCGTATTTGTGTCGAACTTCGGCAATATCAGTACCAACTACCGAATCTGCAATCCCCGGACAATAAATTGGGAAACTGTGTTTAAAAGCTGTAGTTAATATACCGTCTTGTTTAGCACAAGGAACCAAAGCCTCACCCAACCGGTAAAGAAATTCCCGGGTAGTCAAAATCTTACCCGAAAGAGAGGCCATTAAACCTTTATAAAATTCGTCGGAAAGTTTAAAATCCCGCTCATCACCAAAGGTGTTCCAATATCGGTTGATATCATTTCCAATCAGCTTCGCATCATTTGAGTCAACTCGTCCCTGGAAATGTTTGCCCCCCAAAGTCTCAACAACATCGTGGCCAATTTGCGAACCGGGGATAGCCAAAACATCAATGTATTTTTTTTCAATCAAAGTGGCAATCGTTGGGCCAAAACCAAAAGGAACAGGAGCACCGGCAATCGCACAAAAAACTGTCCTCTTCTCTTTCAATATTTCATCCCAAAGTCCAGCCGCTTCAGCTAATTGTCTTGGCTGGCCGCCAGTTTTTTCAAGTTTTTCCAAAAACTGGGAAACAGTTAATCCAGCTTCGGGTTCAAATCTTTCAATTGGTGTTGCGAGAAATCTTTCTCTCTCTCTTTCCTGATGTAGCACTTTAATTAAATTTGGGGCAGCTTTATTTTATAGTTAATTCTAATAAACTCTCATGTTTTCTTCAATCACTGAATCGTTGCGTACTGGGAAGAGACCCAACCTTCCTTACTGTCTTTTAAGAGAATTTTATACCAACTGTCTTTTTCATCCAAAAGGGAAAACGACTCGCCGGTATTAACTTTAGCAACTTCCTCGCCTTGCAAACTTGGTTCACTTCTAACTCTAAGCCAGCCAGTCGGAGTGGCTGAAATTACTACTGATTTTGAAATCAACGATTTTGATTCTTCATTTTTTGATTTTTCAAGATCCTGAGCTAAATCAACGTGGACCACAGTTTTAAAATTTGGGTTCACTTGGACGGCAACTGAACGGGACAAATAACCATCTTTAAAAAGACTTATTTTAAAAGACCCTTCTTTTTGATCCGGTAAAATAAGGGGCGATATGCCTCTTTCCTGGTCGTCAATCTTAACTTGAGCACCGGGAGGATTTGATGTGACAACTAAACCGTTGCCATCCTCAAGGGTTAAAATTTCTCCCTGCTCATCAAAAAAATTACCGCTGGAAAGTTGTCTGTTAACAACAGTTAAGGCCCCTCCATTTAATTTTATCTTGGTTTGCCAGGAAGCAGATCCGCTTGCAATCTTTAAATCATAATCACCAGTTTTAAGTTCTTTTGAAAGATATGGGGTTTGGCCTATTTTTGAACCATTTAAGAATACATCCGCTTGGGGCTGCGAAAAAATCTGAAGACCAGATTTTTCTTGTTTTGAAAAACTGCATGATGTTAGAAATAAACTTAAAAAAATAAGGAGGAGAAAAATTCTTTTCACTTTTTTTACCATATCACAATCCAAGCTTTTTTTAAAATGAATATTAAAAACTTGACAAAATCTGAAGCCTTTGCTAGAATCCTTTCTCGCTGCTTACCTTTTGGGTAAGCAGTTTTATTATGAAAACCCAAAAGCGGGGCAAAAAAGTAAAGCCTCACTTATCTTGGCCTTGCATTTTGCAAGGCTTACTAAAAAAAAGCAGAAAAATCAGAAGAAACATACGTCCTCTTAAAAAGACGTTTATTTTTGGCCTCAAAAAGTTGCCATATTCACAATTACTCTTGGCTCAATTTATTCTGGCAACTTTTTTAGCATCAGATGTTTTTGGCCAAACTTTAAAACCTAACCAACTAAGAACAAATAATCTAACTAACATCCAAACAATAAAAGCCCAAGTTTTTCCTTTTGAAATCCAAAAACCATTGGAAAAAGCAGAACTTAGTCAGGATTTTGCATCTTATCATCAGGCAATTGATCTGGCGGCCGATCTGGGAGAAAACGTCAAGCCAATTGGACCCGGCAAAGTTGAGGAGGTTGGATATGACCCCTACGGTAAAGGCGAAATTGTTGTAATTGATCACGGTTCAAACATTAGATCCCTGTATGCTCATCTTGGTAAAATTGAGGTTCAAAAAGGGGAAGAAGTTAAAGATGACACAGTGCTGGGCGAAGTAGGGTTGACTGGCCACACTACCGGTTCACATTTGCACTTGGAAATTTATGAAGGGCAGGAAATGCTTGACCCGAAAAGTTTTGTCCCTAAAGAAGAATATTCAGTCAAGCTTTAAGGGTCTAATTTCCTCGTCAAACCCCTCCTTAGATCCTTCAGATTTTTGCTTATCCTTTAAAATTAAATGCTCCATTAGGTTTTTAAATTGAATCGGATCACCGACGTGGCCGATTACAATCTCTCTTTGGTCAAAACCGGCAGTAATTAAACTAATGTCTCCAGCATTGTAAATGAAGCGGTTGGTGAAAGATTCATCGACTGTAATGTGGGTTACTTTGTCGTAAGGTGCAGAGGTTACTTTTATTGAAAAGAGGCCTTTTTTAATAATGAATCGGTGGTTTGTTAAAATATAACGGACTGAATGTCTTTCCCGATAAAGTCTTGAAAGGGACGGCAAGCCAACTAAAATTAAGCCAAAAGGTAAGGTAAATAGAAATTTCAACCAAAAATACCTTCGGCCGATTCCAGTAACTAAAACCAATTCCTCACCAGGAATCAAATACTTTTGGTATTTTTTTCTGACCTTCTCTGTAGTCTTCGTTGGGGCAAAATCAACCACAACTTAAGTTTAGCACAAAAAAACAAGTGGCTTGTCCTACTAGGATTTCTTATTTCTTTTGATATTATTCTACTTAATATTCACCCATGCCGCCTGGGGGCATCATTGGAGCCGGAGGATTCTTTTCGGGAAGGTCGCAAATTAAAGCTTCGGTTGTCAAAACCATCATCGCCACGCTGGCTGCATTCTGTAAAGCAGTCCGGGTAACCTTAACCGGGTCAATTACCCCTGCAGCCACTAAATCTTCAAAATGGCCAGTCAAAGCATTGAACCCGTAATTTTTAATATTAACATCAGAGCGCTCAATTTCAGCCAAAATTCTTCCTGGATCCTCGCCAGCATTCTGGGAAAGTCTCCTTAATGGTTCCTGTAAAGCTTCTTTTAGAATTTTAATGCCAATTTCCTCTTCCTCTTTGACCTTCAAACCATCCAGTGACTTTGCTGCTCGCAGGAGTGCTATCTCGCCGCCAACCACAAAACCTTCTTCAATTGCCGCCTTAGTTGCTTGAACCGCATCTTTGACTCTTTCCACCTTCTCTTTCATCTCAACCTCGGTCGCCGCTCCAACATTGATGACAGCTACCCCACCTGAAAGTTTTGCTAGCCTTTCCTCAAGTTTTTCCCGATCAAAATCAGAGTCCGATTTTTCAATCTCCTTTTTAATTTGGGCAATCCGAGAAGCAACTGCAGTCTTTGAGCCGTCTGCTACAATCAACGTTTTCTCCTTATCGGAAATAACTTTTTTAGCCTTGCCTAAATCCTCAATTTGAACATTCTCCAGTTTTTTCCCAAGATCCTCAGAAATTAAAGTTCCACCTGTTAAAACTGCTATATCTTCAAGCATCTCCTTTCGCCTGTCGCCAAAACCTGGAGCTTTGACAGCCAAAACATTGAAAGTCCCTCGAAGCTTATTAACAACCAAAGTTGCCAGGGCTTCTCCTTCAACTTCATCGGCAATAATCACTAAATTCTTATTTACTTTAACAACGTTTTCCAAAAACGGCAGAAGATCTTGGATTGAAGAAATCTTCTTGTCAGTAATTAAAATGTAAGGATCTTCAATTGCCGCTTCCATCCTATCCGGATCCGACACAAAATAAGCAGAAACAAAACCTTTGTCAAACTCCATTCCCTCCTTGTATTCAACTGCAGTTTCCAAACCTTTTGATTCCTCGACTGTCACCACCCCATCCTTACCAACTCTTTCTAAAGCCTCGGCAATCAAACTGCCGATCTCAGAATCAGCAGCAGAAATAGTTGCCACCTGGGCAATTTCTTCTTTTCCAGAAACTTTTTTCGCTTGTTTTTTCAAATCGCCAACCACCAGTTCAACGCCTTTTTCCAACCCTCGTTTTAAAATCATCGGGTTGGCACCGGCGGTGATATTTTTAATTCCCTCGTTAACCAGAGCGGCGGCTAAAATTGTCGCTGTGGTCGTTCCATCACCACAAACGTCATTGGTTTTTGAAGCAGCTTCTTTAATCAAGCTTGCCCCCATATTCTCAAAGGGATCCTCAAGTTCAATTTCTTTGGCAACTGTTACTCCATCATGAACAACAGAAGGAGCTCCCCATTTCTTATCCAAAGCAACATTTCTGCCCTTTGGACCCAAAGTCGTTGAAACCGCGTCTGTCAGTTTATTGACACCTTCAAGTAACTTTTGACGGGCTTCAGCTGAATATTTTATCTGTTTAGCCATAATTTTCTCCTTTTTTACGAGACAATTGCCATTAAGTCTTCAAATTTTAAAAGTAAAAGTTCCTTGCCGTCGACTTTAATTTCATTTCCGCCCCATTTTTTGTAAACAATTTTGTCGCCTACTTTAACTGGACAAATAATTTCTTTCCCGTCTTCGTAAGCTGCATTACCACAGGCTAAAACTTTTCCTTCCTGAGGTTTTTCTTCAGCAGTATCAGGTAAAAGAATACCCGACGGAGTTTTTTCCTCCTTTTGAGAAGGTTCAACTAAAACGTATCCTGCAAGTGGTTTCAATTTAATTGTCATTTTTGATTAAAAAAACCAACATTATCTTGAAAAAATGCTGGCAGACCTTGGCACTTTGACCAAAAGACTGCTAGTATTTTAAAGGCAGTTTCTAATTTTGTCAAGAGGTTTCCAAAGACTTAACTCTCTTTTCATACTTTGAAAGAACTTCAAAGCTTATATCCTGGGGGTGAAATTTCAGGATTTTATCGGAAATCTTCTCGGTTGTTATGTGTGGATACATATAAAATAGTTGCAGTTTTCTTAGTATTTTTTCGATCAGTTTTAATAATAAGTCTTGATTTATTATTGGCTGTTGATCTTTGAAATTATCTTTAAACCCAAAAGAGGACCAGTTTGGTAAAAAATTAAAAACCCACGAGTTCTTACTCAAAAAACTCTTATAGGTATTGCCCTTTTCAAAGAGAGGTTTAAGCTGGGTAATTTCATGGGCGACAAAAAGATTTTGATCGGAAAAATTTAAAGCAGTTTCATCAACAAACATATTCAGGCAAATTTTATCGGTAATTCTTTTAGCCGTACGGCCTCTCTTCAAACCTAAAATTGTCAAAATAAAAGTGGCAAAAAATCTGGTTGTCCAAAGTAAATTGGATGAAGTAACAATTAGAAAATCAATGTCGTCATTTTTTTCGCTGTTCGCCATAGCCAAAGCACCAGTTAAACCAACTAATTTAACCGAAGGAATAAGCGCTAAAACCCAAGCTGCAAATTTTGCCCTTTTTATTTTTTGTTTTGACAATTTTTTCTTTCTTTCTCTTTCCACAATAATCTTTTCTCTACCCGGCAGAAATAGGAAATTTGAAGATTTGGAAACCTTCTTTTTGGCAATGAGAGTTTTTAGACAATTTGAAACTTGTCTTTGAGTCGCTTTTTCCTCTATTAAATATTGCCAAACTTCCTCTACTTCAAGTGGGTAGTCAAAGATATCAGCATAGGAGAGAGTTTTAAAGATCACTCTTGATAAACTTTTAGATTTCACGCTCAATACTATAACAGAAAGATCAGAAGAAGTTAAAAAAACTATTTTTTGGCTATACCAAATTTGGTAAGTATGGCATTTAATTTAATTGCTAGGTCCTTTACCACATTTTGGGAACTTTGATTTGCACTGGTATCAATCGCCCATTTATAATCCGAAATCACCTGCTCATTAAGCCCATCAGGGCCGTCATGAGTTTGAGAAGCTAAGTACCAAGAATGGGCATTAGGCGCATCTTTAATATATGCGCCGACCAAAGGATCGTTTTCTAAAAGTGAAGCCATATCCTGTCTTGAGTAAGGTTCGCCAAACAAACGGTCTTTGGAACTGGAAGCACTTTTGTAAAGCGTTTCCAGTTGCTCTTTTTCTGAGAGGAATTTCAAAAACTTCCAAGCTTCTAATTGATTTGGGGATTTTTGAGATACCCCCTCAACCCAATAACTTGCCCAAGTTACATGGCCTGAAGGCAACTGAGGAACTTGAGCAATAGCAAAATTTAGATTTGGATTGGCTTTTTTAATTTCAAATACTTCCCAACTCGGACCAAAATACATCGCCAACTGTCCTGAGGCAAAGGTTACTGTTGAAGGCGGTAAAGTGTCATCCCAAACTTTACTTTCAGGATTTTTTGCAAACGCAGCATAAAAATCCAGTGCATCTGAAGCAAGTTTACCTTGGGGGTTACCAAGGTCGCTAACTCCATTTTGCAGCATCATAAGTCCTAAAATGTCAGAAAAATGGTCAACGTTATTTGTTGTTCCCATTGCCACTCCGGCAGTTTTAATTTTATTGTCTTTATCTTTGACTGTTAATTTAGCAGCAATTGTTCTCAGATCATCCCACGTTGTTGGTGGATTATCGATTCCAGCCGCCTGAAAAATATCCTTATTCCAATAAAGTTCTAAGCCGTCATACATTAAAGGAATCCCCACATAGCCGCCTGAAGCAGCCAAATCCGTGGAGGCGACCTTATAGAAAGTTTTTTGATAAGTGTCTTTGTCTATCACTGAAGTCGGCAAAATGGATAATTCTTTAGTCAGTTGGGGAACCCATGTATTGTGAAAGCTAAAAATATCAGGAATACCTTCATCTCCAATTTTTGACTTCAATCTTTGAAGATATTGGTCTGAATTCTGTTCCTGATAGTCAATTTTAATGTTCGGATTTTGAGATTGATATTTATCAATAACTGGCTTTATTACCTCAGGAGGTTCCCAAAGTCCCCACCAAGTTAGGGTTATCTCTTTTTTGTTTTGTCCAAACGGAAAAGTACAAGCCGAAAGACAGACAGACACTACAATCAGAAAAATTGAAAGTAAGATAATTTTCGAAGACAATTTAGGTAAGTGCATTTTGGTACTTTTCAGATTACTACTCATTTACTATGATATCACAGGAGAGATGTCTGTCAAACAACCTGCCACAAAGAAGACTCCAAAAAAATCTGAAAAATCTCCTGAAAGTGAGATTTTAAAAAAAGCGGCGCCTAAGATAAATCTTTTCAACCGGAAAAAATTGATAATTATCCTCTCTTTTTTCCTTATTTTAGCTTTAGTTTTAGTTTCCACAATTCTATCTTTTGAACTTATATTCAGCCAGAAAGTCTACCCTAAAGTTAACATCGGCCAATTACCGGTTGGTGGAATGAATAAGACCCAAGTATTAAATCTGATAAATGAAAAAACTGCTCAACTTGAACAAAGTACTAAAAATTTAAAATATGAAGACAAGTCATGGAATTTAGAACCTGACCAAATAGGTCTCTTCTTTGATGAACAAAAAACAACTGATTTAGCTTTTAAAGCAGGTAGAAACTGCGGCAACTATCTCTGCGATGTTAAGAACAAAATTCAAATTTTAATTAAAGGGGAAACTATAGAATCGGTTTTTTCATTCAATGATGAGTCTCTAAACAAATTTTTTGATCTTATTTCCTCCCAAGTCGAAAAAAAAGAAGTCAAGCCAAAAATCATTCTTGAGAGTGGTAAACCAAAAATTGAGGGTGGACAAGCCGGACTAAAGTTGAACCGCATGGAAACCAAAAAGAAGATTTTAGAGGATTACAAAAATCTAAAGTCGGAGCCTAAAGATATTTCAGTAATAAAACAGGAAGATTTTGCCAATTTAGATTTAGAAAAATTATTGCCGGTCGCTGAAAAAATAATCAACAAGAAAATTACCTTGAAAAGCCCTGAAAAATCCTGGACTCTTGAGAAGGAAAAAATCCTGGACTATTTAGTGATCGAACCGAAAGTGAGCCCAAAATTGGACCAAGCTGACGATATTACAAGTCCTAAAGGCCAAGAAACTCAAGAAGCAATTTTGGTTTTTGGCGGTGAAAATTTTGACAAATTAATTTCTGAAATCAAAAATCAAGTTGAAACAACCGCCCGGGATGCAAGGTTTCAATTTTCAGAAGGAAAGGTAACCCTTTTTGAACCATCAGTCGACGGCAAAAAAATCGAAATTGACAAATTACAGGAAAGTCTAAATTCACAACTGGACTCGGACCAAAAAGAAACAACTATTGAAATTCCCTTAACTGTTTCCCCAGCAAAAATTAAAACCAGTGAAGTTAATAATTTCGGAATAGAAAAAATGATCGGCCGGGGCTGGTCTAATTATTCCGGGTCGGCGGAAGGCCGGATCCACAACGTACTTTTAGCGGCAAGCAAAATTAATGGTACCTTAATACCGCCAGACGGTGTGTTTTCATTCAACCAAACAGTAGGAGAGGTTTCTTCAAAGACTGGCTACAGCCAGGCATATATAATTTCCCAAGGACAAACGATCTTAGGTGATGGAGGCGGCGTCTGCCAAGTTTCCACTACAGTTTTTCGAGGAGCATTTTATTCGGGGCTACCAATTTTAGAAAGGACTGCTCACGCCTATCGGGTTGGTTACTATGAACAAGGAACGCCAGTAGGGCTTGATGCAACAGTCTACTCCCCAACCGTCGATTTAAAATTCAAAAACAATACCGGCTCCTATATCTTAATTCAAGGATATGCCGACACAGCCAATCATCTTCTTTATATGGATTTTTACGGCCGGGATGATGGACGGCAGGTTATAGTCTCAAAGCCAACAATTACTAATCAAACTTCCCCACCTCAAGCAAGATACGAGCAGGACGACAGCTTGCCTTCAGGAACCATCAAACAGGTTGATTTCTCAGCTTGGGGCGCAAATGTAACAGTAACAAGAAAAGTGGTAAGAGGAGTAGAAGTTTTGGAAAATAACATTTTCAGATCGAACTACCGGCCTTGGCAGGCAGTTTTTAAGTACGGACCAGGTACTCAATTACCAAGCTAATAAACTACCATAAGTTTAAACTCCTGGTATCCTTAGGTTTAACTTCGGCAAGTACGTAATTGTTCAATCCACTTTCTGGTATAATTAGCCTTAATGTTAAAGCAGCACTGGAAAGAAATCGGGTTATTTTTGTTAGTAATTTTCCTAGTAATTATTTATAGCTGGAAAGGGTTAACACCCAAAAATTTTGGTAACAGTTCTCCACAACCAACCCAAACACAACAAAGAAAAACGCTTCCCCAAGAAAAAGATATTGTCAAAATCAACAGCCTTCAAGTTCGGGTTGATTATGCCAAAGATGATGCCTCAAGGACTAAGGGTTTGAGCGGCAGAGATAGTTTGGAATACGACCGAGGAATGTTTTTTGTTTTTGACAAGGAACAAAAATACACTTTTTGGATGAAAGATGTTAAATTTCCAATTGATATCATTTGGATTTCAAAAGACAAAAAAGTTGTTGATTATTACAAAAATGCCGAGGTTCAGCTTGGAGTTCCAGATAACCAATTGAAAATTTATGCTCCTCAATCTTCCGCTTTGTATGTTTTGGAAGTTAATGCAGGGATAGTTGATAAATACGACATTAAAATTGGCGATCAGGCAGAGTTTTAACTAATGGTTATTTTGGGAATTGAAACTTCATGCGACGAGACATCAGCAGCAGTTGTTGAAGATGGCCAAAAAGTTCTTTCAAACATTGTTTCTTCATCACTCTCACTCCATCAAAAAACCGGTGGAATAATTCCAGAAACCGCTGCCCGCGAGCAAATTAAGGCAATAATTCCAGTTTTAGAAACCGCACTTTCCCAAAGTTTTAAAAAACCGAAAGATTTGGATGCTTTAGCAGTAACTATTGGGCCGGGTTTGATTGGTTCACTTTTAGTTGGTGTCGAAACAGCTAAAACTTTAGCTTTAGTGTGGAATAAACCTATCGTTCCTATTAACCACCTCTGGGGCCATATTTATGCAAACTGGTTAAGTAATTCCCAATCTCCTAAATTCCCACTAATCTCATTGGTTGTATCCGGCGGTCATACAGATCTCATGCTTATGAATAGCCACACTAAACATAAATGGCTCGGAGGGACTTTTGATGATGCAGCTGGTGAAGCTTTTGACAAAATTGCCAGGTTTTTAGGTTTAGGATATCCTGGCGGACCGGCAATTGAGAAAGCATCAAAGGGTGGTGATTCAAAAGCTTTTGATTTCCCAAGGCCGTTAATTGACGCTAAAAATTATGATTTCTCATTCTCTGGCTTAAAAACAGCGGTTGTTAACATAGCCAAAAAAGAAAAAACTCTTACTCAAATCTCTATCTCAAACTTTGCTGTTTCCTTCCAGCAAGCCATCGTAGATGTTTTGGTTAAAAAAACCATTCAGGCAGCCGAAAAATTTCAAGCCAAGGAAATTGTTGTCGGAGGCGGCGTGGCAGCGAACGTTTCACTTAGAGATAAGCTAAAAGCAACAAGTAATAAGTTAAGAATTAATGTTAGGTTTGCGCCTTTAGAATATTGCGGTGATAATGCGGCAATGATTGCCTCTGCTGCTTATTTTAATTTTAAGCCCAAACCAATTTCGGTAATCCAAGCCAACCCCAGCTTACATTTTTAGAGGAATTTGAATGTCGAAAGGATTTTTTCTATTGTTACTAATTCATCTTTTATGTCTGCCAAAACTAAATAATTATTCTCCCCTTTTTTAAAATTTGCTAAGGCAATCTGATATGGTTTACTCTCGCTTGTTTCATAACAGACAAGCTTTTCTCCAGGATACCCTGAAACGTTTATAATATCCGTCTTACGTTGCCCTGTGTTACAAAGATCGCCTTGAAAATTTACAACTACCCCTACCTTGTCATAATTTACACCCTTACTTTTGTAAACAGTAAAAGTCTGAAATTTAAGTTCTGTTTTCTCGTCAAAAATCCCAGAACTGGTTGCCGTTTTCCAGTCTGGAGGGTAACTAATTGAATAGCCGTACTCTTCATTTTCATAAGTTTTCCAATTTGCGATTTCGTCTGGTTTGGCAGCGAATGTTATCGTCGATGTATTTTGTGTTGAGATTGACGCTTGACTCTTGGGTTCGCATCTAAACTTGTAGATTCCAAATGAGATGCCAATTATGATTAATGTCCCTAAAATTATCAAGAATAATGCAAGAATAAATCCTCTATTTTCTTTCATCAATTTCTACAATATCACTTCCCAATCCGTCTTTCCATTGCTATGATTAAAAAAGAAACCTTGATATAATACGAAACTCAAATGGATAAAATTTATAAGCACGAAGAAATAGAAGAAAAGTGGTACGACTTTTGGGAGAAAAATAATCTTTTTGCGCCCAAAACCGGCAAAGGCAAAAAACCCTACTGTATTATCATGCCACCGCCAAATGCAAATGGTGATTTGCACATCGGCCACGCCAGATTTTTAACTCTTGAGGACATTTTAATCCGTTACTACAGACTACTTGGTGATAATGCTTTGTGGTTACCCGGCGCTGATCACGCTGGCATTCTGACCCAAGTGGTTTATGAACGGGAGTTAGCAAAGTTAGGTAAGACCAGGTTTGATTTAGGCCGAGAAAAATTTTTTAAGGAAACCTACAAATTTTCCCAAGAAAATAAAAGGAGAATGGAAAACCAAGTCCGCCGGCTTGGTGCTTCCTGCGACTGGTCAAGAGAAAAGTTTACTTTGGATCCTGAAATTTCCAAAATAGTACTTCAAACTTTTTGTGATTTATATGAAGACGGTTTAATTTATCGGGGCGAGCGGATTATCAATTGGTGCATTCGCTGCGGGACTGCCCTTTCAGATTTGGAAGTTGAGCATGAAGAAAAAATGGGTCATCTTTGGTTTTTAAGATATCCACTTGAAAAAGGCGGACAAATTTCTGTTGCTACAACCAGACCCGAGACAATGCTTGGTGACACTGCAGTGGCGGTAAACCCTAAAGATTCAAGATATAAAAATCTAATTGGCCAAAATGCGATTTTACCTTTGATGGGAAGAAAAATTCCAATTATTGCAGATTCGAAAGTTGACAAAGACTTCGGCAGCGGGGCAGTTAAAATCACACCCGCTCATGATTCAGTTGATTTTGAGATCGGTCAAATCCACAAACTTCCAATAATACAAGTCGTTGGGTTTGATGGAAAAATGACAAAAGACGCCAAAAATTATGCCGGACTTACAATTTCTACCGCACGGGAAAAAGTTTTGGAAGACTTAGAAAAAAAGAAACTCATTGAAAAAATCGAAGACTATAAATTTGCGATCCTAAAATGTGAAAGGTGCCGCTCAAATATTGAACCAATGGTTTCGAAACAATGGTTTATTTCAGTTAATAAAAATGGTAAAAAAACCGGTAAAAATTTAGTTCACGATGCAAAAGATGCGGTCAAAACCGGAAAAATCAACATTTTACCAAAACGATATGAAAAAATTTATTTTAATTGGATGGAAAATCTTCACGACTGGTGCATTTCACGCCAACTTTGGTGGGGGCATCAAATCCCAGTCTGGTATTGTGGAAACTGCGGCGAAGAAAAGCCAATTGTTTCTATTACAAAGCCAATAAAATGTCCAAATTGTGAGGGGACAAAATTAACACAGGATCCGGATACTTTAGATACCTGGTTTTCCTCCGGTCAGTGGCCCTTCACTACGCTTACGACAAGCCGGTATAAAGAAGACTTTGATACTTTCTACCCCACTTCGGTTATGGAAACCGGCTATGATATTTTATTTTTCTGGGTTGCCAGAATGATAATGCTTGGGATTTATAAAACAGGGAAGGTTCCCTTCCGGACTGTTTTTTTACACGGGTTGGTTCGCGACGAGCATGGTCAAAAAATGTCCAAATCAAAGGGAAATGTCATTGACCCTTTAATTGAAGCTGATCGTCTAGGTGCCGACGCAGTGAGACTTTCTTTGATATTTGGATCCCTAGTTGAAAACGATTTGAATTTGGGCCAAGACAAAATCAGAAGCATGAGAAATTTTACTAATAAGCTATGGAATATCGGCCGATTTGTAATTGATACTAAACCCGAAAAATTTGAAAATAAACCAAAACTGAATAACGATGATAAAAAAATCCTGACAAAACTTGAAGAGGCAGGAAAAAAAGTTACTAAAGCCTTAAATAATTTTCGTTTTTCCGAATCAGTTGATGTCCTTTATGATTTTGTCTGGCACAAATTCGCCGATATCTACATAGAAAAAAGTAAAAATCGACGGGAAGAATCTCAGGCAACTTTGGAGAAAGTTTTTTCAACTTCCTTACTTTTACTCCATCCGTTTATGCCTTTTATTACCGAGGAGTTATGGCACAGGCTGGGAAATAAAAATTCGATAATGATTCAAAATTGGCCAGACTGAATTTTATTTTCGAGCGAAACTCAACTTCTAAAAGCGAGATAAAAATAATTTTCGAGAAAAGAAGATCATATAACTTCTAAGTCATAGAGGTTCACTCTTTTTTGGATTCTTCTTGCGGCGCTTCTTCTGGGAGTTTTGATTCACCGGCTTCTTCAGCAGGTTTTTCTTCACCCTCTTCAGTTTTTTCCTCAGCGCCCTCTTCTGGAGCGGCTTCTGCCTCTGCTGCTGCTTCTGCTTGTTCCGTCTCAATCTCTTTTTCAACCTCTTCCATCTCTTTGGTGATAAGTTCCCCTATTGTTGCAACAATTGCTTCAGGATCAGTAAGGACTTCTATTTTTGATTTATCAATCTTCAAATCCTTAACATGAATCGTGTCATTAATTTTTTCAAGCTTTGAAACGTCAACTTTAATTGTTTCAGGAAGATCCGCTGGCAATGCCTCAATTTCTATTTCAGACATTGGCGTTAAGAGTAAACCTTCTTTTCTTTCAACTGCAACAGGTTCGCCCTCAAAATCCACTGGTACGTTAACGGCTACCTTTTCCTTCAAGTTAACTTGGTAAAAATCGATATGAAGTGGATCTCCTGTAACTGGATGCTCTTGAACATTCCTAATTAAAACTGGATGCTCGCTAGAATCAACTTTAACGTTAACAATTCCAGTTTCCCCTGCTTCATCAAAAACTTTAAGGAAATCGCGGTCTTTGACGGAAACATGGAGGGTTTTTAAACCCTTACCAAAAATATGGGCCGGAATTAATCCTTCCTTTCGAAGCGTTTTTACCTTTTTACCCAAAATTGTTCTTTTTTCAGCTTTTAAATCGATTGCTTTCATTTTTAATTGAGTTTAACTTGGGAAATTATAGAGTTCGCAAGACATCCTGTCAACCCACCTTATCGTCTTTTATAAAACTCGTCTGAAAAGTTTTATCTTGAGAAAGAAGTGTTTCAAATAACAAACTTTGATTGGAAACTTTAGCCTTAGGGCTAGCTACTTGCGGATGCAAATAGGCAGGGAAATCCAATTTTAGAGAGATTTTGTCATTTTCGGTGCCCGGCTGTTTTTGAACGATAATTTTATAATCTGCTTTATTGCCGTCAAAATTTAACACAACCGGAATTGAATATTCAAAAGTAATTTCTTTTTTCTCCCCAACCCCAATTTCGTTTTGAACCGAAAAAACTTGTTTATCCCCAGACACTTCCGTTGAAACATTTTTCGTAATCACTTTATCTCCAAAAGTTGCTTTTTCTAAAATACTTCCAGAAGGGGCAACAATTCGAAGAAAATTTTTATAAACACCTCCTGGCCAAGTTGCGGCCGGACTATTATTTTGGTAAGTAACTTTTAAAATTGATTTAATATTACCATCCCGCTGAACCGTTGGGTTATAACTGATTTCTCTCGTCAAAAAGCGATTTGCTTTATTGGCCCCAACATTAGAATCTACAACTAAAAGGTAATCGTATTGGGGAATCTTGTCTTTATTTGAAAGTGAAGAAAGAGTGCCCCCAAAATTATTTTCGGCAATAAATTCTTCAAGATTTGGTTCATTAAAATAAAATAAAAGGTGTTTCTCTAAGATTGCCCTATTAGTGGCTTGAGCCAATTTTGACAAATTAACTTCTGGCCCAAATCCGGTTAATTTTGAGACCGTTTGGCTGGCAAGAAGTGTCAGAAAATCTTTTTTAGCTGTCGAACCAGGTTTAAAATCAACTTCGGATGTATATTCAGCTTCTTCAAAAAGGTTTTTACTTGTAATTACTTTTTGGTTACCTGGAATTTGTATCGGACCAAGAGAGTCAATAACGTCAGAAAAATATGAAACGTCGAAAGCAATTACTCCATCAACAGTTTTCCCAGTTTCTTTTTGGTAAAACTCCTCTGCTATTTTGGCATTTTTAGAAAAGTCAGGATCCCAATTTGAATCGTGAAGATACCATCTATCTTGGGAGAGATTAGTCTTGATTGGATCAGGTGGTGTAAATTTTTCTTTTAGTTGGCCATCAATATTATAAATGTCGTCAATTTTAATACCTAAAAGATTTCCTTTTTCAAAATTTAACTCACCATATGAACCAATGAAACCACCTGTAGGCCTTAATTCGTAATTATTTTGAAATAAAACTAAATATCGTTTTTGACCATAAAGAGCTAATAAATCGGGTAAACTTTTAACTAAAGCATTACTCGCCACTAAATAATCTTGGGCTTTAGAAATTTTATCTTTTGCACTTTCAATTTTTCCTCTGATTGGTCTTAAGAAAAGACTATTTTCATCAACAGAGTCGAGTTCACCTTTTGCTAAAACTATTTGCCTTATTGACGTATCAATCGCACCATTAAAATCAGATTGTTTTTTATTAAAATCATCAACTTTTACCTCCTTTTTGACTGATGACTCCAAAAGAGATTCAAAATTACCAGACTCCCTTGATAAATAATATACCACCAAACTTACATTTTGCCCGGCCGAAGCAATTGTAATTTCATTGCTTAACTTTCCCTTTATTTTTAAAAAGTCTAACCCTCTTGAATAAAGTTCACTTGTCTTTCTGCTGCAATCAAAAAGTAAAGCGGCTTTATTGCTTTGATTTTTACTAACTTCAAATTTTCGTGCAGAAAAATTTTTTACCGATTGAGATAAAAAATAATATCCCCCAAAAGCAAAATAAAGAGGAGACCCTAAAAATAAAATAATAATTAGTAATAAACTTGCGAATTTAAGTTTATTGGAGCCCAATATCCTTCTTGAAAGTAGAATTGAAAACTTGAAACCTTTTTTTGTTAGTTGTCCCTCAGATTCAGCAATATTAGTCTTTACATTTTTTTGTTCTAAATAATAGTCAAGTGTTTTTTCAAGCCCTTCTTTAAAATTAATTTTAGGTTTCCATCCCAAGTCTTTTTGAGTTTTTTCAAAATCAATATTTGAAGGTATAACTTCCTGATTTAATTTTTCATCTGAATGAATTATTTCAATTATTCTTTGTTTTTTGCCTAAAATCTCTTTTATATGGTTTGCAAAACTTAAAACTGTTTCATTATTTTGGTTTGCTAAATCATAGATTTTGCCCGAAGAATCCTGACCAAACATTGCTTTTGAAATTCCATATATTAAATCATCGATATAGGTCGGGTAAATTATTTCAAGACCATCACCACCAATCTTTATTTTGTCTTTATAAATCGATTGATAGATTAAGTTTCCTATTTTGGTTTTAGAAGAAAAGTCCATCTCAGGTCCAAAATAATCACCAACCCTGACGATTCTTGCATTTAAATTATATTTTTGAAAGTATTGAGCTGTTAGGTTTTCAGCATACTTCCTTGCTTCGCCTATCGTTGGCTTTTTAGTATTATGGGCATCTAGTCCCAAAAGATTAGAGGAATTAAATTCAATTCTTTTTTGATATACGTCAATTGAGGAAATTAACATAAATTTTGCATTATTTTCAACAGCCTTCTCAAGAACATTTTTCGTTCCTACAGAATTTAAAAATAAAAAATCTAAATCGTTTTGATTTTTTTCTTTTTCAAAACCGGCTAAATGAAAAATGTAATCAAACTTAGGAAGATTCGAAGAAAGTTTTTCGTTTATATTAGCCGTAAATAAGCTAATATTTTTATTAGACTTGTTAAGTTCATTCTGAGAATCAACAGTTTGAATTACGAACACGTGGCAGTTAGATAAAACTATAGCTTCGGCTAATTTCTTTCCAATAAAACTTAAGCCGCCGGTTATTAAACATTGCTTTGAATTATTTTTATAAAATTGCATTTCCCCAAGTAAATAGCTTGATCAGACAAGCTAAAAATCATTTTTTCAATTTGCGAAAATATAAAAGGAAGGAAAAAACTATCGACCCAAAAACAACTCCAGTGAGTAATCCTACAAATAAATTTATCTTTAAAAAATTCATCGAATATTTTGGTCCTGTTGATTGGCCAAAATCTATAATTTTAAAATTTAAACCTGTTTGGGAATTTAAATTATTTATTTGACTCTCAATTTCGGATATTTCAACATTGTTTAATTTTTGTGATTCCGCTTTTGATTTGGCAGTATTTGTAATCTTTAAAAAAGATGGACCTAGTTTTTGAATTTGATAAGATGATTGATCATTTCTATTTGCTAAAATTGAAATTAGATTATCAGTAAAATCCTGAGCACCAATTGGCCAACTAAAAGAAGAGTTTTTATCAACAATAGGAGCGACATAGATAATTTTTTCGGTTTCAAAAGTTGGGATCCAATTTAGGTTATAAACAAAAGCTCCAATAAGTCCCAAAGCAGGAAAAACAACAAAAAGCCATAAATACTTCCTTAACTCTTTTATTACTTCTTTAAGTTCCATAAAATTTTTCATCCAAAATTTGATTAACAATACCGTCGGCTTCTTTATTTTCCTCTCGATTTACATTAACATAATTTACTCTTAAAAAAAATGGTTCAAGTTGCCTTACTTTTACAACAAGTTCTCTAATAGTTGAATTTTTCACTTTAAAGAAACCTTTTAATTGTTGGGCAACCAATTGAGAGTCAACATAAATTTCAACCTCATCTTCCTTCCCGCCACTTAAATTTTTCAATCTCTCTAAAGCCTCAATCACTGCTTTATATTCTGCAACGTTATTGGTGGTTATTCCCAAAAAAGAGCCGCCATCTGAAATTCTGTCACCGTTTTGGTTTGAAATTATGTATCCCGTGGCGGCTGGTCCCGGATTCCCTCTCGCACCACCATCACAACTAATTTTATATTTCATGGTTTTTTAGTCTATCACCAACTTTAGCCTGTGTAAACTAATGGGATTTAAATTTCCAGAAAACAAAATATGAAGAAAATAATAATATAAATAGTTCGGAGACACCGGTAGTCGCTGCTGCTGCCAGATATCCATATTGGGGAATAAAAATTAAATTGAGAATGATATTTAAAATGGCTCCTAAAGCATAAATTAGTATTAAAATCGTTTGTGATTCAAAAATGATTAATAACCACATTAAAGGAGCCGTCAAGTAAAAAATTGGCAAAGATAAAATAAGTATCCTTAACGAAAGACTAGAACCTGAAAAACTACTACCTCCAATAATATTAACTATTTGTGGAGACAAAATAAAAATTGTGACCAAAAAAACTATTGAAACCACAAAAAGTAAGCCGAATATTTTTTTTGATAAATTAAGAAGTTGCTTTTTCCCTAATGTGGAAGCTTCAATCATGGTTGGATAGGAAGCATTAATTAAAAAAATTGGAAAAACTAGAGCAAGATCAAAAACTTTATAAGAAAGGCTATAAAGTCCAACGTCTGTTGAACTTTTAACCAAAGCTAAAATAAACATATCTATTCGAAAATAAACTAAATTAAAAATTAAAGTTAAACCAATCGGCCAAGTTCTCTTTAAAAGTTCAAGCCAAAATGGAAAATTTATTCTAATTTTAAAGTTGTAAATGTCTTTTTTTACAAAGCCAAATATTAAAAGTGAGGAAACTAAACCGCCCAAAACATAGGCCACAATAATCGGTAACAAGGAGTTTGGCCATGAAAAGAAAAAATAACTTAGAAAAACAAATACTATTATTACTGTTGTAAGACTGCCAAAAAAAAGGGCAATAGTCGACTTATTATATTGAAGTTTAGCTTGAAAAAGAGCATTTCCACAACTTAAAATTGCTTGGGCTAAAATTGTCAAAGAGGCAACTAAAATACCAACCTTAACCGGTTGTGAAAACCCAGTATTATTTATCTGGTCAAAAGGAAGGATTATTGCAATTAAAAAAACAACTAAAATTAAAAGAAGAGAAATAAAAATCCGCAGTGAAAATAAATTCGAAAGATAGTAAGCTGTTTTTGACTTGTTTTGGCAAATATCTTTAACGACTATTGCGTTAAAACCAAAATCTGCAACTAAATAAAACAAGGCTACAAAAGAAAGAACTTTGGTTAAATCTCCTAAACTTGCAGGACCAAATTTTTGGGCAACTAAAACAGTTACGGCAAATGTAGAGGCTGAAGTAATAACTCTTCCTAAACCTTGGAAAACTACATTAGCCCCAATTTTTTTAAAACGATCCACTTTAAAAATTATTCTAACACAGTTTTAGGAGTTCGTTTTTGGTTATTCTGGTATTTCAAATATGACAAAGAAAGTCCAACAAAAATCCATAAAATCAATTGGCCTTGTTGAAGAGTCAACAAATAATGGTCAAGATTGGCCATTATAAAAATTGCGATGAAATAAAATATAAAAACTTTTGCTACTAAACTATTTTTTGATTTTTCAAAAATTTTAAAAAACGGCCAAAAAAATAATCCCAAAAATGAGAAAAAGCCTAATAATCCGACTTCTGAAAGTACTAAAAGAAAAATATTATGGACTGGTTGAAGCCAACGGATTGTTTCTGAGAGTTTAAAGTATTTAGGGAGATTTGGTAAAAAATTCCCCGGCCCAATTCCAAAAAGGGGATTATTCAAAAACATTAAAAAGGCAGCCGATGAGAGTTTTAGCCTTAAAATAAAACTGTGTGAGTCGGTTGTCGAAAAACTTATCAACCTTTGCCAAAAATAAGGCCAGATAAAAATAAAAAGCAAAACGATTGCTAAAAAGAATAATATTATTCTTTTTGAGATTTTCAGCCGACTTTCTCTAAAGAAAAATCCAAGCACAATAAAAGAAATCCCAAAACCACAAAGCCAGGAAGTTCGGCTAAAAGTGAGCCCCAGGGTTAAATATCCAATTATTAAAGTCAAAAACAAAAATATGGATTTACTTTTCGCATAAAAAAATAAAATCAAAAGAGCGGGAAGTATAAGCGCCAAGAAAGCACCTAAAAGATTAGGGTGAGGAAACGTCCCATACGGTCTAAGGAGTTGGCGACCATCTAAATCAACTAAAGAGATCCCGGGCGTTTGAGCCGAAAACGATCTTTCACCTAAAACCCACAAGCCTAAAGAACGCTGGCTAAAAAACTGGAAAATCCCCAAAATACTTTCCCAAAAAACGCCAAATGACAAAACTATCAAAATTTTTTTAATTTCTTTCCTAAAATCAATCTCTGTGACAATAAATAATGCCAGAAGGGACATCTCAAAAATTTTGGCGACAAAATATAAACTATTTGAAAAATCCTTACTAAAAACCATACTTACGACAAGAGAAAGTGGAAATGAAAATAGAAGTAAAATTTTTGATTTATCAATTTTTTTTCTACCAAACACAATTTGCAAAGACCAAAAAACAAAAAGCAAAAAAATAATTAAATCTGATAAATAAAATATTGGTGAAAGATAATCGATCCTAATTCCGAAAATATATGCCTCATTTGGCCAAAAATGCCGGCCAAGTTGAACTGGTAATAAAACCAAAAGAAGATAGAAGAAAAAATAAGGAGCGCTTTTTACCGAAAGCGAAAATGGCATTTAATCTTTTTTCTTGGGCAGAATTTTTATCACTCTTTCTTCACCTTCACCCTCTGATTGAGTTGTCACATCTGGATGGTCGGATAAAACCATATGGATAATCCGCCTCTCAAATGCTTTTAATCCCTCAAGTACTTGAGGCTGGCCTGAAAATTTTGCCTTAATTGCAGTTTTTTGGGCAATTTCTTTAACGGTTTCTTCTCTCCTTTTGCGCCAATCAGATATATCAAGAACAACTTTTAAATATTCGCCCAATTCTTTAGTTAAAATTAAATTCAAGATTAATTGAAGCGCATCAAGGGTTTGGCCGTGGTAACCGATTAAACTAGCTGGCTCTTCGGCCTTAAAATTAAGATAAAAATAATCGTCTCTTTCTTCACAGGTAATTTCACCTGAAACGCCAATCTTATCAAAAAATTCTTTTGTTTTAGCAAAAATTTTATCAGATTTTGTACTCATTTTTTACTCAATTTAGCTGGAAACCAAGCTTCGACTCCTCCCCAGCCTGATATCAAATATTGTTGAATTATCCCAAAAATTGTAAAGACATTCCAATATAAAGACAAGCCTATTGGAAATCCGAAAGCGAAAAAGGCAATCATTGCCGGCATCAAAAAAAGCATCTGGCTTTGCACTTGTTCCATAGTTTTATCCATATCACCTTGGCCTTCTTTTTTAACTTCTTTTATTTCCTTTTTTTTAGCAGGAGGCGACATCATTTTTGATTGGATAAACTGCAACCCACCCGTTATTGCAGGTATTAAAATAATCAATGGAGAGCTACTAAAAAGATCTGCCGGTCTTTGAGCCAAGTTTAGGCCCAAAAAGCCCAAATTGGGGGCTTCTGTGAGTTTCAGGAAAGGAAAATAAAGACCTTTGTTTATGCCTCCAACAAAATCTCCACTCTTTCCACTGTTTAATACCTGATAAAGTACCCTATAAAGGGCGATAAAAATTGGCATTTGCAAAAGAAGTGGTAGACAGCCAGCCGCCGGGTTAATTCCGTGCTCTTTATAAAGCTTAGCCTGCTCTTGCTGGTGGCGCGTTTTATCATGGCCATGCTTTTTTTTAAGTTCCTCAAGTTGGGGTTTTAAAGCGGTTATTTTTTTAGCCGACTCAAGTTGTGTTTTTGTTAGAGGCCATAAAATAACTCTTACAAGAACAGTTAAAGCAATAATCGAAAAAGCCAGTGTCCAGGGAAAATGTAAAAGCAAAAAGAGCCGGTAGAGAGCAATCAAAACATTTAAAATAGGCCAAATTAAAAATGTTTGGAAAAAATTACCAATATTATTCATTTTTCTCCGACCGGGTCAAAACCAAACCCTCCTCCTGGTCGACAAGATAAAACTCTTTTTAAAGAAAGCCAAAGACCTTTTTTGACCCCAAATTTTTCGACTGCTTCTTTTGAATATTGGGAACAAGTAGGTTCAAACCGGCAATTTTGGTTACCTAAAAAAAAGTTTAAATATTTTGAAATAAATGATTGGTATATACCCAATAATATTAGAACAATTGTTTTCATATTAATTACCCAAGTTGGCTTTTTAATTTTTGCTCGACAATTTGGCTTTTTTCTTTCGAAAAATTCTTTTTGACAATCACCGTCAGATCCTTATCTTCAAATAATTGATTATTCTTGGAAACCGCGACTCGAATCAATCTTTTAATCCTATTTCTATCTGTTGCTTTTTTGGAAACCTTAAGGCTAACAACTATTTTAGGAGTTTTTTTTGGGCTAATTTGATTCTTTAGAACTAAATCAAACCACTCGCCTTTAATCCTTTTAATTTCATCCATCAAGCAACAACTAAGCCGCCAATTTTTTCCTTTTTTTGGCGATTCTTCTTTTTATAACCTTCTTGCCAGCTTTAGTTTTTATCCTTGCGCGGAAACCAAAGGTTTTTGCACGCCTTCTTTTGTTTGGTTGGTAAGTTCTTTTTGGCATTTTTTATCTTCCGAATTTACACATTATAAAGGTCACAAGGCTAAATGTAAAGCTAAAAAGAGATCAATTTAAAAGTTTTGCCCGAAGAATATTAAGAGTTTTTTCAATTTGGGGATCTTTCTGTGAAAGAAACTTTACTTTTTCTATCGCATGAATAACTGTTGAGTGATCCCGATTGCCAAAAGTTTTACCAATAGAATCCAGAGAAAGGGCTGCCATTTCTCTTAAAAAATACATTGCTATTTGACGGGGAAGGAGGACGTCTTTTTTGCGGCTTGAGCTTACAAGATCTATCGTTTTTAATTTGTAATAATTCTGAATAGTTGAAAGAATAAATTTGGGAGCAATCTTAACCTGGGTTTCATCTTGAGAAAGGGTTTCCCTGACTATCTTTATTGAAGGGTGTTGATTTAATAATTTGGCGCTTGAAAAGATTTTAAAAATGACACCCTCAAGTTCTCGCACACTGCCATTAGTTTTTTGAGCAATTAGACTGGCTGCCGCCTGGGGAAGCATAAAACCTAAAGCCTGAGTTTTTTTTTCAATCAATTTCATTTTCATTTCCAAATCAGGCGATTTAATTTCGACGGTTAAACCTCCTAAAAATCTGGAAACCAACCTTTCCTCTAAACCGCCTATTTTCGTGGGGTGTTTATCGGAAGTTAAGATTATTTGTTTTGAAGATAAACACAACTCATTAAAGGTGTGAAAAAATTCTTCTTGAGTATTTTCCTTGGCAGCCAAAAATTGAATATCGTCAACAAGAAGAAGGTCGACCTCTCTTAACTCCTCCCTAAATTTTTTAATTTGTCGGGAAGTTAGAGCATCAATAAAATTATTAGTGAAATGCTCTCCTGTTAAATAAACTATTTTTAAATCTTTTTTTTGAATCCAAAGCTTCTGAGCTAAAGCATGTAAAAGGTGAGTTTTGCCAACCCCGGACTGACCAAAGAAAAAAAGAGGATTATAAGTGGATCCTAAATTTTCCATCACAGCCTCAGCTGAGGAAACCGCCAATTGGTTTGAATTACCAACAATTAAGTTTTCAAATGTAAAGTTTTTAAAAAACGGCGATGCCTTTTCTTCTTTTTGGAGCAGCGAATCAAAAAAAACCACATTATCTTCTTTTGACTTTTTATCTTTTGTTCCTACTTTAAAGACTAAAATGTTCTCTTTTCCGGTTTTTTCATTTAAGGCGCGGGAAATTAAATTAAAATACCTTTTTTCAAGTTGCTCGCGGGAAAAATTATTATTGCAAATTATTTGAACCTGATTTGTATTTGAATTTATAAAATCCACCGAACCAAGCTGGCAATTTGAAAACCACGTCCTAAAAGCGGCCGGCGAAATTTCAAGTTGTAATTGAGATAAAATTGCTGCCCAAAGTCCTTTTTCCATAAAAAGATCGTTTGTAACTTTAAAAAAATTGGAAAACTTTAAACACCCTAAGTCAGCCGCATTTTAGAAGTAGTCACCCAAATCGAAGTTTTCAAACTTACAAATAAAATCTAACAACTTTTCAACGTTTTGTCAATTGTTATTTTTGTGGAAAACTAATGGATTTTTTTCCACTTTTTCGAAGAATATATCCACACGAAATAAAGGCGAATTTGGAAATTTCTTTATCGGATATATATCAAAAAATATTATTAGGACAATAAATTCTATTTATTAACAATTCTCCCAAACTTAATTATTAACATTTATTAACAAATCAACAACTATATATTAAATAGATTACTGAATTTATTAGATTACAGTATTAGAAGTTGCAGTTGTGGATCTTTCACAATATAATACAAAAATACTAAATTTATAAAAACTTAAAACTATGGAATTTATAATTAATCAAAAAGATCTTTCTTTAATTTTACAAATAATTTCAAGATCTGTCTCTCAAAAACCCCATTTACCAATTTTATCTAATATTTTATTTGATGCAAAAGATGGGGTATTAAAATTACAAGCGACGAATTTGGAAATTGGGACAACAATTACCATTAATAATAAAATTAAAAAAGAAGGAAAAATAACCATCCCAGCAAAAATAATAAGTGAATTTATCTCATCATTACCCCAAGGAGAGATTTTATTTGAAGCGAGTGGAAATAGCGTAAATTTAAACTTGGGTAAATTCCAAGCAAGGATTTCAACAACGCCCCCTGATGAATTCCCTGCTGTGCCTACAAGTCAGAATCAAGCTGATCTAAAAATAGATTCTGCGATATTTCAAAAAGCGTTAGATCAAGTTATTTTTGCTGCAGCTGCTGAAGAGGGGCGCCCGGTTTTAGCAGGGGTGTTATTTAATTTTAAAAAAGATGAGCTGGAAATGGTTGCAACAGATGGATATAGGTTAAGTTTTAAAAGAATTCCTCAAAAATCCAAGATTAAATCAAAAATTATCATTCCAGCAAAAAGTTTAGTTGAAGTTTCAAGAGTAATTTCCGAAGTTGGTGTAAAAAATGAAAAAATAGACTTAATCCTTTCTAGTGAACAAAATCAAATTATTTTTAAAATATCAAACGTAGAAATTGTTTCTCGGTTAATTGAGGGGGAGTTCCCTGATTGGGAAAAGATTGTCCCTCATGCATTTGAAATAAAATCCCAAATTGATCGTGAAGAGTTTTTAAAAGCGGTAAAAATCACTTCAGTTTTTGCCCGCGATTCGTCAAGCGTTGTTAAACTAAAAATAGGAGGAAAATCAATTATCCTATCTGCCAACACAAAAGAGGTTGGTGATAATATTTCAGAAGTTGATGCAAAAACAGTCGGAGGGGAAGGAGAAATCGCATTCAACTACCGCTATTTGATTGATATTTTAGAGGAGATTGACTCAAAGGAGGTTAATTTTAATATGATAGGTCCCCTAAATCCAGGTATGTTTAAGGGGGAGGATAAAACAGGAGACTTTTTTCATATCATAATGCCGGTAAGACTGCAGTCTTAAAAGGTTTTTTGTGCCATTTACAAAAGCAGGCGATTTAATTTCAAAATTTATAAAAACTTCTAAAAACCCCAATTTATTTTTTGCTGTTTGGATTCGTCGGCTTTGGAAAGAGGCGGTTTCGGAGGTTTTTCCAAAAGCGTCGTCTTCAAAAGCTAAATTTTTCAGGGCTGGGAAGTTAACAATTGAGGTGAAATCTTCTTCAGAGGCAGGGGAACTTCGTCTGCATGAGAGTCAGTTAATTGCAAAAATTAACTCAAAGGCTGGTAAAAAGGTTGTTGAAAGAATAAATTTTAAGATTACTTTCTAGTTTTTCCCTAAATTGACCGGTAGATAAACTGTCGCTTGTCCGGAAAGTCCATCTTCTGTTTTAATATTCCCATCCAAAACGAAAATAGGAGTTAAAATATTTTGATTTTCCGCACTTGAGTAATAAGCAATTTTTGTGGAGAGTATTTGCATTTCTTTGATATTTTTAGTTTTCAGGAGACCCTCAGTTTGATCCTTAAAGACGACTCCTTTAACTGTTCCTTGGTTTTGGGAGAGAAAGTTTAAAATTGATTTTGAGTCAATTATTTTGCTTTCTCCGAGATTTTTACCTAAGTTGGGAGGGTTTTTGTAATCAAGTCTTAAAATTTGTTTATCTTTACTAATTTGGATTTTTGCCCAAAAATCAAGAGGAGTGTCGTAGTATATAGGGTCACCCCCAACAAATAATCCATAACTAAATTCAATAATATCAAAACTTGCGTCTCCTAATTCAGTATTTTCGACCCCGCCCTTTATTTTTTTAGTTTCTGATATTTTAAAATTTTCTCTCCAGAGACCGATATTTTGCAGGGTTTTTTTAGCCAATGATTGGGCTTCATCGATATTTATTTGACCTCCAGTTATCGAACCTTTTTGGTTTTGGCTGTTTTTCGAAAAAGATAGCTTTTTTTGAGCTGGGTAAAAAGATAGGTAATTGTTATTTTCTTCCCAACGGAATGATAAACCAAGAACGGGATCATTGTTGGCTTTGGGGTTTTGGGAAAATCCTAAGTTTTTGGCAATTTTTTTGGCAGTTTCTAAATCAAAAACTTCTTCTTTTGCTTCCCAAACAGTCATTTTAGACGGCAAATCCGGTTCTTTAACAAAATTAAAAGACTCGATTTTAAAAGGGTCTTTTTCAGTATTTTGGATTACTGTTTGAGGAAGGTTGATTCTTGTAGGGCTTAGAATTTTTATAATGAGTAAAAATCCGGATACTAACAGTAATACAAAAAATAAGCCAATGGTTGAATTTTTTTTGTTTAAAAGTTTCGCGAAATTGTCCTTAATTTGGTTTAAACTTGTCATTGGCATCCTTGAACTGAATCCCACATTGAAACTGGAGGGATATATGGCGGTACCATATCAAGACCGATAAATTGATAATGGAGGTGGCTACCGTCGCCGCCGTTTTCAGCAATTACGTAGCCTGTTGCGTCAACTTCGCCGATTTTTGTTCCTCTGGTTACTGGCCCTGAGGAGATAGAGAAGCTGTTTAAGTGGGCATAAATGGTTGAGAAACTGCCGTCAAGAGAACTAATAATAATGTAATTTCCAAGACAATGTGGTTGGCTAAGACAAACGTATGGGCCATCCTCGTTTTGGGTGTAAACGGCGGCATTGCCGTCATGCGTGGCGCAAACCGGCGTTCCTCTTGGAGCTGCAATGTCAATGGCATCAATATAAGTGTGGGTTGGTGGGGTGTGGGGCAATTGGGTAACAATGCCGGTGGTTGGCCAACCCATGGGTACGTTTGAGGGTGGGCTACCGACTGTTACTGATGCCCTTGCTTGGCTTGCTTGGCTGCCAACAGAGGCTGTATCGGCAGTCACTGTTACTTGGTTAATGATCACTGAATTTTGATCATTGGCGGTAAAGTCAAAGGTTAAAGTTTTAGTTTCATTAAGATTTAATTGGGTAGGGCATGAAAGGGATTGGGGGGTAGTTGTTGTCCCGGATTGTTTTACTACTGAAACCTGATCATCACAGACAATATTATTTAAGGCTTCTTTTGGGGCGCCAATTTCAATTGTGAATTTGATTGTTTGAGGCAAACTACCATTATCGATAGTTTGATGGTCTGCTGTTTTAGTTACATTGATATAAGCTGATTTTACAGCTGCCCCCTCATTGGCATAAGGGTTGAAAAATCCTGCGCCGGCGTTCATGCCATTGATTAAGGATAAAGTTTGGATAGCAACAACTGTTGCGGGGACCGCCCAAGCAAATTGACCGGCACTTGCCATTAAAGAAGGAGCAAGACCGGCTGAACCAGTTCCTCCCCCAGTTATAGTAATAATAGGGGTTCCTGCGGCTGATGCGGTTGTTGCACTACCTCCCCCAATTCCTATTCCGCTTAGTACATTTTTAAAGAATGGGATAATCCATTCTCCAAAAGCATAACCTATCGCCCCTCCAACAAAACCGCCAATTATTGCGCCAACAATCGGTCCAATGACTGGGATAGGGGTACCGATAATAAAACCAGCAGTTGCTCCGATCCCGACTCCACCTAATGTTGTTGCCCCGCCCAAATGACCGGCATAAATGTAGCCTATTGTTGCGCCGATTACGGTTCCTGAAAGAAGTCCTACAGCAAGTCCAATAAGACCGCCCATAATTGTACAGGCAGGAACAATTAACCAAACAAAAGGGGGAGCCAAAGCGGATAGAGCCATTCCGATTTGAAATCCTATGATAGAACCTGTAACAAGGCCTGTTACCGCTCCGATCGTTCCGCCCACCATAGCTCCTATAATTACCGGCAGAAGGCCTTGAAAAAGGAAGTATATCCAGAGGGCAAAAGCAGCTCCGCCTAATTTTTTAAGGACTTTCCAGCCTGTCTTAAACCCGATTTGGATTCCTTTAATTGCCATTCCGACAGTTCCGGTTATTTTAGTGGCGATTTTTGAGAAAGGTTTTAAAAGTTTGGTTATTCCTGACGCAGTTTTTTTCAAAGGGAGAGAAACTGCTTGGCCCATTTTTGAAGTTGTTATGGCGTGAGTTGGTCTAAAGTATTTTTTACCGCTTATCGGATCTTGGGTGTGAAGCTTTCGGTCAAGGGCCATCAATGGTCTAAATCTTCTCCGTCCCCGTTCATCATAAGCGTGGGTTTTTAGACCCTTAACAAAGACTTTATCTTCTGTCCAATCAAAAGCCTTACCGATTGTTTTATCCACAATCCAACTTGCACCATATCCAAATCCCCTCTTTTTGGCTTGAATCATATTATTGGCTTCGCCGACCACTCCTCCTGTTATTCCGCCAAAAAATCGGCCTAATTTACTTTGGGGTCTTGATGGGTCGTCAACAATCTTTCTCAAAAAAGAGTCAAGTCGGGGACTTTTACCTTTTATTTTTGCAACACCTTCAGCAAGAGAAGCTTGGTCTTTGAGATTTTGAATTTCTGCATATTTCGGACCAAGGAAGGTATTAATATCTTTTTCTTCTGCCTCAGATAGTAGGTATTGGGAAGGTTTAGCCGTAGCCTGCCGGGTAAAATCTATTTGGGAGACAATATTTTTTTGGTGTTGTTCGATTGCTGCCTGATCAGAGTGAAAAAGTTTTTTAAGCTCTACTCCGACGTTATTCCAATTAAGGGAAAAATTTTTATTTGGGACTAAGGGGTTTATATTTTGGTTTGGGGCAGCCATATCCTAATTTAAATATAGCGCATTTTTAACTTGTTTGCTAATTTTTCTGCCTTATTTTATAGTTTTGGTACGGGAGGCTGGCCGGGCATTACCTTTTGACCGGCTTCTTTTTGCATCTGTAAAATTTCTGAAGGTTTAGTGGTAATTAATTTATTTTCATCTTCTGAAGCAAGAACTCTGATAGCTACATGGTTTGCACCCGCGAAAAACAACCCTTCACCGACATCTGAAGCCAAAAGAAGGTGTTTTTCGCCTTCTGAAATGTTGAAAACTTCGGCAACTTTTTCGACTGATGAGGTTGCCTGTTTTAAAAGTACTTGGATTGAAGAATTGGCTACAATCGCTTTTCCGTAGTCGGAGGTTAAAAAGTCGTCGACGTCCTGGGTTATGGTGGTTAATCCCAAGTAATATTTTCTGGCTCGTTTGGCTATTGAATATAAAAACATTGCCGAGTCAGGGTATTTTAGAAAGTACCAAGCCTCATCAACGACCATAATTCTTTTTTTAAGACTGTTTTTAACTCTTGTCCAGACATAGTCTAAAATCAAATACATGGCTGTCGGCCTCAGTTCTTCGGCTAAATCCTTCAAGCCAAACACTGTAAAAGTGTTTTTAAGATCAACGGTCGTTTTTTGGTCAATAATCCCCCGCATTGAGCCTTTGATAAATTTCTCAATTTTATCAGCCAACCCGTTGGCTTGGGCCTCTTCCATTCCAAGTAGAGATTTATATAAGTCTTCCATCAAAGGAGGATCGTTTTTTTGGGTTCTAGGATCAGGGGTTATCCCTTTTGCCTTGTAAGTTAAAATCAAGGCTCGGTCTAAAATAGCATCTTCAGTTGCTGTCAGTTCTCCAAGCATTACTTTTAAGAGCCCGTGAAGTGAAAGAATTTTTAAACTTAGTTCATTCTCTTCCTCATCATAAGTTCCAGAAAGATCAAAGGGGTTAATTTTGGCATCTGAGGCAAAGGAAAAGTCAATATACTCTCCTCCGACAGCATCGGCTAAAGTTTTATATTCATTTTCAGGATCCAAAACAATAATTTCTGCGCCAAACATTAAGGAACGCAAGATTTCCAATTTGACCATGTAGGATTTTCCACCGCCGGCTTTACCGAAAACGACGGAATTGGCATTTTCTAAGGTAAACCGGTCAAAAATAACCAAAGATCCGTTGTTTTCGTTTAACCCATACATAATACCGGTGTTGGAGGTAAGTTCTGAAGAAGTGAAAGGAAAAGTAGTTGCCAAGGACGTAGTGTCCATATTGCGGGTGATTAGAAGCTTATCATGCCCTAAAGGCAAAGTTGTTTTAAAACCAGATTCGTGCTGGAGGGTGCAGTGTTTGGAGATAATTAAAAGAGCCCCCAAAGTTGATTCGACCCTTTTAGTTATTAAGTCAAGTTCTTCTTTAGTATCGGCCGGGATAGTAACGTAAAGTCCAAATTGAAAAAATCTTTCTGAACCTTTGACTAGTTCTTCCTGCAAGATTCTGGCATCATCTAAAGCAAGTTGAACTTGGGGATCAACGACTTTTCCTTTTTGGACGTCGGCTTGAATGGTTGCCTCCATTTCGGCAATTTTGCGCCTCAAATCCTCCAAAACTCCACTGGCTTCAATTGGGTAATGGTAAAGTGCTATTTCCAAAGTATGGTCAAAGTTGATTAATGGGGAGAGCCAGTTGGCGCCAACAAACCTTGGGTAGCCAACGACAAATAGTGTCCGAAAATATACGTTGCCAATTTTGATGAAATCAAAGTCGACCTCAATTGCCGATGGGGCGATAATGTCCCTGACGGTTACTGTCCCGGGTGAAATTTGCTCTCCCGCTTTGGAAATTTGAGCTTTATCGTTTTTGTTTTTTGAAAAGAGTCCCATCTAATTTTGTTTTTTTAAAATATTATTTGCTTTGGCAACTACATTTTGTAATTCATCCAAAACCTGTTTCTGATCTTGGGCTAAAGCGGGTTGAGGAGGCGCAGAGATTGGTTGGCTTGGGGGCGGATTATTTGGTTGAAGTAATGGCTGGTCTGATTGTTCCATGATCGGCACTTGTGGTTGGGTAACAATTTCAGGCTGGGAGATTGGTTCAGATTGAGGAATTGGTTCAACTGGTAGCTGCGGGGTTGGGACAGATTTGGGAGTCACTGGTTCGATTTGGCCAGTAATTGATGGCTGAACAAATGGCGAAGTATAAGATCCAGCCTCCGGAGTAATTTTTTGCAAACCGACTTCTTGGGGATTATAAATGTCATATAGGAGTTCTATAAGTTCGTGATTTTCCAACTGATGGGACTTAAGGCCAACTCTTGCTAATTGTTTGATTAGATTATCCCGTTTGGGGACAAGTTCATTTTTGGCTTGCTGAAGAATATATTTTTTGGAAAAAAAGGTTCCCTTTTGCTTTTTGCCTATCCCGACCATCGTTCCTCTGGCACCAACTTGAAGCATCGTAAACGGAATGACGAGATAAAATTTTTTCTCTAAAACCTCATTTTTTTGAACGGTGGCTTCAATAAATTCCCGGTATTTTTTAATTTGAGTCTTTAAATCCTGGTTAATTTGAGCCTTTTCTGCCTCGACGAGTTTTTGCAAATATTCTGAAACGTCAGACCTTTTTGAACGAATAAGAACTTCAATTGAGAAAGTTAAGGAATTTAAAAGTCCGGCGTAGGAGTAAATAACAGCATCCTGCTCTGGCTCTGATAAGAGGCCAAAGTTTAAGGCTGTTGTTTCCAAAATAAGGGCGGCGGTTCCGTCTTTTAGTAAAACCAAGTCGTCAATTATATCTTCAACATCAAGATGATCTTGGGTTGAAGCTTTGATGGGCAGATTATTAGCCATTATTGCCTTGCCTTTATTGTTATTGGCGGGACTATTTCACCATTTGCCTCGATATCAATTATATCAAAGAGGTATCCTTCTTTTTCAGCTTCGATTCGGTAACTGCCGTTTGAGACTGGGGTCGAGATTACAAACTGTCCCAGACGGTTGGTTTTTAAAGCTCTGACAGGGATGTTATTTTTGTCTTTAACCAAAACTATAGTTTCTTCGAGAAGATTACCTTCTGGGCTTTGGATAATCCCATTTAATACATTTGGGATATGGGTTAAGGGTGGCATAATAAGGTGGGGGTTTAATTGCGGCGGTGTACTTGTTGGCGGTGGAGTAGAAGGCGGCTCAACTACCTTAATTGGTTTAGTTGGCGGTACTTGTGGCGTTGGGGCAGGGATAACAAAATTATGAGTAATACCGCTTTCATTATTAGTTTTTGGAGCTTCAGGCTTTGGAGCGGTTTCCGGCGGTTGGGTAGGATTTTGAGGAATTTGGGGAGCGTTTACTTTCTCCTGAAGGGATTTATTTAAAGCTTCGATGTTTGCTGGTTCAATTTGCGGCGGAACTGAACTTATTTGATTTTGAGGTTGTTCACCAATTGTTTGTGTTTGGGCCAGCTGCGGCTGGGGTTGGTTGTTTTGAACAACTGGAGGTATCTCAGTGGTATTTTCTGAAATCGGCTGCACTTGTGGGGTTGGCGTTAAAGGGGGTGTTTGAACGATGGGTTCAACTTTAGGCGGTTGGACAGGTTGAGGTTGGACAGGCGGGGTGATGTTTTGCCCTTCATTTTCAGTAACTACCCCAAGAATCTCATAGACATTAGGGTAAAACTCTTTTTCGTCGATTGTTCCTGTTTGGCCGGTTGCTTTTATTTTAACTTTAATTCTTGTCATTTTTTAAAAAACCTAAAACTTTTAATTTTTAGTCTGGTACAAAACTTGGCGTCGGTTTTAAACTTTGGTCTTGTTTTTGGTTTAAGTTTTCGTTTTGGTTTTGAACGCTTGGTTCTTTCGGTGGTGGACCGACCAGAGCGGGTTGGTCCTGGATAAAACTAGGAGTTGGTTTTTGGGGCGTGTACTCAAAAATGTCGGTTGGAGTTTTCTGGGAATCAGGCTCAATTGAAATAACCCTTTGATTTAACGGTAAGAGAGTCGGGCGGTCGGAAGTTTGTTCGCCAAGTTTTCTTGCTCTCATTTGTCCTATTTCAGGTAAGTAAGTTGTTTGGTTTTGGTTATTTTTGAAGGCAATTATTTTTTGAGCACCAAAATTTACTGATGAGGCTAATTTAAAATTACCGTCTTCTACTATTTCTTTCCCCCCAAAACCCCAAAGGGGACTTTGAATTTCCGAGATTGGTTGGTTTGGGATGGTCGGAACACTTTTTGAATCAAATTTTAATGAGGCGAGCCGTCTTTCTTCTACCAAATCAAGATTGTTTTTGGATTTTGGGGCATATTTTTCAAGATATTCTTCCAAAAGGAGTTTTTTTTCAGTTTGGGCAAAAGAGGTTAGTTGAGGTTCAACTTTTTCGACTGGTTGCGATTTTAAAAAATCCGGAATTTCCTGGTCTTTTCGGTATACCCGAAGGGTTGGGGAAAGGAGAGAGCTTATCATGATAAAAAACCATTGATCCAAAGGCCTGCCTTGAAATGGAACAATAGCAATTGAAAGGCCTAATGAAAAAATAATGATTGCCAAAGGGAAGCTGATTATTGGTTGTTTGATAGTAAAAATTAAAAACCAAGCCAAAAGTCCAGCCGCTCCAACGAACATAAATTGGCGCAAGGTTAAGTTGCCAAAAAGTTTAAATTGAAAAGCCGAAATTTGTTGCGGTACCGGATGTTCTTTCATGGGCAGTTTGACATTTTCTTTTAAATTAAATTACTCTTGAATTGTACAAGATTTTAAACCTATTGTAAAAGCCCTTGCTTTCACTATAGGTTTTTGATACAATTTGATTATATGGCAGAGGCAGGAAACAATCCAGAAGCTGAAAATTTTGGAACAATTGACCCTGGAGAGGGGAAGAAAGCTTATTCCCTCAAAAATGAAAAAGGAGAAGAAATTATCCTCCCTCAAATTAGTGGTGGACAACCAACACCTAAAGAGGTTGTTGAAGCAATAGCTGATTTGAGGCAAAAACATCCAAGTCTCAAGAGTGATGAAGAATTAAGTAATGTTGAACCAACTCTCAAAAATTTACTAATTCAACGGCTGGTTTTTCTTGAAGATGCTGAGAGAAGGGGTCTTTTATCCAGGATAGATCGTCAGGCCACAACTATACGTAATCAACTTGAGAGTGGTCGTATTCTTTCTGATGCAGCTGAAAAAGAGTTAACAAAATTTAGAGATGAAGTTAAAAACGAGGTTCCAGAACCGCCAGATCTTCAAGGTATATTTGATGCCTTCACCCAAAAGAGAATTGAGGATTTTCAATATTATATCGACCAAGTTCAGGCGAAACATACTGTTCAGTCAATCGAGGATGTTCCCCGAATTCTTGACAGGAATTTATCGGAATGGGAAGAGTTAAAAATAGCTCCCCGTCCTTATGAAGAAGGACAGATTCTTCAATTAATTGCCAGGCTTCCAGCCGAAGGTACATATAAAATCGGTGATCAAGAGGTTTCTGGTGAGGGACTTAAGGAGTTTATGTTGGCGAGGATGAATTTTTTAAGGCTTTGGGTTATTAGCAATAATGAAGAAGGTGGTGGAGATCCTAAAGCAATGGCGGAAATACTTCGGGGTTGGCATGATGGATGGTTCCCGTTACTTTTTAAAAACATTAAGACAAATGGCGAGGGCGCCGGGGCAAGTAAAGGAGAAGGTTTAGAAGTCGTTTTTAGGTTTTATTTGGGCGAATATATGGAACAGGATAAAATGCTTCAAGAATGGATTAAAAATAACCAGGGTTTGAGTGATGAAGAATATGATGAGAAATTAGGAAAGGAATTTGGCAAGTTATTGATTGGAGCAAACCCAGATAAATTAAGAGATATGAGGAGGGAAAATACTAAAAAGTATGGAGTTTTGGCGGAACGGATTGGTTTTGAATTTACCCACATGTTTACGTCTTCCTATTTTGACAGAGGGGTAAAATTAAGAAAAGCAAGGAGAGAAAGATTTGGCGATAAAACTTATTTTTTAAAAAGGTTATTTGGGAACTCTCCTTATAGCAATCGTTTTATTGATCATTTGGAAGCATTTATGTCTTCTGAGTCAAGAGGAAGGCCGGAGATTAATAGATATTTTCGCAACTTGGTTCATGTAATTAAATCCGACAGAATTGAAAGAGATCTTTTAAGGCAAGTTAGTGATGATAAAGGTAAAAAGTTTGATGAAAACCTTGAAGGAAAAGATGGTATAGGCTTTGACTTTTTATCCTCTGATATTGACTGGAAGGAAATTTTGGAAAATCCAGAGGAAGTTGGAATGGGCACTTTTTTTACGGTTTATGATGACCGGGAAAAATCAGCGGCGATGAGATCAGCGGTCCAAGATTTTTTACAAGGACCTGATGAAGCAACTTTTATGGAAGTTATGAAGAGTTTTCGGTCTACAAGGTCTGGAATTAGAGATCCATTTGTAAGGGAATTTACTAAAAAGTTTATTGGTTTTATGAGGCATGAAAATAAAGCTGTTTTTGATTTGAAGAACTGGGATACTGCTAAGACGGAGGGTTTTGTTGAAAAACTTAAAGCAGCTCATCTTTTAGACAGTCGCGACGCCGGTGCAATCTTAAGGGAAGAGCTGGGGGTTAATTTTATCCCAGGTCCTGCTTGGGCGCTTTATACTCCTTTAAAGAGAATGTTTCCTGATTCGCCGATAACCAGGTCTTATGAGAATTTTCTCCATTCTGATAAGATAAAGTTTTTGGAAAAAATTCATATCCCAGGCTGGGGCTGGGTCCGAAATATAAGGAAAACCGGTGACTGGAAGACATACCTTGGTGCAAGTTGGGCTGGAATATCCAAATTTTTTTCAGAGCTTTTTAAAGCGGAACAACGTGATTTAGGTGGCGGGAGACATTAAATTTTAAGCGCCGCCTCGGTGGGCTGCCATTTCATCATTCCTTCTTTTCCTTGCCATGAGATATGATGGAACTGCCGCAATTGTTGCTCCTGCCGCTGCAACTGAGGAGAAGTCAACTCCAAACGGAACAGATTTCTGCTCTATTGCTGCCTTTACCATATTGGCTGCATTTGGAGTCATTAAAATTATCCCGAAAGTTATGACCCCTGCTAAAGCATTGGCTCCATAACCTCCCATCATAGGAGCTTCGAAGAATTGGCCACCTTTGAAGGATGTGTTTAAGAAATCGGCGAAAGAAAGCATTATGACAACAGTTGGGAAAACCAAAATATTGGCAAGCATCGACTTAAACCAGCCGATTGGGCTTTGGCCCGGCATAGCCGAAAATAAAAATTGGATCGGCCCAAAAATTGTCAAAAGAATAATCTGGACGTAAGCCATGACTAGCATGAAAAATATTCTGAAGGCAATGAAAAGAAAGACAACGGCAAGGATAATTTTAATTCCCCATTTCAAAAACCAGGAGAAAGCGTTAGCTATTATTCCAATAATGTCATTAATGTTTTGGGCGGAAGCATTTATAAATCGGGTTAAATTATCCCCGGTACCGCTCCAAAGTGAAAAGACGCTTTGGAAGACGTTTACATGGACAAGGTTATTTGCTGTTTGACTGGAGCCGGAGGCGGCCAGTACGTTGACGGCAAGGTTTGTAAAAACATACAAAAGATCAACCATTAGCCCTGCCAGGGCGTAGCTGAAGGTGACTAAAATTAAGGCAATAACGATTCTTGGCAGGGCAGTTTGGACTGAAGCAACGGTTTGGGGATCAATTTTTGCCCGGAGCATTATCATAAAACCAATTACAACAAAGACTATCACAAAACCAGCGTAAGCCAAATTTCTGAAAAAAGCCCAAACTTGCTGAACCGGAGCAAGACCAACATCAAAACCAAAACTTTGGGCTTGGGCATTGGTTATAAAACCGGCATCTTTAAAGACTGAAGCAAAGTATCGTACCCCGGAAATTGGGGGTTGGGCAAAAATAGCAAGAAGTCTCCCTGATTCGGCCACTGCTCCGCCTCCACCATTTCTTTCAAGAGCAACTTTCATTTCCGGATGAAGTTCTGAATCACCGGTTAAAAACAAAGTTGTATTATCCAGGATACCGGTCATTTGGTTTAAATTAAAATATTTGTCATCAAAGGTCCCCGAATTTACCCCCTGTTGGTTAATTGCATTTAAGAGGTTTGACTGCTGGGCAAAAACCGAATGGTGGAAAGTAAGAAGCAAAAAGTAACAGGCAATAAAAAGAAGAAAACAAACGACCTGATATTTTGGGATTTTAACCAAAGACCAAAAAAAACAAACGGATTTTTTGAGGCAGGACTTTAACATTTTCTAATTCTATCTTAGGGCGAAGGATAGACTGGTGTCAAGGGAATCAATCTAATTTTTGGCTAAGAAGTTTTTGAAAAAATCTATCATCGAGCCAACCCATGCACTGGAATATGATATTTTGGTTTTCATCCAAGAGGTAATCTTTTGGATATGCTTCTTTCTCTCTTTCAATTGGAAAGATCCCCTCGTTAAAACTTTTGAGGTCATCATTGGCAAACCAGATTTTTATTGGTTCGGGAGGAGAAATTTTCCTGATTTCCTGCTGGTATGATCTTCTTAAACTTGGAGTGTTGCCTTCTTGTTGATTTGAAAGTATTACAAGAAGGTATTTTAGTTTTGAGCCAAAATTATCACTAATGTTTTTAAGCCTTGATATCATTGTTTTAGTAATATCCATTTTTGGGTAAGCAAAGTCGCAGTTTATAACCATAAAAGTTTCCTGCCCAGAATACTCTGATAAACGATGGTAGTTGTCATTTAAGTCATAAGCTCCAAAGTCTATCATTTTAATTTTTTCTGATGGGCTTGAACATTGATCTTTGAGCTGTTGGCGAAAGTAATTATCTTCATCTATAGTTGGATGAGGTTCTAATTTTTTTTCAGGTGTGGAAGCTTGAACAGAAATTGGGGCAAGATCTTGATTACCTTGATCCAAAATGGTTTTTCCTAACGATTTTCCTTTACAGGACTCAAGCAATGCTAAACCTCCCAAGGCAGATATCGAGGCTATCAGAAGTTCCCTTCGGGTTAATCTTCTATTAAACCTTTCCATTTCCCAAAAAAGTTAGTTGGGGAAGATTATAAGACTTTTAATTTCTTCTTTGCAAGAAGGAAATCAGATGTTGGATTGCAGATATCAGATGCCAGATAATAGTCTGTAGACAATCAGGGCTTGGCTGAAGGAGTTGCAGTTGGAGTGCTTTGGGGACAGGTAAGTTGGCTAATCAGTTCAAAAGTTCCCGCTTTGAGTTTTTTGTTCAAATTTTCAGGTTTTACCCAGATTATGTTTTTATCGCAAGTATCGAAACCATTTTTTTTGAGAAGTTCAACTGCCTTAGGAACTTTTTCTTTATATTCTGCTTCGGATTCTGCTTCAATATAAACGTAAATGATTTTAGTTTCCGGAAAGTAGTCGACTTTAATTTTTTCGTCCTCAATTTGGGTAATAGTGACGGGCTGGTTTTGGGAAACGGCACCAGGTTTAGGGGTGTGACTTGCAATTTTTTGTGCTTCTTGAGATGGTTTTTCTTTTTTTGAAGCAGTTTTTATAATCAGAAAAATGAGAAGGGTTAAAATAAGAAAAATTACTGCTGCCAAAATTAAATATTTTTTATTCATTAGTATAAGTAAGTACAAGAACCTGGACAAAGTTGCTGGGCGTATTGGACTCCGGTCATACCGGTGGGTGGAGTCTGAATTAAGTAATCAACATAGCCGCACCATCGACAAGCCTGCCCGCTTCCCATTAAGGAAGCTGTGGCATTGGTTTGTAAATAAGGATCCCAGGCTCCGCCGTCATAGCCTACTCCCTGGAACATTTTTGCCCAATTGAAATCATCGGGATTAGAAATCGCAGCGTTACAGTCTGGAAGTATAACCTGAGGGTCAGAGCTGTCGGTGTTATTCCAACAGAAAGTCCGGCTGTTGCGCTGACCGTATGTACCTGAACCGGAGTTTGTGTAGTTTGTAGCAAATCCACTTCCCTGCCAGGTTGAGGCAATATACTGGAAAACTCCTATTTCGGCGCAGCTTCCCACGGCACATTGTTTTCCTCCCGTGCTTTCATTGGCCATTGTTTCGGTCATTACTCTCCTTAGTTCTCTGCCTGTTTTTGGTTCGTTTCCATTAACTGAGCACCAGACATAAGCCTGGATGTCACCTACCGAACCGTCATATTTTATATTATCACAGCCTGGAGGCGCAGGGGTTGGGCTGGGATTGGGAGTGGGGGTAGTTGATGGTTTGGCTTCAGGAATATAAACCTCTGAGCCGATTCCTCCGGGAATAGGTGAAAGAGCATTGAATTGGGTAAAAGACCGGAATTTATTTGTCCCTCCTATATATTTGGGAAAAAATTTATTTTCGTCGGTTGAAGCCTTAACCTGTCCGCCAATTGTATTTATCCCCTGAATATTTGGGTTTGCGTTATTTTCCGCCTGTCCCGGTTTTTTGTTTTCTTCGAATGAAGCATAAGTTTTAACCTGATCTTGGTTAGGCAAAGACGGGGTAAACCAGTCGAAAAAACCGGGAATGTTTTCTTTTGAATAAGTTGTTCTGTTCCAGATTTGTTCCAAATAGGGGACTTCGGCTAAAACATTAATGTCAGCCGGGCAATTCCAATGATCACCTTCTTGGGTACAGTCGGCACAGCTGGTTGCCGATTTATATGGGATATGAAAAGTACAGGTCCAATTTGTCCCCGACTGGGAACATTCAACCGGAGGGGTGGCTTCAGTTTGGAGGGGATTTCCATAAGGGTCAGTTCCCCCGCAACTTCCGACTTCAGTATTTGGAGAGCAAAAATTTTCAGCTTGGCCCCTTTCTCCCTCCAAATTGGCCGGACAAAACGCACCTTTGACTTGACCCCCGCTAGTTTGGGATGTTTGAACTCCCAGAAGACTACTCTTATTTTCTGCCACCATCTGATTTTGGCTTTCGTTACTCCCAAGTTTGGGAGTCCCATTTTGGATCCCTTGAGGCACCATCAAAAGGTTTAGGGAATTTGAGACAGAAGAGAGTCTGGGGATTTCAGGAACCTTAACGTTAAAATCACAGTAACTGTTATAAAAAGGGCCGTCATTAGTACAGCCGACAGTGAAGGCAAACCTCAATTTTCCCATTGCCCGGTTGTTGGTTGTGGTTGGGATTTTTTCCCAGTACCTTCCCCAGTGGTTTGTCCAAGTCAAACCCTGTTCGCCTCCGGGCAAGCTGGGAGGTTTGGGAATGCCATATTTTTGTAAAAGATCGCTAATTGTGGCGGAATCTTTGTTTTGGCTGTCTGAAAAAAGTTCTTTTGCTTCCTCAAGGTCAGGGTGATCCCTTACATATTCTACATAATTGAGGCGTAAAGTATCCATTCCGACTTGAGGAAACATTTTTTGTGAAGGCCCGAAAAAGAAGTTGAATTTGGCAGGGGAGGAAACAGCCATTTGGGAAAGATCGGCAGTTTGGTGGGCTGAAGTCTGGTACTGGCCTTCGGTGTAGTTTGCAATATTTTGAGAAAAAAGCGACTGAAAAATTGAGAAATCCAATGTTACATCGACACTGTTACCGTCGGGGGTACAATTGGCTCCGTCATGGGAAGTGTAATTAATTTGGGGGGTATTAACCAGACTTTCGGTCAAAGGAGGGTTAGTGTCAGTTACCGGACAGGAATCGGTGGTTTGGGCAGAGGCGGGATGGGGGTAAGCAAAAAGCAATAAGCAAAAAGCAATGAGCAATATCACTACACCAATAATTCTTGAAGCAGATAGATAGTGGATGGCAGGTTTCATTTGGGTCTAACTTAATCTTATTAAAAATCTAACTTTTTAGTCAAACCAAGTTAGAATTTGCCAAACAAAAAGCCAGCCATTTAAAAACTGGCTTTTTTATTTTTCAAAAATCATTTAGCTTAAGTGGTACCAATTGACGGAATGCTCAAAGTTCCTGAGATGATATTAACGCCGAAGAACATCTCAATTAATTTAATGATTGCAAAGGCTGATAAAACAATGACCAAACCAATTAAAGCACCGGTAACTTGACCCCTGGCTGAAGCAATCGATTTCTCCTCGCCGCCGGCAAGTATCCAGCGAATACCACCAATCAGAAGCATGATAAAAGCGAGGACGAAAGCAACTACAATCAGTAGTCTGATTATCCAGGTAACTATTGACGCAGGCCCAAAAGCAGGCAGGGTCCCATTGAGGTCATTTGTAATGTTAATCGTATTTTGTCCAAAAACCGTCGAAGCAAGAACTAAAACACCAGAACCTGCTCCCATCAACGCAGCAATCGTTTTTGCAAGTTTTTTCATTATTCACCCCCTCCCTTCAAAACAGTAGTATTACTTAATATTAAGACATAAATTTTTCCAAGAAGCAAGTTATTCATTTTTTAAGGTGTCGGTATCACAATTACAACACCCCAAAGACCAAGGTTAAATATGTTGCTGATGAGTATTAGAATTGAAAGTGAAGAGAGTAGTAAAATTAATCCAATAAGAGCGGCCGTTATTCTCCCGCGAGCTTTGGCAACTGCCTTCTCGTCTCCCCCCGAGGTGATCCAGGAGATGGCACCCAAAAGCAAAATAAAGAAAGCAAGCAGAAAACCAGCAACAACAATGACTCTAAGTATTACGCTGATGATATTGACAAAATCACTCGATTGAGATGGAACCCCGGGTGGAGCGATAATATTTCCGATAAAATTCATATTATGTTATAACCTAAAACCACACCTAACACTTTTACTATGACAAAGGCACAAATAACCAGGACAAATCCAATAATAGCATAAGTAATGGTGCTTCTGGCGGCTGATGCGGCTTCCATATCCCCCCCAGAATTCATGTATTTTATTGAACCTAAAAGAAGCATGATTAAAGAGGCCAAAATTGCAAGGCCAAAAAGAAATCTGATAATTATTGTTACCAGACTGCCGAGGGTGGGGAAAACGTCCCCGACTGACCTGCCTCCCCCAAACAGGAAATTTTTGCCGATATCTTCATATACAACGGCAAAAGCTGGTCTGAAAGTCGTCAAAATGCTAAAGAACGAAAGGGCAAAAACTGCAAAAAGTTTTTTTAGATATCTCATCTTAAAAAATTTTCAAGCCGAATATTTTTTGAAAGACAATTGTAATTACAAAAGCGCCGAATATTATTACAAACCCGACGATTGCAAAAGTTAGCCTTCCCCGGGCGGAAGATAAAGCCTTTGGATCTCCCTGGGAAAAGATTATCTGGAGGCCGGAGATAATAATGAAAATTACCAAGATAAAGCCGGCGATAAGGAGGATGATCTTATAAACTGCCGAGATAAAGTCAGCCGGAGTGCTGATTTTTCCACCCAATGCAAGCACGTCAATAATTCCAGTCAACCCTCCCGGCCCGGCTTCTGGGATTTTACCAACCGTGAAGCTAACACAGCCGACGGGGAAATTATCTCCGGCAATATATTGGAAGAAGGCCGCTCGGTAGGTGCCGTCTGGAGCATTGGGCCAAGGATAGGAATTAGTGTTAATTGGTAGACGCGGGGATATGTGGACGGTGTCAGCGTTGACATTAGTGCAGGCTGAATCGGTTGAATAAGGCCAAACGAAAATTATTCCCTCATTTGGCTGGCCGCCCCAATGGAAAGTGACTGTTGACCCGGAAACTTCGGCCGTAATCGGCGTCCGGTCGATTGTTCCTGAAACCGTAAATGGAGCAGTACAACCTACAGGTAGGCCAGCTAGATCAGCAAAAGTTGCTATATAAGTGCCGCCTGGGGCATTGTTCCAGATTAAAACGCCTTGGTCGGAAGTTTGTATGAGGCCGGAAACGTAGGCGGTGTCGGCGGAATTGACATTAGTGCAGGCTGAAGGGCTTGAAGAAGGCCAAACTACTATTTTCCCTGCTAATGGCTGGGCGTCCCAATTGAAAGTGACTGTTGACCCGGAAACTGTGGCGGCTATACTTCCCCCTCCACCACTAACCGTAAATGGAGCAGTACAACCTACAGGTAGGCCAGCTAGATCAGCAAAAGTTGCTATATAAGTGCCGCCTGGGGCATTGTTCCAGATTAAAACGCCTTGGTCGGAAGTTTGTATGAGGCCGGAA